>Ga0213831_1000022_pt1 | contig 459061 bp, 402 predicted proteins | sample SWATP12_FD_163421 | JGI IMG/M metagenome (GOLD analysis project Ga0213831, IMG submission 163421) | Coastal seawater microbial communities from Marineland, Florida, United States - SWA TP1 #2 | ecosystem: Environmental > Aquatic > Marine > Coastal | place: USA: Florida | collected 2016-08-06 | reverse complement strand
TAAACTTCAAACCATGCTCAATGAATTCTGATTTTGATTCTTTCGAATCGAATTGACTATGAAGTCACTCAGTTACATTTGAGACTCTAATTTTTTTGCTCCTGAATCAAGAGCTGTTAGAACTCAATCTGTACGAGTGCCCACACAGATGATTGCTTCATATTTTTAAAGAACATTGTAACTCGATGAGTTACCGCAGCCTCGCTGCGAAGTGGAGCGCCATAATAACGACTTCAATTTTTATGTCAACACTTAATTTTAATCTTTTTCATAAAGAAAGTTTTTAAGATTAAGTTTTATTTGACTCGACATCGTTTTGATTTGCTTTTCAGCGTCTCGCCCCGTGTCAGTAGGGTCGCATTATAGGGAGAGCAGAAAATTACGCAACCCCTTTTTTAAAGAAAAATGTAAAAAACCAGCTGTTCGCGCACATTTTAAACGAAACGCCTGTTTTTCGACATTTTCTGTACAAAAAGAAATCAAAATGAAGTAAAACTACAATATTTAAGTCATATAGCCACCCCCTAATCATTCGGGGGAACTTAAGTATTGTCGAGAAGAAAGATAATGCAAGGAAGAAAGGAAATAAATTTGGGCAGACATAAAAATGAATGCCCAATGATTAGTCTGCTTATTACTTTGTAAATGTAATAACGTCGTTATCTACCGTTACTCTAATTTTATCACCTGGGATAAATTCGCCTGCCAATAGTTTCTGCGCTAATGGGTTTTCGACATATTGCTGTATTGCCCTTTTAAGAGGTCTTGCACCAAACACAGGATCAAAACCATGCGCTGCAATCTTATCTAACGCTTCAGGTAATAATTCGAACTGATAACCTTTCTCGAAAAGTCTGGCCGTCAATTTATCTAGTTGTATATTCGCGATCTCTTTAATATGTTCATCTATTAAAGGATGGAACACGACGGTTTCATCGATGCGGTTTATAAACTCAGGCCTAAACTGAGTAGCAAGAACGCCCATCACCTTTTCTTTTAATGATGTATAGTCGTTTTGACCAGCTTGCTCTTGGATGATGTCAGACCCTAAGTTTGACGTCATAATGATCACTGTGTTTTTAAAATCAACAGTACGGCCTTGACCATCAGTTAAACGGCCATCATCTAAAACTTGTAGTAATATATTGAACACATCAGGGTGTGCTTTTTCTACTTCATCTAATAACACAACAGAATAAGGACGACGTCTAACCGCTTCGGTTAAATAGCCACCTTCTTCATAACCGACATAGCCAGGAGGTGCACCAACTAACCGTGCAACTGAATGCTTTTCCATAAATTCGGACATATCAATTCGAACCATGGCTTCTTCAGTATCAAACATAAAGTTTGCAAGCGCTTTTGTTAGTTCTGTCTTACCGACACCTGTTGGGCCTAAGAATAGGAATGAACCAATCGGACGATTTGGATCTGCAAGGCCGGCCCTTGAACGGCGAATAGCATTTGATACCGCATTTACCGCTTCGTCTTGCCCTATCACTTTGTTGTGTAGCTCATCTTCCATCTGTAGGAGTTTTTCGCGCTCACCTTGCAGCATCTTAGACACAGGTATCCCAGTCCAGCGTGATAGTATTTCTGCAATTTCGTCTTCACCGACCTGGTTTTTTAACAAGCTCATTTCTTGCATTTCAGCTTGAGATGCTAGATCTAGCTTTCTTTCTAGTTCAGGAATTCGTCCATACTGAAGCTCTGACATTCTTTGCAAGTCGCTTGCTCGACGCGCAACTTCAAGATCTAATCTCGCTTGCTCTAGCTCACCTTTTATTACTTGCGTGCCCTGTAAAGACGCTTTTTCGGCATTCCACACTTCATCAAGCTCTTTATATTCGCTCTCTAATTCTGAAATTAGACTCTGCATTTCAGTACGACGCTTTTGACTTGCTTCGTCTTTTTCTTTCGCCAGTGCATTGTCTTCAAGTTTTAGCTGAATGATTTTTCTTTCTAATCTATCAAGTTGCTCTGGTTTAGAATCAATTTGTAGACGAATAGAACTTCCAGCTTCATCAATTAAGTCAATGGCCTTATCAGGAAGCTGTCTATCTGAAATATAACGATGTGAAAGATTCGCTGCTGCAACAATTGCAGGATCCGTAATATCAACTGAGTGATGAAGTTCGTAGCGCTCTTTTAAACCACGTAAAATTGCAATTGTGTCTGAAACACTTGGCTCGCTTACAAATACTTTTTGGAAACGTCTTTCTAAGGCCGCATCTTTTTCAATATATTGTCGATATTCATCAAGTGTCGTCGCACCAACACAATGTAACTCACCACGAGCAAGAGCAGGTTTTAACATATTACCTGCATCCATCGCACCGTCGGTTTTACCCGCACCGACCATAGTGTGAATTTCATCAATAAATAAGATCACTTGCCCTTCTTCTTTTGCCAGTTCATTTAGAACCGACTTTAGGCGCTCTTCAAATTCGCCACGGTATTTTGCACCTGCAACCAGTGCGCCCAAATCAAGAGAAAGTACGCGTTTGTTTTTAAGACCTTCTGGTACTTCGCCATTAATGATGCGCTGAGCCAACCCTTCTACAATAGCCGTTTTACCAACGCCCGGCTCACCAATAAGCACGGGGTTATTTTTGGTACGTCTTTGAAGTACTTGGATTGTGCGCCTGATTTCTTCATCACGGCCAATCACAGGATCAAGTTTGCCCTGCTCCGCACGCTCTGTGAGATCAATGGTGAATTTTTCAAGTGATTGACGTGTGTCCTCAGCATTTGGGCTATCAACTTTTTGACCACCGCGAATGGCTTTAATAGCCTGCTCAACTTTTTTCTGAGTTAGCTGTAGTTCTCTTAAAATTTGCCCTAGCTCACCTTTATCCTCACACGCAGCAAAAACAAATAGCTCGCTCGAAATATATTCATCTTTGCGTTTTTGCGCGTATTTATCACATAAATTAATAAGAGAAATAAGTTCGTTGTGAAGCTGAACGTCTCCACCAATACCTGAAACCTTAAAGATTTTATCGATTGATTTGGTTAGCTTGTTATTTAGCTCGTCGGCACTGATCCCAGCTTGAGCGAGTAAAGCTCTTACACTTGAGCCATTTTGTTGTAGCAATGCATACATTAAATGCACTGGCATAATAAATTGATGGTCACGGCCTAAAGCCAGTGATTGCGCATCAGAAAGTGCGGCTTGGAATTTACTTGTAAATCTATCTAAACGCATGATGCCTAACTCTTTCTAAAAAATAACTTAGTTACTTTATGGGTATAAGTCAGGTATTGTTCAAGGCTCGAATAAAATTTTAATTGTATTTATTTGCGCCAAATCAAGGTCGCTAGACGCCCTGTTTGGGCATCTCTACGATAAGAAAAGTATTTTTCAGGTAAGGTGTAAGTGCACTCATACTCACTATATATATGTGCAATTCCTAAATCAGATAACTGACGTTTGGCAATTGAGAAAATATTCGCTAGATACTTTTTATTTTCTTGTTCAATGAAATCATCTTTGTGAGATGGGTTAACAGAAGTGAAAGCATCAATCACGTCTTCCCCTACTTCAAATGCCGATGGCCCAATTGCAGGCCCAAGCCAAGCAACTAAGTCGCTTTTTGGAGTAGAAAACTTTGCGATTGTTTTAGAAATGATGCCGCCAGCTAAAGGACGCCAACCGCCATGGATAGCCGCAACCTCTTGGCCATCTTTGCTTGCCAATAAAATAGGCAAGCAATCTGCCGTCATTATCGCAAGAGGTTGATTTTTTAAGCGAGTAAAAAGCGCATCGGCTTTTGGCCTCTGTTGCAATGATAACTCAGTCACTTTATGAGTCACTTTATGAGTCACTTCAATGATTTCACTGCTGTGTACTTGGTCTAACCAAAACGCTGGAGCCGGTAAAAACTCATTCAATATTTGATGATTGGCCAGAACGGTTTCATGGTTATCACCAACATGAAAACCTAAATTCAAACTTGAATAAGGTGGTATTGATTTACCACCTAAACGTGTAGTTTGAATTGTGCCTACAAGTTTATGTAACGGCCAATCAACTAATTCCATTTTAATAAACTAAATCAGGATTAGCTTTGGTGTCATCACGTAATGCCTGAGTTAAAATTTGCATATCCTCAGGAATTGGCGCTTCCCACGTCATTTGCTCACCTGTGATTGGGTGCGCAATGCTTAGCTTAACAGCGTGGAGCGCTTGACGTTTAAAATCACGTAACTGTGCAAATAACTCAGGTGTGGCATTTTTTGGTGGACGAGGACGACCGCCGTATAATTGGTCACCGACAAGTGGGTGCGTTAAATACGCCATATGCACACGAATTTGGTGCGTACGACCAGTCTCTAGTCGTAAGCGTAAACGCGTATGTGCTCTAAACTTCTCAGCAACACGATAATGCGTTACTGCCGGTTTACCCATTTCATGAATGGCCATATGTGTACGTTTAGTCGCGTGACGGCCAATTGGCTTTTCAACCATACCGCCTGCAGTCATTGTGCCATTGCAAATCGCTTCATACTCACGGGTAAAGTTATCACGCTTTTGCAGCGCTTTAACTAAATGTGTTTGAGCTTGAATCGTCTTAGCAACAACCATTAAGCCTGTTGTATCTTTATCTAGACGATGAACAATACCCGCTCGTGGCACGTTAATAATGTCAGGATGATGATGTAATAAGGCGTTTAAAACAGTGCCATCAGGGTTACCTGCCCCTGGGTGAACAACTAAACCCATAGGCTTATTGATCACGATAATGTCATCATCTTCGTAAACAATATTTAGGTCGATATCTTGTGCTTCGTACTCGCGCGGTGCTTCTATTTGTGTCTCGATGGAAATTAACTCTCCACCTAACAACTTTTCTCTAGGTGTAGCTAAAACCTCACCATCAACGGTGACTTTTTCATCTAAAATCCAAGTTTTTATTCTTGAACGTGAAAAATCAGGGAACATTTGCGCCAAAATCTGGTCTAGACGTTTACCGCCTAATTCAGTTGGCACTTCGGCTTGTAGAGAAATTTGCTCAGACATCTGTTAGTTTACCTAAATTACCAGTGCAAGCTTAGCTCGACTGGGTTAGAATCGCTTAAATGCATAGTTTACTCGGTTTTGCCATCTTGGCCTAGCCGAAGACACCAAAGGTAGTAAAATAAAATGATAACTAAATTAGGAAAACGCGCCTTTGCCATCCTAGTCAGCACCTCATTTCTAGGTCTTGCGGCCTGCTCTTCAGCACCAGAACAAGAAGATATTGAACGTGTACCAAATAAATCAGCACAAGCACTTTATGAAGATGCTAAGTCAACGTTGGATTCCGGCCTATATGCTCGTTCTATTGAGTTGTTAGGTGCGCTTAACTCTCGTTATCCGTTTGGCCCGCACGCACAACAAGTTCAATTGGACCTTGTATTCGCGCATTATAAGACAGGTAATACTGACCAAGCCTTAGCAACAATAGACCGCTTTATTCGTCTAAACCCTAATCATAAAAACTTAGATTACATGTATTTTATGCGTGGTTTAGTTAATATTCAGGCAGATCAAAATGCTTTCCAAGAATACTTTGGAATTGACAGAGCTGACCGTGATGCAAGTCGTACACGCGTAGCTTTTCAAGATTTATCTACTTTAGTAGATAGCTACCCAGAAAGCCCGTACGTACCTGAAGCTAAAAAACGCCTTGTATGGTTATTAAATAAAATGGCCCGTTACGAAATCAAGGTAGCTGAATATTATTTTGAACGTGAAGCATTTCTAGCAGCAGCAAACCGTGGTAAATATGTTGTAGAGCACTTTTCACAAAGCAGCTATTTAATTACGGCACTTGAGATCATGGAAAAAAGCTATGCAAAGCTTGGTTTAGATGAACTTAGTAAACATGCGCAACAAACTCGTTTACTAAACGAACAACAGCGACAAGTGAATTAATTTATATGTACATACAAAAACGGCGCTCATCGAGCGCCGTTTTTGTTTCATATATTTAAATAGCTTCTTCGTCTTCTTCACCTGTACGAATACGTACCACGCGCTCAACTTCTGTTACGAAAATCTTACCATCACCGATTTTTCCAGTCTGCGCCGTTTTTAAAATCACATCGATAGCCCTGTCAACATCTTCATCTGCTAGCACGATATCTAGTTTTACCTTAGGTAAAAAATCGACCATGTATTCAGCACCACGGTATAATTCAGTATGGCCTTTTTGACGGCCAAAGCCTTTTACTTCACACACCGTCATACCTGTAATACCTATTTCAGACAGAGCTTCACGAACATCATCGAGTTTAAAAGGTTTTATTATTGCTTCTATTTTTTTCATGGCGTTTTATTTCCTTAGCGAGTGACTCGATTTTAGACAATCCCATTATTCATGGCAAACAAACTCGTTGCAAACATTGAAGAAAAAGCTTCATAATGCAGTGTGCTACAATTGAATAATGGCTCTGCTTTAGGCGTAAATATGAAACATCGCGGCTTCACATTATTAGAACTGCTCATTACCATAGCTATCTTGGCTATCCTTGTCACCTTGTCTTTTTCTGGTAATACCGATTTAAACGATAAAACACGTGCTGAATCTTTTATGCTTGAATTGAAAAGGCATATTACGTTTGCTCGTGCAAAAGCCACGACCAGTGATGAAATTGTTATCTTGTGCCCTGTTGACCCTACGAAGCTATCCGCCAAAGAAAATCTTATCTGCCTGAATGATTGGAAAAGTAATCAAGTCATTTCATTTATAGATAAAAATAATAATGGAAGTTACGAAGTTAATGATGATGACTTACTTAGGGTTATGGATAAACTTACCACAAACGATAATCTAAAAGCCCCAGACATTCGATTAAGGTTCGATAGTAGTGGTCGTGTTGTGAATACAAATGCTGGGCAATTTATATATTGCCCTAAGAATGAAACTGAGCATGCCAAAGCTCTGACACTGACTTTAGGTGGCACAGCGCTTTATAACGGTGATAGCTCGCTGGGCTGTTCATAATCCAAGTTGACAAACTAATACCTTGTTCTAAATTTATACTCACAATTTAATCAATTATAGGTTGCAAGGATGGCAGCTAAAAATAGCTTATATTACTTTCGTGGTTTAACTTTAATCGAATTACTTGTTACACTTTCACTCATTGTAATTCTTACACTATTGGCAGTCCCCTCTTTCAATAACGTATTACACAAGAATCGCCCTGAAGTGGCACTAAAGCAGATAAAACGGCAAATTTTTTTATCTCGCAGCTACGCTATTACCCATGATAAATACATTAGTTTATGTGGACTAGTACAGAACAAATGTCACAAAGATCTATGGCATGAGTCAATAACGAGTTTTGTAGATTCCAATAAAAACCATGTATTAGATGGTGACGAAGAAGTTTTATATGTTATCGACAGAATAAACTTAAAAGATGAACTCTCTTACCCCAGACATGCTATTACATTTAAACCGGATGGCAGCTTAAAAGGTCTAGGAAATGGCACATTTGTTTATTGCGCCTTCGATCTGGAAGGAAATCCAACAGGACTAGAAATGAGCATTAATAATGCGGGTCGAGCAAGAATGAGAGATACAAAAAAATGTAAGGAGCGCATTTAGCGCTCCCAACAATCATCCGTATCACTTGTGCCGGTTGATCCTTTGATTCCCGTATCGGTAATTGTAAAGGTCGTACAAGCTGTATCTCCAGCAACCGCACCTGCAGCAGCCGTCGCTGTAATGGTGAATGAAGTGCCAGCATCTGGCACATCTACAGAAATAGTGAAATAACCATTTTCACTTGTCGTAGGCACATTTATTAAACTCAAATCGTTGGTGTAACTTCTGTTATCAGCGTAATACTGCTCTTGCTTATTCGCTGCATCTAATAACAATACCATTGCATCTGAACGTGCGGCACGCTTTACATATTCAGTATATTGAGGGTAGGCAACAGATGCTAAAATGCCCGCTATTGCCACTACAATCAACATTTCTAATAAAGTAAATCCGTTTAAATTGTTACTTTTCATCATGATCTTCTCGTTTATATATATACATTTGCTTTGTGGTCATACCGTGTTTTTCTTTACTTATAAAACTTGGCTTACCGTTGGCATCCAAAACAGGGACTGGACCTGTGATCCTATCAGTAAGAAACGGCTCTGCAGGTTTACTTATATCTGGACCATTTCCAGTATCTCCAGTTTCCTTCAAGGAGATAATCAATCTACCTGTATTTCGCTTATAGCCCCCTTCTGTTTCGGCTTCGCGCTGATAAGAGATCACTGGAGTATCAGGGACATCTCTGGCTGTATCATATCGGAGCTTTTCAAAAACACGTGCTCCGTAATGCATATGAAGTGCATATAGGGAACCGCTACCTCCACTTAGTGAGCATTGGTTTTCGTTGCCCGATGTCGCTGGCATAAAAGTCGTAAAGTAGGCAATACCACCCACTACTGTGGCTTGTGATAAAGACTTCTCGCCTTCTCTTAGCTTATAGCGCCAACCCTTTTTCTCACCAAGTATTGCTTCTTGCTCATAAAATTCTTGCTTAGAGTTTACCTTATAAAACGGCTCATTTTGCACCGGCAATAAATCCGCCATTTTTATCGGAGTTGGGATATCATCTCCCTGAAAAGATTTCGTTACTGTATTCTCATCTCTGATCATGAATAACTGATCTTGCGCCATTGTATTGAGTGGTGAAGGTCGATTACCACTACCTATCAATATGGCATCATAAGGGGTATCACGTCTTGTTATGTATGAACCATTGTCTGACACTGTTTTAGTGACTTTACTGAAATAAGTCCGCGCAACTAATGGCTGATAAAAGAACCTGCGATCATAACTAGAGGTTTTACTACCTAAACTTGCTAATTTAAAGTGAGTCCATGGCTCTTTATCATCGGTAGGAGAATCTTTTGGCATATCAATTCGCCAAATATTACCCGCTGTATCTGCAGCATAAATACGATCTGTAAACCCATCATAATCTGAGTCCATTAGGGATAAGTCGGCTGCAATACTGTGACCGCCCGAAAACTTATTAGGTAAAGTATTTCGCTTAGTGAGAGACCATACTAATTTTCCAGTAGCAGCATCGGCAATAAAAATACCTCGGCCTTTGCTATCAGCTGTTCGCAATACGTTATCTTTGTTTGTATCGTACCCTGCGCCAAAAATGATAACTGGGTCTTCTTTTTGAGAACGAATATAAGTGACCAGTGGCTTAGACCAAGTTTGACCTAATTCTTTATACCCAGCTCTACTAGGTGAAATTGGTCCTCCCCACATTAACTTAGGAATATCTGGGTTTGTAATATCAATTCCGTAATATTCACTCCCCCCTCTTCTAAGCCCAAAAAACAACCAGACTTTGTCATTACCATTGACTGTGCCATCTCTATTTATGTCTTTATGGAAAATGTTAATTGGTCCATCCACGCCATATTTTTTGGTATCAGGCGTTTTATTCATTTGATGCTTATGAATGTTCAATAAACTTCCAGGCATAAATGCCCAGCTTTCTTCCACTGTGTCGCCTTTATCCTTTAACGCATGCAGTACACCAGCATTGGTACCTATAAATACTCGAATGTCATCATTGCCAAAATCCATTGTGACTGGGCGAGAATGCAGCGGATCGCCAAATATGTCTTTTCGTCTTAACCCATCAGGGTTTTCATTTAAGACATCTTCTCCCGCAGCCCAACGCATCACGCTCTCTGATTCATCTACACTCGTTCCAAGCTTCGTAGCTAAATCTTCAGCCGACATTTGCTCTAGCGCTTTAGAATAACTAAATGGATACAGTGCCCCTAAACCAAAGTCACTATATATATTGCGCGTAATTTGCTTCGACAACTGACCGTTTACGCCACCTTGTTGAATATTATTACCATCATTTGGGGTTTGAGCTGACCAAAAGGTCGTGGCTCCCTCACCTATTATTCCCCCTTTTGCATCTAGCGCTGGCTTACCGCCCATATCAACGATTTTGCCATTTTTTAGTTTGAGTTTCTTCAGGTTCCCTTTCCAACGAGTATGGGTTTTTGGTAAAAACATGGTGTAGTAAAGCGCATCACGATGCGTGGTTCTGTCGGCACTGTTTGTGGATACTGCAGGCGAGGCAAAGCTATCATTAATTTCACGAATTTTTGTGATGGTGTCTTTTAATTTCTCGGTTAACTCTAAGCCTGTTTTCGCCAACTCATAACTTCCGCCACCATCAGTTGCCGTTTTATTCAATAACGCTTGACCGCTTGTTGACATACCGTCACCAAAACCAATGGTAAATACACGAGCGAAATCTTTGTCTTGGGAAGTGCCCGGATATAAGTCAACGACCTGCTCTTCTGAGCCTCTCATTAGCTTAGCCAATGAGTTCATGTAACTCCCTTGATAATAACTAGGAGCAACACCAAACACACGCGTATATTCTTGCTTAATTTGATAATCTCTGTCGTTATCTCCTGTAGGGTCACCATCAGTCATTAGGATCATATTGATAGAATTGTCACAGCGCTTACTCTCACCAATCACTGGTTTAAAAGGTGAAATATAGCTGCCAGAATACTCAATGCTTTTGTCTCTAGCACTGCGGTAAACAGCTTGATCAAGCCCTCTGCCTGTGAGGTATAAATATGCTTCCCACAATGTTTCTGTAATTGGCGTTGAACCAGTTCCGGGTAAACTTTCAATTTTGTCTAAAAGTGTGTTCTTATCGGCACCGAGACCAGACACAACATAACCACCGCGGCTTGAATATAAGCGCATTAAACCAAATTCAAAATCAGGGTTATCTTCAACTAATCCTTTTATTGCGTTTTTCGCTACTCTTAAACGACTATCATTACAGGTTGCTTCATACCTACGAGACCTATAATTGTACTTATAACAGACTTCAGATGTGTTACTTGAATCAAAGCATTCAACCTCTTTATAACGATACCTTCCCCATCTATCTCTTTCGCGAACATAACAAGTTCTCCCATCTTGAACATCCCAAGACATACTGCCTGATGTATCAAATAAAATGACTGCTCTAGATTTTTCTGTGTTGGTAATATCGTGTGCGACATACAGATCGATGTCTTCACTCAAAACATGAGTAGAAAGCATCATAAGAGCTGTATAAATCATAACTTTAAGCTTCATAATTAACTCCTATTGATCTGTCTGTTTAATTTCTTCTTGGCCAATGCCAATGACGATTGCAATGGTATGCCTGTTCTTTGAGCCATAGGTGATCGTTGAAACCATTTGCGTAAGATTGCAAGTTTGTCCATCGGTGAATGCAAACTGTCTGGGGCAATTTAAGTCCATTTCACCATTATTTAAATTTGTCAGCATATTGGTAATATGACTGGGTGTATCGTTTGCGTCCATATTCACCCCATCACCAGGGATCTGCTGTCTTCGAAGCGTAAAGCGATTATTTACACTGGTACCTTCTTCAACAATAATCTTATGGATCTCACCAATTAGCTCCGTTTCTGCTTCAGCGCGCTCTTGGGCAGCATTGGTGATTTTTAAATCAATGCTGCTACTACTCATTAAACTCACAGCAACAGCGGTCACGGCCACAATCATGATCATGGCTGTAATAAGTACCACGCCTTTTTGTTTGTTTACATTCGCCATGCTGTAGACCCCACGTTATTAAGTCGAATCGTTGTTGTAAAAACGGTGCGCCTGAAATTATCAGTAAAAGTATGCACCCTTCTATCATCATCTAAACCCAAAGTGTAAGTTTGGTTTGTTAACTCCAAATCTGCATCTTGCTCTAATGCTCTAACAAGCAAAAACACTTGTATAGTCAAAATTCCATTGGTGTTTTCCCATAACTCAGCGGTCATATCTCTAGTACTTATATAAGTATCCACTCTGTTATCAGCGTCACTGTCTATGCCAAACACCATTCTCATATCCTCAATCCCTTCCATGATAGGCTCTGTAACTAAGCCACCATTGACAGTTAATCGCTTACGCATTAATACTGGAACATTGGTTTTACGATTATTGATAGTTATCTCTTGCTCGTTGATGTAATAAACATGATGACTATAAGGCCACAGTGTTGCATTAACCGTTGGCAAAGGGCTCTTTGCTGTAGTTCCGTTTATAAACTGTGCTTTCTCTTGTTCGGCAATAAAATAGTATCGATTTATATTGGTGACAGTTTCTGGGGTCATTTGACGCCCTTCTAGAAACTTAATTTGAATTACATTGGTATCTGCTTTGGAATCATCAATACACCCAAGCATTTTATTACCATCTGACACTTCAGCGAAAACAGGCCTAAAATTTGTAGGAGTAGTATCAGGAAAGCTACCGTTGTTTAAACCACCAAAACAATCAGGATCAGGGTTTGCAACACTCGTTGTATTGTCTTCTGAGAATTCGGCTTCGTAAAACGTTCCCCAGAAACCTATTTGTTCAATGTCCCTTCTCAGAATTGACAGCGTTAAACGACCTGTTTCTTGAAGTTCACCTATCGTCATTGTGTCTCGAGTCGTTGCTTTCATACTGACATAGGTGGCTATTACACCACCTAAAATCAACATGCCAATAAACATGGAGATCAGAAACTCTAAAATTGTGAAACCTCTTTGCTTCATTTTACCCTCTGATCAATAAGTAACTATCTAGTTTTACCAAACGGCGCCTATCATCAGCATTGCCGCATTGTATTGCCGTCGTTGTATCAGACGCCTTGAAATCTTGTCGGCCACGCCAAGAGACAATCACACTGACATCAAACCCCATGTCTGCAGTATTCGCTACTGGCGTAATATTAATACAGACCGTTGCCTCATCTAAAGAGCCTGTATTTTCTCTCGCTCTAATTGCAGCTTTCCAGTTTTCGAGATCAGTGCGAGCAATATTTTGAGCAGTACATACATCAGAATAACAATCATCTAAAGGGCTAAGATCTGTAGTGCTGCTAAAAGTTTGATTATATAAAGCCACAATATCTTCTGTATCATTTGCCCTGATACGCTGCATAATATCTTCTCCCAGCGAAATTGCTGCAGCACGCTGCATTGAGTCAAAGCTGGCTTTTTTGGCTTGCGCTTGTAATGCAACAGCGCCTAATAAACCAAAGCTCAGCACCATAAACGCAATAAGCACTTCTAGTAGAGTAAACCCTGATTGTGTTCGATTTAAGATTGGCATACACAGTCAAAATAGATTTATGATTTGTGCATTGTTTAAGATTTAAATACTAGAAGCAATTTTTGAAAGGATAAGCGGTTTTTATTTCTGACAAACGGTCTATAAATGATTTTTTATTGCAGAATAAGCGCGGCGGCTTACCGCTAATTTTTCAGAAAAACCTTCTAAACTAACCAGAATTCCTGAATGTGTATGTTCGAGTTGCTTTATGGACTTTGCCTTCACTAATGTGTTTCGGTGAATTTGTACAAAGTGTTCAGGGTAAAGGGTAAGTAACTTTTTAAGGCTTAAGTCAATTGTTGCATCACCACCTTGAAAGTAGATCTGCGTTAGCTTGTCTTCCGCTTTCGCCACTATCACATCATCAACATCTACCCAACGGGTTTGATTTCCCACTTGGTACTGAATGCGAGGCTTAAATAAGCGCTCTAAAAGTGAAAACAAATCCGATTGACTCACAGGCTTAACCAAAAAACCTGCTGCAAACACATTAAAAGCTTGCAAAGCAAATTCACTGTGGGCGGTGATAAAGATTATTTTTAAGTCACGATATTTCTGATTTAGTATTTCAGCCGTTTTAATACCATCAAGCCCAGGCATATTGATATCAAGAAATAGTAATTGTACTGAGTGTTTCTTTATAGCCGGCTCAACCTCATCACCAGAGCTTACTTGCGCAACGCAATCATAATGTGGCCAAGCTGATAGCAAACGAATAATTCTCGCTCTTGCTAAAGGCTCGTCATCAGCGATGATGTACTTCATGCTTCAGCTCCAATGGGAATACGTAACTCTGCCACAAACTTATCTTGTTCAATTGTTGTTTGCAGACTTGCACTGTTGCCGAAATGAAGCGCAATCCGAGCTTTAATATTTGACAAGGCGATCCCCTGCCCTGAATGACCATTGCAGTCATGATGATTGATTGGATTAGTTATCTTAATCACGATTTGCTCATCAACATCCAAAACAAACACTTCTATTTGACTTTTATTGCCACTCGGCTCGATACCATAATTTACTGCATTTTCAAGCAAAGGCTGAATCGATAAAACCGGTACTTGGCTTGCCAAATTGCAAGAATCAATCTGCCAAACAACTTCAAACTTATCTCCAAAGCGCCATGCTTCTATCGCCAAATATTGCTTTGATAGGTTAATCTCATTTTCTAAGGTAGTTAACTGTTGAGTACGCATCGCAGCTTGAGATAACCGCGCAAGATTTAACGTCGCTTGCTCCGCGGCTTGAGGGTCAACATGAGTTAACTCAGCAATCGTATTAAGGCTGTTATTTAAAAAATGCGGTCTTATACGAGCATGCAGTGCATCAAGCTCCACTTTTGAGAGCGTTTTAATCGTCTCTACTCGCTCAGCGTAAATACTCATCAAATAGATGAAGAACAGCTGCATACCAAAGCCTAATAAACAATGCTGACCAGCAATTGCCCAATCAATTTGGCCTGCAATATAGTGCTGTGACAATAAACTTAAAATTAAGGTATTAGTTTGAAAAATGACTAGAATTGTAAGGATTTCTAAAGAGGAATTGAGTTTTGATAGCTGCGTTTTAAAGCCATAAACTACAGTCAAACTCGTCGTACTGACCAGGTGAATAAATAGACTAATTAAACCAAGACGCTCCCAAACTGAGCCAACACTCATAGGGGCAAAAGCTAACAAGGTTGCTAGTAATTGTGAGGTAACGAGCATGGCAAGTACACCACGCTCAGTGACCATAATAGGCAGCAATGCAGATGTTAAATCGGGCGATTTAAACCTTGCTGCCATAGAGTTATCTCAACTCGGCAGGCACCGCAAATACAATGCTTTCTTCGATACCTGGGTTTTCGACCACAGTTTGACCACCTAACTCTTTCAAGCGTGTGATAACTTGTTGAACAAGCACTTCAGGGGCTGATGCACCCGCAGTAACACCGACTGAGTTAATGTTGTCAAACCAGCTAGCATCAACACAACTTGCATCGTCAATTAAGTAAGCGGTTGTGCCCATCTTTTCAGCAAGCTCACGTAAACGATTCGAGTTTGAGCTGTTTTTAGCTCCCACTACCAATAGCACATCAGCTTTATCAGCAAGATCACGCACAGCATCTTGACGGTTTTGTGTTGCATAGCAAATGTCGTCTTTACGTGGGCCGTCAATTTCAGGGAATTTAGCACGTAACGCATCAATCACATCTGCAGTGTCGTCAACTGATAAAGTTGTTTGACTGCAGTAGAATAAGTTACTTGGATCTTTCACCTCAAGGGCTGCAACATCTTCAGGCGTTTCTACTAAGTAAATACCACCTTCTGGGTTGTCGTATTGACCCATGGTGCCTTCCACTTCGGGATGACCTTGGTGACCAATCAAAACACATTCAGTGCCACGGCGGCTTGCGCGTGTTACTTCCATATGCACTTTAGTAACTAGAGGACAAGTAGCATCAAATACTTTTAATTCACGACGTTTTGCTTCAGCTCGTACAGCTTGTGATACACCGTGCGCACTAAAAATAACAATGCTGTCATCAGGTACTTGGTGTAGCTCTTCAACAAAAACAGCACCGCGATCTTTTAAGCCATTAACCACATACTTGTTATGTACGACTTCATGACGCACATAAATAGGTGGATTAAAAATATCTAATGCACGCTCAACAATTGAAATAGCGCGATCAACACCTGCACAGAAGCCTCGAGGGTTTGCTAATAAAATTTCCATTAGCCAGTTACCTCTAAAATATCAACTTCAAACGTCACCTTTTGACCAGCTAAAGGGTGGTTGAAATCGATTGTCACAGAGTCACCTGCTACTTCACGTACAAGGCCTGGTAGCTCGGTGCCATCTGGCTGAGTGAAAGCGATAATACTGCCCACTTCAGCTGGCGCATCAGGACCAAACTTACTACGGTCAACATAATAGATATTGTCTGGGTTTGGCTGACCAAAGGCGTCTTCAGGTTCTAACTCAAAAGATTTACTCTCACCTGCTTTTAAACCTAAAAGGCATTTTTCAAAATTTTCAGTCAGGCTACCATCGCCCATGAATAACTTTGCAGGTTTGTTATGTACTTTTGTTGAATCAGCTGCCGATCCGTCTTCTAGTTTGATCGAAAAATGAAAAAGAACTTCTGATTTTTCGCCAATGACGTGTTCGCTCATGCTTTTTTCTCCTGAGAACCATCTGCACCTTCACCTGTGAAGGCGTCTAAAAGAAGTAGACCCGCACCACAAACAATTGCGATATCAGCCACATTGAATGCTGGATAGTGCCAATCTTGATAATAAAAATGTAGAAAATCTACAACATAGCCATGCACTAAACGGTCAACTAGGTTACCAATCGCACCACCAATGACCATTGCGTAAGCGCCACATAACACCCAGTTTTTCGCCGGCAGCTTTTTCAGCCAATAAGTCAGTAATAAACTTATCACCACCGCAATGCTGCTGAAGAACCAGCGTTGCCAGCCGCCTGCATCACTTAAAAAGCTAAATGCAGCGCCATAATTGTGCATGTAAGTGAAGTTAAAAATTGGCAAAATCTCTATAGATTCATAGAGCTTCATATTTGCCACGACTACAGCTTTGGTTATGTAGTCTACTGCAAAAAGCAGTAGACTCAGTACTAACCAAATTAAACCCGATTTTTGTTTAACTTCGGTCACTCGTTGCTCCTACGCAAACTGACGCTGTTCGCCGTCACCGTCAACGTTGCTCACACAACGACCACAGATCTCTTCATGGCCTTCGTGTGTACCAACATCTTCACAGTAGTGCCAGCAGCGGTCACATTTCTTCGCGTCCGTTGAAGCGACTTTAATGAATAAGCCATCAATGTCTGAAGATTCTGCGCCTTCAGGTTTAGCACTGACTACTTCAACATTTGCTTTTGACGTCAATAGTACGAAGCGTAACTCATCACCGATCTTATTCAGCGTCTCAGCTAAGTCACCACCAGTGTAAAGCGTCACTTCAGCTTGAAGCGTTGCACCAATAACTTCGTCTTTACGCGCAGCTTCTAATACTTTGTTCACTGCATCACGTACTTCAAGCACTTGCTGCCAGTATGTATTATCAAGCTGACCTTCAGTCACATTGGCTAAGCCTTCGTACCAAACATCAGTGAATACAAAGTCACCGCGCTCGCCTGGTAATACATCCCAGATTTCTTGTGCTGTGAAGCTCATGATTGGTGCCATCCAACGCGTCATTGCTTCAGCAATGTGGTAAAGCGCAGATTGACAAGAGCGACGTGCATGACTGTCAGCTTTAGCTGTGTATTGACGGTCTTTAATTACGTCTAGGTAGAATGAACCTAGCTCACCTGTACAGAAGTTCATTAGCTTTTGCGTCACAACAAGCATTTGGTAGTTGTCGTAAGCACTGATGATTTCTTTTTGTAACTCAGCAGCACGTGCAACGATCCAGCGATCTAGCTCAACCATATCTTCAACAGCAACTAAGTCAGTTGCTGGGTTGAAACCGCTTAAGTTTGCAAGAAGGTAACGGCTGGTATTACGAATACGACGGTAACGATCAGCTGAGCGCTTAAAGATTTCATCTGATACTGTCATTTCTGCCGTGTAATCTGTTGATGCAACCCATAGACGTAAAATGTCAGCACCTAACTTATTCATCACATTCTGTGGAGAAATAACGTTACCTAAAGACTTTGACATCTTGCGGCCGTTTTCATCTACAGTGAAACCATGAGTTAGTACTTGCTTATATGGAGCATGCCCGTTAATCGCTACCGAAGTCATCATAGAAGACATGAACCAACCACGGTGTTGGTCAGAACCTTCAAGGTATAAATCTGCAGGACCGGTTAACTCTTCACGCGCATCAACCACACAAGCGTGTGTTACACCTGAGTCGAACCATACGTCTAGCGTATCTTGTACTTTTACATACTGCTCGGCATCAGCACCGATTAAATCAGCTGCATCTAAGTCATACCAAGCTTGAATGCCTTTTTCTTCAACCAGTTTTGCAACGTCTTCAATTAGGCTCTCTGTATTTGGATGTAATGCACCTGTGTCTTTATCAACAAATAAAGAAATTGGCACACCCCAAGTACGCTGACGTGAAATACACCAGTCAGGACGACCTTCAACCATGTTTGCGATGCGGCTCTCGCCCCACTCAGGTAACCACTGCGTTTTTTCGATTTCACTTAGTGAATCTTTACGCAGGTCTGCTTGATCCATGCTTACAAACCATTGTGGTGTTGCACGGAAAATGATTGGTGTTTTGTGGCGCCAGCAATGTGGGTAGCTGTGCTGTAGCGCATGGTGATGCATTAACGCGCCTTTTTCAGTTAGCACTTCAATCACGCTCGCATTGGCTTTAAATACGTGCTGACCTGCAAATAATTCAGTATCAGGCAGATAAACACCGTTTGCGCCAACTGGATTTGCTACTTCTAAGCCGTATGCCTGGCCTGCCACGAAGTCTTCTTGACCGTGACCTGGTGCGGTGTGAACAATACCCGTACCAGAGTCTGTTGTTACGTGCTCGCCTAAAATTACTGGTACGTCAAAGTCATAGAATGGGTGCGCAACACGCAGATTATCTAACGCAGCACCTTTTACATAACCTAGTACATGGAAATGATTGAAACCGAAACGGTCCATACAATCTTTAACAAGCTCAGAGCCTAGGATTAAACGCTGTACTTTGCCTTCGTCTTCAACTTGAACAAGGGCGTATTCTAGGTTTTCGTGAACAGCAACCGCACGGTTTGCAGGTAATGTCCAAGGCGTTGTAGTCCAGATAACTGTACCGACTGTGCCATTACCTTCATGACCTTCTGCTAAGCCAAATGCTGCCACAACCGCTTGTTGATCCACAAAGTCAAAACGTACATCAATCGCCGGTGATTGCTTGTCTTGGTATTCAACTTCCGCTTCAGCTAGTGCCGAACCACAGTCTGTACACCAGTGAACAGGCTTAGCACCTTTGTGTAAGTGACCGTTTTTGATGATGCGACCTAAAACACGGATTGCGTTTGCTTCAAAGTCGAAATTCATTGTTAGGTAAGGTTTGTCCCAGTCACCAAATACACCTAAGCGCTTGAAGTCAGCCTTTTGACCTTCGACTTGCTTCTTAGCGTATGCACGGCATTTCTCTCTGAACTCTGCTGCAGATACTTTAACGCCTGGCTTGCCTACTTTTTTCTCAACTTGCAACTCGATAGGTAGACCATGACAGTCCCAACCAGGTACATAAGGCGCATCAAAATCAGAAAGCGTTTTAGACTTAATAATAATGTCTTTTAAAATCTTATTAACTGAGTGACCTAAGTGAATATCGCCATTTGCGTATGGAGGTCCATCATGCAAAATAAATGGCTTCTTACCTTTTTTCGCGTTACGAATTTGGCCGTAAAGGTCAGCTTCGTACCAAGCTTTCAGCATTTTTGGTTCGCGTTGCGCAAGATTACCGCGCATTGGAAACTCAGTTTCCGGTAGGTTCAAAGTATGTTTGTAGTCGCTCATTTATCCTAGTTTCCGTATCGGCTACTTAATAGTAAAACATTGTTGTGCGTCAGCCACATCACTTGCTATTTGCTCAGTCAACTGGGCCAATGTCTCGAATTTTTTTTCATCTCGAAGCTTTTTAACCAGCTCCACTTTTAGAAAACGTCCATAAACATTTTCATCAAAATCAAATATATGCACTTCTAAAAGTGCTTTCGTGCCATTTAACGTTGGCTTCGTGCCTATGTTTGCCACACCGTTCAATACGCGGTTATCTAAATAGACTTTAACAGCAAACACCCCCTGTACAGGGATCACTTGTCGTTTTAGTGCAATATTCGCAGTTCTAAAACCAAGCTCTCGGCCTTTTTTCCAGCCATGGATCACACGACCTGAAATCGCATAGGTATGACCTAGCATCTGATGCGCAGAGTCTAAATCACCTTGCGCAAGTGCCGCTCTGATTAAAGTACTACTTACACGGCAATCATCACGGCGTAAACTGGCAGTGCTTTTAACATGCATATTTAATTCAGCGCCAATTGCGCTCAGCATGTCAAAATCGCCTTGGCGGTTTTTGCCAAATTTAAAGTCATCACCCACTGTGAGTGCTTTCACGCCTAGTTTTTTTATTAATACGTTTCGAACAAACTGTTCGGCATCCATTGCAGCAAACTCTTTATCAAACTTTACGCAGATCACTCTGTCGATGCCGAGTTTATCTAGTAGAGCAAGTTTATCTCTTAGGCGTGTTAAGCGTGCCGGCGCTTTGTTTTTGGCAAAAAACTCTTGCGGTTGAGGCTCAAACAGCATCACGGTACTGGGTAACCCATACTGTTCAGCATCCTGCATTAAGCCTTTTAAAACAGCAACATGACCTAGGTGCACACCATCAAAATTACCTATTGTCAGCACACACCCTGCGTGTTCTGCTCTAATATTATGGATGCCTCTAATTAATTGCATGAAATAAAAGCCTTCACCACCAATTTATTCAAAGTGCCAGATTATACCCAAGTTGCTTGAAAATGCGAATAATCAGATAGCCTTAACCTAAGGCTAATACTATGCCTTAGGTTAAGTATTAAGCCGAGGCTTCTTTTATGGTCTTCAATCGTACCCCAAACACAAAAAGGGCACCAAAGTAACTAACCATAGCCACAGCTAGTAAAGCGCAGAGTAATGTGATTTGCTCAATCAAGCCCCAGCTTTGCCATGTGTATTGCTGGGCAATAAAATAAACCAGCACAGCCATCAGTATTGCGCTCACAATACATTTCAATGCAAACCATAAGCTAAAAGAAGAGAACTGATACACACCTTGCTGGTTTAGCTTTCTATAAAGCAAAAACGCATTACAACTTGCTGATAAAGAAGTTGCTAAAGCTAACCCCAAATAGCCAATGAATGGGGCAAGCATGATGTTAAACACCATGTTCAAAACAAGCGTGATAATACCTATTTTGACCGGCGTTTTAGTATCTTGTCGAGCATAAAAACCTGGTGCTAATACTTTAATCAACATAAAACTGACTAAGCCAACCGAATAGGCGGCAACGCCCATGCTCACTGCTTTAACGTGATCGACTTCACCTTCGGAGAAAGCTCCATGATCAAATAACACAGAGATAATAAGTGGGCTAATTACCATCAAACCCGCCATGGCCGGAAAGCCTAAAAACAAAACAAAACGTACGCCCCAATCTAATGTGCTCTGAAAATCTTCGGACTTTTCTGTGGCATGCAACTTTGACAGTGCGGGTAAGATAACAGTCGCAATACCGATACCAAACAAGCCTAATGGAAACTCAATCAGCCTGTCTGAGTAGTAAAGCCAAGCAATGGAGCCCGTCACTAACAGCGAAGCTATGATGGTATCTAACAGTAAATTAATTTGCGAAATCGAAACACCAAACATCGCAGGTAACATTAACTTACGTACTTTCGTCACTTCAGGTGAACGCCAAGCAAAGACTGGCTTATTCACCATACCGATACGTAAAAGGAAAGGAATTTGAAATAACAACTGCGTTACGCCACCAACGAATACCCCAATAGCGAGTGCATAAGCACTTACATCGAAGGCATCATGTAATAAAATTGCGCAGCTAATAATAGAGATGTTTAATAAAACAGGCGTAAAAGCCGCTGCCGCAAAACGGTTGTAAACATTTAGCACTGCACCGCTCAGTGCAACCAAGCTGACAAAAAATAAATACGGGAAGGTAAACTTTAATAAACCACTCGCCAGCTCAAACTTTTCTGCATTTTCGCCTCCTTGCCACCAGTCGATAAACCAGCCAGTGCCAAACAACGCTGCTATTACGGGTGAGCCAATCACACCTAGGATGGTCACTATCAGTAAAATGGTTCCCAAAGTACCGGAAGCTTGGGCAACAAACAATCTGACTTTGTCGTCGCCATGCTTTTCTTTTATTTCTGACAAAACTGGGACGAATGCTTGAGCAAATGCGCCTTCTGCAAATAATCGTCTTAAAAAATTTGGGATACGGTTCGCAAATAAAAACACATCGGCAGCAAGTCCCGCCCCTAGTAAATTTGCAACAACAGCATCCCTGACTAGTCCCATCACGCGTGAAATCATCGTCATGGCACTGACTATCATGCCTGATTTAAATAACCCTTTTGCCACAAATTTACTCCCAAAAACATATAACTGGCAGATTATGCCACAGACTTATACTGTCCTTGAACGCCAACCTACGACTATTTGTAAATATCTTTCGTTTAATACTAGGTGTCGAGTTATAGATTTGATACAATCGCTCGCAACAATCACAAAACCATGAGGTGTTATGGTTTTGTTGATTCTGAGCCTGTTGCAACTAGCGCTATGCAACTTAAAACCATGGTTTTAGTACATTCAGGCCAATATGACCCAAATGGAAAAGGCTGGGTGGTCATTTTTTATTGACTTTTGAGAATAAAACAGGCATATTCCTCGGCCTTTAAATTAAGCTTATTTTAAGATTGTTAGGAGCAAACCTTGGCTAACATCAAGTCTGCAAAAAAACGCGCTATTACTAGCGAAAAGCGTCGTAAGCACAACGCAAGTCGTCGTTCTATGATGCGTACTCTATTCAAGAAAACTGTAGCTGCTATTGAAGCTGGCGACAAAGAAGCTGCAACTGTAGCTTTCGCTGCTGTAACTCCAGTTTTAGACCGTTACGCAACTAAAGGTCTTATCCACAAAAACAAAGCTGCTCGCCACAAGAGCCGTTTAGCTGCTAAAATCAAAGCACTATAATTTGTTTTTGAATGAAAAAACCGACTATTAAGTCGGTTTTTTTTTACCTTTAAGAAAGGAAGAAAAGAAGCTCTTCTTAATAAAGCTCCAATTCTGGATAAAACTTTTTCAACATCGCTGCAATCTTCTTAGGTGAAAACGGTTTAACCACAAACCCTTTTGCCCCTCTTTCAATGGCATCTTTAACGTTATCAACAGTTGAATGAGCAGATACCATCACAACATTAATGTTTTCGTTAATTTTATTAATCTCAGCGATTAACTCTTTGCCATCGCCGTCAGGTAATTCAATATCCAAAAAGACAATGTCGAAATGTTGTTCTTCGCATGCAGTAATACACTGTGTAGCCGTAGAGGCTTCTCTCACATGGTCTATGCCCAAGTGCATCAATGTTTGATGTAAGAAACTACGAACTGTACCTACGTCGTCCACTATCAGTATTGAGATCTGTTGATCCATATTCATCCTTTCCATATGCTGCCGAATAAATTTAGGCTATGATTAAATCATAGAACCATTATAGAGACATGCAAATAAAAGGCTACAAAACGAATGTCTAATCAATCAAAAAAACAATCATTACTGGGACAAGTTAATCCACAACAAAAAAAGCGACAAAGTAGTCAAAAGAAAAAACGTCTTTCTCCACAACAACAAAGAGCCGCAATGGCACAAGCACAATTAGCCCAAACTCAACTCAATAATCCCCCAAAGCACAAAGGTATTAAACGTTGGATCACACTTGGCATTATTGCCTTATTAATTATTGTTTTTCCTAAACCGCAATTGATTACCTATGAAAAACTTGGGGTCGTTGCTACCAGTGTCTACTGGTCTGCATTACCCGGTCTTGATCCGGTCATCTTTGATTCATCGCTGCACCCAAGGCCCGCTCTAGATAAGAATACTCTGTATTTATGTATAAATAAGCTCGAGCCTGACACCTGTCAGAAGTATCAAATAATCAAAAAAGAAGGTTTCTTTAGTGCCTTGAAGGCACTCATTTCGAATTAAAAAAACTAATCTGAAAATTACAAAAATACTCGTTTGAAGCATGGTCAAACTAACACCATAATGGCGCTCCTTTAACCAACCACAGGAACCCAAACAGACCATGCCAAACGAGCTCGATTTGTTGTTAAACATTGCGCTTCTGCTTTTAGGTGCAGGAGCCTTTTTTATCAACCACTTAACTACTTTACGCGTTGCCGCATTGGCCGCTTGTAGCTTGTTATTTTTATCGTTTAGTTTTGATCTGATGAATACCAGTGTGGTGTCTAATTTAAGTCTAATTATGATTAATACATTTTATCTATTTAAAGTGTATACATTCGGACAACTTAAATTAAGTCATACCGACTAACATATTTTTAACCTAGTCTTTTAACTCTCTTTGTAGCCAACTCTTTAAGGCTAGGCTAGAATCATCGCCATATCTTCAATGCTACAGCTGAGGTGACGTATGGCGATGACAGATGAAGAATTGTTTATGGCTTCAATGGGTGATGTCACCCCACTTGCTAAAAACAATCAAATAGAGCTCCAAAAGAAAAAAAACGCCCCGACTCTAAGTCAACTTGAAAAGCGCAAAGCCGCTGAACAAGAATTAGAGTTCGATGCAAATTACCTCTCCACCGAGTATGTAGACTTACTTGATCCACACGATTTACTGAGCTTTAAGAAAAGTGGTGTGCAACATGGTGTGTTTAAAAACCTACGCTTAGGCAAATATCAAATCGACGCCACATTAGACTTACATGGCAAAACATTTCGTGAAGCCAGAAAAACACTCTTTGATTTTATTACCGATTGTCAGCAAAGAAGCATTCGTGTCTTGCTGATAAGACATGGTGTTGGTTTAAACAGCAAACCGCACCCAGCCATTTTAAAAAGCTATACCAATAAGTGGTTACAAGAAATGCCGATCGTTTTAGCGTTTCATAGCGCGCTGAAGTGTCACGGAGGCTCAGGCTCGACCTACGTACTATTGACCAAAAGTGATGAGAAAAAGCTGGAAAATCGAGAGCAACACGCTAAGCGTTGATCTCTTCATGAGCGACACAGTTACCATACTCCGGTAGCTCTGTCGCTTTAGCCTGAGTAAACCATGCCGAAATAGCCAAAAGAATAACTGAGATAAAAACGAAAGAAAATTTTACTCCACCTTGGCTGTCACGCATTGTATTACCCTGTTTATTATTATTTTTTTATCTAAACTACTGAAAGTATAAAATTCACACAAGGTGTTTTTTTATACAGTAAGTGAAAGGCATGAGAGAATAAATCTGCTCAATACTTTCCAATACTTATTTCCTACCTTTTAATACCCTTTGTGTTTACATACTAAATTACTTAATTGTGTGTTTGCTTGTTGTGCTGTGACATTATCCGCAATTTGTTCACAAACCGTTTTGAGCTGAGTCAAAGCCGCACAATGTGGTGTGATAGTTATTTTGGGGTGAGACCAAAATGCATGAGATTTAGGTAAGGGCTCTTCGGTAAACACATCCAATACTGCTGCTGCAAGTTCATCTTGATCAAGCGCTGTTAATAAATCAGATTCATTTAAATGTTTGCCTCGAGCAACATTAATTAGCAGGCAATGATCTGGTAACTGCTTAAACAGATCTAAATTCAAAATTTCTTCTGTCTGTGGCGTTAGAGGTAATAAACACACCAATACATCGAGCTCTTTAAGAAAATCAGATAGCTGAGCCTCACCATGGAGATGAGTAATATGCGCTAACTGCTTTTCAGAGCGAGACCAACCACTGACTTTAAAGTTATTGCTAATCAGCTTGTTTGCAACACTTAACCCTAGCTCTCCCATACCTAAAACGCCCACATGCTGAGTCGCATGCGCTCGTTTTGGCTTCCATTGCCCTTGCTGCTGTTTTATTAGGTACTCTTTAATACGGAGCTTGTACGCCAACGTATGCGCTAAGACATACTCAGCCATGTCTTCTGCCAGTTGTGTATCTACAATCCGAGTTACTTGAACATGTTCAGGAATAAGACTTAAATCAATTGCATCCACCCCCGCACCATAACTCTGTACTACTTGCAAATTAGGTAGCTGTGCCCAAAGCGTTTCAGGTGCTTTCCAAGCCAATACAAATTCGATTTCTGCTAAGTTTTCGCAGTGCGGCCACTCATATATTTTAACATTAGGTAACTGTGTGCTGAGTTCAGCAAGAAGTTTGTCGTTATTACGACCTGTGACACAGACTAAAACTGACATTTGTTATTCCTAATAAAGTAACTTGTTGGTCATCATATTGGCCAAGCTATTAAGACTCAAGCGAGGGTTTCATTAAAACCATAAAACAATGTCGGCTGTCATAAAAGCACCGTAAATTTGCAACAGCCTTGTCACACAGTGTTTTTAATCTACAAAAAACACTTAGAGTTGAGATTTACTATGATCAGTGTCGATAAGGTTATCGAAGCAAATTTACCCCAGCTAGAAAAGTCCCCAAAAGTAAAAGGATTAGTAAAAAAAGGCTTGGGCTATTTACTTCATGAGCAAGAATTTGTGGCATTTGCAGATACTTACCCACACTTGCAAGGCTTAGAGTTTGTTGAGCAAGTGCTAGACGAACTTGAGTTTGATGCCCGTTATACCACCAAGCAACTTGAGCATATACCCAGCGAAGGTTCAGTTGTGATCGTAGCAAATCACCCTATCGGCTCTTTAGATGCACTCGCTCTAGTTAAACTTATCAGCAAAGTACGAGGCGATTTAAAAGTAGTTGCAAATCGGATGCTAATGTCGCTGACCCCCATGCATTCTTTATTACTCCCTGTTGATAATTTATCTGGTACAAGCCGCAAACAAGAGCTTAGCAACATTCATAAACACCTCAAACAAGGTGGCGCTTTACTGATCTTTCCTGCTGGTGAAGTCTCTCGATTAAGCCCTACAGGTGTGAAAGATTGTAAGTGGAATACTGGCTTTTTAAGAATGGCAAAGCGCGCTAACTGCCCTATTTTGCCTATTCACATCAAAGCCAAAAATAGCCCTTTGTTTTATGGTACTTCCATGATCTACAAGCCTCTAGCCAGCCTGCTATTGGTAAAAGAAATGTTTAAGCAGCGTCAAAAGTTTTTAGAGTTCGAAATAGGTGCATGCATACCGCCTGAGTCTTATCTGCACAATAATGTCAAAGACAAAGAGATGGTGGCGCTCATTCGTAAACAGCTATATCGCATTGGTACTAAAAAATCGCTGCCACTCACCACACAAACACCTGTTGCACCTCCAGAGTGTAAAAAAGCCTTGAAGAGTGCCCTTGAAGCCTGTGAGCGGATTGGCGAAACGCAAGATGGTATGCAAATTTATCTTTATCATTACACGGGTAGCTCGGTCATTTTCAGAGAGTTAGGTCGATTACGTGAACATGCATTTAGAGCTGTCGGTGAAGGCACAGGCAAACGCAGAGACATAGATAAATACGACATGCATTACACCCACCTTATTCTATGGGACCCAAATCAACTTGAGCTAGTAGGTGCCTATCGGCTTGCCAGTGCCAAAAAGGTACTTGAACAACAAGGTCGTGAAGGTTTATACACCGACACATTAGTCGATTACAGCGATAAAATGCAGCCATACTTTGAGCACGGATTAGAGCTTGGTCGCAGCTTTGTGCAACCTAAATACTGGGGACGAAAAAGCTTAGATTACCTTTGGTATGGCATAGGTGCCTTTGTAAAACGTTACCCTGAACACCGTTATTTATTTGGCGCGGTAAGCCTATCGAATGCCTTGCCTGAAGAAGCTAAAGCCATGCTGGTGTATCACTATCAGCACTATTTTGGCCATTTGCCCGAACATGCTATTGCCAAACACAAATATCGCTTAGATAGCGCTCAGCAAGAGAATTATAAGAAGCTATTTTTGGGTAATAATATCAAAGAAGATTTCAGCGAGCTTAAGCACATCCTCGCCAATATGAACGCCCAAGTACCGACGTTATTTAAGCAATATACAGAATTGTGCGAAGACGGCGGCGTGAACTTTCTATGTTTTAGCGTCGACCCCGACTTTAGTAATTGTATTGACGGACTCGTATTGGTTGATTTAGAGAAAATAAAACCTCAAAAAGCCAAACGTTATTTAGGTGAGTAGCATTCTGTAAAAATGAAATATGCGGGATCTTAGCCATTGAAACAGATAGAAACATGTTTTTAGTTTCTATCTGTAATTTTCGATGTTAACGTCGGGTCTATTCAAATATAAAGGACCCAATACATTTCAAAGATGATCAAAAAAGTACTCCAATTAGCCGTTTTTGCCGTAATATTTATTGCCGTCACTGCCTACCAAGAGCTCGGTATGTTAGCTGATAATGGCGAGCAACCGGCGCCTTATTTCTCATTACCCACACTCGAAAATGAGCACAAACAAATCAGTTTAAGTGAGCTCGCTGGGCAGCAAACCGTCGTGTACTTCTTTGCGCCTTGGTGTAGTATTTGTAAGTTCAGCATGCCAAATTTAGATAAGCTTCATGAACAACAAAAACTCAATGCCGTTGCTATTGCCCTAGACTATGACTCAAAAGAAGCGGTTGAAGCTTTCACACAAGATTTAGACCTGAGCATGCCTGTACTTATGGGAAATCATCAAATCGCCGCCAACTTTAAGGTCAAAGCCTACCCCACTTATTATGTGATTGATGAGAATCTGAAAATAACCGAACGTTCAGTTGGGTATTCGACAGAATTGGGCTTAAGAGCCCGTTTATAAATTGCCTTACCTTAATGCTTTTATAAGCAACTTTTGTAATAAAGTGTAGAAGTACCACTACACTTTATTACCTAAACCCGCAACACACTTACAACTTATCTCCTTAAACTAGTCGCCAATTCATACCAACTCAGCTTGCAACAAGGAACCCAAATGAACAAGCTCGGCGCATTTTCAACTACTCTATTTAAGTTTTCACCGCTATTTTTAGCCATTTCACTGTCTGTTCATGCTGATGAGCAAAAGCCACAGAACAAAGAAATGGAGCACATTGAAGTACTTTATAAACGCAGCAGTATTACCAGTGAAATCACTGAAGACACTGAAAAGTTGATTGAAATGCCCGGCGCCCTTGGCGATCCGCTAAGAGCCGTTTATGCACTCCCAGGCGTAGTTGCTGCTGGCGGTTCAATGAGTGAGCCAGCAGTACGCGGTTCATCACCTAGTGATAATATCTTCGAAGTAGACTTTATGCCTGCAGGCTACATATTCCATGACTTTGGCAGCTCTATTTTCAATCGTCATATTATTCAAGACTTCCAGCTTTACTCAGCCGGTTATGGCGCTGGTTATAGCAACGCCACAGGCGCAGTGTTTGACGTCACATTACGCAACCCTAAATATCAGCCAATTACGACAAGACTCGATTTTTCGATGTTTAATGCTGGTGTATTTGTTGAAGGACAGGCCACAGAGAATACCGCATTTTACTTTTCAGCCCGTAAAAGCACTTTGCCGCTATTCTTCTCTGAAGGAGAAGAGCTTGAAGACGATGATGGCGAATTAACGGGGGTGATCATAAACGATGCACCGGACGATCACGATTATCAAGGGAAATGGCTTTGGGATATCAATGCCAATAATACTCTAACATTTAATTTCACTGGCGCGCAGGACTCAGCCGCAGCTGGCTTTAATGAACGTGCTGAACTTGCACAAAAGACACCTGAATTTCAGGGGGATGCACGATTTATCCGTGAGTTCACCAGCCAAAATATCTTATGGGATCACTACAACAAAAATTATCACTTTAGAGTAGGACTAGGGGTGCTAGATCATTCTGGTCGACTTGAATATGGCAAACGTGCAACTTTAACGAATGGCTACTTTGAAGAAGAGTCAGAAAAGCAAACCACACTAAAAGCGCAGTTGAATTACCGTTTAAATAACCAACACAGACTCGTGACCGACGTTGGCTTTTACGATAACGAAACCACTTATAAATATGATTCCTTCCAATACTTATGTACTGAGCTCGACCCTGATTGCGACCTGAAAAAAGGAGAACGTATTTCAGGCAAACAAACTGCTGGCGCTGATAGTGGTTTTGTAGGTGTCACCCATGTTTGGCAAATTAACGACAAGCTACAAACAGAAACTGGCGTGCAATTTCAGCATAACAAGCTCACCGGTGAAAATTTTGTACAGCCTCGCCTTGCTTTAAACTATTACTTATCTGACTCAAGCACTATAACTGCTAAGTTTGGTCAGTATAACCGTCAGCAAGACATTGATTATATTTTGCCTAAAGTCGGCAATCCGAATTTAAAATCACAATCGGCAAATCATACAACGCTAGGGTTCGCACAAGAACTTGAAAATGAATGGTCATGGTCTGTTGAAGCCTATTACAAAACCATGGACGACTTACCACTTGCCATTGCGGATGACGCACCTGATGCACATAACTTATACGCAAATGACGTTGAAGGCCGAGCCTATGGTGTTGACTTTCTGATCAATAAAAACAAAACCGATAACTGGTATGGGTGGTTAGCATTCAGTTATGCCAAGAGTGAACGTACGGATTTAAGAAATAATGTCACGCGAGACTACTACGCAGATACCCCTTTTGTATTCAATGCGGTATTTAACTACGAAATCAATGAACTTTGGCAAGGCGGCTTTAATTTTACGGCACGCAGCGGCCAAGCTTACACACCAATTGTTGGCGTGAGAGAAAACCCAGACTTCGATAATCGCTTTTTACCTGTCTATGGCGAACCATTCTCAGAACGTCACGATCTGTATCACAGGCTCGACATACGTTTTGAACGTAAAACCCGCGTATTTGGTCTAGATGGTAAGCTTATTCTGGAACTAATGAACGCATACGGCCAAGACAATGTCAGCAGCATCGACCTTGATTACAAAAAAGTGAAGTCAGTAAATGACTTATATATAGAAGAAGAAACCGATGACTTTGAGATGCGCCCTTCTATTGGGTTGAGCGTGACTTTCTAATATCACTTTTAAATTAGTTTTCGACCCTCCTAGGGCTTGCCATATCTTGGTAAGCCCTGCATGATCCGCGCAAACAAAACGACACCAGAGAACTTTTATCATGCCAAAAGCCTGCGCATACCACATACTAGTCAAAACCGAGAAAGAGTGTTTAGCCATAAAAGCTAAATTAGCAAAAGGTGGAGATTTTAATAAGCTTGCCAAGCAGCACTCTACCTGCCCTTCTAAAAAGCGTGGCGGTGATCTGGGTGAGTTTAACAAAGGCGATATGGTTAAGGCATTTGACGATGTGGTGTTTAAAAAGCCATTGTTTGAGGTTCATGGTCCTGTGAAAACGAAGTTTGGCTATCACCTCATCAAAACCGTTTATAGAACCTAACACTTAATAAGCCCTCTGTGAATGAGGCGAAGCTAGCTGCTTTGTTACCATCATTTTTATTGATGGTTTCGATTCAATTAATCAACTTTTACTTCTTATAAATTCCTCTAAACTTAGTTGCAGTTAAACAAAATCATCAACGAGGAATTCAATATGTTTACAGTTATTTTTGGTCGTGAAGGGTGCCCATTCTGTGTTCGTGCAAAAGAACTTGCTGAGCGTTTAAAAACAGAGCGTGAAGATTTTAACTATCGCTACGTAGACATCATCAAAGAAGGTGTGAGTAAAGCAGATTTAGAAAAGTCAGCAGGCAAACCTTGCCCGACTGTGCCACAGATTTTCTTAGATCAATCTCACATTGGTGGATTTACCGATTTTGAAGCCTATGCAAAAGAAAATTTAGGTTTGTACAGTAATTAAGCAACACGTATTTGCAGAAAAGCAAAAAGCCCTAAAAGCCTTGAATTTGTTACTTTGCTGTAAATTTGCACAAAATAAACTGATTAAATTTCGTACAACATCAGTCACATATAAATTAGTTCTAATTTATACAAGCAATTGCTGGGCTTTTCCTATACAATGCGCGCCTCTTTAAATTCGTTGAGGCGCATTAATGTCAGAACCAGTCACGTTTGAATCTTTAGATCTTTCACCTGCAATTTTAAAAGCAGTCGAAGAGCAAGGATATAAGACACCATCTGAGATCCAAGCTCAATGTATACCGTTATTGCTAGAAAGAAAGGACGTACTGGGACTAGCGCAGACGGGTACAGGTAAAACAGCAGCATTTGCATTACCACTATTAAACAATATTGACCCGGCTACGAAGCAGCCACAAATTTTGGTGTTAACACCAACACGCGAACTTGCTATTCAGGTAGCAGAAGCATTTGAACAATATGCTAAATACACTAAAGGCGTTGAAGTACTAGCGCTTTACGGTGGTCAAAGCTACGGCATCCAGCTAAGTGCTTTACGCCGCGGTGCACAGATTATTGTTGCGACACCAGGTCGTCTTATCGACCACATCAACCGTAAAACGATTGATTTATCGCAGCTGAAAGCACTTGTATTAGATGAAGCTGACGAAATGCTTCGCATGGGCTTCATTGAAGATGTTGAAAACATCATGGAAAAAACGCCTGAAAACAAGCAAACTTGTTTGTTCTCAGCAACTATGCCTAAGCAAATTCAGTCTATCTGTAACAAGTACTTAGACAACCCAGAGCAAGTGCATATTTCTGCACGTAACTCGACAGTATCAACGGTTGAGCAAGTTTACTGGCGTTCGACTGTTCATAAGAACAAAGCAATCGTTCGCTTCTTAGAAGCGGAAGATTACGATGGCGCAATTGTATTCGTTCGTACACGTAACGACACTGTTCAGCTTGCTGAGCTTCTAGAGCATAAAGGCTTCTCTGCGGCACCATTAAATGGTGACATGAACCAACAAGCGCGTGAGCGTACTGTTGATCGCTTAAAGAATGGTCTAGTAGACATCGTTATCGCAACTGATGTTGCAGCACGTGGTCTTGACGTTGAGCGTTTAAGCCTAGTTATCAACTACGACATTCCGCAAGACAGCGAAGCATACGTTCACCGTATTGGTCGTACTGGTCGTGCTGGTCGAACTGGTAAAGCAATCCTATTCGTGAAAGGCAATGAGCGTTACTTACTGCGCAACATCATGCGTCACACTAAGTCTGAGATTGCTGAAGTCGAATTACCAGATGCGAAAACTGTTGAACAAAAACGTATCGCAGCATTACAAGCTAAGCTAGCGAATGCATTAGAGCACAAAGACATTACTTTCTTTAATGAAGTTGCTGTAGATCTTGCTCAAAAGCTAGAACTAAGCCCTGAAGACTTAGCAGGTGCGTTACTAGCACTTGCACAAGCATCTTCACCGTTAAAAGTTGAAGAAATTAAACGCGAACGTCGTGAACGTGATGATCGTAAAGGTCGTGATGGTCAGCGCAATGAACGTGGTGGTGAGCGTCGTGGTCGTGAGCGCGGTGAACGCGGTGACCGAGGCAATCGCAACAGCAGCCAAACACCTATGGATACATACCGTATTGATGTTGGTCGTGATCACGGTGTACAAGTTAAGAACATCGTTGGTGCAATTGCGAATGAAGCGGATATCTCAAGCAAGTTCATCGGTGACATTCGTTTATTCAACGAGCACAGTACCGTTCAGCTTCCGAAAGATATGCCAGCTGACGTATTAGGTCATTTCAAGAACGTATTTATCTGTAAGCGTCCTATGAACATGACTAAGAGCACGCACCCAGCTGATCAAGCAGGTGGCGGTCAAGAGCGTGGCTTCCGTGGTGAGCGTAACGATCGTGGTAACCGTGGTGAAGGTAAGCGTAGCTTCCGTGATAACCGTGGCGGTGACCGTAAGCCTCGTCGTGAAGGCGAGCGTGGTGAACGCAAAGAGCGTCGCCCTGTAAGCTTCACAGCTTAATAGCTAAGAAAATGAAAAAACCCGCACTTGTTGCGGGTTTTTTATTGTTAAAAGTTTCAACAGTCATTTTTGATTTCAACGGAAGTTAAACTTTTTGTATTTCTAAAAAAGTTAACAAAGCGAAGTAACCAAAGTGTTGAATTAGTAATAGAATGCAAAATTAAAATTAGCCGTTGTTTCTGCATTATCAATTCCATACCAACTCGCTAACCCATGAACAGCCTCTAACGTAAGATATAAATTACTAAACACTTTTAATTCAACAGCTAAATTAAAGCCATAGTTTTCACCATTTAAATCATGCTGAGTAATAAAGCATTCTCTCGGTGGCTCTTCATAGTTATAGTAGCTTTCGCATGCTTCAGTTTTACTTCGGTTATACTGATAGAATTCAAGATCTAATTCACCTGGTTGGTAAAAAAAGCCTCCGTAGACCTGAATGCTATCATTAAAGCGGTACCCTGAAATTAATGCTAAATCCAAAAACTTAACTTTTTGATACCACGAATAATTATCTTCATAGAGATAACCATCATCCTCTCCTTCACCATAACCAAGGCTGACTGCATGCGACCAATTTCCAGCTGATGCTGATTCACGACCGGCACCGTAAAATTGATATTTTAATGATAATTTCTCAAAACCATTGTACACATACTTAGCCTCAAAACCTTTGCCAAGTGTCATAGCAGTATCGATTCTAGCAGCCCTACCACTACCGAGTTTTCGAGATCTATCTAGTGAGATTTCATGGGTACCATCAGAGCCGATTGATGTGCGAAATTTAAATGCCTCGGAGTGCACTTCTGGGTTATCTAAACGCGCCATCCTCGCATTATACTCAGGGGAACTTTCGCACCCTGTAAGTAAGAGTATTATTGATATAAAAGCGATTTTCTTTAACATTATAAATCCTTGTTTATTATTATCTTATTAAAAGTAATAATAACACTTAGCATTTGCAATGCTATAACTGATTGTAAAACTCCGTAAATGAGTTAAATATTCAGCTTTTCTTTTACTTTTTTAGCTTCTGACAGTGCGCCACAGATTAAACCGCTCGATCGATTATGCTGCCAAGGTAAACCTATTTGAAATAATCCTATTTGTTCAGCGGCGAGCGTATTAAATTCTCTTTCACTTGACCACAATGCAGGAATATTAATAAAGCTGAGTTCGCTTTTATAGCCAATCGCATTAATCATAATATCTGGTAAGAGTTTCTCTCCTCCATCAAAAGTGACATGGGCTTTACTGACAGAAGTCACTCTAGGTTTTAAAGTAACACCTAGTTTTCTTAATACTTGGTTGTTAATGTTTGTATCAGGGAACGGATCTCTATCTTTTAAAAACTTAGCTAACATAAAGTTTTTAGGCAGTCTTAATAGACCAAAGAATTCCAATAGTGAAAACGTTTTAACACCAAGAATACGCTCAGGAAAAAGATGGCGCTTCTTTCCTTGTGCTAAATAAACTTTATTTTCAACGCTTAATTGTTTCGCTATTTGTCTCCCTGATGCGCCATCTCCAACAACTAAAATACGCTTATTTTGAAAAGGCATAGATTGCAGCTGTTCTAAGTCAAGTTGAGTAAATTGAGTATCATTATCGTAAAATCTTGCAGGCTTATTAAACGCGCCTGTGGCGAGTACAATTTGCTTTGCCTTAATCAGACCTTGTTCAGTGAAAACCGAAAATTCATTAACGCCATCATGCGTAATTTTTACTACCTTGCAATTTGTTTTAATTTCAAGCTTATGGTGCGAAGCAAAATCTGATAAGTATGCTGCAAATTCATCTTTAGTAAGGTAGCTATCATGAGAATTTGGAATATAAAAACCAGGGAGCCTGTTTAATCTATTCGGGGTAAACAATGTTAAACCTTGATAACGCCTCCTCCATTGTTCACCTATGTGCTCATACCTCTCAAGGATTAAATAATCAATATTTGAGGCCTTTAAGCGACTTCCTAGCACTAGGCCCATATGCCCTGCGCCGATAATTAACACATTCGTTTTCGATTTCATAACCACTCCTATCTAAGAAGCACCTATGCTAAGGGGTTTATTCAACTAAGAATTGAACAAACTGGCTAAAGCTTAATTCATTTTTGAAGAATTGAGATTTGATGAGCTCATCTGTGTGCTTGTAAGCTCAGAGAGTCGTTGATAAGTCGTGAGATAAGATTCAGATAGATCACTCAGGTTTATTTTTTTTATATACTTGGCCACATTACTTGGTTGATTCAGCTTCTCATAAACTTCAGCTATACGTATAAGTATCACTGCCAAAAAACGGGGGCTGTTTTGTTCTAATAACAATGTTTCTGTATGTTTAAAATGTTCAAGCGCTAACTCGTGCTTGCCCAATAATTGGTATGTTCTGGCTAAGTTAGAATAAGCGACAACTTTTTTAGTGTCATGCTCGGTGTCTTTAATCCAATCTAGTGCAAGTTTGTAAAACTTAGCGGCACGTTCATAGTTTTGCCAGGTATAAAAGATATGTGCTTTGTTAGTATGCAGCTCTAGGTGGAATACTGGATCACCGCGTTTACCAAATTTATTTTCAGCTAATAGCAATAGTTGATAGGCCTTTTGCTTATCACCAAACACATACTCCATATTCGCAATCTCAACCATACGCATGGGATCTTCAAAAATATGGTATATCTTTTCTAGCTTAGAAATGGCTTGTTGAGCATAAGGCTTTGCTTGTTCCTTCTTGCCAAAATAAACCAACGCTTTTGAATAGTAATAATTAAGCTGCATGTCGAATACGTCTGGCTTATTATCAATCTCTAATAGTGGAATGATTGCCTGTTCTAATTTCTTAAACTCACGCTTGTCATAATAATAATCAAGTTTATAAGAAATAACCTTAAACCAAGCATTAGAATGAAGAGGGACTGAGTCACTTTGTTTTTTTAACAAAGCTAAACAAGCCTGTTCTTCATTTATCAAGCAATAGGACTCATGATCACTAAAGTGTTCTGATGCAAATGCAGAAGAAGAAAATAAGAAGAAAACAAAAAGTACTATAGCAACCATAACTCTAGCTTACGAGCTAACACATCATGACTAGTCTAGACTAAACACATCATCTCTAAGATAAGTAAAAACTATTAAATTTTAAATTCATTTAGACCGCCAAAACAGAAAATCAACCCTAAATAACCAGATAAAGAAAAAAGCACAGTTATTTATTACTACCCCCACTCTTGGTAGCGAATAAAAAAACAACAAAAAGTAAAAAAATGTAAACAAGTTAATGTTTTTATTGAAAAAAAGTGTTCAAATGCCCGTACTCTAATTCTAGAGGCTATTGTTAATAAAAGGAAAATAACAATGTTTAAATATTCAAAAGTTGCGTTAGGTTTGGCTGCTTGTTTTGCTCTTTCAGGTTGCCTTGAAGTTGAAGATAACAATAATAATGATGCACTTGTCGCTCAACTTGAAAAGCAAAACCAAACTCTTGAACAACAAAATCAAATTTTACAAAGTCAACTTGACCATAATATCGACAGAAGTGAAGCTTGGAAGACAGCAATCACATTGTCTGGCTCGGTTAAACTAGCAACTGATGGCGATACCTTAGCTGATGACGTAACCGTTACTTTTTACTACAACGGCAAATGGCATGATGCTATTTCATTAAACGACGATAATACATTCGAAGCATCTGACTTACCTGCTCAAACTTACTTTATCGCTAAAGTAAGTAGTGCATCAGGTGCCGTTGTTACACGAAACTTCATATTCCGAACTGATTACGCAAATGACAAAATGGTTCAAAACTTAAGTACTTTTGAAGTTGGACAACCTGAAAAGTTAGAATTTACCGTTTTAGATACTAATACCAACCAGCCTTTTGCAGATCTTAAGTTAGAAGGCAACCTAAACAGTTACGAAACAAGTTGGAATAACGCGCTAAATGACTTAATTGAAGACAATGTTGCCAAGGCAACTTTAAATGCTGAAACAGGAAAATATGAGCTAATCGTTCCTAAAGGCATAAATATTAACTTAGAACAAGACCGTGATTTAGACAATGATGGTACTGACGATGTTGAGTACTTCAATATCACAGAGTCAAATCAGCTTAAAAACAATCAACTTCTTTATCTTAGCAAAGCTCAAGCTGAAGAGTATAAAATAGCCGTGACTTTCATTTCTGCTGATGGTCAAACTGTTAAACCTGATCACGTGTTTGCAACAAACAATGATTTTGGCGCATCAGATTTTGCTTACGATGAAGCAACAAACACATTTTCAATTGATGCAAATTATTATGGCCAGTTAAGACTTCTTGTTCCTTCATTTATCGTTAATGAAGTAAAATATGACTCAAGAGTCGTAGTAATCGGCGACTTTAATGAATACAGTGATTCATACTATGTCAGAGGGACTTCAAGTGCATGGAATGAAAGAGAGATTGCGATTCAAGACGACCTATTAAGTCTTGTTGTTAATCTTGAAGAAAAAGCCGAACAAAACCTTTCTGTTGAAGTTGTCACTGACTCACAAGTTCTAACAGCAGACCAAGCTATGACATATTTCTTCAACACGCCAGTAGCATTAAGTGAAGAATCAGTTGTCGCGATTGAACAACAAAATGCGCTTGAAGTAATAGCGGGTAATGCATCAGACAGCGATAGTATCGATCCGGGTTACACTCAATTTGTTCGCAAAAACTTAGAGATCGCTTCGACTAAATCTCTTAGCTTTAATGATACAGCGTTAACGATTAAACCTGACTCTGTATTAGAAGAAGGGTATGAGTATATTTACCGTGTTAAGAGTCTCTTGAATAAAAAGTCTCAAGAGCTGAACACATTAAACTATGCGCGTAGTTTCAACATTGCTGCTACGGATGAATTCTCAGATGACGCATTTTTAGCTGATAACTTCAATTACCGTAAAGCAGGCCAGCTAATTACCGCTAAAAACACCGCAGGTGTTGATGCAGGTAACAACAGTTCTAAGGCTAGCCAAGCATGTCTTCTTGTTCATAACAAATACAACGTTAGCTTTAATATGATCAGAGTTCAAAAGGCCATCGTCAACGGCGTTGAAACTCAAGTTAATGAATCATGGTCTTGGGGCGGTTTGGAGCGCTTATATCAGCTAGCTGATAATGAAAATATCCTTAATAACACTTGGTATTCAATTAACGCTGGTGGTGCACAAGAGAATGGGTTATACAAGAAGCAGTGCTTAGAAATTAGAGATTCAAATTGGAACAGTGTCTACTTTGAAGACAATACTGATGGCAATGAAAACAGTGTCACTGTTGAAATTGAGTACGGTATCGAAATCGATGGTAACTGGGAAATCATAACTACAGAAAAGAAACTGTTCATCGACTAATTTGAGCTAATGCAGTCTAGTCCTAGTTGAATTCAACTTTCAACTAGGACTTATTTAAAACCTCAACTAAAAGCTTTAAAGCCGTTAGCTAATCGCCTGAGAATCGAGTTTTTATTATAAAAACTCACTTAGCAACACTTAAAGCATCTGACAACTCAAAATAATCTTTATGATAATGTGGAGATAAAGCATCGAATTTAATTGTCTTAAAGTACTCCGCAGCGCTACTCATAGCGTTTAACTTTAGCTTCACTTCTGCAATCCTTAAAGCAATCACATAGATATATTTATTGTCTTGCTGCAACTGCAATAAGCCATAAGTTTTTAGGTAATATTTTAAAGACTCATCATATTTTAATAAGAACTGATTAGCCCTAGCTAAGTTAGCATAAGCTACCATTACCTTATCATCATGACCTGTGTCTTCAATCCAGTTTACCGCTCTTCGATAAAAATGCTCTGCGCGTTTATAGTTTTTCCATTGATAAAAAATATGACCTTTATTGGTATTAAGCTCCAAGTGAAATACCGGGTCGCCTCGTTCTCCAAACTTGTTTTCAGCAACGAGCAACAGTTTGTATGCTCTTTGTTTATCGCCAAAAACATATTCCATGTTAGCAATTTCAACCATAAGGATTGGGTCTTCAAAGGTATGGTAAATTGACTCTACATTTTTGATCACATAATCAGCATATTTCTTAGCTTCTTCAGACTTACGAAAGTACATCAATGTCTTTGAATAAAAGTAGTACAGTTGAATTTTGAAAAGTTCAGGTGGATTTTCTATTTGTAACAATTGAAGAATTAAAGACTCTAACTTTTTAAACTCGGTCTTATCAAAATAGTAGTCTAACTTAAAAGCCGTAAGCTTATACCAGCTTACAGAATGTTTGGGTAAAGCTTCTAGTTCCCTATCTATCAAGTTTAGACAGTCAGTATCTCTAAGCTCTTTACAGAAATTGGTATGATCATTATGGGTTTCAGATGCTAAGGAGTCACAAGTGAGCATGACACCCATCAGAAACAGGAGCAATTTGAACATGTTTTTTACTCAAGTTAAGCTGAGCTTATTTTATAGCAATCAACACTGTTTTCGCATAACACTAAAGGACCAAAGCAACTAAACTTACCATCCCTTTGTATGGTAATAATTAATACAAACTATCCCAAAAAATGCTGCTACCTGTTTTAAATTACCGATTTTAAGATTATCACGCTTCCATTTGCTGACGACTCAACCTCTAAAGATAAACCATTCACGCCACATAAGCGCTCGACCAAAGACAGACCTATACCAAAACCGCTACTGTTTTTGCCTTTCACGCCTTGTTGCTTAGCATGTTGAAAATCAAAGCCACTGCCACTGTCTTTAATTTCAAACACACCGTTTCGGGCGTGAATTTTTATCCCGCCTTGCTCTGTATAGCGTACCGCATTTTGCACTAAGTTTTCGATGATGATCTGCAAGCTTTGTGAGTCTGCATTTAACACTGAGCCTGACTCTATTTCACATTCAATTTCGAGTTGCTTTGCGCTGATTTGCTCAGCGTAATTTAAAATGCTTTGCTCAATGAGCGGCTCAATAAGTACCGGCTGTTTAGCGAGCTGTGTTTCGCCCCGTGCAACGAGTAATAGACTCTCTACTGTCTTTTGCATATTCTCAGCAGCGTGGTGAATACGCATAAATACGCCCCGCTGTTGAGGTGTTAGTTGCTTGTCTGCCTGTAACAGCTCGCATGCACCTAAAATACTGGTGATCGGGGTTCTCAGCTCATGACTGGCATCTCGGGTAAACTGCAGTTCTCGCTCGACAAACTCAGACACTTCATTGAGGGCCTTTTCTAAACTATTGGCAAACGCTCCGAGTTCGTTATTTGCAAATGGTGCAGCAAAGCCTTTTGGAAGGTGCTCAGGGTCACATGAGTTAAGCAATTCGCTAAGCTCAGTAAGTGGTTTTAAAGCGCGCTTTGAGAAGAAGTATGCCAATAAGGCACTCAACAACAGCATGATTGCCGCCATAATACCTAACACAATAAGTGCAGGCTGCGTAAAGCCTCTCACAACCAATAGCTTACTCACTTCTGATACTAATAAAGCATCATCAAATCTTAACGGCTCGATATGATAGTGCAGACCATTATCGCCAAAGATTTCTTTCTCTTTGGGATATTGCTCGAGTGAGCGCTGGATCTTGTCGGGCAATATTTCTTGGTTGTTATAAATCCGAAAATAACTTTTGCTCGGTGGACTGTACTGGCCTGTTGCCTCGTAGCTTTGCTCTAGGCGTTGTCGCTCTTCCATAACCTCACGGTGAATAAATACATCTTCTACCGTGAACATAAAAATAAAACTCATACCAACAAACAGGCCTGAGTTGAGTAGGGTAAATAATCCAAAATAGGCAACAAAACGGCTTTTTATAGTGCGAAACATTAATTTTCTACCTTAAAAGCAAAGCCAACACCGTGTAAGGTTGCCAACATATCATAGGTAAACGGTTTATCGAGTTGCTTACGAATTTGATAAATATGCGAGCGAAGCGCGTCTGACTCTGGCGGCTCTGCCCCCCATACCTTTGTCATCAGGTCGCTGCGACTTAAAGGTTTTGGGTGAGACTCTGCAATGGCCAGCAAGATTTGATAATGTAAATTCGATAAGGGGATGACACTCTGCGCACGTTCAACAGCTTGAGTCTGTCGGTTGATTCTCAGCTCGCCAATTTCGAGTACATGATCTGTCGCAACCCGATGGCGCATTGATAACGCTTCAATGCGCACCAAGAGCTCTGCCAGTGCGAAGGGTTTAGTTAGATAATCATCAGCACCTTGCTTAAAACCACTGAGCTTATCATCTAATGTGTCGCGTGCTGTCAGCATAATAATGGGAATATGACGGGTACTTTGTGCCCTTAACTGCTGGCAAACCTGTAAGCCGTCAAGACCGGGTAACATGACATCTAATACGATGACATCAAAATAGCTATTCAGCGCCAGTTCGAGCCCTTGCGTGCCACTATAAGCAAAATCAACTTCATGACCTTGTGCCATCAAGTAATCCCCTATGTTGGCAGCAATATCAGTTTCATCTTCGACCACTAAAATTGATAATGCAGATGTCATACCCAATCCATTCTTATTCTTTTCAACCTAATGCGATACCTCGAGTATGCCATGTCACACCGTGAAGGTAATGTGAAATTCACTTTCACATCACTTTCACACCTAAGCCAGTAAGCTTATTGCATCTCATTAAAGGAGCAATTGATATGGTTAAGAAAATACTTTTAAGTTTATTGGCTGTGGTTTTAGTTCTTGTGGCAGCCGGATACTGGGCGTACAACCTAATAGACAGAGACGCTTTTAAGCATGATTTCAAAAATACTCAAAAGGCAGATCTACCTTACATTACAGAAAATATCCCTGAGCACAGAGGCAAAATATTAACAGTGGTTACCAGCCACAGTGAACTTGGTAATACAGGCAAAAAGGTCGGCTATGAATTGACTGAGTTGTCGCGTGCATACTATGTATTTGAAGCCAACGGCTTTAGTGTCGATATCGCCAGCCCACAAGGTGGCAAGCCACCACAAGTGCTTGATGGCGACGATATGAACCAATACGACTATGCGTTTTTAAACGATGCAGCGGCAAGCAAAAAGCTTGAGCACACCTTTAAGCTAAGTGAAGTAAACCCAGATGACTATCAAGCAGTGTATTTTGTCGGCGGTAAAGGCACTATGTTCGACTTTATTGATAACCCTGATATCACCCGTCTTGTTGAGCATTTTTACAATAATAACAAAGCCATTGCCGCCGTTTGTCATGGACCTGCTGCCCTAATAGGCGCTAAGAACACTCAAGGCGACTATATTGTTGCCAATAAAGCCATCACTGCCTTTACCAATGATGAAGAATTACTGCTTATTCCAAATGCGCCAGAAGTTTTTGGTCAATTGCTACAAGATACACTGACCGAGCAAGGCGCAAAATTCAGTGAAGGCGCCATGTACCTTGATAATGTTGAAGTAGATGGCAACTTAATTACCGGGCAAAACCCCTGGTCTGTATGGACTATGGCAGAAGCCACGATTAAACAGTTAGGTTACACGCCAAAAGCACGTGAGATCACCGCTGAGGAACACGCCGTAACCATAATGAATACTTATCACCTGCAAGGCTCTGAACAAGCCCTTGCCGTTGCAAAGTCTTTACTAGAAAACCAACAGCCATACATGCGTAACCTAGTGTTTATTCATTCACTGATGGCATTTATGCAGTTTGATGTAGTTGAAGGAGTAAGCTTATTAGTCTTCGTGCAGCAGTTGAAAAATTTAACTTAAACTTTTTTTGGCCGTATAGACTGCTTTTTAATGCAATAGTTTGTACACTTGCAGCATCAAAATAATCGTTAAAAGAGAATCGTCATGACAATTGAGCGCAAGCACACAAAACAACGTATGAGCCGTATTGTGGTTCACAACAACACCGTTTATCTATGCGGCCAAGTGTGTGCTGATGCCACGCAAGGTATTAAAGAGCAAACGCAAACCATGCTAGACAAGGTTGATGCCCTACTTCTGGAAGCAGGTTCTGATCGCGAACATATATTAAGTGCTACGGTATACATTAAAGACATGCAATATTTCGCTGAAATGAATGAAGTGTGGGATGCATGGGTACCTGAAGGCCACGCCCCTGCTCGTGCATGTGTTGAAGCTGCAATGGCACGCCCTGAGTTACTTGTTGAAGTATCAGTGGTTGCTGCGGTTAAAAACACTTAACCTGTTAATCATTCAAATGAGCAAAAACCACAGTTTTTGCTCATTTATCTTTTCTAAATTCACTTAAATCACAATATTTGTCGGACGCTTCAGTTGTTCAAACACGTCATCAACACGTTTCACACCCAAATCGAATTCAGCACGACTGCTTGGCCCTCCAAGGGTAAAGCGTAAACCATTTAAAGTATTATCTGATGGCTGTTTAGGGTTTTCAAACACATCTAATGTACGCACTTCCACCTTATTGGCTTTTAACTGCCCCGCCAAAGCATGCATATTCAATTCACTTGCTAACGGAATAAATACATTGAGCCCTGCAAATACCGCCGTCATTTGATGCTTTGCGAAAACTTCTTGGAGCGCAGCGATACGATAGCGAATTTCTTCGGCCAGTTTATCTTGGTTATAAGCAAACTCTTTGCTTTTAAGCGAGCGCATCAAAAGTTCGAAGTTCATCATAGACACCGCCCAACATTGGCTGTGAATTTGTTTTAATAAGGTTTGCTGCCACAGCACTGGTGCCAGCACATAGCCTGCTCGCAAGCCGCCTGCAAAGTACTTAGAAAAGCTCGCAATATAAAACACTCTATCAGGTGCTTGCTGCCAAAGCGGTATACGCCAATTACCCGGCAAGCAGTAATTAACATCATCTTCCAGAATAAAAAAGTTGTAGCGGCGACTCAGCGCTAACAGTTGCTGTAACTTCTCATCGCTATAACGCACATTCGTCGGGTTTTGGCAGTTTGGGGTAATGTAAATGGCTTTCACCGAATGAGTTTTACATGCTTGCTCGAGTGCTTCTAAATCTAAGCCATCCTCTTGTACCGCAATACCTAAGGTATTTAAATTAAGCGCGTCACAGGCATGATAAAAACCGGGATAACAAAGGCTTTCATGCACCACAAAATCATTGGGCTGACACACAGACGCTAAACTTGCGTAAATCCCTTGCTGTGCCCCTTGGCAAAAAACTACCTCATGTTGCTCACACTCAAGTCCTTTTTGCTGTAACCAGTTCTTAAAAAAGCGCTGATGATGTGGCAAACCGTTAAGCTTGTAAGTCATTAACTGCTCTAACTCTACAGGCTCATTGGCCAATGATTGCATGGCTTTAGCCAGCACTTGCTGCTGCCCCATCATGGGTTGCATGCTGGAAGCAAAATCTGTTTCAGAGGCATACTCACTGACTTGCTCTTTGACCGCGACAAAAGTACCAGCGCCAAGTCTAGCAGTCACCACCGCCCTTTGCTCCAACAAAGCATAGGCCCGTGTCACCGTACCATGGGTGATCGACAGAAAATCTGCGAGCTGTCGTTGTGGTGGTAATTTCTGCCCAAAGACCAATGCTTCTTCAGCGATCGCCTGCTCGATTAACTGAGCCAAAGCGCGGTACTTTGGGTGAGCTTGTGCAAGTGTATTAAACCTATCTAGATCTGGCTGCCAAATTGTATTCATAACAATAAATTCATTGCTGCTTTTTTATCATTATGACAATTAATAAGATAAGTACAAAACAATTAATTGTATCAATACAATTTTCAGGAGTGTTTTATCATGAGTGCCGAACTGCTTACTTTAATACCCGCCCTTATTTTATTTTGTTTCGCCGCAGCTTTTACGCCGGGTCCTAACAATATTCTACTGACTTATTCAGGCGCTAACTTTGGTGTGAAGCGCTCACTTAATCATGTCATTGGCATTCGCGTCGGCATGACCGCAATCCATATCATTATGCTGTTTGGTCTAGGGAGCTTGTTCTTAGCCTTGCCGGTACTTCATGCTACTTTGCAAGTAGTTGCATCACTGTATATCGTTTATCTTGCGATAAAAATAGCCCGCACCAGCACGCTTAAAAAACAAGATTCGCTGCTTGTCGAGCCGATGAGTATTAAACAAGCGGCACTGTTTCAAATCGTTAACCCCAAATCACTGACCATGATCATCTCAGTCTGTAGTGCACTGACTTTACCCGGCGACTTGTATTGGCACTCTGCCATTATGGGCCTAATCATTTTTAATATTGTTGGGATCTGCTGCGCGTTATTTTGGGTGACAACAGGGAAATACATTAGCAAGTACTTACAATCACCTCAGAGTTTAAAACGCTTTAACCTGATCATGGCGGTTTTATTACTTGGCTGTTTACCTCTTATTTTTCTTTCATAGGACATGTCAAAAATGCGATTAACTCACCAATTGACCCCATTACAATTTAAAGACGTATTTAGTTTTTTGTCAGAGCGTAGCTATTGGAGTAAAGGTATAGACGAAACGCGGCTAAAAAAGGCGCTCGATCATTCTTTGTGTTTTGCGCTCGTTGATGGCAAACAACTACTGGCTTTTTGTCGTGTAGTCACTGATCAGGCTACCTTTGCCAATCTGTTAGATGTGTTTGTACTTGAGCCCTATCGCGGTCAAGGATTAGGTAAGAAGCTGATAGATTCGGTGATGACTCACCCTGAACTGCAAGGTTTAAGACGTTTTACGTTAGCCACCAAAGACGCCCATAGTTTGTATCAGCAATTCGGTTTCAGTGAATTAGCCAATCCAGACATTGCCATGGAGAAATACGTGACTAACATCTACAGCCACTCACTTTAGATCATAAAATGAGTGGCTTGGTGCAAGTAGTTACTGCACTTTAAAACTGCCTACAAGGGTGTATAGACCTTTACTCGAATTTGCGAGCTGAGTTTGGCAGCTCGCTATTTCAGTACTGCCCTTAATTTGTTGCTCTACGGTTTGCTCTAGTGAATGTAACACCTGATCGAGCTCTGCACTGGTTTGCGCCTGAGCACTCACCTGATCGGTGATCTCACCATTGGCGCTCACACATAAACTCACCTGCTGTGATATATCCGCAAAAGCAGCGTTCAGTTTATCAGAGTGTGATTCAAAAGCCTGCAACTGCTCGGTGGCATGCTGCATCATAGTCGATGCGGTTTCTGAGCTAGTTTGCAATTGCTCAATAATGGCTTGAATTTGATTGGTCGATGACTCACTGCGCGCAGCCAATTGTCTTACCTCATCTGCAACCACGGCAAAACCACGACCATTTTCGCCCGCTCTGGCCGCCTCAATGGCTGCATTTAATGCTAGTAAATTAGTTTGCTCTGCCACCGATTTGATCACGTTTAGCACTTCACTGATGTTATCCGACTCATCTCTCAATTGACTCATCACACTATTGGCTTGCGAGAATTGTTCAGCAACAACAGCTAACTCTTGTTGATTATCTTTGATCATCAACTGCCCTTGTGCAGCCATGTCATTGGCGGCACTGACCGCCTGCTGGGCATTATTGGCTTGCGACTGAATACTTTGTGCTGATGTAGCAAGTTCACTCACTGCGCTGGCTGTAGTTTGCATGCTCTGCAACATAGTACGATTCATTTTGTCTGACTCTTGCGTTAAGCCATCAACATAGTTGATAGCCGCATCTAACTCTTGAGTCGAGACCACAATTTGCTGCACCATCTCTTGTAAATGTGCAATGATTTGATTCACCGCCAAACCTACTCGAGCCGTTTCATCTTGCCCTTTCACTTCAATACGCTTGGTTAAGTCACCGTTGCCTGCCGCTATTTGTTCAAGGGCGAGTTGCACTAAAGTTAGAGGCTGGCAAAGCTTTTTGGTGATCACGCCAACTAACACACTTAATATCACCATCAATAAAACTGACAAGGCAATAAGCTGATAAATCGCTTGATTAACAGGTTCATTTACCACTTGTTTTGGTACCAATAATGCCAAGTGCCAGCCCAGGTCAAACGCATCACTTTGCACTTTTAAAGTCGTTGCATAATAAGCCGTATCGTTAAAAATAAGCGTCTGCAAAGTATCAGAGCGGGTATTGAAAAGATTACTAAAGCCAGAATTACGAGCGCTGTTATCAAACTCCACAATCAATTGACTCAGTTTAAAGTTATGATCTCCAGATAAGTGGATCAAGCGCCCTTTAGCATCGGCTAATAGCGCAACTCCCTCACCTTGAAAGTTAAGTTTATCAACAAATTGACTAATGCTCGGCAGTAGAATATCAGCCCCGCCGACGCCTAAAAACTCCCCCTGATGCACTACTGGAAAGTTAATTGCCGCATAATTCTGCTTAAACTCAGGATGTAACAACACCTCTGAGATCACCGTGTTTTGCGTACGCTTTATATCTTCCCACCAAGGACGACCAAATACCGAATAACCGTCTTTACTATATATGCCCTTTTCAAACATATATTCGCCAGTGAAAGCTGAGCCAAAGAAAATAGATAACACCTCTTTGTCTGCCGAAGACTGCGCAGTCAATGCCGCGTTTATATGCGCGACATTGCTATCAAGCTCTCCCTTTGCTTGCCTTGCTTTGATTGCAGCAAGATTACTGGGCGCACGAAATAAAGTGTGCAGTGCGGTGATTTTGTTTTCAAAGAATTGCTCTATTTGCTCAGCGCTAGCCTGCATTTGCGTATTAATTTGAGATTGCACCTGTGCACTTCTTTGCTCAGCTAAATAGTTAGCAAGCGCAATCGTGACGAGCAAAAAGATCGCAAATATAGTGATAAAAATAGCAATAACGAGCTTACGACTCATCGAAGTAGCAGAATTAAATGACAGCATAATGACAAAAGATAATAATTCGTTAAAAATTGTATAATATATACATTAATAAAAATTGGAATAGGCTAAAAAAGGAACATATGTTATCTATTTATTTTTAAATGAGATATTTTTTGAGAAATTAGCAATAATGATCATTTGGAGTGTATACAAGGTGTGAAAAATGAGCAGACCAGTTCTGTTTGTAACGAAACTGACAGCCTGCTCTACAATTTTAATTACTAATAATTTCTGCTCGCTTAGCCTGCTTCTTTGTAAAGCTTGCTAAATAGGCTTTTCGCCACAGCGCTTCAAGCGGACCTTGTTTGAATTGGCGAAGATACCAATTTGCAAAAACAAGCTGGAAAAGAATAAAACCCACAGCCATTGCCAAGTAATCGGTCATCGACGCAGTTAAGTGGACCTCAGGGAAAACCCAACGAAGTAAAACCGCTAAAACGACCGATTGCATAATGTAAAGCGTAAACGCCATGCGCCCCGGTGCTTTGAAGACTTCTACCCAACGGTGGTTGTTTTTCAGTAAATAGATCACACCATGAATATATAGAATTGACATAAAAATAGCTGAGATGCTCGCCAGCAAAGAGCTCATTTCACTACCAACACTAAAGTAGCTCAAACGCATAAAAATATCTAAACTGGTTAAAGCTGCTGCAGCCAATGCAAAAGTTTTAAATTGGCTTATTGTTAAACCTCGCTTGAAAAAGCCGGTGCGATAGAAGTAAACACCCAAAAGCATTAAACCAGCGACTTGCCAAAACACCCAGAGTGGAGAACTTATCACTAAGAATGCTGCAAATATGGCTTGTATTGTCACTTGATAACCATAATTCCCCATCCAGCTGTTATATTCTTCCAAGAACGCGTCAGAACTACGTAGCATCTCAGGCTCTAAACCTGCGGCAAAAGCAGCTAGTCCACTGAATAGAATATTTAAAACAGTGCCAATAATTAGCCATTTCTTAGCTTTGCTAAACAACTCTCGGGTCGGTAATGTGAGTTTTTTAATGATGACCAATGCGCACACTGCATACAGAAATAAAATGTCACCACCAAAGATAAATACACCGTGAATGATACCGAAAATCATCAACCAATTAAGACGCGATTTTAAGAAATCTTGATAATTAAACCCTTTCTTTTCACAGCTTTTCACTTGAATAGCTAAACCAGCACCAAATAAGATACAAAACAGCGTTCTAAAGCGCCCATCAGCCAAAATAGCATTGAAGGTATCGACCCAAATGTCGCTTTGAGGTGTGATGTCGAAAGGCACATAGCCCAAACTCATAATGCCATGAAAGTATATATTCATAAGCAAAATGCCTAATATGGCAATGCCCCGCAACACGTCAATAGATTGGATTCGCATGCTTTCCCTTACATATAGAAATATCAAGCTTCATCATATCGACTTACGTCAAAAACGGCAGGTTAAAGTTGTAAAGAATTGTCAAAATCACATTACAAAAAAACGCCCTAATTTCAGCAACTCGGGCGTTTTCTAACTTTCTATATATGCCTTTTAACTTTCTTTTTTGTATTTACTCTTGTCATCAAGAATGGCCACTAAAAATGCTGGTAAAAAGCTAATGCTAAGTAGGGTCGACACCAAAATACCGCTTAATACTATGATACCCACGCCACGATATAGCTCAGTACCTTCACCAGGGATCAGCACCAAAGGTGCTAAGCCAAAAATAGTGGTCGCCGTAGACATTAAAATGGGTTTAATACGTTTTTCGACTGCTTTTCTGACCGCATCAACCACAGGTAGGCCATTACCGACAATAAAGCGACGTGTTTGGTCGACAATTAAAATCGGGTTGTTCACCACGGTTCCAAGCAAGATTAAGAAGCCTAACATAGTGATCATATCAAACGGTTGATGGAAGGTTTGCATACCTAAACTCGCAAGCCCAGAGTTTAAGCCATTCACCATCACAAGACCCAATAAGCCACCCGCCATACCTAGCGGCACAGTCGCTAAAATGAATAACGGATAACGCCAATGGGTGAAAATAGCCACCAAGAGTAAATAGCTCAGCACCAATGCAATCATAAAGTTGCCAGATAATGATGCTTTAGTTGCTTCGAGCTGATCGGCTGCACCACTAATACTCACTTTAATGCCTTGAGCGATTTTGCCCTGCTGCCAAAGTGTTGGCAGTAGCTCGGTGCGTACCTTCTCTTCTGCAACTTCTAATGCAACATCTCTAGGCGGAATAATGTAAACCGTCACAGTTCGGTTACCGTCAACACGCCTTACTGAGTTACTGTTTTTGCTTTCAACCAAATCAGCCAGAGCATTCAATGGCAAGACTTCATCTTGTGGCGTCACAATTGGCATACTCTTAAGCTGCTCTAGTGTTTGTTTAGCACCTGCACCACTAAATAAGAAAATATCTACCTTGTCGTCGTTTAAAATAAACTCATCCACAAACGCACCATCACTCATGGCTGCTACGGCATAACCGAAATCTCGGCTACTGATCCCAAGCTCCGCCAAACGATGCCAACGAGGCTGGATCTCTATCAAAGGTTGATCAAGGGTTAAAGAGCCCGGGTTAGAATTGATTTGTGGGTTATCAAACACTTGATTTGCTTGCTCATAGACGGCCTCTGCGGCACGATACAAGTCTTCAATGTCATTGCCTGCAATGTCTACCGCAACAGCACGTGTGCCACCATCATTACTCGAAATAATCGAGCCGCGCGCCGAGAACGCCCGCATGCCTTCATAGCTTCTAAACTTAGTGGTGATGGCATCCATCATCTCATTGATATGAGCAGGATCGACTGGCGCACTTAAAAACCAAATACGACCAATAGATACCGACATAGAATAGTAAGCAAGCGGTGGCATATCTGTCTCACCATTGGCAAAAGCGGCGCCATCTGCCTTTACGTAATCAGCAAAATAGGCTCTTAACTCACTACCAATGCGTTCCATTTCAGAAAGATTGTAATTAGGCGGGGCAATCATCATAGAGAAGGCTTTTGGCTCTTCCCCTTCTGGCAGATATTCGGCTGCTGGCATCAGGGTATAAGCAGCACTTAAAATCACCACAATAAATGACGCAGAGGCAATACGAGCTCGCTGTTTTGATTGAGTAAAGAATCTTGCGCATTTCAGTCAGACTTGGCCGTAGACCTTGCTGTGCTTAGCGCTTTCGCTGGCAACTTCTTGCTTATCTAAACGCGCTAAGGCGACAGGGACCACAAAAATGGCCACCAGCATGGAAGCGATAATTGCACCACAGATGGCAATGGCAATATCTGAATATAGCTGCCCGGCTTCTTGTTGCACAAACAAGATGGGCGCAAATACCAGTACGGTTGTCGCAGTAGAAGCCAGTACAGCTGGCCAAACTTCTTTTACACCGCTAATGGCGGCTTGGCGCTTGCCTTTACCTTGTTTTTTGGCTTGAAATATCGATTCAAGCACAACTATGGTGTTATCAACCGTCATACCAATCGCAAAGGCCACACCCGCTAAAGAGATCACATTGATGGTGCGACCGAAACTCATTAAGGCTAAAAACGCGGCGATGGTACAGATAGGAATACCCAACACGCCGATTAAAGTAGCGCGCCCTGAACGCAAAAAGAAATACATGACTAAAGTTGCCAGCAAGCCACCGAGAATAAGATTAAACCACACATTCTCGAGAGAGCTTCGTACATACTGCACATCATCACTCATGAGCGTCAGGCTCAAGCCATTTTGCTTTAGTAGCTGCTGATTTAATTCTTCAACAATCGGCAGCATATCGTCTTTAATCGCCAAAACATTGGAACCACTTTCACGGCGTACCGACAGACTCAATGTACGCTCACCCACATTGTAAGACAGACTGCGTGTTTCAAAGTGATCTAAAGTCACTGTTGCGACATCTTTAAGGTAAATATTGGCGTTGTTTTCACTGCGAATAATCAGGTTTTCAAGCTCTGTAAGCTGCTCAAAGCGCCCAACTACGCGTAATAAATATCGGCTAGTGCCGCTTTCGATGTCACCTGCGGAGGCATCTCGGTTACGATTACGAATGGCATTGCGAAGCTCGCTTAAGCTGATACCACGTTGAGCAAGTTGCTCAGCATCGACCTTTATTTGAATTTGTCTTTGTGCACCACCGCCCACTCTCACTTCAGACACACCAGAAACGCTTTCCATGCGCGGTCGAATAAAATCTTCAGCAAAGTCTCTTAATAAATCCACATCCAGATTGAGCGGGTTACCCGGTAGTGGTTTAAGCACAAAATACATAAACGCATTGCCCGAGAAAGAGCTCGAAAACAACCTTGGCTGATCCACGTTTTCGGGGTAACTGGGCACCTGACTTAAGGCATTATTTACCCGAATAAGTGCATCATTGGCATCGACCCCAAACGGAAATTCCAACTCTATTTCAGCACTGCCCATTCGCGCATAAGACACCATACGTTTTAAATTTGGTAGGCTCCTTAAATAACGCTCTTGCTCAATTAAGATTTCTTTTTCAACATCTTGAGGGGTTGCGCCAGCCCAACCCGTTTGCACAGTGATGGTGCGTACTTCTAAATCAGGGATCATCTGCACGGGAATATTTAACGCGCCAACCAGCCCCAGAATACAACTGATTAATACAACTACGGTGACAAGCACCCCGCGTTTGACTGCACCTTAAATCATAGGGCGTTACCTGCAACGCTTTTGACAGATACTTTTTCGCCGCTTTGCAATAACTCAACGCCGGCTTTGATGTATTGCTGCGAGACTGATGCCCCTTTTACTGCCACTCGTTCAGCTTGCTGCTGTGTCACTTCAACAAATACGCGCTCAGCAGTATTGTTATTGACTGCAAAAATGCTGTAGCCACCATCGGGGTGACGTTTTAGTGCAGATTTAGGTAACCACACCTGCGCATTGTCAGTAGCGGGTAATTGAATGGTCACTTGTGCCGAGCTGCCCATCACAAGACCACTATTTTCAGGTACTGTCACGAATACCTTAAAAGTGCGATTTGTCTTATTTACTGAGGCAATAACACGCTCAACTTGGCTATTTATCACTGCGTTTTTATTATGCTGATTGAGGATATTTGCTTGGATTGTGTTTGCTTGTGAAAACTCAGCAAAATATTGCTGAGGCGCAGCAAGCTCGATACGTAATTTGTCATTTGAGATGAGGCTGAATACTTTGTCTTGTGTACCAATCCACTCGCCCACATCCACCATACGATCTGTCACCACGCCCGCAAATGGTGCTTTAATGTGATGACGAGTTAATAACTCTTGTTGTAGTGCAAGCTTGGCATTAGCATTTTTTAGCTCGGCGCCTGCTTTACTGATATTGGCTTGTCGCTCAGCCAGTAAACTTTGTGCAACGAGTTGTCGCTTTGATAATACTTTTAATTCTTGATATAAACGCTTTGCTTCTTGTAATGCCACCTCAGCAATATTGAGCTCAGCGCTGGCTTGCTCAAATTGCAACTGCGCCAAAGTATCATCTAAAGAAAGTAGCAGTTGATCTCGTGTGACCACATCACCCGCTTCAACATGAATGTTAGCCACAACACCTGATTGCTGACTCGCCAATTGCGCATTATGTACAGCACTGACCGACCCCGTTAATGTTAACCCAGCATCGACTGCTCGCTCGGGATAAACCACATCTACTTCAATAGACTCAGCTTTTGCTGAATCACTATAAAAACCGACTGCCACCATGGTTACAAACCAGAGCACCGACAACTGCACACAACGCATAGCAAACCTCAAATGATAATTATTAGCAATAATGTAATTCATTCTTATCCAATACTCAGCAATTTTGCGATAAGACTCTAATTATTATCTATTAACCTACAATCAGTTATGTCAAATTAATGCCTAAACAACCTGAGCTCAGGTTTAATACTATTAAAGGGTAAACACTAGACGATGGATCACTTTCAAGCACATGAATATTTAATCTCCAAGCCCGAGACTACTGTTAGCCAACCTTTTGGTGAAGGAGTTGATGTTTATAAAGTGAAAGGAAAAATGTTCGCGACTTTGGCGCTAGGAAAGATGGGCAAAGGCACTGAAGAAAAACCACATTGGTGGATGAACTTAAAATGCGACCCCGATGAAGCTCATATATTAAGGGACATTTTCGATGCTGTGATCCCCGGTTATCACATGAATAAACGACTTTGGAACACCATCATACTCGACGGCTCTATTCCACAAGGTGAAATAGAGCGCATGATAGATAACTCGTTTATGTTAGTGGTCGAGAAAATGCCAAAGAAAGCACAGACTTCGATTTTATTGCAACTGTCACTTTGATTAAAACGCATGTTCCATTAAGGTAACAGGCTCCATATGCTTAAAAGTGCTTATTGTGCAGTATCAAACATCAAATTACATTATTGACAGCAATGCCTTAACCGTTAAAGCCTGTAATGGTGAAACGTTGACAATTCGTCCTAAAACTTGTCAGCTTTTACTTTTATTAATTCGTAATGCAGGTCAACCGGTCAATAAGCAAACGATTTTAGATGATGTATGGGGCGACTCAGTTGTTGCTGAGCAAGTCGTTTTCCAATCAATCAATGAACTTCGACAGCTCTTTCAAAATGAAGATGTAATTAAGACCATTCCAAAACAAGGCTATGTTTGGCTACCTGCTGTGACTGAAAAGGCCCCAAAACAATCCTCACCCAATAGGAAAGTGGTTTTCTTAACGGTTGCCTTATGTGTCTTTGTTTCCAGTTTGTTCTTTGCGCTCCCCTCATTAAATAAAGCGCCCGCTGAAAAGAGTAAGGTTCAAGGCTCTGTTGTCATACTACCAACACAAAATCAAATTGAAGGAAACGACCATAGCTGGGTTCGTTTAGGGTTAATGGACCAAGTCATACAGCGCTTACCCAATAATCAAGCGCATGGTGTATTACAAACCGATTATGTGCTGGAAGTGCTAGAGCGAGCAGGTGCACCTTTGAATAATGTTCAACCTGAGCATATTAGGCAAATATTTACCGTCTCAGGCGCTGAGTTAGTTGTCTCGTCAAAACTGTCCGGCTCGCCTCATGATTATCAGCTGAGTTATGCTCTGCATTATAAGAACACTCAACAAAAAGGTGTGCTATTTGGTCGTAACATTCAAGACGTGATCGATGAATTTAGTGATAAAGTGGCAGAACAATTAGGTGTAGAAAGCTCCCTACAAGCCAACAACTATCATGCCGACTTTAATCATGAGATGTTAGGGGTTGCCATTGACCTAAAGCTTGAAGACAACCACCTAGCTGCAAAACCTCTGCTTGAGAGTATCATTGCGAATGATCCTGAAAACTTGACTGCTCAAAGAATTTTAGTCAGTACGCTATTTGCCCTGAAAGACTACTCTGCAGTAAAAAAACACCTGATGTTGGCTATTCCACTCGCGCAAAAGCTTAATGATAAAAATGAGTTAAGTCGCTTACATTATCTTAATGCCATTCACGCCATCATTGAGGGAGATGACGAACTAGCTAAACCAAGAGTTGGGCAAGCTTTGCAAGTAGCCCAAAGCAATAATGATTGGCTATTTATGGCCTACTCGAAAGATTTGTTGGCACGAATTGCTCAGCACCAAGGTGAATACGAATTAGCTAAAACGTATTACCTCGAAGCAAAAAAACATCACCAAGTTTTACGCTGCCCTGTTGGTGAAAGCAGTGTTTGGGCCAGCCTTGCTTTACTTGCCAAAAAGCAAAACAAACTCGATGAGTTCAACACTGCATTAAACAAAGCCAAGCAGATAGCTAAGAGTCGAGCGCTTACAAATCAACTCAAATACTTAAACACTCTAAATTATTAACAATAAAATCAATGACCTTAGATAATTTTAGAAAGCTTTAGTGGCTTTTATTGCCTCCCTTAAGCGATAAGGGGGTAATTCAAAAGGAGTCACTATGTCATTTTTTAATGCCCGAGTATTTATCGGCACCCTACTATTTTTAGCCTTCATTGTGATGTTGGTTACCTCTGTACTGTTATACAGTCAACAACATGATGCTGTCATTGCACTTATTCATACTTTAATAGGCGCGGCAATGATTTTGGTCGTCGTATGGCACTTGTTTAAAAATTCAAAACCCCTCTTCGCTTATTTAAACCCATTAAAGAAACATATGGGCAAAGTCAGCTTTGCTATGCCGCTGGCCGTTTTATTGATAGGTTATTTGTTGGCGTCACCATTTTTCGCTCTGCCACCTGCTATGCAAGTTTACACTTGGGGCCAAACCCTAAAAGCCGCAGATAAAGCTGACCAAGATAAAGAGCTAAAATATGTCGAACGTGTAATTACCCCAGCAGAAGCCAGCGGACAAACAATTACCTTAGAACTGAAAAAAGGCCCTTACTTTATGTGGCCACAATATGCGTTTTGGTTAGAAACATTAGACGGTGAATTTGTTCAGCCACTCTATGTCACAGAGAAAATCGCCACTAATAATTTCACCAATAAAGTCTCTAAAGTAAATCCTGATCAAGTATTCGATGCGCATTTACTTATCGGCGAAAATGCAATCGGTAGAGAGGCATTAACCGGTGGTGAAGATAGTGATTCAAAAGACACCCGCATGCGCCCAGAGTCGCTGCCTGTGTTTTTGCATCAACTTGGTGTACAGGCCAGTAATGGCTTCTACCTACCAACCGATAATAAACTGGTTGTCGACGGCTTTAGTGGTGCAACCATGACAGATAATTTCATTTACTCTATTCAGCTGCCGACCTCACTAACAGGTCAATACCGTATCCGTTTTGAGATAAACCATTCATTTGATTACAACTCTTTCTACAGTAGTGACCGATTCCCTGACGATCCCGTGTATTCAAGCGACGGCTATACAGCGCAACCCTCGCTTATTTATCAAGCCATCGTCGATTTTGACCAACCGAGTAAACTACAGCAAATGCAGCTTATTGGCCACGGCCACCATTCTGGTAAAGATGGCGATGTTCGAGCTGATCTCAGTAACTTCACCACCGCATTGGAGTTAGTTGACAGGATCTTAGTCTCTCATTCCCTATAACAAAAAAGCGCAGCCAACTGGCTGCGCTTTCGTTTTAAATGAAGCTTGATTAATTGAAGTGCCCATCAAATAAGCGCTAAGTAACTTTTCCTAAGCAAATTACTGCTGTGCTTTTAAAGCACGCATATCTGCGATCAATTCATCGAGCTTTTTAAATTGTCTGCCGTAAATGATGTCTAAGTCTAAACGATATAAAGCTTCTGAGTATCGTACGATAACCAAAAACAGCACTGTGATAACCGCCCAAACATAACCTGGAATATCTAAAAATACATACTCTGTCGGATAATGCTTCAAAAGCAAAGCCATCACTTTACCACCTGCATTACTCGCTAGCCCTTGTGTTACCATGCCGATATAAAATAACGGATAAAAAAACCGGTAGTATTTCGAGTAAGCATTTATTGAGTCTTTAAGCCAAGTATCAAAGCTTTCTAAATACTCTAAGCTACTCTGCCCTTTCGATAAGTTATGTGACTTGATGAGCTCTTTTTTTGCTATCAGTACAAGCGGCGTTAACAATGCGCAGATATACACGCCTAGCCAAGGTGCGCCAATTAAGCTCATTAACACCAGCATGACTAAAGCACCAATCACAATGGCTTTAATATTAACTGCAAACATCTTTTGCAGTTTATCTACGATATTTTGCGACTTTCTATTGTATAAGTCGTTCACTTTTGGCGCTGATAGCTCACCTTCACTCACAAAACCTTGTTTCCACATTGCTTCAATAGACTTACTCATGTGTTCACTCCTGCGCTTGTATAAACTTGTTTAATCTTTCTTTAATACGCGTAATGCGTACGCCAATACTGTTTGTGTTAGCACCAATAATTTCGCCAATCTCAGTGTAAGATTTCTCTTCTAAATAAAGCAGGATCACTGCTCTATCTATCTCTGACAAATGCTTAATGGCGTTATAAAGTAGGTTAATATCATCAGAACCAAATGCTTTGGCGTCGTCATGTACTTCATCAGGTAAAGCATCAGACACAAACTGCAGCTCGCCTTTTTTACGCTGTTTTAAATGGGTCAAACAAACATTTAAAGCCACCTTATAAATCCATGTTGACCATTTAGACTCAGCATTAAAATTGTCTCTGCTACGCCAAATTTGCAGGCACACCTCTTGGTAGTAATCTTCAAAATCTTCTTGGCTATGGGTATATGCCCGACAAATTTTGATGATGATCCCTGCAAAAGGCAGTATTGATTGCTGATAAAAATCGCTTCCCATTTACCTCGTTCCATTTTGTATTTTTCTAGTTAGTAGATAACAGGTGGTATTTATTACAGCTTATGGGAAATTTTTTTTCGAAGGAAAGGTTTTGTCGAACTAATAAGTCGCCAAGCCACTAAATCTAATAGATGGCTTGGCTATAAAAGGGCTAGAGTGATAATAATGTGGGTGAATGGGTCTGCGCTTGCTGTAAGCTCTGTTTGTAATCTTTTAATACAGGAAAGCGCTCAACTAAATCGAAGCTCAACATTCTATCCCACCCTAATATCACCGCGAGGTAATAATCAGCCAATGTAGGTACGCTGCCCGCTAAAAATGACTGTTGCTGTAGCTGCTGTTCAATCAACCCGAATAGTTTCACTAACTCTTCTTCGGCATTGGCTTTCACTACCTCATGTTCATTGGCAATACGCTCTGGCTGAAACACACGAGAAAAATGTCCATGTACCGTTGATGCAACAAAGTTTAACCACTTAAGTGCATCAGCGCCCTCAGTCGTTGCTAAGCCGGGGATCAAAGCAGCCTCAGGATGCTTTTGCGATAGATGGATTAATATCGCTTCACCTTGGGTTAAAATGTGCTCATCGGTTTTTAACACTGGCACTTTACCATGTGGGTTTACTGCTAAAAACTGTTCACTAAATTGTTCATTCTGAAACAGGTCGATGATCTCAACATTATGCTCTACACCAATAATCTCTAAAGTAATTAACACGGCTGTAGAACAGGTAATGGGGCAATGATAAAGGGTATACATAATTCTTCCTTTTAATAAGTCGCTTAGCTTTAGGTTAATTTAGGATTAATTTACGACTTTTTTTGAGGAAAAAAATTACTACTTCTTGCATATCTTTTGTGCAAAAATGCACAGATGAACTTAGATGATGATTATCAATATATTCTTGCACTGGCTACTCATGGCAGCTTGTCGGCCGCGGCTAAACAGCTCAATGTGACGCACACAACGGTTGCCAGAAGAATTCAAGCATTTGAAGCGCGCTTCAATGCGACCCTGTTTGAACGGGTTCCTAAAGGTTATCAATTAACTAAAATTGGCCGAGAAGTGCTGCCTGACATTGAAAGCTTAAAAAGCTTGCAAGGTCATATTGAGCGACGACTCGAAGGGCAAAACCAAAGCTTACAAGGAGAGGTGAGCATCGCCTTAACCCCTGAACTGGCGCATGATTACTTGCTTCCGCTACTTGATAAGTTTTATCAGAGCTTTCCACATATTCAACTCAATTTAATGATGGGCACCAGTCAAAAAGACCTCAATGCCAGAGAAGCCGACATCGCGCTCAGGTTTACTCCTGAACCGACCCAATCGGACTTGGTTGGCAAAAAACTGTTTGCATCTAATTGGGGCGTTTATGCCAGCGAAAGCTACTTAGAGCAATCAAAAGAAGTCGATAACCTATTACTATGGCAACTAGAGTTTGATAAAGATTGGTATCAAGGCCACTTTGACAAGACCCAAATCATCGCTCGATTTGATAACTTAGCAGCATTGATCAGTGCAGTAGATCAAGGTCTAGGTATTGCCAAATTACCCTGTGGTTTAGCCGACCAATCTAAATACAAAAATTTAAGAAGACTCCAAATCACCACGCCACCATCTATTTGGAGTTTATGGCTGCTTTATCACTATGATTTAAAAGAAGCCGCCAAAATCATGGCAATTAAATCTTTTTTAATTGAACACTTTTCACAATTTGAACGAAGATTTTCAGGCGAAACAAGTCGTTATTATTAGAAGCTTGAGCCATTTAAGTTCTTCGCTCTTGATTAAAAGTCAATCTGTTCGCCTTGCCAGAGCCAGAAATTGGTCAATACTTAGGAATACTATTGCGCTATTCGACCCAAAGTTATGTGGCTACTCTCAAAAAAGATTATCCTCTTTGCTTCTCTTTTGTTTCTCATATCTTGCAAAAGCGAACCACCACAAACGCTACGTATCGCCATCAACCCTTGGCCCGGTTATGAAGTACTCCATTTAGCCCAAGAGAAAGGTTTTTTTGAACAAGTTGGACTTAATGTTGAGCTTGTCAGAGTTGCCTCATTAGCCGATACACAAAGAGTTTATTTGAATAATAAGGTTGATGGTCTCACCAGCACCTTGATAGAAGCTATTCAAATTCAATCATTTGCAGTGAGGCCACTCACCATTGCCTTGCTAGCAGACTACTCTTTAGGCGGAGACGCAATTGTTGCTCACAAATCAATTACTAAAATTAAAGACTTAAAAGGCAAAACCATAGGTACTGAAGTCTCTTCACTCGGTATTTATGTACTGCAAAGGGGTCTGCAAAAACATAATCTAAATTTAGATAACGTCACAATTAAAAATGTTGAGCAAATGTCTGGCATAAAGGAGATGAACAAAGGCGATATTTCGGCGTTCGTTACCTACCCTCCCATCTCAACGGAGTTATTAAAGAATCCCAATTACCATGTCATTTTTGACAGTAGCGAGATCCCAAAAGAAGTGGTTGATATTGTCAGCATCTCACAAAGTTACCTAAAACAGCACCCAAAAACATTAGAGAAACTTTGGCAAGTTTGGCAATTATCTTATGAATTTATTCAAACTCACCCAGATGAAGCTATGACAAAAATGGCTAAATTAGAAGGTTTAGAGGTTGCTGATTTCTCTGATGCCTTCAACAACCTTGAGATGCAAACAGGTGATACACAAGCAGAATTAATTTCTCATAGCTTTCTTAAAAGTGTCACTGAGCAAGTCTGCGAGACTTTATGGCGCATTAAATCAATCGATAAGCCATGTGGTTTTGTGCCAAGTATGTTTCATATGCCACTAGAACAAAGTAAATGATAAAAAACTCGCTTTATCTTAAATCGACCATACCTTTGCTTTTGCTTGGTATAAGCTCCTTTTTGCTTTTCACACGTTTTATTGCTGACGAATACCGATTACAACATGAGCGCTTTATTGATTCTTTAGTGGATAACGTGATCACCAGCATGAGTATCTCTGCAGAAGTCGACGCCTCTAGAGAGAATTTACAGCGCGTGCTTGCTGCATTATCGAGCAATAGCGCCATTCAAGATATTATGATCATTGCCCCTGAATCTCTTGATATTGTGGCATCTAAAAGACTATATATTCAAAAAAGAAGCTTACTTGACTCTGAAACACTAGGAAAAAAAGAGCTAGACGAATTATTACAATATAAGCACCAGCTAAATGACAAAGTTAGGGTGATTTATCACCATGATGAAAATTGGTATGCATTGTCTTGGTTATACCTGGTTGACCCTGAAATAAGAAGATTACGCGCTTATTATTTTTGGATACATATAGACTCAACTCAACATGAAGAAAAGTTAAACCTGCAACTAGGCAGCTTCACGTTTAACTTTTTAATCATTATTTCTATTATGGTTGGCCTGTCGTTTTGGCTACTTAATTACTTTGTTACCAACCCCCTCACTAAAATTGGTGCTACCATTAGAAAAGGCCTACCCATTCCTAAAGATATCATCAAACAGCAAGGTGGAGATGTCATTGCGAGAGTTGCAATATCTTATAATAAAGCCATTAAGCAAGCGCAAGAAAGAGCTGAGCAATTAGAAAAAACGCGGCACTACATTGATGGGATCACACAGCATGTTCCCGTACTCCTGACCTATGTCGATCGCGAACAAAAATACCGTTTTGCGAATAAACTCTACTGCCAGTTATTTAAGTTGAATGAACACGAAATCGTAGGAAACACCGTTAAATCGGTTCTACCCGTTGATATTTATGACAGAATTCAAGATCACCTATTTAATGCTTTAAAGGGCAATGAAATTGCATTTGAAATTGATGTCACAATAGGCGGTGTTAGAAAGTATCTAATTACCACCTACACCCCTGACTTTGCACTTAATGGAGATGTTGAAGGGGTATTTGCCTGTATTGAAGATGTCACTGAGCTCAAAAACTCAGAAGAGCAATTAGCCAAATACGCCTCTGATATGGAGTTTAATAATTGGGCATTAGAAGAAGCCAAAGAACAAGCCGAGAATGCCTCAAAAGCCAAAGCAGACTTTTTAGCGACCATGAGTCATGAAATAAGAACGCCCATGAACGGCGTACTTGGTATGTTAGACTCTTTAAAAAGCACTCCATTAAACAAAGAACAAACCGAACAAGTTGATATCGCCAGCCGTAGTGCACTCTCGTTAATGCGCATTATTAACGATATCTTAGACTTTTCAAAAATTGAATCAGGTAAATTAGAAATAGACATCAATGAATTTGATGTCGTGAAATTAATCAAAGAGACCGCGACTTCGTTTGCCAAGCAAACCCATGAAAAGAATATCGCTCTTATTTTAGATATTGATGAAATTACTCTACCGATCATCTCTTCCGATTCTGTCAGAATAAAGCAAATACTCACTAATTTAATCGGGAATGCTGTCAAATTTACAGAGTCTGGTGAAATTATTGTCAAAGCTCAGTATGTATACTCGAAAGATCATCACGCACCAGAAATAAAACTCCAAGTATCAGATACAGGGATAGGCATACCCGAGGATAAATGTGACTTAATTTTCGAGCATTTTTCACAGGCAGATACATCCACGACAAGACAGTTTGGGGGGACGGGATTAGGGCTCAGTATTGTCAGTAAGCTTTGCGAGTTATTAGGCGGTGAAATAGTCGTAAAAAGTAAACTAGGGTTAGGCAGTACGTTTACCGTCACCTTGCCACTCTCAAGTAAACACTCAGAAAATCAGCAATTACAGCATTGTATATTCCATGATTTCACAGCAAAACATTTCCACTTTGTGGACATTAATTCAAGCTTCTTCAATGCGTGTGAGCGAACTTTAAGTAAGTTTGATATCGCCATACATAAACATAAAAACATTACTTTGCTTGAAGAGGACATTAAAAAGCTCAATGAAGAGCAATTATCTTCTCACTTTTATGTACTAAATTGGTCGACAGAAAATAGTCACGATATCGACAAGTTTGTCTCTTCACACATTGCTAATACCGTCACCTTATTGCCTTTTAATACCGCCATTGATTCACACTTTAAACAATCTAATGTACAACAAGTTAAATACTGTAAAACTCCCTGCACTCTACGCGACGTCATGGATAAGCTTGACCAAAACGAAGATAGCCATGTCATTGAGAGTACAGCCATTCAAACTAAAGACCAAACAGCCCTGTTTAAGCATGTCCTCGTAGTTGAAGATATGCCGATTAACCAAATCGTCGTCACACAGATGCTAAACGGTGCAGTTGAACAACTTGATTTTGCAAGTAATGGTCTCGAAGCGCTAACTAAATTAAAAGAGCATGAAGATAATTACTATGAATTAATCTTGATGGACTGCTTAATGCCCGTGATGGACGGCTACGAGGCAACGCGAAGAATTAGAAAACGCGAGGCAGGTGAGAACAATCAATATATTCCAATCATCGCCATGACAGCTAACGCCATGAACGGCGACAAAGAAAAGTGTTTTGACGCGGGCATGGATGAATATATTAGTAAGCCACTGATCAAAGAGGACCTTATCGCATTATTAGAACGATTTTCTCTTTAGTGTTTGATTGAGCAGAAACTAAAAAGTCTTTATCATCAAGTTTCTCGGTCGTTATTAATAATGTTAATAACAAAACCTAAAGCATGTCACTTTGGTTGGCCAAGCTTGTAACTTCCGCACTCACACAAAAACAGATTAAATCAGTAACATGTCAAAAATTAAATTTATTCCCTATCAGCTAGTTCCTGCAAGCTTTAACCCTTGGCGAGACATCTTTTTAGACGTTGCACAAGCTGTGATTGCTGAGCTCGCGCACCCTGATTTTGAGTTTTTACACTTTGGGTCAAGCTCTTTTAAAGTTGCGGGCAAAGGTATTATTGATATCTCAGTATTGTATAAAGCAGGTCAGCTAACTGAAGCGGTCGAGCATTTAAAAAGTATAGGATTTAGCGACCAACACAGTAATAAACCTTTTCCAGAAAACCGCCCTCGCAAAGATATTGCTGTTATTTTTAAAAATGAAACCTTTCAAATTCATGCGCATGTCATTGAATTAGGCAGCGAAGAGCATTTAAAGCAAGTTAACTTTAAAACGCACATGCTCAATAACCCAGATGCGCGTGCCCAGTACGAAGCGACAAAACAGCGGGTTATAGCTGATGGGCTGACTGTGCAAGATGACTACGGAAAAGCAAAATCACCTTTTGTGAAAAATGTTTTACAGGAGATAGCAAAACTATAATTTAACCTGAGCTTTGGTTAAGAGATTTACCAATATATTGTTATTATTTTCGGTATAGCGCTTTTCTTGCGTTCAAAACACATAGGGATCCATTTGTGAATACATTCAAACTTTTCGCTATTACTGCTTTTTTATGCTCTGCATTTAGCGCACCAGCTCAACCAAGCACACCAATCAAAGTCATCGAAAACAATAATGCGCAATTCAAGTCAGATTCTATGCTGAGTCGCCACGAAGGCTATACGCTCGTCAATTATATTGTAAAAGCTGATGGTTCATTAGGTGAAGTAACCGTTTTATTCGACTCAGAAGTAAAGCCAGCGACCGAAAAAGCCAAGAAATACTTAAGTAATCTAGAGTTCGAAGCAGCTACTTACCAAGGCAACGCCCATGATGCGGCTCGCTTTTTCTCTTATACCTACTCAACGGCACCTACGACAAACTCAAACAATAACCGTGCTTCGAAAGGGTTTGTTAGCGATTATGATGTCATTGATAAACTGATTAAAGCTCAGCGACTAGAGAAAGCATACGAACACTTTAAAGAACTGCTAAGTCACACTAAAAACCTTAATGAGCAAGCACTTTTTGCTTGGCTGAAATCTCAATATTTTTATGCACTACAAGACTGGCATAACTATGAAGAACAGCTACAACGCGCTTATTTCTTACGAAAGCATTTACCAAAAGAGTTTGCTGTACCATGTATTCAAAACCTGATGCAGCTGTATCTTTATCAACAAGATTTCTTAAATGCTAAACGCGCTTTACTGGCACTTAATCATGTGCCTGGCGTAAATATTTCAGAGCAAGCACAACAAAAAGCGATGGCCGACATTGCTGGGTTATACCAACAAACCCCGACTATCACACAAAGCGTTAAACTAGATAAAAACACCCCAAAAAGCATAGGCGTTTCTCGTAGTGAAGTGACATTAAAAGGTGAAGGCCTGGCTCAGCTTAGATGTGATGCTTATCTTGAGCCACGTATAACACTACCGGCAAACATTACAGCAAAACCAAGTTATGGTCGCTGTAACCTTATTCTAAGTAGCAGCCAAAATTCAGATGTGACCATTACGCAAACAGGTAAGGCCGTTGTTCGCTTCTAAGTTTTGAACAATTTAAGTTTTAGCCAATAGCATAAACATTTACAAAGAGCCGCTCATCATGCGGCTCTTTTTTGTTCTGATGTAACAAAGTAAAATCGCAGGGCTATTTTGCAAGGAGCATAACATCCAATGAAAACAATCAATTTAAGCGCTTTATTCTTGTTACTCCTGCTAGGCTGTGCAAGACAAACCGATAATCTGCAAGAGTCACTTACGGTACAAATGCAAAGCAATGCCGAGACACACGGTTTATTGGCACAAGCGGTATTAGTTAAGCACAATAATAATCTTCTATTTGCTCACGCTATGGGTAATACGGATATATCTCGCGGTAATCCTGTGACAAAAGACAGCATTTTTCCGATTTTCTCACTCAGCAAACTGTTCGCTAGCACTTTGCTATTTCAGCTTGTAGAACAAAACAAAGTCAATTTAGATGCACCTATCGGCCAGTATCTTGAGCACCTACCTAAAGTTTGGCGACCTATACCAGTAGCCCTTTTTTTAAACCACAGTACTGGGTTACCTGAGTATTTTGACTATGATGACAAACAAGTATTTGCGCCAAACAGCATTGATGCTGCTATTCAATCACTGAGTAATACGCCATTGCAATTTAAGCCAAATAGCGCCACTCGTTATAATCAAACAAATTATTTAGTGATTAAATTACTGCTAGAGAAAATCACTAAACAGTCTTATTCAACACTAGTTCAAACGCGAATTTTAACGCCATTGAAAATGCATAATACATTTATCAAGGGGATGAATACTGCGTTTAAATCTGTGACCGCTTATTTACCAAATAGCGGTGATGCGTTACAGGTAAATCCATATACATTCCCTACCTATGCGAATGTACATTCTGACGCTTATTCAAATATCCACGACCTTAGTGTCTTTCTTTCTGCATTAATCAATGGCGAGCTGGTTGCTAAACCACTGCTTGAAAGTTTATGGCAACCTGCACTGTTAGAGAGTGGTTCAAAAAATTATTTCGTCTCAGGCTGGGAATATGAAGAAGTTGGCAATTGGCAAGCGGTTGGTCATGATGGCGGAGGTGTGCTGAGAGTAAAATTGCTCTTTAAAGAAAACATGACCGACAGCATCATTGTTATCTACTTAACCAATGGTAATTTGGATGGCGTTTGGAGCCGCACACTTATCAAGACAATCGAAAGTAAAGTGCTTCCAGATCGTTACTCTAGATTTGCATCATGGTTAGGTGGGCTGTTTGATTAAACAAAATCTATAAATGTTCTCTAAATTTTCCCTAGTGGTGTGATTGCCTGCACCTCAAGGGAAAATTTACCCGCTTGCTTTTCACTGATCATAAAGCCAAGAGATCTGACATCATCAAAATTGAGTTGATAGTCCGCGTAAAAAGTACGGCCACGGTACATGAGCGTGAAGTCATCCTCTGTGACAACGAGTGTTTGTGTTTTATTCGCTGTGGTTTGAAATTTATAAACAAAGGCTGGGCCGTCAAGGTACTGGTCAACTATTAGCCTAAGCTGGTACTGCTTTCCATCGCCTTTTACAACAACACTTAACTGTTCAGCGTTTTTATTTTCTAAATTAAATGGTGCACGAACAGAAGCAAAACCGCCATTATTGCGCAAAGACACATCGCCTTTAAATTCAACAGAGTGTGCACCAACAACTAAACGACTTTCAGAAAGACCACCCATGACGGTGTCATTAACCACAAACCAATCAAGTAGAGTCAGTTTAGTTTCTGCTATCACAGACGAAGATGTCATTAACACTACTCCAAACAACACAGGTTTAAAACACATAACAATTCGCACTTTATTAAATATAACTTTCAGTACGACCCAAGTAAGCATTCAGATTGCATTTACATATTAAACACAGGCTCCCTAACCCGTTAAGTTTGCTTACATTAAAACCATAGAGTGTTTTGATAAACCTGCTAAAATCTCGCAAAAATGATAATAAGGAAATCTAATGAAGAAGTTAGCATTACTCTTCTCTTTAGCGACATTAGCAGGCTGTTCGGTCAGCAACCAGGTTGAAACCCTCATTCCAGAAAACGCAGTAGTCAAAAACAAGACCACAGAAGGCTATACCGATCGCTTTAAAAATATTTACGATGATTTTAAAGAGTATCCCGTCACCTGTGATGAAGATTGTTACCCGCCGAGCCCAGTTATTGAATGCAGTGCTGAGATGCAAAATTGCGCTTTCACTGGCAGCAATCCCACAATAGCTATTAATGCTGGCTTCTCAGTACAGTGGCTCGGTCATGCCAGTTTCAAAATTAACACATCAAATGGTCAGCAGTTTTTGTTCGATCCGGTTTCTGATGACTTTGATTGGCCCGTCAATTGGGCGTTTAGCCTAGTTTCTGATATCAATCGCACACCCAATGCAACACTCACTCAAAGTGAACTAAATGAAACTGACGCCATCATGTATTCGCATATTCATTATGATCATTTTAAAAAAGACGACCTCTCACACATAGGTCAAAACAGTCAGTTTTTAACGCCGCTTGGATTCGCTGAGCACTTTCCGAATGACGGTTATAAAATCACAGAGATGGCTTGGTATTCGAGTAAGCAAGTGGGTGAAGTAAATATTCACTTTGTCCCGGCTAATCATTTTAGTAGCCGTATTATGGTGCCTTTTATTCATGAAGATCACGACGCAACGCTCTGGGGCGGTTGGGTGTTAGAGCACCAAGGTAAGAAGTTATTTTTTGCCGGTGACACTGGCTATTCACCACACTTCAAAGACATTGCTAATAAATATGGGGATATGGATGTGTGCTTAATTCCTATTGCCTCTTACCATAGTGAAGAGCACCCTAAATGGTATCGAAAAGTGCACACCACACCAGAAGATGCGCTTATCGCGGCAGCCGACTTAAATTGTAAAGTGATGATCCCATGGGGCTATGGTAATTCTTCATGGCAAATGGGTGATAAAACATCGCACTCGGCACTATTTCGTCTAATGCACATGTATAACAAGATGAATTCAAACATTCCGCTGTATGTGTTGAATGAAGGTGAATCAGTTAAGTTATAAAACAAGAAAAGCCCAAGCAAATTAGCTTGGGCTTTCTTTTTATCTTTGTGAGTAAACGCTCTGCTAGTCAAACTAATCTAGCAAGTTGTCTTCTAAACGCTCTAACAGCTCAGCTTCACTGGTTTTACGAGTTACAATGGTGCTTGCAGATTGAATATGTAACTTGCGTAAAATCGCTTGTGTTGCAGTCTTATTAGCTTGTTCTAAACGCTCAGCCAATAAATGGGCTTTGGCTTGGTTATAATTTGGTGCATGCACAATAAACTGCCCCGTATGCCAAGCTATAATTAATTGGTCGTCTTCAAGCTCTTGATTTAAAAGGTACAAGAGTTCAATTACGATATGCTCTACGGTGATAAAGCCCAGTTTATTGCGAATTTCATCAAGCCCAAATACCGATATTAGAATAAAACCATGTTGTGGTTTATCTTCCTGCGCAATCTGCTCAAGTACCGCAAAAAGGGCTCGACGATTAGCGATATTTGTAACTGGCTCAGTCAAAGACTGCTCTTCAAGATACATACTTAAAAGTTTTATATCGTGCCAACGACGATAACTGAAATAGGCAAAGGCCAATACCCCAAAAAGCAAAGTAGGGACGATCTCATCTAGTTCATAATGCTCATATTGCCTTGAATACTGGTAAATCCACTCCAAAAAATCAAACTGGTGGGAAATGATAAAACCAAGCAATACCACTATGAGTACTACAACAACATCAAATTTAGCCCTACGGCGCAGGTTTGCTTTTAATTCACTCAACAATGCTTACGTTCTTTTTACCTACTTTAACTACAAGAAATTGTAACATAGAGTGATTTTTTTGTTTTAGTCAAAAATAATCTATTCTTTACTAAATCAAAATAAACAATAAAAACAAGATACCCGATACCGACTGCGCCTTATTCAGTAAAAGCGCTCATACTCGTTAGCAGATCAAATCATAAAAAGTGAGATGGCTTCACGGGTTAAACCATCTCACTTTGCTCGAAAGAATCTTGCAGCCCTTATTTAAGAATATTTTCTTGTCTTTACTGAAGCAAAAGACGCTGCATTTTTTTACCCAACTCAACATGCGTATGCAGACCATTAAACTGCCTTGCTAAAGCATCAGGTCCTAAAACAAACACGCCTACCGGCGTATGCGTGTGTGTGCCCGTTGACCAGACGATATTTTGCTTACTCGACAGTGCTCTGCCAATTAAGTTGAGCGGGCGCTCAGTCAAATAGACATAAAACGGCGCAAAGTCATTTATTTTGCTTGCTGCTTTCAAACCCAGAGACTTATGACCCCGTTGGTAAAATGCGTTCTTTTGCTCAGCTAAAATTTGCATAGCGTCATCTTTGTTAATTTCAAACTCACTATACTTATTCACTGTTTTTACGAGCTTTTCTGGTGTGGGTTTGAACCCATTATCTTTAGCTTCATACCAAATATCACCATAGCTTTTTTGCTGATCATATAACTTATCTAAAATACTCAACCCGCCGAAATTAAAGTTTGGCTTATAAACATCCTTTTGATGATTATTTAGCTGCTCAGCTTGTGGTAAGTCTGCACCGCTGTAGCTAAAACCAAAGCCACCTGTTTCGTGATCTGCGGTGACGATGACTATTGTGTCGTCTCGGCCTTTTGCCCACTCCAGCACCGCATTGACTGCGTTATCGAATTTAATCATTTCGTGCAGTAACGTGCCTGCATCATTGTTATGTCCAGCCCAATCAATCTGACCACCTTCAACCATTAAGAAAAACCCTTTGTCGTTTTTCGATAAGGTATTAATGGCGGTTTGTGTCATATCACTTAAACTTGGTTGATTGCTCACACGACCATAAGAGGTATCGACACCATTGACCATCGCACTGTTGGCAAATAGCCCCAATAGCTTTGTACCTTGCGCTTGCTGTAGTTGCGACTTATTAAACGCAAGTTCATAGCCTTTACTGCTTGCTTCAGCCAATAAGTTTTTATCGTCTCGACGTTTTGATTTAAGCGAAAGTGCACTGGCTTTTAAATTTGCTTCAAAGCCCTTAGGGTGTTCAGGCAAGACATAATTTTTTGGCACAAAATGACGCAAACCGCCCGATAACATGACATCCACGACCCCTGATTCGGTCATCTGCTCAGCAATCTCATTTTCCATGGAACGATGAATAAGGTGTGCCGCAAATGCCGCAGGTGTTGCATGGGTTAAACGGGTATCAGATACAAGCCCCGTCGATTTACCCAGCCCTTTAGCTTTTTCTAAAATCGTCGGCACTTTATGCCCTGCCCGGTTTAGCCCTATCATTTCACTGCCCGCAGCAACGCCAGTTGCCAACTGGGTTGCTGAGCAAGCTGAGTCTACTACCAGCTTATCTACGGGCCCATGCAGTGACAGCCCTGTGACACCTAGGTTTGCCAATTTAGCAATGGCGCTATTGTCACCTCGGTAGATAGAGTTCGGTGCACGAGTTGCATATTCTTCTAACAACCCCACTTGTTGCGGACCCATACCGTCACCAATCATTAAGATAATATTTTTAATTTTTGGCGAGTTATTTGTATCTGGCTGGGCTGTATTTTCTGAGTTTTTTAGTAACGAACATGCCGATAAGCTTGAGATGAATATAAGGGCACAACTCAGTGCCCAAACTGGTTTTCTAACTAACATATCACCGTTTTCCTTGGTGTTATTTAAACTGCAGCGATGACAGCGGCATGCTTTGCTTGTGAGTCACATCGCCATTGATATCTTTTAACCCAAACTCAATATTTGGATCTTCTTGCTGCCAATCTATTTCAATAAAACCATAATTCACATCCGATGTGGATTCTCCCACTCTGTGCTTATTGGGGCTCACATCTTTCCATTTTTGTGTAAGTCCTGAGCTGGTTACTTCCCATAGTGGATAGTTTTGCTTTGCTTGGTACTTTGACAGTTCACCCCAATGAGTGTCCCCACTTATCATGATCACACCACCAATTTTATGCTTTTCAATAAAGTCGAATAGTCGTTGTCTGTCTGCCGGAAAGTTTGCCCAGCTCTCCCAACCAGTAAAGTCAGGAATAAGCTGAAGGCTTGAAGCAATCACTTTCACTTCCGCAGGCTTTAATAACTCTTGCTCTAGCCATTGCCACTGTGCTTCGCCTAGCATAGAAGCTGTGTCATCAACAGGTCGATAAGGTCCAACATTGTTAAAGAAGCTATTTAACCAATAACGAAATTCGCCAATTGAACTGAGCTCAGGCCGATTCCAACGTAAATCAGGCATGATCACCTGCACTCTCTGCGATTCTTCACCATACATATACGACGTATAAATACCTGAGTCTCTGGTGCGGCGCGGACTGTCTTTCGGCTCTTGCCAAAAATCTAGCATGATTTTACGAGACGCTTCTTTAAACGGATACTCTTTGCCCGCATCGTTTTCGCCGTAATCATGGTCATCCCACATAGCTATCACAGGCGTGTTTGCGCGTAGCTGAGCAAAACCCGGTTTAATGCCTAACTTATGGTACTTTGATTTAAGCACCGTCATGTTTTCAGTATCACCGTAAACGTTGTCGCCTAAAAACACGAATAAGTCAGCTTGCTCTTTGTTGATGGCATTAAAGATCGGAATGTCTTTATCTTGGTGGCTGCAAGAGCCAAATAAGATTTTATCAACCTGTGAGTTAGCCATCACATTGGCCGAAAAGCCGCTCAATGCGACTAAGGCAGTTGCTAGTGTTTGTTTTAAATTCATAGCTTGATGATCTCTTTAATTGCCTTGCCTGCTTGCGGATTAAACTGTTGTGGGTTTTCTCCCAAGATGGTCAATGCCGTTGCCGCAATTTGATCTTGTTTAAATTCTTTATGTGCTTTTAATTCGCCGAGAGGTTTGATGTCGGGTCCTATGGCTGCCATCCAAATTTCATCGGCCCCTATAATGCCTTGCTGAAAATGACTGAGCTTTTTCATATAGCCCGATACTGCTTTTTTAGAGGCGTGATGCTGCCAATCATCGGCGTTATAGCCACGACCATGATCTGTCACTATCAGTAAAGTGGTGTTGTTTCTGTAACCCGGTGTCGACTGAATGGTGTGCCATAAATCTTCAAGATAGGCATCGGTGCGTTTGGTGGCATGTAAATACCTGTCGTAATGGCCTTCATGGGCAAAGTCATCGGTTTCTCCCAACGAAATCACCATGGCTTTTGGCTGAATATGGGTTAAATAGTCCTTGGCAAAGCGATAAGTGAAGCTATCTGTTCTAACATTTTGCCAAGGGCTTGGCGTTTGCGCCTGAAGGTCGTTTAACAATGCCATCTCGGCTGATTGTGGCTGAATATGGTAACTATCAAATGTGGCGTTGACATATAAGCCACTGCGTTGCTCATTGAAAATATACGGAAATGCATCCCAACTGCCAAACGCCGCAAGTTTTTGACCGTATTCAGGCTTGTTATTGAGCCACTCTAAAAAGGTCACATTTTTATTGTTTTCAAGGGCATTGCTATCAATTTCTGGATCAGCCTGACCTGTGAGTATTTCGTTATACCCCGGATATGAAAAGTACCAGTCATTGGCAACCGACATTTTAGACCCCAATTCACGGTTGCCCACAACCACGCCTTGTTTGGCAATGGTCTGCCATAAAAACGGCATCAGTTTTTCGCGGCGAGTTTGCGCATTATCATCCCAAAAGGCCTGCTTTAATTGCTCCGGATTTTTTACAAAGTCTTTATGCTCAATCAACTTGCTATCCGCGCCCGAAAACACTTCTTGCCAACGCAGCCCATCTATCGTGACGACCACCACATTACTTGCCGCATAGGTTACAGATGAACACAAAGTTGCCGCGGCTAAAATCAGTTTTTTCATTGTCTACTCGCATGGTTTAAGCAAAAAGAGCCTTTATCGCATTCAAAATGAAATAAGGCTCTGTGTTGTTAACTAATCGACCTAAACATTGGGTAATTAATCTATCTCCAGCGGCTACTTTCAATGCTAACTGCGTTGAATTCACTTGCAATAGGCCAGCTATTGACGCGTAAATTCGCCTTGTTATCCCTTAAAGTCTCCGGCTGCAGATATAGAAAATATTCATCATTTAATCTTGATAGATAGTAGATCCCTTACCCAAAGTGCAGGTTCTTAAAAAAATGAGTAGCACGTCCTGTACTACTCAATTTGGAGATTAAAAGCGTGTTTGGAAGTTCAGCGCTGCTGTACGAGGTGCGCCGATCCAACCGCCCCAACCACCTGCTACGCCGCCCATGTAGCTCTTGTCGAATAGGTTATTGACCGTAAAGCGAATTGAAGCGCCTTTTAAGGCACTGCCGAAGTTTTCTAAATCAACGCCTACATATAAGTCACTCACCGCGTATGCATCGATGCGCTGAGTATTGGCTGAATCCATCCAGCGCTCACCTAGCCATTTTGTCGAAACACCCGCTGAGTAAGCTTCTGATTGCCAATCAAGTGATAACACAGCCATGTCTTCTACTGAGCCAAATACCGTATTACCTGCAACTATGCCTACAGTACCATCGGTATATTCTGAGCTGTTGCTGGTATATGACATATACACAGATAGTTCTTGGCTTGGGTAGTAAGTTAGTGAAGCTTCAACACCCGATGACTCGATACCACCGGTATTGATATAGCTGCCGTTTGTGCCAACCAAATAGTCGTTGCCTGAGTCAGAGCCCGGCGCAATAAAGGTTAGGCGGTTTTGGAAGTCGATGCTGTATAGGGTAATGCTGGCGTTAAAATCTTGATTGTCGTAACGCACACCAAAGTCCATGTTTTCAGCCGTTTCAGCTTCAACGTTATCTAGTGCTGATGCATCTGCTTCTAACACTTGGTCTTTAATCGCAGCAAAGTTTTCAGCATAGCCTGCGAATACTTCTAGACCATCTACTGGGGTGTACCACACTGCACCCGCTGACAATAAAACATCAGAATCTGAGTTCACTGCTTTCGTGGTGCCTGTGTAAGTGTCTTTACTATCTAAATCAACAAGGTACTTTTTAAGACCCGCACGAACTGTGACACTTTCCATCTCGAATGAATCTTCAAGATAAAGCATGGTGGTTTCTACAGGGTAAGTACGGTCGTATTGGATCCAATAAGGTGTATGGTCAAACTCATAGCTACTCTTAGAGTCAATGATTTTGTGCCAATCACGGTATTCTGAGCGCTCATAGTCTTCATACCAAATACCAGCACGAACCACATTGGTGTTATTACCAATTTGCTTTTCCCAAGTCAGATCTGCATTAATACCGAACCTATCTTTTTGATAGTGCGTATTACGGTAAGAACCCACAGGACGCGCACCGTCTTCATAACAGTTAGGATCGTATTCTGCCCCCGCACCACCATAAGGGAAACCGATTGAGCTTTCACAGCCTGCAATTGGCGTCAGTGACTTACCATCTGCGTCAACAAAATATATTTTACCTAGCGAGCTGCCACCTTGTGCCGTGTTGCCCGAAACCAACTCGCTGTGACCTTTTGAGCCATCATTTGTAACATCAACAAGGTAAGGCGGTACCCAGTCTCCACGACCTTCGTTTTTATGGAAATAAGCGTTTGCTTTAACTTCAACTTCGCCGATCATGGTATCCACTTCGATATAACCAAATAGGTTTTCACGTAGTGTTGACCAACCTTGACGATACACTTGATCAATGTACGGTACACCCGTCCATTCACCCAATAAGCCATCTGATTCTGGGTTTTGTTTAAAGCTCTCTAGTGAAACACGCTGATAGTTATCTTCGTGAACATCGTCGTAAGAAAGGTAAGCGGTAATTTCTAGATTGCTGTCCATGCCTTTTACAAACTTAGCGGCAAAGTGGTCACGTTTGTTTTCTGCTGTACCTGTGATCCAGTCACTGTTACTTGAATTTGAGTAGCTGAACCAGCCATATGTGTCATCTAATACTTCGCCGGTTTCAAGGCGCATGTAATATTTTTGCGCATCGAAGTTGCCTAATGACAAGCTCGCAATGACCGCCTTTTCTGTGCCAGGATCAATGGTAGTGAAGTTAAGCGTACCACCCAGTGCTTCATTTGAGCGAGATGCCACGTCAGCAGTACCTTGAGATACCTCAACAGCCATTAAATTTTCAGTATCAATATAGCGGTTTGCCTTAGCACCACCGCCATAGTTAGAGTTACCGTTGGCAATACCGTCAATGGTAATACCTACTTGCTGCTCATCTAAACTTAATTGGAAGCCACGAATTGAGACTGTTGTTGACCAATCATCAGAGCCAAATGTATCGCCTTCATTGATTAAAACACCCGGAAGGTTATCAATCATTGCCATCGCACTGGTCATAGCCGATTGCTGTTTGAACATTTCGTCTGATGTCGCGTTGTTAGCGTATGACACGCTTTTGCCAACAACCGTGATTTCTTCAATTTCTTGGTCTTTTTTTGCTTTGTCATCTTCTGCGTAAACAGGTGCAGATAACCCGCTTGCAACGGCAAGCGCCAGTAAAGATGGTTTTGTGAAGCCAGTAGAGTATAAAGTTTTCATTATGATTCCCGAAAGTAATTGGTACATACCAAAGTAACGAACGGCGAAAATACTATCTGTGTTTTATTACAGAGACTTGACAGAAATATGTAATATTTAAAAAATTGGTACGGACCAAAAAATCTATTTTTAGATAAGCGCTTGTTCAGATTTAACTGATGTGATACCAATAAATAAACCAAGTGAATTTGCGAATTAAAACCCTAAATGAGTACCCAAAGTTTTGCCTACGCCCAAGTGCGTGAAGTGCTAACCAAACAGATAACAGAGCAGCAATTAACGGGCAGCTTGCCCTCAGAAAGAGAACTCTGTGCAACGTTTGATATTGCCCGTTCAACACTTAGACAGGCGCTCGGGCAACTTGAGAATATGGGGCTTATTTACCGTAAAAACCGCAGTGGCTGGTATGTCTGCCCAAGAAAATTAAAATACGACCCCATGCAGCATGCCTCATTCTTACAATACACCACAGCCCAGGGGTTTCAGCCTAGTACCGTGCTACTTGAGCAGAAAAAACAAAAGCCCTGTAAAGAAATCGCCACCGCACTTGAACTCGATGGCAGAGCCAGCCTAACCAGCATTTTACGTGTGCGCTCTGTGGATGGTCGCGCTGTGGTTGTCGAAGACCTAAACTTCAGTAACAAGCATTTACCTGACATAGACAAGCATGATTTATCGCTGTCTATCAGCATGTTACTTAAAAACACCTACCAACATCACAAGGTGCTTTACGATATCTCGGTGGAATCTTGCTGCTTGTTTAACCCTATCGCACAACACTTAGACACCTACGATGGTGCTCTGGGCTTAAAAGTCACTCGTATCGTTAGAGATCAACAAGGCACAGCCTTTGAGTTCGACCGAGAATTTTGGCGACATGATGCCTTAATGATTGAAAACAAAGCCAAACTTCAATTTTAACTGCTCTTAATGTGTTGAGAAAAATTAGCTCTTCTCAACAAAAAGACTGTAAAACTACTGCAATATAAAGCCTCTAAACTGAGCATCTACTCAAGTCAGTTTGGTTCATACCAAATTGGCGCATTTTTAGAAGGTGTGTCATATGCTTTGCGAGCTTAGCGGCAAGATAAAACATAAACTCAGCAGTAATACCCTGTTGTTTTGCATCTACGCCATTATTACAGCCTGTAGCACCTATGCGTTTATGTATGGTTTTCGCAAACCTGTCGCTGTTGGTTTATATGCCGACACCTCACTGTTAGGCCTATCACTTAAAACGCTTTATTTAACGGCACAAATTTTTGGATATGCGCTCTCTAAATTCATTGGCATTAAAGTCATTTCTGAATTACAAAGTCACGGTAGAGCCAAAGCCATCCTCACTTTAGTGATTATCGCTTGGCTTGCTCTGCTCGGTTTTGCGCTTATCCCACAGCCTTACAACGCAGCTTTTATGCTCTTAAATGGCCTACCGCTTGGCATGGTATGGGGCATCGTATTTAGTTATTTAGAAGGTCGCAGAGTCACAGAAATATTAGCAGCAGGGCTATGCACCAGCTTTATTGTTGCCTCTGGGTTGGTAAAAACCGTAGGTAGCTACTTAATGATGGACTACGGTGTGACTGAGTTATGGATGCCATTTGTCACAGCCAGTTTGTTTTTACCTCTGTTGGCATTGTCTGTGTGGATGCTTGATCAACTTCCTCCTCCTAATCAAGCTGATATCGACCAGCGCTGCGCCCGCGTCCCCATGACCAAAGAAAGCCGCAAAGAGTTACTTCAATTACTTGGTTTTGGCCTTACCTTATTAATCATAGGGTATGTGCTGCTCACCGTACTGAGAGATTTACGCGATAGTTTCGCCGCCGATGTATGGCTAGCAACTGGCCTTGATGGCGCCCCAGCACTGTTTACACTTACCGAATTACCGATTGCACTGGTTGTGCTAGTCATTGTGGCACTGCTCAAATTGATTAAAGACAACCACCTTGCAATGGTGGTTAATCATTTACTCATTTTTGCTGGGTTCACAATCACCTTATTAAGCTCACTCGCCTATCAACAAGGAATGTTGAGTCCTATTTATTGGATGGTGTTAAATGGCATAGGCCTCTACCTCGCCTACGTGCCCTTCTCAACAACGCTATTTGAACGCTTAATCGCAACATTTAATCGCCCTGCTAATGTTGGTTTTTTAACTTATCTTGCGGACTCATTTGGCTATTTAGGCACTGTCGGTGTGATGATGTATCAAAGCCTTGTAATAGCCCAAATTGATTGGAATGACTTTTTGCGAGAGCTGAGTATTATCACAGGCGCTTTAGGCGCGGTGTTAAGCGCCGCATCGCTTGGGTATTTTGTTTATAAAGAAAGAGAAAATAACCAAAAGCGCTTTCAATCACAGTTAAAAGCGCAGATAGGTTAAAAAATAAAAGTTAATTCCAATAGTAATTTAGCTTCAACTGCCAAAGTGTTTGCTCTGATGATTTATATATCAAGCGAATATCAGCGTCTTGGTTAACTGGCACCACAAGCTCAACACTTTTACTCAACTCAGCCGTTTGCTTATGATAGAAACGTTCAACGGCAGCACGCATTTTAATATCTTGGTAAATATCACTGATCACACCGACTTCAACAGATGCATCAATCACCTGTGCAGTACTTGCTAGCTCGCCAAAATATCCGTTTACCATGCCATAAACTAAACTGCGGTCATTATTAAATAACATGGATTTACCAGCGCCGCCCATTGCAAAGGTGCTTTTGCAGCCTTGGCAATTTGTTCTATCACGCTCAAAACCTAAATTAAGTTGCCAAGACCAACCACCTTCATTTACCCAGTCTGTATACGCTGGATTGAAAGATTCTAAGTCGATAATGTGAAGTTTATCGACATACATATTCGAATCACGAACTGCGATTTCAACATCTAGCATCTCTAAATTCGAATAAGGTACTCGCGCAATATCAGATGCGAGTGAATCAAAGTAACTTAAGCGAAAACCCAGATTAGACTGAACTTTAGAGCCCACATCTAATGCTGAAACTGAATAATTTGATGGCTTTTGCGCTTTATGAGGCGCACTTTGAAGATAATTATCGACTTTTATCTCATTACCTATCGGCAATTTCAATCTTGCTCTGACCAAAGCTTTTTTCAGTGCTTTAACATGATCTGGCTCATACTGTTTTAATTGCTGAAGCTGAACAAATTCAAATAGCACTTCGATGATTTTTTTCTGAGCACGCACATTAAGTGATGTGAAGTCTGCACTTTTTAATAATTCTGCATTATTAAAAATACGCTTTGCGAGCGCATTTTCTTGGTCATTTAAATGTTGTTGATACTGATAAAAAGCACTGTTTCGCGATGGCGTGAATTTGATATCTCGTACCAAAGGCTGGTCATTATGCTCAGCCACCGCTAACTTCGAAAAAATAGTCGCGGGGATCACCCAAGGTGACAGTTCATTTGTTAGTTTATCGCCTGCGACCAACTCAATCACTTTGGCAATGTGAAACGCACAGTTTTCATCGGCAAAATAATACGTGTATTTTGCACCCATCAACTCCCAAATATGATTGCTAATTAAACGCACTTCATCAGCCGTTAGATTGAGTTCATATTCCCATAAATCTCTGAGCTCTACTTCACCATAATTATGCTGATGGCGATAAAATAATTGATCAGAAAAACCTGCAATATAGCCACCAAACAACCCTTTACTGATATACACAAGACCATTTTCGTTCTCAGGCACAATGGCCCCGTAATTGATGCTGTAATCAAGTAACTTGTTATGTGATTCAGTCGCCCTATTTAGTTTCAATAGCATATGACCATAGAGCGATGCAGGATTACTCATATAGCCTGACGCAAAAACCAAACTAACCGAGTGAATAGGTTGGCTCTCTCGCCACTGAGTTAACTCGTCGCAAGCACTGCTTGGCTGTTCAAACTTTAAACCTTGTTGCTGCAGCCATTGATATCTAGCGGGATACCGACATTGTTTTTCAGGCTGTGTGTTAAAGGCGTTAATAGTCGCTTGAAGTTCACGATAAGGATCTTCTTTACCAGTAGATGACAAGAAAAAATCATCACTGATGATATAACTTTCAAGCTCTTGAGGTGATTTATAATGACCTAGTTTTAACCATGTTGGGTGTTGTGCGAGTTGCTCAATATCAGTTGCAGAATAAGTGTTAAATGACAGAGCAGAACAAATAAGAAAGGATGAGATACGTCGTAACATAGAGGGAAAGTGGGCATTACTGCCCACTCAATCGATTAGATTGCAGAACAGCTAGCAGCGAACTGGCTAGTTACTTTGCTTTCTACGATGTTGTAAAGTGCTTGAGCGTCAGCAGCTGGCTTATCAGCAAAATCGTTACGGATTGCAGAAACGATGTCAGCGTGTGCAGTTGCTTCACAACCACGTACATTTAGCATTGCAGCTACATACTCACCTTCACCTTGTGCAATTTCTTGCTCAAGTACAGGGAAAGTTTGCTGAATGAACTGAGCAGTTTTAACGTTTGCACCTTTACAAGTCTCTGGTGAAGAAATGTTTGAAGAAACCGCAGTTGTACCTAAGTCCCAAATGATGTTTGAGATAGCTGCAGCAGTACCGTTATCAGGGAAAACCATTGCACCTAGACCACATTGTTGCCAAGGGTTAATGTTAGCTTTAGCTGGAGCTGCTAAGAATGCGCCAGCTAGGATAGCTGCAGAAAGAGTTGCTTTTAACATTGTGAAATCCTTATTTTAAGTTTTTTATTTCCCAAAAGGGAGTCAGATTTTATAGCGTGAAAAAAAAATTAACAATCTTTTAATTTAAATTTGTACCACTTTTCAAAACCATTTGCTTATCAATATAAACACCTATGATTTATATAACTACATATTGAATACCTTGAATTATATAGTAATTTTTTTACCTTAAATCATATAAGATACCATTTGACTGTTTGGTCGATAAAAAGCGATTCATTGCTCTTTTTGAAATATTGAAATTAATTTCAATGTTGAATCGATTACTTTATTAATAAATTATCTCTAACAAGCCAAACTATGGCATCAAATAAAATTACATTCTGTGGGAGAGATGTTTTGAAATGTTAGAAAATGTCTAAACGCTTTTTCAATTAAAATAAGTGACTCGATCACGGCCACTGCGTTTACTCTCATATAAAGCTTGATCAGCCTGCGAAACAGCTAATTCAAAATTTGTGTCTTTATGCCATTTAGCAACACCAAAGCTCAGGGTCACCTTTAATTGTTCTCTGCTGATATTGTGCTGTTCGAGCAAAGTCGTAATTAAATCAATAAAACGCTGAATGGTATGAGTATCTTCTTCATGGACAACAAATAAAAATTCTTCACCTCCCCACCTTATTGCTAAATTGGGTTGTTCAAAACAGTCATTGAAGATCCCAGAAACAATACGTAATACATCATCACCTCTTTCGTGACCAAACCTATCGTTTATACTTTTAAAGTGATCAATATCTGCCATCACCACAAAAACTTGCTCTCTATCATGGCTGGAGAACCAGTTTGGACAACTCAAATGCTTTTGCGCGAATCGACGGTTATGTAAGCCTGTTAGTGCATCTTTACTGGCCATATTAGATAACTCTTCGCGTGATTGAATGCTCATTTCTCTCAAAGATGCCAGGGCATAAATCATGGGTAGACCACTTATCATGACATTAGAAAAATGAATATAAGGTAATAAATGGGGGTAAGGAAAATCACTCAAATTTGGGAAATCTACCGTCACTAAAATACCAAACACCAACATCATAGTGATAGCAAATGAAACGGATCGAAATAAAGGAATAGACTGCTCAACTAATAAAATGCAAGCAATTGCCCACAAATAATAATGAAAGCCTAACCCGATACCAAATGTTAGACACACAGCAACAGAATGCACTAAGACTTCTAAGCAAATAAGCTGAAGCGCACAAGCAAGTAAGCCTTTAGAAAAGCAATTTAGAGAAATAGCCCAACAAATTACACTTAAAACATTTAAACCAGACAACCAATACGCATCGATATAAGCAAAGAATAACAAAAGGCCAACGTGCAAATACAAACAGTACCAAGCAACGGTGCTTAATATAGCAACTTTTTTCTGCTCTATTGAAAAGAAGTCATGACTTAGACTGCTCATTTTTATATTTACCTCTTTTCACTAATTACTTACTTGCTCTGTTAAGTATAGAAAAGATTGTTTTGTTTTTAGCAAAAAAATAATCGCTTTCTATGCTTGCTAGTTAAAATTTATTCAAGTTACCTAAACGCTTTTTTCTTGCTGCAAAGAACTCGTACCTATAAGTTATTTATTCATTTAATAAAAGGATCTGTTTTACATGAAATATTTGAGCTGTATGACTCTACTTTTTTGTACACTAACTTCTTCTCTAAGCTTTGCTTTTTATCCGAATAATGCAAAGCATGCGATAAGCCTCAGTTTTGACGACGCCAGAAAATCACAAGTCGATGTAGGTATACCTATTCTTAATAAACATGATGTTAAAGCAACTTTTTACTTAATGCCTTACCATATGCAAGGCAAAGAAGCGCTATGGAAAGCCGCTGCACAGACAGGCCACGAAATTGCGAACCACACTTCTAATCATTTATGTACTGGGAATTTTCGCTGGCTTAGACAACAAGATAAGGGTCTTGAACAAGTTGATTTAGACTTTCTAAAAGAAGACATTGCTAACGCACAACAATACATAAAAAAACATACTGGTGTTGCACCTAAAGGCTTCGCTTACCCTTGTGGTCAAAGCTTTGTCGGGCGCGGCGAAAATGTAAAAAGTTACGTACCACTCATCGCCGAAACATTTTCTTATGGCAGAACGTGGAACGATGAAACCGCGAATGACCCTCTGTATTATGATCCTGCGCAAATTCGCGCATTTAGTATGGATGGAAAAACATTTGCAGAAATAAAGATGTACTTAGAACTGGCAAAGTTTGAAAACGCTTGGATTGTATTAGCCGGTCACGAAGTTGGTAAAAAAGGCCTATACACTGTTGATGAACAAGCTCTTGAACAGTTGCTTAAATATTTAAAAGATCCTAAGAATGGCTTTTGGTTAGCAACTGTTAATCAAGTGCATGAATACATTCAAAACAACAATTCGCTCAACTCGGTTAATAATTAAAAGGGCCATTTAATTTGGGCGTGTTTATTTGTATGGTGCGAGTTTTGTTCAAAACAGAAGCTTTCGATACGCGCAATTATCAGCTTAAAAAAGCGCAACACGCCCTAATACGACTTTAACTCATGCTTCTCACTAGCCAGCAGCAAGATTACAGCTAATTGCCTGCTGGCAAAATGGAAATAAGAGTTGACTTTAAAAGTAGATTTATAGCTTAGTTATTCTTATTTTTAATCTGGTAACTTTTCTATTTCAGCCCATAAGCTTTCAGCCTCGGCGGTCAGCATAGAATAAGTCCTTATATCACCGTTACGCTGAGCATACATTGCCTTCTCTAGTAGCGCATCATACTCTTTACGCATTTTCTTTTTCGGATCTCTTTTAAATAAACCAAACATTGTCTTTCTCCTAAATAAAACCTTGAATACGTTGCTGATAGCCATGGGATCAACTTTAAATTCTCCATATCATGCCGAGTTAAAACTGAACCAAACTCAAAAAATAACGTTCTACGATTACTGAAAGAGCAAAAAGCTTACCCTAGTCATTTTATATCCGTCCTTTTGACTCAGCATTATCCATTGAGGAGTGATGATGTTAAAAGAGGTGGTTGCGATGCATGATGATGAATTTGATATCTCAGCTTTAAAAAACTAGGCAGTAATGACAAAGACTAAGTACTTACTAGGTTAAAGAAGAAACAAGGGGAGTTAGACAAAGTCTATGGACTGGCAATTATCGAATCTCAATATGGCTTAGAATATCTGTTTGAAAATTTAGACAACTCAGATTCAACTATTTCTAAAAGCAGGCTATAACTTTTCAATTCTAGCCTAAACCAAAATAAAGTACCGAACTAAACATCTGTAATGTTCGGTACAAATTGCAATTATATAAACTAATAACAGCTATTAGTGAGCTATTACTTACTCTGGTACAGTACAGGGCTTAGATTTGCTACCAGTACAGGCGATAGTGACAGTCCCAGTTGGAGGTATTCTAGTACCTGAACCATAATTAATATTATAACCCATGCCAGACAAAGCCCCCTCTATATCTGTGACATTACCAGATAGTTCAAAGCCGCCTCTTCCGTCTGATGTTAGGAGTATATTCCCCATCCTGCCTGAATTGGGGACTGGCGAAAACAAAACACTAATTTGCCCATCACTATTAATTGAAACTTCAGAAAATTTAAATTCAAAATAATCAGTTCCCGCTGAATCGAAAGTTATCTTAACGCTATATGATGTTGAAAGAGTAGAGTCTAATGCTGCGGCACCAAAAATCCCTGCTAGGTTAACCAAGGACTTGTGGCCTATCCTGTCGTGAATGTACTTGGTAAGTGCTTGTGAAACATCTGCTTGACGACTACTAAACCTTGCAATTTTAATAATAGAAAAATCATTTTTATTATATAAATAAGGGTTTAAGCTCTGTATTGTAATGTTCCCATTAAACTCTTTTTTAAAACTCTCTTTAACTGCTTTCAATTGTTCAAGCCCGCTTTCTACTTGTGCCGGAACTTGTAAAGAAATGATATGTTCTCCCCCAGGTTCACTGGAGACATAAAATGACTTTGCCCTAAAGCTATTAAAATCAATAATATTAACAACGCCATTTTTACCTGAAAGCATAGCAACTTTGGACATTCGTTTATCACTACATGGTGTACATGAAATGTAATCAATCCGAGCTATTGCTTTACTTGTAAACGATACGGCTAATAAAAATAGGAGGGCCATAAAATATCTCATTAGTAATTCCTTCTTTAGAAAATGTATTTATCTGATTAGTAGTAATCAATCCTTTACTACATGAAAATGTACAATTTGATATTTGTACAACTTGAGTTTAAGAAAGGCATAACAAAAGTCAAAATGAAAATTATTAATACTAAGTAACTACAAAAAATTCTAAAAGCCTACCCTTTACAACTAATTTATCGGCAAATTCACTAATAAAAATTAAGCTCAAAATAGTGACTCACCTAGGATTATCTCTTCAGTTTTGTATAACGTATTTTGAGTCTATTGACGTCTTTCACTACCAAGAGTGAACTATTTCTAAAAGTAGACGTAATGAAAGATGGGTTTCTCATCTCCCTTCCTTTTGACTTTCCCTTGAGAGTGCAGACAAGGAAGCTTTCATTAGCGAGTCAATGGGTGAATCATTATGGTGGTTCACCCATTTTTTATCACGAATTATTGAGTTAACTCTTGAATTACTTGGTTATATAGACTTTTATGGGCGTTATCACAGGCTGTATAACCATTGCAGTTCACGATGAAAGCGGCTGTTGTATCTGACTCTTTAATATAAAAGTTATATGTGGCATACCCCAACTCTGAACCATGGTGATGGATAACCTCTTTACCATTAATCATTTCTTTAAATAGCCCATAACTATACTGCAAGCCACTCATACTGGTATTAATGAAACTGCTATCTGCCAACATGAGCTGATGTGAAGTTGCATTTAACAGCTCACCTTTCACTATGATTTTTAGCACATCAGCCATATCTTTTGCCGAGCCTACAACAGGTGCATCAGCAACACCAATATTTTGATAGTAAGATTTGGTATCTACTCGCTCTCCATCAGATAAAAAATAACCGGAGTTAATCGCCGCAAAGTCTTTTTCAACCCCTCCATAACTCATACTATCAAGACCTAATGGTTCAAAGATTTTCTGTCTCATAGCTTTAGAATGATGCTCGGACAGTAACTCATCTAAAATAAGCCCCGTTAATATATAACCCGTATTTGAGTATGACCAATCGGTGCCTGCAGCAAAATTTGCACCTTGCCCATAGGCAAAATTCATAGCGAATGCATCGGTTTTTAAGGTGTCAGGTTCTTTCAGTACGGCATCATAAAATGCACCATCAGATTCATTTAAATAATCAAATAGCCCCGCGGTATGTTGCAGCATTTGCCTAGTCGTGATTGCTTCTGCATTGGCAACGCGTGAGGTAATATCTGTCGGTAGGTACGTGGTGATGGGTTTGTCTAGGTCGAGTAATTGGTCGTTAACTAACTTGGACGCCAATAAGGCAGTCAATTTCTTACCTGCACTGCCATTTGGGATCCGTGCATCAAGTTGCATTGGCGTTTGATTATCTATATTTGCAACGCCGGCAGCACCATGAAACTTTAGCGTTGGCGAGTCAATATAAAGCACAACTCCTGGGATCTCACCTTCAACAGTCTTATCGAGCAAAGCTTGATAATCAAACTGTTGCTCTACAGGTTGTGTTGATTGAACATTACTTTCAGCGGCTTTATTACTTGAGCCACATGCGGTTAATAGAAGCGCCGCAGCGACACAGGTAAAGTTAAAAAAGTATGGTTTAGTTTTCATTGTTTTATCCTGTCTAAATTAAGATTGCACTTAGACTAAGCAAACAAAATCCTTCGAGCTGTAACGAGATAAGGCAGTGTGTAGCAAAGTGTATCAAGCTCACTTTAAAACCTAAGCATCTGCTAGCTATTCGCTTTTTTTGATACACATTGATACATTTTGGGATAAGCTGATACGGATTATCGCGCTACCGTGCTTTAACCTATCTGCAAATTAACAAACATAAGAAATTGCAATGAAAACGTTATTTATCATACCTTTAGTTGTGTGCAGTGCTTTTAGCTATGCAAACGTTCAAACAAGCACAACCAATTTGAGTGATGCTTTTAGTAATAAGCGCGATCCCGGCGGTTACTTTTCAACTGGCCTTGTACTAGAACACCAACAAGGGCTTTATAAATCAGAAGGTTTTGAAAACAGACTTAGTCTGCGAGGTGCCTACTATTTCGAAAATGGCCTTTTCCTTGAGTTACCGGGCTTTTCAGATAAATTCGAGAGCAACTTTGCCGTAGGCTATAACCTCGCTAATGTTGGCGACTGGGAGTTTGATAGCATCTTCTCTACAGCCCATGGCGAGCTCAATTACAATTATCGTGAAGACAGCTTTAACAAAAACAGCACCCCATACATAGGTTTAAGAGCCATGGGTACCATTGCTGGGCTAGATGCTATGTTCATTTATGGCATTAATACTAATAAAAGTGATTTCAGCGGGGGACATTACGCGGCAGCTTGGCTTGCTAAAAGTTGGAATGTTCAAAACTGGCACTTTTTCAGCTCTGTAGGGCTACAGTACCGTAATGACGAAATACTTGATTATTATTATGGTGTTCCAGAATCAGCCAAATACCATCCAACCTTTAATGCTGATGGAGGCTTCAACTTTATTTATAAAATGGGAGTAAAAAAGCCCATTACCGAAAATTGGCTAGTCGAAGGCTTTTTTAGTTACACAGATTACGCAAACAGCATTGTCGATAGCCCTTATTCACAAAATATTCTGAAATTCAATGAAGGGCGCAGTGATAAAGGCAGTCGAATTAGCGTGTCTTTACATTACGTATTTTAGGAGAAGATGATGAACTTTATACTTCGCACTTCTCTACTGCTACCTGCAATAATTTGTTCAAAAGTGACTTTGGCTGAGCAAAGTGATGACGTTCAACACGCGGCTTTAACTGTCTCTCCAAAGCAATGCACCACACTAAAACAAGGTGAAACCTGTTATCTAGACCTAGAAGTCGCATGGCGAACCAGTACTGAAAAAAGTACCTGCTTGTTTGCTAATGCAAACAAACTGCAATGTTGGCACAACAAAAAGCAAGGTGAGTTAAAAAAGCAAATCACCATGCGAAACGATTTAGTGCTCACTCTACAAACTGTGAACAAACAAGTATTGCACACACAAACAATCCGTTATGCTTGGGTTCATAAAAAGAATAACAGTAAGGCCATGCGTTGGCGCATGTTTTAATCCTATGATTTCAATCGCACTTGTTGAAGATGATAAAGAACTGGCACAGTGGATCAGCGACTATTTAAGCGCAAAACATTATGCGGTTGAGGTCTATCACGATGGCCTGGCCGCATACCAAGCACTCTCAGCCAGAACACCTGATTTGATTATTTTAGATGGTATGCTGCCCTCAATGGATGGCTTAGAAGTGTGTAAGTTACTGCGATTAAAATCAGATGTCCCCATTATAATGCTCACCGCACGCGATGAAGAAATTGATGAAATTTTAGGGCTTGAAATGGGTGCCGATGATTACCTCACAAAACCTGTGCGCGGACGACTTCTCGAAACCCGCATAAAATCTTTGTTACGTCGAGCAGTGCCCAAAACGGATGCTACAGTTGAACAAGACACCATTACCTTAGGCAATTTAGTGATCTGCAAGCCCACTCGCGCAGTCACACTCAATGGCACAGCACTTAAACTCTCAAGTAATGAATTTGATGTGTTGTGGATTCTAGCCCAGCAAGCAGGTCAAGTCGTCAGCCGTGAATCGCTTAGCCAACAATTAAGAGGGTTTGAATACGATGGTTTCGACCGCACTATAGATTTACGCATTTCAAGACTTAGAAAAAAACTCTTAGACGATGCAAGCGAACCGTACAAAGTAAAAACGATTTGGGGCAAAGGCTACTTACTTGCCGCTGAGGTGTGGCAATAATGTGGCGCTTTGCAATTGCACTGATCATGGTGGTACTTGCAGGTAACATCATATTGGGTCAGGTATTTAATACCTTACTTGAACAAAACCAAACTCAACGTAAAACGCGTCAGTTTAGTCAAGAGCAACAAAGCTTACTTGCGCAAGTAAAGCTTATTCGCTCTGCATTCGATTCAGGTATAAAAGAACACGCGATCAATCAGTGGCTTGAACTTAACTCTAAAAATGAAGGGTTCAACTACAAGTTACAATCATTAAAAGACTACCCGCTGCCCAGCAGTTTACTCGAAAAAATACTAGTTGATGGTGCGGTATTTTTAGAATCAAACGAAGGCTTAACAGCTTATTCGATTCTCACACAAGAGCAAGTATTGCTGGTAACTCAAACCAATATTGAACCTGAAGATCTGCAAACAGCTTGGCTATTCACACTGATTTTTTACTCCACTCTGCTGGTTTTACTCTTACTATTTTTGGCACCCTTTCTACTTCGTTTATATAAGTTACGCACTGCTGCCATCGCCATTGGCAACGGTCAATTAGATAAACGACTCAAGGTCGGCTCTTTATGGTATTTGAAAGATATTGAAATGGCATTTAATCAAATGGCCGAAAAGCTTGCCCGCTTAATGCAAGACATAAAATTGCTATCTGGCGGATTATCTCATGAATTGAGAACCCCCCTTGCCCGTGTGAGAATGGGTTTAGATACACTTTGTGAAAGCGATGATCCAGAGCAAAAAGCCAAGTTTGAAACCCGTATTAATCAAAACTTAGATGATATGGAAGCGCTTATTCATGCCCTACTGCACTTTGCCAGATTGCAAAACACACTTGATAACACGGCTAAAACTGAACTCGATTTAAACTTACTATTAAAGCAACAGGTTGAAAAAGCTTATGATCCGCGCTGTCAATTAATCATGGAGCAAAGCGCATGCTTTATCCAAGGAGATAAGCACTATCTCAATTTGTTAATGAGTAACTTGCTCAATAATGCCTTAAAGCATGCCCGACAACACATTAAAATTCAAAGCACCCAAGACAAAGACTTCACAACCATCACGGTGAGCGATGACGGCGAAGGTATTCCTGATGCAGACAAAGAAAAAGTATTTAAACCCTTTGTAAGATTAGCCAATCAAGCAAATGACGATACTAGTGGCTACGGTGTGGGCTTGGCATTAGTAGAGCGCATTGTCAGTTGGCTTGGTGGCCAAATCACCATAAAAACCGCCAAGCAGTTGGGCGGAGCCTGTTTTACAATTAAAATTCCAAGAAGGTAGATAACCTAAAAAATAACCTATACTCTTCAGACTTAATAAAATTTATCAAAACAATAGCAATTGTGTCAGTAAACCTCTTAACCAAAGTTCAGGTTAAATAACCTTACTTTTCCAGGCTGTTTACCTACAAACCCGCCATTTGAGATTCGGCATCAATGCCCACTATAGCTAATCGGTCTTTTCGCCAACTTAGCCACCAATGAGTTGCATGATTAGCGATAAATTCTCGGTACTCTGCAAGCTCATGATTTTCACCTTGGCTTTGTTTTAATTCTAAAAGCATCAACGCGCTATTTAAGCTTAACCAGTTAATATGCTGGCCTCGGCCAATATTAAAAGAACGTTTAGCGTAAGTGATGGCATTTTCAAGATCATCAAGGGCTCGATAGTACTGGGCGTGTAATAAAGCTGAACGAGCGGGCTCTGTGATTTTTTCAATGACTTCAAGTGCCTCTTCTGGCTTATTCTCTTTTAAATATAATTTCGACAACTGATCTGCCGAAGCAAAAAATACCCAATAATTTTCAGGTGTTACTGGCTTATCCAGTACCTCATGATAAAACCTAATGCGCTCTTGTGTAGTTTCTGCAAATAAAGCAAAGTGATACATAGGCAGCATATAATGAGAGCCATCTAACTGATATTCTGCTAATAAGGTTTTCGCTTGAATAAGGTAATCCATGCGTTCTTTTTTCATACCAAATTTACTGGCTTTAATAGAAAGCAAAGTATAAGCACGGATCTCAGCCACTGGTTTTTTACCTAACCTAGCTAAGCTTGCCGCTTTGTATAAATAGCGGTGTATCGCATCATAATCTTCTTTAGTATGCGCAATTGAGTGCGCAAGTTCAGCCATCGATTTATTCACTTCTGCCTGTAAATCGTAAATATGCGCATCAGAGAGCAATAGCTCAGCTTGTTCGTAAAAGGTTTGCGCACTAATTGCATCTCGCTTGCCTTGGTATAACTGCCCTTTTAACCACTTACCATAGGCATAATAAAGCGGATGTTTAAGCTCACTTTCAGTCAATAGTAATTCAACATAGCCGCTAGCCGAGTCAAACTTATCGGCTTCAATCAGTTGATAAGCGAGTAAAGGCAAAGCATGTAAAGACGCATTCATATTCTCTTTCATTAAAGTTAGCTCAGCTGAAAGTAATGACTCACTTTTCAATACAAAATAGTCACTGTTCGCCAACTCATTTATTAACACCTCAGTTTGCTCTGCGAGATCGGCTATCGAGCTACCATACAAGTAACTTGTCCAGCTTCGTTCTGGGCCTTGCACCAATAACTCAAGTAAATAAGGTGCCTGCTTACGCGTGGCTGAGTCGCCATTATTTTTTAAGATCCCCGTAAATACCAGCACGTTGTTAACGCTTAATTTTTGATATTGCATAAACGGTGAATTTATAAATGCTCTGGTATCTAACGATTTGTTCTCATGTGCAAAATCAAGTTGGGTATGTAAAGCAGCTAACTCGTCTTTAAAGTGCCTCGGGCTATCAGCTGTAAAAGGAATAAACTGCAAGTCACTGTGCACAGCTTGAGTGTCACTTTTAGAGTTTTGTTCTTTTACTTGCATGTTGCTAAAGATGCCATGCTCTGCATGATAGTAAGCTGCGCCTGAAATCAAAAAAACAAACATCAAATAGGCCATAACAATTCGCTTATCGAATGTTTTCTTTAAGTTAGTTGGTTCGACAGTATTCTGAGAGACTAACTTTTGCTCTTCTGATTTTTGTTCTACTTGCTGACTGGGGTTTGCTAATTGAGAATGATTAAGCGTTTTCAGCCCCTCTAGTGGGGCGTCAATTACTATTAATTCTAACTGCCATTGATAGCCTTTTTTAGGAAAGGTTTTGATTGCTTCTTCGCTTAAAATTGCGCGTAATTGGCTGATATTCTGAAAAACAACTTGCTCAGATACCACCTTTGAATGCCAGATTGCCGTGAGGATATCTTCTTTGCTGAATATTTTTTGAGGGTTAGAAATAAACAGGGCCAGTAAATTAGATTGAGTACTATTAAGCGGAATAATCTCTCCAGCTTTATATAAGACAGACTGACTCTCATCAAATTCAAAATCTAGAAACTGGATCATACAGCGCACAACCTTTGCTTTTATTATTTTTTCAGTGTCGAATAACACGGCCCCGCTCAGTGTACGATAATCAGGGCCGAATTCAATCTAAGGTATTTCTAACTAGAGTTTTTTCACATCTAACCAATTAATTGAAAGACGTGTTCGCTCACCAACAGGTCGAATTGTGAGTGTGTGCGTACCTTTAGGTAAAGTCACAGGCACTGCACGTGCTGTTTGCCAACCGTTTTCACCTGTTGTGGTGATGTCTTTCAACAACTTGCCATTTAATAACACTGAAAATGTCTGTTTGTCGCCACTGTGAAATACTCTTGGTTCAAGTGTGTACTTACCTGCTTTAGCTACTTTCACTTGATAGTCAGCACTGGTATTACTCATATTCGCAAACACCAAATCGTGTTTTGGCTCTTGAGAAGAGTTTCGAACACTCACCTTAGTACCTTGACTGAATGCCTCAGCTTGAATACGAGCTGGTAAGGTATGAGTATATACGGCATTTGAATCGGCTGTATTTGAAGCAAGGCCTTCTCGCTCTCCAATCTGAGCCGTCACTTTATACCTGGCTTTATGCTTACTTGGTTGAGTATCGACATATTTTAGTCCTGAGACGTCTTCTGCAATCACCTGCTCTTCATTTGAGACTAAATCTAAACGAGTCACTTTATAAGTTGTACCAGCCATATTTTGTTTATGCTGCCAAGTGAGAGTCACTTCTTGACCTTTGTCTTTCAAGGAAAGCTTAGATACTTTACTTGGGTAATCCGCTATTTGCGCATGCACTATTTTGGCTTGCTTCTGCGCTTGAGCTAAACCTGTCACAAATTGATCACTCCCCGTCTGAGCAGGTAAAGCTTTACCTTTTGTATCAAGTACCAAACGAAAACCTTCTATTGCTGCGATAAAATCATCAGCCATTTCACCTCTTCGGTCTAGATCTGGTACCTCCCAGTGCCAACTGCTACCTTTAGCAATACGTGAAGTACAATTTTCTTGAGTGACCGTGCCACCACCTTGAGGAAATCGCTGCTTGCCATCGACATAACAATCAGCAACCACTTCTTGAATATTACCGAGCAGATCATGCACACCATATTTATCGGCTTTATATAAGCCTACGGTAGAAGAAAGTATCTCTTTATCGTTACAATCCTCAATGGTATAAGCAGATGAATAAGGGGCTTGATAAATTTTGCCTGTCATCGCATTTGCGTGTTGATCTGCTAAGTTGGCTATTTCACATACTTGGTGACGCTTTTTACCATTTTCAGAAACATACTCGTCATACCCCCCTGTTCGCATCACATATAACCACTGCGCTTCTGACATCAGTCGATACTGCTTACCCGTTTTTTCAGAAAGCCATTTGGCATACTCTTCAGCGCCTTTAGTACCAATACATACTACAGGATGATATTCAGAAAGATTGAAAAAATTGTTGTCCCACGAACCGTCTTTTTCACCTGTACCAAACCAACGAGGACCTATCTCATGCATACAATTTGTTGGCGCCTTATAGCCAGTGTCCTCTACAAACTTTCTAAACTCTGCCACCGTGAGCTCATACTTTGCCATTTGAAACGGCTGCATAGACACCTTATATCGCCCCTCCCCTGCATGGTCTTTTGCCATAAAGCTACCCGCAGGAATACTGGCTGTAGGCGGTTCGAAATAAGTCATTGATTGGGATTTTGCGAATGCTTGAGTACAACTCAAAGCAACGACTATTGAAAGGATTTTTTTAACCATTGTGTGCTCCGTTTACACCTGTTTTGTTGTTGAGCAAACAATAGTGAGCAAACAGCTTTTAATCTTATTATTTTTCTAAAAAATTTTTCTCTCGTTATTTAACCTTTAAATACAATGACTTTAGATTTTTTATAGCTTCTAAAATGCCACGCGTTTAATACAACTTTTCCATTAGCTCGCTTCAAAGCCATACTCGACTGATAAAAGTGCGTCGTACACTGTTGAGTTTTTCACAGATTTACTGCCATGCTCTACACTTAAAGCATATCTAACTGTCATTACATGCTGTGGAAATATCTTTAAGGGTGCTATGAAATTAAAGACCGGATTTATCATTTCCCAAGCCAGTATTATTATTAGCTTAATTGTGACCCTTGTTGGTGGGCTTTTTTTATATCAACAATCACAGCTTAATAAACAAATAGATCAACACTTACTTCAATATAAAAATGCCTTTGATAACCTTCTATACCTTCAACCCGCATTTAGCCTTTACCGTTCAAAAGACATTGAGAGCGAATTAAAAAAGCATAAAAACGATTATGCATTAGCCACAATGTCACTCAAACAACGCATTGAACATGATAATATTGCCCTACTGCTACTAAACCAAATTCAAGTGGGAATTGGTGAATTTGAAAAAAACTTACTAGAACAAATCAAGCTTCAAAGGCGGTTAGGGTTCAATGAAGAGCGAGGATTAAGAGGTTTTTTTCGTCATGCTGTCCATGAGCTACAAGCCATTTCTGAAAAGTTAGAAGATGCCGAGTTTAAAATTCTAATTTTAGAACTAAGACGCAGAGAAAAAGACTATCTACTTCGTTGGGACCCTAAATATCTCACGCTACACACTCAACTGATTGCACAGACACAACAATTAATTAATACCCGTTACCCCGTAAAAAACGCTGATTTAAATTTAAGGCTCAATGAATATATCCAAGGATTTAATCAATATATTTATCATTTAGAAACTCAGGGGCAGCACGCTTCGCAAGGATTAAAAGGTAAAAATAACGCACTATCAGTAGAGCTGGGAGAACGTTTTGATACGCTATACCAGCACCTCAATGAGCAACAAGCTACTACATCGCAAAATTACCTTAGAAAGATTTTTTTACTTATTTTAGCAACCACCATTATAAGTCTTTCCGTTTCATTTGTTATTAACCGCAGAATGACTTTTTCACTGATTTCTGTCACCTCATTTATTAGAAAACTGTCTAAAAGTGATGATTTTAGTGAGCGATTAGAACTTGGTGGTAATGACGAACTATCTCAATTTAGTGATGACCTAAGCGTATTATTAAGCCATGTTGAAACACTAATAGAAAGGCTCTCACTTGCGCAACGCAGGCTTATAGAAGATGCCAAAATGGCTAGTTTAGGCAGTCTTGTCAAAGGTTTTGCACACGAATTAAACACCCCCTTAGGCGTTGCAATAACCAGTGAATCTTTCCTTAGGGAGAAGGTGGGCAAGCTTAAAAATGACTTCAAACAAGGCAAAATATCAAAAGCTAATCTACAAGTTTTACTACAAGAATTTGATGACTCGCTTGATTTAATAGAAAGTAACTTAACTCGCTCTGCAGAACTCATAAGCAGCTTTAAGCAAGTTGCCTCACATCAAGAATATGACGAGCTAGTCGAGTTTGATATACATGAATTTTTAGATAATCTTGTCATCAGCCTAAGACACGAGATTGATAAACATGATGCATGTATTTCTCTTGATATTCCAAAAGGGATGATCATAAAAAGCTACCTTGGGGCTTTTGGGCAAATATTCACGATTTTTATCGTTAACAGTCTACGCCATGGCCAAGTTGAAGATACTCAACTCAATATTGAAATTTCGTGCAAGTTTGTCAGCGGCGCTATTCACTTCAGGTTTAGCGATGACGGCGTGGGCATAAAAGAAGAGCTACTTGAAAAGGTGTTTGAACCCTTCGTGACGACAAAGCGAGGAGAAGGCGGAACTGGCCTTGGTTTAAGTATCGTGTATAACTTAGTTACCCAGCGGCTAGGAGGCCATATTGAATTACAAAGTATTGAAGGCAAAGGCATATGTATTTATATGCACTTTAATGACATCCCATTTCGTCAACACTTTGAGTAAGTTACCTAAAATTATGAAATTATGAAAAGGCCTTTATTAAACTTTGAAAGTAACCTTCAACAGAGTCTTGTTGAGCCGTATGCTGAACTAAACAAGTATGGACCGCTGAACGCACGCGTTCAGCTTGTTGATGGTATTCATAACAGGCATTTACTGGGTTAATAATAGAGCTAATATCCGTATTGATTAAAATACAAGCTTGAGCAAGTACCACCTTGCCACCACCATTTTTAAGCACCACTCGCTGTGCTGTTCCCACCACTTTTTTACCTGCAATATTGAGGTTGTAGTCACCATCACAATAAGAAAACTCAGTAGCATGAACATCTACTTTTACATTGTATAACGCAAAAAACCGAGATAGCTTGTCACAAAAATCTTGATAGGCTTTTGGTATTGAATAAGATGTTTGCTCATCCCACACATACATGTGAGAAACATTAATCACTCCAGGTACTTGCGGTACAGGCGCACCGCCAGTTTTGCGACTAAACAACTGCCAACCCATTTGCATTAGCTGTTGATACAGCCCTTCTGAGCTTTGCCATTTGTTACCAGAAGGTAGAACCAAAGTAGGTTTATCAGGCTGCCATAATATTAAAGCCTCGTTGAGAGTTCCGCGCTGCAATTGAGCGAGTAGTTCAGTTTCTTTTTCAAAGACATTTGCAACTCTAATTGATGGATATAATAGCAGTTTAGGTTTCAAGTTTAAGGCTCAATATTTTTTTCTAAAGTCTACCTCCATAAAGGAGCGAGTTGAACTATTTTAAGGCCATGTACAGATTAAAGCGTAACAATGCCCCACTATTCTATTTTTCTCCGCCCGAATTTTTGAGAAATTGATTAAAGTCAAATTAGAATAAATATCATTTCCAAAACTGGGACAGTCTGTGTATTTTGGTTATATCAAACTTACTTTTCACTTTGATTTTGTATAAATACTAGACTATCACTTAGTATTGCATCTTTTATTGGTACATTTTAGGAAGCTAAGCATGGACACAGCAACCCCCTCTTTTGGCATTTTCAGCACACTCAAAGCAAAACTCATTTCAGCCTTTACTTTAATATTGTGCATTCTTGCGGCAATCGGATTGACCGCGTATTTGGCATTGACATCAGCAGATGAAGGATTCAAAAGCTATCGAGAGCTAGCAAGAGACTCTAACCTTGCGAGCACCTTACAATCGAACATGTTGATGGTGCGCATGAATGTAAAAGACTTTCTTCTCACAGGTAGTGAGAAAGACCTCAGCGAATACAACCAATACTTTGAACAAGTTGAAAAGCTCATTCTCGACGCCAAACAAGAAATAAATAAGCCCGAACGGGCACAAATGGTGACTAAACTCATTCAAGAGGTTGAGCAGTACAATGCGACGTTCGAAGTTATTAAAGCGTATCGGGTTGAGCGCAATGAGTTGGTGTTAAACCAATTAGATGTTATTGGTCCTAGAATGGAGCGTGAGCTAACGCAAGTCATGCAAAGTGCCGCACAGTCAAATAATACGCAATTGGCTTATGTCGCAGGTGAAGCAATGCGCAACTTATTGCTTGGCCGCTTATATGTTGTTAAATACCTAGAAAGTAATCAACTATCAGCGTCTGAGCGAGTCAATCAAGAATTCTCTCGCTTCGAAGACCAACTCATAAATTTAAGCACTTTTATTTTGAATACTGAAAATCAAACTAGGCTAAACAACATTAATAGCATGTTCCTTGATTACACAAGCGCCTTTAATCAAGTTCAAAACCTTATTATTGATAGAAATAACCAAGTAACCAATGTATTAGATGTGATAGGTCCGCGATTTGCCGCTTTAGTAACAGATTTAAGTAACTCAGTGAAATCTGATCAAGACATTCTAGGTCCACAATTAAAAGCCGCTAACGAACAAGCTGTATCACAAATTTTTGTTATGTTCATGACAGCGCTTGTAATTAGTGTAGCTATTATATTTTTCTTACTTAGAATGGTGATGAAACAACTTGGTAAAGATCCAAGTGAACTAGACAATATTGCTACCGCCATATCTGAAGGTGACTTAGACCAAGAATATGATGAGCGAGCACCGCAAGGCGTCTTCAAATCTATGCTAGAAATGCGAGAGAGCTTAAAACTCATCCGTGAAAAAGAAGAGCAAGAACGTCGCGTGGCAAGGGTCAATGCCCGTATTAAAAGTGCATTAGATAACGCGAACTCTAATGTCATGATCACCGATACTGAGCACAAAGTCATTTATCTAAATAGTTCAATCCAGCAAATGTTTGAAGGGGTTGAAGCACAGTTACAGGCTGAGTTGCCTAATTTTAGTGCTCATCATATTCTAAATGCACAAATCAATGGTTTAATGCCTTACTTTGAGCAACACCTCGCACAGATTGACAGCCTAACCACCAGCCTTGAAGAGCAATTTGTAATTGCAGGCAGAACTTTTAAATTAGTTGCAAGCCCTGTCATTGTTGAAGCGCAACGCGTTGGTACGGTATTCGAGTGGCAAGATAGAACCGAAGAGCTTGCCGCAGCAGAAGAAAAAGCGCGTATAGCTTCTGAAAACGCGCGCGTAAAATATGCTCTAGATGGCTCTTCTGGTCAGGTGATGATTGCTGACAAAGACCTAAATGTGATTTACATGAATAACGCCATTCATGACATGTTTAAAGTTGCCAGCCAAGATATTAAGCAAGCCATTCCACACTTTAATCAAGAAGCCATTATTAGTAATCGAGTTGATGCGTTTTTTGAGCATTTCAGCAATAAAGTAGAAGAATTCAAAACTCAAACAGCAAGCATTGAAACTGAGTTTGTGATTTCTGGTAGAACCTTCACTGTAATCGTGAGCCCGGTCAGTGTAGAGGGTGAGCGTGTTGGTACAGTATTAGAGTGGCAAGATAGAACAGACTGGTTAGCAGAGGAACGTGAAAAAACTCGTATCGCTGCCGAAAATGCCAGAGTGAGATATGCCCTTGATAGCGTCTCTGGCAATGTCATGATTGCAGACAAAAGTTTGAATATCATCTATGCAAACCAAGCGCTTAAAAACACCATAGAAAGTGCTGAGCGTGATATTCAAGCCCATATAGGGCAGTTCGATGCCAACAACCTAATTGGCTTCCCTGTTGATCAATTTTATTTAGAACCAGAACAACAGCGTGTCTTGTTTAATAACTTGTCTCATGCCCACAACAGCACTGAATATATTGGTGAACGCGTCTTCTCTGTGACCTCTAACCCTATCTTCGTTAATAACGAACGTATTGGCACTGTGCTCGAGTGGACCGACAGAACCGCAGAAGTAAATATTGAAAAAGAAATAGACAACTTGGTGCAATCTGCCGCACAAGGTGACTTAAGTCAGAAGCTATCTTTACAAGGTAAAACAGGCTTCTTTGAAAAACTCAGTACAGGCTTAAATGACCTAGTGTCTACCGTGGAAGTGGCACTTGATGACGTTACAAAAGTGCTGAGCGCATTAGCACAGGGCGATTTGAGTAAACGTATCACCAACGATTACGAAGGCTCTTTTGGTCAACTGAAACAAGATACCAACAGCACAGCCGATAAACTAACCGAAGTCATTGAGAATATCACCCATGCCTCTGGCAGCATTTCTCAGGGGGCGAATGAAATCGCTCAAGGTAATGCAGATTTAAGCCAGCGTACTGAAGAGCAAGCCAGTAGCCTAGAGGAAACCTCGGCTAGTATGGATGAAGTAACCGAGATTGTTCGTCAAAGCTCTGAAAAAGCCGAAGATGCAAATGCGCTTTCAATGACGGCTGAAGACAAAGCCAGTCATGGCGGTGAGGTCGTGAAATTAGCTGTAAGCGCAATGCGCGAAATCAATCAGTCAAGTAAACAGATAACTGAGATTATCAGTGTAATTGATGATATTGCATTCCAAACTAACTTACTTGCCTTGAATGCGGCTGTAGAGGCTGCCCGTGCAGGGGAACAAGGTCGAGGGTTTGCTGTGGTTGCCGGTGAAGTACGTAACCTAGCCCAGCGTTCATCAAATGCTGCAAAAGAAATCAAAGATCTGATCAGAGACAGCCAATCTAAAGTTGAAGAAGGCACCGACTTAGTAAACCGCTCTGGCGATACCTTAAGTGAAATCGTTGAAGCCACTAGCAAAGTACGCGTCATGATGGCTGAGATTGCTCAATCAGCAAGACACCAGTCTGAAAGCATTATGCAAATAAATACTGCGATTACTCAGATGGATCAGATGACACAGCAAAATGCAGCACTGGTTGAAGAAGCGGCCGCTGCTGGTGAAGCTATGGCTGAGCAAGCCCAAATGATGAACCAAACGGTCGAGTTTTTCTCCCTAACCGAGGGTAGTGCTTCACCTTCGGCTTTAGAGCAAATCTATCTACCCGATGAGCGTTACTTGCCAAATTTGGCGTAATAATTAACGAGAATTAAGGGCTGCTTTTGCAGCCTTTTTCATACTCAACTTGAAACATTTAGAAATACTTTTTCCATATTGCTAGCAGTCAGTTAGGCGTACAATAACCTCAAGTTGTGCAAGGTTATAACGACCTGAACACCATGTAAGTAAATCTGATATTTACAAAGGATTGTGCTCAGCTCTTTATAACTTTTTAAAGGGCACAACTATGATTAACACGCATCCCAATATTGTCATCATCGGCGGCGGCGCTGGCGGCCTAGAACTGGCAAGTAAATTAGGGAACAAACTTGGGAAGTCTCGTCGCGCAAATATTACTTTAATCGATAAAAACCGTACCCATATTTGGAAGCCGCTCCTACATGAAGTGGCGACAGGCTCGCTTGACACTAGCTTAGATGGTGTCGTTTATTCTGCCCATGCGGCTCGGCATGGATTTCAGTTTATTCTTGGTGAGTTCATCAATTTAGACGCAGAAAAACAAGCGATATATCTTAAAGAGCAATACGATTCAGACGGTGAATTGATCTTGCCGCAACGTACCGTTCACTATGATGAGTTAATCATTGCAATTGGGAGTGTCAGCAATGACTTTAATACCCCTGGTGTTAGCAAACATTGTTATTTCTTAGACTCTCACCAGCAAGCCGAGCGCTTTCAACATGCGCTACTTAACTGCTTCACGCGTGTACACCAAGCTGCAAGCCAATTACCCGAAGAACAAAACCGTCTTTCAATCGCCATCGTTGGTGGTGGGGCAACCGGTGTTGAACTCAGCGCCGAACTTGTTCATGTCGCTCAACTTCTAAAGCACTATGGTATGAGTGCGTTTACCAGCACCAAGCTCACCATTCATTTAATTGAAGCCGGGCCAACTATACTACCCGCCCTACCGACTCGAATAAGTAACTCTGCGCGAGACGAGTTGCGTCATTTAGGTGTAAATATCTTAGAAGGCACCAAAGTGAGCAAAGCTACTTCTGAGGGCTTTATCACCGATGACAATACCTTGATCCAAGCTGATTTAATGCTTTGGGCGGCGGGCGTAAAAGTGGCTGACTTTATTAAAAACCTCGATTGCTTTGAATTCACTCGCAACAATCAAATTAAAGTAGACGAATACTTACAAGCAAAAGGCACTTCACATATCCATGTATTGGGTGATGCTTGTGCCTGTGAGCAAGAAGATGGTACTTTCGTACCACCACGGGCGCAAGCTGCACACCAGATGGCAAGTAATGTCGCGCACAATATTTTAGCTAAATTCAGCGGCAAGTCGCCAAAACCTTTTGTTTATAAAGATCACGGTTCACTCGTGAACCTTTCTCGATTTAGCGCTGTGGGTAGCTTGATGGGTAACCTGACGAACAACACCATGTTTATCGAAGGTAATCTAGCGCGGGTGATGTATTTATCACTTTATCGTATGCATCAAAATGCCATTCACGGTCCAGTTAAAACCGCGGCACTTTGGTTATCAGAAAAATTGCTGCGTATTGTGCGACCTAAAATGAAACTGCATTAATATAACAGCAAGCAGCCTGAAAACTTTTAAGTTCAGGCTGCTATTGTTTTGCGCTTCTTTTTGTACTTTTTTTATTGAGCTTCGGCCAGTGCTAGCACTTCATTCAATGCCGAAACAGAAAACCCTCTGTCGTAGAAGTAGATAATTTTGCCGTTTTTATCGAGTAGTATCACTCTGGCGTTATTCGGATTTTCATTACCTGTAAACGCTTGGATTCTTTCACCGTCTTCATAAATGGTGATCACCCCACCCCATAACTCTTTAGGGATCCCCCGGCGCATACCCTCATCAATTTGTGTGCTAAACATTCTCGGGAACATGCCTGCAATGGTGGGTAACTCATACGCCTTAATATCAGCGCCTTTCATATCCAGACCAATCAACCAACGGTCAATGTCGAACTGACTGTCCTGCTTGTAGCCAACCAAAAATAGTGCAACTTCACCTTTAACGAAATTCGGGAGGTTAATACGCTCCTTTTCTAGGCTTCCACCTGAAACACTAGGAAAAGCTTTTCCCGTGACATCTTGGTTTGGGTAGTGGGCCGCACAGCCCGTCATTAAAATTAATACAAAGCTAAGTAAAAGTTGTTTCATTAATTTATTTTTCCTTTTTGGTTTTACTGAAATTGCTTGGCAATTACATCCAGTTTTTTCAAAAATTCTTCTTTCAATTTATCGTGCTCGTATTCAAGGTCATATTTATTGTGAAAACCAAACCTGAGTAATACACCATTGCCCTGCAAATAGATGGTGTAGCCATCAATGTCAGAGAACGCCGTGATCCCTTCTAGATGCTTGCCTTGTTCGTAAGGTTCACCTTGTTGTTGAATATACTCATATACACGCAAAATATGTTTTGACTCTAAATTATTCTTCATATGCCAGCCTTATTGCACTCATAGGTGTTTTCTACGTTTTACACTGCCTTTAAGTTTAGTCTGATTTTACTTTCACATTGCTTTCACACCTGATTTGCGACCATCAAATAAAATTAAGGAGCAAAGCCATGCGAACTATCTTTCAACTTTTATTACTTCTTTGGTTATTATTTTTAAGTAATCACACCAATGCAGCACAATTTGAAGAGTCACAATTAAAGTCTGTCGTTCAGAATGCGATCCAGCGAATTAAAGACGTCGATAAAACAAAATGGGCGTTTGAGTTACACAGCTTTGAGAACGAAGAAGGAGAAATCACCGACTATACAGCAGCATTCAACGGTGCACTGCCCGAGGGTCAAAAGTGGCAACTTCTCACGAAAGGCAAAAAGCCTGCGACCGACAAACAAAAACGCGCTTTTATAAAACAACGAAATAAAGACAAGAAAACCTTCAGCGTTAAACTTGAACAGCTCATTACTTTAGATTCATTACAATTACTCGATTCAGTAAACGAAGCACTTACGGCAAGCTTTGATGTCAACATCCCAAAACTCGGTGAAGATGCCATTGGTAAGTTAAAAGGCACATTAATCGTCTCGCCAAAAAACCACTTTCTGAAACAAATCATTATTACGAATTTAGATGAATTCAGCCCTATGGCCATGACAAACATAGAGCAATTTAAGATGGTTTTAACCTTTACCGAAGTGTCTGGGCAAGTACTACCTTTAAATGCAGAAATGACGATGCGCGGCACATTTGCCGGCTTTATGGAGCTCAATGAAACCTCCAAGGATAACTATACAAACTATCGACTTCTTGAATGATGGATAACCTGAGCTCAGATTTATAATAAAAAGGCAGCCTAGTGCGATAGACTGCCTTAATACCAACCCTCATTAATATTTAACTTAGAGGGTTGGTGTATAAACTCGTACTCCAAGAAAGCGCTTCAGTAGATCAGCAACATGAGCAATTGCGTTTATGCTTTTCCATCTTACCTACCCCTGGGTTGAAGCGGTTGGTCGGGTCTAATGAGCGATAAAATGCTTTTACATCTTCTTCGGCTTCATAAAGATGACCGACATTGTGCTCAGCCGGGTACTTAGCACCTCGAGCATCAAGTAGTGCCAACATTTGCGCTTTCACTTTCTTCGCATCCGCACCTTTTTTAAGTACATAGTCTTGGTGAAATACATGGCAGAAGAAATGCCCATAATAAAGGCGCTTATCGACCTGACTGGCAATGTCTTTTGGCAACTGCTCAACCCAATCAAAATCATTTCTGCGTAGGGCAATATCGAGCGCTAAAATGTCTCCGACTTTATCTTCATGTAATGCTTGATAGCGAATAGCGGCACCTGCTGCTGCAAAGCGTTGTAAATATGCCTTGCTTGCTTCATCTGGTGTACATTCAAAATACCCGCCCGCTTGCGGGTTCTCTGCAAAATACGACTTTAGAAATTGTTTGGCTTCAGCAATACCGTCATCACTCATTTTTAAAATTAAGTGATGCTCGTATTTGTCTCTAAATTCCAGCATGCGCTTAGGTAAATGCTGTGGGAATAAGTAGCTTGCCCATTGCATTACCTTGTCGGTGAAGTTGCGCGGCATAAACTGCCATTTCTTAAAAGTCGCATCTAACCGCCCTTTTAAGGCAAACAACTTAGGTAGTCTATCCGTGCCTAAATGCTGAATACTTAAGAAAGTATCTTTGCCATATTTTTCTGCGATATCAAAGATTTCGCGGTGCAGGTACTCCCCCACCTCTGGCAAATTTTGAAATTCAGATAGTATGTGACGGCGTAAATCGCTTAAAGTTTTAGGGTCATTAGTACCAATATAGAATGTCTGTTCTTGATTCGGTACTTCAAAGGTATCTAGACGTACAGCAAATACAGCTATTTTGCCAGCACAGCCACTGGCCTCATAAAGCTTTGAGGTATCGGCATTAAAACGACTGGGCGTATCAGCATCTACATCGCGCAATAAACCTTCATAGTCTGTCGCACTGGCTTTTTTATCGGTAACCAGGTTGTTATGAGCAAAATTACCCGACATCAGGTTTTTTAAGATCTCTTCAGGGGTTTCACCCAATTCAATGCCTAAGTGGTTCACTAAATGCAATTGGCCTTTTTCATCTACGCGGGCAAAGAGTGACAACTCAGTATAAGCTGGCCCACGCTTTACCAATGCGCCACCTGAGTTGTTTGCCACCCCGCCAACAATCGATGCCCCTAAACAGGAAGAGCCAATCACCGAGTGTGGCGCTCTTGCCAAAGGCTTCAAGGTTTTTTCTAACTTATGTAACGTAGTGCCGGGAAAGCTCAACACTTGTTTACCCTGCTCTAGCACCACTAAGTCATCCATTGCCAAAGTGTTAAAGATCACTATGTCTCTATCATAGCCATCACTCGAAGGCGTTGACCCTTCGGTTAAGCCAGTATTCGCTGCTTGCATGATCATAATGCAGTCAGCTTCAACACAAAGTTCTAACGCATGCCAAAATGCCAGTAAGTTTTGCGGAAATAGAACAGCCAGTGCACAGCCGCCACCCGAGCGCCAGCCCGTTCTATAGTGCTCGGTTTTATTGGCTTGAGTTTGTATATTCTCGCTGCCTAACACTTTGCTCAAAGCGGCCAGTAGCTGCTGGTTGTTCATATTCTTCTCCATTTTAATGACTTAACGGTCCTGCAATATTCAAAACATATAAAGCAGTCATCACTAAGGCGCCTGACGCCAAAACATAATATAAGGTTGGCAAGACTGTGCGTCTAAGTGTGGCCCCTTCTTGGCCTAATAAGCCTACCGTTGCACTTGCCGCGACCACATTATGAATCGCAATCATGTTACCTGCTGCTGCACCCACAGCTTGTGCTGCGATGATTAATGCAGGCGATAGCCCTAAACTCATTGCCGCTTCAAACTGAAATTGGCTAAACATCATATTTGATACGGTATTAGAGCCGGCAATAAAGGCACCTAGTGCACCAATAGTTGGGCTTACAAGGGGAAAAGCTTCACCAAACCAAGTGGCAAACATCTGGGCACTGGCCATTGGCATACTAGGTAAATCGGATAGGTTCACACCTGAATTTATAAATAGGCGGACCATAGGCACGGTAAACATTAAAACAAAGCCTGCACTGATCACGGTTTTGGTCGATTCACCAAATACACTTCGCACGATTTGCCCTTTTTGACCCGATTGACCTTGTAAAATAAGCGCCACCAAAGCAGCTATCACCATTAATCCACCTGGCAAATATAAAGGGGCAAAAGAAGCGCTCACCCCAGTTTCACCGAGAATATTACTGAAGCTGATACTGAAACCAGTTAAAAGCCCTTTAAATTCTGTAAATACACGAGAACAAACTAATAGAGCCGCAACGATTAAGTAAGGAACCCAAGCCACAACAATAGACATTGAACGACTACCGCTGATGTTTTCAGCTTTAATCTCTAGGTTGCCTAACCACTGTTTAGGCCAAGCCTCTTTATTCGCAAAATCCCACTGAGTTTTAGGCACTAAAAACCCTTTTTTAGCGGCAGTGACAACGATGGCAATACTCACTAAACCGCCAAGGAGCGATGGAAATTCAGGACCGAGAAAAACCCCAGTTAATGCGTAAGGCACAGTGAAGGCAAGACCTGCAAAAATCGCAAACGGTAATACCTCAAGACCTTCTTTCCAGCTTTTATTTTGACCAAAAAAGCGTGTCAGCATCATCACCATAAACAACGGCATCACAGTACCTACAATGGCATGAATAATTGAAACATTGGTGGTAATGAGTTGCAGATATTGCTCCCACGTCCAGCCTTGAGTCGTAAGCTGATCAGAAATTGCTGTGGTATCTAACCCTTTATTTACACCGATGATAATAGGTGTGCCCACAGCACCAAAAGAGACTGGCGTACTTTGGATCATCATACCCATTAACACCGCCGCTAAAGCAGGAAAGCCGATTGCAACCAATAATGGCGCGGCAATTGCCGCTGGCGTACCAAAGCCAGAGGCGCCTTCTATAAACGTGCCGAAGCACCATGCAATCACAATGGCTTGAACACGTCTATCTGGCGAGACGTGCATAAAGCCTTCACGGATGACGCCAATGGCCCCAGTATGCTTTAGCATATTCAATAAAAAAATTGCGCCAAAGACTATCCACAAGATAGAGAAGGTGATCCCTAAGCCTTGTAGAATTGACGCTAACACGCGATTAGTTGACATATCCCATACAAAGAGCGCCAGTGCGGCTGTCGTTGCTAGCACCACAGGCATGGCTTTTTTGGCAGGCCAACTCAGGCCCACCAGCAGCAAAGCTGCTAATGCAATTGGCAATAAAGCCAATGCACCTAATGTTAATTCATTCATATTACTTTCTCTTGTTGTCCAGTTTTTATTGTTTTACTTACCCACAACGTGCTTATTGGTGATTTATTTAATTATTGGTACATAAGCATCGAGTAAACAAAATTTATAGAAATGTACAACTCTGTTAACTATTAATATATATTCATTAAAGAGAATGTTTTTTTCCTTTTTTGACATAATCAATATTGTTGAAAGAGGCTGTTAGGTGTATTTATGGTTAAATCTGATGATATTTTCTTGTTTGTTCAAGTCGTTGATGAAGGCTCGTTTTCTAAACTCGCTGAAAAACTTGAAATGACCAATTCTGTGGTGAGCAAACGGATCAGCCGTTTAGAAAAAGCCTTAAATGTACAATTATTGTATCGCACTACCCGCAAACTCAGCTTAACCGATGCAGGACAAGCCCTTTACGGTAAGGCGCGCTTAGCCAAGCAAGCACTGCAAGATGCACAAGACACAGTGACAGGCTATGGTGATGCCGTGCGCGGTAAAATTCGCGTCACCGTACCATCAGTTTCAGCGAATCTATTACTGAGTAAAGCCATTGCTGAATTTTGCCAACTCTACCCTGATGTTGAGGTTGAACTGCATGTCAGTAATCGATTGGTGAATATTCTTGATGAAGGCTTTGATTTAGCCATCAGAACCGCTTTTCTTGAAGACTCCTCGCTGGTGGCAAGAAGACTTATAGATTCTCAATGGATTGTATGTGCCAGCCCTAGCTACTTAAATCAGCATGGTATTCCTCATAAACCCAATGACCTACTGAACCATGAATGTTTGATTTACAAATATGAAGGTGTTGGCCCTGACAACTGGCTATTCCAACAAGATGGCGTAGAAGCAAACGTACAGGTGCAAGGGCGTTTTTATACCAATAGTCTTGCGGCCATTCGCGATGCAGCCGCAACCAATTTTGGTATTGCTTATTTGCCTCGCGCACTGGTTCATGATGATTTAATGTCAGGCAGATTAGTGTCTTTGCTAGCTGATTACACGGCAAAAGAGCTTGGAGTATATGCGGTCTATCCAAAATCTCGCCAGCCAGACAAAAAGCTTAACTTGCTCGTCGAGCATTTGCGTGACGCGTATTTAGCAAAAAAAGAGTATCTTTATTAAATGAAGATACTCTTTTTACTAAAACAAAGTTATAGAACTTTTTGCTTGAAAATTGCGCTTATAACTTTTAATTAAAACCTTTAATTAGAACTTTAGCTTGGCACTGAATTGTAAGTAATTTGAATCAATACTCTGCATGCGCTCGTCGTCAACACTAAAGTTACCTATTTCAACCCCTAAATCTAAGTATTCGTTGTAACTGGTGATCAAGTTCACACCAAAATGACTACGCTTGCGCTCAAGCACATCTGTTGAGGCGCTGCCGTAAAACACCGATGAACGTAACTTTGGTGTCCAAAAGTGTCTATATGCAATCGCATAGGCCACCGTACTTTCGACTTCGGCTGTTTGCTTGCCCTCTGCGGTGACTATGTCAGGAGTGATCCCCGCAGCAACATAACGTCCAGCATCTCCTCTGGTTACCTGAAAACGTAAATCATCTTTGCCAACGGTGTTAATTTTTGCCGCGATGTTAAATGCAGTCGCCGTTTTATCTAGACCGCCTTGGTCAACTTTACGCAACAGGCCAGCGACAGATACCATGCCCCAATCCGCTTTATGGTTATAACGTGCAATAAAATCTGGTAGCGATTCATCTTTATCTGCCTGAGCACCAGTAACACCCACACCACTGACACTGCTGCCGACATCTCCGTCACCATTGGTCTCTGGATTTTCAATGGCAAACTGCCAAGCACCATGAGTGTATCTCAGTTGAGTTTGACGAATAAAAACCTCACCGGCATGTGGGCCACCAAAATCAAGTGATTCTGGCAGTGCGTGTAGTGGCATAAAGGTGGTCCAGTTTTGACCCGCCATCCAGTTCTTATATTGAATATATAAATGTCTTAAACGGGGGGTAGATGAATTACTGACTACTTCATTACCACCGCCACCATAGAAATCCATCTCAACAAAGCCTTTAATGTCGCCATGCTGCACGGTTAAATTCACTCGAGACTCTTTAACATTAAATGCCGTATGCGAGGTATCTTGTGCAACACCTCCAGGAAAGTTTGCTAACCAATAATCTTGATAAGCTACATCACCAGAGACATGACGAATATCGACCTTACCGTAACCGCCAATTACCACCTTAGTTTGCTTTTCACCCTGTTTAACGTTCAGTATTTCTACAGCTTGCGCTTGTGATGCCAAGCTCAGTGCACATGCACCTAACCCTAAAACGACTTTATTTGATAGATGTTTCACCACGCACTCCTCAGTTTAGGTTTATTGTTATGGATGAAAATTTACGGGCAGCTAACCTTTCGATAAATGGACATAAAGCCAAAGACTTTTTCCAAAAAGAACAAAATAAAGAAATCTCCTGATGAGCTGGTTTAGCAAATCATTAACATTAAACCGAGTCTTTATCGAAGATTAAGTAAGAGTCGCGCATTCTATTCAGCTGTGTGTTAAACCATTTAACATGGTTAGGTTGCCAATTTGGCAAAAATGCTTTTCTATTATTGCTATTAACGCTTTGTGGTTTTCAGCCATACACTTCGCAAAACACAGCAGTGCTCATACTTCTGATAACACTTAGGACACCTGTTATGCGCCTTAATCAATGCTACAACTTTCAAGACTTTAGAAAACTGGCAAAGCAACGCTTGCCCGGCCCAATCTTTAACTACATCGATGGTGGCGCTGACGATGAGACCACTTATCGTCGCAATACAGAGGCGTTTGAAGAGTGTGATTTACTACCTAGCGTACTGACGGGAGTCGAAGATATTGATTTATCTGTCACTGTCATGGGCCAAAAGCTCGACATGCCAGTGTATTGCTCACCCACCGCATTACAAAGACTGTTTCATCATCAAGGTGAGCGCGCAACTGCTGGGGCCGCTGAAAAATACGGCACCATGTTTGGTGTGTCTTCTCTTGGTACCGTCAGTTTAGAAGAGATTGCCCAGCAAACCTCGACCCCACAGGTTTATCAATTCTATTTTCACAAAGACCGAGGCCTAAACCGCGCCATGATGGAGCGTGCTAAAGCAGCGGGTGTACAAGTGATGATGCTAACTGTTGATTCAATCACAGGTGGCAACCGTGAACGCGATTTGCGCACAGGGTTTTCAATTCCGTTTCGTTTAACACTCGCTGGTTTGATCCAGTTTGCCATTAAACCAATGTGGGGACTGAACTACGTATTCCACGAAAAATTCAGTCTGCCACAGCTTGATGCACACATAAATATGGGGAGCAGCACTAGCTCTATTGGCGACTATTTCACAAATATGCTCGATCCCACCATGAACTGGGACGACGTCGCCGAAATGGTGAAGTTTTGGGATGGTCAGTTCTGCCTAAAAGGCATTATGACCGTTGAAGATGCCAAACGCGCTGTTGATATTGGCTGTACGGGTATTGTGATCTCTAACCATGGCGGTCGCCAACTCGATGGCGCTCGTAGCTCATTCGATCAATTAGCTGAAATCGTCGATGCCGTAGGCGATAAGATTGATGTGCTATTCGACAGCGGTATTCAACGGGGTACTCATGTTTTAAAAGCGCTTTCACTTGGCGCAAAAGCCGTGGGCATTGGTCGTATGTATTTATACCCGCTTGCCGCTGCTGGTCAGCCAGGTGTTGAACGCGCACTCGGACTTATGCAGGAAGAGCTCATTCGAGATATGCGCCTAATGGGGTGTAAGTCTATTTCTGAGCTTTCTCGAAAAAATTTAAGGTTCAGGTAGTTTCAAAAAATTCATAACACGTTGTCATACTTGCATTATGAAACTCAAGCCAACCTTTTAGGTTGGCTTTTTTGTGCTTCAAGTTATGTAATACCAATCCTCAATAATACTTAATCATTTTTGGGGACTAAAACTGCCGCTTGCTTCGTTAAAAATTTCTTATTTAGAACAACTAAATAGCAAAATTTTTGCCTTGCTATCGACAAGTTTTCCTCGCCTCAAAATAGATCACTTAATTAAGAGAATTGGTATAAAAAACTAAATAATCGATTTTCTTTGCTGTATTCAAAACCAAAATAAGTATAATGTATACAAAATTCACATTAAGCATTTGGATACTTGAAGCAATGAAAGCAAAAATAATAACCGCGGTCCTATCGCTTGCCGTGCTTGCAGGCTGTCAAACTACAGAGCAACCAGCCGCTGTCGTAGATTACAGTAAAGTAAAGCTGGCATATGGCAATGTCGTTAAAGAAGGTGAAGTCTATATTCCAGCTTGGAAACGCAATGAAGCGAAAATCAACCAAGTGCTTGAAAATCAGCATTTCTGCGCTGATAACTTGGTCTTACGCTTCCAAGCTATGTCGCAGCAAAATATCGAAGATTCTTGTAAATTACTGCTAGAAACAGAAGAGCGTTTTCACACTCTATTCAATACGCGTGGCAAACCGCTGCTACATGACAACAATGATGTGTTACGCGCCAATATTTATGCTAGCCGTGAAGACTACGTAAAGTATGTCACCGATCATTTTGACGTACCGTCTAACAATGGTGGCATGTACCTCGAAGGTTTACCGCATTTAGAAGACAACAGTGCCGAGTACGTGGCGTATTTGAAAAAAGGCACCGTATGGAACTTAAATCATGAGTTCGTACACTATTTAGATGGTCGTTTTAATACATATGGTGATTACTGCGCACCGCCTCACGACAATCATTATGGTCCGGAATACTGTCCAGAGCCCGCTGCTGAGCCACCTTATTTAATTTGGTGGGGCGAAGGGCTTGGTGAATATGTTGCACACATGAACAATAACCCGCGTGCACTTGCGTTGGCTGGCGAGAAAACCTATCAACTGAGCGAATTATTTTATAACAACAGCGCAAACTGGAATACCGACCGCATCTATCGCTGGGGTTATTTAGCTGTGCGTTACATGATGGAAAAGCAGCGCGATAAAGTCGAAGAGATGCTATTTCATGTGCGCCGTGGTGATTACCCGCGCTATCAAAAAATCGTAAAAAATTGGGGTACCAGCATGGACGCTGACTTTCATGCTTGGCTTGATACGGTCGCAACCAAATAAGCTAACGCAGTTACCTGCTTAAGCTTGGTTAACGCCTATCAACCCAAGTAACACTTTTGAGTGTTAATCCAATAAGGTGCAGTATGCCTAGGTCTCTATTCTGCACCTTATTTTTCTAAAAGCTTATTTCTAAATTTCTAACGCCAACCTGTTTACACTTCATCACATACCAGCTGTCATTCAAGCTGTTAATCAAGGCCAGAAGTTGAGACAATTTCATTAATAACAATATATTAATGGACTATCTGAGATGAAAAAATATCTACTCACTCCTCTTGCGGCAGCACTTACACTCACTTTAACGGCTTGTGGCGGCGACTCTTCTGGTAAAGACACTCCTGAAAAAGGCCCAGGTTCTGGTAGCGGTGGCGTAACTACACCAGCCCCTCTACAAAAAATATCTTTAGAAGCCTATACATATTCTTGCCAAACAGACACCCCTTACGCTACAGATATCGTTTTTCACGATAAAGATGGCAAACCTGTAGGCACAGCCAAAACCAATGCTGAAGGCGTGTTTTCAGGTGAAGTACCAAAAGACACTAAACACGTTTCAGTATTAGGTGATGAAGTTGATGCTGCTGATGGTACTTATAAAAAAATACATACACGTTTAGATACAGAGAACAGAACGAATTTGGGTAAGTTTACTTTTTATCGTGACCAAAGTGATTGTGGTTGTGATACTTATACCCTAGATACCTCAGAACTGTCTTTCTTACAGTCTGGATATTCTTTGTATAATGGCTATACAACAACGGTCAGTGACTCGATCCAAGTGTGCTCACAAGAAGAAACCTATTTTTCTGTCGTTGCCGGAGATAAAAGTGAAGCAAAAGCAACTATTATCAAGGTACCAACCGATTCGAATGTCATAAAACTAACAGACGAAGACTTTTCACATCAGGGAGTTGAAGTTACTCATCAGATCAGTTCGAACGCAAATTTTATAACAACTGTCGGTTACTTTGAGAAAACTCATAGCTATAGATTCTGGCAATACACTTTTGCGAATGACTTAAGCCCTTTATATGTTTTCCCTTCACTTACAGATCACAGCTTTTATCGCCAATCATTTGGTGATTCTAACAATGTTGGAGACGTAAATGTTAGGATTAATACGCATGCTAGAAGCAGAGTTAACAGTGATGGTTCATATGTTTTAAATGAATTACCGACCCCCCCGACAAGTCTGAGTGAAGACTTAATCGCATTCGCAACCGCAAGTGATTTAAGCTATGACTTCAGCTCAGCTGATAGCAGACTGACAAGTGTATATATCGACTTCAGTTTTTTAGTGGATGATGCTGCCGAAACGCGTTTTGATATGAGTATTCAAGGTTATATTCAAGGTCAAGTGCCAGATCTATCGTTTGGCGATGTTTTCCCAGAACCAGTTGGAAATGCCACACTTGAACAGTTGGATATCTTTTTATATGGCTATGCAGGCAACCCAACAGACAAGAAGAGTGTAGATGGGTTAATTGAAGAAATAGCACAAGGTAAGCACCTCACAAAAGAAAAGTTTAGCAATTATTTGTACATTAATTTAAGCGCTTCTTTGAACTAAAAAATTACAAAGGCCACATTCGTGGCCTTTTACTTCTCCCCTTTCAAGTAATACACTGCTTAATGCTTTTATTCTTCAAATAACAATAAATCATGAGCAAATATTACGACCCTATTAGCGCACAACACTGCCAAAGCCAAGCCTTCGCACCAAGCTACTGGGCCTGCACCCAAGCATTACCAGACCTACTCCCTGCTATTTCATCTGAAATAAATTGCGATATCGTTATCATTGGCGGCGGATTTAGTGGTTTACTTACCGCCTATTACTTAGCAACTGAGCATCAACAAGAGTGTATTGTGCTTGAAGCAAATCAAATCGGCTTTGGTGCCAGTGCGCGCAATGCGGGGTTTGTACTAAAAGGCTCGGGACGTTTGAGCTACCCGCAAATGGCAAATAAATGGGGCATGGATGTTTGCCAAGGTATTTACGGCGAATTTACAGAAGCGGTGCAGCGGGTAGAAGATCTGATTAAAAGCCAACAGATCGAGTGTGACCCGCAACCAAAAGGCTACCTAAAAATAGCACATAACCAGCAAGCCTTTGCAGGCCTTAAAGCGCAAGCAGAGTTCTTACAAAAACACCTTTCAAGTGATGCTGAATTTTTATCTACTGATGAATTAAAAGCGAACTATATGCACAATCAACAAGCCTATGGGGCGATGCGTTTACCCGATGGCTTTGGTATTCACCCGCTTAAGCTTGTGTTGGGTTATAAAAAAATGGCCATGGAAGCTGGCGTTAAAATATTTGAGCGCACATTGGCAAGTGATATTAACGACGTTGGTTGCCATGTAACCCTTAAAGCCAATGGCTTTAATATCAAAGCTAAGAAATTGGTGATTTCAGGGAACGCCTATAACAGTAAGGTGACTTCACCAGTTATTAATAATCGCTATTTACCTATCCTTAGTAGCATTATGGTGACGAACCCCCTCACCCAAGCACAACTCGAAAGCTCAGGGCTAAAGACCCATCAAGTGACGATGGATACTAGAACGCTAAAATACTATTACCGTTTATTGCCCGATAATCGCTTGTTGTTTGGCGGCCGTGGCGCAATTTTTGCCAAAGACCAAAATAAGCCAACCTATTTAAATAACCTAAAGAAAGGCTTGGCTGATTGCTTCCCGACTCTAAGCAACATCAGTCACGACTATTATTGGCATGGTTATATTGCGGCTGCGCTCGACGATATGCCTCACGTCACTGTGCAAGGCAATATTGGCTATACCTTAGGATATTGTGGTGCTGGCGTCTCTTTTAGTGCACAAGCCGCTTACCGACTAGCGCAACAAATCGCGGGAGTCACAGTACCAAACTTGCCTTTGTATCGAACACCACTGCCTTATTTACCCTTTCCAAGCCTGAGACGCTTTGGGCAATGGGGATATTATCAATACGCTCAATTAAAAGATAAGCTTGGTTAGCATATAAATTCTTGTGTCAGTCTATGGCTTTGCAAAAGGCTGACACTTTGTGCACATTTACTGCACAATTGAGACCTACAGTTAATTCATAATCGAAACGACACTTTACCTATAGGAGTGATTGTGATGAAACTGACAAATCTCATAACACCTAAGTATCTCCTTCTATTCGCAACCACTTTCACACTATTTGGTTGCGGTAGTTCTGACAGCGCTAATAACGAGATCATAGCTGATAACTCATCAGCTAGTGACGACACAAGTAATAACTCTACTCAAGGTAACTCTAATAGTTCTACAGACTCTGACAACAGCACTTCTTCCAATAACGACACAGATAATGGTACTGCGTCTATAAATGGTTCTACTGACGGCGTGCTATGTGATTATTATTATAATGAATACAATGATTCAGCTTCTGTCCAAGCCACCAGCAACGCTCAGTGGTCATGTGATGGCAGTAATCGAACTTTAACGGCCAATGGCCTACCGGATCATGCTACCGGGCAATTCCCCAATGCCAATAATCCCAATGAAATCAGCGAGCAAAACGTCTCAATCGCTTACACACTTACACCTCAAGAAAGCACATCGGCCAATACTTTAGGTGGCCCTCGTGGTGCTACCGGATATGTTTTAAATGGCGTCAAGATTGACGCTAATACCGCTGGCACCTGTGATGATTCTGGTAATAACTGTAGCCTAATTGGCAATGAGGGTAACTGGCATATTGAAGCGCTGGGACAAACCAGTTTTAACTTCGGCACCGATGACAATAACGCCCATGTACAACCCGGTGGCGCCTATCATTACCATGGTATGCCAGAAGGATTTATAACGCTAAGAGGTGGCAATAATACAACCATGACTTTAATTGGCTGGGCGGCTGACGGCTTTCCTATTTACGCCAGATATGGCTATAGCGAAGCAAATAATGCAAGTTCGCCAATAAAAATAATCACTGGCAGCTATCAGTTGATTGAAAATATCAGCACCAGCCGCCCATCTGTTGAAGTGTACCCTTTGGGCACCTTTGCCGAAGATTGGCAATATGTAGCAGATTCTGGAGACCTAGACGAATGTAATGGCCGCTTTGGTGTAACACCTGAGTTCCCTGAAGGTATTTATCATTATTACGCCACCGATTCCTATCCGTATTTTCAACGCTGTGTAAAAGGCACACTCTAGTTAAGGAGAACAAGATATGAGCAGAATAAAACGTTTAAGAGCCATGGTCTTTTTTACTTGGCTTTTAAGTCTTATGTTCAGTGCTGTAAGCCATGCGCATTTAATGGCACCAGATAAAGGCACGCTTAACTTTGATAATACCGGAGGCTATTTAGTGCTTTCATTGCCTGCTTCCGCATTCTTAGAATTTGACGAAAATAAAGATAAGCAATTAACGCTCAATGAAATAAAAGCGCAACAACAAGAGATTATTGCCTATATCAGCCAATCCATTTATCTCTCTGAAAAAGAGGTTAAAACGCATTTAAGTGGTGCATTGTTAGCGCCACAGAAAAGCCACACAAAGGGACAAGAGCACGTAGAGCAAATTGTCGTCATTGGGAAGTTTTTATCTCCCTTATCACATGACACAACATTGAATGCATCTTTATTTGGCGATACAGCAAAAAGCAAAGAGTTAATAGTCACGGCCTCAAATAAAAGTAGTAATCTGAAGCATGTCTTTAAGCTAAATGAACAACAGACCAACCAACGATTATTTCATTGAAGTATAAGGAGACATTGGATTCCTTACTCTGGTTTATTTGCCTCCTTCATCAAAGCTTCAAAATCTTTTAACTTCATAGGTTTTGATAACAAATAGCCTTGAATTGCATCACATTTCGCATTTTTCAGGTAGTCTAGCTGCTCTTGTGTTTCGACGCCCTCAGCGGTGGTGACAACTTTTAACGACTTAGCTAACGAGATAATATTTTCTAAAATCGCCTGCCCTTTCACCGACTTCATACCCAAACGAATAAAGCTTTGATCAATCTTTAGATGTTTTATCGGCAGCGATAAAACAGTTTCTAAATTCGCGTGCCCTGTACCATAGTCATCAATGGCTACTGAAATCCCAGCTTTCTCAAGGCGCATCATATTAATGGCTGTTTTTTTATAATCTTTAATCAGGCCATACTCGGTCACTTCAACTTCAAGCATGTGTGGTGGAATATCAAACTCTCCCACATGTTCAAATATTACTGCGATGGTTTCTTGCTCAAACAAGTGCCTTGCCGATAAGTTAATAGATATTGGTAAAACATCTAACCCTATATCGAGCCATTGACGGATCTGCTTACAAACCGTTCTGATCACATATCTGTCTAATTGTGGCATCATGCCCTTTTTTTCAGCCATGCTGATAAAGGCACTCGGAGAAATTGTCTCACCATCACACTGCCAACGAATTAAGGCTTCTGCAGCACAAGGTTTTAAAGTTTTAGTATCGAACTTTGGCTGATAATCAAAGTACAAGTCTTGGTCTTCTATCGCTTTTTCAAGCGCTTGCTTCAGCCACGCTTGATATTTTAATTCTTCTAAAAAATCCACATCAATTTTTACAACTGAGCCTATGCCTCTATTTTCTGGGTCTCTCAATGCCAGGTCACATTGCCCAAGTAATTCACCCAAACTTTCTTTAGCCAATAACTTGGCAGTACAACGAACAAATTTCAGCTTGACCACAATATCATCAATCTCAATTTCTTTTTTATTGAGTTTATGAAATTGTTTGCTCTCTTCTTTCAATGAGCTTTGATGAAGTGCTATAAACCGACCTGAACGCACGCGGGCAGCAGTCATGTCTTTGAGAGGGAGCTGAGATAACGCTGCAGCAAATGAGTGAATATATTTATCACCGATCTTAGGCCCATAAACATCATTTATATCTAATAAGCCTTCTAACTCAATCACTGATATTTGAACTGGGAACTTTAGATTTTTCAGTTGGTGTATTACGCCATTGAGGTTTAGTAACTCAGTTAATGGATCATAGTAAGCTAATTTATTTATAGATTCCTCGTATCTGGCAACTTCACTAAAGTCTCTTACAAATGCGATATAACGCTGCTGTTCATTGACTAAGTATTGTGAAATGACAATTTCAACAGGGATCACATCACCATTTTTTTTCACGGCTGTGACGTTACGAATTGTATTTAATACTTGTTCAACATGCGCTTTACCTGCATGATTCATCATGCTTTGACTATGCCTATGTTGATATTGCGTCGGTATTAATACAATGACATTACTGCCTAATAACTCATCTTCACTGTCATAGCCAAACATGCTGACAGCTGTTTTATTCAGATGAGTAATTTCACCATGGGCGTTGGTTTCTATTATGGCATCTGTTACCAAAGCGTTGACTAACTCAGAAAACTTTACTTGATCATTGAGATAGCTTTTTAGGTGCTCATTAAGTGCGAAGGAATCATTGAGTGTACACTGTAAAGGAAAGAAATCACTGTGCTGATTTTCAGTCACCCTTGCTGTACATGCACCATCATTAAACTGAGTAATGACTCTTTGAATTTCTGTTATATCGTGCTTAACGTCCTGTCTTTTTACTCTTAAATACAAGATAAAAAAGAACGAAAATAAGCCTATTAACATAGCCGAAAGATAAAGTACTTGTATTTGTAACTGTCTCAGCTTACTTGTAATGTCTCGTTGTACATATAAATAATGACTGGGCTTATTCGAACCCAGTTGTAAAATAGGCTGTGCTAACCTTAATTTATTTCCTGCAATATTTAATACTTCACCTGAAGTGATAAAGTTAAATATTTCAGTGTCTACCTCTAATAACGGGCGCTCTTCATCTGCAATATGATTTGAAGCAAGAATGACTTTATCAGATGACACGAGAAGTATTCTATCGACATCAATCAATTCGCTTTTCAGAGTTAACCAATTTTTTGCTTGCTCTATATCGTCATGACTAAAATTGTAAGCCAAGACTTCAGCACTAAAACCCAACCTTTCTTTACTTTCATCAGCAATACTCTCTATCAACTTTTGTTTAATCACTAGTTGATAACTGAGAAAAATACATGTAACTACCGAGATAACAATCAGTGCGAGTGATAAAACTAATTTATTTCTCATTTTTAACCATATCTAACAATTCAGTCGAAATGATCCCTTTGCAATCACATGACTTGGAAATTATATGCTCTTCAAACAATACATCAGAATAGCGCCTGACTAATTTTTCTTGCTTTTCTAACTCTGAAAACCACCGCTTTACATGACTCAATTCAAAAAGTTTAATTTGCTTATACGTTTCAAAAAACTGTTGTTCTGATAGCTTCAAACGGCTATTTAATGAATGATAGTAAGGAGTTATATTTTGATTAATTGCAGAGACTGTATTCGTATTTTCTTTTAAAAAAGCACTTAAAACAGCTTTCTGCTCATGGCTGAAATAGCGTTTATTTACGATTAATACATCAATAATTTCTCCAGGAATTTGTGTACTATCAAATAAGTTGTTCCCTCCCTCTTCAAGTAGCTTGCTTTTGACTGGATCGAATGTTAGTACAGCATCAACTTTTCCCTGCGTTACCGACTCAAAATGCCTATTTACTTCAAGGTTAACAATCTCAAATTCACTTTTTGATAGTTGATTTTTTTCAAGAAAACGTTTTAAAAAATAAGCTCCTAATGCCGATGTTTCGACACCAATTTTTTTTCCTTTCAATTCATCAATGGTACGTGAGTTAATAGACATAAGGGCATCTGCACCATAAGATTCATCAATGATCCAAACAACCTGAATGTCATAGCCTAACGCTTTAATTTTTACAGCTTCATCTAACGTGACGGCTGCAACATCAATTGAATTATTGATCATGCCATTAAGTACTTGAGAGGCATTTCTGTACTCTACAAACTTAATCTGTTTCTGAAACTCTGCGGATTTTTTTTGCGTGACATAAAGCGGCTCATAGCCAGGCCAAGTATTAGTCCCTATTCTCAATGGTGCTTGTACCTGCTCTGTGCAGCTGGTTAAAAATACACAAATAGTAAAAAGTAAGACTTTGAAATACATAGGCTCATGTTAAAACTTAATCAATGCCTTAAGTGTAGATGCTAATTTTAAAAATGACGTCATTCTCTACAAAACAAATGATTTGTGTTATGAGCGGAGTCCGTAAATTTATCTGCAATATGAATTAAACATGTGCCCTTAGAGTGTGGCATAGCAAGATAAATATTTTAATAAGCAAATCATGCTGAGGAATTACAATTTTATGAAACAGCATTAACTGCTTTAAATCGTATATTTAATACAGCTTTACGTGCGCTTGAGTAAACAAACCCCACCTGAGCTCTTATCTAAATTTATGACACATTTCTCAGTCATATAGCTATTTTAATTACGACTTTGAAATCTAAGAGCGAAAATAAGAATGTAAAAACAATGTTAATTAAGATTTGACTATAAAGAGTATTAACTCTATTTTATCCCTAACACCTAGTCTGGTGTTGTGAAAAACATAAACACGGATTATTTCAAGGAAATCTTATGAATCACTTAATTAAAACCGCGCTTATGGGCTCAATGCTTGTAAGTTCATCAAGTTTTGCTGCAGAGCACATTGCATTGTCGAGCAAACTTAACACTCACCCAGCTCTTGACGCAGTTGATCAATTTAACCATAACGCGATGCAAGTCACTGACATTAAACGCGTACTGGCAAACCATGTTGCTAAGGATTTAGCGACACAAGAAAAAAGCTGGTTACGCCAACTTAGCAACACCCATATCGCCAAACTGAGCGCGCTGAGTTTAACGCAAAATAATCAACAATTGATGCAACAAGCCAATACACGTACCCGCTCGTTAAAAGGCTTAGAGCAAGCTAACGCTAACTTATATCAACTTAGACTCGCTTCAAAAGATATGCTGATGCAATGGCAGGATGGTCAGCAACCGCTTATTGCCTTTGCACCAAAAGGCGATGACAAAGACTGGCTATATGTCGAGGCATTTGATGCACAAGGTAATTTACACTTACTCGATGCGCGCATTTTACCCTCACAACCGGTACTGATTTTAGAGCTCGATAGTCAGCAAGTTAAAACAGAAGGCCTTGCAGTTATGCAGTCTATTTTTGAGCAGGCTCGAAGCCAATCTCCTTCTGTGATACTGCAACAACAAAGCATTCAGGATACAGCCATTTCAACTTCTAAACTCGATAGAATTCGTTTGAGCGATGACGAAGAGCCATGGGTATCGGGTAAAGCCGAAGTTTATGCAGTTGTGACAGGCGTGAGTCCGTCTCGTGATGAGCCGGTGTTAGATATTGTCGATATGCCATACCTTGATCATGATGGTACTGACTATACGCCTAACCAAATCCTCATTCATTGGGAGCGTTACCGCTGGCAGGCAGCCGATGTATTGTTGATGGAGCAAGATGACAATACTAACTACCAAGAATTAGCGACCACATTTCTAGACATTGTCACGCAAGTAATGCGCACTATTCCTGATCCAAATGTACAAGGCTATGCGATTATTCCGCAATTAACCAACCAGTTAATTAAGGCTATGCCAAGCCATTGGTTTAGCAACGATGATGATTACCTAGATGTGTTCTATACCTTATTTGAAGGGCAAAAGTACACCAATCACATGGGTGCGAGCAACAATGCAAAAATTACGCTATCACCGCTTACTATTAACCCTAGAAGTGTTGATCCAAGCGCAGATAGATAAGTTTCCCCTGTAATGCCAAAACGCGTAAAGGCCAGCATTTGGAATGTCTGGCCTTTTTTAAGAGAGATATAAATTTTAATAAACGTTAGACAAACTAACTCATCTGATAACACTTAAATGGCTTGGCCGTTTTACGATTTATAATTTGCACCTGATCGTGTTCTAATCCATCTAAACTGGGCTTAATGGCGCGCTCAAAACGCTTAGATGCAGCTTCTATTCTTCTTGCTTCACTTTCAATCGCTCGAATATCTGCTTCATGATGTCTTACAATTTGCTCAATTTTTCGGGCCAGCTGTTTTTGTTCTCTCAACTTCTGCTTATCAATTTTAAGGACATTGTCGTCTTCATAAGTGACCGCATCAGTGAGCTCATCAAGTTGCTCTTGATAGTTCTCAAGCTCTTCATCCATATCACGCATTGGCGCTTCTAATTGTGTCATCTTATCTTCGATATTTTGTAATGCATGATATGCAGTAATCTGATCCGGTGACATAGCAATGTCTTTAATTTTCTCACATTCTTTAAACACTTGAATGCGGTAATCAGAATCCTTGTTTTGTTCTGGTGAGGCATTGGCTGCAACACATGCAGTTAACACTGCACTCGCTAATACGGTAATGAGGGCTTTAATTTTCATGGCGATAACCTTTCCTGTTGAATTGTTCTTTCAATACTTAAATGGTTAGTCGCAACATGTTTGAAAATAGTTTGAATAAATAAAATTTACGCAATAAAAAAGCACAGCGCTTAAAAAACTCACTGTGCTTATCTCTTTTAGTTTCTAGCTTTTAGCTTTTAGCTTTTAGCTTTTAGCTTTTAGCTTTCAAATTATTACTTCTTAACCCACTTGCCATTAACTTGTACGAAGTGGCCTTTTTCTGTTTTCTGTAAGGCTTTTTTACCAGCTTGTTTCTCAACCTGAGCAAGCGAGATGCCGTGCTTGTCGGCTAACTGCCTATATTTGGCTTTGCGTTTAGCATTAATATCTTCAATCAACGCCTGAACTTCTGCGCTATTATTTACAGCGCCTAAATAACCAGAAGCAGTTTCACCCACTAAGCCCTGAGATTTTGCCGAACCTAAATCTAACGCGAAAGCAGAAAAAGCAAAACTTAAGGCTAAAACTGGCAATAAAAATACACTCTTTTTCATAACTATCTCCTTAGAATAACTCGCTATCATCGCTAAATAAATTATCTAGCTCTTTGTCTACTTTAACGCGGATTTCATGATCCACTTTTACGTTCAAATTGATGGTAATTGGCTCTTTTGTTTCAACTTGTACCTTGTGCGTACATCCCATTAGCACTAAGGCACTGAATAAAGCTGCAATCCACTTCATGGTCTTCCCCTATTTAGTTAAAGCTTTTTCTACTTGCTGACTGATCTCATCATTCAATCTTAACGCCTTAAATAAGGTGTATATATTTTCATGATGGGTGTAATTGAAATTCACAGGCTGTGCTTGGCTTTTGTTTTCGCCTTTAATATTTACACCCAGTGTTAACCAGCCATCTTGTGTCAACGCAACATCACTTCGCAGCGTATCAATATCTAGATTATCTAGTAAACCTATCACTGTTTTAAGTTGCGGTTGTTGTTCTTTAAGTGCATTTACCGACGCATTCTCAGACACACTCAACATGCCAGAACCTAAGTTATACAGCTTACCGTCTGAAATGCTTACTTTGCCATCATGCACTTCAACCGGTAATTCACCAGAAACTCGCCCTGTAAGCTCGACTCCCGCTTCACGGCCTGCTTTGGCCAAAATCGCTAAGTCTAAGTTTTCTGCTCTTGCTTCAATACGTTGTGGCTCTGCCGTCAACATGACTTTATCTGCTTTAAGCACACCATCAAATGCCTCTGCGGTAATATCGCTTAACCAAGCGGTGCCACTATGAGCTTGTAATTTAGCTTCGATATTCGTCAAAACCGCACCTGAACGAAACTCGCCAATAGTGACTTTAGTTTTAGGTATATTAATCAATCCTGAATTGAGTTGACCCGACACTTTTCCTGCTGCATCACTAATATAGTGCGTATCTAATAATGCAGAAGCGTTAAACTGCACATCAAAATCAATGTTTTGTGCTTTTAAATCACCACTTGCAATAACACTACTGCTACCCGTTTCAATTTTTAATTTTGGGGCTAGTTGCTCAAGTATAGGCTGTAAGCCCGTTAAGTCTTGTTCAATCATGACTAACTCAAATGGCATCTTAGTGTCAGACACTTCATGACGAAACGACAGGTTCATATCAAGCAAGTTAATATCGTGCTCAAAATTCATTGCCTGTTTAAAATCACCTTGAGACTCAATGTTGATATCTTCAATTAATAATGTCGAATTTGCAGCCGCATCTAAATGTGTTTTTGCCTTTAAAATGGCGCTACTCATTAGCTCGTTCAGCTTGCCATTAAGCTGAAGTGTTTGCTGCAGGCCTTGAATTTGATTGTCTGCGTGCTTTAAGCCTTTCAACTGCCAATCTAAATCTAATTGAAGATCATTTTCTACTAAGTCTGATTGCCAGTGTGCCGTAAAACCTTTGCCTTGTAATGGCGATTGGTTCATTGAATACTTTAAAGAATCAAATGAAAGTGCCCCTTTACCTGAGACTTTTAAATGCTCTGAAAACTCACCTGTCATGTCAGCACGCATTGTTAACAGTGGCAAACTGACACCTTTTCCTCTGACTTCTAAAAGCTCGAGTTGGTTATTTACCTCAAAGTCAATTGCTTGGTTAATTGTACCCGCAGCGGACAGCGTCGAATTAAAACGGGCTTTACCAAATTCAATCGGCAATGGTGTTTGTTGAACTGTAAAATGGCTAGCCAATAGATCGGGTAAACTTGCGTGCTGAGCATCTAGTGTTAGGTTCGTGTTGAGTTGCTTTTGCTTAAGTTCAAACGCGCCAGAAACATCCCACTCTCCAAATGCCTTACTATGATGGATAAACTGTAATTGCGACTGAATTGCTTGAGCACTAATACCTAGGTTGAGATCTGTTAGTTCTAAACGATTAAAATGCCCATTAACTACTTTGACGTGTTTTGTGGAGATCTGGCCATCTTTAAAATAAAGCTTATTAGGCAAATGCAACGATAAGGTCTCAGCAACCAAGTCTTCTGCGGGCAGTGTTTTTGGCAAGTAAGGTTGCACAATCGCATTACAAGCCTTTGCATTTAAGTTATTTTCCAGTCCACTCAAATCAACTTCAGCCGATTGCTGAATTAAATCAAGCTCACCTGACAAAGTACCATTTATGTTTGCTGTCACGGCACAGTCGTTCTGAACGCTCTGACCTGATAACGCAAGTTTGCTGTTAAACCTCAGTTGAGTACCATCAAAATCAGCATTTACAGCCCCACTTAAAGACGTTATCTGCTGTGGTTTAAAAACCTTAATTAGCTTGTTGTCTAAAGCAAAATCATCGATTTTTATTTTGTCTGTAGATAAAGATAACTGAGCGGTTAAATCTCCCGAAATCGAAAAACGATCCAAATCAGTCTCTTTTACACTCAGCGAAATTGATGTGTTTAAAGGTTTACCCGACACCTCCAATTGCTTAATTGCCAGCAATGGCCGCTCTGGAGGTAATGGCAGTTGTAGCTTTTGAAATGTTGGCTCTGACGGTGCTTGGGTAGATTCTTTTAATGTAACTTTTACCTTTTTAATAACAACATCAGTGAAAGATAGGTGGGCATCAATCAATTGAATTGTGGTTGCGGGGTGCTCAATACAAGCTTTGTTTAACTTAATTGTATCGACACTCGAAAGTGACCAATCAAGGCAAGAGAGTTTAATATCTGCACCTTTCAACTTAGGGCCTGCAATATTTACAACCAGCGTATTCCTAAAGCTATAGATACAAACAAAGGCAACCAATAAAAATACCGTTACCCAAAGCAATCCCTTCTTAAACATATCACCCTAAATTTCATCAATAATACGTCGCTATTTTACTTGTTTTAAACGCATTTGCATCAGCAAAAATGTAATGAGTTGTAGCTGATACAAATAAATACAGACTTTACATTTGTTAACAGTTTTACCTCGTTCAGGTTCTATACATAGAAATGAATTTCATTTACGATTTTTAAAGGTTTGATTTAAATAATAATGAACAAAGGATTTAATAACATGCGTAAGAAAGCACTTTTACTTTCGACACTCCTTGTATCTGGCATAGCAAACGCTGATGAAAACAAGGTTTCAGCAGGTATTGGTTTTCAGTATGGCGGTGCAGTTGGTGTGAAATACGCGATGAATACTGGCGAAAGTAGCCGTGTTTTTGCATCTATTGGTTTAGTAGGTGCCGCTGTTGGTTATGAATATGCACTTAGCGAACAAAACGCTATCAGTTTTGCTGTCGGCTCAGAGCAGATCGCCAGTGAAAAAGGCTTCGTTATGCTCGAGTACAACCATTATTTTCAAGGTAGAAGTAATGCGGGTTGGCGTTTAGGTGGTGGTATTGGTATTACACGCCAAGACCAAGGTAGTTGGTGGGGAGATTACGGTAAAACCGATACCACGGGTCAACTTTCATTTAACTTAGGCTATCAGTTCTAAATTTCTAGCTTTTAAAAAGTAGGTCAGTTTTTAAGTAAACTGACCTTTGAAACACCCTAAATTTAGCAAACATTAGAATATGCCTCTGATGTGATGCTTTCTTTCCAAATAAGTATTATTCATAGTTTTTCAAATACGAAAGCTCCATATCCTTAGACTATCTTTTTCCTAGTCTCGCAAAAGTATCGCTGCCAAGAGTTAGCTTTCTTCAAGCAACAAAAAAGGCCACCTAAGTGACCTTTTTTCATCAAACTAAACGATTAGCCGATGTTCTTTCTAGCGTTACGGAACATACGCATCCATGGGCTATCTTCTTTCCAGTCATCTGGGTGCCAAGAGTTAGCAACTGCACGGAATACACGCTCTGGGTGTGGCATCATGACTGTTGCACGACCATCAAGTGATGTAATACCTGTGATACCTTCTGGAGAACCGTTCGGGTTGTTCGGATATTGCGTAGTTGGGTTACCAAAGTTGTCAACATACTGAACTGCTACTGTGCCAGACTCAAGCGCTGCTTTCACTGCTGCGTCGTTTGCAAATTCAGCATGACCTTCACCGTGAGATACTGCGATTGGCATACGAGAACCAGCCATACCTTGGAAGAATACTGACGGGCTTTCTTGTACTTCAACAAGGCTGAAACGTGCTTCAAAACGCTCTGACTTGTTAGTTACAAAACGTGGCCAGTGCTCAGTGCCTGGGATAAGCTCTTTCAGAGTTGATAGCATCTGACAGCCGTTACACACACCTAAACTGAACGTGTCTTGACGCTCAAAGAATGTTTGGAACTGGTCGCGTGCCATGTCATTGAATAGGATTGACTTAGCCCAACCTTCGCCTGCACCTAGCACGTCACCGTAAGAGAAACCACCACATGCTACAAGGCCTTTGAACTCTTCTAGCGTTAGGCGACCTTCAAGAATGTCACTCATGTGTACGTCTACTGCTGCAAAACCTGCACGGTTAAATGCAGCTGCCATTTCAACGTGTGAGTTAACACCTTGCTCACGTAGGATTGCCATCTTAGGCTTAGCACCTGTTGCGATGAAAGGCGCTGCTACGTCTTCGTTTAGGTCGAAGCTTAATTTAACGTTAAGACCAGGATCTTTTTCGTCAAATTTCGCATCAAACTCTTGCTTAGCACACTCAGGGTTATCACGAAGTGCTTGCATCTTGTAAGTTGTTTCAGCCCAAATAGTACGTAGCTCAGTACGTGTATTTGCAAGGACTGCTTCGCCGCCACGGTTGAAGATAACTTTGTCTTCAGTGTTTAGTGCACCGATAGTGTGGCTGATTGCCGCAAGACCGTTGTCAGCTAACACAGCTTCAACTGCTGCAAGGTCGTCGTTGCGAACCTGAATTACCGCACCTAGCTCTTCGTTATAAAGCGCTTCGATGTCTGAACCTGTTAGGCTATCAAGGTTTACTGTCACACCAGTGCGACCGGCGAATGCCATTTCAGCTACCGTTGTGAATAAACCACCGTCTGAACGGTCGTGGTAAGCAAGTAACTTCTCGTCAGCTACAAGTGCTTGCACCGCGTTGTAGAAGCCTTTTAATAGCTCTGGGCTATCAACGTCAGGCGTCTTGTCACCAAGCTGCTTGTAAACCTGTGCAAGGCTTGATGCACCCATGCGGTTTTGACCTGCACCTAAATCAACTAAGATTAGGCTTGAGTCACCTTTGTCAGTGCGAAGTTGAGGCGTTACTGTTTTACGAATGTCTTCTACACGGCCAAATGCAGTGATCACTAGAGAAAGTGGTGCAGTAACCGCTTTGTCTTCACCGTCGTCTTGCCATGTTGTTTTCATCGACATTGAGTCTTTACCAACTGGGATCGTTAGACCAAGTGCTGGACATAACTCTTCACCCACAGCTTTTACCGCTTCGTAAAGACCTGCGTCTTCACCCGGGTGACCTGCTGCTGCCATCCAGTTTGCCGATAGCTTGATGTTCTCAAGACCACCGATGTTTGCGCCAGCAATGTTCGTTAACGCTTCTGCCACTGCTAAACGTGCTGATGCACCATAGTTTAGAAGTGCTGCAGGTGTACGCTCACCCATTGACATAGCTTCACCATGGTAAGTATCAAACGCAGCTGCTGTTACAGCACAGTTTGCTACTGGTACCTGCCATGGGCCAACCATTTGGTCACGTGCCACTAGGCCTGTAACCGTACGGTCACCGATGGTGATAAGGAATGTTTTCTCAGCGATAGTAGGTAGACGAAGTAAACGTTTAGCCGCTTCTTCTACATCGATGCTGTCAGTGTTAAGAGCTTGGCCTTCAACTTGCTTTGACTCAACGTCACGGTGCATCTTAGGCGCTTTACCAAGTAGTACTTCAAGTGGAAGATCTACTGGATTGTTATCAAAGTGGCTATCCGCAACAGTTAGGTGACGCTCTTCTGTCGCTTCACCAATTACAGCGTACTGTGCACGTTCACGCTTACAGATTTCTTCAAAGCGAGCGAAGTCTTCAGCTGCTACTGCAAGTACGTAACGCTCTTGTGATTCGTTACACCAAATTTCGTGTGGTGCCATGCCCGGCTCATCGTTCGGGATGTTACGTAGTTGGAATTTACCACCACGGCCACCGTCGTCTACAAGCTCAGGGAATGCGTTTGAAAGACCACCCGCGCCCACATCGTGGATAAACGCGATTGGGTTTTCGTCACCTAGCTGCCAACATTTGTCGATAACTTCCTGACAACGACGTTCCATCTCTGGGTTTTCACGCTGTACAGACGCAAAGTCTAAATCTTCATTAGACTGACCAGAAGCCATTGATGATGCAGCACCACCACCCAGGCCGATGTTCATCGCAGGGCCACCTAATGCAACTAGCTTAGCGCCAACTGGGATCTCACCCTTTTGAACATGCTCAGTACGAATGTTACCAAGACCACCTGCAAGCATAATTGGCTTGTGGTAACCACGTACTTCTTCGCCGTTATGGCTGTTAACTTTTTCTTCGTAAGTACGGAAGTAACCAAGTAGGTTAGGACGACCAAATTCATTGTTGAACGCCGCGCCACCTAGTGGGCCGTCGATCATGATGTCTAGTGCATCAACGATACGGCCTGGCTTGCCGAAGTTAGTTTCCCACGGCTGCTCAAAGCCAGGAATGCGAAGGTTAGATACAGTAAAACCAACTAGACCTGCTTTTGGCTTAGAACCTCGGCCTGTCGCGCCTTCATCACGAATTTCACCACCAGAACCGGTTGATGCACCAGAAAATGGAGCAATCGCCGTTGGGTGGTTGTGGGTTTCAACCTTCATCAAGATTTCAATGTTTTCTTGATTGTAGCTGTACTCACCTTCTTTGTTCGGGAAGAAACGACCCGCTTTAGAGCCCTTCATTACCGCTGCGTTATCTTTATAAGCAGACAGTACGTTTTCAGGATGCGTTTCAAATGTATTTTTGATCATTTTGAACAGCGACTTAGGCTGCTCTTCACCGTCGATTGTCCAATCGGCGTTGAAAATTTTGTGACGACAGTGCTCAGAGTTCGCCTGTGCGAACATGAATAGCTCGATGTCGTTCGGGTTACGACCTAGTTTAGTAAAGTTTTCTACTAAGTAGTCAATTTCGTCATCCGCTAGTGCAAAACCTTGCTCAACGTTTGCTGTTGCAAGTGCCTCACGGCCACCACCAAGAATGTCTACTGATGACATTGGGCGCGGCTCTTCAACGCGGAATAACTGACCTGCATCTTCAAGGCTGTTATGCACAGACTCTGTCATACGGTCGTGTACAAGCTTAGCAACGTCATTTAGTTGCTCTGCGCTTAGCTCACCCTCAACATAGTAAGCAATACCACGCTCAACACGGTGAACCTTATCTAGGCCACAGTTGTTAGCGATGTCAGTTGCTTTTGATGCCCACGGAGAAATGGTACCAATACGTGGTGTTACTAGAATAAGTGCACCTTGAGGCTCGTGTTCGGCGATAGTTGGGCCGTACTTAAGTAGTTTATTTAGCTTGTCTAATTCCGAGTCGCTCAGCTCCGCAGTTAAGTCTGCAAAATGCATAAACTCAGCATAAATACCAGTTACTGGTAAATTCGCGTCAGAGCAGGTTTTAAGGATTTTTTGAACTTTGAAATCAGAAAGTGCTGGCGCACCACGTAAAATCAACATAGGTTATTTCATCCGGGGGTTAAGGATTGAACGATATTTAGGGCCGCTATTATAGTCGAATTCATGGCTAGTTTTAACTGTAAAATTATAAAACTGCCAAAAATCGTATTCGGTTCTTTATTAGAGTAAAAAAACACTTTTACTTCAGAGTGTTAGATTTCTCATTTTGCATCCACTCAGAACTTTGATAGTTTAGTTTTATTAATAACCTCACGCTTTGTCTTCATGCAGTTAAAACCATTGCTTACACTCATCATTTTTATGTGGGTTTTAGTCGGATGTGATAAACCGCCTATGACGCAGCTTGAACGCGTGCAACAAAAGCGTGAATTAAAAGTAGGCACCTTGGCGGGGCCTGCTAATTTTTATCAAGCGCAGCAAGGCGAACAAGGTTTTGAATATGAGTTAACACAAGCGTTTGCAAACTCACTTAACGTCAAACTCAATATCGTGCCGTTTTATAGCTTGCCAGAGCTTTTCCAACGTTTGGACAGTGGTGATTTAGATTTTATTGCCGCCGGACTCAGTTACCATCCACAACGTGGCGAGCATTATCGCTTTGGTCCAAGTTACCGAGCCATTAGCCAAAAGTTAGTTTATAAACAGGGACCAAGACGACCAAGGAGCTTTGAACAAGTCGATGCACCTATTACTGTATTAGCAGGCTCAAATCACTTAATTAGCTTACAAGAAGCGAAAAAAACATATCCCAATATTGAAATACATGTTGTTGAAGATGTGGATGAAGAAGAACTACTACAAAACATCATTGACGAAAAAATTAGCTACACAATTGCTGATTCTCATTCTCTTGCCCTTTTTCGCCGCTATCACCCAGAAGTCAGTATTGCCTTTTCGGTCACAAAACAAGATTCGATCAGTTGGATAATGCGTAAAGACCCCGATGATTCGCTCTACGCACTACTGATGCCTTTTTTTGACAAAGTAAATCAAAACGGAAAGCTAGCAGAGCTTGAAGAAAAGTACTTTGGCCATGTAGAAACATTTAACTATGTAAACACCCTCGCCTTTGTTGAGGCCACGAAAGAAGTACTCCCCAAGTACCAAGCATGGTTTGAAAAGTACTCAGAGCAAAACAAATTAGATTGGCGATTACTAGCCGCATTGAGCTATCAGGAGTCCATGTGGAAACCGCGTGCAAAATCCCCCACAGGGGTACGTGGCATCATGATGCTCACGCAACCAACGGCAAAACAAGTCGGTGTAAAAAACCGTCTTAAACCTGAACAAAATATTAGAGGGGGAGCAATTTACTTAAGTAAACTGATCAAACGTGTTCCCAAGTCCGTACAACCCCCTGACAACGTTTGGTTTGCAATGGCGTCTTACAATGTGGGCTGGGGACATGTGAATGACGCACGTAAAATTACAGAGCAACAAGGTGGCGATCCAAGCCGCTGGGCCGATGTGAAAAAACGACTACCACTGTTGGTTAAAAAGCGCTACTATCGAAAAACACGATATGGATATGCACGTGGGGATGTGGCAGTTCAATACGTTGATAACATCCGCCGATATTATGATGCGCTGGTTTGGTTAGACGAAAACGGTGCGCTCAATTCAGAAAACGGACAAAAGTGACGCTTTCGGTCGCGTTGTCACATATTTGCAATCATTCCCTGTAATTCTGCCAATCGTAGTATCAATCAATTTTCTTAAGTAATGAGTTATGTTGTTTGATATATGTACCAAAAATATTGGTATGGTTTAATCTCTCACAATTAGGAGGTGTCGATGCTTAACAGACGTCGTACTCACCAATTTAAACGAAACACTTCTCATACGTCACCAAATCGTAGACGTGTTTTGACTAAAAATTCGCACAAGAAGGTGCTAAATCGAAGAAAAGCGTTCGCCATCATGCAAATGGATGAAATGGCAGAAAAAAATGAATCAGCAGCTCAGCCTTCTTGAGCTGCTTGTTTTGCCAGCCTTTTCGCTTCTTTAATTTCTTTTCTGCGGCGACGAAAAAACGCCGATAACTTTTCTGCACACTGCTCAGCCATCACCCCAGAAGTCACCTCTAACTGATGATTTAATTTAGGCTCTCTAACGATATTCATAATAGAACCTGCAGAACCCGTTTTTGCATCAGTTGCACCATACACTAAGCGCTTAATTCGACTGTGAACAAGTAAACCTGCGCACATAGGACAAGGCTCCAGGGTGACATATAAAGTGCAATCAATCAGGCGATAATTCTCAATTTTCTTACCGGCTTCTCGCACTGCCATCATCTCAGCATGGGCTGATGGATCATGGTTACAAATAGACTGATTCCAACCCGCGCTAACAAGTTCACCATCTTTCACCAACACAGCCCCAACAGGAATTTCATTCTGTTGCTCAGCTTTATCCGCATATTCTAGGGCCTTTTGCATCCAGTATTGATCTTGCTCGATTTCTGTCATTAGTGTCTGTTACTGCTACTATTTAGGAAGTTTAAGCGCAAATATACCACATTTAATTGCAATATTTGTCGATTTGGCATGGCTCAAGCTCCCGCATTTAGGCTATAATTCGCCGCTTTTTTTATTTCTTGAGCTACAACACACACGGGTAACACATGAAATTTCCGGGACGCCGCAGGCATAAACATTATTTTCCGGTGGAAGATAAAGACCCACTACTAGACCAGATCAGTAGTGAAGATGGGCTTAAGCGCAGTTACATTTGCGGCATAGACCAAATCGTTGTCGATATCGAAGCCAAAGTTGATCAAGCATTTCTTGATGAATTTGGCCTGCAACGAGGTATGTCACAAGTCATCGAAAGTGAGGTGACAAACGCGTTATATGACCGTCTTAAACGCGAAAATATGATCGATTATGAATTTGCAGGTGGCACCATAGGTAATACCATGCACAATTACTCGGTGTTAGCCGACGATCGTTCAGTACTGCTTGGTGTAATGAGTGAAAACATAAAGATTGGTAGCTACGCATACAAGTTTTTATGTAATACCTCTAGCCGAGTCGATCTGGATTATTTGCAACCAGTTGACGGCCCTATTGGTCGCTGCTTCACATTAATTGACGATACAGGGGAGCGCACATTTGCGATCAGCCCTGGCTTAATGAATCACTTAAAGCCTGAGTCAATTCCAGAGCAACTTATTGCAAATGCTTCAGCACTGGTGATTAGCGCCTACCTAATGCGCACATCTGGTGATGAGACGATGACAGAGGCAACACTTCAAGCAGTTAAATACGCGAATGAAGCCAACGTTCCGGTTGTTTTGTCACTCGGCACCAAATTTTTAATCGAGCAAGATCCTAAGTGGTGGGCTGAGTTTGTTGAAAAACATGTCGACATCTTAGCGATGAACGAAGAAGAAGGTGAGGCAATCACGGGCTTCAGCGATCCGCTATTGGCTGCTGACAAAGCGCTTGATTGGGTTGATCTTGTTATCTGTACCGCCGGCCCTAAAGGCCTCGTCATGGCAGGTTACGTTGATGATGAATTCAAACGCGAAACCGAATACCCGCTATTGCCTGGTGCAATCGCTGAATTCAACCAATATGAATTTTCGCGATCTATGCGCAAAGATGCATGTGTTAACCCGATTAAAGTTTACGCACATACAGCGCCTTATATGGGTGGTCCTGATTCAATTAAAAATACCAATGGCGCGGGCGATTGTGCGTTAGCTGCGGTATTACATGACTTATCAGCCAACGAATACCATAAAATGAATGTGCCAAATTCAGCAAAGCACGAGCACACTGCTATTACTTACTCATCATTAGCTCAGATCAGTAAGTATGCAAATCGTGCAAGCTATGAAGTGTTAGTACAGCACTCTCCTCGTTTATCGAGAGGGTTACCTGAACGTGAAGATTCATTAGAACAAGCGTATTGGGAACAATAAGCAAATTTGCACTAAAACTAATTAAACTTATAAAGCCGACTAATCAGTCGGCTTTATTGTATTTAGGATTTCGCATTTATGCTCGAACAAGTTTTAATGGTTAATATGCTCAGCAAGATATTCTAATGCAGCTATTCCCGCGACCGAATTTCCATAACTATCTAAACCTGGAGACCACACAGCAGCAGTAAATTGCCCCGGCAGCACAGCAATAATAGTACCTGATACACCTGACTTCCCCGGCATACCAACGCGATAAGCAAAGTCGCCAGCCGCATCATAAAGGCCACTGGTAAATAATAATGAATTGAGCTGTTTCGTTTGCTTTGCGGATAACACCTGCTCACCACTTTGTAAGCAAACGCCCTTATTGCTTAAATAAGAAAACGTCTTAGCAAGTTCAACCACATTCACCTCTATGGCGCAGTAATTAAAGTAACTCCAAAGCACTTTTTCGACGTCATTATCAAAGTTACCAAAGGACTTCATTAAATAAGCCATAGCAGCATTGCGATATCTATGCTGATATTCAGAGTTAGCCACAGTACGATTTATCACAACATTACTGTTACCGGATTGAGCTCTAAACTTCTCAAGAACAGCATGAATAGGCGCGCTTAAACGAGAATAAAGTGCGTCTGCTGTAACGATTGCACCAGCATTAATAAAAGGATTTCTTGGTTTACCTTGCTCGAACTCAAGCTGAGTCAATGAGTTAAAAGCAGTTCCTGATGGCTCTTTACCAACACGTTGCCACAAATCGTCGCCATAGCGCTGTAATGCCATGGTTAAGGTGAGTGCCTTTGACACTGATTGCACTGTAAATTTATGACTGACATCTCCAGCCGAGTATACTTTGCCATCAGAAGTTTGCAGCGCAATAGCAAACTGACCTTTCTTTTGCTCGGCAAGCGCTGGAATATAGGTCGCAACTTCTCCCTGGTGAGAGAAGGGTTCAACATGCTGGCATGTTTTTTCTAATAAAAGTTGATAATCAAGCACTAAATAAAGACCATAATTTTTTTCACAATATAGCCGATGTTAAACTACCAAAACACCAGTCGATATTCGTAACTAACAATATTAATTCAATATAAAAAGCTGATTTTACTTATAAACGAAACAAGCCCGATAAATCGGGCTTGTTTCGTAGTACTTGCAATAAACTTATTGGCTTAAGTTCATCTCTTGAATAATTTCGTGGGCAATAGGTGGTGTGGTACTCACTGGTTTTTCATGCCTATCTGCTTTTAATTGACCTTTTCTATGCTTTAGGGCTGCATCTAGTTTTTTCGCGGCATTTGCAATTGCCGGATACATAACTTCACCTTCTCCTTTTACCGCTACACGTGCGCCTTCATAGTTAGTGCTAATTTCAGTATAAAACTGGTTGTGCTCTTTGCTAATGATGATGTCTAAGGCTATCAATGAAGGAAAATGCGTTGCGATTTTGGCAAACTTTTCTTGGACATGCTGTTTTACTGCGTCGGTTACATCTACGTGATGACCAGAAAGATTTATTTTCATAGGGTATCCTTTTTTTGTTTACCTCAACTACAGTATTGAGGGCAAAATTGGATTTCACAAGCAAAAAAATAGAAATTTTATTTTAATGAGAATGTCATTTGATTCAGATCAGCGCCACATTGCAAGTGCCTAAAAAGAAAACACCTTTCTATGGTTTTGAGTTGACTGAGGTTTATTTTGCTAGAAATGAAAAAGCCTCGCTATTGCAAGGCTTCTCAATAATGGTGCCCAGAGGCGGAATCGAACCACCGACACGAGGATTTTCAATCCACAGCCTACATAATCTTAAACTACTGATTTTCCTAATAAAACCAATCCGAATTTTCCTATTATTTTCGTCTGGGTTAAATCAGTTAGTAAATAAAACCTAGAAACTCTATGATTTTTAATAAGTTAGAATATTCTAGATAATCGAAAAGTCTTTACTGAAAGATAATGCCTTTTTTGACACTACTTTTCAATGCTTTGTTTTTTAGTGCTTGGTTCACTTGGCGATAAAGGGTCAACAATTGAGTATCCTCTTCTGTACACTCTTTTCGTTGTTGAAGTATTCATGTGGCCCAGTAACTCACTAGCCTGTGAGATATTAATACAGTCAGATGCAACCTTAGCTCTCAAATCGCGCTCCTGAAAACGCTGCTCTTGGGTCAGTTCACCACTTTCAATGGCCGCTTTCATCGCTTTACTCCATGCCGTTCTTAAACCATCAGGTGTTAATGGCTTCTCAAGCCTCGCATTAGAGTGTGACGCAAAAAAGTACCAATGTAATAGCGGTGATCTTTTTTTACCTTTACCACGATAACCATTAATTTCTTTAAGCTCACTTACAATCTGTCGAATATAATCAACTGCGTTGTACTGTATGCGGTTTTTTGACTTTGAGACAAATACTTTAAGGCCAATTTCTTCATCCCAATCTCTACTACTCAGCTTCACAAGATCTGTTTGTCTAAGCCCTGTAGCCAACTTTAACGCAATATAAAGTTGCAGCCATCTAGGGCAAAACTTCAGAAAAATAGCTATTTCTTCATTTGTAACAAGCTTGTCTCTTGGTTTTTCTGGATTGCGAATAATGCCGTGAAACGGGGTTTCTGTTATTACACCCCATCGAACAGCATGACTCATGATAGTACTTAACAATGCAAACTCTCTATTTGCCCTGACTGGTGCCCCTTCTCGGGCTCTTAGGTCTAAATATTGATATGCATGTTTAGCTCTTATCATAGTCGGATTCATATGCCCGAACCGCTTAAATAAATGCTTCACTGCGCTTAAGTTACTCTTATGAGTCGCCTCACTTTTAGTGACCGAAATTTCCTTCATATAACGATCAATCAAGTCATGCATAGTTTGGCATTCGAAGTTTATATCAGCGTAGTTATAGAAATTTCTAAAAGCTTCAGTAATCGTTTTACCTAAAGATATGTCTTTTTGACCATGCAGCCTTAAATAGTAGGTATTACTCTTTTTGTTAAAGAGCATACCTTTTGGAAGCGCCGCATTTTCAGGAGAGCGTTTTCTACCCATGGCTTAATCTCCTAGATATAACTCAGAATCATTTGACCCTGATTTATTAACTTTAGAAGAAAAGCTTAACTCTAGCTCAATCGCTCGGCGTAAAACTTTAGGCCACCCAAAGGCATCTACTGTAAAAGGGATTCTATTTAAGGTTAGTTGTTCTATTTGTTTAATTTTTTGCTTGCGACCCGTCAGTTCAATCACTTCGGGTTTTGTCAGGAATGTAGTCATGAAAGCTCCCACCAAAGAAAATAAGAAAACTGGTCAAAATACCAGTGATAAATGCATAAGGTTTCTGGATAAAAAACGAAGTGATACGTTATACCCAAGGGTGTACAAAGCATTAATGAATGTACTGCCCTTCAAGTACTAGCAAGAGAAGTTTCTTACTAGGAATATACCTAGTGCCGGTAACGGCTACACTTAAACAGAACTAAGCACACGCTTAGTTTTCATCTGTTGAATTCTTAAACTTTGATGGTCAAAGACCTCATTTTATATTCGAGATGGCCATATTTGGCCTCTCCGATTTATGAAGTTACTTTAAGTTTGTTTAATGTTCAATGAATTTATCAAATAAATTTATATAACAAGGCTTAGTAAACAACCAAGCCTAACTATAAATATTAAATATCAAACTCTTGTATTGCAGGCAGCTCTACCGAGCCAAAATTGGCTTTAATACTATTAAAAGCATTGTTAAATACTTCCAACATTTCTCTTTCGGACATTTTTCTTTTTGTTGCTTTCATGTCTTTTTCTTGAAAATAAGCCATACAAAAGCTCAGGTAAAAGGGGTCTAGAAAAGAGTACCTTCCAGAGCTTTCTTCATATTTTACTAACTCGCCAAACTCTTCTTGTTCTAGCTTTGATAGCTCTTCTTGCAGTTTTCTCTTTACTATTTTGAAATTATTAGACTTTGCCCATTGATAGAGATCCTCCAAATGCGCACCTTCAATGCTTTGAGCCGCAAGAACTCTCAATGTAGTTTCTACTTTAGGTAATTTAAGAGCAGCGTCAAATGCATCCTTAATCGTATCTTCTTCATCTTTAACATAATCATTCAAAGCTAACTGGAGATCTTCATAACCAAAATTAACTTTTTGTTTTACTGTGCAATCCACCATCGCAGATTTACACATTAAATAACAAAGCTTGTGGCAAATTGACGCAAGGCCATTTGAATAATTTACTATTTCATCTTTAACATCATGGTCCATTGATATATTGAGAGCTTTACAACCTTTATCCATAATTTCTAAAATTTCTTCTGGTTGCATTAGCTCGACATGAATTTCAGAGATTCGCTTTTTCATTTCTTTATCAGCTTTAACAACATGACGTGCGGTATTTACAGCTCCTAGAGCAATTACTTTCAGGTCTTTGTATGTATTCGATAAATTAACGAAAACCTTCATCATCTGAGCTAGTCTCTCTTTCTCAAGCCCTTCAATCTTATGAAAATCTTCCAGAACCCAGCAATAACCTGATTGCCCAAGCAAACGGCCAAGGCTTTGTGGTGTTAATTGAGGAGGTAGCATTCTGACTTGCTTTTCTCCTGATGCATTTTCATAAACAGCACCTATTTGTGCTTTTATAGCAAGGTAATTCGCTTGTGCTTTTGAATCTACCTTCTGCTTCTTATTATTTGTTACTTCACCGACGTAAAACTCTTCTAGCTGATCAAAAGCATCTAGGATAACCTCTTCAAAGGTCATACCTGACATGCAGTTTGTATTGATCTGTTTTTCGTATGTTCTAAATAAAACATTCTCCAGTAGAGTAGTTTTTCCAGAACCTGAATGACCATATATAACTATTTGGTTTCCTGGTAATTCAAGAGCTCTTACAAGCCTGTCATTAACATCATCCTTATCTCGCTCTACAAATGTAACGTAGGCTGGTGTCATTGGAGTAAATACTTCTGTAAGCTCGTAAATTTTGCTCATATTTTTTCCTTGGTGCAGCAATTGCAGCACCTTCAATAGTAAAAGTTAAGGTTTTTTTCTTTATTATAAATAACTTAGAAAAGCTAATCACTATTAATGCCAAGTTATTTTCTTAAGCTCTAACTTATTCATTTCTAGTATTTCCTGTGCACTCTCCTTCGTCTCACCTAAACCAAAGTAAAATGAAGAGGCCATAAAAGCTTCCATCTCATCATCATTGGTTATTTCGACGTCGCCTTCATAACAGATGAAGTGCTTGTTAGCTTCTGAGTAATAATATTTTGCTGGCATACCGATACCTTATTTAGAGACAGTCTCAAAATTAATTAAAAGCAATCATGCAATAAGCAGAAGCACTTGTAGGTGAGAAAGTTTGTATTTCTAATTCTATAGACTTAGTCCTTCGTTTCGAAGACTATCATATTTACTTAAATTGAGTAAAAATAACTCTATAAGACTGTTCTATATCAAATTATCGACCTAGATAAATCGCCGTAATCTGCTCTCTGCTATGACCTAGTTCTTCTGATATTTTTAACCTAACTACTCTATCAATAGCTTTTTGTTCGGCTGTTAAATTCTTATTAGTTGGACCACCATTTAAAGGCGCTTGCCAGCCGGTTAATTCCAAGTAGCGCTTTTGAGCATACATATGCCTTAAGCCATGGTTTTTATCTAAACCTACTCGGCTTGTTTGCCATTCATAACTTTTTAATTGTTGAATGTAGTTTCTATCAGTCCTTATAAGCGCACCGCGGCCAACTGTATCTTCAATTTCTTTTAACAGCACTTTTTGTGCGTGAGTTTTGATTGGAATTGAACGAGGTCTACCACCTTTAGTCCAGGACGACTTAAGAACTATTTTGTCGCCTCTGTTTGCAAAGCTTGGACTGAACTTGATTGCTTCTTCTCTTCTGAGGCCAAACTCTTGTTGAAGCCTAAGTGAAAGTTTCACCAAGTTATCATTGACCTGATTAAGCTTATCTAAATCTAATTCTTTGCCTTTTGAGTCGTTACTTACATAAGTACGCTTTTCTATATCTAACTGAATAGCTTGGTTTGAACCATTATTAGATTTTGGCAGCATAGATGATTTACCAACTTTTTCAGCCCACCATCGAATATGGCTCATTCTATTTTTAATTGTTCCTGAAGACAGCCCCTCGCTTTGCCATCGAGAAACTAAATGATTTACGTGCTTTGGTTTTAGGGAATTAACTGATGAGAGTCGATAGCCACCACACTTTAACTGTGATGCAACGAGAATAAGTGTTTTTCTTCGTTCAGCTTGAGAAGCAAAGCTGCCATCTTTATTGCGCAGCATTAAGCCTTGCAATTGATATTTTAAATTGCTCATAAATCGCACCTTATTTGGAAAAAATAAAGGTGGTTCGCTATCAACTTAACTAACTATTTGAACCCATATCCAATTGGTAAGTTTTAAATGCCAATTGCATGTTGGAGCATACAATTTCCGCTAAAAGCGAATACAGGCACGAAGGTTCAATAAGGCCAAAAAGCCTCGCTTTATATGCTTCTTGTTTCAAGCGTACATCATAAAGCGCAGTAAAAATGTGCTTAGCACAGGTTAGTTAAGTGACAACGAATCTCCTATTTGAATTATTGAGTACTTAGAAAAGATTAAGGTAAGTGCGTAAGTAATTTGCGACATCAAAAGCAAAATACAGCGTGCCATTAAATCTGACTCAATGTTATTTTTTCGCCGCGTACAGCCGCGGCTTTAGACAAGAGAAAGCTAAAGCTTTCTTAAAGGTGCGATAGCCAGTAGGCCTCGCTAATTAATCAATTTAATAGTGGCATAATGCGCCCATAACTTCAAATATTGATTGGGTCGCATTAATTTTTCTGGGGAGCGCTGCCGCGTCACTCCCCTATTGCTTCGCAGGGAGTGACGCGGTTATCAAGTATTTAGATAAAGTTTGGTACTTTAACTTTTGTTTCAATACTGTGTTGGAGCTGCACTTTTTGTGCTAAATCTTCCAATAAATATTTATATTTCTTTACTAATTTAAACTCAGAATAGCCATTAGCTTGCTTCCACCAATTGTAACCAATAGTACAACCATTGCAGGCTTCTACTTGCCCATTAATTGGTTTAGATAGGAGATAAACTTTTGTTTTTGACTCTGGAGTCACTTTCCAAGCCCATATATACAATCGCGATGCAAACTCTGTTCTTACAACCTTTTGAGAATAAGTTGTGGCGTTTCCGAATACAGCACCATTTGGCGAATAAGAAAAAAACGATTCAACATTAGGCACTGATACTGTGGTTTGATAATTACCTTGAGGGATTTCTACCTGTAAGAACCAACTTTCTGCCTCTTCTGATTTGACCATATCCATTAGAGTACAGCTTTCATTAACTCCAAACTTCTTAAAAATCCCTTGCCTATCGATTGATTGATATATTGAAAAATTATTTAATTGATAGGCATAGAATTCATTCCTAAAAACCTCATTTTGAGCACTCCAACAATTTATATAGTTATCAGATTTCTGATAGTTAAAGTCTAACTTCTGCCTTTCTAGAACTAAGTTATTCTGAGCCATAAACGATTGACCCAAAGCAAAAATGAGACTTTTGGGATCCACATCTAGTTCAACAAGAGCCTCATCTATTGTCATATGTGCCAAGTTTGAATATTTAAAATCGACTTTTTCAAAAGCCTTATTACTTTGACAGCCTGCTAGTATTAATAATGATAATAAGATTACAACTCTCATGTAGAATTCCTTGATAATAAAGCGTCCTGCTAGATGAAGCAGCGTTAAAAGGTGCGTATAAAAGCTCTTACTTACCTTTTCAAAAAATCTTATCCAAAAATGTAAGTAACTATATTTTATATATTTAATTAAATATTTAAAGCCATCATGAATTGAAACACTCACAACACTAGTTAAAACGTTTCTATCATGAATTTCTCAACCAATGCTTTTAGGTGTCACTAATTTTATCAATAAATAAAAAGATTAAATATTTTTCCCCAAAAATCCTGAGAAAGGTTAAAAGTCGTCATTATTAAAGTTAATAATGTGGCTAAAACAAAATGATGAACGGAAAAATTAGTAAATAGGCACAAGAAGTCCTTACCTGATCAGCAAGGCAAAATAAGATATTTTTGAAATTTTTAAGTTTTGAAAGTTTATCTATATCTATCTATTGGAATTTCCCCTATAGACGTATTTCCCTTTTCAACTGAAAAATTATTTTGTTTTGGAAATATCAAAGTAAAAGTAAAAATACTTTTTCGATTAGCTTTTACCTGATTAACTAGTAACAAACCTAACTCTAGAATCGACTCAATCAGAGATTTTATCGTCAAATAAGTCCAACCAAGTAATTTTTTCAATTGCGGAATAGTTTGGTTATATTTTTTGTTTTTAGAACGCTTTGATAAATTCAGGCATTTCACTTTACTTGTTAGCAACGAATTTAGCATTAGCATCTTATGCTGGTGCCTAGAGTCATAACGAGTTTTAGATTTGAACAAATGTAGCTGTACACCATACAAGCGCAGTGTATGTTGCGATTGTTGTTTGTTTAACATCTGAACGTAACTTTGTAGGAGCCTATATCCTAGAGGGTGTTTTGTGTTTATAAATAATTGGCGGCTGTAGCTATTTGGGTTTGGTTCTTCCCTTAAAAGCGCCTCATTTTCGCCATCAGACGGCTCTAAGAGCTTTTTCAGAGCATTTTTGACTGCATTGACTGAGTAATTTAAATGCTTAGCAATAGCTGATACAGATGAATTAAATTTGCTGTGCTTTGCGTGGTGGTATGCAATATGGCCTAAAACAAGTGTCTGAGTATCTGACCTTGTTGCTTTAAGTACTTCAAGAGCAAAAAACACTTGTTTTTTATTCCTACAAAATCCTTTGTTGGGATCTCGCTGTGGGATATTAGATTGTCTGTTAAATTTTTTCGTCATAAAAATTCGACAGGAACAAAAGAAAGCAATTTTTAGGTTAAACGCTAGACATAGGGATACCCTAAGGCTAAGATAACCAACGTAAACAGGTAGAAATGTTTATGGAAGCCGCGTTTGAAACATAAGTCGCCAAACTTATATTGTGTTTCAGCGCGGTTTTTTGCTTTCTGGCGTTCGCAAAATCGTCTCCGTCATTCGCGACGAAAATAAAATTTTATAGGGAAATTGTGTTTTTGTAGGAAAGTGGTAATTTAAAATCTAGCTGGAGGCTAAGGGAAAATGGTGCCCAGAGGCGGAATCGAACCACCGACACGAGGATTTTCAATCCTCTGCTCTACCGACTGAGCTATCTGGGCAAATTTTGTCTTGTATTAAAAACATTAATGGATTTTCAATACTATTCCTGAAAACTCCACTGACTGAGCTATCTGGATTAAATAATTGCTAGTTTTACTTCTTAGCGAGAAAATGGTGCCGACTATCCGAGTCGAACGGATGACCTACTGATTACAAGTCAGTTGCTCTACCAACTGAGCTAAGTCGGCAACACCGAAAATAAGTGGTGCCCAGAGGCGGAATCGAACCACCGACACGAGGATTTTCAATCCTCTGCTCTACCGACTGAGCTATCTGGGCAAAAGTTTATTTAGTACTAAACATCCTAACGGATTTTCAATACTATTCCCGAAAGCTCTACCGAATGAGCTGTCTGGGCAAACCTAAAAGTTGCTAGTTTTACTTCTTAGCGAGAAAATGGTGCCGACTATCCGAGTCGAACGGATGACCTACTGATTACAAGTCAGTTGCTCTACCAACTGAGCTAAGTCGGCAACACCGAAAATAAGTGGTGCCCAGAGGCGGAATCGAACCACCGACACGAGGATTTTCAATCCTCTGCTCTACCGACTGAGCTATCTGGGCAAAAATTTATTTTGTACTAAACATCCTAATGGATTTTCAATACTATTCCCGAAAGCTCTACCGAATGAGCCATCTGGGCAATTTGCTTAGTTTTAATTCCTAGCATAAGAAATGGTGCCGACTATCCGAGTCGAACGGATGACCTACTGATTACAAGTCAGTTGCTCTACCAACTGAGCTAAGTCGGCAACACCGAAAAATGGTGCCCAGAGGCGGAATCGAACCACCGACACGAGGATTTTCAATCCTCTGCTCTACCGACTGAGCTATCTGGGCGTGCGGCGTATTAAACGAGTTTTGCCCCTTCAAGTCAACCCTTTTTTTAAATGCAACGTTTGCTTGCTTAGTTTTCAACCATCAATAGCAAAGTTTGTACAAACAGTGTCTTAATTGCTCAAAAGTACGTCACTAAAAAGAGATAACTATGCCTAAAGGTTGAATGGAAAATGCTTAAAAACGGCGAGCTTTAATAACAAGACAATGTTACGATTGGGTACTTAATAAACCAATAATAATCAAATTCTAGAGCAGTTAAATCGGACCTTATCAATGCCAAACTCTGAGAATATAAAACTATCAGGCTTTTTACCCCTGGTGCTAACTAGTATATTAACTGTTGGCGCTATTTGTGCTGCAGCCGCGTACTTTCTTCCTAAATCACAACAAGCACCACAAATTGATTTTGCCAATCAAGCACAACAGCTTTCTGAACCACTTGCAAACACCATGATGAAACAAGGGTTCAGTCAGGTTAAAAAGTTACTAGCTGGTATTTCAGAGGCCGATCCCAACACCCAATATTATTTATATAGTATGACGGGTATGGCAGAACCAGCTCTCATCTTCCAAAGTGATGAGACTGCGATTGCACCAATTTCACAAGTGAAGCAATTTAAAGTTGGCAACACGCTAACTGTACATCAACCTTTAAAGCTTGATGGGCAATATGTTGGCGAATTGGTTATACAGCACCAAGTTAAAGCTAGCAGTGATACGAGTAATATTGCATATGGCTTATTTGGATTAGCAGCCTTACTTGCTATTGGCTTTGCTCTTTTCGCACAACGCCGCCTTGCTCAACAGCTGGCAACTGATAAGCAAAAGTTAAAACTAGAATTAAAAAAGATCTCACAAGAACAAGATTTTAAAAAATTCATCGACAGTAATTTAGGCTTTGGTTTTGATGAAGTAGCGCAGTCCATAAATGATGTACTACAACAGGTGCAAACATCACTAGATAACAATCAAACTTCTGAAAAAGAGCTAAAGCAACTGCAAACTAGCTTAGAAACAGAAGTACAAGCGCGTACACTAGCACTTGAAAAAGCGACTATGAATGCCGAACGTGCCAATGAAGCCAAAACGACCTTCTTAGCCACCATGAGTCATGAGATCAGAACTCCCATGAACGGTGTTATTGGTACAATTGACTTGTTACGCCAAACAGACTTAGATGGTGCGCAGCACCGCCTAAGTACCATCATTCGTGATTCAGCTTTCTCTTTGCTAGGCATTTTGGACGATATTCTAGACTTCTCTAAAATTGAAGCTGGTAAGCTACAAATCGACAATACTACATTCTCAGTGACTGATACCATTGAAGAAGTGGCGCGCGTTTTGTCTTCTGTGGCTAAAAAGCGAAAGCTTGATCTGCAGCTTTCAATTGCACCAGATATTCCTAAAAATCTAATTGGCGACAATATTCGTGTACGTCAGGTTTTATATAACTTATGTAGTAATGCCATAAAATTCACAACCACAGATGAAAACCGACAAGGTTTTGTAAAGGTTGCAGTAGAAGTTGCGCAAAACACTTCTGAACACTATACATTGCGATTCTCTGTAACTGATAACGGTAAAGGTATGACGCAGCTTCAGTTGCGTGAGATCTTTAACCCATTTATTCAAGCTGAAAATTCTATTACCCGTGAATATGGTGGCACGGGCTTAGGCCTTTCAATTTGTAAAAGCCTTATCGAGCTTATGCTTGGTTCAATCAATGTCACCAGTGACTTAGGCATGGGTAGTGAGTTTGTTGTTGAATTGCCTTTTAGTACTCAAGGTAAAGTTGAGTATTCAAACAAGGCAGTAATGGCGCAAAAACCTGTTGTCGTTCTTACCAATAGTTCGGCACGAAAAGCCATTTTATGCCGCTACTTATCCTTTATGGGTGCCAATACTTATGCTATCGACTCAATTGATGAAGCCGAAGAATTCCAGCATACCCCTAATTTAATTTGGGTGCTTGATGGCTTAGATGGTATGGCGCCAGTGAATGATCAATTGCGCTCTCTTTTATACTCTTTAGAGCAAAACAATCAGCAAGTCATCGTATTAAGCACCATGGATGAGTCTGCACTTAACCATGCCAATATTTTCTATCTAAATGCTGCGCCTTTATGTAAAAGTAGCTTTATGACATCTATCATGGTTGCTGCCGGGCTTCATAAACCGAAAGAGTTAAAGCAAGCAAAGTCTTTCAATAACTTTTTAAATGTCGATAAAGCGCGTGCTGCAAACAAGCTGGTCTTGCTCGCTGAAGATAATGTATTAAACCAGCAAGTTTTAACAGACCAACTCCACTTATTAGGTTATGGTGTAGAAGTCGCTGAAAATGGTGAAGAAGGGTTAGCGATGTGGAAGAAAAACCACTATCCAATCATTCTAACCGACTTACATATGCCGAAGATGTCTGGTTATGACATGGTTACCGCGATCCGAAATGAGGCAGAAAAGAGTAATGATATTAAAGCTCAGCCCTATATTATTGCGGTAACTGCCAATGCTTTAAAAGGTGAGAAAGAGCGTTGTATTGCAACTGGCATGAATGACTACATCACCAAGCCGATTGAGTTAAATGTACTTGAAGCCACATTAGCAAAATGGCAGCCAGAAAAGCATACTCAAATGTCAGCTTCGCAAGAAAGTCATGATGATGACGCTACTCTATCTATTGATAGCAAAGAAACATCTAACGAGCTTTCTGCTTCTACCACTCAACAAACACAGAACGATAGTCAGCAATTTAAAGGCGTATCTGATTCACCTCTTGATGAGCCACAAACAGAGACACCCGATGTAAATACAGCTTTTGATTCTGATTTAAGCTGGTCTGAAGAGGTATCTATACAACCACAAGCTGCGATTGAAGATGATGATCATACTATAGACATCGATACTTTAACCGAAACAGATAATGATCATTTATCGTGGCAAGAACCTGAGGTCGAAGAGACAAAATCGACAATCACTCATGAAGATAACTATGATCTTGATTTATCATTACAGCCTCATGAAGCTGATAGCCTAGAATGGCAAGAAGAAACATCATCTGCACCTTCTTCACACACTCCATCTGAAGATACTTTAGACTTGAGCCAATTTAGCGAAAGTGACAATGACTTAGAGTGGAAAGACGATCCCTGCAGCGCGCAAGTTGATGAGTTTGAGCATGAGATCAATATTGATAATATTGAAGTAGACAGCCAAGACAATATCGATTGGCAAAACCTCAATGATATTGATGAAACCCTATCAGCGTATTCTGAAGATAAAACAGAAACTACTGTAACTGGTACTTTAACTGAAGAGGTTGAATCAGCTGCACCTTCACCGGCAAGCGCGTTAACCGGCTCTCTAAGTAGCATTTCATTAGAATCTACTTGGGAAGCAACACCTGCAGCCCAGGCTTCAGATAATACTATTCCAACACCAAGTTTTGGTTTGGCACCGGAAGGAACTTCGCAAGATGCACTAAACCCTGCAAGCACTCAAGAAAATGTTACACCTGAAATAAAAGTGCTAGTTGAAGATCCTATTGAAGTTGATACTCCTAATGAAGTAAAAGCTATAGAGCCTGAATCTAGCGAGGTTGAGCCAGATGTTGAGGCTACTACCGAAAGTGATTTACCTGCTGAAGAAAGTATTGAAGAACCGCAAGTCGATATTTCAACACTCGCTGTAGTCGATATTGATATGTTTGATAAATACGTCAATCACGATGAAGCGAAAAAACTGCGTTTCTTCAGAATGTACCTTGAACAAAGTAGTGAGTTGATCCGTGATATTTTTGCCAATGTCATGACTCGCGAACAAGACAATATCATCTCAGACTGCCACCAGCTCAAATCGATTTCAAAGACCGTAGGTGCAATGCAAGTGGCTGAAATCGCGATTCAATTCGAACAGGCATGTAAAGACCGCGAATTAAATATTGATGAGCTAATTAGTTTCAGAGATAGATTAGACGATTACTACACCGATGCGATGATGTTCATGCAAGACTTTATCAAGCAACGCTCAAAGTAAGTCATCAGATATAAAAAAGCCCGCTAGTTTTAAACTGCGGGATTTTTTTGTGGCTGTTTTATTGTGATTATTTTTAACAGGTTAATTACCATGCCAAAGCATATAAATCAGTTTAATCACCAAAGACACCATCACTAAAGGCAAAATATATTTACTATACTTTTGCATCTTGTGTAGCCCTAAGCTCTCTTGATAACGCTCTAACAGTGGGATCAAAATCAATAAGCTGACAATTAAACTGCCAATTATAATCAGTACATTCATAAAAACTCCTGTTTTACTTCGTTAGGCTATCTTCTTCTGCGTTGACGCTGCCCAAGTACACGTTTTTTATCTCTGTCTTTGCGTGCTTTATTGGTATTCTTACGGTTATCTTTGACCTCTCGGGTCAAGTCAGGTTCAAAACCACTTAGCCATTGTGGGGTTAATCGCTCATCTAATAACACTTCAAGTTCTTCAAGTAGCCACTGCTCATCTTGGCTGACTAAGCTAATAGCCTTACCCGAGCGCCCTGCTCGACCTGTACGACCAATTCGGTGAATATAATCTTCTGCCACATAAGGTAGCTGAGCGTTAATCACGTAATCTAATGTGCTGATGTCTATACCACGCGCTGCAACATCAGTGGCCACAAGCACACGTACCTTACCCTCTTTAAACTGAGTTAAGCCTTTATCTCGAGCGCCTTGTGATTTATCGCCATGAATTGCACTGCTCGGCAAACCATCTTTGATTAGTTCTTTAACAAGGCTATCAGCCTGCGCTTTAGTGCGAGTAAACACCAACACTTGCTGCCAATTATTCTTACCAATTAAATAGGCAATGACAGCAGCTTTCTTCTCTTCATCAATGGCATAAAAAGTTTGCTCAATCGCCTCAACGGTGGTGTTTTTCTGCTCTATGCCTACACGCTTAGGATCTGACAACCAACGGCTAGCCAGCTTCTCTACACTTTCATCTAAAGTTGCAGAAAACAGCATGGTTTGTCGTGAGTCTGGCACATGACGCATAATGCGTTTTATCTCACCAATAAAGCCCATATCTAACATTCTATCGGCTTCATCAAAAACCAAATGCTCAAGTAGGCTGAGTGATAATGTGCCTTTAATTAAGTGATCGAGTAAACGTCCTGGCGTTGCAACAACAATATCAACGCCTGCCTTCAATCGCTTTTCTTGAGGGCTAATATTTGCGCCCCCATACAAACACACCACTTTCAATTCAGTATTGGCTGCATATTGCTGGGTATTCTCAGCGACTTGTTGCGCAAGCTCTCGCGTTGGCGCCAAAACCAGTGCCCTAACTTGACCAAGCTGTATGTCATCACGCAACAGATTGTTCAGTATCGGTAACATAAATGCCGCCGTTTTACCTGTACCAGTCTGTGCAGTTGCGATGATGTCTTTGCCTGTAAGTGCAAGAGGAATAGTCTGCGATTGAATATCCGTTGGTTTTTCGAACTCGAGTGTTTCAAGAGCTGAATGAATGGCCGGTGCCAAAGAAAAATAAGAGAAAGACATAGAAAACGCTGCGATAAGTTAAATTGAACGCAGTATAACAAAAACGCGCCTGAGGCGCGCTTTTGTAGTGTTATTACTTATTTATGAATACTGTTAAAGAGTCGCTTTACGCTCATTATAATAAGCGATCAAATCGTCGATAGCCTGTTGGTCATAGGCTTTAATACCCGACACTAGCATGTGTTTTTCACCACGACCGACTTTTTTGCCTTCACTGATGAAGTTAAATTTAAGAATGATTTTGCCACGCTTTCCTTCGTATTCAAACTCAGGCGTATCTGTTTCTAATTCCACCGACTTTACATTGATATCATCAAAATGGATCGCCATTGATTCGTAAATAACCATAGGACGTGCAGGGTTGATCATCACCTCTTTTTCACCCATCACAGGCACTATCATATGCGGGAAAGTTGTGCCTGAGAAAGCCACGTAATTTTTCGTTAAGCTTTCAATTAAAGTTGGGCACTGGCTTGTTTCACCATCACGTTTAACCGATAACATCACTTTGTCGTTTGATGTTACAGCAAACTCATCTGCCGATTCAGGGAATTGAAGTTGTGACGTTTCGTCAACCATGCCTTCAAATTTGAAGTACATGTTCTCACTTACACCATAGCGCGATAGTACCAGTGAAAATAATAAATCACCTGGCACACAAAACTTCTTCGCATCAGCATCATGTAATGGGTTAAAGTCATCTGCTACTTTTTTAGCGAATTGGCTACCCTGCTCACGTGTGATCGTGACAAATTCAGAATTTTGTTGGTAGTAAGGCGTTAACATACATCTAGTTCCACAACTTTAAGGACGGGCTATAGTAGCAGAATAAAATGTTAGAGAGGTCGTATCTGTTGTGAAATTGATAAAAAAGCACCAATAAAAAAGCCACTTTGAAACAAAGTGGCTTTTAAATAGCTTAAAATCAATATATTAGCCTACGCTTTTGGATAGTCGCGATATGCTTTTTCTAACTTCTTTGCTTGCTTCTTAGATACACCGATGTGCTCAAGTGCCACACGTAAACGTGCGCGAGATAAGTCTGACCCTAAGATCTCCATTGCATCTACAACCGACGTTGAAGATGTTTTACCTGTGATAGCAACAAAGATTGGTTCTAAGAAATCTTTGATCTTCAATTCGTGATGCGTTGCTACTGCTTTTGCAATTGCGAAGATCTCATCTTTTGTCCAGCTACGTAGCGTTTCGAGTTCCCAAATAAAGAATTGCAGTGCCTGACGCACAACGTCTTCATCGGCTTTACCCGCAGTTAATAGCGCAGGATCATATTCTGGAATACCACCAACAAAGTGACCTGCTAAGTCAACTAAGTCTGACAGCTTGTTAATACGCGTTTTAGCTTGAGGTAAAATGCGAGATAACGTTTCCCCGTTGAACTTCCAATCCACAAAACGCTGAATAAGCTCTTCATCAGATAGGTTTTCGCGGATCCAAAGACCGTTTAACCAGTTTAGTTTGTCGATATCGAAAATTGGACCACCAAGCGATACACGCTTCATGTCGAAGTGTTCGATCATTTCAGCAAGGGTGAACTTTTCACGCTCATCTGGCATTGACCAACCCATACGACCTAAATAGTTAAGCAGTGCTTCTGGCAAGAAACCCATTTCTTTGTAGTAGTTAATCGACGTCGGGTTCTTACGCTTAGATAGCTTAGATTTATCTGGGTTACGAAGCAGTGGTAGGTGACCAAGTACAGGCGCTTCCCAACCAAAATCTTCATATAGCTTTAATAGCTTAGGTGCTGAGTTTATCCACTCTTCACCACGGAAAATGTGACTGATCTGCATGTGGTGATCATCAACAACGTTCGCTAAGAAATAGGTTGGGAAACCATCTGCTTTTAAAAGCACTTGCATGTCTACGTTTTCCCATGGGATCTCAATCTCACCACGTAGGTAGTCGTTAAACTTAAAGCTACCTTCAGTTGGGATCTTCATACGAATAACGTAAGGTTTACCCGCTTCAAGGTTTGCTTTGATTTCATCTTCGCTTAACGACAAACCGCGACCGTCGTACTTAGGACGAAGACCTTCAGCCATTTGCTGTTCGCGCATCTCGTCTAGCTCTTCAGCAGTCGCGAAACAATAAAACGCTTTACCTTCATCAACAAGTTGCTGTGCAAATTGCTTGTATAAATCGCTGCGCTCTGACTGGCGGTATGGACCGAACTCACCGCCCACATCTGGGCCATGATCCCAGTTAAGGCCTAACCAACGCAGGCTATCCATGATCGCTTGCTCTGATTCAGGCGTGCTACGCACTTGGTCTGTATCTTCAATACGAAGAACAAACTCACCGCCTTGTTGCTTAGCAAAACAGTAATTGAAAAGGGCAATATAAGCTGTGCCTAAGTGCGGATCACCTGTTGGTGATGGAGCTACACGAGTACGGATAGTCATGTGATTTCTCTTAATTGATCAGACAATAAAATAATGGCGGGTATGCTAGCACACCCGCCATTATTCGACAAAAAATTACCTAGTATTTTGAGTTTTTTAAGCAGCTTTATCTAAGCCTTGCAAAAACGCAACTATGTCACTTGATTCATACATCCAAGTCACCTTGCCCTGCTCTTCGATACGTAAACATGGCACTTTAACTTTACCGCCTTGCTCAGCAAGCTCTTGACGATAAGTTTCATTATTCTTTGCATCGCGAGTTTCAACTTTTAAGCCTTCGCGTTTAATGGCACGGCGTACTTTTACGCAGAATGGGCATGCCTCAAATTGATAAAGCTTAAAGTTCTGTGTTTTTGCATCAAGCTGTTGCTGTGCCTGTGCTTCACGTTTTTTACTTCTAGGCGTGAAAATAAAGTTTAAAAGAAGAATGATACGACCTAAAAACCAACGAACAAATTTCATAATAACTCCAACGCTTAAAAATCCCGCGGAGTGTATCACAAATTAAAACAATTCAATATCGCAGTCAGTAATCGCTTGTGGCTCCAAGTTGAGCTGTTGATAATTAGTTACTTGGTTTCGACCATTTTCTTTTGAATAATAAAGTGCTTTGTCGGCCTTATTCACTAATTCAGATAACTGATAGTCATCGCCAACTTGAATAAAACCAATACTCATTGTGACATTTGATACTTGCGGGAAGCGCGTATTCGCCACTAACTCCCTCGCTCTATCCAAAACTTGCCATGCTTGAGCTGCATTATCTGTCATAAATAAAATGGCAAACTCTTCCCCACCATAGCGGAACAACAAGTCATCAAAACGAAAATGCGATTTCAAAAGTTGTGACACGAGAACTATCACTTCATCACCTATTACATGACCATAGGTATCATTTACTTGTTTAAAATGGTCAATATCAAGAATTGCCAAAAACCAATGTTGTTCTTGCTCTAAATTTTTTTGTTGAAAACGGCTTTCATTATGCATTATCTCTGTGAGCTTTTGTTCAAAACTTTGTCTGTTTAAGAGCTGTGATAAGGGATCGATAGAGCTGTTGTGCAATAACTGCATCTGTAAGAAATAGACATCAAGTAAATGTAAAATAAGCCCTTCTTCTTTGTCAGTCAGTAGTACTTTCCCCTCTTTATGTGCTTTATTGGTGATGATTAACCCACCTAAAGGATGAATATCTGTCTTTGCAAAAAATAGTGTGCGGGTCGGCTGTTTTAGCAACTTAATATGTTCGGGTAGTTCATGAATGGCATTTTTAAACAGCTTTAAATATGCATCATATTCTTCTTGGTGCATTACCCCTGATGCATGGACGGTAAATTGAAACTCTATTTGCGCTTTTATGTGGCAGCATTTTTTACTGAAGAAATAAGCATCAAAGCGGTCACTTAAAAGGTCTTGTAAAATTAAACTAAAGCACTGTTTAAGGTCATTCTCTTTTTTCTGAGAAGCCAGTTGTTTAACTAGACCATAACCACAGTTTGATGGTTGCATAGGTATTAAAAAATTAAAGTAGTTTTCTAGAGTGTAGATGGCATCACACTAAATACCCAAACTTTCAAGATAGCTTAGTAAATGTACTTATTGAAAAAGAGCTTGATAAGAAAATAACAAGCTCAAAAAAATATAAAGACAACTCTCCTTTAGTACCTACTCTATTAATAAAGTCTGCTAAGTGGAGACTTAGTAAAAGAGGCTAGTTTAAGAGGTGAGTAACACTAAATCATCTCGATGAATAACGACGTTAGAAAGTACATAGCCTAACTGCTTAGCTATATCTTGACTGTGTAAGCCTTTAATTTGCTCAAGCTCTTGGTTATCAAACGCACTTAAGCCTTTTGCAAACACATTACCTTGGCTATCACTCAAAGAGACTAAATCACCGCGAGCAAACACGCCATTCACCCCGACAATTCCTTTTGCTAATAAACTCGCTCCTTGACAAGTTAAAGCTTCTACAGCACCTAAATCACAAATAATCGTACCTGTGGATTTTGGACCACTGAGTAACCATTTTTTGCGACCTTCAAGTGGTGCATCAAACTTTAACACTCGCGTGCTTGGCGCTTCGCCATTTAACACGTCGACTAAGATATTCGCCTCCGAGCCTTTTGCAATAATGGTTTCAATACCTGCACGCTGCGCAATTTGCGCGGCTTGTAATTTGGTCGCCATACCGCCGGTGCCGAGCGATGTACCTGAATCACCAGCTAAAGATTTTACGCTATCGTCGATTTCACTGATTTGTGTGATCAACTCGGCATCTGGATTAGAGCGTGGATCTGCGGTAAACAAACCAGCTTGATCCGTGAGTAGAATAAGCTTTTCAGCGTTGGCTAATATCGCCACCAGCGCCGATAAATTATCGTTATCGCCCACTTTTATTTCTGCCGTTGCCACCGCATCATTTTCATTAAAAATAGGAATAACATCATGCTTTAAAATCTGCGTTAAGGTATCTTTTGCTGTCAGGTATCGTTCTCTGTGTTCTACATCGGCACGAGTCAACAGCATTTGAGCAACGGGCACATCATAAAGGCCAAACAGCGACTGCCACTGATGGATTAGCTGACCTTGACCAATTGCTGCGAGCATTTGCTTTTCGCTCACTGAATTACCTATGGGTGTGGGAAGTTGGCTGCGTCCCGCCGCAACGGCACCACTCGAGACGATAACTACTTTATAGCCGCTTTCTCTTAGCTCAACACACTGACGCACAATATCAACCATTCTTGGTTTATTTAGATGCAACTTACCTGCTGTTAACACACTTGTTCCCAGCTTTACCACAACCAATTTTTTGTTCATAACTCCCCCAATGAATACCTCTTTGGTTATATCAGAGCCAGTTTTTTGCACAAGTTAAATTTATTCATTTCAGAGTCAATGTTAATATGCATACAGCTTAAATACTGCTGGTAATAACCGCTTTTTATTTAACCTGAGCTTTGGTTAATAGATTTACTAACGCATTGATATTGATTTTTTTTTCAAATCTGCAGCCGGAGACTTTTAGCGATAATACCGCTCACGCGTCCTGCTATCGCCAAGGTACCTACATCCATATAGGCAAGGCGAATTTACGCGTCAATAGCTGGCCTATTGCAAGCAAATTCAACGCGGTTAACGTTGAAAATAGCCGCTGGAGATAGATTTATTATCCATAGTTCAGGTTATTTAACTTTTATGTTCAAGATCAAAGCGGCTTTTTTATGTACTTGCACAATAGCCAAACAGCGCAAAGCGATTGAATACAAGTGAAAGAGTAGATATGAAGAAACATTCAAAGAAAAAAGAACTAATGATGCTGCCACTGCTTTTTATCAGCATTTTGCTTTGTGTTGGCGGTCATTTTATTTTGCAGCCCAACTATCAAGATAGCCACATCATTGAATACAGTTTAGCGGCACTGCCCTTTGTGATGTTTGCGGTTGTGATCATTGCCATCAAAATGGCTTTTAAAGCAGAAGAAAAAGAGCAAGACGACTAACTTGGAATTGCTTGCTCTTCGAGATTATTTATAAAACGTGATAGCCAAACCAATCAGGCACAAGCTGTTGCGTTTTCTCGCTTGGGGTAAGATGAATATTGTAACCTGTATCGAATAAGTCAACTGCAAAGCAATCATCCACATCGTACAAGTCATCTTTATGTCGGTGCGACATGCCCTGTAACAGTTTAGATTTCGCTTGTTGTTTTGCCTCTTCAGGACTTACAGCCACACACAGCATAAACTCATGTTGCTCGGCTAAACTATCTGCTCGATACGCGCCCATATTCACAAAGTATAACTTTTCTCTTTGTAATGAAGGTGTTTCACTGAGCATAATTTCATAGCCATCGACATACTTTACTGCCACATAACTGTCCATATGCACTTTGCTTTTGTCACCAACCCACTGTGCTTTTAATTTATCAAAACATGCTTCTATATTTTCGCCTATCACAAAGCGTATATCGTGCATTTCAATATAACAGCCCGCTATTCGGCCACCCAAATAAACCATAAATAGATGCATTGCATTCCTTAAAACTAGACTAAAGCAGCTTAAAAACTATGTATATATAGGTATAGTGACAAGAGAAACCACTCACCGCAATAATGACGCAAGACTTTAATACGCTTGATATAAATAATACGATGGAATTAAATATTCTTCGCGATTACTCAAAACTGAAATCAACAGATAAGAAGAAAGAAAATGATAAAACCTCTCACGCTCATCATAGGTATGTGTTTCAGTGCAATAAGCACAGCACATACAACCTTAATTCATAACGTCAACGGCTACACGCCAACACTTGATGGTAATATTAAACGCTTTTCTACCCTCGTATTTAAAGATGGCAAAGTCGTTAAATATGGTGACAAAGATACAATCAGACAATTTCCTCAAGCTAAGGCTATTGATGGAGAAGGTAAAACCTTACTACCAGGATTGATTGACGCTCATGGTCATATAATAGGCCTAGGTAACAATCTGCAAAGGCTCGATTTAAGGGGCGTTCCTTCAGCAGAAGCTGCGGGTAAAAAGCTGCAAGCCTATGCTAAAAGCAATCCAGATAAGTGGTTGGTTGGCCGAGGCTGGGATCAAACCCTATGGGAAAACAAAGCATTTCCAACCGCTGCCGATTTAGACAAGTTCATAAGCGACAGACCGGTTGTGCTCACTCGTGTTGACGGCCATGCAATCTGGGTTAACAGTAAAGCCATGCAACTAGCAGGCATTACACAAGCAACGCAATCACCTGATGGCGGTGAAATAATTCAAGTTGCAGGCAAGCCTTCCGGTATATTCATTGATAAAGCAGAAAATTTAGTTTTAAAACACATTCCAAAACAATCAATTGAACAAAAAAAGCGCGCCTTATTTGCCGCGTCAAAGCACCTGCTTAGTTTAGGTATTACCTCTGCACACGATGCTGGTATTGACTACGACACTTGGCGCTTGTATCAAAATTTAGCAGAGCAAAACAAACTACCATTTCGCATTTATGCCATGCTTTCTGCAAGTAGCCCTAAGCTAGATGACATGCTAGATGCGGGCGTTATTAAAAAGCAAAATGATTTTTTAAGTATTCGCAGTGTAAAAATTTACGCGGATGGCGCTCTAGGTAGTCGCGGTGCTGCACTCATCAAAGATTATAAAGATAGAAAAAACCACAAAGGCCTTATGCTTGAAAATAAACCTGCACTCGAAGCCTTAATGAGCAAAACCTTTAAACATGGTTATAGCGCGCACACCCATGCCATTGGGGACAGAGCAAACCGCATCGTTTTAGACAGTTATGAGAGCCAGTTTAAGACTGTCGGCGGCAAGTTGCTACGTAACCGTATTGAGCATGCACAAATTATACACCCGGATGATATCCCCCGCTTTAAACAACTCGATATTATTCCATCTATGCAGCCTGTGCATGCCACCTCTGATATGCATATGGCAGAAAAGCGCCTAAGCGCCGAGCAATTACAAGGTGCTTACGCGTGGCAAACTTTCCTCAAGCAGGGCAGCAAAGTGGCTTCTGGCTCTGACTTCCCGGTTGAGCTTGCAAACCCGTTCGACGGGCTTTATTCAGCTGTAACGCGGATGTCGAAGCAACAAACACCAGAAAATGGCTGGCGTAAAGATGAAAAACTCTCACGAGAGCAAGCATTAACTTCATTCACGCTGGATGCTGCTTATGCGGCATTTCAAGAATATAAGCTAGGTAGTTTAGAAAAAGGCAAATGGGCGGACTTTATTTTAATCGACAGAGATTATTTTAATGTGCCTGAAAATGAAATATTCAAGATTGGCGTTGAACAAACTTGGATAGCAGGTGAAAAGCGTTTTGAGAAGAAGTAATTAGCACGGTATTTAAATAATGGCCTTAGCATGTTTTGTTGACGCTAAGGCCTCTCAGCTTTGCTGATAAGAGTTATTGTTCACGCTCTTTTACTAACTTAATTAAGTGATAAATATTCACTATCGCTAATAAAGCATTGGTAAACGCCACAGGCCAGGCTTGGATCATCACACCGTAAATGGTGAAGCAGATACACCCAGTTAAATTTAACCAACGTAATTTAGTGACGTTAGTCATCATTAAAGATAGAACTAAAAAAACCGACGCCAAATACCCTAAATATTCCCAACTCATCGTTCACTCCAACAAATTTCTTTCTTAATCAAAAAGTGCCACATCAAATTTTATTGAAATGCCTCGGCTGCAAAAATTAAGGTAAAAACTCAATAACCACTTAGCATAAGGCATAAGTCATGCTATCTTCGCAACATGTGATTAACTAGGACAATTGTCCTAAGAGCCTTTTAGATGTTCCAATACCACTTTTCTGCCAATCTCGTTGAACAATTACTGCAATTTGCGGGTAATACTTTTGTACACACAAAGAAAGATGTACTTATTCACCAAGATGAACCATTAAGCAAATTAATTCTGGTCAGAAGCGGCACCGTATCTTTTAGTTACGATGTAGGTAATGGTAGACGATTATTACTCGGTCAGCTTGATTGTAATAATACCTTAATTGGCGAAATTGAAGCGCTCAACAATCACCCTTGTACATACACGGTTACCTGTTTAAATGAAGTGCAGTACAACCTCATTGAACTCAAACATTGGCGACAATTATTACTCGACCAACCAGAGCTTAGCTTATACACCGCACAAACCATCGCAGCTAAGTTCATCGAAAACCAAAAAGTGAACTTAGATAAGCTATTGCTTCCGCTTAGCTACAACATTGCTAAAGACTGCTTAATGCGCGCAGAAAACAGTAACCCAACCCTTCTAAGGGCGTATAGCACAGTAAACGCCGAAGCAGAACGATTCGCTACCACAGAACGTGCTTATCGCCGCGTTGTGACTGAGCTAGTGGATAAGGGCCTAATTATCAGAACCCCTGATGGCCTAAAGCCTGTAGACATTGATGCTTTAGACGACTTTGTTGATAGCTTCGCATGCTAGTAAATACGCATAACATACCTTTGTTAATTTTTTGATACATAATCATTGCGTTCCCCTGAAAAAGGAACTGATTTTAATCAAAAAATTCAACTGCAATGTTTGTATATGAACTTTTAATAAAGTATCATTCGGTCACTTGACGAATAAATAATGAGCTATTATTCTCTAACTACTAATTTGCATTGCAGGGCAAGGTTTTCTTATAACTGCAACAAAGTTAGTGCACTCTCAGTTTACTTGAAATTAAAGGAAAAGGTAAAAATCATGGGAAACAAAAAGTTTAATTTAACCAAACTTGCCCTTGCAATGGGTGTTACTCTAGGCCTTTCAGGCTGTTTTAGTGACAACGACAACAATGTTGAAATTAAGCCGCCAGTTGTAGAGCCACCTGTAACAGAAGAAGTTGTTCAGCCACCAGCAGCAGTTGAGAAAAAGAGCGGTTCATTCGCGATCACTGTTGTAGATTCAAAGGGTGAGCCACTACCTGCTGATACATCAGTAACAATCACTTTCACAAACACCACTGATGGCCTTTTGAAAGCAGATGGTTCAGCACTTGATGCTGATGACGCTTATTTCACAACGACTTCAGGCAACTTTGCATTCACTGTTGATGGTCTAACAGATGAAGAAAAAGTGTACGAATTTACAGTATCTTCTGCCGCTTACATTGCGAACAACTCTGAAGTTGCACTTGCTGATGGCGATGCTTTGACTGAAGCTGTTCGTCTTACTCCTCGTGAATTTGAAAGTGAAGACATTCCTGTTGTTTCTAAAGTGAAAACTTTAGATGCATTTGCTGGTGATGACGAAAACGCAGGCGTTGAATCTGTAGAGTATAATGCTGACGCTGGTTTAGTGATTACTGGTGATAATGCTCAAACTGATGAAGACGGTAAAAAAGTTGTAGTTTTAACAAGCGCAATTCCTGAAACTCAAAAAGAGAAAGCGAAAGGTCAAGCTAAAGTTAAAATGAAAGAAGGTATTAAGTTCGTTGATGAAAACGACCAACCTCTTACAGCAGCGCCAACTCTAACGGTTGCATACTTTGCAAATGAAGCGTCAGCGGTTTCTGGTACAACAGCAGAAGAAACTGCAGCGGCAGAAGAAGCAGCTGCTGCCGATGACACTTCATCTCTTGAAGCTTTCCCTGGAGGCTTGAACCTTGACGTTGATAACGGTGATGGTTCAACTGCTGGTGGTAACTTCACATCGGGTGGTTTCGTTGCAATTGAATTACGTAACGAAGACGGCCAAGTTGTTAAATCTTTCGGTACTGACGAAAACGGCAACCCTAACACGCTAGAAGTAGCAATGACCGTTGATAAAAACACTAAAACGCCTTGTCCTATCAAAGTTGGCGAAGGTGAATCTGTAGAAGATGCAGCGAAACGTGGTTTCACACAAAAGAATGCTGAAAACAAAGGCGGCGGTATATGTCTTTCACCTGTTGCACAGCCTGTAGCATTAGAAGCAGGTCACGTATTCCCTGTATGGAGTTATGAAGAGTCAACTGGTCAATGGAGCTTTGAACAGTTCGGTGAAGTGACAGAAAGTAGCACAGGGGATGCTGATACATTTGACGTTGTTGTTAAAGTTGACCACTTATCATACTGGAACCTTGACTTCTTCGCTCAGCAAGGCTGTCCACGTGTAGACTTCAACATTGTAGAGGCCGACGGTACTCCAAGCAAACGCGCTGCAAATATTCAGTTAATTGGTAATAGTTACCGTTTTGAACGTCGTTCGTATAACCGCGCTCGTTTAGACAAGGTTACTTTCTTAAGAGCACCTAGCTTTGATGTTTCGCTTCGTATTATGGAAAACGGTAAAAACATCTTAGATGGCTTAGATGAAGCAGGTCAATTTGATGAGTCACCAAGTGTAATTACAGGTGGAATTTGTGACTTGAATGGTAAGACTGTTAAGTTAATTCCTGAAGAAACAGTAGAGAAGTCAACAGTTACTGCAACTCCAGTTGCACGTTGTAGCAACAATGATGCTGAAGGTGTAGTAGCTGCACCGGACGTAGCGTCTGCTGTAACTGTTAAATTGTACCGTGGTGCTACGCTTAGCGTTTCTAACCTACGCCAAACTTTCTATCAAGATTCAGCATTCGCTGTTGAGTTAGATCAAGGTCAAGAGTACACGTTCTCTTACACTAACCCATTCACAAATGCGTTAGAAACAAGAGCTATCACGCCTGATGCTGCTACTGGTGAAATCACACTAGATATGCCATTAGAGTGTGAAGTTGAAACTGTTGAAGTAACAGGTACTGGTTCTGGTTCTTAATTTTTAAAGTAAACTGAACGTAAAGCCGTGCACAGCACGGCTTTTTTATTTCTCCTACCCAACTAACTCTTTATCAAAGTGGTTTTCTATTCACTTCATACCTAGCTTTATTACCCAGAAAAAGTAGTTAACTTAATACAAGCACAAACAGTCCTGCTCTTTCTCAATTGCAGTATTAGGCTTCCAAAATGTAAAACATATATTACAAGTAGGTTTCTTGATTTATAACAAAGGAGTTTCATTTTCTGGCTCTTCGTTATATCTTGCCTACTCTCTCACACATACAGGGGCATAATGTGATCAAGAATAAAACGCTCGGCAGTATGCTTATTGTCGCAGGCACAACGATTGGGGCTGGCATGTTAGCTCTACCCATTGCATCGGCAGGTATCGGCTTTAGTGCATCTTTAATTCTTATTTTATTGACCTGGCTATTGATGACATATACGGCGTTATTAATGCTAGAACTACATCAATACGCACATTCAGATGCCACACTTAACACCTTAGCTAAAACACTTCTTGGTAAACGCGGACAATACATTGCAAATTTTGCCATGGTATTTTTATTTTATGCACTTTGTGCCGCTTATATCGCAGGGGGCGGTGCACAATTGCAAGCAAAAATAAATGCAGCTCTCGATGTCAATGTTGCACCCCAAGTAGGTTCTATTTTGGTCGCCGTGCTGGTCGCGACTATTGTTACCATGGGTACTTCAACAGTCGATAAATTAAATCGCCTATTATTCACCATAAAGGTTCTTGTCCTTGGTAGCCTTTTCTTTGTTCTGACCCCTTATGTACAAGGTCAACACCTGTTAGAAATGCCTTTAGAACAAGGCTTACTAATTTCAGCAATCCCTGTCATTTTTACTTCATTTGGTTTTCACGGCTCTATTCCATCGATAGTAAAATACATCGGTGTGGATATCCGCTCACTCAGAAAAGTCATGATTTTCGGTGCATCCGTTCCACTTGTAATTTATGTTTTTTGGCAACTAATTAGCCAAGGTATGATGAGTCAATCAGCACTTTTACAAGCGCAAGGACTGCAAGGTTTTATTGGTAGTGTTTCTAATTTAGTCAATAGCTCACAAGTCAGTACATCAATTACGATTTTCGCAGATCTAGCTCTTGCGACATCTTTCCTTGGTGTAAGCCTTGGGCTTTTTGATTTCTTTGCTGATGCATTTAAACAAGGAGATAATAAAAGTGCACGCCTAAAAACAGCTTTGATTACCTTTTTGCCTCCTTTAGGTTTCGCTTTGTTTTACCCACAAGGCTTTATCACTGCATTAGGATACGCTGCGATTGCACTTGTTGTTTTGGCCATATTCTTACCTGTTGCTATGGTGTGGGTACAAAGAGCACAACAAGAAGATAAAGAAGGCTATAAAGTAAAGGGCGGTCGTTTTGGATTGAGCCTTGCAGCTTGCTGTGGGGTTGTCATAATAGCAGCTCAAGGCTTGCAGATGTTTGGTGTTATTCCTGCACTAGGCTAAATGCATATATTAGGGGTTATCAAGCAAGCCTGGTAACCCAATTCAAGGAAGTCTATGAAAAACAGCCTTATGTTGTCATCTATGTTTTTATTAACAGCCTGTGGAGGTGGCGGCAATGAACCATTATCCAAAGACAATACAGCTCCCCCCTCAAGTAATACAGCCCAGTGTGGCAATAGTTTTTCAGCGCAGAGACACTTTGACCAAAAAGAGACTAACATCGCTTATTGGCAAATTGAAGGGGATTCCCTACAGACTAAGCCTCAAGTTGCTTTCTCAACTAGCAAGTCAAGTAGTCTTTCAGAAACGTCATACAAAGGCACTGAAGCTTTATGTGAGCAAGTTGCAAATATATTTGGTGCAGATATAAGAGAAACATGGCAAGGCGCTGAGAATGACGCTATTAAGCAGGGTCAACAATTCAAATATACGCCTGAATTAACCGTGTATTTTGCTTTACCTGAGCTTGAGTCACTCTCTGACTGGCGAGCTCAAGGAAGCCCTACTTTTATGCCAACTAGCATAATTAAAAGTACACTCACTGTTTGGTACGAAAATAATAACGAGCAAAAGTTTTTACAGGGGGACTTGAGTAACAATCAAAAGTCTCTCGTTTTATCCTGTGACGAAGAGAGTTACACACTATCGATTGAGTTAAACGAAATTGATGGGCAACTCAGTAGTAATTTAAATCCCGCTTTTTGCGAAGAAACACGCAATGCAAATACAACCACAACATCTTGCCTAAAAGTGAGTATGCAGCAAGAGAAACCCATTGGTAGTTGTCAATTTGAATTAACTGATGTTTTGCTTCCTGATAGCCAAGGGAATAAAACATCGGTTAAATTAGCTGCGCAAGTTTCTGCAGCAAATGATTCTGGGATCATGATGAAAATAACAAACGTAGATATCAACTAACCTAATCGTTATCACAGCCACTCAGAGCTTAAACTGGAGTGGCTTAATTCTGCTTTTCAAAATATAAACCACAGGAAGAAAGCATAGTATCACGGTAAGAATATTTACAAGTGGCAATATGCTTTTATAGAGATAGGTTGAATAACTCAAGTCTAAATAATGCCTATCTACCAACCTAAATAACTGCATGATAGGCGCTGGTAATACAATTAATTGCGCTAACACACTTTGCCAAAGATAAACTTTATCTTTTAGCGCCCATATGGCTAGAATTGCCATAAATACAATATCGCTAAAGGCCCAATAAATATATCGAATGACGTAAAGATCAGCATCTATGCGTTTAATAATGGGGTAAGAAAAATAGCCTACCACATAAAATGCGGCGCACAAGGCCGCATATCTTAACGCTTTGTCATCTCTCAACAGCGCAAACAATGCAACTGAGATAAAAGTCATTAGTGTGGCATGATCTCTTATCAATAATAAAAATTGATTAAAGTAAGTGCTATTTAAATCAAAAGACATCTTGGTTACTGACTATGTAGTCGATTAACCGTGGGATTGGTTGGAGGCTTTAGGTGGCTCATCGTTATCATCAGCACCGTCACCATTATTTCCTGGCATGTAAGCATATTTATGCAAGATAGACATAAGCGTTCTCCTTGATAGTTAGTCCAAAGTTCAACTTAGCTGACTTTGAACCTTCTATCAAGAAATACATACTAAAGAATGAAAAAATTAATTGCCTCGCAATTCTATAGGATCGGATTCTTTTGCTTTACCTTGTAAAATAGAGATCTCTACACGACGGTTACGACGTCTATCTGTGTCATTTTCATTAGGCACTAATGGGCGAGTATCAGCATGACCAACAACTACCATCCTATTTTTGTCAAACCCCGGGGCTGTGACCATTTCACTGGCAACTGCAACCGCACGAGTTGCAGATAAATCCCAGTTATTAGAATACAGCTCATTGGTCACTTGAAAGTCATCAGTGTGTCCAGAAACGGTAATCTCCCCAGGCACATCTTTAAGTAAATCTGCTATCTCTCTAATGATAGGCTTAAACTTTGGTTGTAAAAATGCGCTACCAGAAGGGAATGCACCATTTTCTTGAATACGAATAATAATCTGCTGACCCAATGACTCTAGCTCAATCGCACCATCCATAATTTGCTTTTCCATTTGCTGTGCGATTTTCTTAACCAACTCATTTACTTGCTCTTGATCAGCCGCTGATACGGCTTGTTCCATTGACTGCTCTTGGGAGGTACTTTGCGATTCGCCACCGCGCTTATTACCACGCTGTTCTTGACGGCCACCCGCAGAAGCTTCATCACCGGCTTGAAACTCCAGCATTTGCTGCGTCATTTCTACCGTTTGCTGTTGAATGGTTTCAATTGGGGTGGGCTCAGGTTTACCAGGAGTAAACTCCATGGCAATAACACTGGTCCCTTTTGGAATATCTTTCACTTCAATTTTGTTTTGAACACCAAAAGCAAATTTCATAGAACCAGCAATTTGCTTAAACTTCAAAACATCCATTTCAGAGAAGGCCAATAAAAGAACGAAAAAACACATCAAGAGTGACATTAGATCAGCAAATGTCCCCATCCAAGCAGGCAGCCCAGGAGGTGGACATTTACACTTTTCTTCTGACATCCTAGTCCTCCTTGTCGTTGCCGCGCTTAGATTCAGGTAAGTAGTTTTTCAAAATGCCTTCGATCACTTTCGGGTTTTGACCGTCTTGAATACCCAAAATAGCATCCAAGATTAAGCGCTGATTTTGCTCTTCTTCGTCTTTACGAAGTTCAAGTTTAGTTTGGATGGGGATTGCAACAACGTTTGCTAAGAAAGCACCATATAATGTTGTTAATAATGCTACCGCCATCGCTGGGCCGATGGCTTTTGGATCATCCATGTTTGATAACATCGCAACGAGACCAATAAGTGTGCCTATCATACCCATTGCTGGTGCGATATCTGCCAATGATTTAAATAAACCTGCGCCAAGTTCGTGACGGGCCGAGGTAAGTGAAATATCTTTTAACAAGGTTGCTCGAACAACATCAGCATCATGACCGTCTACCAGCATATCAACCCCTTTTCGCATAAATGCATTGGGGATCTCAGCTTCTTCTAGTGCTAGAAAGCCTCCCTTACGAGCAGAATCAGCCAATTCAACCGCTTTCTCAATCAACTCTTCTGGAGATTCAATCTTAAACATAAAGGCTTTGCCTACCACTTTACCAATGCCTAAGAATTGACTCATGGTAAAGTTCGAAAGCACAATGAATATAGAGCCGCCAAAAACGATTACCGTAGAGGGGCCATCACCAAACATCGCCATGTCACCTTTACTACTCATAAACATCGCCATGATGACTAAACCGATCGCACCTACGATCCCGATAACGGTTGCTAAATCCACTATCCCCTCCAGAGAATACTTATAAATACTTTTTTATTGTGACACTCGAAGTCATTATATTTTAAGTGACTACTACAAATATCATGCTTAATTTAATTATTTGCAAGCCCCGTGCCTATATTACAGTGAAAGCAAGGCCCTCAATAAAGTTTTTATCGGCAACAATTTGATTATCTTAACTCAATTCTGTCCTTAAAATTTACTTTAACCACGCCGCAAGCTTAAAAATGACATATTCTCTCAGCTGGACAGCAACAAACTTTGACCTTAGTCGCTAATCCCCCTAAAATTGCAGACTTTAAAGTAAATTGCTGGGCAAGATGTACTATGGCTGCAAAAAAACCAGAAAATCTAAGTTTTGAAGAAGCAATGGCCGAATTAGAGGGCATTGTTCAGGCTATGGAACAAGGTAGCCTTACATTAGAGCAATCTTTAAAGCAATTTGAACGTGGCGTTCAATTAGCAAATGCTTCTAATGATAAATTAAATAGTGCAGAGCAAAAAGTTTCAATTCTAATGGGCAACGATACTGAAACTGCACCAACTCCCATGCCAAATCAATTAGATTAAGACCCTGCAGTGAACTTAAAACAACAAATAAATGCGGCACAAAACCGCCTAGATACTTATATTAGTGATTATTTCTCTTTGCCGCTAGATACCGATGAGACAGTTAAAGCGGCAACTTTTTACAGCATAAATAATGGTGGCAAACGTCTGAGACCTTTCCTAGTTTATACTGTAGGACACTTGCTCGGTGCTAATGAAGCCGATCTAGACGTTGCTGCGGCAGCGATTGAATGTATTCATAGCTATTCACTGGTGCATGATGACCTACCAGCTATGGATGATGATGACTTGCGTCGAGGTAAACCAACTTGTCATATTGCCTATGATGAAGCACAAGCAATTTTAGCCGGTGATGCATTACAAACTCTGGCATTTGAATTTTTAAGTCGTCATGAATTTTCGGTATCTGCGAAGCAACAAATCAAAATGATTAATACCCTCGCGGTTGCATCCGGTTTACAGGGCATGGTCGGCGGTCAAGCGCTTGATATCGCAGCAACAGACACGTCTGTAACAATAGAAGAGCTAGAGCGTATTCACAAACTAAAGACAGGCGCGTTATTAAATTGTGCGATTCAATTAGGCGTCTTATGCGCTCGTAATGTAGAAGAACAAACTATTAGCGCCCTCGATTGTTACGGTAAAAATCTGGGTCTCGCCTTTCAGGTACAAGATGATATTTTAGATATCGAAGGTGATACGGCAGTACTAGGTAAGCCGCAAGGCTCAGACTTAGATAATCACAAGTCAACTTATCCGGCTTTGCTTGGACTAGATGGTGCTAAACAAAAAGCACATCTATTGGTCGAAAATGCTCTGTCTGCACTTGATACAATACCTCATAATACCGATGTATTGGCAGAGCTTGCGAAATATATAATTGAGCGTGATCACTAATACTCAATCATGACGTATTGATGACGAACAGAACAAAATTTATAAAAATTAAGTAAACCTTTGTATATAATCGAACAAGGTTTGCGTAGGACACATGTTGAAAGAATGAAACTGGACAGTAGCAAGTACCCATTACTCGCCTTGGTTGATGAACCGGCGCAATTACGTCAATTACCACAGCCCCAACTGGGTAAACTGAGCGACGAATTAAGAGATTACTTACTTAATTCTGTTTCTCAGAGTAGTGGCCATTTGGCTTCAGGTTTAGGCACAGTCGAATTGACGGTGGCTTTACACTATGTTTATAACACTCCAGAAGACAGGTTGATCTGGGATGTTGGCCATCAAGCTTACCCACATAAAATCTTAACGGGACGTCGTGATGCTATGCATACGATCCGTCAAAAAGATGGATTGCACCCTTTCCCTTATCGTGAAGAAAGTGAATACGATACCTTCAGCGTAGGTCATTCAAGTACCTCTATTTCCGCTGCATTAGGTATGTCTATCGCTGCACAGAAAGAAGGTAAAGGCCGTAAAACCGTTGCCGTAATAGGTGATGGTGCGATCACGGCAGGTATGGCATTCGAAGCGATGAATCACGCCGGAGATATCAAATCTGACATGCTGATTATCTTAAATGATAATGAGATGTCTATCTCTGAAAACGTGGGCGCACTAAACAACCACTTTGCACGTATTCTTTCTGGTAGCTTTTATACTAATATTCGTGAAGGCAGTAAGAAAATTCTTTCTGGTGTACCGACTGTGAAAGAACTAGCCAGCCGTATGGAAGAGCATTTAAAAGGCATGGTTATTCCTGGCACTTTCTTCGAAGAGCTTGGTTTAAATTACATTGGTCCAATTGATGGTCACGACGTTAATATGCTGGTTGATACGCTAAGAAATATGCGTAACCTGAAAGGCCCTCAGATCCTGCACATCAAGACCCAAAAAGGTAAAGGTTACCAGCCTGCTGAAGCAGACCCTATCGGCTATCATGGCGTGCCTAAGTTTGATCCTAGCGTGCATAGTCTGCCAAAGTCTAAGCCTGGTGCGCCAACTTTCTCAAAAGTATTCGGTGACTGGTTATGTGATATGGCAACACAAGACCCTAAGCTTATGGCGATTACACCAGCCATGCGTGAAGGTTCTGGTATGGTGCGTTTCTCAAAAGAATTTCCTGATCAGTACTTTGATGTTGCCATTGCTGAGCAACACGCTGTTACTCTAGGTGCAGGTTTCGCATGTGAAGGCCTTAAGCCTGTAGTTGCAATCTACTCAAGCTTCTTGCAGCGTGCTTATGACCAACTGATCCACGATGTGGCGCTACAAAACTTACCAGTACTGTTTGCAATTGACCGCGCAGGTATTGTTGGCGCTGATGGTGAAACTCACCAAGGTGCGTATGACTTAAGCTTTATGCGCTGTATTCCAAATATGATCATCATGGCACCAAGTGATACTAACGAATGCCGTCAGATGCTTTACACAGGTTACCAGTGTAACCAACCTGTTGCGGTGCGTTACCCTCGAGGTAGTGCCGGAGAGCAAGAAGTGCAGAATGAGATGCAAGCGTTTGAAATTGGTAAAGGCAATGTGATCCGTGAAGGTAAGAAAGTTGCTATCTTAAGCTTCGGTACTCTTCTTCATAATGCAAAGCAAGCCGCTGAAAACTTGAATGCAACCCTAGTCGATATGCGATTTGTTAAGCCGCTTGATGAAGCCCTACTCGTTGAGCTGAGTAAAACCCATGATCGTTTTGTCTGTCTTGAAGATAATGCTATCGCGGGTGGTGCTGGCAGTGCTGTGATGGAATACTTAGGCGCACAAGGGATCAATACGCCAGTGTCATTATTTGGTATTCCGGATGAGTTTATCAAGCATGGTACGCAAGACGAAATGCATGCAGAAATGGGGTTATGTCCAGATTCAATCGATCAGCGAATTAAAGCGCTAATTTAAACTGCGCTACATTAAGCATTAAAAAGGAGCCTGAGGCTCCTTTTTAATGCTTAAAATTTATTTTTTATATGTATTGTTGAGGTTTGGATTTAACGCATCCAAATTTTCACATCTGCGAGTCCATTTGCTTGTAAAGTTTGCAGTTGAGACTCTACATGGCTACTTTGCTCAAACTCAAACGCATCAAGCTGATCATCGAAAGTGATTGTAGCTGCACCATCTCCACCTCTTTGCTTAACTTGATGCAAAGCGACATCCGCCAAGTTTACCGAAGCTTCCCAACTGATGACCTGACCACCCAAAAGAGGTAATGGATAGAAAGACCAGCCCATAGACACTGTCATATTAATCGTCTTACCATTTGGTAATTTAAAGTCACACTCAGCAATAGCACGACATAGATCCTTGATGTAAATTTCTATCGCATCTCGCTTAAAGTCACGTAACAATAATAAAAATTCATCTCCACTCCAACGAGCCACATAATCTGAGCCTTGGGTTCTTGTATTTAATAAGGTCGCGAGTTGCTGTAAACAACTGTCACCGCCAATTGGGCCATAAGCATCATTCACTTTACTAAAGTTATCAACGTTAATAATGAGTAGCACAAGACGCTTATTTTGCTGCTGTAAAGATTGTGAGTTACGTTGATAGTGCTCAACATCTTTAGGAAGTTGATCAAATAAGAAACGACGGCTTTTAAGGCCTGTGAGCTCATCTGTATGGCTAACTAACTTCATCTGAGTGTTCACTTGGTTAAGCTTGTCGTTCGCTTGACGCAGCGCCATAGTGCGCTCTGCCACTAGAGATTCAAGCGCTTGCTGCTTACGTCGCTCTTGGGCTCTAAAGATCCAAAAAAATACATAAAACAACAGAACAAATCCAAGCGTAATTAACAGTCTAAAGTACACAGTTTCATCAAAGCGCCTTGGAATTTCGATGCGTTGTGAAATACTTTTAGCTTGTTGCCAACCTTCGCCTTTACGTTTAACTTGCAATTCAAAGTTATACTCCCCTGGTTCTAGGTTTGTATATATGGCTTCACGGCGGTTAAATACATCTCGCCATTCTGTGTTTTCTTTGCCTGTTAAACGATATCTAAACTCGATACTCCCCGGCGCATAAAAATCAATTGCAGTATAGTTGATTGTGATATCTCGCTCACTGGTATCTAGCTTGAGTGAGTCAGCAAACTCACTTGCTACTATCGCTCGATCTTGCGTGATCACCTCTTCAAGTTTCGGAGATAAATCTTGTGAACCAAATAGCTCAACATTTTTTGGTATCTCAACAGCCCCTTGTGAACTTGGATACCAAATAGCACCTTGTTTTTCTAATACCGCATCACCACCGAATCCAGAACAACAACGGCCAACTTTGCCATCGAGTTGGCGGTCAAACTGACTAATAACCTGTTCAACCTTTAGATTACTAATTGGATGCGTAAATTGTGCTGCCGGTAAACGATAAACACCTTTTCGAGTACTCACCCAAATAAGTGCTTGTTGTTGATCATAGTAAAGTGATGAGATCGAGCCATGAGGTAAGCCATTTGAGGCATCAAGTTGGTACCAATCGCCTTTTGCTGTTCGATAAAATAAACCATCATTCCAAGACCCCACCAAAGTAGCTACGCCTTGAATATATAAAATGCTGGTGACATAAGCAGACTCTAGAGATGTTTGACCACCTAGCTTTTCAATACCTTTTTGATTAAATTGATAGGCCCCTTTATTGGTGCCTATAAACCCCACATTTGGCTGATCATTGATATAAGTAATAAACTGACTACCCAAAAACGCATTGTAAGCAAACGGCGTTAAACCTGAGTATTCAAGACGGTACATACCGCTACCTGTACCTATCCAAATTCCCCCTCTCTGAGATGGTGTAATGGCCAATACAGGAGTTTGTCGAAGCTCTCGAAACGGCAATAGCTGTAATACACCTTGCTCGTAAATCAATGCCCCGCGTTCAGTGCCAATAAAAAGGCTGTTACCGCTAAACTCAAGCTCATAAACCGAACTGTTATTAAGGTCTTCTGAATCAATAACAACCTGAAATGCATCTTGATTATTTAAATAGCCAACTCCACTTCTGGAGGCTATCCATGTTCTACCTTGATTGTCAGTAGTCATTGCAGTGATCCCTTGCTGACTATTCCCGTCAATCATATGACGGGCTATGTTGCCAGTATGTGCAAACCACAAGCCTTCGTTTAAACTAGCAAACCAAATATTACCTTCGCCGTCTTTAAACATATCAGAAAACCAAATAGCTTGATCGGCATGAATAGGCTCCACATAGCGCCAGTCAGACACACCTTCTCTGAACATGAGTCTGCTAGAGGTAGATACCCATAATCCCGTATCTGGATCATGCATAAATTTATAAACAGCACCATTACCAAGCTCAGTGTATTTTCTAAGTACCTGATCAATATCTAAGAAGTAAGCACCTAATTCAGAGGCTAAATACAAACGCCCCTCAATCCATGCTAGATCATGAATAATAGTCTGTGCTAATTGTTCTGGGAGAGATAAACGAAAGCCAAGCTCAAGTCGAAATACATCACTGCGGTTAGTCGTTGATTTAGTGATTTTTAATAAATTTCGCTCATTGACTAGCCATAGGCCATCACTACCTTGAGCAATTTTTGAAACACTCCCCACTATTTGACTTATGCGATTAACCGATAATTTTTCACTACTTAATGCATTATCGAAGTCACGTTGTGCTTGTTGGTCGTTACCGATGTAAAATAAGCCGTTACCTGCAACCCAAATATCACCTTGCTTGTCTTCAACAATATCGAGAATTGGCCCTTTGATATTAAAGGATTGAACGTCTAGTGTTTTAGGGTTTAAGCGGTGAAGGCCACGCTTAGTGCCTATCCATAACTTACCATGTCTATCTAACAGTAACTTGTGAATGGCATTGGTTTGTAAGAATTGCGTGTTTTGTGTTGTAAAATTTCGGAATTGATAACCATCAAACCGGCTCAGGCCAAACTGAGTACCGAGCCATACATAGCCCTGTTGGTCTTGCACCAAACTTTTAATTGATTGTGAGGGTAAGCCATTTTGTACATTCCATTGCTTCACAATATAGTCATTGATGGCAGCAGATACTGAAAAACTCATCAGTATAAACAGCCAAGACACTAGCAAGGTTTTTTTGATCATACACTCACAATCTTTTATTGATTAAGCTACTAAGAAACCAGTTTTAAACAAAGCTTGTACACAAATCAACGAAAAAATACCCGCTAAAATGTCATCAGCCATGATCCCAAAGCCACCATGCAGTTTTTTGTCTAGCATTCTGATTGGACCTGGTTTGGCAATATCGAAAAATCGGAATAATAAAAAACCAACTAGGAGCGCCTTCCAAGATAACGCTGCGCCTATCATGGTAATGTAAAAACCAGCTACTTCATCCCAGACAATTGCAGGATGATCATGAACTTGGACGTCTTTTGCCGTTTGTCCACACACCCAAATACCAAATACACTGATCACAACTGCAAAAACACACTGCAACCATAACGGGTAACTTGCTGTAATGAAAATAAGTGGTAAAGCACCTAAAGTGCCAAATGTACCCGGGGCAAATGGGGCAAGCCCTAAACCAAAACCCAAACCAAAGAATTGGTGAGGCTTACGAATATCAAATTTGTACTGCTTAGCCAAACTGACTCCTAACTAAAATGTTCAAAGCCAGTTGCGGGAAATGGCCAAGGTTTATCTTTATAAAGTAGCGATACATCGCCAACATTTGCGTTAATTTGCCCGATACAGGTTGGTGTCACACCATATTCCGCCAAGCGCTTTTCTACTGCTACTCTATTACTATCAGGCACAGTAAACAACAACTGATAATCATCGCCATAGGCCATTGCCAGCATTAAACGTACTTCTTCATTTGGCAAGTTTTTAAGCGCATTTGAAAATGGTACTTTATCAGCATGGATAGTCGCACCAACACCTGAGTGCGTCAGGATATGACTCAAATCAGCCAGTAAACCGTCAGAAATATCAATGGCTGAATTCGCTAAACCACGTAAAACCTGGCCTGCTGCAACTTGGGGGGCTGGATAATCAAACTTTTTCTGAGCATAACTGCGGTCTTCATCGCTCAGTTCCCAGCCTTGTTTACGTGCCTCAATTGCCAAAGCGGCATCTCCAAGGTCGCCAGTCACGTATAACCAATCCCCCACTTTAGCGCCACTTCGGGTCAATGCTTTGCCTTTTGGCACGATACCTTTAGCGCACACGGTAATCGTTAATGGACCTTGCGTAGTGTCACCACCAATTAGTTGCACGTTATAGTATTCAGCAATATCGTGCATACCTTCCGTGAACTGTTCTAGCCAGGTTTCATCAACATTAGGTAGCGTTAAGCCTATTGATATCCAAGCAGGCTCTGCCCCCATTGCAGCTAAATCACTTAAGTTTACCGCTAAAATTCGGTGTCCTAAGGCTTTGGGAGAAATATCAGAAAAGAAATGAACGCCTTCAACCAGCGTATCTGTGGTGACCGCTAATTGGCAGCCTTCAGGGATAGTAACTAGGGCGCAATCATCACCTATGCCTAAGTCTACATCACGTCGAGTAATGCCACGGCCGGTGAAAAATCGATTGATTAACTCAAATTCCTTCATACATAAAAAAGCCGGCCTAAGCCGGCTCTCCAAATTGTTTGCCTTTATTTGCGAACTGCTTTAACTGCTTTATCTAAAACACCGTTCACAAACTTATGGCTGTCTTCTGCACCAAAGATTTTCGCAAGCTCAATGCCTTCATTGATTGCTACTTTGTAAGGTACATCTTCACGGAACTTAAGTTCGTATGCACTTAAACGTAAAACTGCACGCTCAACTTCATCTAAGTCTTCAAATGGGCGAGAAAGATGTGGCTTAACAAGCTCATCTAATTGTTTTACGTTTACTGCAACACCGCGAGCAAGATCTTTAAAGTATTCTACGTCTACTTTAGATACATCATTCTCGATCAACATTTGTTGCTCAATATCGGCAATCGGGTTGCCACTTAATTGCCAAGAGTATACGGCTTGAAGCGCTAATATACGTGCTTTACGTCTTGCTGCTGGTTTCACTGAGGATCCTCTTAAATTTGCTCTAGCACGTTCACCATTTCTAGTGCACCAAGGGCCGCTTCGCCGCCTTTGTTGCCCATCTTAGTGCCCGCACGTTCAATGGCTTGCTCAATGCTTTCCGTGGTTAATACACCAAATGCTACCGGAATATCATAGTCTAATGAAACGCTTGCAAGTCCTTTGTTTGACTCGTTAGCAACTAGGTCGAAATGTGGTGTACCACCACGGATGATAACGCCTAATGCAATAATTGCATCGTGCTCTTTTTTCATCGCTAAACGCTTAGCAGCTAATGGTAACTCAACGGCACCTGGTACATATACCACAGTGATGTCTTCTTCTTTAACACCACCAACACGCTTTAGCTCGTCAACAGCACCTTCAAGTAAGCTGCTACCGATAAAATCATTAAAACGTGAAATAACAATGGCAAATTTTTTGCCAGGAGCGTATTTGTTACCTTCAATAATCTTCATTAGATGGTCCTAATCTTCTTAATGTTTCGTACTTTGCAATCAAAGTGCGCCGAGTACGCAATAAGCAATTGCCAAATTGGCGCGCATAATAGCACAGTTTTGGTTAACCCCAAATAACAAAACCCGCTGTCATCAACGGGCTTTTTTATTCAATTATTTAGGCTCTACGTATTCAACGACTTCTAGGTGGAAACCTGAAAGTGCATGATATTTTTTCGGCATACTCATTAGGCGCATTTTTTGAATGCCTAAATCAGCTAAGATCTGCGAGCCAACACCAACGGTACGAGACGTACCTTGGAATTTACGCTGATTCACAGTTTCGCCGGCATCTTGCGCAGCAAATGCTTTTACCATGTGCTCGATGTCTTCAGTTTGTTCCTGTTTACCCAGAATAACCAGCACACCGTTATTTTCGCTGATGTGCTGCATCGCACCGTGTAAACTCCAGCTTCTATCTGCGCCTCTGTCTGATAGCAATACATCATTAAAAGTGCTTTGTAAGTGAACACGCACTAGCGTTGCATCACTTTCTGAAACTTCACCTTTTAGTAAAGCATAATGAAGCTGGTTATCAATAGTGTCTTTGTAAGTGACTAAATCGAATTCACCATACTCAGTTGGCAATTTACACTGGGCAACTTTTTCGATAGTTGTTTCGTTTAAGTTACGGTATTCAATTAAATCGGCGATAGTACCAATTTTTAATCCATGTTCTTTTGCAAACACTTCTAACTGAGGACGACGCGCCATAGTGCCGTCAGGGTTTAAGATCTCAACAATCACCGATGATGGTTCTAAGCCTGCTAAGCGCGCTAAGTCACACCCTGCTTCTGTATGACCAGCTCGAGTTAATACCCCGCCAGGTTGTGCCATAATAGGGAAAATATGACCCGGTTGTACGATGTCAGTCGGCACAGCACCTTTGGCCACAGCAGCCTGAACTGTACGCGCACGGTCAGCAGCAGAAATACCAGTAGTTACGCCTTTCGCCGCCTCGATAGACATCGTGAAATTCGTTGAGAATTGCGCGCCGTTGTTTCTCACCATTAATGGTAAATCAAGCTGCTGACAACGCTCTTGAGTCATAGTCAAACAAATTAAACCACGGCCGTGGGTTGCCATGAAGTTTATGGCATCCGCTGAAATATGCTCGGCTGCGATGATTAAGTCACCTTCATTTTCTCGGTCTTCATCATCCATCAAGATAACCATTTTACCGGCTTTAATGTCTTCGATGATCTCTTGTGCGCTGTTCAAGTTCATAATTTACCTGTTTAATTAATTCGCTACTTAATAAAGCCTGCGTTTGCCAATAAGTTCATTGTGAGAGTAGAGCTTTGTGCAGGCTCTTGAGCTCCAAGTACTAAGCGTTCCAAATAACGTGCAATTTGATCCACTTCTAAGTTAATTTTACTGCCCACTTTAAATTCAGCAATGGTTGTCTCTTGTGCTGTGTGCGGCACAATTGTCAGCTTAAACTGACAATCTTTAATTTCATTTACAGTTAAGCTGATCCCATCGATGGCCACTGAGCCTTTATATGGAATATATTTCATCAGCTCACTGGGCGCTTCTAACCAATATTCGGTTGCGCGGGCATTAGGTGAAATCGCCGCGACTGTCGCAATGCCATCAATGTGACCTGAGACTAAATGACCACCTAAACGCGAAATGGGCTGTAATGCTTTTTCTAAATTAACGGTTTGCCCTAGCTTATATTGAGCAAATTGCGTCAATTTCAAGGTCTCATTTGAAACATCTGCACGAAAACCATCAGAAAATTTTTCAACAACCGTTAAACACACACCATTTGTTGCAATGCTATCGCCTAACTGTACATCGCCCATGTCTAAATTTGGGCTACTTACACGAACCGTTAGGTCGCCTTGATTTCGTGTCAACTCAGTCAACTTACCGGTTGCTTCAATGATACCTGTAAACATAAAACTTAACCTTTTTGCGCTACTTTGCGTGCTGTTAAACGAATATCATCGCCAACTTGCTTAATATCGTGCCATTTTAGGCTCTGTACATCTGCCATCTGCGTCAACTCTGGCACGTTAAATAAACCTCGCGCGTCTTGACCCATAATTTTAGGTGCTAAATAAAGAATATAATTATCGATAAGATTTAATTCGTGAAACTTACCCGCAAGCGTCGCGCCTGCTTCAACGAATACACTGTTGATACCATGTGCAGTTAATTTCGTTAACGCTTTTTTGATATCAACCTTATTATTCATGGAATCAACCACCAGCTCTGTAACGTGCTCAGGCCACTGGTGTGTTGTATCTGCTTTTGTTCTTAAAATTATAATAGGACTATTGATTGAGAATAATGCTAAATCAGGAGACAAACGATTTTGAGAATCGATGATCACTCGAATAGGCTGGCGAACCGACAAACCATCAACAAGCTCGAGCTGCTCTGCTGAAAGTCGTACATTCAATTTAGCATCATCAAACAGCACAGTATCAGCACCCGATAACACGGCGCAGTGCTCAGCACGTAAAAACTGCACATCTTGACGAGCTGCACTTGAGGTGATCCACTTACTCTCACCATTTTTTAATGCTGTTTTGCCATCTAGGCTCGTAGCCAACTTACAGCTTATATAAGGTAAGCCCGTTTCCATGCGAGTAAGAAAACCTGGATTCAGTGCTCTTGCAGCTTGCTCAAATAAACCTGCTGCAGTTTCAATGCCTGCCTCTTCTAACATACGTAAGCCGCGACCTGCGACTTCTGGGTTAGGATCGACCATGGCTGCAACAACGCGGCTAACGCCAGCGTCGATTAAGCCTTTAGCACAAGGCGGTGTTCTACCATAATGGCTACATGGCTCCAAGGTAACGTAAGCAGTTGCGCCTCTTGCTTTGTCTCCAGCCATCTTTAATGCGTGTACTTCAGCATGACCTTCACCCGCCTTTTGGTGATAACCCTGACCAACTATATCGCCGTCTTTTACGATGACACAGCCCACATTAGGGTTAGGTGAGGTGGTAAAACGGCCTTTTGCAGCAAGCGCGATGGCTTGCTGCATAAATTCTTTATCTTGCTCGCTAAACATCAATCCCCAAGCCTCGCGATTTCCTCGCCAAACTCTCTAATATCTTCAAATGAGCGATATACGGAAGCAAAGCGGACATAGGCCACTTTATCGAGCTTTTTCAGCGCTTCCATAATGCATTCGCCTATCATATGGCTAGACACTTCACGCTCACCCGTAGCACGAATTTGCGATTTAATTTGATGCACGACTTCTTCAATTTGCTCAGTGCTAACCGGGCGTTTCTCTAACGCGCGGTGCAGACCATTTAGTAATTTGTCTTCATTGAATGGCTCTCGAGAACCATCTTGTTTAATTACCCGCGGCATGACTAATTCAGCACCTTCAAACGTCGTAAAGCGCTCATGACATAACACGCATTCTCTACGGCGACGGACTTGATGGCCTGAGCCGACTAAACGGGAATCAATGACTTTTGTTTCTTTAGCGGTGCAAAATGGACAATGCATAGATAATCACTTGTGAAAAATATAAAAAAGGCCGCAAATGCGGCCTTAATCATAACAAAATTCTTTGATTTTGTGAGCGAAATTACGCGTAAACTGGTAATTTAGCGCAGATAGCTTTTACTTTCTCTTTAACTTCTGCCTGTACTGACTCATCGTTGATGTTGTCTAGTACGTCACAGATCCAACCAGCAAGCTCTGCTGATTCAGCTTCTTTGAAGCCACGACGCGTGATAGCTGGAGAACCAATACGAAGGCCAGACGTTACAAACGGTGAACGAGGGTCGTTTGGTACTGAGTTCTTGTTTACTGTGATGTTAGCACGACCAAGTGCCGCATCAGCATCTTTACCTGTGATGTCTTTGTCGATTAGATCTAGTAGGAATAAGTGGTTGTCTGTTTTACCAGAAACAACTTTATAGCCACGCTCTTGAAGAACAGCAACCATTGCCTGTGTATTCTTAACAACTTGCTCTTGGTAAGTTTTGAACTCTGGCTGTAGTGCTTCTTTGAAGGCTACCGCTTTACCAGCAATAACGTGACATAGAGGACCACCTTGACCACCAGGGAATACTGCGCTGTTTAGCTTCTTGTAGATTTCTTCGTCATCACAAGCTGAGATGATAAGACCACCACGAGGACCCGCTAGCGTTTTGTGAGTCGTAGTAGTTACAACGTGTGCGTGAGGTACTGGGCTTGGGTAAACACCTGCAGCAACAAGACCTGCAACGTGTGCCATATCAACTAATAGGTAAGCACCTACTTTGTCAGCGATTTCACGGAATTTAGCCCAGTCAACGATACCTGAGTATGCTGAGAAACCACCGATGATCATTTTTGGCTTGTGTTCAAGTGCTAATGCTTCAACCTGTGCATAATCGATTTCACCAGTTTCTTCGTTAAGACCGTACTGGATAGCGTTGTACGTTTTACCAGAGAAGTTTACGTGAGAACCGTGTGTTAAGTGACCACCATGTGCAAGGCTCATACCTAATACAGTGTCGTGTGGCTGAAGAAGCGCTTGGAATACTGCCGCGTTTGCTTGTGAACCAGCGTGTGGTTGTACGTTTGCATAAGTAGAACCGAAAAGCTCGTTAGCACGGTCAATAGCCAGTTGCTCAACAACATCAACGTGCTCACAACCGCCGTAGTAACGCTTACCTGGGTAACCTTCAGCATATTTGTTAGTTAATTGAGAACCCTGAGCTTCTAAAACACGTGGGCTACAGTAGTTTTCAGAAGCGATAAGCTCGATGTGCTCTTCTTGACGAGTCGTTTCAAGTGCAATCGCATTTGCTAATTCAGGATCAAAATCTGCAATGTTCATGTTACGTTCTAACATGGGGTCTCCTAGGTACACGTTTAGGGTAGTAAAAGCTGTATTGTACGCAGTTATGCGTCCGATGCCTATAATTTCGGCTTGAGCATATTTAAACAGGGATTGAATTTATTTCACAGTGTTTATGTAATGATATTTTTTTATTTAAACATAAAAAAAACAAATAAATAAGAAGGGAATAAATAAGCGTTATTTATATAGGGTGAGTTTGGTAAACTTTTTAAGTCTACAAAGGCTCACCCTTGGCGATTAATAATTACAGTAATTTAGCAAAAACAGCCGCTTTCAATTGTGTGTAATCAGCCTTCATTGGCTCCGCTAAACACTTTTTATCTAAGGCATCTTGCAGCACGCTAGGCATTGCAATCTCTTGCTCAAGCACCTCTTCTACTGAAGATTTAAACTTTGCTGGGTGCGCTGTAGCCAAACAGATCCCCACAGCATCTTCAGCTTTATCTAAAGTCAGACCTTCAAGTGCAATGGCGGTATGCGGCTCCATCACGTAACCCGTTGCAGCAATCTCTTTCATTACCGCTTGCGTGCGACTTTCTGAGACGCTTCTTGAATAAAACTCACGTTTGTCGAAATCATCACGTTCCAACATAGTCTCAACGCGAGGCCAGTTATTAGGTTTACTCACATCCATTGCATTTGATAACGACTCTAATGTGGCATTTGGCGACCACTCACCTGATGCCATGTAACGTGGTACAGTATCATTTTGATTGGTAGTTGCAGACAAGTTTGCAATAGGTAAACCCAGCGCTGCTGCTATCATAGCTGCACACACATTGCCAAAGTTACCACTTGGTACAGAAACATGCACTTTACCTCTTTGCTCTACAGGTAATTGCGCAACGGCTTCAAAGTAATAACACACTTGTGCAACTAGACGGCTGATATTGATAGAGTTGGCGGAGTTTAAACCCAGCTTTTCTTTCATTTCATCATCTAAAAACGCCTGCTTAACCAACGCTTGGCAATCATCAAAGCTGCCTTCAACCGCATAACAATGAATATTCCCGCCTAACGTCGTGAAGAGCTTTTGTTGGGCGAGCGAGATCTTACCTTCTGGGTAAAGTATAACTACATCAACATTTGGCTTGTTATAAAAAGCATGTGCTACCGCTGCACCTGTGTCACCACTGGTCGCGGTTAAAATCGTGACACGCTCACCTTGGTTAAATAAACCAATACATTCGGCCATAAAGCGGCCGCCAAAATCTTTAAACGCCAACGTTGGGCCATGGAACAATTCTAAGCAATATTGCTTGTCGCCAATTTGCTTAAGCGGCGCCGGAAAGTTAAAAGCACGTTCAACCATTTCGGCTAACGTATCTTTTGGCAACTCATCACCAATTAAGTGGCTCAATACTTCGACGCTTCTTTCGACAAATGGCTTTTCAAATAAAGCATCGATATTTTCTAATTTGCTCAGTTGCTCTGGAAAAAACACACCTTGGTTACGGCCAAGACCTGTTTTAACTGCCGTAGTGAAAGACACTTGCTGCGTGGCATCTTTTAAGTTTACAAGTTGCATTGATTATTCTCCTTGTGAAATGGCACGCGTGCCTTTGTGGTCTAGTTTACAAATATGACTGAAGCCGTGTTCATTAATATAGTGTTCGTTTAGCCAAGCTTGGCATTGCTCAGCCGCTTGTTTGGTTTTACAAATGGTAAAAAGTGTAGGACCTGCACCTGAAATACTCACCAACTCTGCGCCAAGTCCAGGTAATACTTGTTTAGCTTGTTCAAACCCAGCAATTAAAGAGTGTCGATAAGGCTCTGCCATCTCATCTTTCATCAGAGAGAGCGCTAAATCGAATTGCTCTGTTTGCATAAGAAGGCAAAAACTCGACAAACGCTGCGCAAATTCAATGGCTTCGGAGCTGCTTCTTTGTTTTGGCAATACAGAACGCGCTTTTGCTGTATTTAACGCAAAACCTGGGTATGCCGCGACATAGTGCCAGTCAGAGTTAACTGGCACAGTTAAAGCCTTGTTAGGCACAAGATCAGCGGTTAATTGTAAACCGCCTAAATAACAAGGTGTGATGTTGTCATAGTGACGTGCCCCACTGACTTTCGCCTCAAAATCAGCCATCAATTCAATCATCTCAATTTGGCTAAGATTCGTTTTCGCAAACTCATTCAAAGCAGCAAAAGTCGCTACCACAGAGCAGGCACTCGAACCGAGACCTGAACCAATTGGTAAACGCTTTTCAAGCTCTAGATACACCGATGGCATACTCGGCGCAACATGTTCGCGAAAGTGCACTAGGCACTGATAGGCTAAATTTTCGTGAGCCTCTCCCGGCAACTTATCGGCATAAGGACCTGAACAAACAAACGTATCTTGCTCTGCGGCTTTAACATTCACCACGTCACCAAGTAACTCACCGCTTATTGGCGCCAGCGCAGCCCCTAAAGAATCAAAACCAACACAAAAGTTGCCGATAGACGCGGGTGCATAAAAACTGTTCATAACGACTCCTTAACGCGACAGTGTTTTTAAGATATCGGCAAAAACACCCGCCGATGTCACTTCCGCACCCGCACCATAACCGCGAATAACAAATGGGCGTGGTTGATAGTACTGGCTCAAAATTGCCAAAGCATTTTCACCATCACGGATATCATAAAGTGCATGTTGTTTATCAACCGCTTCTATACCCACTTTGCATTTACCGTTTTCAATACTGCCAACATATCGCAAAACCTTGCCTTCACTGGCGGCACTTTGAATTTTGTCAGCAAATTGCGCATCAAGTTCAGGTAGCTTAGCCATAAACTCATCAACGCTTGTACCTGGCGCAAACGACTCAGGAACAACCGCTTCAACGTCAATATCAGATAACTCTAATTCAAGGCCTGATTCACGGGCGATGATCAAAAGCTTACGCGCAACATCTGTTCCTGATAAATCATCTCGCGGATCGGGTTCTGTAAAGCCATTCGCTTTCGCCTTTTCTGTCGCTTCTGACAAACTTAAGCCATCTTCAAGTACACCAAACATGTATGAGAGTGAACCAGAAAGAATACCGTTAAATGACAATAACTCGTCTCCGGCACCAAAAAGTAGCTGCAAGTTGTCTAGTACCGGCAGACCTGCACCTACATTTGTTTCATATAGGAATTTACGCTGACGTTTTTGCGCTGCACTTTTTAGAGACTGATAGTATTCAAAACTGCCCGTATTGGCTTTTTTATTTGCAGCAACCACATGGAAGCCCGCATCTAAAAAGTCATAGTATTGATCTGCTAGTTGTTGTGACGAGCTACAATCCACCAGCACAGGGTTAATAAGGTGATTTTCTCTGACAAACAGCTCTACTTTAGCCAACTCGAAACCTGATGTTTGCTGCTCTAACTGAGCTTGCCATGCATCAAATGCGATGCCGTTTGCATCCAGTAAAAGCTTGCGTGAATTTGCCACACCATAAAGGTTAAGCTTCACATTACGCTTTGCTAGCCAATCTTGCTGTTTTTCAAGCTGCTTAACCAGTTCTTGACCGACTAAACCACAACCTAATAAAAACACATCAATTGAAGGTACATGAGTGAAAAAGTTTTCGTGACAGACTTTTACCGCATCATTGCACAGTGCACCATCAACCACCGCTGAGATCGCACTTTCAGTGGAGTCTTGCGCAATGGCCACGATATTCACTTGTGCTTGTGCCAGTGAATCAAAGAACTTAGCAGCAAGTCCTTTATGTGCTTTCATGTTATCGCCTACCAAAGTCACAATAGCCAGTTCACGCTGCACTTGTACAGGTTCAATTAATCCAGCTTGCGACTCAAGTTCAAATGCTTGCTCTAGGGCACTTAAAGCTAAATTTAAATCTCCTTCATGCACACAGAAACTGATGCTGAACTCACACGATGACTGCGTGATCAAGACAATAGAAACATTATCATTGGCTAGCGCACTAAAAACACGTGCAGCCATACCAACTTTGCCTTTCATGCCGGGGCCTGACACCGTCAACATGGCTAAGTTTTCTAATGAAGAAATAGCTTTGACAGTTTCGTCGCTCTGGCATTCATTTGAGATCACAGAGCCTGGCACATCAGGATTATGGGTATTTTTAATTTCACATGGCACGCCAACTTTCGCGCACGGTAAAATCGTTTTTGGATGCAGAACTTTAGCGCCAAAATATGACAGTTCCATCGCCTCTTTATAAGATAAGCTGTCTACCTTGCTGGCTTTTTTGATAAAACGCGGATCGGCATTATAAACGCCATCAACATCTGTCCAGATTTGACAGACTTCGGCTTTTAAACAGGCAGCAGCTACAGCAGCAGAATAGTCTGAACCATTGCGGCCTAGGGTTGTTAGTTCGCCTTGATTATTTACCCCAGAAAAACCCGGCATAATATAAAAGTCGGCTGGTTGCGATTTTAAAACTTCAGCAAAACGCTGTTCGCTCGCGACTAGGTTTACCTCAGCATCAAGATACCCGCCCTGAGTCTCGATACATTGCGTTGCTTCTAGGTATGTAGCCCTTTGACCTAGCATGGCAACCATTAGTGCAACACTCACTCGTTCCCCAAAGCTGATCACAAAGGCATTAACTTGCTCTGGGCAATGCTTAAGTAATTTAACCCCTGCTAGCTTATCACTTAGCTCAGCAAAGCTTGGCCAATGAGCGACAACAGAGTCTAACTGCTCGACTTCACGCTTCAAACTGTCTGCGCGATTTAGCAAAGCCTGCCACTGAGCACTGTAATCAGCACCTTGCTCAGCAAGCTTGGCTAACTCAACAAGTTGGTCAGTCATGCCGCCAGGGGCGGAAAGCACCACTAAAGCTTGCTCGCCTGCTTGAGACTCGATCAATTGCTTGACCCGTTTGAGACAATCAAAGTCGGCGAGCGAAGAGCCGCCAAATTTTAAAACTCGCATAATTTTTCCTCATTCCAAAAACGAAAAAAGGCCTGTGTTCGTAGTGAACACAGGCCTTTTTCTAATGCGCAACGACCTATGCCACTATCCAGTTAGGATGGTGGTTGTAATAATGGTCGTAATTAAATTCATTGTTTTCATAATTATTAGACTGCCCGAAAATCAGACACCATGCAACCGTCTTTTTATGAAATTATTATGCAAAAAACTCAAGTTAATTCTATTTAGATGAAAAAATTAGACCTTGGTATAATTCTTAGAGTATAAAATAAGGTAACGAGAAAGTGTAAAGGCAGGGTTATCTAAGGCCGTAAGTATGTAAAACGTCTAATAAAACATCAGGTTTAACTGGTTTTTCGATAAATGAGATAGCACCGAGCTGCTCAACCCGCGCTTTCATCTCAGGTTGAATGTCAGCTGAAATAACCACTACAAAGGTTTCGATAACTTGAGATTTCATCGCGTGCAAAACACCCACGCCATCTAGTTCTGGCATTGTGAGGTCAAGGCAAAGTAAATCAACTTGATTGTTATTTAAAACCTCTAATGCTTCAACACCATTTTTCGCTTGCAAGATTGTTGCATCGAACGCCGCCGATAGGCAACGAACCACTTGTTTGCGGGCAACAACTGAATCATCACAGACTAAAATAGTAAAGCTCATTTTTTAAACTCATTCACTCAAAATTTACCAACTGCTAGCGTCTTATTTAAAATGTCTTATAACATATTCATCTTAAAGCACTATATAAGACCGATATAATATCTAACCAAACAAAGGCATTGTAAACAATAATGCCAGATAAATATTTATTTTTACGTCTTTATTAGCTAAGTTTAACTACAGACGTATCCTTATGAACAAAATCAGGGAGCCTAGCTTCATTCATGCTACAAAAAAGCCTATCAAAAAAGCTACTAACGAATGTGCTATCGGTTTACTTTTTGTTAACTTTCCTTGTCACATGTGGTCAGGTCGTTACCGAATATATAAACACTAAAAACTATATTCAGAATGAGCTAACCATGTTGCAAAAGACCTTTAGCCGCAGTTTAACGCGAGCTATTTGGGAATTAAACACCAAGCAAACTGTTACTACTGCTGAAGGTCTGTTGGCTATCCCTATGATCGAGGGCATCATTGTTCGTGACGATAGCGGTGAAATCATTTCGCAACTCGGCCGCTCTTTGGATATTCATGAGCTGTATAGCCAACAACTGGTTCAAGAAGAAGTCATCATTGAAGATACGCCTACCGGTTTATTCGGCTATACCTTTCCTCTTATTTTCGAATTCTCTGGTCGCGCAACACAAGTAGGTGATGTCACCCTCTTCTCGAGCCGAGAAGTTGTACTCAGCCGCATCATGTTATCTATCTACTTTTTATTAGGTAATGCGGTCGTAAAAACCACCTTCCTTATCATCTTATTCTTGATTGCATTTAGAAGACTTCTTACAGAGCCCCTCACTGACTTAACTGAACAGATCGAAGCATTTGAATTGAACGATGACATCGATGGACAGCGCATTGACATTGGAACAACAGAACGCAACGAATTAAAAGTTATGGAAGAGGCGTTCAATAAGCTGATAGACAAAGTCAGTGACTATCGTAACCAACTCGATGACACACAAAAAGAACTATTAATCAGTAATGAGAAGTTAGATCAACACAATTTACAGCTAGAACAAGAAGTTGCTCGCAAAACTTCAAACCTAAGCCAAGCTATGATGGATTTACAGCAGCAAAAATACGAGCTTGAAAAACAAAAGCTCACGCTCACTGAAGAAATCGATCTACGCCGTCAAACAGAGCAGGAGTTACTTACCAAACAAAAAGAGTTAGAACGCTATTTAGATGAGTTAAACATGGCTCAAGAGCGTCTTGTTGGTTCTGAGAAAATGGCTGCTCTGGGAGGCTTAGTGGCTGGTATCACGCATGATATCAACACACCTGTTGGTATTGGCGTAACAGCGACATCTTTCTTACAAGAACGTTTAGAACAAATTGAAGCTGCTTATAAGGAAAAGACACTCTCTCCAAAAGCACTAGAAGAGTTTATTAACGACGCTAAGCAAAGTACCAGCTTGCTTACCACTAATTTAGATAGAGCCTCTGAGTTGGTTGCGAGCTTCAAACAAATTGCCGTTGACCAAGCCAGTGAAGCAGTACGCAATATCAACTTGAAGCAATATCTTGCTGAGGTTATTCGCTCGCTGCATCCTAAATTAAAGAAAACCAAACATGCAATTAATGTTAATTGCCCTGAGGATTTACAACTTAATTTGCCGGCGGGTGCTATTAGCCAGATTTTTACCAACCTCATCATGAATTCACTTATCCATGGTTTTGAAGGTATTGACCAGGGCGAAATTAATATTGAAATTAAAAATGATAACGACGATGTGGTTATTCATTACAGAGACAATGGTCGCGGAGTCAGTCAAACTCAACTTGAAAAGTTATTCGACCCTTTCTTTACCACTAAGCGTGATCAAGGTGGCAGTGGCTTAGGCACACACATCACCTTAAACTTGGTGAAACAGACCTTAAACGGTGAAATAGAAGTGAGTAGCGAAGAAGGCAAAGGATTGAACTATATGATCCGATTCCCGAAAACACTACAACAACCGACCAATATGTTCGATTAGAATACAACTTTATTTTACTGACTTTAGCCCTGATTATTCGGGGCTTAATTTTATCCCCCAAGCAAAATAAATATTGCTATCATAGCCAACATTAAAATCAGTGGATAATAACAATATGTGGTTCAGCAACCTGATCTGTTACAGATTCAAACAAGACGTTTCATATAATCATGAAGACTTTGAAAAAGCCTTAGAACAAGACGTATTCCGCCCTTGTGGTAGTCAAGAAATGAATACCTTTGGCTGGACAAAAGCATTTGGTAAACATGGGCAAACATTATCGCACTTCTCTGAAAAAAGCATTTTAGTGTGTGCAAAACGTGAAGAGAAGGTGCTTCCAGCTTCAGTTATCAACGACATGTTAGCTGAAAAAATTGAACTAATTGAGCGTGAAGAAAACCGCCCAGTTAAGAAAAAAGAAAAAGATGAGCTTAAAGAGAACATCTTAAGCACATTACTTCCTCAAGCGTTTAAAAAATCGAGCCTACAATTTGCTTTTATTGATCAAGTTAATGGCTGGGTTATTGTGAACAGTGCAAGCTTTAATAAAGCCGAAGAGTTACTCGCACTACTTAGAAAGTCATTAGGCACCCTACCTGTGGTACCTGCGTTTGCCAACTATGATTTAGATGTGTTTTTAACTGACTGGTTAACTCACTTTAATGCTCCTGATGGTTTCGCGATTGGCTCAGATGCAGAACTGCAAGAGCCTGACGACAACGGTGCGCAAGTTAAATTAAAGCAGCATGATTTAGCTAGCGACGAGATCAAAACCCACTTAGAAAATGGTAAGCGTGTTACTAAACTTGCACTTGATTGGCGTGAACGTGTTAAGTTTATTTTACAAAATGACGGTACATTAAAACGCTTAAGCTATGCTGACGCACTAAAAGAGCAAAATGCCGATATTCCAAAAGAAGATATGACCATTAAGTTAGATGCTGATTTCATCTTAATCACAGAAGAAATTAAAGAACTACTTGAAGAACTCACTGCTGGGTTAGGCAATAAAGAAGATTTAGCTTAACTTTTATTCAAAGTACAGAGTGAATACTTAAACGAGAAAGGAGCCAAACGGCTCCTTTTTTATAAAATTAATTTACTTTGCAGCTAACAGTATCTCTTTAACGATATCTAACGTTAGATCACCGGTTTCGCTTAGTTGCGTTAAGCCCATTTTTTCCATATTAGCTACTACCGTATCAATGCCTTCATCATCGATACCATAGTGAGACAGTGCAGTCACAATTTCTAACGAGTTGAAGAACGCTTCTGTCTTATCTATCGCCTGATTAACTTTCTCGTCTTCAGTGCCGTCTGTGATGTCCCATACACGCTCAGCAAATTGTACTAGCTTGTCATGCTTTTGTACTTTGCGTGCTCTTAATAAGCTAGGAAGAACAATCGCCAGTGTACGACCGTGCGCAATACCGAACATCGCAGTCAGCTCATGACCTATCATGTGAGTTGACCAATCTTGTGGTACACCAACACCGATAATGCCATTCAGAGCAGATGTAGCTGACCACATAAAGTTCTTACGAGCCGCTAAATCATCACTTTGATAAGTAACCGGGCCATCTTCAATTAAGGTTCTTAAAATCCCCTCAGAGAACCTATCTTGCACTTTTGCACCGACAGGCTGAGTTAGGTATTGCTCAACTACGTGCACAAACGCATCTGCTACGCCATTCGCCACCTGCTCTTTTGGTAAAGAGAAAGTAAAGTCTGGATCTAGCACTGAAAACTGTGGATACACCAGTGGCGATGTAATTGGGTATTTTTGCTCATTGTAGGTCACCACAGAAAATGCATTCATTTCAGAACCAGTCGCAGGCAGAGTCGCAATACAACCAAGTGGCACCGCTTTTTCAACTGGCACAGGATTAAAGCCGTGGAACAATAATGTATGATGATCTTTATCAGCATTCGCTGCTAAGGCGATGAATTTTGTACCATCCATCACTGAGCCACCGCCAACAGCCAGTAAAAAGTCGATGTCGTTCTCTTTCACAACTTTTACCGCTTTCATCAAGGTTTCAAATTGTGGGTTTGGCTCAATACCACCAAACTCAATTACTTCGCGATTACCTAAATTGCTAACCACTTTTTCTAGGGTGCCAAAGCGCTTAACGCTACCACCACCATATAAAACCAGTACTTTTGCCGATACTGGAATAAGTTTATCTAGTTCACCCAGTCTATCTTGACCAAATACGATTCGAGTCGGATTGTAAAAATCAAAGTTTTGCATAATGTGCCCCTATGTGTTTTGTTAAGTACAGAATAGCAACTCATAGCTTTATTAAAATGACTTAAACCATCAATTTCATGCCTAAAACTCTCACTAATAAGAAAACAACTCAAAAACGCTTTTACCCTTGATATACTTACTTCATGACATAATTTGGTGACGAACGATGCAATCACTCATTAAACAACTCGAACTATTAGCGCCCTCTGAAGGCTACAACCAGACATTTATTAACGGCGTTGGTATCTATAGAAGCAGTGAAAGCGCACAAAGAACCCCACTGTGTTACAGCCAAGGTATTATCTTCGTTCTTCAAGGGCAAAAACGGGTCTTTTTCGATGAACAAATTTATACCTATAACCCAGATAATTATTTGGTACTCACCGTGCCTTTGCCTGCAGAATGTGAAACTCAGCTAACAAACAACAATCCTTTATTGTCATTAATCATCGATTTTGACATGCCTGTACTTGGGGAGTTAGTAAGGGTATTCGATGAACATGGTAAGCTAAATAGCAGCGATAAAATGAGCAATGCAAAAGGCCTATTCGTCAGTGAAAATACAGATGCTTTATCTTGCACACTCACTCGATTAGTTGATTGTTTAGGCTCAAAGTTACAATCTGACATAATTGGGAAAGGCTTGGTTCGGGAAGTTTTTTATCACGTATTACAAGGCCCACAAGCGTCGCCTTTATTTGATCTCGTCTCACATAATACGCATATGTCTAAAATGGAGCGCACACTTAAACATCTGCATAATCACTATGATGACAAGCTAGATGTTGAACAACTCGCCAATATGGCAAATATGAGCGCCTCGACGTTTCACCGTAACTTTAAACAGATAACCGCATCCTCTCCCATTCAATATGTAAAGAAGCTTCGTTTATCTAAAGCCAAAGACTTGTTACAAGATCAAGGGATCAAAGTAAAACAAGCCGCTGCGCAAGTAGGTTATGAAAGCGCCACCCAATTTAGTCGCGAATTTACTCGCTACTTTGGCATCTCACCGAGCGATTATGCCAAAACGAATTAAAAGTGCTTTTCGAAGAATAACAACTGATGTTCACCATGCTGACAGCGTTTAAATTCTTGATAGCCAAGTTTACGGTAGATGTGTTGCCCTCGCTCATTAAAGTCAAACACATCTAACCAGATCCGTTGACATGCAAAATGTTCGAGGCAATATTGCTCCATCGCTTGAATCGCCAACTGCCCTATTCCTGTACCGCGATGGCCAATCACTATGCGCCTAAACTCAACAGTGTTATTGGGCTCTAAAGCAAGAATAATAAAGCCAACCAACTGTTCACTTTGAAAAACTGACAAGTATTGAATTGTAGGATCTTGCATACTAACCAAGTGCTGTTCTTTGGAATTGGCGAAAATAAATTCACCCACACCAGACTGCTGCTCCCACGCCACCAAATCATCTAAATGCGCTTCATGAGTAGCAAATAGTTTCATATTCAGCTGCGACATCATTTTTCCTAAATAAAAAAACCCGCAACATGTGCGGGTTTGAAATTACTTAATTTGCTTTATAGATTAAGCAAATAAACGGTTAGCTTGTGCTACCACATTATCAACTGTGAAGCCGAAGTGCTCAAACAGCTCACCTGCTGGTGCTGACTCACCAAATGTTGACATACCTACTACGGCACCGCTCAAACCAACATACTTGAACCAGTAATCAGCGATACCCGCTTCAACGGCAACACGACGTGTTACTGAAGCTGGTAAAACGCTTTCTTTATATTCAGCTGACTGTGCATCAAATACATCAGTAGAAGGCATAGACACAACACGTACCTTTTTGCCTTGTAAGCGTAACTCTTTTGCAGCATCAACGGCTAGTTGTACTTCAGAACCCGTAGCAATGAAGATAAGCTCAGGGTTACCGTCACAGCTAAGTACATAACCACCTTGCTTAATCGCAGCAACTTGTGCTTCGTCACGTGCTTGTTGCTCTAAACCTTGGCGAGTAAAGATAAGTGATGTTGGGCCATCTTTACGCTCAATCGCTTGTTGCCAAGCAACAGCTGATTCAACTTGGTCACATGGACGCCAGTTTACTAGGTTAGGTGTTAAACGCATGCTGGCAATTTGCTCAACCGGTTGGTGCGTAGGACCATCTTCACCCAGACCAATTGAATCGTGAGTATAAACAAAGATGCTTGGCTGCTTCATTAATGCCGCCATACGTACCGCGTTACGCGCGTATTCCATGAACATTAAGAAAGTCGCACCGTAAGGAACGAAGCCTTTGTGTAGCGCAATACCATTCATGATTGCTGACATACCAAATTCACGTACACCGTAGAAGATGTAGTTACCTGATGCATCATCAGCCGTTAAGCCTTTTGAACCTTCCCATAGCGTCAGGTTAGAACCTGCAAGGTCAGCTGAGCCGCCCATAAATTCAGGAAGAATTGGACCAAATGCATTCAGTGCATTCTGTGACGCTTTACGTGTTGCAGGGTTAGCTGGGTTTGCTTGAAGCTCTGCAATATACTTTTCAGTTTCAGCTTGCCAGTTTGCAGGTAATTCGCCTTTCATACGACGCTCAAACTCAGCTGCAAGCTCAGGATACGCCATTTGGTACTCTGTGAATTTCACTAACCAGTGGCTTTGTGCTTGCTGACCTCGAGAAGACGCATCCCACTTCGCATAAATGTCTTCAGGGATTTCAAACGCATCATGATCCCAGCCTAGGAATTCACGTGCTGCTTTAATTTCTTCATCACCTAATGGTGCGCCGTGACAATCGTGGCTACCTGATTTGTTTGGTGAACCGTAACCAATCACTGTCTTACAACAAATAAGCGTTGGCTTGTTAGTTTCTGCACGTGCCGCTTCAATTGCCGCTTTAATTGCATCGCTATCGTGACCGTCTACGTCAGCGATTACATGCCAGCCGTAAGATTCAAAACGCTTAGGTGTATCATCGCTAAACCAGCCTTCTACTTCACCATCGATTGAGATGCCGTTGTCATCCCAGAATGCGATAAGCTTACCAAGACCTAGCGTACCAGCTAATGAACAAGCTTCATGTGAAATACCTTCCATTAAACAGCCATCGCCTAAGAAGGTGTAAGTGTAGTGGTTTACAATATCAAATTCGTCACGGTTGAATTGTGCTGCAAGTGCTTTTTCAGCAATCGCCATACCTACCGCATTAGTAATACCCTGACCAAGTGGGCCAGTTGTTGTTTCTACACCTGGCGCATACCCATACTCTGGGTGGCCCGGTGTTTTAGAATGCATTTGACGGAAGTTTTTCAGATCATCGATAGAAAGATCATAACCGCTCAGGTGCAACAAAGAATAAATAAGCATAGAGCCGTGGCCGTTTGACAGAATAAAGCGGTCTCTGTCAGCCCACTCTGGGTTGCTTGGGTTGTGCTTTAAATAATCGCGCCATAATACTTCTGCGATATCAGCCATACCCATAGGTGCTCCCGGGTGACCAGACTTAGCTTTTTGTACTGCGTCCATAGACAGAACGCGAATGGCATTTGCAAGTTCTTTGCGTGACGGCATGAATTCTCCTACCTTTAATTGTGTTGCGCTGAAATGTCAGTGCCTTCATTCTGACTCATTTATGGTACTTACTGCAACGTAAATACCTGAGAAAACGAGGGCTAAACCTGCATATTTCAGGATCTGCAATTGAAAAAATCTAATTCAGACGTCTAGGCGTAAAAAAACTAGGCAAGTTAATTTGTTTTAGATAGAATACGCCCCTTATTTTTTCGCGCTATCCCCGATGTTCGTGAAGCGCAATATTTGTGAGCATAGATACAATGGCAAAACACTTATTTACTTCTGAGTCTGTTTCTGAAGGTCATCCGGATAAAATCGCTGATCAGATCTCTGATGCGGTACTAGATGCAATCATTACGCAAGACAAACACGCACGTGTTGCTTGTGAAACTATGGTTAAAACAGGCGTTGCGATCATCTCTGGTGAAATTTCAACAGATGCTTGGGTAGACCTAGAGTCAATCACGCGTAAAGTAATCACTGATATCGGTTACACGTCTTCTGATGTAGGTTTTGATGGTGACACATGTGGCATCATGAACCTTATCGGTCAACAATCACCTGAAATTGCACAAGGTGTAGACCGCACTAAGCCTGAAGAGCAAGGCGCTGGTGACCAAGGTTTAATGTTTGGTTATGCAACTAACGAAACACCAACGCTTATGCCTGCGCCACTTTACTACTCTCATTTGTTAGTAGAGCGTCAAGCTGAAGCACGTAAATCAGGTATCCTACCTTGGTTACGTCCAGATGCTAAGTCTCAGGTAACTTTCGTATATGAAGATGGTAAACCTGTTGCTATCGATGCTGTTGTACTTTCAACTCAGCATAACCCAGATATCGAGCAAGATGCATTGGTTGATGCTGTTATGGAAAACATCATCAAGCACACGCTACCAGCTGAGCTATTAACTGAAAACACTAAATACTTCATCAACCCAACTGGTCGTTTCGTTATCGGTGGTCCAGTAGGTGACTGTGGTCTTACAGGCCGTAAAATCATCGTTGACACATACGGCGGTATGGCACGTCACGGTGGTGGTGCTTTCTCTGGTAAAGATCCATCAAAGGTTGACCGTAGCGCAGCTTACGCTGGTCGTTATGTTGCTAAGAACATTGTTGCAGCTGGCCTTGCTGATAAGTGTGAAATCCAAGTTTCTTACGCTATCGGTGTTGCAGAGCCTACATCAATCACTATCGACACTTTCGGTACTGGTAAAGTTTCTGAAGAAAAACTAGTAGAGCTAGTACGTGAGCACTTCGACTTACGTCCTTATGGTATCACTAAGATGCTAGACCTACTTCACCCAATGTACCAAATGACTGCTGCATACGGTCACTTCGGTCGTGAGCCGTTTGAAATGACCGTGGGTGATGACACTTTCACAGCATTTAGCTGGGAAAAAACAGACAAAGCAGACGCACTAAGAGCAGCTGCTGGCCTATAATTAAGCCATCTGTTAAAAAGGCGCAGACCTAATAAGGAGCGCCTTTTTTTATGTCTGTAATTAATGAATGGACTTAATGTATAAAATACTCTTCTACGTCTTCTTTTAAATCAACATAATCATCATCACTTAACTCAAGTGCAACCATCACTAAATCTTTAAATGCATGCCAATCGCCACACGGTCTAAAGTGTTTCGCTTCAAAGGCTAAATTTTCTGCCAGTTTCATGGTTGCAAAAGTCGCTTTCAGTGTTGGATCGGTAGCTTCTTTCAAATAGGTTTCATCATGATGACGTAAAATCATCTGACAAATTGGCTTAGGTAAATGCCAAGAAGACGCCAAGTAATAGCCCACAATGGTATGATTTACAGGATATATCTGTTCTTCGTAATAAAGTAGGCTTTGCTCCCCTCGCTGAATCGCACGAGTCATTAAATCGTTATAATTATCAAATCGCATTGCCATTGCAGGAATGCCTGAGTCATGAAAAAGCCCTAAGAGCTGCAAATTCTCTAACGGTACTGTTATTTTTATCTGCTTACCAATTGCCATCGCCAATTGTGAAATATCAGTTGCATTATCCCAAAACCGCTGCAACGAAATACAACAGTCTTCTTGTTTAAAAGCATTTTTGAGTAAATGTCCTGTCACAAGCTGAGTGATACAATTAACCCCCAAAAACATCACCGCTTGACGAATATCCGTAATGGTCCGAGACATACCATATGCCGGAGAGTTAATCACTTTTAATACCGCTGCGGCAGTACCTACATCTTCACTGATGATTTCTGCAATATTCCCAAGCTCTGGCTCATCACTGTTCAATTCATTTTGTAAATTTTGTAGTACTTCAGGCTTTGAAGGCAAACTAAAACCAGATTTCAAATCTGCCAACACCTTGTCATCAATGTCGATCATAGGCCGGATACTTTTTCACTTTTGGTTAGCTGAGTGTAGTAGAGGAAAAGTGATTACTCAAAAGTCGAACAAGAAGAAGTGATAAAGTTATTGTCAGCCTGATACTCTTTTTTATAGATTCGCTGAGCCATATTTTGAAAGGTCTTCTTTACCCCTTTAAGTGCGGTTTTATTGCTCAACCAAGCGGGGATCTTACCTTGAGGATCAGCATAAATTTGATGAGTTATGAGCAAGGTATTTGAAGTTTCTTCAAGTAACCAACTGCCCTCTATGGGAGCAACAAAGATATATTTCTTAAATTGCTCTAGAGGCAAAAATTCCGCTCTTTTTGATTCATCGATAGATTTGATCAATAACCTAGATGTGGCCTCCGAAACAAGCCGATGACATGAATGTGTGAGCATCACTCTATCTTTTACAGGCCAAGGCGCATTTAGAACAGTAACAACGATATTTTCACCTTTAATGTGCCAAGGCAGGGATTTGACACTTCTGACGTTACTGAGCCACTCAGGTGCACTTTGTGTATCATTTAAAAGGTTTAAGAAGGCTTGACGGTTTACGTTATCAAAACTGGCTTGCGCTTTAATTAAAATTAAGCCTGATGCCTGTTTTTGATAACTAATAGATAGATTGTCTTTACTATACCAACTTTGCCAATTGGCATAGGCCTGTGAGGAAGATAATATGAGCAAGCTCCATAAAAGATATTTACAGAGCTTTTTCATGATTAACGCCAATATGGCATGCTATTGAGCGAGGCTCTACGGCTTTGCTCCATAGCTTGAACTAGAAAGTCTGCTTTTTTAGAAAGCCATAACTCTATTTCTTCTAGCTCTGGTAGATTTTGCTGCTCACAAAGGGTTTTTAAATAAGCTAATGTTTCTAGTTCATAGATCCCATAAGCAATATCAATCCAAGGTGTTCGGAATGATTGTCGCGTTTCTTTGTCATATAAAGAGCCCAAGCAGTTGCCACTCAGCAAAGCGCAATCTAGCAAAGAGCGAAGCGCAAGGTAATCTTGCGTACATAAATCTTTGCCTTCAGGTAAATCAGATTGTAATTTTCTCCAATCTTTCTCAAAAGCTGCAGTCGCCACCTCTTTGATAGGTAACTCAGCCGCTGATACCGCATGCTGGCTCCACTCCTGACGCCAGCCTTTGTCAACCAGCCAACGCGTTAATGCTAACAATAGTTTGTTATAGCGAGGACTGTGGAATAAGTCCTCTATATCAGTGATGCTAGGCTGTTGTGCTTTTAAATCATCAATGAGCGCCGCCAATTCATCCGCATTATTGATTTTTTTATAATAAGCATGACGTTTTGAAGTGTATGTTTTCAAATGAATGGCATCTTCAACCCAGTCTAACTCACTCAGTAGCCAATTCATTTCACCAAGTAGGCGCTCAGTCGCATTGCCTTCAACGATAGGCTCGAATAGTTTAAACGCATGTTTAATTAGGTTGATACCATCGATGACACGCTTAAGGGTCTTTAAACTTGGTTTGTTAAAATAGCACTGCTCATGCTTTTGCACGAACTCAATACCATAGTTCACACACTGTACAAGTGCATGCTCTTGGGTTGCATGACGATTTAACTTCACAACACCAATGTATTTATTTGGTTTTAGTGGCTTATCATCAGCAAGGCGATAACCTCTTGCTGCTTTTGAATATAAGCCTAAACGCAAACCACCTAAGCCAATTAAGTGCTCAGCAAGTAAAAATAGATCGCTACGCTGACCTTCAACGAGTTCAATCTCTAACTCAGAAATGGCTTCAACTTGTCCCTGTGCTACTATTTCACCTTTATCGAGTACCACTTCAATTTTTGAGCCTTGCTCGGTTTCTATCAGCCAAGTTCGACGAATAAAGTTAGTACTAAAAATTGGAAATAAGTTGTCACTAATGGCGGTGATCTGCATGCCATGTGGCCAAATATCTTGCTTAAATGCCAAAATATTTGGACGAGGTGTATCTATCGGTAAATTATATTCAGGACGTTGGTGCAAACCACCAACAACTTGCCCTGCCAACTTTATCGTTTGTTCACATTGCTCATCACAGCAACGTGTTCTCAAACCAATATCTAGTGCTCTTAACTCTCGGTTTGGAGTATCAAAGTAGGCGTTTTTTAGGTTCTTGGAAGGTTTATTTTTTACAGTTTTTGCAAACTGCATAATGAGTCCTGGGATAAGAGGAACCTCATTGTCTGAAAGTAAAAACTTCAGTTCTATTTCAGTGTCCATTAGGGCAAGTGATTACCTATATAATTGTAGAACGGTAAAAATATACAAAGCAGCGGGTATTTGCAATCTTTTTGCAGCAAGTTCAAGGAAGTTTAGTGCTTCACTTGATATTACTCCTTGAAATTCATACTATCTCAAGAAACAACTCTCTATAAGGGTCATGGATGTTAAAACGTATCTTAGTGCCAACACTTTTCGCACTTTTTTCGCACTATTCACACGCTGAAGACGTGCAAGCAACAGAAGTCAGTAGCAACAGCGAAAATGTAGCCTATATCTCAGATAACCTTTTTGTATACGTGCATTCTGGACCAGGTAAGAACTATCGTATTGTTGGCTCAGTAGATGCCGGTAGCCAAGTGGCAATTATGGCGGGCAATGAAAATGGTTTTCAGCAGATCACCGATGACAAAGGTCGAGAGGTCTGGATTGAAACGCAATTTGTTTCAAGCCAACCTGGCCTCGCCCATCAATTAGATGAATTAGGGCAACAATTACAGCAAACACAGCAAGCGCTGAACGATGCGCAAACTGATCTGCCTCGTTTACAGCAGCTTAATCAAGATTTACAGGCTGAAAACCAAAACTTGCAACAAACAATACAGCGACTTGAAAAAGCGGTTGTGGATGAAAAGCAAAAAGCTCTGTCGTCCGAACAAGCTGAGCAGCACTTAATGCTGACTTACGGTGGTGGTGTTGGTATTGGTGGCTTGTTAATAGGTGTTATATTGACACTATTCCTATCGCGTAGAAAACGTTACGACGGTTGGGCATAAAAATTTAATTAAAACGTTCTGTACATCACCTACAGAGTTGCCATAAAAAAACCGCATATGATGCGGTTTTTTTATGTCTCTTTTTTGATTACTTAGCCAGTAAATCAATGATGTTGCTTAAATCCGATTTACCCTCCGCAATTTCATCTGGCGTTAAACCTGATAACTCATGCGGGAACACTAACCACTCATCTGATTCATGAATGAAGTAATCTGGCTTCATAGGTACTTTAGTATTCTTTGGCTTGTAGTAAGGGCAAGCGGTGCGAATATCTTTAGGCAAGTTTAAGCGCATTAGCTCAGAAAGCTTTTCTTTTAATGCGAAAATACTGCGGCCTGAATCAAATACATCGTCCACAATGAGTAACGAGTCATCTGCATTGGCATTTTCGATGATGTAATGAAGACCGTGTACTTTGATTTCTTTTGATTGTTTGCCGATACCATAGTAAGAAGATGTACGCACAGCAATGTGATCAGTCTCTATGCCTTTGTAATCGTAATACTCTTGCACAGCGATACCGATAGGCGCACCACCTCGCCAAATACCTATGATGAAGTCAGGACGGAAACCATCATCATAAACTTGCGCGGCTAAACGAAAAGAATCCTCAAGCAACTGCTGTGCTGTGATATAGCACTTATCTGACATACAAACCCCGTGAAATATTTATAAAAAGAAAAGGTATCCAGCATATATAAACAGCCAGATATAACCTTGTATTCTAGCGCATCTAAATCAAAAATGCGCAAAACTCCCCAATTAAGGAACACCTTTACATTTTTAAGTAAAAGTCTCGACAAAGTGCAGTAAAGTCTTCGCTGTATTGCCCATTTTCATGAATACATAACAAACTATTCTCTGGCTCAATCAGACCACTATTTGTAGTATACGCAAACTCAAGCAATAAACGGCTGGCAGCCTTGCGCTCTGTCGTTCTCACCTCACATTTACGCACAAGATGCAAATCGTGTTGTTGCGCTAGCGCAATAAACTCTGATCCTTCTTTGTAAGGTAGCACCACTGCTAAGCGACTTTTAGAATGAGATAAACGCTTAAATTCATTCAGTAACGCACTGAAGCTCAATGAATCTGTATGGCGCGCTAAATTTCGAGTAGCTGATGGGCCTTTTAAGCTATCATTAAAATAAGGTGGATTGCTGATCACCAAATCGAATTGAATATCGCTCTGAAAATCTTGAATGGCAGATTGATGTAAAATAATGCCATCCTGCCAAGGGCTGTTTTGAATATTCAAACGTGCATCTTGAAATGCACCAGATTCAATCTCAACGGCTGTCACAGCTAAACATTCAGCACGTTGCTTGCACATCAAAGACAACAGCCCCGTGCCTGCACCAATATCTAAAAGACTGCTTACTCCTGACAAATTAACCCAAGCACCAAGCAAAATTCCATCGGTTGAGACCTTCATTGCGGTGTTCTCTTGCTCAATACAAAACTGCTTAAAAGCAAAGCCTGCCATAATCTCGCTTTTCCAAATTCACTATCACGCGTATAATTGAGCACATTGTCCTTTATTTATGATGCACTATGCAATTTTCTGAATTTGATCTAGACGGTAAAGTCCTCTCAGCTATTGATAAAATGGGATTCAAAACCGCCACCAGCATTCAACAACTTTCTATTCCTGAAGGTCTGATGGGTCGAGATATTCTTGCCTCAGCACCGACAGGCACGGGTAAAACAGCTGCGTTTTTAATTCCTGCAATCCAATACTTGTTAGACTTCCCACGTCGCGATCCAGGCTTTGCGCGTGTATTAATTATGACGCCTACCCGTGAGCTTGCTTACCAAGTACACGAGCAATGTCAGTTACTGGCGGCAAATACCCACCTTAAAATTGGTGTGGTAACCGGCGGGATTAACTACGGCAGCCACAAAGAAATTTTCGAAAAGAACAACGATATCTTAATCGCGACACCGGGTCGTTTGATGGAATATCTTGAAACTGAAAACTTCCACGCCGAAAACGTTGAGCTGCTTATTCTTGATGAAGCCGACCGCATGCTAGACATGGGTTTCAAAAAAGAAATGCTACGTATTTGTGATGAAGCAAAAAACCGCCGCCAGTGCTTTTTATTCTCTGCCACCCTTGAGGGCGATAGCGTTGAGCTATTTGCAGAGCGAATTCTTAATGACCCAGCCTTACTTGAAGCATTACCATCTCGTAAAGAAAAAGGCAAAATTCACCAATGGGTGCACCTAGCTGATGACTATAATCACAAGCTAAAACTACTTGTTGAATTACTGAAGAACGAAGAAGAAGTTCAAAAAGCCATTGTCTTCGTAAAAACCCGTGAACGATTAGAAAAGCTAGTTGGCGAACTATACTCTCACGATATTAAAACCACTTGGTTGCGTGGTGAAATGCCGCAAGACAAGCGTATGACGGCTATGGCCAATTTCCAAGCGGGTCGTACACGTATTCTAGTAGCGACTGACGTTGCCGCGCGTGGTATTGATGTTCAAGACATTACCCATGTCTTCAACTTCGACATGCCGCGTACAGCAGACATTTATGTACACCGTATCGGCCGCACAGGCCGCGCAGGTAAAAAAGGCACTGCAATCTCTTTAGTTGAAGCCCATGACATGGCGATTTTAGGCAAGGTACAGCGCTACACTGAACAACAACTAAAGTCTCGTGTTATTAAAGGGTTAGAACCGAAGAACAAACCGGCTAAGCTACCTAAGAAGAAAAAAGATCCGGCTAAAATAAAAGCCAAGAAAAAGGCAAAAGCCAAAGTTAAAAAGAAGAAATAGCTTTTCAATTAACTTATAGTAAAAGGGTCCGAGAATGGACCCTTTTTAATTTCTAATAAGGATATTGTTATGACCTTAACTGAGCAACAACATACTGAGTTAACAGAGTATTTAGCACACCTACGCATTAAAGCCGATATTGACCTTATAAAAGACTATCCACACTTTTCAGGTAAACCTTACCCACTTGGGCGCTGTAAAGAAATTCGTAATGCCGTATTTAAGCTTCTAAAAAAAGAATTGGCTTCAAACCCTCATCATGCTTTAACACCGCTAATTACAAAACTAAAAGCAGGTCATGAAATTGAACAAGTATGGGGTTCCCTAAGAGACGAATACTTTCAAAACGCCATGATAGTCGATGATCTATATATTGATGTCGCCAACGATACCGTTAACCCGAATAAACCTAGGATTGAGATAACACCAGTTGCTAATTCAGGCTTCTCTGCCATCACCAGCTTCGAACAGTTCTGTACTATTGCGAAAAGATATTGGCAAGTGACACTCTACAGAAATGATGTTTTTCCAGCGCTTGCGCCTTACTTCCCGATTGTATGTATTGCCGAAAATAACAGTTGCTGGTTTGCCGCTGCAACCAATGAAATGTTAGAGCTCACTATGAATAGTGAATTTAATGAAAGTAAGCATATATTGTCTTTACTGCCTTCATGCCCTGAGCATGTCATAAATAAATGGCGCGCGTTGACGGTATGCGACACTGAACCGCTATTACAAAAAATGGGGTCGCCTGAGCAGTTTATCGAGCAATATAAAAATAAAGCCAAAGACTTACAGCACCGAGATCGCATTGTAACTGGCTTTTTTAAGTTGCCAGCTGCAATTTCGCTATAAACTCTATACTGCGCTTTGTGTTGTTATAAGTTTGGGCTTTAATCGCCAGATAATACCCGCAGCTAAAAGCATCACAGGGATAGTCAGCATATTTAATAGTTGCCAACCTATTTCAGCCTCAAGCCAGCCTGCGCCCAATGAAGAAACCGTCACCATACTAAAGACGAGGAATTCATTACTGGCTTGTGACTTAGCCCGCTCATGGGGCAAATAGCTCTCGCTGACCATTTGAGTAGCGGCAATAAACATAAAGTTCCAGCCAACCCCTAATAAACACAACGCCACTAAAAAGTGCCAGTGACTCAGGCCCATTAAATTCACTAAGCAACATAGTAGTACAATGGCTACCCCCGCTTGCATGATGTTGCTCTGACCAAAGCGATTAATCAGCTTACCGGTAAAAAATGACGGTACAAACATCCCTAAAACATGCCATTCAATCACAAGCGCTGATTCAGCAAGATCATAACCATGGCGATGCATAGCCAAAGGTGTGGCGGTCATCAATAAGTTCATTGTGGTGTAGCTGATCATCGCAATCAACACCGCGAGTAAGAACTTAGGCTGCGCCATAATCTCAGCTAAAGGCCGTTGTGGTTTATCTGAACTTGTTTGACTGAGTTCATTAAACTTCACAAGCTGTAATAAACACAAAGCCAAAATATAAAGCCCCATCAAGGCAACAAAAGCATTGGCATAATTAATTTCAGGGTAATGCTTGTTCACCCACACCGCTAAATTTGGACCTAACACCGCCGCCACGACACCGCTGGCCATCACCGCTGAAATTGCAGTAGCAGGGTTGTCACTCGCTTCAATGGCAGCAAAGCGATATAGAGTTGCAAAGCCAATACCAACGCCGATTAAGAAAGTGGCTAATGCAAATAGCCAAAACTGACTATTCAATAATGAATAAAACCCTAAAACTGTACCGCTGATCCCAATTAGATTTCCCAAGCTAAAACCTCTTTTACGGCCTATTTTCGCCATGAGTAATGAGGCTGGAACAGTTGTCAGTAATAACCCCAGCATTTGTGTTGCGACCGGTAAAGTTGTGAATGCACTCGATGGGCTTAATGCTTGGCCCACCAGCGCAGAAATCGTCACTAATAAGATATTACCTGAGGTCATTAAGCCCTGACAGATAGCCAAGAAAAGGACGTTTCTATTCATTATTACTCTACATATGAAAAAGGTGAGTCTGTAAAAAGGAATACAGTGCAAGCAGCCTGAAGCCTGCACTGTTCAGTACATTATGGAGTTGCTAGTTAGTTTTGTTCAGTGCGTAAGAAAACCGGCTCATTTTCTTTTTGAGTTGCTTCTGCACTGAAATAGTAACCCGCGACATCAAATGCTTTTAACGCTTCAAGGGATGTCACTTGGTTTTCCATAATATAGCGCGCCATCATGCCTCGGGCTTTTTTCGCATAAAAGCTTATCACCTTATATTGACCATTTTTGCAGTCTTTAAATACTGGAGTGATGATGTCTGCTTTAAGCGCTTTTTTATTAACTGCTTTAAAATACTCGTTTGAAGCAAGGTTCACTAATTGCGTCGCACCTTCTGCGGCTAGCGCTTCATTGAGCTTTTCGGCGATCACTGTGCCCCAAAACTCATAAAGATTTTTGCCACGGGTATTTTCGAGCTTAGTGCCCATTTCTAAACGGTAAGCCTGCATCAGATCTAGCGGCTTTAGTACGCCATATAAACCAGAAAGAATACGTAAGTGAGATTGTGCATAGCTTAGTGTGCCTTCATCTAATGATGCAGCGTCTAAGCCAGTGTATACATCGCCGTTAAATGCCAGCACCGCCTGTTTCGCATTATCAGGTGTGAAAGGCTGTGCCCACTCGCTAAAGCGTGCAGCATTTAAGCCTGAAAGCTTGTCACTAATTTTCATCAAACTGCCAATTTGTTGCGGTGATAATTCACGACACACTGTCATTAACTCTTCTGAGTGTTCAAGTAACTCAGGTTGCGTGAAAGTGTCGATATGCGCTGGCGTATCGTAATCTAAGTTTTTCGCGGGAGAGATCACTGTGATCATGGCTTACCTATTGACTTAAAAATTAATTAGTGTCAATTTCAACACTATCCCTTTGTTACTGCAAGTGAAGATTGTTAAGTAGCAAGTAAAGCGGGATATGTGCTCTTCTTCCTCCTTTGTTAATTAAATTAATTCTCAACTTGTGAGTGTCAAATAAGGACAATTGACCTATTCATGCCATTCACGCTATTGCAACATAGGAGAAGTAGAGTTTGCCCATAAGCTGTAAGAGGAATGAGGAAACATAATGACATCAGCACTAGATAGGCTAAAACAGCATTCATCAATCGTTGCCGATACTGGCGACATTGAAGCCATTCGTAAGCATCAACCAGAAGATGCAACCACTAACCCTTCACTGCTTTTAAAAGCAGCTGAAATGCCAGCCTATCAAGCCTATTTAACGCAAGCTTGGGATTACGCAAAAGCGAACGAGTCTGACGCAGACAAACAAGTCGAATTAGCGTGTGATTACTTTGCCGTATTAATTGGTAAAGAGATTGCCAATATTGTCCCAGGTTACATCTCAACTGAAGTTGATGCGCGTTTATCTTTTGATACCGAAGCGACAATTGCAAAAGCTAAAACCTTACTTGCACTGTACAAAGAGCAAGGTATCAGCCAAGACAAAATCTTAATCAAGATTGCATCGACTTGGGAAGGTATCAAAGCGGCTGAACAGTTAGAGAAAGAAGGTATTAAGTGTAACCTAACGCTATTATTTAGCAGTGCACAAGCCCGTGCATGTGCAGATGCCAATGTTTTCCTAATCTCACCATTTGTGGGTCGTATTCTTGACTGGCACGTTGCTAACGGTTTAGAAAAACCAACTGTTCCATTGCAAGACCCTGGTGTGCAATCTGTTCGCAGCATCTACTCATTCTATAAGCAACATGGTTATAACACTGTGGTAATGGGTGCTAGCTTCAGAAACACCGGTGAAATCATTGCATTAACGGGTTGTGACAAGCTAACCATTAGCCCTGCTCTACTTGAAGAGCTTGGTGAACTGACTGACGCACAAGAGTACTTACTTGATAGCGACTATGAAGTAAAAGCTAAGCCTGCGCCATTAACCGAAGCGCAATTCCGCTGGCAGCATAATCAAGATGCGATGGCCACTGAAAAGCTTGCTGAAGGTATTCGTGCTTTTGCTGAGGCACAAGAAACGCTAGAAGCGCGTTTTAAAGCACTATAATTAATAAACATATTCACTATAAACGCCGCATTATGCGGCGTTTTTTTATGTCTGTTTTTATAACAATTTTTAATTCAAAAAGTCACTTTTGGAAAATAAAGCGCAGGCAAGCCTTCGCGATAAAACAATCAATTAAAAACCTATAGATATCATTACGCTAATTAATGTTTATCAATACTATTTCTCACAACAATAAACACACCATAGATTAAAATTTCGATTTATTTCTCCTTAAATTCCCCGAGTATCACCTTCATCAAACTGTTACTTTTCTGTAACAAAAGCAACACATAGTTGTTTTATTTTTAAGCGAGTTATGGTATACCGAAGTTGCTCGAAACGTATATCAAATATACAGAGCTGACGTAAGACCGTCATTTGAGGTCAATAATCAATGGGAGAACATCATGGATAGCCTAGACGATATCATTGCAGTATTAGAAAGTCCTGAAACAACAAAACGCACCTCTTCAAAAAAACAAAAACGAAAATGGCGCGAGATTGAAGCTTATAAAGACAAACAACGTCTTCGTAAAGAGCTACAAGATCTCGATTATTTTGCTGACAACTTAGATCTAGAAGAATTGGATTTAATATAAAAAAATGGCTCCTTCGGGAGCCATTTTTCGTTATTAAAGAGAATTTATACTTGCCAGTTGATAGGCGTTTTACCCAAACTAGTCAGTAACTCATTGGTCCTTGAAAAGTGCTGACAGCCAAAGAATCCTCTGTGAGCTGACAGGGGAGATGGATGCGGCGCATGTAAAACATGATGGCGAGTTTTATCTATGTTCTTACCCTTCTTCTGGGCGTGAGCCCCCCATAGTAAAAACACCACGCCTTCTCTATGTTGGTTAATTTCGTCAATCACCTTATCGGTAAACTGCTCCCACCCTAAATGTTTGTGAGAATGTGCTTGTCCTTGTTCAACCGTCAATACGGTATTGAGTAATAACACCCCTTGCTCAGCCCATCGCATTAAATAACCATGCTCAGGAGTACTGAACCCCTCTATGTCTTGCACTAGCTCTTTATACATATTCGCCAATGACGGAGGCGGTTTAATACCCGGCAACACAGAAAAGCATAAGCCATGGGCTTGATCTGGCCCGTGATAAGGGTCTTGACCTAAAATGACCACTTTGACCTGCTCAAATGGCGTGGCATCGAATGCTGAATATACCTGTTGCTCGGAAGGAAATACCGTCACGCCTTCACTGCGCTTTTGAGCGACATACTCTAGCGTGTCTTTAAGGTAGGTTTGCTGGCTTTGTTCTGCGATAAAGTCTGACCAAGTCTTCATTATGATTGCTCTTGATAATAACGGCGAGATTGCGACAGTTTACCACATAAGTCTGCAACGCCATCGAGCGCTCGTACACTAAAACGGTGTAATAAATCAGCATTAACTCTAATGAACTGCTGATGCTCGACTGCTGGGAGCTGCGGCCAGTTTTGCCAATTAGTATGCTGCACGTCTTTCTTTGTTTTCTCCTCAGGTAATACGATTACTTGCGGTTTAAACTTAAGGACATTTTCAATACTAATTTGCGGGTAATCTGCTCGGCTGTGAGCGAACACATTATTCACTTGGCAAATTGATAACACCTGATGGATCATGGTGTTTTTATTCACACTCATCATAGGCTCAGGCCAAAGCTGATAAAACACGTCCAATGACTTTGCGTCTTGATATTGGCTTTGTAACTTTGCTAAACGCGCATCAAACTCCTTAGCCACTTTCTTGGCTTGTGCTTGATGACCAGTTAGCTCACCAAACTTTATTAGTTGCTCTGATACTTTAGCTAAGTCATTGGTTGCACTATAAACCACTTTAATACCTAGCTGCTCGAGCTTTTCAAGATCTGCTTTTTTATTGCCAGTTTGCCAAGCGATCACTAGATCAGGTTTTAAAGCCAATAACTTCTCAAGTTGAATGCCGTGATAGCCACCAATTCTTGGGATCTCAAGGGCTTGCTCTGGGTAATCTGCATATTCAACGGTGCCGACGATTTTATCGCCCGCACCTATGGCAAATAAGTTTTCAACGATGTGTGGCGCTAAAGCTACAATACGCTGTGCTTTGTGTTGAGTATCTGGTTGTGATGCATTTTGTGATTGATTTGCTGCTACATATTTACTTGTGAGCAGTAAAAATATGATCAATAAAGTCCTTTTTAAGCACATCAGTAGTCAAATCCTTTTAGTGCTTTTACACCTGATTCAAAAGCATGTTTCACATTTCGCACTTCACTTACCGTGTCAGCAAGCTCAGTTAAACGACGGTGTGCACCACGTCCTGTCACGATCACAGACTGCATTTTTGGACGATTTTCGATGGCGCTGATCACTTCATCTAAGTCTAAATAATCATAACTCACCATATAAGTTAGCTCATCTAGTAACACTAAATCGATGCTCTCGTCTGCTAACCACTTTTTAGCTTGCTGCCATGTCTCAACCGCTGCAGCCGTGTCCGTTTCACGATTTTGTGTTTCCCAAGTAAAGCCGGTTTTCATTACCGCAAAAGGCACGCCTACTTTCTCAAGTAGATTTCGCTCACCACAGTCCCACATTCCTTTAATAAACTGTGCTACCGCTGCATTTTGGCCGTGACCGACACAACGCGTGACAACCCCAAAACCAGACGTCGATTTGCCTTTGCCATTACCTGTGATGACCTGAAAAATGCCCTTTTCGATATTGGCAGCAGCGACCTTTTCATCAACCTTCTCTTTGACTTTTTGTTGCCTCTGTTGATGTCTATCTTGTTCGCTCATAATTCACACCCTATAAATTGATTAATGCTTTAATTTTGTTCATATCTAAATGCGCTTCACATTCATCTGCCAGCCACTCTAACTGTTTTTCACGATGCTCATCTAGACTAAAATTCGTTTCTGTTAGCTTGCCATTACTCGCCCAGTTTAAAATGGCTTCAGCCGCTTTTTGCTCATCAAACAAACCGTGTAAGTAAGTACCAACAATTTGATTATCATCAGATATAAAACCATCTTTCAGGAAACCTTGTGGATGGTCAGAAAAATACATAAATGGCTTTTCAAGGGCGGGACCACTACTTTGCCCGCAGTGAATTTCATAGCCTTTGATATCGACGCTTTGCTGGTTGATAACACACTTACCCTGCACTTGAGTCAGGGTTTTGGTTTGCGTAAGCTGAGTTTCAAACTCAGCTAACCCCAATCCTGTGATTTCTGCCTGTGAGCTTTCTACGGCATCAGGGTCACAAATGCGTTTGCCTAACATTTGTAAACCGCCACACACGCCTAGCACCTTGCCGCCATAACGTAAGTGACGCTGTATTTCGGTTTGCCATGTTTGTGTCTGTAAAAAAGCCAAGTCGTTGATGACGTTTTTACTGCCTGGGATAATAATCAGATCAGTTTGTCCGATTTGCTCGGTATGTTTTACATAACGCAAATCGATTTGAGGATTTAAGCGCAGGCTATCAAAGTCAGTGTGGTTACTAATGTGTGGCAGTAACAACACACTGACCGTGAGTTGTTTGTCAGTCACCACATTATCCATTGCGACGGCATCTTCAGCGTCGATGTTCAAGCCATGCATATAGGGCAACACACCTAACACTGGTTTACCTGTTTTTTCTTCGAGCCAATCAAGACCCGATTGCAACAAAGCAATATCACCACGGAAACGGTTTATCACAAAACCTTTTACCAATGACTGCTCATATTCACTGAGTAACATCAAGGTGCCGACAAGGTGTGCGAACACGCCACCTTTATCAATGTCAGCAATGATGATCACCGGGCAATCTACTTCACAAGCAAACCCCATATTGGCGATATCATTTTCGCGTAGATTGATTTCCGCAGGACTTCCCGCACCTTCTACCATAATGGCATCAAAATCAGATGCTAATCTTTGATGCGATTCGAGCACAGCCTGCATCGCGACTTTTTTATAGTCATGGTATTTCGCCGCTTCCATATTGCTAATGGCACGGCCATGAATAATGACTTGCGCGCCGGTATCGCTATTAGGCTTGAGTAAAATAGGATTAAAATCAGTACTCAAAGGCAGTTTCGCAGCGATGGCTTGCAGTGCTTGAGCACGGCCTATTTCACCGCCACAAGGCGTCACCGCACTATTGAGTGCCATATTCTGAGGTTTAAACGGCGCAACCTTAACCCCCTGTCTAGCAAGCAAGCGGCATAACCCCGCAACCAAGGTGCTTTTACCCGCATCAGATGTGGTGCCCTGTACCATTAAGGTTTTCATCTTAGTCACTTATTTAATCCTTAGCGGGCAGCCAGCCATGATAAAATCAACACGCTGGGCAACTTTGGCGATATCTTGATTTAACCAGCCAGACTGGTCGACAAACACCCGACTTAACTCGCCGAGTGGCACTATGCCATGACCTACTTCATTACTGACTAACAGAACCGATGCTCGTGTATGTTGTAATACCTCGAGCAAACGCTGCTTTTGCACTTGCAGTTCAGGCTCTGACTTTTCACATAACCCATGCGTTAACCATAAGGTTAAACAGTCGATTAATACGCAACTGTCGCCACCAAATTTTTGCAATGTGTCGGCTAGGTGCCATGGCTCTTCAATCACTTGCCAGCGCTTATCTCGTGTTGCCCGATGATGTGATACGCGCTCAGCCATCTCAGCATCTTTAGTTTCTGCCGTGGCAATATAAACAAGTTGGCTCACTTTTCCTGAAGCATATAAATCCAATGCCGTTTGTTCTGCGAAACTACTTTTGCCAGAGCGTGCGCCACCTAAAATGAGATGAATATTATTTTGAGTCATAGCTAATCACTTGCCCTCATTACACCCAGAGCGCCACTAAAGTTAAATAAATCATGATTTCACAACATTGTTGTGCGGCGCCTAAGCAATCTCCCGTATATCCACCGAGCTGTTGTTTAAACCAGCTTATACACAGCTGGCGAGTTAAAAATAAAACAGCCACTAAAATAATCACACTCATTAAAGACAACGGTGTAAAAAGCCACAGCACAAATAGCGCACACAGTGAGGTTAAAGCGAGGAAATCTTTTGCGTTAGACGAGAGCGACATGGCGACTGGCTTTACTTTTGATTGCGCATCCTCTTGCACATATGCAAGCTTACCAATGATACTCGTCGCCATTGCACGGCTTAGAGTATGCCCTAAAATCAGTGCACACAATACTTGTGTAAAGCTACCGCTCAGTAGGCTCAGCAATTGAAACTTTAATAACAGTAATAAAATAAGTGAACTAGCACCATACGTACCCAAGCGACTGTCTTTCATAATCGATAGCTTTTGCGACACAGACCAACCGCCACCAAAACCGTCCCAAACATCGGCAAAACCATCTTCATGAAATGCGCCAGTAATTAAAATACCTAGTGCGAGAGTGAGGATCACAGCAACGCTTGAAGGAAAAACCCAAGACGCAACACCGTATACAGCAGCCAAGGCCACACCCAATAACAAACCAACTAAGGCAAAATAGCCACTGGCTTCACTAAGTGCATTGTCTTCAATCTCTTGTTTAAAATGTACAGGCACGCGAGTTAAAAAGCTCACTGCCAATAAAAAATGTTGTTTATTCATATCAAACAACTTTCGTGACATTCGCGTCATCAAAGCTATTCATGTCGTTGTAAAACGCCAGAGCACTTTGTAGCAAAGGTAAGCTCAATGCCGCCCCCGTCCCTTCGCCAAGTCTAAGACCTAGATTTAATAACGGCTTAGCATTAATTGAATTTAACATTTGCAGGTGTGCTTGCTCAGAAGAGCAATGAGCAAACACCATATAGCTTTGACTGTTTGGCTCAATACGAATAGCCAGTAATGCCGCCGCTGTTGCGATAAAGCCATCGACAACAATAACCTGCTGCAACTCAGCGACAGCCAACATGGCGCCGACCATTTGACAGATCTCAAACCCACCCAAACAACGTAAGATTGCATGCGGGTCGTTAAGTTTATCTCGGTGTAAGTTAAGCGCGGTATTAATCAGCTCAACTTTTTTATCTACCACTTCGTTTGATACACCCGTGCCAAGCCCCACCGTGTATTCAGCAGAGAGTCCACTCAACGCACTAAAAATAGCCGATGCTGCACTGGTATTGCCAATGCCCATCTCACCAAATGCAAAAGTATTACAGCCTTGCTCATATTGTTTATAAACAAGCCTCTTAGCAAACTCAAAACCTTGCGCTTCTTGAGCTTGGGTTAACGCTTCACATTCATCAAATGAACGCGTAACTGATCCCAAGCGCTGTGACGTAACACCTAAGGCCTGATCGGGTTCACCTAGAATACCGCAATCTACTATCTCGAGTTGCCACCCAAATTGTTTGCTGAAAACATTAATTGCAGCGCCTCCTGACGCGAAATTCGCTACCATTTGGCCTGTCACTGCACTAGGCGCGATAGAGACCCCCTTAGCAGCAATACCGTGATCGCCTGCAAACACTGTTAGAGTGGGTTTACTGATTTGTGGTCTAAATACTGAAAGCTGCTCAGGCTCGATACCTTGAGAGAAAATAGTCACCAGCTGTTTAGCCAATGTCTCTAGCTCACCTAACGCACCCAAAGGCTTGGTTTTCAGGTTTATTTTTTTTTCGATAAGTTCGCGTGAACGCGTATCAAGTGCTTTAACTGAGAACATACGCTAAGGCCTTTTTTGTTTGAGAGTCAGTAAAGTTAAAAAGAACACACTACCTATTGCGGCAGTGATAACACCAATGGGAAGCTCCTGATTATCAAGAATAGTACGGGCAAATAAATCTACCCAGATCATCATCAAACCACCACTTAAAGCAGTACACAGCAGACCAATTGAAGTTGCCTGTGAAATAAAAAAACGTACCAAATGTGGGATCATTAACCCGACAAAGCCAATGCCACCGCACATAGCAACCAATACAGCGGTCAGCAATGAGCTTAATAGCAACATGCCTAAACGTAATTTAGCCACCTGAATACCTAAAGTTGCAGCGCTTTCGTCACCCAGTAATAATGCGTTTAAACCGCGCCTAAACAACAGCATACAAGCCATACATAGCAATACAATTGAACAGGGCAACCACAACCATTGCCAATCAGCGCGACTAAAGCTGCCTAAGTTCCAAAACACAATGGCACTCACAGCTTGTGGATCACTCCAATACAACAGCAAGCTGGTAAATGCGCTAAATAAGAAAGATAAGGCAACACCTGCGAGTAACATCGCTTCTACCTGTCTAGACCTTTGTCCATAGGCAATCAGCAACAATAGGGTCATTGCCAGCGCACTACCTAAAAACGCCGCCCCTGACATCGCCCAACCAGCTGTGATACCTGTAAATGTTATAAGTAACACGACGCCAAATGATGCGCCTGATGAAATACCAAAAAGGTAGGGATCTGCCAAAGGGTTACGGGTCACTGTTTGCAAAATAATGCCTGCCAATGCCAAACCACTGCCAGCAACAAATGCCAAAACCACTCTGGGAATACGTAGTTCCATAACAATTTTTTGCTCAAAGACGTTGGCATCATAAGCAAATAGAGTTTGCCAAACAGCACTCGCATTAATATCAATCGCGCCATGCTTAATGGCAACTAAAGCACTAACAAAGCAGCTTATCAGCAAAATTAACAGCGAAATAAGCGGCTTCATAGTTGATACCCGAAATGATAACGGATATGCGGAATATGGGTTTTATCTCGATACGGGCAAGGTACTTGTGAGACATCGGCACAAACACCAAACACATCACTGAGTAACTGCGCATCTAACACATCACTTGGCGTTCCACTTTTGTATAGCTCACCCTGTTGTAGCACCAGCAGACTATCGCTCATAGCTGCCGCAAGATTTAAATCATGGAAAGAAGCAATCACAGTGATCCCCATTGCTTTTGCAAGCTCCATAATTTGTATTTGGTATTTCACATCCAAGTGACTGGTTGGCTCATCCATGATCAATAGTTTAGGTTTTTGTGCCATGGCTTTCGCGATCAGCGCCCTTTGCTTTTCACCACCTGAAAGGTGAGCAAATGCTTCGTTGATTTTGTGTGCCAGACCAACCTGTTCAATAGACTTTGCAATTAGTTCATGGTCGGTTTTATTTAATGGAGAAAATAAACTTTTATGAGGTGTTACACCCATTGCAACTACATCATAAAGCGATAGATTAAAATGATCAGGCATTTCTTGCAGAACCACTGCAACTTGCTGGGCATATTCGTTATGTGAATAATTTGCAATTGCTTTGTCAAAAAGCGTTATTTGGCCACTTGAAGGGGCGAGAAAACGATAAAGACAACGCAGCAATGAAGATTTACCCGCGCCATTTGGCCCTAATAAACCAATAAACTGACCCTCAGCAACATCAAAAGAAATATCACTTAATATCTGATATTTATCTAACACTAAGTTTAAGCTGACAACTTGCAGTGCCAACTGTGATTGCTGAGAAGCTGATTGCATTACTGCCCTTACTAACTATTGGGCAGACACAAGCGCACAGATCTAAACAATGAAAAAGCTTAGATCGCGTGCTCTTGAGTACGCCCGCTCAAGAGGAGTTTTCTGACCTTGGTATCTGACTTCGTGCTTTAAATGCACTTCACAGTTGCGGGGACAGTTAAGCAATTTCAGCTTATTCCCAAGATTAATCAGAAAAACCGTATTATGAAGTCTAGATGGCTAAAAAACAACTTTAGGCCATGGCTTATGTGCTTCATCAAAGTAAACCTCTATCTTTACCAATGAAGCATAGCCAACTTCTAAACTATTGATAGAGGACAGAGAATCCAAAGGTAAGCTAAGTACTTCAGCTAAAATTTGTTTAATCACCCCTGCATGAGTCACCACAAGGTTATGTGCTGTATGTCGGGTTAATAGCTCTGCCTCCCACCATTGACTGACACGAGACCTAAACGCGCAAAGGGACTCTCCATTTGGCGGCGTATGTTGCCAAGGCGCCTGCCAAAATTCACCTACACTTGGTTTTTTTGTGTTTTTCCAAAGCCAGTCATAAGCGCGACCGTCCCAATCCCCAAAATCCATTTCTTGAAGACGTTCATCTACTGTAAGCGCAATATCTAATTGTTTAGATAGTTGTTTCGCAAAGACCAAACAACGCTGCATAGGGGATGAGATACAGGCATCAAATTGAACTGTTTGAGGTAAAGCGAGCTTCATCGCAGCTAACCCTGCCTTAGAAACAGCCACATCGGTTCTTGAGCCAGTTAGTATGCCAGTTGAAACAGGCTTTCCATGTCGAAGAAAATACCAAGTCTTAGTCATAATAGCCCTAGATCAAAAATGCGAGCCGGAGCTCGCATTTCAAAATTTGATATCAACAAACTTATAGAATTTGGTTTTCTTTCCAAGCTTGCTCTTTCGCCATACGCTTTTTGCGACGGTCGCATGGGTCATCACAATCACATGACTTTTCAATACCCACGGCTCCTAAACCACCACAGCTACTCGCCATTGATTTCTTCTGCACAATTACGCCCACAGCCATTGCTGCAACAATTAAAATAAGCAACCCAAAAGTAAGAAAAAACAGTGACATGCACAGGCCCCTTAGAAACAGTTTTACGGTTCAGTTTATTTGAACCAATGACGGTATTTTTACGGCCGCCATTATAACGTTAATAGCGTACTATTTCGACTACTTAATCGAAATACGTATATTACAAATAAGGCGCAAAAGCTGGACTTGAATAAGTCACTAAACCATTGCTACTTTTACTGATTAAGTACACTGCGAGATTATGTTCTTCTGCGTAAGCTTTTGCTCGCTCTGTACCCATGACAGTAAGTGCTGTTGCCAAACCATCAGCAGTCATTGCAGAAGGGTGTAAAACCGTCACTGATACTAAATCGTGTTTAACAGGTTTTCCAGTTGCAGGATCAATCAAATGTGTATAAGTCTCACCATCCATTTCGTAAAAAATACGGTAATCGCCTGAAGTCGCCATGCCCATATTACCTAGCTCAGCAAGTAACCTATGTACTTCACGTTTACCAATCGGTGCATCAGGTTGTTCAATTGCAATGCGCCATGGTTGATCTAGTGCTTTTCTTCCAGCAATTCTGAGCTCTCCACCAATTTCAACCATATAATTGGTCATTCCTTTACTTTCGAGTAATTCTGCAACTTTATCGATACCATAGCCTTTTGCTGTTGCAGAAAATGACAACTCTAACCCTTCGATGGTTTTAGCTAACCCTTCATCAGTTAAAACTAATTTATCAACACCAATGGTTTGTTTAACTTTATCAATTTGTTCTGGAGTTGGTGTCTTTGTAGGTCTTTTATCAATACCAAAGCCCCAAAGATCAATGAGAGGGCCCATAGTAACATCAAGAGTTTCTGTTGATCTTCCTAAACGAACAGATTCAATTACAACAGCTTTAAAATCGTCACTGATTGGCATGAATGTATTTGCAGCTAAGGCATTAAATTGATTGATTTCAGAATTTTTAACCCAAGGTGACATAGACTGATTCACAGCTACTAAAAGAGTGTCTACGTCTGCTTTTAGCGCCTCAGCCGTCAATGACGGTTCTGTTGGAAAAGTTTTTATCGTATAAGTCGTCCCCATTGTTTTCCCGTAGATCACAATAGGTTGAATATCTTCCTTATTGTCAAAACAGCCACTTAAAATAACTGTTAACAGTAATACAAAAATGCCTACTAGTTTCTTCATACTTTTCTCTATCCCAAAAAAAACCCCAAGCTTATTGCTTGGGGTTTAAGTCTATCTTATTTCAGTGATGTGTTCACTGAGATAACGCTGATTTAGCCACCGAAGTCATCTAGTAAGATGTTTTCGTCTTCAACGCCTAAATCTTTAAGCATGTTGATTACAGCCGCGTTCATCATTGGAGGACCACACATGTAGAACTCACAATCTTCTGGTGCTTCATGATCTTTCAAGTAGTTTTCATAAAGTACGTTGTGGATGAAGCCAGTGTAACCTTCCCAGTTGTCCTCTGGTTGAGGATCTGAAAGTGCAACATGCCATTCAAAGTTTTCGTTATCAGCTGCTAGGCCGTCGAAATCTTCAACATAGAACATTTCGCGCTTAGAACGAGCACCGTACCAGAAAGACATCTTACGGTCAGAGTTAAGACGCTTAAGTTGGTCGAAGATGTGTGAACGCATTGGCGCCATACCAGCACCACCACCTACGAATACCATTTCTGCATCAGTATCTTTCGCGAAGAATTCACCGAATGGACCTGAAATAGTTACTTTATCACCAGCTTTCAGTGACCAGATGTACGATGACATCTTACCACATGGTAGGCTTAGGTTGTTTGGCGGCGGAGTCGCGATACGTACGTTAAGCATGATGATGCCATACTCTTCTGGGTAGTTAGCCATTGAGTATGCACGGATCGTTTCTTCGTCAACTTTAGACTCTAGGTTAAAGAAGCCAAAACGCTCCCAGTCACCACGATATTCGTCAGGAATATCAAAGTCTGCATATTTAACGTGATGAGCTGGTGCTTCGATTTGGATATAACCACCTGCACGGAAAGGTACAACCTCACCTTCAGGGATACCAAGCTTAAGCTCTTTAATGAATGTCGCTTTGTTATCGTTAGAGATAACCGTACATTCCCACTTTTTAACACCGAAGATTTCATCTTCAACTTCGATTTCCATGTCAGTTTTAACTGCAACCTGACACGCTAGACGACAACCTTCACGCGCTTCACCTTTAGTGATGTGGTCAAGCTCTGTAGGAAGGATATCACCACCACCTGCTTTAACGTGAACGCGACACTGGCCACAAGAACCACCGCCACCACACGCAGATGAAATGAAGATACCTGCGTCAGCTAGTGCACCAAGAAGTTTACCACCTGGTGCAGAAGTAATTGCTTTATCTGCATCACCATTGATGCCAATTGTAATGTCACCGCTAGGTACAAGCTTCGACTTCGCTGCAATGATGATCAATACAAGCATTACAACGATAGCGATGAACATTCCAACGCCTAAATATACCTCAAGCATGATTTTTCCTCGCTACCTTAAAGTGAAATACCAGAGAATGACATGAAGCCAAGACCCATAAGACCTACAGTGATGAAGGTAATACCTAAACCACGAAGACCATCTGGCACGTCTGAATACTTCATCTTCTCACGGATACCAGCAAGTAATACGATTGCTAGTGCCCAACCTACACCTGAGCCAATACCAAATACCACAGATTCACCGAAGTTCAGGTTACGCTCAACCATGAATGCAACTGCACCGAAAATCGCACAGTTTACAGTGATTAGTGGTAAGAAGATGCCCAGTGCGTTGTAAAGTGCAGGGAAAAACTTGTCTAGCGCCATTTCTAGGATCTGTACAAGTGCTGCAATTACACCGATGAAAGTAAGGAACTTAAGGAAGCTTAAGTCAGCTTCAGGGAAACCTAACCATTCAAGTGCACCAGGTGCAAGTACTGCGTGATATACAAGGTTGTTTACTGGAACAGCAACACCTAGTACGAAAATAACCGCAACACCTAGACCCATTGAAGTTGTAACTTTCTTAGATACTGCTAAGAAAGTACACATACCTAAGAAGAAAGATAATGCTAAGTTTTCAATGAAAACCGCTTTAACGAATAAATTAATATAATGTTCCATCTCTCTCCCCTTATGCCTTCGCTTCTACTTGGTCTTTCTTATAAGTACGAAGTACCCAAATGAAGAAACCAATGATGAAGAATGAGCTTGGCGGAAGGATTAGTAGACCCATAGGCTGATACCAACCACCTTCAGAAATAAGTGGTAAGATTTCAACACCAAATAGTGTACCTGAACCACCTAATTCACGGATGAAAGCAACTGTTAATAATACAACCGAGTAGCCTAAACCGTTACCAATACCATCAAGGAATGACATTAGAGGCGGAGTCTTCATCGCATATGCTTCTGCGCGGCCCATTACGATACAGTTAGTAATGATTAGACCAACGAATACCGATAACTCTTTAGCCGTTGCATAAACGAACGCCTGAAGTGTTTGGTCAACCACAATTACCAATGAAGCAATGATAGTCATCTGAACGATGATACGTACGCTTGAAGGAATGTGGTTACGGATCATAGAGATAAATAAGCTTGAAAACGCGGTTACCAATGTCAAAGCAATTGACATGATCAGTGCGTTTTTAAGGCTTGATGTTACTGCTAATGCAGAACAGATACCTAGTACTTGAAGTGCAATAGGGTTGTTCGCAAAAACAGGGCCAAACAAGACTTCTTTCATTTCTTTTGCATTAGCCATTAGTTCAATGCTCCTTTACGTACGTTCGCAAGGAAAGGACCGAACGCTTTATCGCTCGTCCAGAAGTCAACTGTGTTATCAACACCAACTGATGTTAATGTTGCACCAGAAAGACCATCAACTAGGTTTTCATTCTTACCAGCTGTACCTTTAACGATATCAATTGGTAGTTTCTTACCTTCCCAAGTTGCTGTCCAACGTGGGTTTTGGATTTCACCACCTAGACCCGGAGTTTCATTGTGCTTGTAGAAGTTGATTGCTTTAACAGTCTTTGTATCAGCATCTAGTGCTAAGAAACCGTACATAATACCCCAAAGGCCGTAACCCTGGATTGGTAGAATGATAGTTTCAACTTGACCATTTGCATCTTTAGCAAAGTAAACTGGAGATTCAGTCGTCATACGCTGAACACCTGCTTTATCATCTGCTTTGTCAAGTTTAACACTGCGCTTTGCATCGAACTTAGACGTTTCGAAATCAAAAGAGTTAGGATCAGTCTCTACGAATTCACCTGTATTCATATCGATTACGCGTGCTTCAATGTTTTCATTGAATGTTTTTAACACGTCTGACGAGCTCTCAAAACCTGCTGCTGCAAGAATGTTACGTTGTACGTCTTTAGTCTTGTTAGCTTGTTGTAAAGGACGTAGCTGAACAGATGCCATAGAAACAACAACCGCACATACTAAACATAAGCCAACAACAACGCCTAACGTTTTGCCTATAGTTTCATTGTTACTAGACACGTGCCAATCTCCTCTTAACGTTAGACTGAACTACGAAGTGGTCGAATAATGGTGCAAATAGGTTAGCGAATAGAATTGCTAACATCATGCCTTCTGGGTATGCAGGGTTAACTACACGGATCAGAACAACCATCACACCGATTAATGCACCGTATGCAAATTTACCTTTATTAGTGAAAGACGCAGAAACAGGGTCAGTCGCCATAAAGAACATACCGAATGCGAAACCACCTAGTACTAAATGCCAATGCCAAGGCATAGCAAATGCAGCGTTTGTTTCTGAACCAATCATGTTAAGTAGTAGTGACATCACAACCATACCTAGGAATACACCTAGTACGATGCGCCATGAAGCAATACGAACATAGATTAAGAACAAACCACCGATCATAAGTGCTAGTGTTGAAACTTCACCCATTGAACCTTGAACGAAACCGTAGAACGCATTTAGCCATAGTTCCATGTTGCTGTAATCAAGTGCACCTTGCGCTGCTAGGCCTAGGTTTGTCGCACCTGTGAATGAATCCACAGCAGTCCAAACAGTGTCACCAGAAATATCAGCTGGGTATGCGAAGAATAAGAACGCACGACCTGCTAAAGCTGGGTTTAAGAAGTTACGACCTGTACCACCAAACACTTCTTTAGCAACTACAACACCAAAAGTAATACCTAGTGCTGCTTGCCATAAAGGAATGGTCGCAGGAAGAATTAACGCAAATAGTACCGAAGTTACGAAGAAGCCTTCGTTTACTTCGTGCTTACGGATTGATGCAAATAATACTTCCCAGAAACCACCAACGATAAATACCGTTGCATAGACTGGTAAGAAGAAACATGCACCGTAGAAGAACTTAGCGGCAACACCTGATTGCGCTGTAAGTTCACCACCTAAAGCTTGGAAAATAGCAGCCTGCCAAGTATTAGCAATTTCAAAACCATTACCAATTGCTAGTGCAGCTTGGTGACCGATATTGAACATACCAAAGAACATTGCAGGGAATGTCGCCATCCACACTAAAATCATGATACGTTTTAGGTCGATGTTGTCACGAACGTGCGTGCCACCTTTGTTTACATAACCAGGAGTGTAGAAAACAGTTGCAACTGCTTCATACAGGGCATACCACTTTTCGTGTTTGCCGCCAGGTTCAAAATGCGGCTCGATATCTTCTAGAAATTTCTTTAAGCCCATGGAATTAACCTTCCTTCTCGATAGTAGTCAGGCAATCACGTAAGATTGCGCCGTACTCATACTTACCTGGACATACGAAAGTACACAGTGCTAAATCTTCTTCATCTAGCTCTAACGCACCTAACGCAATCGCACCATCTAAGTCACGTGCAATTAAGTCACGTAAAAGCGGTGTTGGTAGAATGTCGAGTGGCATAACACGCTCATAGTTACCGATTGGAACCATTGCACGCTTAGAACCACCAGTAGACGTTGTCATATTGAACAAACGGCTCGGTGCTAAGTGTGAGATAAATGTACGTGTTACAGAGAATTTGTTGCTACCTGGTGCAATCCAACCAAATAGTTCTTTCTCGCGACCTTCAAGTAATACAGATACTTGAGTATGGTAGCGACCTAGGAAAGCGTGAGGGCCAGTTGCTGTTTTACCAGCTAACACAGAGCCAGAAATGACTCGGTTATCACCGTCTTCAAGCTCGCCAGCAACTAAATCAGTTAGCGAAGCGCCAATTTGTGTTTTAACTAAGCGAGGATTCTTAACGCGAGGACCCGCTAGAGCAACTACGCGGTCAGAGTAGATTTCACCAGTAAGGAATAACTTACCGAATGCGATCACATCTTGGAAACCTAAGTGCCAAACCTGCTTTTCAGCAGATACTGGATCTAGGTGATGAATGTGAGTACCTACTAAACCTGCAGGGTGTTTACCACCGAACTCATGAACTTCAACTTGTGAAAGTGAAGAACTTGGTACAGTGCTACCTGCTTGCTTACATACGAACACTTTGCCATCAGTTAGACGAGACACTACAGCAAGACCTGCTTCAAACGCTTCAACGTTTTCAGCAATGATCACAGCTGGATCTGCAGCTAATGGGTTTGTGTCGATTGCAGTCACAAAGATTGAACTTGGTGTTGCATCTAGTGCTGCCACTCGGCTGAATGGACGAGCACGTAGCGCAGGCCATTGACCTGACTCAACAAGCACTTCTTTTACTTTTTCACGGTCTAGGTTGCTTAAATCAGCAGCCGCCACCTTTTCAAAAGTAACCTGCTCGTTGCCTTGCACTTCAATCACTACTGACTGAAGGACACGCTTAGCACCACGGTTGATTTCTTTAACTACACCAGCAGCTGGTGCAGTGAACTTGACGCCAGGATTCTTTTTGTCTTCAAAAAGAACTTGGCCTTTTTTGACTTGGTCATCCACGCGAACATGCATGGTTGGACGCATACCGATATATTCTTCACCTAGCACGGCAACTCGTTTGACAGCTACGCCATCATGAATTACTTGCTGAGGTGCGCCCTCTATTGGTAAGTCCAGACCTTTTTTTATGTTGATCATACGCACTTGCATTACATTAACGGAAAGAAATTGAAAAATCTTTTTTTGCCACAAGATCTAGAACGAGACCATTCAACATTTGGCGAACCCAAACAGTAAAACAATCCATAACTAACACCTTGCGGACGAGTCCTCACATATTTCTGTGATTTTAACATTAATAACCCCCACTATGCGAGTGGAATTATGAAATTAATCTATATTTACAAGGTGTTTTCGGCCATAAAATAGATTGAATTTAGTTCAATTTAGACCAAAGTCCAGTTGCTGAAAAAAACTCTGAAAGTTTTTCTATTTTCAACAAAGTTGTTAGGCAAACTTGTTAAAAGAGACTTATAAAACGACAAAGGCCAGCAAAGCTGGCCTTTAGAAAGAATTGAGTTGGAGTGATTAAACTAAGTTGTTAATTTCAACCACTGTGTCTACGTCTTGCTCGTAGTCAACACCATCTACGCCGAAACCAAATAGTTTCAAGAATTCATTATGGTAACCAACATAGTCTGTTAACTCATCAATGGTGTCTGTATCAACCGTATCCCAAATATGCTGAATACGCGCTTGTACGTCGTCTTCTAGCTCTTTGTAGTTTTGGAATAGGTGGCCACCATCGTCAAAGCGTGGTGCTTCGCCATATAGGTTTTCGTTAAATAGACCGTGGATCTGCTCAATTGTACCTTCGTAAGTACCATCAGCCTTAGTCACTTTAAATAAAGCTGAGATATATAGTGGCATGATTGGAATAGCAGAACTTGCTTGTGTCACAACAGCGTTAAGTGAAGAAACATACGCTTCACCTTTTAGTTCAGCTGTCGCTTCACGGATTGCTAAAGTAGCTCGGTCTAAATCTTCTTTTGCTTTACCGATTGTAGCGTGACCGTAGATTGGCCAAGTTAGCTCTTTACCAATGTAAGTGTAAGCACTTGTTTTGAAACCTTCAGCTAATACATCTGCATCTTTTAATGCATTGATCCAAAGTTCCCAATCTTCACCACCCATCACTTTAACAGTGTTAGCGATTTCGTCTTCATTCGCAGCTTCTACGCTTACAGAATCGATAATACGCTTAGATGTATTTAAGTTCTTCGTTGTGATGTCTTGACCGATAGGTTTAAGTACCGATGAATGCGTTTCACCCGTTTTAGGATCAGTACGACGCGGAGATGCTAGGCTGTAAATTACTAAATCTACTTTACCCATTTCTGCTTTAATCGTTTCAACCGTTTTAGCTTTAAGCTCATCAGAGAACGCATCGCCATTGATATTTTTAGACCAAAGACCCGCTGCTTCCGCTGCATTTTGGAAAGCTGCCGTGTTATACCAACCTGCTGAAGCTGGCTTTTTCTCAGTACCTTCTTTTTCGAAGAAAATACCCAGAGTTTTAGCACCAGAGCCAAACGCTGCTGTAATACGAGAAGCTAGGCCGTAACCCGTTGATGCACCAATTACAAGTACGTTTTTAGGGCCGTTTTCTAATTGCCCTTGTGCTTTTACATAATCGATTTGCTCTTGAACGTGAGCGGCACAACCAGCTGGGTGTGCATTGGTACAAATAAAACCACGAATTTTCGGCTTAATGACCATGATGATTCCTATCTTTATTTAAATTTACGGAGCGTAGTTTAAAGGCTGATCTTAAAAATACAGGTCTGATCAGCTATAAAATTAGGCTTAATTCGATGATAAAAGTCTCGCTTAAACCTAATTTTGACTATTTATCGAATTTAGAGCCACCTAAACATTTTGGTGATTCAGGAATTTGTCCATGCTGCTCTGAATACTCTTCAGGCGTATATGCATGGATAGACAAAGCATGAATATGCTCAGCTAATTCTACCTTTAGAATTTCATTGATTTGTCTATGGCGCGGTAATAATCGTTTACCCGCAAACTCTTCACTGACCACAATCACTTTAAAATGAGACTCTTCGCCACGGCTGTGCATGTGGCTTTCATTAATGACATTTAAATGCTTGCAAGCGATTGCCGCAGCGATTTTTTCTTCGATCTGAGATTGCATTGACATGAATATAAACTCTGCATTTTTCAATTGTGGCTACTATACCGAGATAGGATTATTTAACAATACTTCTAAATGTTAGGTTAATACGCCCACTTTTTACTTTGCTTTGTTTAGGTAATGAATGCTGAAAGAGCTGCTGGCTATTACCCGACATCACTAAACAACTGCCGTGCTCGAGCATTAGCTCCCATTGTTGGCTTGTTGTTTTATGTTTGATCTTAAATTTACGGGTTGCCCCTAAAGAAATTGAAATGATTAAAGGCTCAGCGCCTAACTCAGCCTCATCATCACTGTGCCACCCCATGGTGTCATGACCATCTCGATACCAATTTAAAAGCAAAGCATTAAATGGCAGATTATAGTGGCTCTGAAGTTTACTACGCATCGCAGCCAATGATTGAGTCCAACTTTGGTTAGCTAATTTATGATTTGAATAAGCATAATGTACCCCTTCATCAGCTACAAAGCTCTGCAAACGAGGAATAGGATGAAACTTACCGAAAACCTGAATACTGGGTTGTTGCCATTGCAAATCGCCAGTTAAGTGTTCATACAAGTCGAGCCCTTTTTGAAATGAAATCAAATTTGGAAAATAAGCAAACCCCACGGGTAACTCTGGTTTAGTGAGTTTTGATGTCATGCTATTATTCACCTCATAAAATGACTACTTATAAAAAACTATGACGACTGAAGCTGTATTGGGCGGTCACACGCTAACTTTACACCGATTTCCACTGGACCAAAAAAATAGAAGCCTGCAAGCGTGGGATTCAGCCGATGAGTATTTAATCGAGCATATTCAAAATGAACACGCCAACGCGAAACATGTTTTAGTATTAAACGATGGCTTTGGCGCCTTGAGCTGTGCCCTTCATGCTTTAGATACGCAAAACTCTCTTAAAGTGACCAGTTTTAATGACTCTTATGTTAGTCAGCAAGCATGCCTTTATAATCTTGAAGAAAACGAGTTAGAAAGTCGTCAAACCGAATTACTTGATAGTCTCTCAGATTTACCTAGCGACGTTGATCTTATTGTTATCAAAATCCCAAAAAATGCTGGCTTTTTGCAGTACCAACTAAGCTTGCTCAGTCAATTTGAGAATGATGTGCCCGTGATCGCTGCGGGTAAAGCTAAAGAAATCCACACATCTACCTTAAAAAGCTTTAGTCACTTTATTGCTGAGCCTTCAACCAGTTTAGCGGTAAAGAAATCTCGTCTTATTTTTAGTCAAACTAAACCTAAAAAGCAGACATGTAAGTTTCCGGTGAGTTGGCCTTTAGAGAAAACTGAGTTTACTATCTTAAACCATGCCAATGTATTTTCTCGTGATTCCCTTGATATTGGCGCGCGTTTTTTTAGCAATTATTTACCACAGGGTAAAAAACCGTTAAGGGTTATTGATTTAGGCTGTGGAAATGGTGTCATCGGTTTGCAAACATTGGCAAAAATGCCCAATGCAAAAGTCACTTTTGTTGATGAATCGGCCATGGCTGTAGCGAGTGCCAAAGCAAATATCGAAAATAACTTACCTGAGCGTGTGCAAGATTGTGAGTTTGTTCAAGATGATTGTTTAACTGGTTTTTCGCCCAACAGTGCGGACTTGGTTTTGTGCAATCCGCCATTTCACCAAGCGCAAGCGATCACGGATCATATTGCGTGGCAGATGTTTGTACAGGCAAAGCAAACGCTCAGATCCGGGGGCGAATTGCGTATTATTGGCAACCGTCACTTAGATTATCAAGAAAAATTGCTCCGCTTGTTCGGAAACTGTAAAGTCATTGGTAACAATAAAAAATTTACTGTGCTAAGCACCACAAAGAGAGGCTAAAAATGAAAAAAATTGCACTTGTATTGTGTGGTATATTGCTGGCAGGCTGTGCCAGCCAACCAAAATCTGTGATCTTAAACCCAATATATAAAGCAGGCAAAGTCGCCGACTTTAACGTGCCACTGACCTTAGCTGTCGAAGACCACAGGATCAGTAAATTCACGATTAAAGTGGTTGACCAAGAGCCCGCTGAGTACTTACCGGATGCAGAATTAAGCAAACGTGTAAAAATGGCGTTTGAGCAAGCTCTTAGAACCAACGGCGCACAGCTCACTACGGTAAGTAATAACACAATGACACTGCACATTGATTCATTTCATTCAAAAGTCACTGAATCTTACACGCAACATGAAAGCAATGCCGTTGCAAAAATTAAAGTGTTAGCAACACAAGGTAAGCGTACATTCGAAAAAACTTATTCTGGTCAAGCTCAAATGACAGGTCCACTAAAGCATGAACAAGCTAAAGTTGAAGGCCAACTTAATGAATTAAGTGAACAAGTAATTACCCGCATTGTCTCTGATCCTGCTTTAATTAACTTCTTCAAAGGATAGTCATGAAAAAGTTACTTATCACCTTATTCATTATTTGTATCAGTAGTCATGCCTTTGCAAGTAATAAAGAAGGTCGATTTGTTCAGAAGAACAACCTGTTCCCACGAGTAAAAATAATTACCAGCGAAGGTGACATCATTGTCGAGCTTGATAGATCTCGCTCACCACTTACAGTAAACAATTTCCTTACATATGTAGTCAATGGCGATTACAAAAACTCTGTCTTTCATCGTATTGAGAAAGATCAATACTCAGAGATTGACGAGTTTTTTGTGATCCAAGGTGGTGGCTATGACAAAGATTATGATGGCTTGTTCCAACGTAAACCTATTTTCAACGAAAGTGGTAATGGTTTAAAGAATGACATGTATACCATTGCCATGGCGTATCAAGATAATGAGCCACACACCGCCACTCGTCAGTTTTTCTTCAACATGAAAGACAACGACCATTTAAACCCAGGCAGAGGCTGGGGGTTTGCTGTGTTTGGTAATGTTATGGAAGGCTATGAAACACTAGATAAAATCACACAAGTTGAAACTGGGTTTAATGAAAAAATCGGCTACGATTTTGTGCCTAAAAAGCCTGTGATGATCTATCAAGTTGAGATCCTAAAAGCCGAAGCTCTTTAATTGACGGGATAGTCATGCAAATCAACTCTAGCCTAAGTGAGTACTTAGGCTACTACAAAGACAAACGCCTTCTCACCATCTTTTTATTTGGCCTAAGCAGCGGGTTTCCATGGGTACTCATTGGCTCTGTAATGTCTGCTTGGCTAAAAGATGAAGGCTTAAGCCGCAGTATGATTGGTTTATTTGGCGTGGTATTCAGCGCCTATACCATCAACTTTCTCTGGTCTCCGTTACTCGACCGTGTAAAACTCCCTCTGTTGGGCAATTTGTTAGGTCAGCGACGTAGCTGGATTTTACTTGGCCAGATAGTCACCTTTATCGCAACACTGAGTCTTGGCTTTATTACCCTCAAAGATCAGCTATTCCTCGCTGCCTTATTATGCTTTTTAATAGCTCTTGCTAGCGCAACACACGATATTGCCATAGATGCTTTTCGTATTGATTCTCTAGATACAACTGAAAGTGAAAAAGCCACAGCTGCAGCGGCGATGGCAACCTCAGGCTGGTGGTCAGGATATGCACTTTTAGGTGCGCTACCATTCTTTTTAGCTGACTTACCTAGCTTTAATTGGTCACAAATTTATTTTGTACTCGCAGGCATTGTTCTATTGTTGATGCTAGTTACCCTGTTTGCAAAAGAGCCTAAATCACATCGTGAGCTCACTCACGCTCAATTAGAAAAAGAGTATCAAAGTAAACTATTTGCGAACGGCAACTCTGTGTGGCAGCGCCTATTAGCTTGGTTGGCAGTGACTTTAGTTGAACCTTTTAAAAGCTTCTTCACTAAAAATGGCGTAAAAACCGCTTTTGCCTTACTCGCCTTTATTTTCTTATTTAAAGTTGGCGAAGCTTTTTTAGCTCGCATGTCTATCGTTTTCTATAAAGAGATCGGTTTTAGCAATACTCAAATTGGTCAATATTCAAAGCTTGGTACCGGGCTCATTACCATAGTGTTTGCTTTCTTAGGCAGTATTTTCAACCACAAATACGGCATAGTAAAAGGGCTATTTGTCAGCGGTATCGCCATGGCCGCTTCTAATTTAATGTTTTCTTGGATTGCCATAGCGGGCCCAAAAGAGCATTTATATGCACTGGCTATCGTTGTAGACGGCTTTACCCAAGCTTGGTCTTTAGTTGCTATGGTGGCATTTATCTCAATGCTGTGTGATCGCGCCTTTAGTGCGACACATTATGCGTTATTGGCTTCATTAAGTAGCTTAAGTCGTACTTTATTATCAGCTTACAGTGGTGTGGTAATTGATGATTGGTTGGATGGAAACTGGGCGTTATTCTTTGCGATAACAGCAATGATGGTGACCCCTTCGTTACTGTTTCTTTACATGATTAGGCACAAGTTATATGCCATAGAAAAGCAGTTTCATCAAAACTCAACTGCACCTAAAGGTGCGTAACACTACGCACCTTTAGGTGTTAAAACTTATGCTTCTTCTTTATTAAGTAAGCTTAAGCCTTCATACGGATCCACTTCTAGTGCTTCACAGTAACGAAGAAACTCAATCACGTCTAAACGACGTTCTTGGTTTTCAATTTTGCCAATAAATGAATGTGGAGTTCCTAAAACTTGCGCAAGGCTACGCATTGTATGGCCTTTTTCATGACGCTTGCTTTTTAGCCACTTAGTTAACTTACCGTTTTCTTCAGAAGAAACAGTTTTACCCATCATAATATTACATCTCCTACTCGATGATTTTATTGTTGCTTTAAGTTGAAATATGCCCGTCTCAACTTAACATGTACTGTATATCACAGTGCGACATGGGAAATCCAGAGTTTGTACCCATGTCCCAAAATAGGTATAGACTATATTTAAAGTCTACACTACTAAAAATAATAAATTTAATGATAAATATTAGAGTATTAACTTTACATTTAATACAAACTAACTAACTTTTTATTCTAGAAATATGAATAAATAAATTTTCTTAGAAGATTATTGACTAAAGCTAAATTAAATTTTCGCTAAAAGGAAAACTATGATTAGAGTACTTTTTTTACTGCCCATTGTGCTATGCATACTTTGGTATTGGTTTTTGAAAAGCCAAGGGGTGCCTATTAAGCAAGGGAAGAAAGGGTTTATTTATATTCTTTCATTTAGCGTATTTGTGTTGAGCTTCTTCGCGCTCATGATTTGGATTACGCAAAGCACATAAAAAAAGCCACGCGACTGCGTGGCTTTTTAAATTCATTACTGTGTTTAAACACTGAAACTTGCACCACAACCACAAGTTGTCGTCGCATTTGGGTTATTAACAAAAAAGCGCGCACCTTCTAACCCTTCGGTGTAATCAACAATACCATCTACAAGATATTGAATACTCATTGGGTCAACAACCATAGAAACGCCATTTTTCTCAATCTCCAAATCGCCTGGGTTCACTTTCTCATCGAATGTGAAACCATATTGGAAACCAGAGCAACCACCACCTGTCACATATACACGTAGTTTTAAATCTGGGTTTTCTTCTTCTGCAACAAGCTCTTTTACACGCTTTGCTGCAGCGTCGCTAAATTGAATTGGTAACTGATCAGACATGCTCTCGACCCTTAATTCTGATAATGGCGCGATTATCTAATACCCGAGTATTTTAATCAAGTAATCCGTTTGTAGAATACTCAGTGACAAGTTGCTAGAAAAGCTATCTTCTTTGCGCTAAAACAAGACGAAAACCAATTTATTTGATAGACTTAGGGGTCTGTTTTTTGTCGGAATAAAGCCATGTCTCTGGACGCCCTTAGGCGCCAATTAGCCAAGCCAAAAACCTCTGTTCAGTTATGCTTACTAGGTGTCGCTGCAGGTTTAATCGCAGCAATTTTAATTATCTTATTTAGGCTTACGATTTATGGCGTGCAAAGTTTATTTCTAGACTCCCCAGATGACTTTACACAACTACCAGAGCATTTAAGAGTTAGCCTACCAGTTTTAGCGGCTTTTTTGATTGCTTTGTTTGCTGCTATGACTGGCTTCAAGCATTACCGCCTAGGTATACCTTTTGTTATTCATCGCATTAAGCATCACTACGGGCAAATGCCGATTTGGAACACTGCAAACCAATTTTTTGGTGGTGCACTGGCCCTTATTAGCGGTTTTTCGGTTGGTCGAGAAGGCCCTTCTGTACATATGGGCGCAACCGGTGCCAGTGTGTTATCAGAGCGACTACACCTTCCCTGGAATGCAGCAAGAACACTATCAGGGTGCGGTGTTGCTGCTGGTATTGCGGCCTCATTCAATACTCCTCTAGCCGCCGTTATCTTTGTAATGGAAGTCGTGTTGCGTGAATATAAAGTACATATATTCGTGCCTATCATGCTTGCCGCTGTCACGGGTGCGTTAGCCACACAATTTGTATTTGGTCATGATACTGAGCTTGCCCTTATCAGTGTCACCCCTTTGAGCTTTTGGCATTATCCGTATTTGGTAATTTGTGGTGTTATTTTGGGAGCTGTCGCCTTTGCTTTTAATCAAAACCTAATGATGATCATCCGCACATTTAAGCCTTTAAGCATGTTTCCTCGTTTGATGCTAGCAGGGTTAATTGCTGGATTAATCGGTAATCTAGTGCCACAGGCGATGGGTTCTGGTATGAGTGCCATTACGCTAGCGGTGACATCACCTGAAAATATTCAATTACTCACGACTATTTTAATAGCCAAGTTACTGGCAACTTTATTTGCGATTGGTTTAGGTATTCCTGGTGGGTTAATCGGCCCAGTCATTGGTTTAGGTGTTGTTATGGGCACCTTAATGTCTTATTTTGGTCAATTTATCAGCCCAGACCAACACATTGCTGGTACCTACAGCGTACTAGGTATGGCGGGTCTGCTGGCTGCCACTTTACACGCTCCATTAGCAGCCCTGACAGCCGTGATGGAGTTAACTGCCAGTCCACAAATTATCGTCCCTGCGATGTTAGTGATTTCAACCGCATACGTGACGGCATTACAAGTATTTGGAAATCGTTCAATCTTCTTACAACAGCTTGATTTCCAAGGTTTGGCTTACCAAGTATCGCCCGCCAGTGAAGTGCTGCAAAAGGTGGGCATAGTGGAAGAGATGAATGAGCAATTCAAGCTACTTTACTCTGATGACAAAGAGCAAATTAAAGAGTCGCTGTCTGCGGTTAATAGCCACACACCACTTATCGTATTTGATGAACAAAATGGCTATCGACTGGCAGAATACGATCTGAGCTTAATGTCTGACGATTCAATGAATATTTCTTATATTCCGATGCAAGGTTTAAGTAGCCAAGCAACTATGTCTGATGCGTTTGATTTGTTAAACGATAAACGAAGTGGCGCCGTATATGTGTTTAATCAAAAAGATGAACACCATGTTATGGGTGTGGTCCGCTGGGATCAGATCCGTCAAATTCTAACAATAAGAACCAGTTAAGCTGGAGGTTAAATGACAGCATTACTCGTATATAAAGCACTACATATTTTCTTTATGGTGGCATGGTTTGCCGGTATTTTTTACCTGCCTCGCTTATTTGTATATCACGCTATCAACCAAGAACCACCGTGTAGTGCCATGTTAAAAGTGATGGAGCGCAGATTACTATTCTTTGTGACGCCTTTTGCTTTACTCACTTTGGTTTTTGGCCTGTTAATGATTTTCGAGTACGGCCGCGAATGGTTCAAATATAACCTATGGCTACATTACAAGTTTGTCTTAGTGATCATCCTTTATATTTACCACGGCTACTGCTTTAAACTGCTTGCAGATTTCAAACATGATAGAAATACGCGCAGTGATCGCTTTTATCGGATCTTTAATGAATTTCCGGTGTTGTTGCTTTTAGCGATAATCATGCTGGCAATACTCAAACCTAGCTTTTAATTGTCTAAAACTCGGCTTTATTGTGCTATTATGCGGCGCCAAGTCAGCCAGTCTTGGCCTGCTAAATATATTGGTTGAAAGCCTCGCTTTTAATCGCTCGTCATTTTCTGATTAGGGATCGCCTCATGTTAAGTTTCCAAGGTGAAAATATTCTCTCTGTAAATCAATTAAACAGAGATGCCATTGAACAGATCTTTGCTGTAGCAAAGAAAATGGAACCATATGCTAAAAAGCAAAAACGTACCAATGTGCTTGAAGGTGCTGTTCTAGCTAACCTATTTTTTGAGCCAAGTACACGTACGCGTGTCAGCTTTGGTACTGCGTTCAATTTACTAGGTGGTTTGGTTCGTGAAACGACGGGCATGCAAAGCTCAGCTCTAGCTAAAGGTGAATCCTTATACGATACCGCGCGCGTTATTTCAGCTTATGCAGATGCAGTTGCTATGCGTCACCCAGATGCGGGGTCTGTAGCTGAATTTGCTACAGGTTCTGATGTGCCAGTTATCAACGGTGGTGACGGTCCAAATGAGCACCCTACTCAGGCATTACTTGACCTTTTAACCATAGATAAAGAGCTACACCGCTTTGAGCGTGGCATCGATGGCATGCACATTGCGCTAGTAGGCGACTTAAAATATGGTCGTACTGTGCACTCTTTATCAAAGCTACTATGCCACTATAAAGATGTAAAATTCACTATGGTTGCACCTGATGGCTTACAAATGCCTGACTATATTCTTGATACTGTATCGAACGCGGGTCACCAAATCGAACTTGTTTCTAAGATGGAAGGTAACCTAGCCGCTGATATCGTTTATCAAACACGCATTCAAGAAGAGCGCTTCCCATCGCAAGAAGAAGCCAATAAATACCGTGGTGGCTTTAGAATCAGCCAAGCGATTTATAATGCACACTGTAAACCTACTTCTGTGCTTATGCATCCACTACCTCGTGATAGCCGCAGTGATGCAAATGAACTAGACAATGATTTAAACAATAACGATAACTTAGCAATCTTCCGCCAAGTACAAAATGGCGTATTGATCCGCATGGCGTTATTCGCGTTAACTTTAGGCGTTGAAAACCAAGTACAAAACTACGAAGTAGATGTACCTTGGTTCAGCCGTAAACGTAACAGTTAAAATAGGACTATATACATGACAATTAGCCAAGATTTATTTTCTCGTGCTCAAGAATCAATTCCTGGTGGCGTTAACTCACCAGTGCGTGCATTCAATGGTGTAGGTGGCACGCCACTATTCATCACCAATGCTGAAGGTCCTTATACTTACGACGCTGACGATAAAAAATACATTGATTATGTGGGCTCTTGGGGTCCTATGATCTTAGGTCACAACCACCCAGAAATTAAGCAAGCAGTTTTAGAAGCAGTTGAGCGCGGCCTTAGTTATGGTGCCCCAACTGAAACTGAAATCTTAATGGCTGAGAAAGTAAAAGAGCTCGTGCCATCAATCGAAAAAGTGCGTATGGTAAGCTCTGGTACTGAAGCGACAATGAGTGCTATTCGTCTTGCTCGTGGTTTCACAGGCCGTGACAAAATTCTAAAGTTTGAAGGCTGTTACCACGGTCACGCTGATTCACTATTAGTTAAAGCTGGCTCTGGTGCCTTAACCATGGGTGTGCCTAACTCTCCGGGTATTCCTGCTGATTTCGCTAAGCACACATTAACTGTAGCGTTCAACGACATTGAGCAAGTTAAAGCTATCTTCAATGAGTACAAAGACGAAATTGCTTGTATTATCGTTGAGCCAGTTGCAGGCAATATGAACTGTATTCCGCCAGTTGAAGGTTTCCTTGAAGGACTTCGCGCAGTCTGTGATGAGCACAAATCAGTACTTATTTTTGACGAAGTAATGACAGGCTTCCGCGTGGCACTAGGCGGCGCACAGGCTTACTACAACATTCAGCCTGATCTAACCTGTCTAGGTAAAGTGATTGGCGGCGGTATGCCTGTGGGTGCTTTTGGTGGTAAAAAAGAAATCATGGATTTCATCGCGCCAGTAGGTCCCGTGTATCAAGCTGGTACACTATCAGGTAACCCAATCGCGATGGCCGCTGGCTTAAAAGCACTTGAGCTATTAAGCCAAGGTAACTTACACCAAGAGCTTGAAGCAAAAAGCAAAGCACTGTGCGAAGGTTTTCAACAAGCTGCTGATGAAGCGGGTATTCCACTGACTACAAACTATGTAGGTGGCATGTTTGGCTTCTTCTTCACAACAGCTGAGTCTGTAAACAGCTATCAACAAGCAACTGAATGCGACCTAGAGCGCTTTAAACAGTTCTTCCATTTAATGCTTGAAGAAGGTGTTTACCTTGCTCCTTCTGCTTTTGAAGCTGGCTTTGTAAGCTCGATGCACACAGGTGCAGATATTGCAGAAACAATTGCTGCAGCTGCAAAAGTATTTAAAAAACTATAACAATAAACGTTTATAACTGTTAGTCAAAAGCCCACGTTTGTGGGCTTTTTGTTTTTTAAAGAAAAAAATTATTTTTGAACTAAAATTGAAACTTGCTCGGTCTATTTAATACACACAATAAATAAGTGACGCACATGCAAGGATCAAAAACGCTTTTCTCACCCGCTATTTCTTTAATGGCCAACTTGAAATACAAAAGCAAAATCAGTCTAATTTTTGGTATTTTACTTGTTCCACTCAGTGTCAGCTTATTCTTCTTAAGTTCTATTCTCAGCCAAAATATTGCACTTACACAACAGCAACAAAACGGTTTAGCACTCTACCCTACGCTCTTACAAAATATTATGTCTGAAAATAAACAGGCAAATCGTCAGTTAGCCAGAAGTAATGGCTTTGTTGTCACAGATAGCGTGCAACAACACGCGCTCGAACAAGTCTCTATTCAATCAAAACTCGCCATCGATGGCGATATTGCACGCTCTTACATAAACCGTTCTTTGGTTGAGTCTGTTCCGAGCTTAATTGATCAAATAAATCTCACTTCTGAGCAAGCATCATTGGTGATCCAAGCGGGCTCATTTACCCCTGACACCTTTATTGCACTCTCGAATTACAATAAATCATTACCCAGTTACGCTGAACGCTTAGAAGGTAAACTCGCGGTGGCTATCGCAGATAATCCGGTTGTAAAATCAGAACTATCACAGCAACTAGATAAGGTGACGCGTTCTGTACAGGCTTTTAAAAACAGCATTCAAAATAATCTGCTTGACCCTGATGAATTACAACTATCACAAGGCCAATTCAATAATTTAAAAACCGATACGCTTGAACAAGTGAGTATGCTCATTAATACGGCAACCCCACTTTTAGAAGCATTACTAAATGAACGTTTATCGTCTCAACAAATGATCAGAAACAGTGTCGTGCTTGCTGCGATAGTGTCACTACTGCTTGCAAGTTACCTTATGTTCGGCTTTTACTTTGCTGTGGTAGACAATATTCGCGCGTTTGAGCACAACGCAAGTAAAGCTGCACAAGGTGATTTAAGCGCGAAAGCAACAGCGATTGGTAATGACGAAATGAGCATTATCGCTTACCAATACAATCAAGTACTTGATGCTATGGTTAATCTGCTTGGAGATGTAAAAAGTACCAGTGGTAACCTGCAAAATGCCACCAGCAAACTCAATGAAATTAGTCAAAGTACCCGTGAAGATGTCAGTCAGCAGCAGCAAAATATCGGTACCATTGTAGAAGCGTTAGAAGCAATGAATAATGCCGCCACCTCTGTTGAGCATTCAGCCCAAGAGGCAACACAATTAGCAAGCACAGCGGCAAGCCATGTAAAACAAGGCAGCCAGAACACCACAGAACTTGCTCAGCATATGACCATGTTGCAACAAGAGTTTGAAGAGAGTCGACAAGCACTTGATAAGCTGGCACAAGATAGCCAAGACATTAGCAAAGTCAGTGTCGCAATCAGTGAAATTGCCGAACAAACCAATTTACTCGCGCTTAATGCAGCTATTGAGGCGGCGCGAGCTGGTGAGCAAGGCCGTGGCTTTGCCGTTGTTGCCGATGAAGTGAGAACTTTGGCCAAGCGTACTCAGCAGCAAACCGAAGAAATTCACACCATCATTAATGCACTTCAACAGGCTTCAAACACCACTCAAGACAAAATGCGTCGAAGTGTTGAACAAATGGAGCAAGGCGTGCTTGCAGCAGAAAAAACCAATCAGGTGTTACAAGAAGCCCAAACCAGCATGGTCGACATAGATAATCAGGGCCAACATATTAGTGTGTTAGTCCAGCAACAATCTCAAGCCACTCAACAGGCGTTGAGCGATGCTACAAGCATTAACAATGTTGCTCAACACACCCTTGAATCAGCAATTGCCACTCAAGATGATGCCCATACGCTTGCAGCTATGAGCTCTCAGCTTGAAGGTGCGGTTAAAAAATTCCAGTTTTAGCGATGTTGTTTAGCACTTTTATAATAGGTAACGCCAATTTATGAACATGTTGGCGCAGGGTTAAACATCTCTCGCCTAATAGGCAACTGGATAACCTTGCCGCAACTTGGTGCAGCTTGGCGGCCTGTTTTTGGGTTTACAAATGCCCAGCGCACACCGTCAGGTCTTTGATCAGCGATTGCCTGTGGATTAAGCGGCTTCAGATACCGAATATATAGCTCAAGCGCACCACTAGACCCAGTCAAACCTGTTGGCTTGTTATCATCTCGTCCGAGCCAAGTAACCGTCACTGTATTGTGATCAAACCCTGCAAACCAGCTATCTCTTAAATCATTACTGGTGCCTGTTTTACCTGCAAGCTGAATAGACGGATAATGTAGGTTAATGCGTTTTGCAGTACCATCTTTGGTGACTCTCTTTAAGCCGTAATTGGTCATATAAATTGATTCTTCAGCAAAACGCTGTTCTGAACGCGTACGATGTTCATACAATACTCGCCCAACCGAATTGGTCATAGCTGCAATACTGCTAAGTGGCTGATAGCGGCCTTGTCTGGCAATGGTGCTATACATCTGCGCCACATCGAATGAAGAAAGCTCCAGAGCGCCAAGAAGTAACGAAGGGTATTGTTCAACTTGCTGCTGAATGCCTAATTGATTAAGCGTTTCAGCGACTTTATGTACCCCAATATCTAAACCTAGATTAACAGCTGGAATATTAATGCTTTTACTAAACGCCTCATAGAGAGGCATCTCACCTCTAAATTTATGGTCAAAGTTTTCAGGGGTCCATACATCTCCAGAACTATCTTTAACCTCTAGCGGCCCATCGTCTAATAATGTGCCAAGGTTGTGGGTATTTTGCTCAAAAGCCGAAAGATATATTGCAGGCTTAACTAGTGATCCCACTTGTCGCTTGGTATCCAGTGCGCGGTTTAAGCCGCTAAAGCGCATATCTCGACCAGCAACCAAAGCAGACACACCCGCTTTCTCAAGGTTGACTGAAAGCATCGCGGTTTCAAGCTTTTCAGTTTTATATTTGCGTTCTAGATAAGGTAAGCCTTTGCGAATAGACTCTTCCATTGCGGATTGTTTTTGCAAATCGAAATACGTAAAAATTCTCACACCAGCATTAATGACCTGCTGATCAGGTAATAATTCTTTTAACTCTCGATTTACCAACTCTAGGTAACCAGGATAATTTTGTTGTCGGTCACGGCTTAAAGGCTCAACTTTAATTGGTCTTTCTAATGACTGACGATATTCATTAGTACTTAAGTAACCATTTTCAGCCAGTAGTCTGAGTACCAGATCACGACGTTCTTGGGCGCGTTCAGGGTAACGTCTCGGGTTGTAATAAGAAGGCCCTTTGACCATAGCCACTAATAACGCGATTTGGTCAAACTCAAGCTCATCGACAGGCTTTGCAAAGTAAAACTCCGCAGCCAGTCCCATACCATGCACACCTTGATTGTATGCCTGGCCTAAATATACCTCGTTTAAATAGGCTTCTAAAATGGCGTCTTTGCTGTATCTGAAGTCTAAGATCATCGCTATCAAGGCTTCATTGATCTTACGCGTAAGGGTACGCTCTCGGGTTAGGTAGAAGTTTTTTGCTAACTGCTGAGTCAGTGTACTGCCGCCTTGCACCGTTCTTCCTGCTTTAATATTGGTATAAAGCGCTCTAAGAATAGACATGACAGATACACCATGATGTTCATAGAAGTTTCTATCTTCCACAACCAGTAATGCATCTTTTAAAATAGTGGGGAATTTATCGAGTGGAACAAACTCTCTGTCTTGCTTTGAGTCATTACCAATACGAGCTATTTGTACGGGCTCTAATCGAGCTTTTGGCACTCGACGACCAGACTCATTGACTATGCTGGCTAATTTTTTACCGGCAAAATTTAAGGTAAATACTTTGCCTTGTTCAACACCATCATAAAACTCAAAAGCGCGTCGATAAATACGGATAGTTCGCCCTTCAACCACATACTGACCTGTGCGGCTAAGCTGATTTACTTCTGAATAATTTAAGCGCTTTAATTCCCAAAGCACTTCTTTTTCTGACAGATATTGATCAGGACGAAAATCCATCGTTCGGGCATAGACCTGCACGGGCAACTGCCATTTATTCCCTTCAAATTGTTTAGTCACTTTGGCATCAAGGTAAATCACATAAAAGGCTAACACCGCGATAACTGCGATACTGCCTTTCCAAAATAAACGCCAAAGTCCTAGCAAGGTTCTTTGTTTGAATTGAGCAAATCTACCTTTTGACTGTTTTGTAGTTTTATTCGTTGTTTTTTTTGTGCTTTTCGATTTAGGCGCAGCGCTTTTTTTCGGTGTTGCTTTTTTTGTAGACGATTTTTGGGTAGGAGTCTTTTTTTCGGCCATGCCTTTATTCACGAATGGTTAATGCCAATTTAATCACCATAGATTACCTTAGATTAACAAGACCTGAAAGCCTAACTCATTGCTAAGTTAGGCTTGATTTTATTCAGTTTTCAAAATGCACACAGTGAGTAACTCTCATCACATGAACACCACTCAGTAAATCTTAACTCGATACTTCTGATATTTGTTCTTCACTCACTGTGTGCAAATTGAAACTTTGACAACTATTGACCGCGAACAGTAACAAACTCAGGATAAGCATCAACGCCACAGTCATGTTGGTCCATACCTGATAACTCTTCTTCTTCACCAACTCGAATACCCATTGTTGATTTTAAGATGGCCCATACAATGTAAGAAGCGATGAATACGAAAGCAAAGATACTGACTAGACCAATTAACTGTGTCACAAAGTTCGCATCGCCATTTGAAAGTGGTACTAACATGATGCCTAATGCGCCACAGGTACCGTGTACAGAAATCGCACCTACAGGATCATCTATCTTAGCCTTATCAAGGAACACGATACTGAATACCACCAGTGAACCACCTAATGCACCCAGCAGTACTGCCAGAGTCGGTGATGGTGAAGCTGGCTCTGCAGTGATTACAACTAGGCCCGCTAATGCACCATTTAAAATCATAGTTAAATCTGCTTTACCCCAAAGCACTTTACACACTAGCAGTGCAGCAATCGCACCTGCCGCTGCCGCAGCATTGGTATTCACTAAAATTTGACTTACAGCCACTGCATTTGCTTTATCTGCAATGAATAGTTGCGAACCACCGTTAAAACCAAACCAGCCCATCCACAAAATAAATGTACCTAGTGTTGCAAGTGGCATATTTGAACCAGGAATTGGATAAACTTCACCGTTCTTACCATATTTACCTTTACGAGCACCTAGTAGTAGTACGCCCGCTAATGCCGCTGCCGCACCTGCACCATGAACAATCGCAGAGCCTGCAAAGTCTACAAAACCCATTTCAGATAAGAAACCGCCGCCCCAAGTCCAGAAACCTTCGATTGGGTAAATTAGGCCTGTTAAAACAACGGTGAATGCTAAGAAAGCCCATAACTTCATTCGCTCCGCAACTGCACCTGATACAATTGACATTGCCGTTGCCACAAATACAACTTGGAAGAAGAAATCAGCTTCTAATGCATGAGTTGCATCATCTGCGGCACTACCAATGAGCGCACCAAAATTCGGCACTATGCCACCGGCTGTATTATCGACGTACATAATGTTGTAACCCACCAGCAAGAACATAGTACAAGCGATGGCATAGAGCGCGATGTTTTTTGTTAGAATTTCAGTGGTGTTTTTTGAGCGAACTAAACCCGCTTCAAGCATGGCAAAACCCGCTGCCATCCACATAACCAAAACGCCAGAGATCAGAAAGTAAAAAGTATTTAAAGAGAACTTGAGTTCTATGATGCTGTTTTCCATTGTTATTGCTCCTAAATCGCTTCTTCGTCGAATTCACCAGTACGGATACGTACAATTTGGTCTAGGTCATACACAAAAATCTTACCGTCACCGATTTTGCCAGTGCGAGCGACTTCACTTAAGGTGTTAACAATACGCTCTGCGTTTTCGCTTTGTGTTGCGATTTCAACTTTAATTTTTGGAATAAAATCAACTTGATATTCAGCACCTCGGTAAAGCTCAGTGTGACCGCGTTGACGACCAAAACCCTTTACGTCAACAACCGTCATTCCCTCTACACCTAGCTCCGATAATGCTTCTCTGACTTCATCAAGTTTGAATGGCTTGATGATAGCGCTGATCATTTTCATATTGCCCCCTTCGACATTGTGATGCGTTATATTGGCAATGAATAATCAAGCTCTATACCAAAATTAAAACTTTAAAAAATACATAAAGTTAACAATTTAAGAACATTTAAAATTAGATAAAATGCACCAATTAAGTGCGTAGTTATGCAAATTGAACTGAGCTGGTGCATAAATTTCCATCACTTTTACACCCATCTCAATTTGCCCATACTTGGACTCATAAACTTTGCATATTCAGTAAGAGCAGAACATTATTTAGCTTCGGAGGAGATAAACTAATGAAACTAAAATACATCATCATCAGTGCAGTATTGCTGATCGGCCAAGCGGTTAATGCAAGTGAACATAACCGCCAAATCGACATAGACAACCAAGTTGTCACAAAACATAAAACTAAAATTCTTGGTGAGAGAATTAATTACACTGCGACCACTGGGACTCAGCCAGTATGGAATGAAGAAGGTCACCCGATCGCCACTTTGCATTACACCTACTACAAGAAAAGCGATGTTAAAGACTTAAGTAAGCGCCCACTACTAATCTCATTCAATGGTGGTCCTGGCTCTGCGTCAGTGTGGATGCATATTGCTTACACTGGCCCTAAAACTTTAAATATCGATACTGAAGGTTACCCGGTTCAACCGTACGGTGTACAAACCAACCCTTACTCAGTTTTAGACGTCGCTGACATTGTTTTCGTAAACCCAGTGAATACTGGCTATTCGCGAGTTTTACCAAACAAAGATGGAAAAATGCCTAGTAAGGCAGAGCAGAAAAAGCGTTTCTTTGGCGTTAATGCTGATATCAAATACCTCGCTGAATGGCTAAACACTTTTGTGAATCGCAACAACCGCTTTTTATCGCCTAAGTTTTTAATTGGTGAAAGCTATGGTACTACACGTGTATCAGGTCTTGCTCACGAACTACAAAACAGCCAATGGATGTACTTAAATGGCGTAGTATTGGTTTCACCTACCGACATTGGCATTAAACGCCAAGGCCCAGTAAAGGCTGCAAATCGCTTACCTTACTATGCGGCGGCGGCTTGGTACCACAAAGCATTAGCACCTGAGCTACAAAATAAAGACTTATTAGACGTATTAGACGAAGTTGAAACTTACACCATTAACCAATACCTACCAGCATTGGCAAAAGGTGCATTTATCAGCGATGCTGAAAAGCAACAAACAATTAAGCAAGTTGCTAAGTTCAGTGGTTTATCAGAAACCTTTGTCGCTCAGAACAATTTAGATATTCCAACCAGCGCTTTTTGGAAAGAGCTGCTAAGAGACAGAGGTCAAACACTTGGCCGCTTAGATTCTCGTTATTTAGGTATTGATAAACGCGATGCAGGCAGTCGCCCTGATTACTGGCCGGAGCTAACCTCATGGCTGCACTCTTTCACGCCTGCTATTAATTACTATCTACGTGAAGAGTTAAATTACAAAACCGACATTAAATACAATATGTTTGGTTCAGTGCATCCATGGGATCGCAGTAATAACAACACCGGTGAGCAACTACGTTTAGCCATGGCGCAAAACCCTTACCTTAATGTGTTAGTGCAAGCGGGATACTATGACGGTGCAACAAATTACTTCGATGCAAAATATACGATGTGGCAACTCGACCCAAGTGCAAAAATGCGTGATCGTTTAAGCTTTAAAGGTTATCGCTCAGGTCATATGATGTATTTACGTCGTGCTGATTTAGAGCAATCGAATCAAGACTTACGTGAATTTATTCAAAACGCCCTACCGAATGGCAAATCAGCTAAGTACTAAAAACTTATTCCATGGCCTTATATCTTGCTTATAAGGCCCCACCTTCATTCGCATGTCTTTAAAATTTGGGTATACTCAAAGCATTAGCGAATTTAAGGATGTTTCCATGACTGACAAATACCGTGTTGTATTTGCCGGCTTCGATAGCAGCGTGAGTGAATCAGCCGCCATCGAGCAGCTCAGCTTAAAACTTAAAACAACGCCGCAAAAAATCACAGCGTTCACGCAAGGTAAATCTTTATTTGCCCCCAGTGAAAAAGCCAAATGCCTTAAACAAGTAAAGTTATTGGCCAGCTTCGGTTTGCATGCCAAGCTGCAATCAGCTGAGGGCAATGCAAATAGCGCCAGCTCAATTCAAAATTCTAAAGATGAACGTATTCTAGAAGCGCTTGATTACATTACGTCTAGCCTTATTCGGATCGAAGAACGCTTAGAAGAATTAGAGCAACGTTTACCTTCACAAGAGATCGTGAAAGAAAATAAAGTCGAAGATGATTGGCAAGAAGACGACCTTTTTGATGAACTTGAGCTTGATCCCCCCCCTAAACGCAGTAAAAAAGTGCAATATGGTCTTGGTGTTGTGCTCATCATTCTGTTGATCATATTAGCCGTCGCACTTGCTTTTCCTGAACTAGTCGCGTTTTAACATGAGCAAAATTCATAATTCAAAAATATCGCGTACTAAAATTAGAAAAAAAGTGCGCGAAGCTAGAAGAAATCTAACCCCATCATTTCAAAATCAAGCTGAAGAAAATTTAACTATTAATTTTTCTCAACACGTAAACCTCCCTAAAAAGGCCAAAGTAGGGCTCTATCTAAGCAATGATGGTGAACTCAACACAAACAAGCTAATTCAAGAGCTTAGAGTTAAAAAACATCAAGTTTACCTACCTATAATTCACCCTTTCAACGGCACCTCATTGCTATTTCAGCAATATGAAGAAAACTCACCCATGGTGGCTAATCGCTATGCTATCTTGGAACCTAAGCTGAATTGCAGCCAAATTTGCCCGCTTCCAGAATTAGATATTTTGCTGATGCCCTTAGTGGCATTTGATGAGCAAGGTAATCGATTGGGAATGGGGGGTGGCTACTACGATAGAACATTGGCCAAGCACTATGCTGAACAACGTGAAAAGCCCAAATTAATTGGCCTTGCCCACGATTGTCAGAAGGTAGAAAGCTTACCAATAGAAGTATGGGATGTGCCTTTACAGCAGATTTTAACGCCGACGAAGTTTTACCAGTGGTAAAACTTCAAGGTTGAACGCTTAAAACACGTCACTTTGCCTACGATTTCGGTATACTTGCGTTGACAACTTTTGACAACAACCTTGGAACTGAAATGACTCAAGACGAAATGAAAAAAGCAGCGGCGTGGGCTGCACTAGAGTTTGTAGAAGAAGGCACTATTGTAGGTGTTGGTACAGGCTCTACGGTAAATCATTTTATTGATGCGTTAGGCAGCATTAAAGATGACATTAAAGGCGCGGTATCTAGCTCAGAAGCTTCTACTGAAAAGTTAAAAGCACTAGGCATTGAAGTTTACGAGTTAAACGATGTGGCTAAACTAGATGTGTATGTTGACGGCGCTGATGAGATCAATGCACATAATGACATGATCAAAGGCGGTGGCGCAGCATTAACCCGTGAAAAAATCGTAGCGGCAGTAGCTGATAAATTTATTTGTATTGTTGATAACACCAAACATGTAGAGACTTTGGGTGCATTCCCACTACCAGTTGAGGTTATCCCTATGGCACGCAGTTATGTGGCAAGAGAACTGCTTAAACTAGGTGGCGATCCGGTATACCGTCAGGGCGTGATCACTGACAACGGTAATGTGATCTTGGATGTTCACGGTTTAGAGATCAACGATGCAAAGCAGCTTGAACAACAAATTAACCAAATCGTCGGCGTAGTTACTAACGGCTTATTTGCAGAGCGCGGCGCAGACATCGTTATCACAGGGACACCAGAAGGTCCTAAAATTGTAAAATAGGAATGAGTCATGAGTAAGGTTTCTTTAGCAAAAGAAAAGATCAAAATACTGTTGTTAGAGGGCGTACACCAAAGCGCAGTTGAAACCCTAAAGCGCAATGGGTATAGCAACATTGATTATGTTAAGACTTCCTTACCTGAAGATGAACTCATTGAACGTATTTCAGACGTTCACTTTGTGGGTATTCGCTCGCGTACTCACTTAAACCAACGCGTTATTGATGCAGCAGAAAAACTGGTTGCGGTAGGCTGCTTTTGTATTGGTACAAACCAAGTTGACCTGCAAGCGACTAAAGAGCGTGGTATTGCGGTATTTAACGCGCCATTCTCAAATACACGTTCAGTTGCAGAGCTCGTACTAGGTGAAATTCTTTTATTACTTCGTGGTATTCCTCAGCGTAACGCCATGGCTCACCGTGGTGAGTGGTTTAAATCAGCAGTTGGCTCTTATGAAGCCCGTGGTAAAACCTTAGGTATTATTGGTTACGGTCACATCGGCACTCAGCTTGGTATTATGGCTGAAAACATCGGTATGAAAGTCGAGTTTTACGACATTGAAGACAAACTGACGCTAGGTAATGCACAACAAATTCAAAACCTAACACAACTTTTACAGCGCGCCGATGTAGTAAGTTTGCACGTTCCTGAAACACCATCGACTAAAAACCTTATCGGCATGGCTGAGCTTGAAGTGATGAAGCAAGGTGCGATTTTAATTAATGCTTCACGCGGTACGGTGGTCGATATCGATGCACTATCAGAATCTCTAAGAGATAAAAAGCTAGCTGGTGCTGCAATCGACGTATTCCCGGTAGAGCCAAAATCTAACGATGAAGAGTTTGTTTCTCCACTGCGCGAATTTGATAACGTGATCTTAACCCCACACGTTGGTGGTTCGACACAAGAAGCGCAAGAAAACATTGGTATTGAAGTCGCGGGTAAACTGGCTAAATACTCAGATAATGGCTCTACATTAAGTGCAGTTAACTTCCCTGAAGTATCGCTACCTGAGCTTGCGAATCGTAGCCGCTTATTGCACGTGCACGTCAACCGCCCGGGCGTACTTACGCAAATAAACCAAGCATTTGCTCAACACGGCATCAACATCGCGGCTCAGTACCTACAAACCGATGACAAAATTGGTTATGTAGTTATTGATGTAGATACCGACCATTCTGAAGTGGCCCTAAAAGAGCTGAGTGCAGTTGAAGGTACCATCAGAGCGCGTATTCTTCACTAATTGCAAATAGCACCAAAAAGTAAGAAACAAATAAAAGCCCCGCAAACTCAGTTTGCGGGGCTTTTATAATTTAGATAAAAATCTAGATGAAAAAGATTATTTCTCAGGTGGACGATAACCTTCGATTTCTACTTCTTTACCCTCAAATAAGAAACCGACCATTTGCTCTTCTAGCAACTGACGGTGATCTGGGTCCATCATGTTTAGGTGCTTTTCATTGATCAGCATAGTTTGCTTATGCTGCCACTGTTGCCAAGCTTCTTTAGAGATATTATTGAAAATCTTTTCACCTACTTCACCAGGGTAAAGTTGAAAAGCAAGGCCTTCAGCCTCTTTTTGTAATTTCTGACAAAACACTGTACGTGCCATAGTTCATCACCTAATTAAATGCTCGATTAATGACGTTAGTCTACCCCATTGTGCCTAGGAGTTTAACTAACTTTTTCGTTGGTGCTGCAAGCCCAACTTCTGGATGCTCTGCTAAGTCAAACCAAATAAGCGGATTGTCGTGAACACAATCTGGAATTGAATCTAACTTTAAAATTTGCGGATGTATCGTCAGTTCAAAGTGAGTAAAAATATGCACAAACGATTCAAGAGATTGTACTTTTCCGTTTAGTCCCTGCTGAGCAATAAAAGTCTCGACTTCTTGTAATGACTCAAATTCAAAGAAGCCAAACAAACCGCCCCAAATCCCCGAATTTGGGCGCTTTTCCATTAGCACCTTGTTATCTGCGTTAATTATCAAATGATACGCCTGCTTTTTTGGCTTTTCTTTCTTCGGTTTAGAGTTAGGGAAGGCTTTAACTTGGTTGTTTGCATAAGCTTGGCACTGGCTTACTAACGGACACGCTTCGCAGTTAAAATTACTGCGCGAGCAAAGGCTAGCACCTAAATCCATCATGGCTTGGTTAAACTCAGTGACATTGTCTTTTGGCGTGATGGTATCGCTTAAGGACCAAAGTAAGTTTTCTACTTTTTTAACCCCATACCAGCCTTCAACCATAAAGAATCGAGCTAGGACACGCTTTACATTACCATCTAAAATCGGATGCGGCTGACCTAGTGAAAGCGACAAAATCGCGCCAGCGGTCGAGCGCCCTATACCCGGCAAATCGACAACTTGTTCAAAAGTTTCAGGAAACTTACCCGCATATTGGTCACGCACAATTTTTGCTGTTTTATGTAAATTACGTGCTCTGGCGTAATAACCTAAACCAGTCCAGTGGTGCAGCACTTCATCTTCTGGTGCATCAGCTAAATCGACAATCGTCGGAAAGCGCGCCATAAAACGTTCAAAATAAGGGATTACAGTAACAACTTGTGTTTGCTGCAACATCACTTCCGACACCCATACCTTGTAAGGCGTCTTGCCCAATTGCCAAGGTAAGGTCTTTCGACCATGAAGGTGGTACCACTCTACTACTTGCTCGGCAAACCATCTGGCTTGCTGTTTTGAAACCTGCATATCACCACGACTATGATTACTTTACTCGGCGCACAGTGTAGAGGCCTTTTATATCCAGTCAAGTATTGTACTTCGGACGTGGAACAGGGATAATATGCGCCCATTTTTACAGCACAGAATTGATTATGAACGAATCGAGTAAAGCCAATTTAGAAGAAGCTCTAAATGAAGGTAAATACATCCGCAAAGTCCGTAGTTTTGTAAAGCGCGAAGGCCGTTTAACAAAAGGACAAGCTGCTGCCATTGAAAAATGTTGGTCAAGCATGGGCTTAGAGCATAGCCAAGGCTTACTAGATTTCTCTCAAGTATTCGGCAACGACAACGACGTCGTACTTGAAATCGGTTTTGGCATGGGTAAATCGTTAGTTGAAATGGCGAAAAATGCGCCGCATTTAAACTTCATCGGTATTGAAGTACACCGCCCAGGTGTTGGTGCATGCTTAATGGAAGCCGACGAAGCAGGTTTAACTAACCTGCGCGTATTTGAACATGATGCTGTTGAAGTACTTGCTGATTGCATCGCCGATGGCAGCCTAACAACCATGCAGTTATTCTTCCCTGATCCTTGGCACAAGAAGCGTCACCACAAGCGCCGTATTGTGCAGCCAGAATTTGTTGAAAGCCTTCGCCAAAAACTAAAAATTGGCGGCGTATTCCACATGGCTACTGACTGGGAAAACTACGCAGAGCATATGCTAGAAGTAATGACTGCTGCACCTGGTTACGAAAATATCTCTGATACACAAGATTATGTGCCTCGCCCAGACAATCGTCCACTGACTAAGTTTGAACAGCGCGGCCATCGTCTAGGTCACGGCGTTTGGGACTTAATGTTCAAACGTAGCAACTAAAATTTAATTCTAACTTTTACAGTTATTTTTTAGTTAGATAAAAGAGCCTAATGGCTCTTTTATCTTAGTGATATTAGGTTAATACCTCTCCTCAATAATTCTTAATGAATAGGATTGGTACAATTTTGCCTCTGCGCAAAATTAAGTAGAGATTTTAAATAGAGTATTTATGAGTCGATTAGCAAACCCAAGTTTATTGCTTCTTCGCAACGAAGAAGAACTGGCAGGTCAGCGCATTTTAGTGATTAACACCATGCGTGACGGCTTTCTTCGCGAGTTAAAGCAATTAAACCCAAATAGCGATATTCACGCTTTTAGCTACAACGTGGCTGATCATCAAGACTCACAAAAACACAAAGGCATTACTAGTCATGTTGGTCATAGTTTGCCTGTTCTCGAAGAACTCGATTTAGTTATCTATTACTACCCGAAATCAAAGCCTGAAGCATTAATGATGCTTGATAATATCCGAGCCATCGCTTCACCTAAAACACGTGTTTTAATTGTTGGCGACAACAAAGGGGGCGTTAAATCTGCTGAAAAGCAGTTTAAACCTTTTGCAGGTGAATTTTATAAACTAGAAAGCGCGAAACACTGCGTATTGTTTGAATTTGCTGATTTAACTTTATTAGAGCGTTTTGATATCACCAGCTACCAAACTGCATTCACTGTAAGTGTAAACGACCAAAGCTTTGAAGTAGCAAGTGTGCCTGGCGTATTCAATCACGGAAAATTAGATGATGGTACTCGTCTATTACTAGAGCAAATTGCCGTGCCTTATAAAGGCAAAGTGCTAGATTTTGGCTGTGGTGCTGGGATTATCGCCACTTACCTAGGACTAAAAACACCAGAATTGAGACTGAACTGTTTAGATGTCAGCGCTTTAGCTGTATATGCTACCGAACAGACGCTAAAACTAAACAACCTCGAAGGCAATGTGATTTTGAGTGATGGTATGCAAGCAGTGTCTGGTCAGTTTGATTTAATCATCAGTAACCCACCATTCCATACGGGTATTTCAACAGATTATCAAATTGCTGAAGACTTTTTAGCGCTTTCTAAGCAATTCTTAAAACCTAAAGGCAAGCTCACCATAGTTGCTAATAGCTTCTTAAAATATCAGCCTATCTTAGAAGCACAGTTTGGCGAATATGAAACCGTTGCGAAAAATAATAAATTTGCGGTGTACCACGCACAAAAACCTTAAACGTCTGAACACCATGGGTCATTCAGCGCTATAACCCATTGAATGACCCTTGATTGAATCTCCCAAACTTCTTCACACACCATTTTTGAAAACCCAACCTACTCGCCAAGCATTTTCTAAGAATAAAGAATGAAATAATTAAAACTTAGAGAAAAATAGCATAAGCTCCATCGCAATTTTTAGTTATTTTTATTTTTTCCCTTTGCTACACTAAGTTTATTAAAGTTATAAATAACGTTTTATTTTTGTAAACATTTCAAAAATTTGAAGTTTATATCTACTACTCAAACCGTATTGGTAAGCATGTAGGTTGCAAAGGCTAGCGAATGGCTAAACAAATAACAAAAACAAGCATTAGAAAGGTATTGATCAGCGCAGTTATGCTAGTAACAGCTCTTTGCCTATCGCTATCTATTTCTATTTCTACTTACCTTGACGTTAAAGAACAAAAGCAGTTGATCATTAATAAGCTTGATATGATAGCCGATATCATTGCTTTTAATGCTCAGATCACGCTAATTTTCGAAGACAGAAAAACCGAAGAAAAACGTTTAAAGTCATTCAGTAAAGTTGAACTTGTCAAAAACATACATATTTACGACATAGACGACGTCACTAAAAAGCCTGTATTTTTTACCAGCTATAACGCCAGTAAAACACCTCCAGTACCATTGAAAGTGGGTAGTATTGAAGAGCTCAAAATACCACGTATCACTGACGATCATATAGAACTAATAAAGCCTGTTGAGTATGAAGGAAAAGTTGAGGGTTATGTTTATATTAGGGGCTCTCTTGAGAGGCTCAATAAATATATTAACAATAAAATCCTTGTAGACATATTACTCACCTTATTCGTTCTTTTGTTAGTGCTATTAGTCGCCCGCAGTATACAAAAGCGTATTGCCGCCCCCATTGAAGACCTATCTTTGCTTTTGCAAGACGTCTCAAAAAACCACAATTATAATACTCGAGCCTCAAGCAGTTATATTGAAGAACTGAATACTCTTTCAAACAACCTCAATATCATGCTTTCTCGTACACAAAACCAAATTGAGCGCCACGAGGCGGATAAACAGGAAATTAACCAGCTAAACCAAAGCTTAGAAGAGAAAGTTAATCAAAGAACCATAGCCCTTCGTGAAGCCAACCAAGAGTTGCTAAATACCTTAGAACGCATGCACCAATACCAAAACCAAATTGTAGAAAGTGAAAAAATGGCATCTTTAGGTCAAATGGTGGCAGGTGTTGCCCATGAAGTTAACACACCAATTGGCCTTGGTGTTACTGGCTCAACGCTTTTAAGAGATAAGCTTGCTGATATACAAGCAGCTTTTGAACAAAAGACGCTAACATCAAAACAACTAGAAAGGTTTATTAACGATGGGGTTGAAAACCTTGATCTTATTTATCGAAATTTAAACAGAGCTGCAGATCTAATCTCAAACTTTAAACGTGTAGCAGTAAGTCAAGATACTGAAATTAGCGCCGACGTTAACGTTAAGTCTTTGTTGAGCAATATCTTAATGGCAATGAATGCTGAGATTTCAATGAAATCACCGGAAATTGAATTGAGCTTGCCTGAGAATTTGACTATTTCGAGCAAGACAGGTCCACTTCAGCAAATATTCGAACAACTTATCTCGAACTCCCTCATCCATGGCTTTGAAAATGAGCAAAATAACCAGATAAAAATTGGTGCCGAGAGCAAGGGGAATAACCTAGAAATCACTTATGTGGATAATGGCATAGGCGTACCTAACTCTATCAAAAAGAGAATTTTCGATCCATTCGTAACAACCAAAAGAGGTGAAGGTGGTAGCGGTCTAGGTATGCACTTAGTCTACAACCTAGTCACCCAAGCTCTAGATGGTTCTATTACCTTAGATGAGGACTACAGCGATGGCACTCGAATCATTATTTCTTTACCTTTAGGTGAATTAACATCATGAGGTTTTGGTTAACCTTTTCCCTGTTAATTGGCTCTTTCAATGTTATGGCCAAAACACCTGAACAAATACGCTCTGCATTTTTGTACCAAATGGCAAACTTTGTAGAATTTCCATCAATGACTGACACTGGTATTCGTTTTTGTTTTTATGATTTGAAATCAGGGCCAGGCGCTATCTTAAATAAAAATAAAAACCTTAAAATAAAAGGTTTACCCATTAGCATTAAAAAAGTAGAAAAAAATACTTCTATTGAGGAACTTTCCGAACAATGTGAAATCACATACTTTGATGGAGCTCTCAGCAATGATATACTATCTGCTTATAGCAAGAATACGCCCCTAGATATGTTAATGGTTAGTGATAACCTAAGCTTTTTAGATAATGAAGGAATGGTGGCGCTTGTTCAGGAGGGCAATAAAATTAGGCTTTATGTTAATAAGCAACAGATTACAAAACATAACTTTAAAGTACTTTCTCGGTTGCTTGCCGTGGCAAAGTTTCACCCTAACTGATTTTACTTGTTAACATTTAAATATACTCCTATAATCTTAAATATTCGGTTTTTTCTTCTAGTACCGAGTAAAATGTAAATAACATATTCCTAAAAGGTTAAATGATAATGCAAACGCCAGTCATTCTGATTGTTGAGGATGAAGACGTAACTCGCTTGAACCTCGTTAGTTTATTTGAGGCAGAAGGTTACAAAGTAATTGAAGCCATTGATGGCGATGATATGCACGACAAGCTAACGACTCATGATGATGTCAATCTGGTTATTATGGACATAAACTTGCCAGGCAAGAATGGCTTAATCTTAGCTCGCGAACTTCGTCAAAAGAAAAACGTTGGCTTAATTTTCTTAACTGGCCGTGACAATGATGTTGATCGAATTCTTGGTTTAGAAATTGGTGCTGATGATTACATCACTAAACCTTTCAACCCAAGAGAGCTAACAATTCGTGCTCGTAACCTGATCTCTCGTACAGGTAATACCCCTGAAGACGCATCTGTTGAAAGTAGTGGTGTTATTACATTCAACGGTTGGGAACTTGATGAAAACAGCCGCTGTTTAACATCTCCTGCGGGCGAAGCTAAGCGCTTACCTAAAGGCGAATACCGAGCTTTACGTTTAATGCTTGATTCTCCTGGCCGTATATTTAGCCGTGAACAATTGATCAAGCACATGACCGGTCGTGAGCTTCGTGCAAATGACAGAACAGTAGACGTAACAATTCGTCGTATTCGTAAGCACTTTGAAAGTGATACAAATACTTCTGAGCTTATTAGTACTATTCACGGTGAAGGCTACCGCTTCATCGGTAAGATTGATAACTAATCGATCTTACTAGTGTATACTAGTAAAAAAGGGCCTATTGGCCCTTTTTTAATGTCTAATATGCGCTGTTAATCAAAAATACTCTATCATTTTTAGTGACTAAAACTGATGCTAGCTTCGCTGTAAATTTCTTATTTAAAATACATAAGCAGCAAAACTCTCAACTGGTTATCGACAAATTTTCCTTGCCTCAAAACAGTTGACTTTATTAAGAGGATAAGTGTTACACCGATTTTCTTAAACTAAACTTTCGAACCTTTGGTAAAAGCAATAAGTTGAATAAGTCAACACTAGTTTTTTCTTAACCCAAGCATGACTTATTCTTTAGCAATTACCCGTTCCAACTATCAACAACCGTTTTAAGCTCTTTTTGTCCCGCTTCAAGCAAGTCATATAATTCGTCTAACCAAGTTTGAGCAACTTCTGCTCCAACCTGGGCCACTTCTTTTTCCATCTTTTTGGCGTGTTCTTGAACTTGCTTCAAGCCAACTGAACCAGATGCGCCTTTTAGTTTATGAGCAACAGAACTGTATTCATCGAAGTCACTATTATCAATAGATTGCTGTAATTCTTCACAATACTTAGGGCTTAATTTAGCAAATAAATCTGAACTTCGTTTAAACGCTTCAACACCCATTGAATCGATAAAGTCACAGATAGTTTCCATTTCTAATAAGGTGAACTCAGCTTGTTTATCAGCACAATTGGCTTTAGTTTCTATGAGTTTAGGTTTGGTCGCTCTGGCATTAATACCAAATAACTCTGCCAGCATCTTATCAAGTTTAATGGTGTTGATCGGCTTTGCTAATGCGCCTTGAATGCTGATCCCTTCTAGTTCTTCTTCTGCACTACGAACATTAGCTGTTAAGGCGACGATAGGTAATTTATCAAAATGGCTATCCGCTCTAATCTCCCGAGCAACTTCATCACCATTAATATCTGGCAATTGCATATCGAGTAAGACTAAATCTAGGTCATCTTCAGTTGCAACAAACGAAAGAGCATCTTCACCGGTTTCGGCCCAAATGACTTCATGTCCTCGTTGCTCTAGTAGATTGGTCGCGATTTCTGCATTCAAAGGCACATCTTCAACTAACAGAATGTAAAGGCTACGACCCGCATAGCTTTGCTCTTTTGGAGCAGCGGTCAGTGTTAGTGGAATTTCAACCTCAAAGCGACTTCCTTGACCAACAATACTGCTCACTTGAATACTGCCCTGCATAGCTTCAACAAGCGCTTTCGTCACTGCTAGCCCAATGCCTGAACCTATGGCATTCGAACCGTTTGCACTTGGTGCCTTGTAATACATTTCGAAAATTCTAGCGAGCTGATCTTGTGCAATACCTGACCCAGTATCAGTAATGCTCATAACGAGCCACACTTCGCCATCACGATTTTCACGCTTACACTCAAGTGTCACACTTCCTCTGTGGGTGAATTTCACGGCATTGTTAATTAAATTCCAAAGCACTTGTCTTAAGCGAGTTGGGTCTAATAAAGCGTAGACATCTAAGATCCCTTGTCTATTAATATTGAACTCTAAGCCCTTTTGCTCTGCGATAAGCCCAGTGAAGTTCACCACATCATTAATAAAATCTGAAACATTGATACTGTCGGCAGCAATATCTAACTGCTCTCTGTCGATTTTATCCAGATCTATGATGTCATTGAAAATATTACCTAAAGTTTCTGCACTAGAGAAAATGGTATTACACCAGCTCTTTTGTTGCTTACTCAGCTCTGTGTCCAACATCATACGGGTTAAACCAACAATGCCATTCAGTGGCGTACGAAGCTCATGACTTAAAGTCGCAATAAACTTACCTTTATCTTTATAGGCTGTTTCAAGCTCCTGCTCTGCTTCTTTACGCGAAGTAATATCACGGCCAAATGCTAGTAAACCAATATACTCGCCCTGCTCATTGATAAATGGCAGCTTGCGCATCTCAAACCAGCGGTTTTCATCATTGACCGGGTACTCAACGTCCAGCGTGAGCGCTTGATGCGTTTTCGCAACTTGCTCATCTGTTTTAAGCACTTCAGGAATGTAGCTTTCAGGGTAAATATCAAAAACACTTTTACCGATAAGCTCATCGCTATGCTTACCCATGACTTTTTCAAACATCTTGTTGCAACCGGCAAAAATACCTTGCTCGTCACGGTAATAGAATAAATCGGGAGAAGAGTCGACAATCGAACGAAGCAGCATACTTTGTTGCGCTAGTTCTTGCTGCGTTTTCTTACGCTCTGCGATTTCACGGCGTAACTCTTCAATGGCTCGATGCTTGGCATGTAAAGCGATTTTACGTTCGTCAATTTCGCTATTTAGCCGGGTAATATTGTCTTTTAAACTCTGATTTAAAAGCTTTTCTTGTTGGGTTGCGGTATCTAAATACGCTCTAGAAGCCTCAAGTTCTTTAAGTGCTTGAATGCAAATAACTAGTAAGGCAGGAGAAGTAACGGCGGCAAAAAACATAATTGCCAATACATCAACAATGACAATCTCACCTAACGCCACATAGTAGAACATGCATGACAAAATTAGTGAGGCGAGTAATATCAGGCAATAACACAGCACTCCAGCTTGCTTTTCACCATATTTATTAATCACATTGGCAAGGACTTTTAGCCATGATCCAAATGAAGAATCTATCATATTAATCAATTTGCTCCGTTAACTGTTTCATTATACGCAAGCAAGTGATTAATCCCAAAGCATTAAAAGTCCAAAAAGCCACAATAGACGTATAAAGTTCTTAACAGTTCTTAATAAACGCGCTAATTGATAATGCGAACATATACGCATTAAAGCGTTAAATAGTGTAATATGCGCGACTCGAAAATGTCGTGAAAAAGAGGGTTAACATGCAGACTACAATGCCAGATATTGCTCATTCAGCCGATGCACTACAAACCGGTAAATTAGATTGGGTAGGAATGGGTAACATCGAGCTACCTTTAATGCTTGCAACAAAAGGCTTGCCAGAACAGCCTGTAACAGCAAAAGCAGACGCATTTGTAAACCTGCATAAAGAAGATGCTAAAGGCATTCATATGTCTCGCCTATTCTTAGCCCTAGATACTTTGTCTTGTGAGCAAGCCCTGTCGCCAAACACGCTAAAACAACTGCTCGACGAATTTGTAACGACACACCAAGATATCAGCGATGCAGCAAAAGTGGTTATTAACTTTGAATTGCCACTACGCCGACCTTCTTTACTAAGCAAAAAACAAGGTTGGAAAAGCTACCCTGTTAGCATTACTGCCTCGTTGGTTAACCAAACGTTTTCTATAGAACTAGCATTAGATGTTACCTACTCATCTACTTGCCCTTGCTCTGCGGCGTTAGCTCGTCAACTTATTCAAGACGCTTTCGCAGCGAAGTTTAAAGATAAAGACATTTCTCACGAAGAAGTGCATGCTTGGCTTGGCACTACCGAAGGCGTACTGGCAACACCGCATTCGCAACGTAGTATTTCAAACATTAAAATTAAACTTGATGATAACTGTCAAGAATTCGACATTGTAGGGTTAGTCAACTTAGTTGAAGATGAACTTAAAACCCCCGTTCAAGCGGCAGTGAAACGTGAAGATGAGCAAGAGTTCGCTCGTTTGAACGGCCAAAACCTGATGTTTTGTGAAGATGCGGCAAGAAAGCTCAAAGCACTGTTCGAAAAAGCAGGGTTTGCCGATTACTATATCAAGATTAATCACTACGAATCTTTACATGCTCACGATGCTGTGGCCTATGCATTCAAAGGCGTAGCTGGCGGTTATTCAGCTTAAGTCTGCTTTCACTCCACAATTGGCAAGAACTTTGCTTATAAACATCAAAGTCAAATTGTTGTTGTGGAGTGTTATATGGAGTTCGCTTTATTATTAGTTTTTGCATTGGTAGCTGGCGCGTCGATCGTCATTGCAAAATATACCGATGCAGGTGGCAATCCATACCCTTTCAATCGTAAAGAATCTGTCTTCAGCACTGTTGAAGCTACTTTCCTAAGTCTACTAGAGCGTGCTGTTGGCGATAAATTTAAGATTGTCAGCCGTGTTAAGTTGATTGATTTAATCGAGTGTAAGCCTGGTTTGTCAAAAAAGGCACGCAGAGCTGCTTTGGCTAAAGCTAAAAATAAACAACTCGATTACGTGCTGATTGATAAAACTACACTAAACATTGTTGCGGCTGTTGACCTTGTCAATAATTCGAACAAGAGCGGCCATAAAGCGCAAAAAGATTGGTTTGTAACCGGTGCTTTAGAGTCAGCGAATATTCCGCATATTCGTATGAAAGTTAAAACAGGCTATAAAGCCAATGAAGTACGCAGCGCCATTTTGTATAAAATTGGTCAACAACCTCAACCAGTTCGCAAACCTAGAACACGTACTGAGAAGCCTGCAGTGCTTTCTCCTTCACAAGCAAAGGCGCATTCAACGCAAACCCAGCTTGCTGAAATTTAACAGTTTCCATATGTCACAAAAGCCCTTTGAATATTCAAAGGGCTTTTTTCTTTCTAAATAACCTGAGCTCTGGATAATAAATCCATCTCCAGCGGCTACTTTCAACGTTAACTGCGTTGAATTTACTTGCAATAGGCCAGCTATTGACGCGTAAATTCGCCTTGTTATCGCTAAAAGTCTCCGGCTGCAGACTTTAAAAATTACTTATCATCTCAAATCAATAAGTTAGTAAATCTCTTAACCAAAGTTCAGGTTAAATGGACGCTTTGCAATCAATACTATGATGATAAAGCTTTATATCATCACTGATATGAACAAGTTTTTTATAAAAGTGCGATAGGCTATACTAGCGAAAATTTTTTGAGGAATAGAAATCATGAAAGTAGGTATTATCGGTGCAATGGAGCCTGAAGTTGCAATTTTGCGTGAGGCTTTACAAAACAAAAAAGAACTAACTAAAGGCGGCTTCACTTTTTATACTGGCGAACTTGCTGGTCATACTGTGACTTTAGTTCAATCTGGCATTGGTAAAGTGGCAGCAACCGTTGCGACTACACTTTTAATTGATAATTTCAATCCTGACTGCGTCATTAATACCGGATCTGCTGGCGGCTTTGATCCTGAATTAAATGTTGGTGATGTGGTTATTTCTGACGAAGTTCGCCACCATGATGTAGATGTGACGGCTTTTGGCTACGAAATTGGCCAAGTTCCACAAATGCCTGCTGGCTTTGCAGCACACGCTGCATTAATTGATGCTGCGAAAGCGAGTGTTGCTATCCTTGAAGACACACAAACAAAGGTCGGTCTAATTTGTACTGGTGACTCATTTATGTGTGATCCTGTTCGCATTGACAAAACGCGTCAAGATTTCCCATCAATGTTAGCTGTAGAAATGGAAGGTGCTGCAATTGCTCAGGCATGTCATGTACTTAATACGCCATTTGTGGTGATCCGCTCACTATCTGATATTGCAGGTAAAGAGTCTCCACAATCTTTTGAAGAATACCTAGAAGTTGCCTCTGTAAATTCTTCTAAACTAGTGACTGAACTACTTGAGCAGCTAAGCAACACTAGCTTGTAATGGTAGAAAATCAGCAGTTTGAGGCTTTTCAAAGCCTCATTATTTTTATCTGCGCGATAGCAGCGGCTCACTCGTTACCGCTGCTGAATAGCTACAACCCAATTACTTTCTTTTCGCTTATTTTTGAACGCATAGGTGCTCGTGTCTTTAAACCAGAGAGAAGTGCCTCATTACAAAAAATAGCCGGTGTATTAGGTTTCTTTCTTCCCATTTTTACCATTGTACTTATTGCAGCACTGATTAGTCAGTTTGCATTTTATCCAGCTTGGCTTGGGGGATTAGTACTCTACTTTTGTTTAGATACTCGCGTGTTACAAAGAGCCAAACGCATAGCTGCACTTCTACAACAAAAACAAAAAGCAACGGCGAGGCAATTGTTAGCACAAAACGTAGTTCGTGATGTCAATGAGTTATCAAGTATAGGCATTGCCAAAGCCTGCATAGATAGCACTGCCTTAAGAACGGTTCGCCACTACTATCTTGTGATTTTCTTTTACTTACTACTCGGCCCGCTCGCTGCCTTCTCTTTTAAATTACTACTGGTATGTGATCATGCTTGGCGAAAGCGCGTGCCGCCTAACAGCGCTTTTATAAAACCATTGCAGACAACCATTTTTTATATTGAAATTTTACCGCTCAGAGGCTTTATCTTTTTACTGGCCTTGTTTTTACAAGGTAAGAAAACTTTTCATTACTTCAAACACTATGCAAGGCACTGCTATCAAACGAATACTGGCTGGATCTTATCTCTTTTTGCCGCAAACCTATCAATCCAGTTAGGTGGCCCGTGTAAATATCAAGGTGAGCGCTTTGCGAAAATGCGTATTGGCGCTGAGCGTCACCCTGAGCCTGAAGATATAAAACAGTGTTTAACATTTTTAGAGAGAATTAAGTGGTTTACTTTCTCTTTAATCGCACTGATATGGCTTTTAGATTGGTTTATTGATCTTTATTTAAATACTTAAACAAATAAACATGAAAAAAAGACATAAAAAAGCTGGTTTAAAACCAGCTTTTTAATATTTGAAATAACGAGTGTTTAGCTGACTGTCACTTTTGCAAACTTACGCTTACCAACTTGATAAATCTGTGTTGAGCCTTTCTCAATCACAAGCTTACTATCAGTCACTTTCTCTTCACCGTTTAACTTAACAGCGCCTTGCTTAATCATACGCATGGCTTCTGAAGTACTAGCTACAAGACCTGCTTCTTTAAGCAGCTGAGAGATCATCGTAGAGTCTTCATCAATTGTGATAGTCACTTCTGGGATCTCATCAGGTAAGGCATTTTTCTGGAAACGCTTAATGAAATCTTGGTGTGCAGCTTCAGCATCAGCTTCACTGTGGAAGCGTGCAATCATTTCTTTGGCAAAATCAATCTTAATGTCACGCGGGTTACGACCATTTGCAACCTCTTGCTTAAGGCCTTCAATTTCTTCAATTGAAAGTGCGCTTAATAACTCGTAATAACGCCACATTAATTCATCTGAAATTGACATGACTTTACCAAACATGTCGTTTGGTGCATCAGTAATACCAATGTAGTTACCAAGTGACTTAGACATCTTTTGAACGCCATCTGTACCTTCTAATAATGGCATCATTAATACTGTTTGTGGCTTTTGACCTTCATCTTTTTGCAGCTCACGACCCATGAGTAGGTTAAAGCGCTGATCAGTACCACCCAGTTCTACGTCAGCTTCTAGTGCAACAGAATCCCAACCTTGAACTAAAGGATATAAGAATTCATGAATTGCAATCGCTTGACCGCCAGCATAACGCTTTTTAAAGTCATCACGCTCTAGCATACGCGCAACCGTTTGGCGTGCAGCCAGTTTGATCATGCCTGCACTGCCTAGTTGCTCCATCCAAGTAGAGTTAAATGCCACTGTGGTTTTTGCAGGATCTAGAATTTTGAAAACTTGCTCTTTATATGTTTCAGCATTTGCTAGCACGTCTTCACGTGTTAATGGTTTACGAGTGACGTTTTTACCCGTTGGATCACCAATCATACCGGTGAAATCACCAATTAAGAAAATAACCTCATGACCTAAGTCTTGGAAGGTTTTCATTTTATTAATTAGAACAGTGTGACCTAAATGCAAATCTGGTGCTGTTGGATCGAAACCCGCTTTAATTTTTAGCTTTTTACCAGATTTCAATCTTTCCTTTAATTCATCTTCAATAAGAATCTCTTCTGCACCGCGCTTAATCTCGGCTAATGCAGTTTCAAAGTCCACCATTCGTCGCTCCAAAATATACAGTTTATCGCACGATTCTAGCCTATATTCAGATCAGTTTAAATGCACAAAACACTGGTATTCACGCTTTATTGCGTATATCCTGCAATATTATTACCGATTTATCTTGACAGCAGAAAAGGCGCGTTATGGTTCACGTTGTTCATAAGCTTCCTAAAAAACACAAACTGCTTATTCTTACCTGCATTTCTGTCATGCTGATAATTGCTTTATGGCCGTCAGAAAAGGCAACTGCATCAAGAGACAGTGACAAAAAAGCACTCGAAGTTGGCAAGCGTTACGAATTACCCGTAAAAGTTTCTGAAAATGAAGAGCAACTTACAACTTTAAGTGCCCCCGCAGAAGTTCAAGCACCAGAAAAAACCACAATTGATACCCTTGAATTCAATGACTTTGAAGTAAAGCATGGCGATAGCCTTGCGGTACTGTTCAAGCGTGCAGGTTTTTCAGCGCAAACTTTACATAAATTAGTTAACACCAATGCTGAAACACGCAAACTGACTAAAATCCACCCTGGTGAAGTGTTGAGTTTTGCAAAAAATGCCGAGGGTGAGTTAACGCATCTTAAGTATGTACTTTCGAAAACTGACACCTTGTTGGTGTCTTTAGATGAAGAACAAAAATATCAAACAGCGATCCACAGCAAAGAAATCGAAACAGTCAATCAAAGCGCTGGCGGTAAAATTAAGTCAAGCTTCTGGACTGCTGGTATTTCGGCAGGCTTATCTGAACGTCAAATTATGAACTTTGCTGATATCTTTGGCTGGGATATCGATTTTGCCAATGATATTCGCAAAGACGATACCTTTTCTTTGGTTTACGAAACTCATTATGTCGATGGTGAGCTAATTGGAAATGGTAAAATCATCGCCGCTGAGTTTATTAACCAAGGTGAACGTTTTAGTGCAATTCGTCACACCGACGGTAATTTCTACACACCAGAAGGCCGCAGTATGCGTAAAGCCTTCTTACGTGCCCCAGTTAACTTTAAATATATCAGCTCTAACTTTAACCCGCGCCGCAAGCACCCTGTCACGGGTAGAGTATCGGCGCACCGAGGCATCGATTATGCTGCACGTGTTGGAACGCCAGTTGTTTCATCAGGTAATGGTAAGGTGACTAAATCTGGGTATAACAAACTCAATGGTAACTATGTGTTTATCCAACATGGTAGTCAGTATGTCACTAAGTACCTGCACCTGAATAAACGTATGGTTAAAACAGGCCAGAAAGTAAAGCAGGGTCAAAAAATTGGTACTGTTGGTGCTACTGGTCGTGTAACTGGTGCGCATTTACACTATGAGTTTTTAGTAAATGGGGTTCACCGCAACCCGAAAACCGTAAAACTACCTAAGTCTGAACCGCTACCGAAAACCGAACTCGCTAAGTTCAAACCGGTTGCCAAAGATTTACTTGCCCAGCTAGAGCGCTCAAGAGAGCTTAGGTTAGCACTGAATAACTAACTCTTAATAACTTACCAAATTAAAAAAGCAGCGCCGTAGCTGCTTTTTTAATGCCTGAAATTTACCTAGCTTCTCGCTTCTCGCTTCTCGCTTCTCGCTTCTCGAGTTTAAAACCAGCATAGTGATAACAAACAAATTTCAGGCACAAAAAAACCCGCCGAAGCGGGTTTTTAAAACTTTCAGATTGCGATTATTGCGCAGCCATGAAGTCGATACCTTCTTGGATATCTTTGTTTAATGTTTCTAGCATGTCGTTCTTCGCTTTCTCTTCGAACGCGCTTAGCTCGCCGTAAGAAAGAATTTCTTCAACACCGTTAGTACCTAAACGTACTGGGTGTGCGAAGTATGCTGCGTCACCGTTCTCAACTGCAACGTATGCATAGTCAACAACGTTTTGCTCGCCCTGAAGACCTTTAACTAGAGAGAAGCAGAAACGTGCTGCAGCTGCACCCATTGAAAGTGTCGCTGAACCGCCACCCGCTTTCGCGTTAACAACTTCAGTACCCGCGTTTTGGATACGTGGAGTAAGTGCTGCAACTTCTTCTTCAGTGAACTCAACACCTTCAACTTGAGAAAGTAGAGGAAGAATAGTAGTACCTGAGTGACCACCGATAACTGGTACTTTAACTTCAGATACGTCAACACCTTTCAGTTCAGCAACGAATGCTTCTGAACGGATAACGTCTAGCGTAGTTACACCGAATACTCGTGATGCTTCATAAGTACCCGCTTTTTTGAATACTTCAGCAACGATTGGTACAGTGCCGTTTACTGGGTTAGTGATAACACCAACTAGAGCTTTAGGACAGTTACGTACGATACCTTCAGCAAGTGTCTTGATGATACCAGCGTTAACATTGAAAAGGTCAGCACGGTCCATACCTGGCTTACGAGGCATACCAGCTGGGATAAGAACAATGTCAGCACCCGCTAGCGCTGCGTCAAGATCATCTGCACCAAAACCTGCAACTTTAACTGCAGTTGGGATGTGAGATAGGTCTACAGCAACACCAGGAACAACTGGCGCTACGTCGTATAGAGATAGCTCAGAACCTGCAGGAAGGCCATTTTTAAGAAGTAAAGATAGAGCTTGACCGATACCGCCAGCGGCACCTAATACAGCAACTTTCATGTGGAATTCTCCATAATTTGAAGGTGGAATTGTGTGTGCTGTAAAGATAATGAAAAGTGCAGGTAAAAACAAATTTATCGGCGCTATTTTAAGGTTTTTTTCGACTATAGTTGTAAAATATTGCTTTCAGCGTGCAAGCTCGCTTTACACTTTAAAATATTCATTCCTGTGTTTCTAAAAATCCCCTATCACTTAAGCAAATCTTGCAATCAATTCACTTTGTTTTTTAATTGCAAAGTTGGGTCTGGATTCAGAATTGTGTAAAATCTAAGTAATATTTAATAAACGAGTTCAATTATGCAAGCAAACGAAAAGCAAGAAGCACTGATAAAGGCCTTCAAAGCACTATTAAAAGAAGAAAACTTTGGCTCGCAGGGTGAAATTGTCGATGCCCTGAAAGATCAAGGCTTTGATAATGTAAGTCAAAGTAAAGTGTCACGTATGCTAAGTAAGTTTGGTGCAGTAAGAACTCGTAACGCAAAACAAGAAATGGTTTACTGCTTACCGGCAGAAATGGGCGTACCAACAGCTAAAAGCCCTTTGAGACAATTAGTGATTGATATCATGCACAATGAAATGATGATCATCATCCGTACTAGCCCTGGTGCAGCTCAACTGATTGCCCGTTTACTAGACTCATTAGGTACTGCTGATGGCGTATTAGGCACCATTGCCGGTGACGATACTATTTTTATTGCACCAGCTAAAATCTCTGAGATAGATGTAACACTTGAGAAAGTAAAAACTTTATTCGACAACGTTTAACTTTCGGCTATTTGCGCCATGTTTTGCAAAAACTGCACGGATGGCGCAAAAAACGCAGCTCCCATATCGGCCTGACAATAATCTAACCACGCATCGTAATGCTGTTCGTTCCCTACTCGTGTCGTTAACAGCTTCTCGAAAGCATCCCCTTTTGCGGCACAACTCACCCATAAAGATCCTTGCTCAAAGACATCTCCAAACGGCATACTTTGCTCAAGCAATAAAGGTAAGTTGTCTGCATTTTTAAGCTCTGTTAATACGGCATGGCTATTGGTTAAGACGTGTTCTAGCTTTTTATTCTCTAAACGAGAGCGGCCCATAATGGCTTCTTGGTCATTCAAACTGAGTTGTTGCCAACGGTTTAGATCAAACTTCACTCGCTGTACATGAATGTAGCTACCTTGATCTTCAAAGCTTTCAGGATCATGAACTAAAGCCACTTGTCGTTTGAAACGTCCATGAGGCGTATTAGTACCATAAATAAAGCCGTTAAAGTTTCGACCGTCTAAGAATCGGAAAGTGCGGATATGTGCAACCAACTCCACTTTACCTGCCAACATATGTCTGACACTTTGTGCAAATAAATGATTCACATCTTCTCTGTCAGAGCGGATCACATAGAGCAAATCAAATGGCTGAGTGTGCATAAGGTGCTCGTGAGAGCGAATATGCGGGAAGCTTTTTAACTCTTTTGGAATGCATTCAGGGTAAATATGTGGCCAGTATTGCGCACCAATAGCTACGAAGCTCGATACCATAGACTCAGAAAAGCGGTCGCTCAATTCTGATTGTAAGCGTTCACACTGCCCTAATGCTGCTCTAACGGCTTCATCTTGCCCATCGAGCACATTAAAAAACAAATGTAATCCATGCAGATTTGCCTCTGCACACACTCCTGACTGCGGCTGAGCCATGGCACCCCAAGTTATAATAAGTAATGACTATGAAAAGAAATTTACCGCATGTGGCTTAATTTTAAAAGTCACTGGCTCATTAATATTCAGGGCATGTTCACTTTCGACGGGCACTTCGATGACTTGATCTGCCACTTTTATTTGGTAAATAAACTCAGTCCCAATAAAGCGCGATTGAAGTATTTCTAAGTCATTCGTCTCGCCATTTTCTAGCTGTATATGAGCAGGTCGAATATAAATTTGCCCGTTACCTTGCGCATTTTCACACGCTTTTGTCGAAGTAAATTTCCCAAATGAAGTAGTGAACTGGCTTTTATCTTCAACTTGGGCTGGAATATAAATGCCCTGCCCCAAAAATTCTGCCACTTCTCTACAAGCTGGCTGCTCAAACAACGTTTTAGCATCGCCTAATTGGGCTATTTTACCTTGATGCATCACAGCCAGTTTATCAGCAAAAGCAAAGGCCTCTTCTTTTGAGTGACTAACAAAGATAGCCGAGACCTTTTGATCTTTTATAATCTGTCGAATGTCATTGATAAGTTGGAAGCGCACTTGCGCATCAATATTCGAAAAAGGCTCATCAAGCAGTAACAAGTTAGGTTTATAAGCAAGCGCTCTTGCAATGGCGACACGTTGTTGCTGACCACCTGAAAGCTCATGAGGATATCGCTCAGCAAATTCAGATAAATGCACAAGCTCCAGCATTTCATTTACACGTGCTTGTTTGTCTGCCTTATTAAATTTGCTCAAGCCAAACGCGATATTTTGGGCAACGGTTAAATGAGGAAATAACGCATAATCCTGAAACATCATGCCAATATTACGATGCTGCGGCGCTGTAAACTGCGTGTTGTCACTCATGGTTTTACCATGAATAACAATTTGACCTTGCTGAGGCGTTAATAAACCTGCCACGGCTTTTAAAGTAGTTGTTTTTCCACAGCCACTGGCCCCTAATAAGCAAACAATTTCATTTTCGGCGACTTCTAAATCTAAATTTTCAATCACTTTTTGGCCATCGTATTGATAGCTCAAGTTTTTTAAAGACAAACTACTCATGAATTGTGCTGCTCCATTGAGCGATTAACAAAATACAAAGGCACTAAGCCAACAAGAACAATAAATAATGCAGAAATGGACGCAAGCTCTAGCTGCTCGTCACTGACATATTGGAATACATGGGTTGCCAAGGTTTCAAAATTGAAAGGACGAAGTAATAAAGCGGCAGGAAGCTCTTTCATACACTCGATAAACACCAATAACCCAGCAGTTAAAATGCCCCCGCGTAAAAGTGGGATATGCACACTACTTAGCATTTGCGCAAAATTCTTACCCATACTTTGGCTTGCCATATCAAGCGACGGACTAATTCGTACATAGCTAGCTTCAACAGCGCCTTGAGCAATGGCATAAAAACGCACCACATACGCAAATACCATAGCAAAAATAGTACCGCTAAATAGTAGCCCAGGTTCAAATGCGGTGCCTTCTAACCAGTCATTTAGCTTAGTATCAAGCAAAGTAAGCGGCAGTAAAACCGCAATTGCTAATACTGTCCCTGGCAGTGCGTAGCCTGTACTAGAGACTCGCCCAGGCAAGGCCTTAGACTTTTGTTCACCAATGCGCTGATAAAACAACACGATAATACTTAAAGCGATTGCGATGACACTCACCCATAAAGAGATCTTCAAGCTTTGCCAAGCATATAAGAAAAACTCAGCGTTCCATGCTTGGTCGAAATAATCTATTGAATAACCGACAAGTACACCAACAGGTAAGGCAAAAGCAAAAAACAACACCACAATACAATAGATACTGGCAAGCCATGCGTACTTACCTGATAGCACATATAAATGCGTGTCGTTTACGGCACTTTGCCTTTCATGCACTGTGGTATTTTTACGGCTAATTTTTTCTAGTGTGATGGCCACAAATAAGAACAACAACATGATCCCAGAAATTTTCGCAGCCGCAGTCAACGAGTAATAGCCGAGCCAAGTATCATAAACGGCCGTTGTAAGTGTGCTGACAGCAAAATAATGCACTGTAGCAAAGTCTGCCATGGTTTCCATACTGATCAACGCAAGCGCCGCAACAATCGCACCTCTTGCAAGGGGTAAACTCACCTTGAAGAAGCTTTGTAGTGGGCTCATGCCCATTAGCTGACTAGCTTGCAATAACTTAAATGACTGCTCGCGCAAAGCAGTTTTAAAAATAAGGTAAAGATAAGGATATAAAACTAATGCAATCATCACGATTGCACCGCCTAATGTACGAATATCAAAGAACCAATAGTCATCCGGCGATTGCCATCCAAACCACTCCCTTAAAGCAATTTGTACTGGACCTGCATAATCAAATAAGTCGGTGTAGACGTAGGCAATAATATAGGTTGGCATTGCTAAAGGGAGCATCAGCGCCCATTCGAAGTATTTTTTACCGGGAAATTGACAATAAGCAGTAAGCCAGCCGAGCGGTAATGCAATTAAGCAACTTAAGAGGAGCACGCCGGCAATAAGTACGAGGGTGTTATAAATATAATCCCAAAGCACAGTATCCCAAAGGTGGGTAAAAACATCAGAGTCGCCTTGCAGCGACTCGAAGATTAAAAATGCCAATGGTGCTGATAAGCAAGCGCCTATCAGCCAAGCAAAAACCTGCCATCTAGACAGAGAAAGTAATGATTGCATTAAAGATCAAATTTTACCTCATCGATTAGCTTAAGTGCTAAAGGACGGTATTTACTAATTTCTGACAATGGTAAGTTGTCTTCCTTAAACTCACCCCAAGATGCCACAAGTTCAGAAAGCGCCACACCTGGTTTAACTGGATATTCCATATTCATTGACGCATACATATTTTGCGCCTTATTGTCCGTCATAAACTCGATAAGTTTCAAGGCGTTTTCTTTATTTTTCGAATATTTCGTTAGCACAACACCTGAAACATTTAAGTGCGAGCCGCGATTTGTTTGGTTCGGGAAGTTGATATAAACAGAATCAGCCCATGGCTTTTGCTTTTCATCTTGTAGCATCTTGCCAAAGTAATAGCTATTGCCTAATGCAAGATCACATAAGCCCTCTTTCACTGCTTTAACTTGTGCTCTGTCATTACCTTGTGGTTTGCGAGCTAAGTTTGCTTTCACGCCCTCTAGCCATGATTTAGTTTCAGCTTCGCCATGATGCGCGATCATAGACGCAACTAGTCCTAGGTTATAAGGGTGCTTACCAGAACGTGTACATATTTTACCTTTGTACTTTACATCAGCCAGTTCTTCGTAAGTTAAGGCGTCTAATTTGCCTAAACGCTCTTTGGATGAATATACGTTACGAACACGTTTAGTTAATGCAACCCACTGACCTTCTGGGTCGCGAAAGCTTGCAGGTACATTTTTGGTCACTACATCGCTTTTTATCGGCTGTGTTAAATCCATCGATTCTAACTGCATTAAAGCACTGAAGTTTGATGTTAAAACTACATCAGCACGGCTATGCTTACCTTCACGCTTAACTCTTTCAATTAACCCTTTTTTTGCAAAAACCACATTCGTTTTAATGCCAGTTTGCTTAGTAAAATCATCAAGAATAGGTTGAATTAGAAAAGGCTGACGGAAAGAATAAATGTTGATTTCTTCGGCTGCCATAGCAGGCAAACACGTGACGGTTGAGAGTAGAATAGCCAATGCTTTTTTCATAAGGCCTCCAAAGCCAAACAATAATTATTATCAACTAATTTTAACTATTCTATTTCTAAAGTACACCCTTTTACTGATTAAAAACTGTAACTTGATTTTCTATTAACGTCTAATTAGCAATTGATTATGTAAGAGATCTCTCACTTTAGGTGTCGCTTTGAAGTAAAACGCAGCTCAACAAAACAACAACTAGAAAATTAGTCATTATTAATCATGAGCTTGAATCCTTATTCTCAATTCAGCTCTTCAGACGATTTAATTTTTTGCCTTTTAATACTGCACCACTCCATTAAACTTATTACATCTTTAGGAAGCCAGTGATGGCCGAAAATCACATGATGTGTAATGGACTGTAATAGTTAATTATTGCCAAATACGGTTTAATTACCTTATGGAATAACAGGATGAGCGCTCAAGGTGAGCCACACAGGATGTATATAGGATTTAATGGAGCCATGGTGGCCAAATTTGTTATGGATAACGGCAGGAAGCTCGGATAAGGGCATATGGATGTTTGGCATAAAGCCAATGAAGGACACTACAGGAAGTAGTACTCGCTAAATCATAAAGAGCGAGTGAAAGGACATTGATTGTATGGAGTTGATCAGCTCAAAACCAAAGCAGGACGCTTAGAAGATTCCGTCAACGCGGCTCATAGAGCCGCGTTTCTTCGTTTAAGGGTTATAAATTTAACTTAAACTTCTTTTTCCCTTTAAGTATGCATCTCTAAAATCAATAAAGTGGGCTGTTAGTTTTTCTGCAGCTGAGCTTTCACCTGATTCTGCCAACACAACACACGCGACTTCTGCTGTACCTAGCTGATGAGCATGCGGAGCAACTCTGAGTTTATAATCTGATAGGGAGTCAGGGGACACAGAAAGCACCGGAAAAGTATCTAAATACTCACTCTTTCTAAACATTTTTTTCGCTTCGCGCCATGTGCCATCTAAAAAAATAAATAATGGCTTTTTAGACTCAACACGTTCAACTCTTGTAATAACGCGTTCAGGTTCAGCGCTATCAGCGGGGAAAACGACAATAGGCTGATAACTTGGATCTTTTAGAAGCGATAGCAATGCCTCATCTGGCTCAGTCCTATCCCAACGGAAAGCATAGTTATCAGGCACCACATCTGCGATTAAACGCCCCGTATTTGAGGGCTTAAAACTTTCATTGTGATACATTAATAGGCACACTGCACTTTGACAATCTTCGGCAACTTGAAGGTTGTCACAGATACACAAATGTTCAGAGAGCAAACAAGCTTCACAGCGGGATAATTTCGAACCACGCGCTTTAAACTCTCGCTTGGCCGCAGCAATTTGCTTTTGACGTAGAATTAATACTGAATTTTTCACTAATACCCCTTAGGTTATAAGCCTCATATTGTAATCAACTAAGTCCATAAAATCAGTAAGGAACTCAAATGAAGATACAAAACTCGCAAAGATTAGGTTTTCGACTCATGGATAAAAATGATGCCGATTTGCTATTCGAATTAGACCAAGATCCTGCGGTCATGAAATATTTAACGCATGGTAAGCCAAATTCAATGCAGACAATTAAAGATATTTTTATCCCTCGTTTAGAGCAATTCACAAATTTAGAAAAAGGTTGGGGCTTATGGCAAGTAAATACCTTAGAAGAGGATCTGTTCATTGGTTGGATATTAGTTCGTCCTATGGGCTTTTTTACAGGTCAACGTAACGACTGTAATTTAGAGCTGGGCTGGCGCTTTAAACAAATGAGTTGGGGCAAGGGCTATGCGACTGAAGCCGCACAACATATAGCTAATACACTCGCTACTAACAAAACATATGCCGCTTTTTCAGCCGAGGCCCTTGAAGGCAATTTAGGCTCCATCAATATTATGAAGAAGCTTGGTATGCGCTATATAAAGCATTTCATTCATCAAGATGAACAAGGTCAGCATAGCGCTGTGCTTTACTCTAAAGAGTTGTAAGCTCTCTGACGAGAAGCAAATTGGCTACGGCTAAGGGGGGAATACTTGATCCAGAGTGAACCTTCTACAGCTTGGCTAGCTAAAACAGAGTAAGAGCTAAATTTCCAGGCATAAAAACGACGCTCAATGGTTATTTCTCACATCAATAGTTTGATGTGCCGGACGCGGGACTTGCTGTATGGAGAGTGAACCTCAGACCGTCTGGCTTATAAGCACAGTAGATATTATAAATTTCAGGCATAAAAAAACCGACTTCCGTCGGTTATTTCTCACATCAAGAGTTTGATGTGGCGGACGCGGGAGGATTCGAACCTCCGACCGCCTGGTTCGTAGCCAGGTACTCTATCCAGCTGAGCTACGCGTCCGTATATCAAATTCTCTATTTTTACCATCTGAGAAAGATGGCGGACGCGGGAGGATTCGAACCTCCGACCGCCTGGTTCGTAGCCAGGTACTCTATCCAGCTGAGCTACGCGTCCGTATTTGAGTTTGTTTTACATCTTAACATCTACGATGCGAACGTTGTTCGTAGCCATCATTGCTAAATAAGCTATCCAGCTGAGCTACGTGTCCGGATTAAGTTATTTTATATCTTACTTTAGATACTCATGTATTTAACCACTTTGAGAAGTGGCGGACGCGGGAGGATTCGAACCTCCGACCGCCTGGTTCGTAGCCAGGTACTCTATCCAGCTGAGCTACGCGTCCGGAACAAGTTGTTTTACATCTTACTTTAGATACCCATATATTTAACCACTTTGAGAAAGTGGCGGACGCGGGAGGATTCGAACCTCCGACCGCCTGGTTCGTAGCCAGGTACTCTATCCAGCTGAGCTACGCGTCCATATTTGAGTTTGTTTTACATCTTAACATCTACGATGCGAACATTGTTCGTAGCCAACATTGCTAAATAAACTATCCAGCTGAGCTACGCGTCCGTAATTACAAGAGACCATTTAAAAATGGCGGAGAAGGAGGGATTCGAACCCTCGATAGGGCTACAAACCCTATACTCCCTTAGCAGGGGAGCGCCTTCAGCCACTCGGCCACCTCTCCGTCTTGTGGATGCGTATAATAAAGGCTTACGAAAATAAGTCAAACACTTTTATAGTAAATTATTGTCAAATGCTCATAGAATATGCAGCTTAGCTCAATCCATCTAACTTATGTTTATCTTTTAAACTAACTGATTGAAAAGCACACTGAAAAACAACTAAATGTGCTTTAATTTTTGTAAAAACAAAAAAGCCAGAAGAAATACCTTCTGGCTTTTAGAACTATAAGAGCGGACTATGTTTATAAACCAGCGCGCGCTTTAATTGTACCTATTAAAGCTGAACCACCATGACCGTTGCCCTCAGCCCATGATATATCAGCACCATCGGCTAATTTGCTTTTTGGTAAATTCTTTACAATATACTCGCCGGCATCTACCGCATTACTAGCAATAGCGTGACGTAACAGGTTATTACCATTACATAATACGCCATCGAAAATGTTCCTTATTTTTAGACGAGAGCTCTTCAGCTTTTTACGCAAACCACCTTTATCGTCTGCAGCAACATATTCACACAGTGATGCAGCCAATTGCTCATTGGCTTGTGCTGAAAAGCTAAAAGAAAAAGACGCAACAACCAGCGAAGCTGATACAAGTGCGGTAGATAATTTCATTTCGTCGACCCTTTAATACTTTGTTCGTAACAGAATACGTATATAATTGTAGCAATCAATATAATCTACCGCAACAAACTCATAACTTTTTATGTAAAGTCACAAAGGTATAGCCATACTTATTTCTTTCATCTGGCTTATTAGTCTCAGACTCTATTTCTACCCATTGATAGTCTTTTTCATAATCAGGAAATTGCGTATCACCAGCAACTGTTAGATCAATAAAGGTCAAATATAAACGTTCTGCTAATGGTAAGAATTGACTATAGATATTACCACCTCCTATAACCATCACCTCTTCCGTCCCTTCTAACAACGTCAAAGCTTCTTCAGGGCTTGAAACAACCTCTATTCCTTCTGCTTTATAAGTTGCATTTCTGGTTATCACAATATTGCGGCGCCCAGGTAATGGACGACCTATTGATTCAAATGTTTTTCGCCCCATGACCACTGGCTTAGCCATGGTGACACGCTTAAAATGTTGCAGATCAGCAGGTAGATGCCATGGCATCTGATTATCATCGCCAATAATACGATCATTCGCCATTGCTGCAATCATAGAAATAATCATTGTCGCTCCCTAAGCATTTAGTATTAAAAAAGGGCTTTAAAAGCCCTTTTTATTAAAAGTTATCTCTCGTAGATAACTTCCACATCATAATCATCTTCATCCCAGTCGTCATCCCAGTCATCGTCCTGCGCATTTTTCTTCGCTTCGCGATGATAAGTATCCCACTTGAACTCAACTTCTTCTTCCACTTGCTCTTCTTCAAACTTATCTTTAGGCATACTCTCAAGTAACGCCATAATGTCATAACACAGGGGTTGAGTATTCTTTTTGTTTGCAGCTGAGATGCGATATACAACTTCGGCACCTAGCTCTTCAGCGATACGCTCACAAGTTTCTTCTACTTCGTCTTCTGGAAGTAAATCAATCTTATTAAGTACTAACCAACGAGGTTTATCAGCTAATTTTGGACTGTACTGATGTAATTCGTTAATGATAGAAAAAGCATTATCAACCGGATCTGTACCATCAATTGGCATCACATCAACAATATGCAGTAGCACACGACAACGTTCTAGGTGCTTTAAGAAACGAATGCCAAGGCCAGCGCCATCTGAAGCGCCTTCAATCAGACCTGGAATATCCGCAATCACAAATGATTTACTTGCTTCAGGGCGAACCACACCAAGATTCGGCACTAGCGTTGTAAACGGGTAATCAGCAACTTTAGGTTTAGCTGCTGAAACACTTCGGATAAACGTCGACTTGCCAGCGTTTGGAAGGCCAAGTAGTCCAACATCAGCAAGTAACATGAGTTCTAACTTAAGGTTACGAACTTCACCTGGCGTACCTAATGTTTTTTGTCTTGGCGCTCGGTTTACACTCGATTTAAAACGTGTGTTACCTAAACCATGGAAACCACCTTTAGCAACAAGCAGCTTTTGACCGTGTTGTGTTAAATCACCTAAACACTCTTCAGTGTCTTCGTCGGTTACACGCGTACCTACAGGTACTTTTAGGAAAAGATCAGCACCTTTTTTACCTGTACAATTACGCGATTGGCCATTTGTGCCTCGCTCTGCACGATGGAATCGCTCAAACTGATAGTCTATCAATGTATTCCAGTTTTCATCTGCAACGAGATAAACGCTACCACCATCACCACCATCACCGCCATCAGGGCCACCATCAGGAACATACTTTTCACGGCGAAATGACACTATGCCACTGCCGCCGTCGCCAGCTTCAGCTCTAATTACAACTTCATCGACAAACTTCATGGTTTCTCTCTGTTTTGGGAGGTCTGATAGCAAATTATAACTCAAGCTATTGCTTCCTGCTTACTAGAGTTGTGTTGCTAGATAAAGACCTAAAATAATTTACATACAAAAAAAAACCCCGCCGTAGCGGGGTTTTTCTGAATCTTTACCGATTACTCAGCAACGATGCTAACGTATTTACGGTTTAAAGGACCTTTAGTTTCGAAAACTACTTTACCATCTGATTTTGCAAAGATAGTGTGGTCTTTACCGATACCTGCGTTAGAACCAGCGTGGAACTTAGTACCACGTTGACGAACAATGATGCTACCCGCTAAAACTGATTCGCCGCCGAAACGTTTAACACCTAGGCGTTTACTTTCTGAATCGCGACCGTTACGAGTACTACCAGCTGCCTTCTTATGTGCCATCTTTCTGTACCTCTAAAAATTAAGCGCTAATGCCAGTGATTTTAACTTCAGTGAACCACTGACGGTGGCCCATCTGCTTACGAGAATGCTTACGACGTCTAAACTTAACGATCTTAACTTTCTCACCGCGACCGTGTGAAACAACTTCAGCTGTCACTTTACCACCGTTTACGAACGGTGCACCGATCTCGATTTTCTCACCATCAGCAACTAAAAGTACTGAATCGAACTCAACTGCTGCACCAGTCTCAACGTCTAATTTTTCTAGACGAATTGTTTGACCTTCAGTCACACGGTGCTGTTTACCACCACTTTGGAAAACCGCGTACATATTTAACTCCGTTGTGCGCCCTCAAATCGACGCAACTTAATATTCTTCAATAGGGCGCGAAGTTTACGCTAATGTGAAACTTCACGCAACCCTATTTTTGTAGATTTTGCATAAAAATTAGCTACGACGAGGGCGAATTACTATTTTGTGACAGTCTATCTAAAAATCACTATAAACCAAAGTTATTTTTCGCCGATTTATCAGCTTTTAAATAACCAAAATTTAGCTTCCTGAAACAGCAACAAAACACCTCCACTTCAGTTCAATAAATAGGCAAACCATTAATTTAATGGTTTTTTTGATCTCATTCACGACTAATTATCGAGCTTACGTAATTTTTGTAGTACAATTCGCGCGTTTTATCATTACTAAACTTGGCTCGGAGCAAGATGGATATCAAAGCTATCCAGACGTTAATTGCAGATGACATGCAAGACGTCAATCAACTTATTCATGCACAAATGCAATCTGATGTGGCACTAGTAAATCAACTAGGCTTATACATCGTGAATAGTGGCGGAAAGCGCATTAGACCAATGCTTACCCTACTTGCAGCCCGTGCGCTCGGTTGTAATGACAACAAGCATATAACTCTAGCGACAATCGTCGAGTTTATTCATACCGCAACTCTACTTCATGATGATGTAGTAGATGAGTCGGCTTTAAGAAGAGGCGAACCTACAGCAAATGCTGAGTTTGGAAATGCAGCAAGTGTTTTAGTTGGCGATTTTATTTACACGCGTTCATTCCAGCTTATGGTCGGGTTACAGAACATGCAGGTAATGCAAATCTTAGCAGATGCAACCAATGTCATCGCTGAAGGTGAAGTGTTGCAGTTAATGAACTGTAATGACCCTGATACCACTGAGCAGAGTTACATGCAGGTTATTTACAGTAAGACTGCAAAACTGTTTGAAGCAGCTACTCAGTTGCCGGCAGTTGTACTTGAGCAAAGTATTGAAGTACAGGGCGCCCTAAAGTTGTATGGTATGCACTTAGGCACAGCCTTCCAACTTGTCGATGATGTTTTAGATTACAGCGCAAACGCTGAGCAAATGGGTAAAAATTTAGGTGACGACTTAGCCGAAGGCAAACCTACCTTACCGCTTATTTATGCGATGCAAAAAGGCTCTGAGCAACAGGTAGCACAAATTAGAGAAGCCATTGAAACAGGTAATGGCATGCAATTTTTAGATGACATTTTAGCAACCTTAGCTGATACCAAGGCGCTTGATTTTGCGATGGATAAAGCGCGTGATGAAGCACAAAAAGCAATCAACCATTTAAGTGTTTTACCTGAATCTGATTACAAACAAGCGCTTATAGCTTTAGCTAACTTATCTGTTTCTAGAGACCACTAATCAAAAGTCTCTTAAATGAAAAAAGCCAGCAATGCTGGCTTTTTTACGCTTGTAAATTCAACGCTCTACTGTTGACGCTTCAATAAAACGGTTGCTACCAATACAAACAGTACGGCCGGCATCGCAGCGCCGATAAATGCAGGGACGTTATAAACCATAACAATGGGGCCAAAAATCTCATTGCTTAAATGAAATGCTAAGCCTGTTACTACTCCCATAATAATGCGTGCGCCCATACTAACAGAACGCAGAGGGCCAAAAATAAATGACAGCGCAACTAGCAACATCACTGCAATTGTTAAAGGCTGCATCACTTTTCGCCAGAGCGCCAAATCGTAGGTGCTGGTATCTTGGTCATTCTGAGCTAAGTACGCTAAGTAAGACATCAAACCTTTAAAAGACAATGACTCTGGGTCTACAGAAACCACATCTAGTTTCTCGGCAGTGAGCTGAGACGCATAGAGCATTGATTCACTATATTGAGTAGTAATTTGCTCATCGGCTACCGTCATTTCTTCCACACCTTGAAATTGCCAGCCTTGAGGAACACTTTTTGCAGTCTCCACACGCGTGACTTTGTTTAATGCCAATGAGTCATCAAAATGATAAATACTGACATCTTTTAGATCGCCTGTTTGCTCAACATTTCCGATATTTATAAAGTTATTACCATCTTTGGCCCATACACCTTTTTGCGCATTAAACACTTCACCACCATAAATGGCATTATTACGTATTTGCTGTGCCATCTTTTCAGACTGTGGCACCCCCCATTCTCCCAAGCCCATCATAAACAAGGCTAAGAAAATAGCGGTCTTCATCACAGAGCCAATAATTTGTAAACGTGACCATCCTGCGGCTTGCATAACCACTAATTCGCTACTAGATGCGAGCGCTCCCAGCCCCATCAAACCACCGATTAAAGCTGCCATAGGAAAGAACACGACAACGTCAGCTGGCATACTATATAAAGTGTAAAGTAAGGCTGTTAGCAGGTCATAAGAGCCACGACCAACAGACTTCAATTGCTCGATAAACTTAATCAGCGTATTAATACCAACAAAGACCAGTAATGCAAAACTGGTTGTTTGTAAGATACTACGGCCTAAATACCAATCTAATGTTTTCATCATGCTGTTTGTGCTCGCTTAGCAAATAATGAACGTAACCAAACGCCAAATGGACGGCCTTTTGCTATTAAGTAAGCTCCAATGAAAAGTGCGCTTATATGTATCCACCAAAGCCCTATCGCAGTGGGGACTTTTCCTTCTGCCACTAAAAACTTACCCGCATTTAGAAGAATAAAATAACCCAAGTATAAGCCTATAGCAGGTACCAACTTTGCAAACTTACCCTGTCTTGGATTGACAACACTCAAAGGAACAGCCATCAAAGTGAGTAAAATAATAGAAATCGGAGTCGAAAGACGAAGCTGAAATTGTGCGATGGCTTCTGGCGTGCCCAGCTCAAGTAACTGCATTGACGGGATTGCTTCTAACTTTCGACGCTGGTGCTCTATTTCTTGCTCTTGGATCTGTACTTGATAGGTACCAAACTCAGTTTTACTCAATGCTTGGCTTTGACCATCAGTTTCAAAACGAAAGCCATTATCAAGTTGTAATTGCTGCTCGCCAGTTTCTTGTTCAATAACACGCCCTGTTTGTGCATATACTAAGCGTGCAGCTTGTGAAGATTCTTTATCTGGTAATTGAGCAACAAATACTTTGTTTAATTCTCTACCTTGCTGGTTGATATCATGGATAAACACCACGGCTTTTTCGTTCCCAGTTTGTTGAAAGCGCCCGGCCCTTAAACTCGACAATCCCGCATCTGCTTCAGCTTGTTCTTTTAGTTGATATTCTTTTTCATTCGCCCAAGGTGCCACATACATACTTAACACACCCGCGAATAAAGCAAAAGCCACACTTGATAACAAGGTTACACGCACCACATACCATTCACTCACACCACACGCTTTAAGCACGGTCATCTCACTGTCGGCATAAATGCGGCTGTAGGCCAAAATAATCCCCAAAAATAAACTCAAAGGAAGTATATAAACCGCCAATTGAGGTAGTTTGAGTGCTAAATAAGAGAGAATTAAGTCGCTCGGCGTGCCCCCATCACTTGCATCACTTAATATTCTGACAAACTTTTGTGAGACAAAAATAGTCATTAAAGTGAGAAAGACAGCTATTTGCGACTTCAAGACTTCAGCTGTTAGGTAGCGAAAAATTAGCAAAGTATGCCCCTATAAAACATCGTGTTTCACTGGAATAGTAGGAAAAATTGAGTAAACTGATTATTTTAGTCAGTTTATTATATGTCATCAAAACCAAATATCATACTAAGCATATTAGATAATCATGCATTTATGATATGGATAAGCGAAGACAGATAAAGTTCAAAAAGACATAATTTAGACTCAGGAGTCACAATGGAATTCAGCGTAAAAAGTGGTAGTCCCGAAAAACAACGCAGTGCCTGTATTGTAGTTGGCGTATATGAGCCGCGTCGTTTATCTCCAATCGGTGAACAGCTGGATAAGATCAGTGAAGGTTACATTTCAAATTTACTACGTCGTGGTGATTTAGAAGGCAAGCCTGGTCAAGTATTACTACTTCATCACGTTCCAAACATTTTAAGTGAGCGCGTACTACTTGTTGGTTGCGGTAAAGAACGTGAACTAGATGACAAACAATATAAACAAATCATCTCTAAAACGATCAACACATTAAATGAAACAGGCTCAATGGAAGCGGTGTGCTTCTTGACTGAGCAACATGTTAAAGGCCGTGATACTTACTGGAAAGTTCGTCAAGCAGTCGAAACAACACAAGACTGTTTATATACATTTAATCAATTAAAAAGCAAAAAGACAGATCCACGTCGCCCGCTTCGTAAAATCGTATTCAACGTACCAACACGTCGCGAGTTAACCATTGGCGAAAACGCTATTGAGCATGGTCTTGCCGTTGCTGCAGGTGCAAAACTGTGTAAAGACGTAGCCAATATGCCACCAAACATCTGTAACCCTCGTTACTTAGGTGAGCAAGCTAAAGAGTTAGAATCTTTTGACAACATTTCTGTAAACCTAGTCGGTGAAAAAGAAATGGAAGAATTAGGTATGCACTCATACCTAGCGGTTGGCCGTGGCAGTGATAACGAATCAGTCATGTCAGTGATTCACTACAATGGCGCACCTGAAGAGCAAGCGCCAGTTGTATTTGTCGGTAAAGGTCTGACGTTCGATTCTGGTGGTATTTCAATCAAACCTGGCGAAGCCATGGACGAAATGAAGTACGACATGGGTGGTGCTGCTGGCGTGCTAGGTTTAATGCGCACAGTTGCAGAACTTCAGTTGCCGATTAATGTTATTGGTGTGCTAGCAGGCTGTGAAAACATGCCAAGCTCAAACGCCTACCGCCCGGGTGACATCCTGACTACTATGTCAGGTCAAACAGTTGAAGTATTGAATACAGACGCGGAAGGTCGCCTAGTATTATGTGACGCACTTACTTATGTTGAAGCATTCGAGCCTGAAATCGTGGTAGATGTAGCAACTCTGACGGGTGCCTGTATCGTTGCTCTGGGTGCTCACGCAACGGGTTTACTGTCAAATCACAACCCACTTGCTCATGACTTATTAAAAGCATCTGAACAAAGTGGCGACCGTGCATGGCAACTACCATTGTGGGATGACTACCATGAGCAACTAGAGAGCCCATTCGCTGACTTCACAAACCTAGGCGGTCGTGCAGCAGGGACTATTACAGCAGCGTGCTTCTTATCTAAGTTCACCAAAAAGTACAATTGGGCACACTTAGACATTGCAGGTACAGCTTGGAAGAGTGGTAAAAACAAAGGTGCGACAGGTCGACCTGTACCTATGTTGACACAATACCTATTAAATCGTGTTGGACCAACTGAAACCCAAGCAGATTAACCGCTGCGAGTGATTGATGGTCAGTTCGTTCTGTGTCAAAATGCGTGTTTATTTTGAACGCTTATTTTAACCCTGTAAAACCGTTAAAATATGTAATTTGAAGCGAATTTATGACCATCAACGCACGATTTTATGTGTTAAAACAAAATAATGAGCCGGAAGTATCTATCCCGGCTCATTTTGATCTTGCCGCTCGCGCTGCTGCTAAGCAGTTTAGAGCAGGCCATCGTGTGTTTATCTACGTCGATTCGATTGATGACGCCCATCTGATTGATGAGCAATTATGGTGTTTCGAACCCGATAGTTTTGTGCCCCACAACCTGCAAGGCGAAGGCCCAAAAGGCGGTGCCCCTGTCGAGATTGGCCAAACACCTCCCGTTGGTAGACGCAATGTGCTAATTAATTTAGCCACCACCCTACCCGACTTTATAAGACGCTTTAGTCAGGTATATGATTTTGTACCGACGGAGCAAAACGCCAAGCAAGCCGCGCGTCAGCGCTTTGTGCACTTACGTCAGCTCGGCGCCAATATTTCAACTCAAGAAATTGAAAATTAAGCACTAATTAAGGTTCTGTGAAATGGATAAAACCTATAATCCACAAGATATAGAACAGTCTTTATATAAAGACTGGGAAGACAATGGTTACTTTAAGCCATCAGGTAAAGGCGAAGCATACTCAATTATGATCCCGCCGCCGAACGTCACAGGTAGCCTACATATGGGTCACGCTTTCCAAGACACCATCATGGATACGCTGACTCGTTATAAGCGCATGCAAGGTAACAACACGCTTTGGCAAGTAGGTACTGACCATGCGGGTATCGCAACACAAATGCTTGTTGAGCGTAAGTTAGCTGCTGAAGAAGGTAAAACACGTCACGACCTAGGCCGCGATGCATTTATCGATAAAATTTGGGAGTGGAAAAACCACTCTGGCGGCACTATCACTAAACAATTACGTCGTTTAGGCGCTTCTGTAGATTGGGACCGTGAGCGTTTCACTATGGACGAAGGCCTTTCTGAAGCGGTTAAAGAAGTATTTGTACGCCTTCACAAAGAAGACTTAATCTACCGTGGTAAGCGCCTAGTTAACTGGGATCCTAAGCTACACACTGCGATTTCTGATCTTGAAGTTGAAAACAAAGACAAACAAGGTCATATGTGGAACTTACGTTACCCACTTGCTGACGGCGTAAAAACTAAAGACGGTAAAGACTACATCATTGTTGCGACAACACGTCCTGAAACTATGCTAGGTGATACAGGTGTTGCTGTTAACCCTGATGATGAGCGCTACCAAGACCTAATCGGTAAAGAAATTTTACTGCCTATCGTAAACCGTCGTATTCCAATTGTTGCCGATGAACATGCCGACATGGAAAAAGGCACAGGTTGTGTGAAAATCACGCCTGCCCACGATTTTAACGATAACGAAGTAGGTAAACGTCACCAACTACCAATGATCAACATCTTCAATAAAGATGCAGCGGTATTAAGCGAAGGCGAAAGCTACACATTCGACGGTAAAGAGCTTGAATTAGACGCACCAATTCCTGAGCGCCTACACGGCCTTGACCGCTTTGATGCACGTAAAGCGATTGTTGCAGAGTTTGAAGAACTTGGTCTACTAGCAAAAATTGAAGATCATAGCCTAACAGTTCCTTACGGTGACCGTTCTGGCGTAGTGATTGAGCCTCTGCTTACTGATCAGTGGTACGTACGCGTCGCACCTCTAGCTGAGCCTGCAAAAGAAGCAGTTAAAAATGGCGACATTAAGTTCGTACCTCAGCAATACGAGAACATGTACTTCTCGTGGATGAATGACGTTCAAGACTGGTGTATTTCACGTCAGCTTTGGTGGGGTCACCGCATCCCTGCTTGGTACGACAACGAAGGTAACGTATACGTTGGTCGTGACGAAGCTGAAGTACGCCGTGATAACAACATTGCTGATGATGTTTCACTTAAGCAAGACGAAGACGTTTTAGATACCTGGTTCTCATCTGCGCTTTGGACTTTCTCAACGCAAGGCTGGCCTGCAAACACTGATGATTTAAAAACTTTCCACCCGTCTGACGTATTAGTAACAGGTTTCGACATCATCTTCTTCTGGGTTGCGCGTATGATCATGATGACCATGCACTTCATCAAAGATGAAGACGGCAAGCCACAAGTACCATTTAAAACCGTTTACGTAACTGGCCTTATCCGCGATGAAAACGGTGATAAGATGTCTAAATCGAAAGGTAACGTACTTGATCCTATCGACATGATTGACGGTATCGATCTTGAAAGCCTAGTTGAAAAGCGCACAGGTAACATGATGCAGCCACAACTAGCGAAAAAGATTGAGAAGAACACCCGTAAAACATTCGAAAACGGTATTGAAGCACACGGTACAGACGCACTGCGTTTCACCCTTGCTGCAATGGCTTCGACAGGCCGTGATATCAACTGGGATATGAACCGCCTAGAAGGTTACCGTAACTTCTGTAACAAACTATGGAACGCAAGCCGTTACGTATTAATGAATACAGAAGAGCAAGACTGTGGCTTCGCTACAGATGCTGAAAAACAATACTCACTCGCTGATCGTTGGATTTTAGGCCAATTTGAAGCAACTGTTAAAACCTATACTGAGCATCTAGAAAACTACCGTTTTGACCTAGCTGCAAACACCATTTATGAGTTCACTTGGAACCAATTCTGTGACTGGTACCTAGAACTTACTAAACCAGTATTGTTTAAAGGTAACGAAGCACAGCAACGTGGTACTCGTCATACCCTAATCACTGTATTAGAAAGCCTACTTCGCTTAATGCACCCGTTAATGCCATACATCACAGAAACGATTTGGCAACGTGTTGCACCACTTGCAGGTATAGAAACTGCAGGCACTAGCATCATGGTTCAAGGTTTCCCTGTTTACAATGAAGCAAATGTTGATAGCCAAGCGATGGACGACCTAGAATGGGTTAAACAATTCATTCTTGCTATTCGTAACATCCGTGGTGAAATGGATATCAGCCCAAGTAAACCATTATCGGTATTGCTTGCTAATGCGTCTGACGAAGACAAGCGCCGCTTAACGGATAACGAAGCATTCTTAGCGTCTCTTGCTAAACTTGAAGCGTTTACGCTACTTGATAACAAAGACGAAGCACCTGCGTGTGCAACATCATATGTTGGTAACCTTGAGATCATGATCCCAATGGCTGGCCTAATCGATGTTGAAGCTGAATTAGCGCGTATCGCCAAACAGCTTGAGAAAGCTGAAAAAGGCCTAGAGCAAGTTGAACGTAAACTGGCGAACGAGAAATTCGTAAACAACGCGCCAGAAGCGGTACTTGCTAAAGAAAAAGATAAGCTAGCCGAATACTCTGATGCTAAAGCGAAATTACTTGAGCAAAAAGCGAAGATTGAAAGTTTGTAATACCACTTTTAATCATTGCTAACACCATAGATAACGCGAGCCTTGGCTCGCGTTTTTGTTTCCAATAAAACCAACAGATACTCTCATCGGCAATAAAAATAACAAATGGGTTTATCATGCTTAAACAACTATTGCTCATATCAACATTATCTATCGCCAACTTTTTGAGTCATGCAAATGATAATTCATCTTGGTCTTTCGGTGCAGGCCACTTTGAACATGGTGGTGTTCTCAATGCAACATATACATATGATATAAATGAAAAACATAGCACATTTTCTTCAATAGACATTATTGGCAATGCATTGGGCTATTAGCATTAATTAAATGATCATGTTGATTTAGGATTAACCCTAGGACAACAACCTGTCTATGCAAGTGACGGATTCTATGTGGGCGCGAGTTTTGGCGTAAAAGAAGATGGTGAGTGTTTTATTTTCTGCTAACAAGCAGACACTGAAAAGGTGAAATATATTGGTGGCATTCATTTTGGCTATCACCCCCACAACCAAATAACATTAATTCTCATTTAGATTGACAATCTTTAGGCTCCTTCTTAAACTAAGCCCTATCTTTTTAAAGGAACATAAAACGGAGCCTTCATCATGCTCGTCATGCTTATTCTCGTCTCTTTGATGTTTGCAGGGCTAAGTGTTTATTGCTTTTGTAAAGCCAATTACTGTGCATGTAATAAAGCTGGACAATGTGATAATCCAATCAACCTTTTCTGGTTAGGCACTATTCTAGCTGCACTTATTTCTTTGGCTTTCAGTTGCTTTGCACTTCACACTGAACAGGGCACTATTCTATGGCTAATTATGATGACAAGCTGTCAACTCGGCGCGGTATTATCTGCAAAGTGGCAAGGACTCACACGCTCTGAGACAGCTAAACTAAAAGATGAGACCTTAACAGGCGGGATAAATTAAGTTCATAATCACTCGGTCTAACACTGGCAACGACTTTAATTTCATCTTCTAGCGCATGTAAATCGAGATCTTTTCCTGTGATGTGATGCTTGTGTTTGGTGTTATAAAAAACTTTCACTTTAGGCTTCATTGGCGATTGTTTATTGCCTTCCAACACGAGTGCCAGTCTATCATTGGTTAGTCTCACAATGGTGCCAACCGGATGGACTCCTAAGCACTTTATAAATTTCTGAACCAACTGAGGGTCAAACTGATGCTTATTAGCAAGTAAATAACGTAATGCATGAATGGGCTCTTCACCGTTTTGATGGGGACGCTCTGATGTCATGGCGTCATATACATCGACAATTGCCATCATTCTTGCAGCTTTACTGATCTTGGTACCTGAAAGACCCCTAGGGTAACCTGAGCCATCAATGCGCTCATGATGATTTAGAATCATATCCATGATCAAATTACTGATCCCAGCTTCTCCTTTAACTAACCCTAATGACTGTACAACATGCTTTTTTAGCGCTTTAAATTCAAATTCATTGAGTTTTTCGGTTTTATTAATTAACCCTTGAGGCAGTTTAGTATGCCCAACATCATGCAGCATTGCACCTAAAGCTAACTGCTGAATTTGCTCATTTTTAATCCCTAAGTATTTAGCAAACACACTCATTAAAATGGTGCAATTGATCATGTGACGCCAGTTGTAACCATCTTTATCTTTTAAGCGGCTCAAAATAGCCATGGCATTACTGTTTCGTAAAACTGAGTCTACTATTTCATTGCTAACCTGATTAAGCAGAGAAACATCTAGTTTCGCACCTATGGTGAGATCATTGTATAAACTTTTTAATTGCTGAGAATGTTGATCAAATTGCTGACTTGCTTTAGCAAATTCCTGTTCTAAGCTTTTTTCTTTACTGACGGGTTTAGCGGCGTTTCGAATAGCAGGCTTAACATCTGTAACTTGCTGATTATCTTCTTGCTTTGGTTCAGAGCGATATTTCTCGGGGATCTCTATTTCGCTTTGCGAAAAGTCTATTTTTAGCTCCATCACGCCTTTTGAAAGGAGCTGAGTAATGATAGCCTGATCACGTACCATGCCACGAGATTTAATTTTAATCTTTGCATCACTGCGCTGTCTGCAAACACTATCAACAAACATCCCAGGTTGTAATTCAGAAATTGGCAACGACACCAGCATAAGTACATTTTTTTAACAATATAGAAACAAGATTGCTTTGTATCATTTTTCAACGCAACTCGTCTATCTTTTAATCTAAAATTAATACATTCTCCCTAGATAAATAGAATAAGATATTCATAAAAAAAGGAGCTTTCGCTCCTTTTAGTCAATCTTAATAATTGGTTTATCTTATTCTTGGAAATAAGTTCCCCAACCGTCATATTCTACTTTGCATTCCAAAGCTAACGCAGCCAACTTATCAACGTCTTCCATAATAACGTCAACATCTAACTCTGCTTCAACAACAACATCAAAGCCCCAGATCTTACTACCATCTTCAAGCTCAAGCTCTGCTGGATCTTCTACGTCATAGCCAAGTTTAAATGCAGCTAAAGCCGCTTCTTCTAATTGCTTAAAATCTTCACTTACAAAGTGATGTTCAACTTCGTAAAGTTTTTCAGTTGAAGAACCGTCTTCAATTAAAGATTCTACGATGTCTTCACTAATTTCGCGCCAGTTTTCCATTATCTTCTTTTACCTTGTCATCAAGTTGTGCAATACGTTCAGCCATTAACTTATGTGTTGCACTAGCATGGTCTCTGGCACTGACTTCTTTATCAAGGGTGATCGGTGCCAATACATCAATGTAGATTGTACCATTGTCCCAACGATTTAGCTTAATACAATCATGGGTTGAATTCATACAAACTGGTACTACAGGCACATCAGCGTTCATCGCGGTATGGAATGCACCGGTTTTAAATGGTAATAAGCCTCGACCATAGCTTCGGGTGCCTTCTGGAAACATCCAAACGGATAAGCCATTATCTTTTATCTTTGCGACTGACTTACCCAAGGTGCCCATTGCTTTAGAACGGTTACCTCGATTAATTAAAATGTTACCAGATAGCCAATAAAGCTGACCAAAGAATGGGATCCACTTTAAGCTATGTTTTCCCATACTCACTGTATTTTCAGGGACTGCCGCAGGTAGAGTAAATAGGTCATAGTTGTTCTGGTGGTTTGCAACATAAATGGCTGGGCCGACTTTTTGGGCACTGGGATCGACATTAATTTCTAACTTAACCCCTACCACTGTCGACATTTTGCCAAACCAGCTGGCAATAATATGCACATTGTTTCTATGAAACGGCCTAATGATTGAGAGCAATAAACCAAAAATACAACTCAACACAATAAATAGCGCCATAGCTATTACACGTAAAACAGCTAACAAAACCCATACTCCTATTTAAATCAGCACGGCATTATAATCAATTAGCGAACACTTGTAAGCTCAATTGTAATTTTATTGCGGGCATAAAAAATGCCGCTAAATTTAGCGGCATTTTATGAAACTTTTTGTATTTTAGTGCATTGCTGATTGCAGCTTCTTCATCGCAGACTTTTCAAGCTGTCTGACTCGCTCAGCTGACACATTATATTTAGCAGCTAAGTCTTGTAAGGTAGCCTTTTCATCAGCTAACCAACGTGAGCTAATGATATCTTGAGAGCGCTCATCCAAGGTTTTTAATGCTGCAAATAAGCGATTTTGAGATTGCTCTTGCCATTGCTCTTCTTCAACAACATCAGCTAAATCGCCACTTTGATCGGTTAAGTACTGTACTGGTGAGAAGCTGCTCGCTGGTGCATCATCATTATCATCAGATGTTAAGTCGAAGCCCATGTCTTGACCACTCATTCGAGATTCCATCTCACGAACTTCTTTTTCACTTACACCTAGCTCATTAGCTACTGTTGCTACTTCGTCTTGGTTAAACCAGCCTAGACGCTTTTTATTCTTACGTAGGTTGAAGAATAATTTACGTTGCGCTTTAGTCGTCGCAACTTTAACGATACGCCAGTTTTTTAATACATATTCATGGATCTCAGCTTTAATCCAGTGAACAGCAAATGAAACTAAGCGAACACCCACTTCAGGGTTAAAACGTTTTACTGCTTTCATTAAACCAATGTTTCCTTCCTGGATTAAATCTGCTTGCGGCAGACCATAACCCGCATAGCTTTTAGCGATGTGCGCTACAAAGCGAAGGTGAGAAACAATAAGTTGCTTAGCAGCTTCTAAATCACCATCTTGATGTAAGCGAGTCGCTAGTGCTTTCTCTTGCTCAGCATCAAGCATAGGAATTTGGCCTACAGTTTGTAAGTAGCCATCTAAACTTGCGCTTTGTTGTCCTGTTGTCAGGGCCATTGCGTAAATATCGTTACTCATTTTTCACCTCAGTGATAAACATTTTAGCTGATTTTAGCACTCTCACCTCAAGAGTGCTAACACCTATATAATACTTTTCTGTTCTTAATTGCAAGAAGTTTTATTCAATTTTGGAATTAAAAAAATAAACCAATGATAAATATAGAAAAAGTGATTATTAAAATAAATTTAAAAGTGTTTCAAGTTGTGAATCTAACGCAATGATATGACAGATAAATGACAATTAAGTTCATAAAAGTTGCTGAGAGCGCTAATTTTAGCACTCTCAAAAATCAAATAATTAAACCTTATCTGGCTCTATGTCTTTTATATATTTTCTGACCGAAATATAAGAGCCACTAAAACCTAATCCAATCGCCAACGAGAGTAGAATCAACAACTCGTTGCCATTTAAACCGGTTAATACAAAATTACTTTGATAAACGCCTGCAACCATAGCCACTGCAGACTCTAACCACCAAAGCATCATTACCACACTCATAAATGCAACAAATCCACCTATTACGCCATACCATATACCAGTCCAGATAAATGGCGTATGAATGAACGCATTTGTTGCACCAACCAGTTTTAGTACTTGGATCTCTTCTTTCTTATCCATAATAGATAAGCGAATGGTATTACCTATAATAAGTATCACTGCACTGAGTAATAATAGTCCCACTGTAAATACACTTTCTTTTAATAGGCTTAAAAGTGCGTTCAAACGCTCTAACCAAGCAATATCTAATTTACCGAATTCAACCTCTCTTTCAGCTTCAAGTTTAGTCAGGAGCTGCTGGGCTGCTTGAGGTTTTCTATAGCGCACGGTCGGCGTCACTAGCACCACATTCGGCAATGGGTTTTCATCTAAGTAATCTAACGCCTGTCCAAAGCCTGAAACCTGTTTAAATTCTTTGAGCGCTTGAGACTTCGAAATATAGCTGACGATTTCGATCTCTGGGTAAAGTGCTAAACGTTTTACCAATGTCTGCGTTTGTGCATCATTGAGCTCTTCTTTTACGAATAATGATATCTCAGCGGCATCACTAAACCCACTGCTCACTTGTTGTACGTTTTTAACGACTACATACAAAGTCGCTGGTAGGGTTAAGCTCAACCCTAATACCAAAATAGTCATTAAAGAGGCGATTGGCGTTCGCCACATTTCACCTAAACTATTTATGCCTTGACGAATAAAGTTCAGTAACGAAAAGTACAGTGCGCTAATGCCATTACGATTATTACTGCCACCTTGGGAGTTACGGCTTTTAAAAAGTAAACTCATAGCCCCCCCTGCGCTAATGGATCTGTGATTAAGCGACCATGATCCAAAGTGAGGCTTCGATACTTCATTCTAGCGATTAACCCCAAGTCATGGGTGGCGATTAACACAGCGGTGCCATGCCGATTGAAATCTTCGAACAGCTTGAGAATTTCCATTGATAATTCTGGGTCTAAGTTACCCGTCGGCTCATCAGCAAGTAATAAAGGCGGAGAGTTTACGATAGCACGCGCAATCCCGACACGTTGTTGCTCACCGCCAGATAAAGTACTGGGCTGACATTTTACTTTATTTAAAAGTCCCACTTTATCTAACGCAGCATGAACACGTTTGGTGATATTTTTGTGGTGCATCCCTTCAATCACTAATGGCAGCGCCACATTATCAAACACGTTATACCTATCTAACAGTCGATGGTTTTGGAAAATAATCCCAATATCACGGCGTACATAGGGAATTTGTCGATTTTTGACAACGTTTAAGTTAACGCCATTAATGTATACATGACCCGCTGACGGCCTTTCCATGACGCTAATAAGCTTTAACAGCGTACTTTTACCAGCTCCACTGTGGCCAGTTAAAAACGCTAACTCACCATCAGCTAATTCAAAACTGACTTTTTCTAACGCTCTATGGCCACCAGGATAAGTCTTACTTACATTTTCAAATCGGATCATGTCAGGCCTTCACTATCTTTTATTATTTTGAGACCAAAAAGGGAGTAAACACTCCCTTTTATTTCTTTGGTTAATCGTCTTGGCTAAATAGCGCCTCGATAAAATCATCACTCTTGAAAGTTCTCAAGTCATCAATGCCTTCACCTACGCCAATATAACGAATAGGGATCTGGAACTTATCGGCAACAGCAAAGATAACACCACCTTTCGCGGTACCATCTAGCTTAGTTAAAGTGATACCTGTTAAGCCGACCGCTTTATTAAATAGGTTAACTTGGCTGATGGCATTTTGACCAGTACCAGCATCAATGGTCAGCATGACTTCATGCGGCGCATCAGGGTCTAACTTTTTCATAACGCGCGCAATTTTTTCAAGCTCTTGCATTAAGTTGTCTTTATTCTGAAGACGACCCGCAGTATCGGCAATTAACACATCAACATTACGTGCTTTTGCAGCTTGGAAAGCATCAAATACCACTGATGCACTATCAGCACCTGTATGCTGAGCAACGACTGGAATATCGTTACGTTCACCCCAAACTTGAAGCTGCTCAACAGCTGCTGCACGGAAAGTATCACCAGCCGCCAACATCACTGACTTACCTTCTTGTTGGAACTGCTTGGCAAGCTTACCAATTGTCGTTGTTTTACCAACACCGTTTACGCCCACCATTAAAATCACAAATGGTTTTTTATCCGCATTAATTTCTAATGGTTTTTCTGCAACTTTCAGCATTTCTGCCATTTCTTGCTTCATTAAGTCGTAAAGTGCTTCACCATCTTTGAGTTGCTTTCTGTCAGCGGCATCTGTCAGGTTGTCGATCAGCTTCATGGTGGTATCGACACCTAAATCAGCGGTAAGCAGTTGCGTTTCTAGATCTTCAAAAAGCTCATCATCAATTTTCTTACCTTTAAAGATAGCCGCAAAACCAGAACCAATATTTGCTTTTGTCTTTAAAAGACCTTTTTTAAGACGAGAGAAGAAACCTTCTTTTTTAGGCTTTTCCGCTTTGGCTTTTTCTTCAGCTAGTTTTTCTGCTTCTAAACGTGCTTGCTCTGCCGCTTCTGCTTCACGCGCTAAACGCTCTGCTTCTTCACGTTCGGCTTGTTCTTTAGCAATACGTTCTTGTTCTAGCCTTTCAGCTTCTAAACGCGCTTGCTCTGCCGCTTCTGCTTCACGTGCTAAACGCTCTGCTTCTTCACGCTCAGCTTGTTCTTTAGCAATGCGTTCTTGCTCTAGTCTTTCAGCTTCTAAACGTACTTGCTCAGCTGCTTCTGCTTCACGTGCTAAACGCTCTGCTTCTTCACGCTCGGTTTGTTCTTTAGCAATACGTTCTTGCTCTAGCTTTTCAGCTTCTAAACGCGCTTGCTCAGCCGCTTCTGCTTCACGCGCTAAACGCTCCGCTTCTTCACGATCAGCTTTTTCTTTAGCTATGCGTTCTTGTTCTAGTCTTTCAGCTTCTAAACGTGCTTGTTCAGCCGCTTCTGCTTCACGTGCTAAACGCTCTGCTTCTTCACGTTCGGCTTGTTCTTTAGCAGTGCGTTCTTGTTCTAGTCTTTCAGCTTCTAAACGTGCTTGCTCAGCCGCTTCTGCTTCACGCGCTAAACGTTCTGCTTCTTCACGTTCTGCTTCTTCACGTTCTGCTTGTTCTCTTGCGATGCGTTCTTGCTCGGCTTTTTCTTGTGCTAATTTCTCAGCTTCTAAGCGTGCTTGTTCAGTAGCTTCTGCTTCACGTGCTAAGCGTTCAGCTTCTTCACGCTCTGCTTGCTCTTTAGCAATGCGCTCTTGTTCTAGCTTTTCAGCTTCTAAACGCGCTTGTTCAGTAGCTTCTGCTTCACGCGCTAAACGTTCAGCTTCTTCACGTTTGGCTTGTTCTTTTGCGATGCGCTCTTGCTCAGCTTTTTCTTGTGCTAATTTCTCAGCTTCTAAGCGTGCTTGTTCAGTAGCTTCTGCTTCACGTGCTAAGCGTTCAGCTTCTTCACGCTCTGCTTGCTCTTTAGCAATGCGCTCTTGTTCTAGCTTTTCAGCTTCTAAACGCGCTTGTTCAGTAGCTTCTGCTTCACGCGCTAAACGTTCAGCTTCTTCACGTTTGGCTTGTTCTTTTGCGATGCGCTCTTGCTCAGCTTTTTCTTGTGCTAATTTCTCAGCTTCTAATCGTGCCTGTTCAGCCGCCTCAGCCTCACGAGCTAAACGTTCCGCTTCTTCGCGCTCGGCTTGCTCTTTTGCATTGCGTTCTTGTTCGGCTTTTTCTTGCGCCAACTTCTCAGCTTCTAATCGCGCCTGCTCTTCTGCTTGTTGAGCCTTTTGTTGCTCTTCGTCTTTTTTGCCAAAGCCTAACCAAGACAGAAATTTATTCTTTTTTCCCATACCCGCTAAATACCATATAGATAAAGTCTGATAAACTAACTCGCTCTGGTAGAACAAAGCTTTTAGTTAGCCAATAAGAGTTGTACTGAAAACTTTGCCCAGTGTATCACGTAACACTAGGTAGTAAAAATGCTGCCTAGGTTAATTTAAGCACCAAATAACAATCAGTTTGATGTCAAAAGCATGAGAAAAAAATCAGCACCTCAACGAACCAACAATAATGGCTTTATTAGGATCATTAGCGGCCAATTTCGCGGCCGAAAGTTACCAGTTAATGATTTAGAAGGGCTGCGCCCAACGACTGATAGAGTCAAGGAAACGGTGTTTAATTGGTTAATGCAAGATACCAGAGGTGCCAATGTACTTGATTGCTTTGCAGGGTCTGGCGGCTTAGGGTTTGAATGTTTATCACGATTTGCAGCACATGCAACCTTTATTGAATTAAATAAGAAAGCCGCTGAACAATTAAAAAACAATGCCAGCACCTTAAAACTAGATAACACAAACATAATAAACACGAGTGCCATTGAGCACTTAACTATTGAAAATCAAGGTGATAAGTTTAATTTGGTTTTTGTTGATCCGCCTTTTAGAAAAGGGCTTGCCGAACCAAGCTGCCACTTACTTGAGCAGAATGATTGGCTTTCTGATGAAGCATTAATCTATGTTGAAGTCGAAAAAGAATGTACTTTTGATGCCCCTGAGAATTGGCAAGTATTAAAAGAAAAACAAGCAGGACAAGTACTTTGCAGGCTTTATCAGCGAAATTAAGAAAATGCTAAGTAATTTGCTAAAATTTAGTCTTTACACGCGGTAATGCTTCGGCTTACAATACCGCACCATTTTTGAACCACGTGGTCATTATTTGATCAGATGAGCTTAGCTCATAAATTAGGTAGGTGAATTTTTAATGCCAGTAATTAAAGTAAGAGAGAACGAACCGTTTGACGTAGCACTTCGTCGTTTCAAGCGTTCATGTGAAAAAGCAGGTATCCTTTCAGAAGTTCGTCGTCGCGAGCACTATGAAAAGCCAACAGCAGAGCGTAAGCGTAAAAAAGCTGCTGCAGTAAAGCGTCACATGAAGAAGCTTTCTCGCGAAAACGCACGTCGCGTTAAATTATACTAATCTGTTTTTGGTCTTGTATAAATGAGCCTTTTAATAAAGCTAAAAGACGCACAAAAAGAATCTATGAAAGCAAAAGACAAGGTTCGCCTTGGTGCTATTCGTATGGTTCTTGCTGAAATCAAACAGCGTGAGATTGACAATAAAACGACACTAGATGATGCAGGTATTACCTCTGTTTTAGTTAAGTTAGTTAAACAGCGCCGTGATTCATACACCCAGTATAAAGATGCGGGTCGTGATGATTTAGCCGAAATTGAAGCCAATGAAATTGAAGCGCTTGAAGCTTTCTTACCTCAGCCTTTGACTGAAGAAGAAATTTTAGCTTTGATTGATGCTGCAATCGCCGAATCAGGCGCAGCAGGTATGCAAGACATGGGTAAAGTTATGGGTCTAATCAAAGCAAAAGCAGAAGGTAAAGCCGATTTAGGCAAAGTTTCTGGTTTAATTAAGCAAAGATTAAGCGCATAATCCCTCATACTGATAGTATGTTTAAGTAAACCGAGCCATGCGCTCGGTTTCTTCGTATAAGCTCTAGAGTATTTATGGCAGGAAAAATTCCCAGACAATTTATCGACGAACTGCTCGATAGAACCGATATTGTTGACCTGATTGATAATCGGATTGGCCTAAAAAAAGCAGGCAAAGATTACCAAGCATGCTGCCCTTTTCATAACGAGAAAACGCCCTCATTTACTGTCTCTAGAGATAAACAGTTTTACCACTGCTTTGGTTGTGGCGCTAACGGTAACGCCATTTCATTTATGATGGACTACGACAAACTTGAGTTTGTTGATGCCATTGAAGAACTCGCTGCACTTTTAAACCTCGAAGTACCACGTGAGCAAGGTTCAGGTAAACCTGAACGCAGCATGCAAGAGAAAAAGTCTGATTATGACTTAATGTTGCAAACTGCAAAATTCTTTCAACACCAGTTGAAACATCATAAAAATGCCACGCAAGTCATCGACTATGTCAAAGGTCGGGGTTTATCTGGTGAGACGGTTCAAAAATATCTCATTGGTTATGCCCCGGACGAATGGAATGCATTAGGTGATCAACTTGCTCGCAATCCAGCACAAAAGCAACAACTACTCGAGTTAAAACTCGCATCAGAAAAAACACCTGGCAAACAATTCGATTTTTTCCGCAATAGGTTGATGTTCCCTATTCGTGATAAGCGTGGCCGTGTCGTTGCTTTTGGTGGACGAGTTATGGGCGATGATCAAGGCCCTAAGTATTTGAACTCGCCTGAAACACGTATTTTCCACAAAAGTCTTGAGTTGTATGGCTTATACGAAGCAAAGCAAGCAAATAGTAAGCTTGAAAAAATGCTCATTGTTGAAGGCTATATGGACGTTGTGGCATTAGCCGAACAAGGCATAAGTTACGCAGTAGCAGCACTAGGAACAGCCACAACACCTGAGCATATGCAGACCCTATTCAGAACAACCGATTTAGTCATTTGTTGTTATGACGGTGATAGAGCCGGTCGCGATGCTGCTTGGCGGGCACTAGAGAACGCTTTGAGCAATTTGAAAGACGGCAAGTCTTTGCGCTTTGTATTTTTGCCAGATGGTGAAGATCCAGATTCACTGGTGCAAAAAGAAGGCAAAGACGCATTTGAATCTCGTCTTGATCAAGCTGAAGATTTTTCCAAAGTACTGTTTCGCAAATTACTTGAAAATTGCGATGTCACGTCCGATTCAGGTAAAGCCAAGTTAATGAGCGATGCATTACCGCTTATTTCTAAAGTGCCCAGCGAGTTCTATCAAGAAAACCTGCTAGAAACATTGGCAAAGCTGATCGGCCGAACCAAAGAGCAGCTCGCTAAAAAAGTCGATAACCCAAATGAGCAACTTTCAATAGAAAGAAAGTTCAAAGTGACCCCTATGCGTGGTGCTATTGGTTTATTGCTACAGCACCCTAAGCTTGCTAGTAGTGTTGAGTATATGCCTGAGCTTGCCGAAATGGCCATTCCCGGCATTCAACTGCTGCTCAACATACAACACTTGTGTTTGCAAAATAATGACATAACGACGGCACAGCTGCTCGAGCAATACCGAGATACACCTGAGTTTGACGCCTTAAAAAAACTGGCTGTTTGGCAACATGGTGTAGCCGATGAAAAGTTGAAAGATTATTTTAAAGATTCTTTTCAGTTTATTGAAAACCAGTGTTTAAATTACCGACACGAGACCTTATTAATAAAAGACAAAACCGACGGTTTAAGTAGAGATGAAAAACTCGAGCTTGCGTTATTAACTCAGGCACTTAAACGTTAGAATGACTAGCGAACATTAATCATTGCTGTTATAATGTTCTATTCACGTGCGTCTAGCTTAAATGCTGTAGTGCTAGCGCCTGTTGTATCAACTTATCAGAGTGGAAGCATAATTCTCTATGGATCAATCTCCTCAGTCACAACTCAAACTTCTGATTCAGAAAGGTAAAGAACAAGGTTACTTAACGTTTGCAGAAGTTAACGATCACCTTCCACAGGACATCATAGATTCAGATCAAGTAGAAGACATCATTAGTATGATCAATGACATGGGTATCAAGGTTGCTGAAAATGCACCAGATGCCGATGAACTAATGATGCAAGAAACTACGACAGACGAAGATGCTGCTGAAGCAGCCGCTGCCGCACTTGCAACTGTGGAAAAAGAAATCGGTCGTACTACCGACCCGGTACGCATGTACATGCGTGAAATGGGTACTGTTGAACTACTTACACGTGAAGGCGAAATCGAAATCGCTAAGCGTATTGAAGAAGGTATCAACCAAGTACAAATCTCAGTTGCTGAGTACCCAGAAGCCATCACTTATCTACTTGAGCAATGGGATAAATTTGAAGCTGAAGAAATTCGCCTTAGCGATATTATTTCTGGCTTCTTTGACCCTGATGCTGAAGAGACTCAAATCTCGGCTACACACATCGGTTCAGAATTAAGCGAAGAAGAGCTTGATGATGAAGACGATGACTCAGATGATGAAGACGAAGAAGAAGCAGATACAGGTCCAGATCCTGAAGAAGCACGCGAGAACTTCGAAAAACTTCGTGAACTTTATAATGCTGCACGCGTTATCTTTGAAACAAAAGGTCGTGCTCACCCAGATGCGCAAGTTGCAATCACTGAAATTGGTGACCACTTCCGTACTTTCAAACTAGTACCTAAGCAATTCGATCGCATGGTTAACAACATGCGTGAAATGATGGACAAAGTACGTGTTCAAGAACGTATTGTCATGAAGCAAGTGGTACAAATCGCTAAGGTACCGAAGAAGACTTTTGTTAAGCATTTTGCTAACAACGAAACTGATATGGCTTGGGTTGACGCAGAAATTGCTGCTAACGAAAAGTATTCAGTAAAATTACAAGAAGTTAAGCCTGAAGTAGAGCGCTGTATCAACAAGCTCAAAGCAATTGAAGAGAGCACAGGTTTAACAATTGAGCGCATCAAAGACATCAACCGTCGTATGAGTATTGGTGAAGCTAAAGCTCGCCGTGCGAAAAAAGAAATGGTTGAAGCGAACTTACGTCTTGTAATTTCAATTGCGAAAAAATACACCAACCGTGGCCTACAGTTCTTGGACCTTATCCAAGAAGGTAACATTGGTCTAATGAAAGCGGTTGATAAGTTCGAATACCGCCGTGGTTATAAGTTCTCAACTTATGCGACTTGGTGGATCCGTCAGGCAATTACACGTTCTATCGCTGACCAAGCACGTACAATCCGTATCCCTGTACATATGATTGAAACGATTAATAAACTAAATCGTATTTCTCGTCAGATGCTACAAGAAATGGGTCGTGAGCCAAGCCCTGAAGAGCTGGCAGAACGTATGATGATGCCTGAAGACAAGATCCGTAAGGTATTGAAGATTGCGAAAGAGCCAATCTCAATGGAAACACCAATTGGTGATGATGAAGATTCGCACTTAGGTGATTTCATCGAAGACACAACAATTGAGTCTCCGATTGATTCAGCAACGATGGAAAGTCTTCGTGGCGCAACAAACGAAGTATTAGCGGGTCTAACTGCTCGTGAAGCTAAAGTACTTCGTATGCGTTTCGGTATCGATATGAATACTGACCACACATTAGAAGAGGTAGGTAAACAGTTTGACGTAACACGTGAGCGTATTCGTCAGATTGAAGCTAAAGCGCTTCGCAAGCTTCGCCACCCTTCACGCTCTGACTTATTAAAGAGCTTCTTAGACGTTAAAGGCTAAGAATAAAAAACTTATTTTGAAGGCCGCTATAAGCGGCCTTTTTATTAACTCATTATTTAGGAATACCCATGGCTTGGATCCAAATTCGCATTCACGCTAACAAAGAAAGCGCTGACCAAATCAGTGATTTACTTTTAGACGTAGGCTGTCCATCTGTCACTTTTATGGATGGCAGTAATAGCCCTGTCTATGAACCTAAGCCGGGCGAGGTCATCTTATGGCCTGAAACCATGGTGATTGGCTTATTCGATGCCGCACACGATATGGACGTGGTTGTCGCGTATCTAAAGGCCAATGTTGCTGATACTCTCACTTACAAAATAGAACAGCTAGAAGACAAAGACTGGGAACGCGAATGGATGGATAACTTCCACCCGATCAAATTTGGTGAGCGACTTTGGATCTGTCCTAGCTGGCGTGATATTCCAGAACCAGATGCCGTAAACGTATTACTAGATCCTGGCCTTGCATTTGGTACCGGTACACATGCAACAACCGCCCTTTGTTTAAAATGGCTTGAAAGCCAAGATTTAACGGGTAAAACAGTTGTCGACTTTGGCTGTGGTTCAGGTATTTTGGGCATCGCTGCAATCAAACTTGGTGCTGAACGCGTGATTGGTATTGATATTGACCCGCAAGCATTGATTGCTTCTAAAGATAATGCAGAGCGTAACGGCGTAGCCGACCAACTTGAAGTATATCTGCCTGAAAACCAACCAGAGTTTCATGCTGATATTGTAGTAGCAAATATTCTTGCTCAGCCTCTTCGTGAACTGCATGAGATCATTCTTGGTTTCTTAAAGCCAACTGGTGCGATTGCTATGTCAGGTATCTTAGAAGAGCAAGCACAATCTGTTGCCGATGTTTACGCGCCATTTATTGACCTTGAAGCCATTGCGCAAGAAGGAGAATGGACGCGCGTAAGTGGTCAAATGAAAGCAAGTTAAGCAAAATACTCTGCCTGTAGAGTTAGTAACTTGTAACAGCTAAAGCCTGTGTTTAACAGGCTTTACGAATTTTTCACTTTCATGACCTAAATTATTTTTCTTCATACACGCTGTTTTTGCTTAAAAATCCCCCAATAAGAAAGCCCCTTCAAACTGTTATCAAAAGTCAAGATATAAAGTTCAAAAAAAAAGCAATAATGTTCAATTATTAGCCTTTGATTTTTTCAAAAAAAACCGTAAACTTAGCGCCCCTTGAAACGAGGCAGATTTGGATAGCAGTGCGTATAGGTCCATACCAACTTGAAAACAACTTGATTGTAGCCCCGATGGCTGGGATCACTGATAGACCATTCAGACAATTATGTCGTCGAATGGGTGCCGGTCTTGCGGTGTCAGAAATGATGTCTTCAAATCCAAAAGTATGGAAAACAGATAAATCGATGAACCGTATGGATCATTCTGGTGAGTCTGGTATTCGCTCTGTGCAAATTGCAGGTGCCGATCCTGAGTTGATGGCACAGGCAGCTCAGTTCAATGTAGATAACGGTGCGCAGATCATAGATATCAATATGGGCTGCCCCGCTAAGAAAGTGAATAAGAAATTAGCAGGCTCTGCATTATTGCAGTATCCACAACTGGTTGAAGAAATTGTTCAGGCAGTTGTCGCAGCGGTTGATGTACCGGTGACATTAAAGATCCGTACAGGCTGGGATACCGATAACCGCAATGGTGTTGAGATTGCAAAGATAGCTGAACGTAATGGAATTGCTTCTTTGGCTGTGCATGGTCGCACGCGTGCTTGCATGTACAAAGGGGAAGCTGAATATGCCACGATTCGGGATATTAAACGTTCAATATCAATTCCTGTGGTTGCCAATGGAGATATTACCTCTCCAGAGAAAGCGAAGCAGGTACTGGAATATACGGGTGCAGATGCCATTATGATTGGTCGAGCCGCCCAAGGTCGTCCTTGGATTTTCCGAGAGATAGACCATTATTTGCGAACCAGAGAGCATATGCCTGCACCAGAATTATCTGAAGTGCAAAGCATATTGATGGAGCACTTAGTAAACCTTCATCAATTCTATGGGGAGCCAATGGGAGCGCGCATCGCACGCAAACATGTATCTTGGTATTTGCAGGCCCATGACCAAGAAGGTCAATTTAGGCGAGTATTTAATGCCCTTGAAACGCCAAATGAGCAAATCGAGGCATTAGAGCAATACTTTAAAACACTAGCAGCTAACTAAGAAAGAGACATAAAGATGTTCGAACAAAATGTGACTTCTCCATTTATTACTAACGCTCACGTTCAGTCACAAGAGAAACCGCAACCTTTGCGCGATGCAGTAAAAAAAGCTGTACACCACTATTTAAAACAGCTTAACGGTCAAGACGTACAAGACGTTTACGATCTTGTTCTTTCTGAGCTTGAAGCACCACTTTTAGAAGAAGTAATGACTTATACTCGTGGTAACCAAACTCGTGCTGCGATCTTACTAGGTATCAACCGTGGTACTCTTCGTAAGAAGCTTAAAAAGTACGGCATGAACTAATTTCAGTTTCTGCTTAATGCTTAATATAAAAAAGCGCCTTAGGGTGCTTTTTTATTGCCTAAAATTTAACAATTTAGCACTTCAAGTGACTAACACTTAAATTTCAAACAAACACACTTTGTACAAAATACCAACAGCATAAATTCAGTTTTTCTCACCCTCTTCTCTGCCTTTTTAATCGTTTTCTCATTCGTTTTAGGCTAAAATAGCGCACTTCTAAGCTAGCCCTTAAGTAATCATTGAGGAAACCCAAACCATCATGGATATACATCGTCCAATTCGTCGCGCGCTACTAAGCGTGTCAGATAAAACCGGTATTGTTGAATTTGCCCGTGCACTAAGTGCACAAGGCGTAGAAGTACTTTCAACTGGCGGTACGTTTAAACTATTAACAGAGAACGGCATTGCTGCCACGGAAGTATCTGACTACACAGGTCACCCAGAAATTATGGATGGCCGAGTAAAAACCCTTCACCCGAAAGTACATGGCGGGATCTTAGGTCGTCGCGGCCAAGACGAAGGCGTGATGGAAGAAAACAACATTTCAGCTATCGATATGGTTGTTGTTAACCTTTACCCGTTTGCACAAACTGTTGCAAATGAAGGTTGTACTTTAGAAGATGCGATTGAAAACATCGACATCGGTGGCCCGACTATGGTTCGCGCTGCAGCGAAAAACCACAAAGACGTAACGATTGTTGTAAACGCATCAGATTACGACCGTGTTATTGCTGACATGCAAGCAAACGAAGGCTCAACGACGTACCAAACACGTTTTGATCTTGCGATTGCAGCATACGAGCACACAGCACAATACGACGGTATGATTGCCAACTACTTCGGTAAAATGGTTCCTGATTACACTGAAGAAGCCGCTGTTGAGACTAAATTCCCTCGTACTATCAACATGCAATTCACTAAGAAGCAAGATATGCGTTACGGTGAAAACTCTCACCAAGATGCGGCTTTCTATGTTGAAAATAACCTTGAAGAAGCATCAGTTGCAACTGCAAAGCAACTACAAGGTAAAGCACTTTCTTACAACAACATCGCTGACACTGACGCAGCGCTTGAGTGTGTAAAAGAGTTCGACAAACCTGCTTGTGTTATCGTTAAGCACGCAAACCCATGTGGCGTAGCTGTAGACGAAGACATTCTTGCAGCTTACGACCGTGCTTTCAAAACAGACCCTACGTCTGCATTTGGTGGCATCATTGCATTCAACCGTGAACTAGACGCAAACACGGCAGAAGCGATTGTGTCACGTCAATTCGTTGAAGTGATCATCGCACCAAGTATCTCTGCTGAAGCGATGCAAATCGTTGCAGCTAAGAAGAACGTACGTCTTCTTGAGTGTGGCGAATGGTCAAGCAAAACGACGCAAGCTGACATCAAACGTGTTAATGGCGGTATCTTAGTACAAGATCGTGATCAAGGCATGGTGGAAATGGGCGACCTTAAAGTGGTTTCTAAGCGCCAGCCTACGGAGCAAGAGCTAAAAGACTTAATGTTCTGCTGGAAAGTCGCGAAATTCGTTAAATCAAACGCAATTGTATACGCAAAAGACGGTATGACAATTGGTGTAGGCGCAGGTCAAATGAGCCGCGTTTACTCTGCGAAGATTGCTGGTATTAAAGCAGCTGACGAGAACCTAGAAGTTAAAGGTTCTGTTATGGCTTCTGACGCATTCTTCCCATTCCGTGATGGTATTGATGCCGCTGCTGAAGCGGGTATCACTGCGGTTATCCAACCGGGTGGTTCAATGCGTGACGAAGAAGTTATCGCGGCAGCTGATGAAGCTGGCATGGCGATGGTATTTACTGGCATGCGCCACTTCCGTCACTAATCGAGATGCGCGAAACATTCATCGTTTCGCGCTTTTTCTTTCTCCCAATTTCAAGTAGTCTGCTTAAAACACACTCAAAGTGAAGGACATAAAAAATGAAATTCGGTTTAAAAACACTTCTCGCTGCTAGCATTATTACTGCTATTGCAGGTTGTTCTGCAACAGGTTCATCTACATCATCTAGCTCTGCACAGTTAACATCGGCAGTTGCTGATAGCGCACGTTCCGATAAGAACCGTGCTCGTGACCAATACCGTCGCCCAGCACAAACCCTTGAGTTTTTTGGCCTTAAGCCAAATATGACTGTGGTTGAAATTGCGCCTGGTGGTGGTTGGTATTCAGAGATCTTAGCACCAGCTGTTAAAGGTCAAGGTACTTTCTATGCAGCGCACTTTCCTGCAGATTCAAAAGTAGGTTATTACCAGCGCTCACTGGCTGGCTTTAAGCAGAAAGTGGCTGAAGATACACGCTTTAGCGAAGTAAAAATTACCGAGTTTGCCCCTGTCACTCACTCAAACATTGCCCCAGCAGGCTCTGCTGACATGGTTTTAACCTTCCGTAATGTCCACAACTGGTACATGCGTGGTGGTGAAGAAAGCACTTTAAGTGCATTTAAAGCATTTAATAAAGCGCTTAAAACGGGTGGTATCTTAGGTGTTGTTGAACACCGTTTACCTGAACACCGTGCCGACGAAGACCAAAAGTCATCAGGGTATATGAAGCAAAGCTATGTTATCGAAGTTGCTAAAAAAGCAGGTTTTGAATTGGTAGAAGCAAGCGAAATTAACGCTAACCCACTTGATAGCGCTAATCACCCTAAAGGTGTTTGGACATTGCCACCACGTTTAGCTTTAGGTGAAGAAAAAGCTGAACAATATAAGGCAATTGGGGAAAGCGATCGCATGACCCTAAAATTCAAAAAGTTATAATAGGATAAATACGCCATGAATGTACTAGTCATTGGCAGTGGCGGCCGTGAACACGCGCTTGCGTTTAAAGCCGCTCAAAACCCTTCGGTAAGAACCGTTTTTGTTGCACCTGGTAATGCAGGTACTGCACTAGAGCCTAAGTTAGAAAATGTGGCAATTGGTGTTGAAGACCTAGATGCACTCGTTGCATTTGCAAAAGACAACAACGTAGAGCTAACCATTGTTGGCCCTGAAGCACCATTAGTTATTGGTGTGGTTGACCGCTTCCGTGAAGAAGGCCTAGCTATCTTCGGTCCAACAGCTGCAGCAGCACAACTAGAAGGTTCTAAGTCGTTCACAAAAGACTTCTTAGCACGCCATGATATTCCAACTGCGGAATATCAAACGTTTGAACAAATCGAACCTGCACTTGCTTATCTAAAAGAAAAAGGCGCACCGATTGTTGTTAAGGCTGATGGCCTTGCAGCAGGTAAAGGTGTGATCGTTGCAATGACAGAAGCAGAAGCGGAAGAAGCAATCCGCGATATGCTTGCTGGAAATGCATTTGGTGAAGCGGGTAGCCGTGTAGTTATCGAAGAGTTCCTTGAAGGTGAAGAGGCTTCTTTCATCGTCATGGTTGACGGTAAAAACGTGCTGCCATTTGCGACAAGCCAAGACCACAAACGTGCATACAACGGCGACCAAGGTCCTAATACAGGTGGTATGGGTGCCTACTCTCCTGCACCGGTTGTAACCGCTGATATTCATGAGCGTGTTATGAACGAAGTGATCAACCCAACAGTTGAGGGTATGGCAAGTGAAGGCGCACCTTATACAGGTTTCCTATACGCAGGTCTGATGATCACAGCTGATGGTACACCTAAGGTAATCGAGTATAACTGTCGTTTCGGTGATCCTGAAACTCAACCTATCATGCTACGTTTACAGTCTGATTTAGTAGAGCTAATTCAAGCGGCAAACCGTGAAGAACTAGATCAAACTGAAATTAAGTTCGATTCACGTGCAGCGGTAGGCGTCGTGCTTGCAGCGAAGGGCTATCCGGGTAGCTATCCAAAAGGCGATGCTATCTCTGGTCTTCGTGTTGATTATGCTGAAGGCGAGAAAGTGTTCCATGCAGGTACTAAGCAAGACGGTGAAAACGTTGTGACAGCCGGCGGCCGTGTACTTTGTGCAACTGCACTTGGTCACACGGTAACTGAAGCGCAAAAACGCGCTTATGCCCTGGTAAACGAAATCAATTGGGACGGTGTTGAGTTCCGTACTGATATCGCTTATCGCGCCATTGCTCGCGAACAGTAATCTCACATCTATTTAGATGATTAAAGGCCCTTTCAAGGGCCTTTCTTTTAACTAGCCACCAGCTTTGCTAGACTGCGCACTTAAATTTTCACATCTTTAGGGGCGTAAAGATGCAAGGTACACTGCGTAAACTAAAAGCAGATCACACTCAACCGATTCAATATCATCTTCCACTAGGCGATGAATTGGTTAATCTAAACCAATATTTTGGTAAAGCGATTAAGCTAACTTTCACGGGTAATATTTTCTGTTGTAGCTGTGGTAAAAAAACCAAAAAAAGTTACTCACAAGGTCATTGCTTTGTGTGTATGAAAAAACTGGCTAGCTGTGACATGTGTATTATGAAGCCTGAAACCTGTCATTTTGATCAAGGTACCTGTCGCGAGCCTGAATGGGGTGAAGCGAATTGCATGATCCCGCACTATGTTTACCTTGCTAATACGTCAGGGTTAAAAGTCGGCATTACCCGCCATACACAAATTCCTACGCGCTGGATTGACCAAGGCGCGACTCAAGCTCTGCCAATTTTTAAAGTGCAAACACGCTTGCAGTCAGGCCTCGTAGAAGTCGCTTTAGCCGAGTTCATTGCCGATAAAACCAATTGGCGCAATATGCTCAAAGGCGTTAGTGTCGATGTAGATTTAAAAGCCGCGGCTGCTGAGCTTATTCCACAAATTCAAGCTAAATTAGATGAGTTGGCTGAATTGTTTGGTGCCACCGCCATTGAACAATTAGATGAAGATGTGGTTGATTTGGATTTCCCTGTCACAGAATACCCGACCAAGATCAGCTCGTTTAACTTCGACAAAGATCCTGAAGTCTCTGGTGTACTTGAGGGTATTAAAGGTCAGTACTTAATCTTTGATAAAGGCGTTATCAACATTCGTAAATTCACCTCTTACGAAGTGGCGTTTGAAGCGTTATAAATTAGTAAATCTCTTTGGTTAAGTTACCCATAATACAAAGCACCAATGCATTTAATGCATTGGTGCTTCTAAATTTGAACTTGCATGCGCCTGATAAAAGCTGAGCCATTGTGATTCACTTAAAGGCCGACAGAACAAATAGCCTTGTAAATAATGGCAATCTAACTGCTTTAGAAACTCTTTTTGAACTTGCTTCTCTACCCCTTCAGCCACGACTTTCAACTTTAAGGCCTTTGCCATGGCCACAATGGCAGTGACAATCTCACTATTGCCATATTCGTCAGGGACTTTCGCGGTAAAGCTGGCATCGATTTTTAGTACATCAATAGGTAACTTAGTTAAATAGCTTAAAGCTGAATAACCTGTGCCAAAGTCATCTAGCGCAATCGACACTCCTAACGCTTTTAGCTTTTTCAGCTCACTCTTTGCTTCATGTAAATTACTGATAAAGCTGCTTTCAGTTAATTCTATTTCTAAGCAACTCCCTGGTAGTTGATGTCGCTCTAAGGCATTTGCCACAGTTAAAGCCAATTCACCTTGATGTAAGTGCTGTGCCGACACATTGATCGCAATACGTTTAAGTTGAATACCTTGATAGCGCCAAAATGCCATTTTTTCACAGGCCTGATTGATCACCCACTGGTCCAATTTAGTGATTAAACCCAGCTCCTCAGCAAGAGGAATAAATTGAGCAGGTGAGATCATACCTAAATTTGGATCTTGCCATCTAAGTAAACACTCAACGCTCGAGATCTGCTCTTCGTTTAAGCATTGCACTGGCTGGAAGTGAAGCTCAAACTCATTACATTCTAAAGCGCTTTGAAAACGACTTAACATGGACAAACGCTCTAACGAGCGCGCATTCATAGAGGCTTTATAGAGCTGAAAAGAGTTACGCCCCACTTCTTTAGAGCGGTACATGGCAACATCAGCATGCTTGAGCAAAGACTCACTGTCTAAACCATCTTCTGGATACACAGCCGCACCTATAGATGCCGTAGCCCCAACACTCATACCACTAATTTCAAATGGTTGCCCAAGCAAATCTAAAATATCATTGGCAAACGACACCACATCGGCCAAATCTTTTACCTCGGTCAGCAACACCACAAATTCATCACCACCGAGTCTTGCTAAAGTGTCACCTTCTCGGAGCTGTCCTTTAATACGCTCGCTCACTTTTACAAGTAACTCATCGCCTGCGCTGTGGCCAAGGGTATCGTTGACCTCTTTGAAACGGTCTAAATCAATGAACATGACTGATAACTTTTGCTTATCTCTGTGCGCAGAAGCAAGTGCCATCGAAAGCCGGTCATTAAACAAACGACGATTAGGCAGGCCTGTTAATTCGTCAAAATAGGCGAGACGTACTATTTTCTCTTCAGCATTTTTACGCTCTGTAATGTCACTAAAGATAGCGGCATAGAGCACATCGTCGCTGTATGGCTCATTGATCTCAATAATAGTCAGCCACTCTACATAAATGTCGCCATTTTTCTTACGATTACAAATCTCCCCCTGCCACACCCCTTTTTCATCTAATTCAGCCCACATTTGCTTATAGTATTCCGGCTGATGAATTCCTGAACTCAACAAGTTGGGGGTTTTACCTAAGACTTCGTAATCTTTGTAGCCTGTCAGGGCACTAAAAGCAGGGTTTATCTGAATGATTTCGCCTGAACTTCTGGTGATCATAATGCCATCTAGAGAGGCATCAATGATGCGGTTAGCCAGGTAGAGGTTCTTCTCTGATTTTTGCAGCGCGAGGTCGCGTTGGGCGAGCACTTTTTCAAGTTCGCTGCAGTATGCGGTTTCGATTTCGGTTAATACATTTTTTAATGCCAGCAAGCCAATTACCTGCTCAGTGGTTGGCTCTTTAACCACTAAATGACGAATTGAGTTAGCTGTCATTAATCGGTAAGCATCAAACAAACTGTCTTTAGGAACCACTGACTGCATTGGGTAGCTGGCTAACTCCCAGCACGGTATGCGCCAATCAGGGTTAAGCACCATATAAGCAATGTCTCTTTGTGTGATAATGCCATATTCACCGAGAGACTTATTATTAATGAGCACCGCTGTGACTTGCTTAACTCGCATCACATCAATAACTTTAGAGATGCAATCATTACTATCTAAAATGGTCACCTTCTTTTCGTAATGATCTTCTATTGGCCTGAAGTGCAGATAATGATCTAACCCCTGGTTACGCACAATATCTGATAGAGACACTACACCAACCGGCTCAAAGTGCTCATCTTTAACCAGTAGATGACGAATACCCAATTGGTGAAATTTGATGGTAGCTTCACTGAGGCTTTTATCAATTTGCACACTTTGTACTGGCGTAGCCATCAATTCCCCAATAGGTGTTTGTTCAAAGCCTTGCTGTGAAAAGTTTAACTTAACGCAATCTGATTCGGTCCAGATACCTACTATCTTGTCATTGTTTGTGACAAAAATAGAGCTAACCTTATGCGCACGCATTTTTGTTACCGCGCTAAATAATGATGTACTGATATCACACGATAACAGCTGGTTGGTAAAGATATCTTTGACCTTTAGTTGACGACTTTCAGATGTCATTAAGCACTCCTCGCATTGAGTCAATCTCTGCCAGTATAATATTGGCTAAGAAACAAACTTTGATTGAGGACAAATTTTGATTATAAAGAAGTACCCTTTATTGCTAATTACAGAACAAAGTATTGAGTTTGTAGATAATGATTCATCACTGTGTGATGCACTTTTTTATCTCTCAGAAGAACAGAAAAAGGCATCGATATATATTCAAAATAACGGTGAGGCATTTAATCTGATGTCAAATCAGCGCATTGAAGTGAACCTAGATAAATTAACAACAAAGCTACAGCAGCAATTAGCTCAAGACGGTCATTGCTGTATTGCGAAACTTAGCTTCACTTCTTTGCTCGCTCTGTATGATTTTGCCAGTGAAATATACAAGCAAGACTAAATAGTCTGAGCTCTGAATAATAATCCTTAAGCTTCAACCAAGGCTTTAATGTGAGTCACTGCACTTCTGCCTAGAGCAGAGAGTGCATAGCCGCCTTCAAGATAGGAGACAATCCCTTTACAGTCTGTTTGCTTAACAAGTTCAGCAACCTGCTCCGTTAGCCATTGATAATCCGCCTCAGTGAATTTAAGGCTGCCCATATCATCTTCAAGGTGGGCATCAAAGCCTGCACTAATAAAGATTAATTCTGGGTTAAACGCCTTTAACGTAGGCTCCCATTGCTGTGAATACAGCGCCTTCAAATCAACCCCATCACTGGCGATCGCCAAAGGTGAGTTAATAACTGTGTCGGTATTTTCAATAGCTGTATTGGGATAAAACGGATACTGAAACAAGGAGCAAAATAATACGCTTTCATCTTCTCTGAAAATATCTTGGGTGCCATTACCATGGTGTACATCAATATCTAAAATCGCGATACGTTTCACACCCTGTTGTTTTGCATAAGCTGCAGCAATAGCAACGTTGTTAAAAATACAGAACCCAGAAGAGGTTGATTGATTAGCATGGTGACCAGGCGGTCTGACATTACAAAATGCAGCATCAATGCTATCAGCAAGAATTTCATCCACCGCTAAAATACCTGCTCCAACCGCACGCTCAACAGCCTTCATCGAATCAGGACACAACCAAGTGTCACCATCTAGCTCTCTTAACCCTTGTTGCGGAATTGAAGTCAGCACCTTATCTATTAACGCTCTGTCATGCACCAATGCAATATGCTCTAAACCTGCTTTGGGTGCACTTTTTTGGGCAACAGCAATATCCAATCCAGATGCCAATAATCGGTCAGATACCGCATCAAGACGCTCTGGGCACTCGGGGTGATCTTCGATCATTTTATGTTTACGACAATGTGGGTGACTGATTACTGCGGTACGCATAATGATTCCTTGCCAAGAAAATTCACATTCAGTTTAACAAAACTATTTTATAACGCCTTTGCGACTTTGGTGCTAGTTACAACATATAACTTACTACGCTCTAAGCTTTACCTATGCTAATACAAAAAAGCCCGACTAAGTTAACCTAATCGGGCCTTAAACTGCTACAGCTAAACGCTACTCTGCACGCTTGGCTTTTAAGTTCAAATTGTGGAAATCAAAACTAAAGTCGGTAATGTGCGGGTTCACATATTCCATACTCGCTGACATCACTTGTTGCGCTTTATCCATTTCAAAATGAATGTATGCATCAGCCTCTAATAGTGCGTCATCCCAACGCACAATAAAAGTATTGCCAGTGTGGTGCTCTAGTTTACCTTTCAACATTTTGGTATGAGTGAAATCAATACGCAGCTCATCAGCCACATACTCGACAATCACATCACCATACCAATCGCTGGTTAACGTACCTGTATAGTTTTGTACAGGTAGCGTAGGCTGTACTTGTTCAAGCTTCACCGCCCCAGCTTTGGCATAGGCTTCTTTTTTACCTTTATGGAAACGTTCCGCCGCTTTTGTCACATAGTCTTGCTCTTCAAGGCCTAATGCATCTTCGAACACTTCATTGATAATGGCCGTTAACGCAGGGTAAGCTTGCTGGTTAGATAAAACCACTACACCTAGCTTTTTCTCAGGGATCATCGCAACCTGCGACACCATACCTAAAATACCACCACCATGACCGACTTTTTTGAAGCCGTTATAATCTTCAATCGACCAACCTAAGCCATACCCTCTAAATTGTTGACGATACGCTTCAAAAGCATTTTTAGAGGCAACTCGCATAATATGAGGATGCCACATTTGCACCTGCTGCTCAGTGCTAAACAATTGCTTTCCGTTTGGCATTTTACCGCCATCAAGCTGTGTTAATAACCATTGGCTCATTTCATTAACGTTAGACGCAATGGCGCCGGCACCACGAAAATCTTCTAAATAGTTCACAAAGAAAGGCGTTAATTTACCTTCCATCGGAATATGACCTGTTGCCCAGTTTTGATTGCCTTTAGCAATGCGAGAAAAACCCGCACGCGACGTGGTCATCTCAAGTGGTTTCATCATTCTTTGCTCGACAAACTCTTGCCAGCTTAAACCACTTACACGGGCAACGACTTCACCGGCCATCACGAACATCAGGTTGTTGTAAGCGTATTGGCTCCGGAAACTTGAAACCGGTTTTAAATGGCTGATCCCTTCAATAAGCTCAGACACTGATTTATTGGTGTCAGGCCAGATCATTAAGTCGCCAGCACCTAACCCTAAACCACTACGATGACTTAATAAGTCACGAATGGTCATTTCTCGGGTGGCGTATGAATCATGTAATTTAAACTCAGGAATATGCTTGATGACTTTGTCGTCCCAAGTGATTTTGCCCTCATCCACCAGCATAGCCAGCGCCGCAGCGGTAAACGCTTTAGAGTTAGAGGCAATACCAAATAACGTATTCGCATTAACCGGCGCTTTTGACTCGAGGTGACGTACTCCAAAGCCTTTTGCTAACACAACTTTGTCATTCTCCACCACTGCAATGGCAATACCCGGAATGTTAAATTGCGACATAGCGTCGTTGACGGCTTGCTCTACGTCTTGTGGCTTAACTTGTTGTGCAAATGCATTAAAGCCGCTCGTTGCAGCCACTAAACACATGGCTGAAAATAATGCCTTGAGTTTCATAATGTCCCTTGTTGTTGTTCTTTTATAATTTGTGAATAGCCCATTCTCTGGCAGCGCGTTCAATATTACTATCGCTTTGCGATGTTTGTGCTGAGATTTGAGTTATATAATCAGAGTTAAATTGATGCTCTTGCGCGCCTTTTAAAACATGCTCGACGTACCAATCAAAAGGCAGATGCGTATCTACAAAGGTGTTAGCAATATAACTCTGAGCGATGAGTATTTCTCCGCATGGACGGACAATCTCAACCGCTTCACGGTCGTATCGTTCACCTTCAATTTCATCTAATCTCGCAAGCTCTTCGTCATCGAGCGCATACAGTACACCGTGAACAAACGCCTCGCGCTGTTTTGCTGGCACAATATTACACTTTGCTGAGCCGTCGGTAGAAAGCATATCAAACGTCAGTTGATAAGCGTGTAAAGTGCCCACACCGAGCAATTCTGCATTGGGTAAACGCGCAAACAACCTCGAGGTAGACATATTAGAGCCATAGGCAAAATTAATGTGCTTTTTACTCATTGCTACACCACAACTCGAATTGCTAAGGCAATCAATACCACCCCGATACCTCTATCAAACCAATGCCCTGCTCGGTGAAAAAAGGCACGCACAGATTGCTTACTCAACACCATACTTAAAAATGAGAACCATGCCCAAGTCGCTAAGGCCATATAAAAACCATATACCGCTTGCACGGAAGTGGGTGTTGTTGGTGCTATCACGAGTGTAAACAAAGACATAAAGAATAAAGTCGCTTTAGGGTTCAGTGCATTGACTAAAAAGCCGCGCTTAAATGCTTTAAACGCCGACTCAGTCTGAACATGCTCTGACGTTTCAACATTGCCTTCACCAGATGCAGGTTTCGCTCTGAGTGCCTGAACTCCCATATAGGCTAAATACGCACCAGCCACATACTTCAAAATAGTGAATAACTCAGGAGAGTTTGCTAGCACCAGTGCCACCCCTAATAAACAATAGGTAACATGGACTAGAATACCCAACCCGACACCGGCACTGGTCCATAAGGCGTTATTACGCCCCTGCTGAATACTTTGTTTAAGTACAATCGCAAAGTCTGGGCCTGGGCTAGCCACCGCAAAAAAATGCGCGATGGCGATTAATAAAAACTCATCAAGATAACTGAGCATGTCGCTTCTCTTCTAACGCTAACAAGTATGGATTTGCTGATTCATTTAGCAACGCCTTGATCTGCTTTTGGGCCTGTTTATACATACTACGCAAATGAGATTTTAGATGCTTTTTACCATCGACTTGCGGCTTGAAATGACAGATCAGTGCATGCATAAACACAGTCTGAGGCTCGGTAAGTGCCGCTTGCCTGTTGGCATATGGGTTATAACAAGAGCCACAACCCCCTTTAAACTGATACACGGTATTGCTCATCATCACCCCAAAGCCTAAATAACAAGCCAAGGCATCACTGGCTGCAGGAATTTGCTCTTTCCCCCCTGGCGGCATAACACCTTTTTGATAAACCATCATCAAAGCTAGGCTTCCTGCCAAGCTGGCAACGAGGTCTTGCGGCTGATTGATCTGATTAGGGTTATAAGACAAGCTCATTGGGATACTGGGCGGGTTAACGATCTGCGCATCCGCTCCACGGTTAGAGCCAACAAATTTAAAAGGCGCAATTTGCTGAGGCATCATTTGATTCGGGTTAACCAATTGCACAGGCCATACTTGTAAGCCCGCGTAATCACGCACGCGCTTAAACACGGTTTGCGCCATTTGCTCAACACTCGAAACTTGATCAGGAAAAAACTGCCCAGTCGGCTCAATCACTTGGGTCTGCTCAAGAAAATACTGACCATCAAAATTATCACACGCCCAAATAAAAGCGTCGATCAACCAACTTTCTTCTTGTTTCGATACTAGGGGTTTTGCTTTAAACAACGACAACATAATTATTTTTCTTTCTTATTCCAGTTCCAAGCCTGCGTGTTATAAAGCGGCACGCTCGACAAAGCATGATGATGGCTACCGCTGGTTTCTTTGGTTGAATACGACAAATACAGTAATGTTTGCGTTTCTGCATCATAAATTCGACGCACTTTTAATGATTTAAACAAAATACTTTTAGAGGCTTTAAAAACCACTTCACCATCTTTTGATAAATCTATTTGCTGTAACTGCTCGGCCGTAATCGGCCCTGTTTGTCGACAAGCAATTGACATATCCGAAGGATCTGAAAAATCTAAATCCGCTTCTATATGACTTATATGACAAGTCACGCCTGTTACAATAGGATCTTGCTTCGCTTTAACCACCACATCTTTGGTAGTAAATAAACCTAAACTGACTTTAGCGGCGTCATCACTGCAACCCATTAAGCCTGCAGTGATCAAAATAGCGCCGAGCGTGCGTTTTAAAAACATCTGACAATACATCTATATTCACATAACATAGCGTTATTTACGCATAATTAACGAGCGAAGTCATCTATGCCTCACTTTATCATTGAGCACTCAGACAACTTACATATACAGACCGAAGAACTGGTCGCGACCATTCATCAAGCAGCAATTGGCACAGCGTTATTTGATTTAACAACTGTAAAGACCCGAGCGAATAGCTTTCAACACTTTCAGCTTGGTAATGGCAAAGCTGGATTTGTCCATGTCCAAGCCCATATCATGTCGGGACGTGAAGTTGAGAAAAAGCAGTTCCTCAGTGAAACTTTACTGTTTGCTTTAGAAGATTTACTGGGCTGTGACTATCAACTCAGTGTTCATGTTTACGATTTATTGCCGGAAGTATACAGAAAGAACTGATTTAAAATATCTGCTTTCGTATAATGCCATTACAATGCATTACAAAAGTGATTTAACATGAAATTTCCTTGTCGTTTAGATAAATTCGTTAGCCATATAACTGAGCTCCCCCGCTCCAAAGTCAAAGCGGGTATAAAAAAACGTAATGCTGTAGTGAATGGAGAGCAGATCACTAAATTTGATTATCCAATCTCACTAGATGACCATGTTGAATGGCAGGGCAAGCGTATAGCTTATCTTGGCTTACGCTACTATATGCTAAACAAACCACAAGACTATATCTGTGCTAATAATGACGAAATACACGCCACCGTGTTCGATTTACTTGATGAGCCCAACTTAAAAAACTTTCATGTTGCGGGCCGTTTAGACATAGATACCACAGGTTTAGTTCTCATCACCAATGACGGCGATTGGTCACACAAAGTTACTGCACCTAAGCAACAGAAATTTAAAACTTATTTGGTAGAAACCCTAGAGCCTATCAGTGATGAAATGCTGTCTCAATTAGAGAAAGGTGTCATGTTACATGGTGAAAAAGATGCAACTTTACCTGCAAAAGCAGAGCGCTTAGCGACTTACAGTTTAAGACTCTCTATTTGCGAAGGTAAATACCACCAAGTAAAACGCATGCTCGCAGCTGTAGGCAATAAAGTTGTTGAATTACATAGAGAAAATATTGGGGGTATCGAGTTGGATGAAGCATTAGCACCAGGCGAATACCGCGCTTTAAATGAACAGGAAGTTCAACTCATTCGCTAATAACCATATAAATATGCAGGGTTTATGAAAAAATATCACATCATTAATCCTGCATTTTTACAATCCCTACTTAACATCTACCCTATAATCATGATAGACATGAAAGACTGAATTAAGTTAGGAGTCCGTCGTGCTGTCAGGTATCACCTTAAGAATAAAAATAATTTTATTTACTGCGGCAATATTCGTCTCACTTTTAGTGGTCGCGGTGTTTGGTTTACAAGCGCTTCGTCACGCAAGTGAAAGCGATAATATTGCACGCATAAATCAACTCATGAAAAGCACGGTCAACATTGTTGAACAGTTTGAGCATTATGTTTCCACAGGCGAACTAGACGAAGCACAAGCTAAGAAGTTAGCCACCGAAATGCTTCGAGAGAATAAGTATCACGATTCAGAATATGTGTATGTGGTTAACGAGAAGCTCGACTTTATCGCAACCCCGCACGACCCTCAACTTCAAGGCACTAGCTTTAACGACTTTAAAGATGCCAGCGGTCAAAGCATTGGCCAGAAAGTAAAAAGGCTGGTTGGAAATAAAACCAACCGCATCATCACCTATCACTGGGATTCTGTCCGAGAAGGGGAAGTTGTCGACCTCACCTCTGTTGTTCAGAAAACATCTCGTTTCGGCTGGTATATCGGTACCGGTATCAGTATGAAGGAAGTTAATGAACGCTACTGGAATACTGCTCAATGGCTTTTATTAATGTCATTAATTATCGCAACAGCCATTTCATTTGCGCTCGCAAAGTTTGGCTTAGGTCTATCTAATAAGCTGGGCGCCGAACTCGATACAGTGCTTTCAATTGTGAAACGTGTATCTCGCGGTAATTTAAGCACTGACATTAACACCAACAACGCTAATGAAGAGAGTATTATTGCCGCCATGCAATATATGCAGCAAGGTCTGAAAGGCGTTGTAGATGGTATCCAACATGTGAGTACTGAATTGCAATCACAAAGCCATGATGGTGAAGCTCGTTCCGAAGAGTTAGAGCAACTTACTCGCAGCTTAAGTGAAGAAACTCAAATGGTTGCCTCAGCCATTACTGAACTCACCGCTTCAGCGCAAACTGTTGTTGAACATGCAGAGCAGGCCGCTTACTCCGTACAGGAAGCCGAGCAGCAAGGTCAAAATGCTGATAAGCAAACGTCTGAAGCGGCACAAGCAATCGCGCTATTAGAACAGCAAATCGACAGCGCTGGTAATAATATTCGTATTCTTGATGATGAAGTTAAGAATATTGCGAATGTACTTAGCGTTATTCAAAGCATTGCAGAACAAACTAATTTACTTGCGTTAAATGCCGCCATCGAAGCTGCTCGAGCTGGTGAGCAAGGTCGAGGATTCGCGGTTGTTGCTGACGAAGTAAGACAACTTGCACAAAGAACCCAATCAAGTACTGAAGAGATCCATACCATGATTGGCAATCTTCAATCAGCAACACAAGAGGCAAAAAGCTCTGTAAGCTTAAGCGTAGAAACGTCTGAAAAAACCGTTAAGATGTCTAAAGATGCCAGTGATGCCTTACAAATGGTTGCCAACTCTTTGGGCGCTATTTCGCAAATGAGTGACCAGATTGCCCATGCGGCAAAAGAGCAGCTTGCTGCGGGTGAAGATACCGCTCAGCGTGTAGTCACCATTTCTGATACAGCGGCACAGACTGCCAATGTATCTCACCATGCTCACAGTGCAACTGACAGTATTAAAGGGTTAACAAAAGATCTAGAGCATGAAATGGCTAAATTTAGCTAGTAGTTATACCAATCTGCTTAACTAAATGGTCTATTTTGAGGCAAGAAGCCTTGTTGGTAGCACCGCTAACGCGTCCTGCTATTGCTGAGGTACATACACCCATATAGGCAAGGCAAAGATTTCGTTATTTAGTTGTTCTAAATGAGAAATCTTTAACGCAGCTATCATCAGATTTAATACCTCAGAATGATTAAGTGTTATTGCGGATTGGTATTAAATATCACTTTAAAAACAAAAACGGAGCATTTAGCTCCGTTTTCATTATTAACCGACTATTCTGATTTTTGCTCTCTACCTAACAGCGCCATGGCTGCTTCTTTTACATCTTTATTTTCATAAAGTACTTGGTAGATTTGCTCACAGATCGGCATTTCAATACCGCTGCGTTGAGCCAATAAATACACTTCTTTGGTATTACGGTAACCTTCAACAACCTGCCCTATACTTTCCATCGCTTCATCAACACCTAACCCCTTTCCAAGGGCTAGACCAAAGCGGCGGTTACGAGATTGGTTATCTGTACAGGTAAGGATCAAATCACCCAAACCCGCCATACCCATGAAGGTTTCAGATTTTGCACCGAGTGCACAACCTAAACGACAAAGCTCAGCAAGACCACGGGTGATTAATGCAGTACGTGTGTTTGCGCCAAAACCAAAGCCGTCAGACATACCGGCACCAATGGCAATGACATTTTTAACCGCGCCACCCAATTGAATACCAATAAAGTCATCATTGCTGTAGACACGAAATGAACGGCCACAGTGAAGTAATTTAGCTAAATCACTGGCAAACTCAGTTTCAGTCGCAGACACCGAAATAGCCGTCGGTAAGCCTGCCGCCATTTCTTTGGCAAACGTCGGGCCAGATAGCACAGCTAAAGGCACTGCTTCACCAAGCTTTTCAACTGCGACTTCTTGAAGTAAGCGTCCAGTATTCGGCTCTAACCCTTTTGTCGCCCACACCACTTTAGCACCCGCATTGAGCATAGGTTGAATTTGCTCTAATGTTTTTGCAAAAGCATGGCTTGGCACAACCACTAAGATGATCTGACTAGCCTTAACTGCTTTTGCTAAATCACTCTCAAGCTTTAAAGTTTCAGGGAAAGTAATATCGGGAAGATAACGTTGATTTTTACGCTCAGTTGCTAGCGCCTCAACATCATCGGCGTTTCGACCCCATAAGGTTACTGCATGTCCATTTCGGGCAAAACTAATAGCAAGGGCGGTGCCATACGACCCCGCCCCTAGTACAGATACAACTGATTGTTCTGTTTTCATATAATTATGCGTCAGCTGGTTGCTCTGCTTGTGCTGCACGTTGCTGCATGTACTGAGCAAATAGCGCATCAAAGTTTACTGGCGCTAGGTTAAGTTGTGGGAAAGTACCCTTGTTCACTAAACCTGCTACTGCTTCACGTGCATATGGGAAAAGAATGTTCGGGCAGAATGCTCCTAGCATGTGTGCCATTTGTAACTCTTCAAGTTCAGCGATTTGGAAAATACCCGCTTGCTGAATTTCACATAGGAATGCTGTTTCTTCACCGATAGAAGCGGTTACAGTCAGTGCTAGTACAACTTCAAAGATACCTTCGTCTAACTTGTTAGAGCGTGTATCCATGTCTAATTTTACTTCAGGCGTCCACTCTTTTTGGAAAATAGCAGGAGAGTTAGGCGTTTCAAAAGACACGTCTTTTGTGTAAATACGCTGAATTGTGAATTGTGGGCCTTCCTGCGGAGCTGCAGCTTGATTTGCTTGTTCTGTCATGAGTGTTCCTAAAACTTGTATTTCTTAATGTAATTATTATGCGTTTAATAGGGTATCTAGTTTACCCTGCGCTTCGATTGCCATCATATCATCGCAACCGCCAATATGCGTGTTATTGATAAAGATCTGTGGAACAGTCGTACCACCATTTGCTTTTTCAATCATTTCGTCGCGTAATTCAGGCTGAGCAGCAATATCGTATTCAGTGTATGTTACACCTTTACTGTCTAGTAGTGCCTTTGCTCTGTGGCAATACGGGCAGTAATCTTTAGTATAAATAACAACGTTGCTCATAAAATCCTCTTGATTATTTACCGGTTGCTACAGGCAGGTTAGCATTTTGCCATGCGCCCATACCACCGCTTAGTACATAAACATGCTCGAAACCCGCTTTTAACACGTTGTTTGCGATGCCATTTGCTGTCATGCCTGTTGTACATACCAATATAATGGGCTTAGACTTAAACTTTTCAAGGTCTGCAAAGTCACTTTGTTTGGCTTTTTCAGCGCTCAGTTGAACAGCACCCGCAATACGACCTGCGTTAAACTCTTTTGCCGGGCGAATATCAACAACCTGCCCTTCTTCTTTATTAACCAACAGTGTCAGTTGCTGTGGGTTAATTTGGCGAATTGCAGAGAATTTGCTTTTAAACCAGCTCATTACAATCATCGCAACAAGGGCTAACCAAATAATGCTTAGCACCGCATTATTGCCGATAAATTCAATATATTGTTCCATGAAAATTCCAACTACTTTGGATCTAATGATTTAGATCTTGTCTTAATGTTCAATGACTCGGCAGTATACCGTTTGCAATTGTTTGGGTATACCCTTTTATAAAAGCGTCGATTGCTAGACGCCAATATGAAGATTATTCCGTTTCAAAGGGCTGAATATTCATACAAAACACGGTATGCTACGCGCAGAGTTCGTGCCTTAGTTTAGGAGCCCAAATGACTGCACAGAAAAAACCACTTGTTCTAATGATTTTAGATGGTTGGGGATACAGAGAAGAAAGCGAAAGCAACGCAATTTTAGCTGCAAACACGCCCGTGTTAGATAACTTATGGGCCACCCGCCCTCGTACACTCATTTCAGGTTCAGGTTTAGATGTGGGTCTACCAGATGGACAGATGGGTAACTCTGAAGTCGGTCACGTAAACTTAGGTGCTGGCCGTATTGTTTATCAAGACTTTACCCGCATTACTAAAGCAATCGACGATGGCGAATTTGAACACAACCCAGTGTTAGTAGAAAACATCGATAAAGCGGTTAACGCTGGTAAAGCTGTACACTTAATGGGTCTATTGAGTCCAGGTGGTGTGCATAGTCATGAAGATCACATTATTGCTGCTATTAAGCTTGCAGCAAAGCGTGGCGCAAAAGCTGTTTACTTCCATGCCTTTTTAGATGGTCGTGATACACCACCTCGCAGTGCGCAAACTTCAATCGAAAAAATCGAAGCACTGTTTGCAGAATTAAACTGTGGCCGTCTTGCTTCAATTGTGGGTCGTTATTATGCAATGGACCGCGATAATCGCTGGGAGCGTGTAGAGTCAGCTTACAACCTAATGGTGTGTGCCGAAGGTCAACACACTTACAACACTGGCGTTGAAGCGCTTTTAGCGGCTTACGACCGTGATGAAAATGACGAGTTTGTTGCAGCATCTCTTATTCAACCTGATACAGCACCTGCTTCAACCATTAATGATGGTGATACGGTTATTTTCATGAACTTCCGCGCTGACCGAGCTCGTCAAATGACGCGCGCGTTCGTTGATGCTGACTTTGCAGGGTTCGAAAAGAAACAAGCACCAGAATTAAGCGCCTTCGTGATGATGACTGAATATGCTGCAGACATTAACGCACCAATCGCCTTTGCACCTGAGAAGCTACATAACGTACTAGGCGAATGGTTAGCGAAACACGACAAGACACAACTACGTATTTCTGAAACAGAAAAATACGCACATGTGACCTTCTTCTTCAGTGGTGGTCGTGAGGAGTTATTTGCTGGTGAAAAGCGTGAGCTGATCCCTTCTCCACAAGTTGCCACTTATGACCTTCAACCAGAAATGAACTCAGCAATGCTGACTGATAAGCTGGTTGAAGCAATTGAAAGCGGTGAACACGATGTGATCATCTGTAACTATCCGAACGGTGACATGGTTGGCCACTCAGGTGTATTTGAAGCGGCAGTAAAAGCCTGTGAAGCCGTTGATGCATGTATTGGTCGTGTTGTTGAAGCGTTAGAAAAAGTCGGTGGTGAGGCACTGATCACAGCTGATCACGGTAACGCTGAACAAATGACCAATGCAAAAACGGGTCAAGCTCATACAGCTCACACTAGCGAGCCGGTACCATTCATTTATGTAGGTCGTGAGGCACAACCACACGCAGGTAAAACATTAAGTGATGTAGCGCCAACTATGCTACACCTACTTGGTATGGAACAACCTGCAGAAATGACAGGTTCACCTATTATGACCATTAAGTAATGCGCACAAGCTTACGCATTATTTTCAGCATAACGACTATGTTGGTATTGGCTTTTGCCAATGCCAACGAGTATCGTACTAAGCAAGATTTAGATGCGGTTCAAAAAGAACTAGAGAAAAGCCAAAAAAGCTATCAACAGCAAAGCGAAAGATTCAATAAACTGAAAAGCAAATTACGTGACTTCGAGTTACAAATTGCACAGCACGCTAAAGCATTGTCATTGACCGAACAAGGGATCAATGAAAATCGCCAACAGCAATACACCCTCGAAAATGAAAACAAGCGCTTAGAACAACAAAAAAGTAAGCTGCAAACACTACTCGCAGGACAATTAAAAAGCGCCTACATGACAGGCAGTCATGACTATTCAAAAATGCTACTCAATCAAGAACATAGCGCAACGCTTGAGCGTACTTTAAGTTATTACGATTACTTCAATAAAGCCCGTATCACACAAATTGAAGCGTTAAAGAAAGTCATAGAACAACTGGCTGAAAACCAACAAACACTTGAACAGAAGCAGCAGCAACTCAACGATTTATTTACACAACAAACAGAGCGTTTAGCCGCACTAAAAGCCACTAAAGAACAACGTCAAAACAGTTTATCGCAACTTAATAGCGCATTAAAACAAACACAAAGTGCCATCGCTTATCTAAAAGAGAATGAGCAAACCTTAATCACCACGCTCTCGCAATTAAATGAACAGCAAAGCGAGTCATTAGTGCCTGTTGAATTAATTGGGTTACGCAGTAAAAAAGGTAAATTGCCTTGGCCGAGTAAAGGCCGCTTAAAACACCGCTTTGGTCAACGCAAACACGCCGGCATGAATTGGAAAGGGGTGTTTATTGCAGCAAAAACAGGGGATAACGTTAAAGCCGTACAACAAGGCCAAGTGGTTTTTGCCGATTGGCTCAATGGTTTTGGTTGGGTCATTGTCATCGATCATGGTCTTGGCTATATGAGTTTATATGGTCACGCACAAACACTTTTAAAAGATGTTGGTGATCAAGTTCGTAGCGGTGAAAGTATTGCATTAGTAGGTCAGAGCGGCGGACAAGCTGATCCTGGTCTATACTTTGAGTTACGGCATAAAGGAAGCGCTGTCGATCCAGTAAAGTGGTGCAAATAAGTTAAAGAATAACCTTGCTGCACCTGACTAGGAGCAGCATATGAATTCATTCTTAATCAATTCAAAACCGTTAGATTGCCTTAAATCTAAATTTATTTTTTTATGCGTGTTTACGATGCTGAGTTTATATATCAGCCTTGCAGCTATTGCATCTACAACACAATTTACTCAGCAACAAACCAACGAAATTCTTTACCATATTCACACCTATTATGTGGATGATGTGCCACTAAGTCAGTATCACAAAAGCAACTTAACTGATGTCTTTGAGCAACTTGACCCTTATTCAAAGTATTTAAGCGCTAGTGAACTTGAAAGCTTATTCAGTGCCGCCAATGGGCGTTACACAGGCATAGGTATTGAAGTAGAAGAAGTCGACGATCGCATTGTGATCTTAGGGACATTACCCGGCTCACCCGCTGAACAAGCTGGCATTGAAGGCGGCGATAAACTGGTAGCGATAAATTCTGAAGATGTTACAAAAAGAGACATCGCCCACGTGTCGAGGTTACTCAAAGAAGCGGCGCTAAAAACTATTTACATCACTGTCGAGCGCGCTAAAAGTGAACTCACTTTAGCTTTAAGACGCGAAGAAATTAATGTAGAAAGTGTATTTAGTCAGCTCTTAACCAACCAAAATGCCTACATTTCTCTTCAGAGCTTTAATAATCATAGCTACCATGACGTTGCACGTCACATCAATAAACTGACTTCAAATAATGGTGGACCACTTTCAGGACTGATCATCGACCTACGTGATAACCCTGGCGGTACTTTAAGCAGCGCTGTGGCGATTTCAGACTTATTTTTGCAAGCTGGTACCATAGTCACCACCAAAGGACGCTTTTATGATGCTAACCAACAATTTGTCGCACAGCACGGTGATATTTTAAATGGCGCGCCGATTGTGGTGTTAATCAACGAGCAGTCGGCTTCTGCGGCAGAGATCTTAGCCGGCGCCTTACAAGATAACCAACGCGCAATCGTCGTTGGTAGTAAGTCTTATGGTAAAGGTTCAGTCCAGTCACTGATCCCCATCGGCGATGGCACCACAGCACTGAAACTTACAACAGCAAAGTACTTCACCCCCTCTGGTCGATCAATCGATGGCATTGGTATTCAACCCGATATTCCTCTCGCTGAACAAGGGCTTTCACATTTAAATAAACGCGCTATAATGGCTGGTGAACTTTCGAACAACATGGCTAATTTAGCTTTGCTAGACAAGCATTTAGTCGATGCAAAAAGTTATTACAAAGATAAAAATTAAATAAGAGAGTACTCACTCTCAAGCTACAGGCTTATAAATAGAAGAATACACTGTGCGCTCATTATTATGGTTATTGCTAAGTGTTTTTTACTTAGCAATACCTTTACATGCTAAACAAATTGCCATTGTGATCGACGATGTGGGAAACCACCAGCGTGACCTCAATTTACTTTCCCTCCCCGGTGAGCTGACTTTTGCCATTTTGCCGCATACCCCCTATTCTCAAAAATTTGCATACCTAGCCAGCCAACAGAGTAAAGAGCTACTTTTGCATGTACCTATGCAAGCAATTGAAGACAAAGCGCTCGGACCAGGCGCACTAACTTTAGACATGGATAAACAAACGCTACAAATGACACTGGGTCACGCGCTAGCCAGTTTACCTCAAGTCAGTGGCGTGAATAATCATATGGGATCGGCACTGACTCAATATAGCGATCCGATGAAATGGACGATGGAAGTCTTACGCAAACGCGGTTTATATTTTCTTGATAGCCGAACGACCAATGAGTCACAAGCGCAAACCGTTGCTGACTTATATGGTGTGGCGAATATTGCGCGCCAGGTTTTTCTCGATAACGAAAAACAAGATACTTACTTTGCTCAACAATTAAATGAAGCAAAAAGTATCGCGTTAAGAAGTGGCCAAAGCGTACTCATCGCGCACCCATATCCTGAAACTGTGGCATTTTTACATGCACAGATCCCGCACCTACTTAAACAAGGCTACGAGCTTGTTCCCCTATCTCAACTCGTTCGTACTCGCTACATTCAACTTGCGAAAAGCACGGCCGCAGTCGTGCCAAGCATCGCTGAAAAATAAAACTTTGATCTCGGTTTAAGCAAGCTCGAATAAAATGGGTTATAAATTTATATATTGATCCAAACTAGGACTGTTTAATATGCTTCATATTGTTTCTGATCTCATGACTGCCGATCCATTTGCAGTGCATCACCAATCAACCGTTAAAGAAGTACACGACTTGATGCGTGAAAAAAACATTCGCCACATTCCAGTGATCGATGATCAAGGTATTTTAAAAGGTATGCTGACACAAAAGATCATGGTCGCACAGGTAATGAAAATTATGGCAACCTACGGGCCCAATGCGATTGAAAGAAAGGAAAAACAAAGTATTGCCCAAGATATTATGGCAACTGACTTTGCCAGTATTCGACCAGAGCAATCACTCAGTGAAGTGGCACAGTTTTTTGTCGAAAACCGTCATGGTTGTATGCCTGTCGTCGACGAAGATGGAAAGCTATTAGGGATTTTAACTTCATCTGATTTTGTCAGACTTGCAGCGGCCCTTTTGTCTTAAGACTTACAATTAAATAACTAATTTTATAAACACAAAAAAGGAGGCTGAGCCTCCTTTTTAAATGAATCTCAAGCTGATAGCTATTACGCTTTTGCTTGTAATGTTCTTGCTACGGTACGCATACCTAATGTTGTTGCACCTGCAGACCATAAGCTGTCAGCGCTGTTTTGGAATGAAGCGGCTAGATCGATGTGTACCCAACCTTGACCTTCATTTGGTACAAAGCGCGATAAGAAGCCCGCAGCATTCGATGCACCGCCATAACCACCACCTTTTTGTGCACGGCTGTTCGCTGTGTCAGCGTAAGGTGAAGGACAGTTGTTTTGGTGCCACTTTTCAAGTGGTAGTGGCCAAGCCGCTTCGAACTCTTCTTCTGCGAACTGCTGAACTTCAGACACCAATGCTTTATCAAGACCGAATAATGCATTGTATTCTTGACCTACTGCAACCAGGGCTGCACCCGTTAGCGTTGCCGCATCAATAATTAATGGCGCACCCGTTTCACCTGCCGCCATTAGACCATCAGCCAGAACTAAACGGCCTTCTGCGTCCGTATTTACAATCTCAACCGTTGTGCCATTTTTATAAGTTAGGATATCACCTAGCTTATAAGCATGGCCTGAGATTAAGTTCTCTGCGCAACATAAGAATAACTTGATACGTTTATCGATGCCGCGCTGAATAGCAATCGCCAGACCCGCAGTCACAGTCGCCGCACCACCCATGTCACACTTCATTGATAACATGCCTTCGCTAGGTTTGATTGAGTAACCACCTGAATCAAACGTAATACCCTTACCTACAAGCGCAGCGCTTACAGGCGCATCTTCGTCACCTGTCGGGTTGTAATCAAGCTCAAGTAATACCGGTGGACGTTCGCTACCACGACCTACTTCGTGGATACCTATCCACTGTTGCTCAAGAAGGGCGTTGCCTTTGATGATGTTGTAACTTACATGCTCAGGGGCTAGCGATTGAATAAACTCAGCCGCTTTGCTAGCTAAACTCTCAGGGTAAACGTCTTCTGCCGTGCCGTTGATCATCTGACGCGTCCAAGTTGCCGCATTTTTTAATGCCGCAAGCTCAGCTAAATCTGATTGTTCATTGTCAACAAACTCAACACCATCAAGTTGCTTAGCAGTGACAAAACCTTGATAGAACGCCCACTGTGACTCAGTGCACCAAGCATCGCCTTGTAATACCGCTTGCTTAACACCTTGTTGAGAAAGGCTGCGGGCTGCTTTTTGTACTAATTTAAGTGTTTCGTTTTGCTGCAGGTGCACAATGGCACCAAGTTGATCAAATGATAGCAATGCATCGGCACTCCACGGTGCTGTAGGTGCTTGTTCACTGATACGAACAATGAATTTATCAGACATAGATTGTGTTCTCTTATACGCTTATTAGTGGCATTAAGTGTACACTAGCACCGAGTATCACCCAACCTATTGCGATTAAACAATGAAGTTCACGCCAAAGCTCGAACAAGCCACTTTAATAAAACGCTATAAACGCTTTTTAGTCGATCTAGAAACGCCTAATAAACAGTTTACTGTTCATTGCGCCAATACAGGTAAAATGACGGGTTGCGCTGATCCGGGTTTTAAGGCTTTCTATTCAACCAGTGATAACCCTAAGCGTAAATATGCTCACTCATTAGAATTAACCCAAAATCTTGCTGGCGACCTTATTTGCGTGAACACAGCTGTAGCAAACAAATTGGCGATTGAAGGCATAGAACAAGGTGTTATTTCTGAATTACAAGGCTATGCGCAATTACAACCCGAAGTTAAATATGGGCAAGAAAATAGCCGCATTGATGTTTTGCTTAAAGATGAACTCAAGCCACTTTGCTATGTTGAAGTAAAATCAGTCACCTTATTAGAAGACGGACAAGGTTACTTTCCCGATACTCAAACGGTACGCGGTCAAAAACACCTTAGAGAATTGATAGACATCACCCAACAAGGACATCGAGCTGTATTGCTATTTATGGTGATGCATACAGGTATAGAGTCGGTAAAGGCTGCAGCCCACCTTGACCCGAAATACGCGCAATTACTGAGTGAGGCACAGACAGCAGGCGTAGAAGTTATCGCATATAATTGCCAAATAAGCCCACAAGAAATAATCCTAAATTACAAAATTCCCGTACTTAGCTCTTGAATTAGTCATCTATGCCCTCATATAGCAGCCAATATTAAGTTGTTCTCTTAATTTGGCACCTGCTGTATTTTAGCCAATCCACAGTAAAAAAAGTGTTTGCTTAGGGGAGCATATTTTGCTATTTATAGCCGCCGGCGTCAGCCGCCGTTATATTAAGGATTTAGGAGAATGCTATGCCAGACCAAAAAAAATTAGGGTTATTGGCTCAAGCCGGTTTAGAACCATATCAAGAACAACCGGGCGAAGAATACATGAATGACGCACAACGTGCGCATTTCAAAAAGATTTTAGAAGCATGGCGTTCAGACCTACGCAATGAAGTAGACAGAACAATGAACCATATGCAGGATGAAGCAGCAAACTTCCCTGATCCGGTTGACCGTGCGGCACAAGAAGAAGAATTTTCTTTAGAGTTACGTACTCGTGACAGAGAAAGAAAACTCATCAAAAAAATCGAGAAGACACTAACTTTAATCGAAGAAGATGACTTCGGTTACTGTGAATCGTGCGGCATTGAGATTGGTATTCGCCGTCTTGAAGCTCGTCCAACTGCCGACCTATGCGTAGACTGTAAAACGCTGGCTGAGATCAAAGAAAAACAGATCGGCCGCGCTTAATACGGCATATGCATAAAGAAGCATTGTCCAATTCAAGGGGCTATCGAGGCCGATTTGCCCCTTCGCCTTCTGGCCCTCTACACTTTGGCTCTCTCGTCGCCGCCCTAGCAAGTTATTTAGACGCAAAAACTCACCAAGGTTCTTGGCTTGTCCGCATGGAAGACATAGATACACCTCGTGTCGTGCAAGGTGCTGACAGTGCTATTTTAACTGCGCTTGAAAAGTTTGGTTTGCATTGGGATGAAAAAGTCGAATACCAAAGTCAGCGTCACACGCTGTATCAAGACACCTTAGCACAGCTTAAACCCGATCTTTACGCCTGTAACTGCACGCGTAAAATGATCAAACAAGCGGGTGGACTGTATCAAGGTCATTGTAAATCACTGGCACTTGATTTTAATGATCATGCTATTCGTTTAACGCAAACGCACCCGGTTTATCAATTTACTGATTTACTACAAGGTCAGGTAAATGTACCTCACGATTTGGCCGACGAAGACTATATTGTAAAACGCCGCGATGGCTTATTTGCCTATCAGTTAGTGGTCGTGGTTGATGATATCGAGCAAAAGATCAGTCGCGTTGTACGCGGTGCCGATTTATTAGAACCCACTGCAAGACAAATTAGTTTGTTTAAACAGCTCGGTCACACAGTACCTGAGTATGCCCATGTACCTTTAGCTGTCACAGAGCCTGGCTTTAAACTCTCTAAACAAAATCATGCCCCCGCCATCAATATCGATGATCCGATCCCAGAGTTATTGCGCGCGTTAAGCTTTTTAGGGCTTGATGTTACTGATGACATGAAACTCAGCAATGTAGAAGAAGTGCTAACGTGGGCTAGCACACAGTTTTCTCTTGCCGCTATTCCACAAGTTCTAGAAAAGACTATCACAACTTAATCTCGTCGCGATTCGAACACAATCACACCAGATAACGACACACTAAACCCACTTTTAGATCAGTTTATTTCTACTCCTAGCTTAATTTTTTAGTGACGCTAGTATATTATTAGCCACTTTGATTTTACCTATATAAGCTGAGCTGTGGTTAAGAGATTTACTAATTTATAGATATTGAATTAGTAAACGTTTTTTCAAGTCTGCAGCCGGAAACTTTTAGGGATAGCACCGCTCACGCGTCCTGCTATCGCTAAGGTACCTACATCCATGTAGGCAAGGCGAATTTACGCGTCAATAGCTGGCCTATTGCAAGTAAATTCAACGTAGTTAGCGTTAAAAGTAACCGCTGGAGATAGATTTATTATCCAGAGCTCAGGTTATTTAATAGGTTACCAACAGAGCGTTTTAGGAGACGGGTCATTATTTCCAAGCTAATTAACATGTGCAAAAAGTGGGTCAAGCCAGACTCTGCAGATGCACACCATACAACCTCGGCAACACCCGCTTTAATCACTCGTGCCGAGCATGGTATCTCGCGCAAACAATTTAGCCCGAATGCCATCAAAGTTTTGTATCGCTTGAAAGATGGTGGCTATGACGCTTACCTCGTTGGTGGTTGTATTCGTGATATTTTAATGGGGATCCAGCCAAAAGATTTCGACGTTGTTACCAATGCGACGCCAGAAGAAATCAAAAAATTATTTAGAAATTGTCGCTTGATCGGCCGCAGATTCCGCTTAGCGCACATCGTTTTTGGCCGTGAAATCATTGAAGTCGCCACCATGCGCGGCCATCATGAAGCCGATGAGCGTAAAAATGCGACCAGCCAATCAAGCGAACATGGTCAACTGCTCCGTGACAATGTATATGGCACCATTGAAGAAGACGCTCAGCGTCGCGACTTCTCTATAAACGCTCTGTACTACTCGATTAATGATTTTAGCATTCACGATTTTGCACGTGGTGTCGAAGCTATCAACGCGCGTAAAATTGAACTGATTGGCGACCCTGAAACCCGTTACCGTGAAGATCCGGTGCGCATGCTACGCGCGGTTCGATTTGCAACCAAGCTCGACATGGAAATTGCGCCAGGCACGAAAAAGCCTATTTATGAACTTGCTGATTTACTGGGCAATATTCCCCCTGCCCGCTTATTCGAAGAAACACTGAAGCTATTTTTAAATGGCAAAGCGGTTGAAAACTACTTACAGCTTCGCGAATTTGGCTTATTCAAACAGTTATTCCCTGCACTAGATGAAATCTTAGAGCAGAGTGAAACCGGCTTTGAAGCACGCTTCATTGAGCAAATGTTTGCCAATACCGATACGCGCATTAATCAAGATAAAAAAGTCACGCCGGCGTTTGTCTATGCCGCACTACTTTGGTTCCCGCTGCAGCAACGTACTCAACAGATCATAGAGCAGCAAGGCATGTCAGAATTTGACGCCTTCAATCAGGCTATGAACCAAGTTTTAAGTCAAAACGCCCAGCACGTTTCAGTGCCAAAACGTTTTACGTTAGGGGCGCGTGATATCTGGCATATCCAAATGCGTTTAGACAAACGTTCAGGCCAACGCGCTTATCGTTTAAGCCTACAACCTCGCTTCAAAGCCGCTTATGATTTCTTACTACTGCGTGTAGAAAGTGGTGAAGACGCTCAGCAAGCGTTAGCTGATTGGTGGACTGAATACTTAAAATCAGATGTCACCGGTCAAAAAGAGCTTGTTAAAAACTTAGGTCAATCTGATGGCAAAAAGCAGCGTCGTCGTTACCGCAGAAAGCCAAAGAAAAAAACAGGTGATGCATGATCCCAGTTTATATTGGCTTAGGCGCCAACCTTGAAGCACCAGTGGCACAGCTACACAACGCGGTTAAAGCCCTAAGTGCACTTGCTGACTGTGAGCTTAAAAAAGTCTCACAGTTTTATTCATCTAAGCCTATGGGGCCGCAAGATCAGCCTGATTATGTTAATGCCGTCGCATTACTCAATACCACGCTTGCACCAGAGGCCTTGCTTGATGAATTACAACGTATTGAACTTGAACAAGGTCGTCAACGTAAAGATGAACGCTGGGGCCCAAGAACCCTAGATTTAGATATTTTGCTATTTGGCGAGCAAACCATAAGCACCGAGCGCTTAACCGTGCCGCACTATGGTCTATGTGAACGTGAGTTTGTGGTATATCCACTATTAGAAGTCTCACCTGAGCTAAAGCTCCCGAATGGCAACACACTGGCTGACATTGCTCAGCAAGTGCCACTCAATGGTTTAACGCCATTAGAGTTGAATTAAATTAACCCCAAGAGGAACAACATGGCTAAAGTGACCGTCTCTACACTGGCTAAAATGAAACAAGAAAAACAAAAAATTACCGCATTAACGGCTTATGATGCGAGTTTCTCTCAGCTTTTTCACAACCAAGGTGTTGATGTTGTTTTGGTTGGTGATTCACTAGGTATGGTTTTGCAAGGCGGTGATGACACGCTTGCTGTTACTACTGATGATATTGCCTATCACACCAAGTGCGTTCGCGCAGGTTCAAAAGAGCTGTTTGTGATCGCTGATATGCCATTTATGAGCTATGCCAACGTAGAGCAAGCGTGCAACAATGCTGCACAGCTGATGCGTGCGGGTGCAAACATGGTGAAGTTAGAAGGCGGTGAGTGGTTACACGACAGCATAAGTGCGCTTACTCAACAAGGCATACCAGTTTGTGGCCATTTAGGCTTAACACCGCAATCTGTTCACGTATTCGGTGGTTTTAAAATTCAGGGCCGTGAGTCTGAACAAGCAGATAAAATGGTTGCAGATGCGCAAGCATTAGAAGCCGCTGGTGCACAACTACTCGTTATTGAGTGTATTCCTTCGGCGCTGGCTAAACGCATCTCTGAGTCTGTAAACATCCCTGTGATTGGTATTGGTGCAGGCAAAGACACTGATGGCCAAATCTTAGTGATGCATGACCTTGTGGGTATTTCTGCGGGTTACATTCCTAAGTTTTCGAAAAATTTCTTAGCCGAAACAGGCAACATGCACGATGCAGTTAAAAAATACTGTGATGACGTCAAGTCGGGGGCCTTCCCAAGTAGTGAGCATGAGTTTAACTAATGCAGTCAGTCAGTGAAATAAAATCTCTTCGCAGCCAAATTAAGGCTTGGCGTCAACAAGGCTTAAGCATTGCATTTGTGCCAACCATGGGCAATCTGCATCAAGGTCACTTTTCACTTGTTGAAAAAGCGAAAACGCTCGCGGATAAAGTAGTTGTGAGTATTTTCGTCAATCCAATGCAATTTGGTGCCAACGAAGATTTAGACAGCTACCCAAGAACATTAGACGCCGACAAACAAGGTCTAGCTGAAATTGGCACAGCGCTCGTGTTTACGCCGACCGTTGATGTTATGTATCCAAATGGCCTAGATGCGCAAAGTTACGTAGACGTACCTGACATTTCTATGGGTTATTGCGGTGGTGCGCGCCCTGGTCATTTCAAAGGCGTAGCAACCGTCGTTACCAAACTATTCAACATGGTACAGCCAGATTTTGCTTGTTTTGGTGAGAAAGACTTCCAACAGTTGCAGGTTATTCGCGCTATGGTTCGAGACCTGTCTATGCCGATTGAAATCATTGGTGTACCAACACAGCGAGAAGTGTCTGGACTGGCGATGAGCTCTCGTAATGGTTATTTATCAGAGCAAGAGAAAGACACGGCCAAAGTGTTGTATCAAACGTTATTAAATGTAGGTCAATCACTTGAGCAAGGTAACAAAGCGTTCGATACTATTGAACTAGAAGCAAAACAAGCACTTGAACAAGCAGGTTTGAAACCTGATTACTTTGCTATTGCTGAAAAAGACAATTTAAAACCTGCTACACTTGAAACTAAAGAGTTTGTTATTCTTGCGGCCGCTTTCTTAGGTAAAGTGAGACTGATCGATAACTTACAAGTTTCTGCGTAGAAGGATAATTAAAAATGAAAGCTTTGCTTATTGTCGTCTCTATATTGTTAGTGGGCTGTGGGGCAACCAGCAGTGAACTCAATCAATGTGCACAACAAAACTATCAATGTGAAAGTAACTGTGCGCAGCGTCATACAGAAAACACCTTAGGGCATCAGATCTGTAGTAATGAGTGTATTGACGACTACAACAGCTGTAAGGCTGAAACTGAAGCTTTACTAAATAAAACTTTAAATTAATTTTTTCAGATACAAAAAAACCGCTGAACTTCAGCGGTTTTTTATTTTTAATCTATTCGATTATAGAAGACCTAACTTCTTCATTTCAGCAGCAGCAACCTTGCTAGGAAGTGGTACATAACCATCTTTCTCTACGATTTGCTGACCTTCTTTAGAAAGTACCATCTTGATAAATTCAGCTTCGATTGGTGAAAGCGGCTTGTTAGGGTGCTTGTTCACGTAAACGTATAAGAAACGTGATAGTGGGTATTTGCCCTTAGAAACATTATCTAAAGTTGCATCTACGAACTTATCACCTTTTTTCGCTAGTGGTACAGTACGAACACCTGAAGTCTTATAACCAATACCAGAGTAACCAATCGCATTGATTGAAGATGAGATTGACTGTACTACTGACGCAGAACCTGGTTGCTCATTTACGTTGTTACGGAAATCACCTTTACATAGTGCTTTCTTTTTGAAGTAACCGTAAGTGCCCGATACTGAGTTACGACCGTAAAGCTGTACGTCTTTACCTGCCCAATCACCGTTTAGACCCACATCACCCCAACGGTTGATTTCACCGTCAGCACCACACTTACGTGTTGAAGAGAAGATTGCATCAACTTGGTCAATACGTAGACCTTTGATTGGGTTATCTTTGTGTACAAATACTGCCAATGCATCGATTGCTACACGCACTTCTGTAGGCTTGTAACCGTAGCGCTTTTCGAACGCTTCGATTTCTTTAGATTTCATCTTACGACTCATAGGACCGAAGTTTGCAGTTGATTCAGTTAATGCCGGTGGCGCAGTTGAAGAACCCGCTGCTTGAATTTGGATATTTACGTTAGGGTAAATACGCTTATATTCTTCAGCCCAAAAAGTCATCATGTTTGCAAGCGTATCAGAACCTACAGATGAGAAGTTACCTGAGATACCACTTGTTTTGTTATACATAGGTAATTTTTCATCTACAGCTGATGCTGGTGTTGATAATAATGTTGTTACCGCTACACCCATTGCAGCTACTAAACTTTTAAATTTCATTTGGGTTTCTCCAGTTGTTCGTCCCAATTAGTTAACGAGGTTCATTTTGCAGCGATTAAATGACAGTTAAATTACTTAAAAATGACAATTTTATGACCACTGTTTTATTTATTGTCATAATCAGCAATACGTGTTTTTGGAAAAGCAAAAGAAAAACAAGAACCTTTACCTACTTCACTGCTGATATCTAAGTGTGAATCGTGACGCGTTAATACATGTTTAGTGATCGCTAAACCTAAACCTGATCCACCAGTTTTTCGGCTTCTTGCCTTATCAACTCGATAAAAGCGCTCTGTCAGTCGATTGATATGCTCAGGAGCTATGCCATCACCATTATCTGTCACAGAAAAATGCGCTTGGTTATCTTTTATTTGCCATTGCACATGAATCTTGCCGTTTGATTTGGTGTAATGCACTGCATTGAACACCAAATTCGAAAACGCGCTGCGCAACTCATCCGGTGCACCGACAATATCAAGATCAGGGTCTACATCGAAACTGATCTCGTGCCCTTTTTCTTTATTGAGTGAATTCGCTTCAGTCGCAATCAATGCCAACATATCAGGCACTCTAACCGGTTTATCATTATCGTATTTACGGACTCCTTCTATACGAGAAAGAGACAGTAATTGATTGACTAAGCTATCCATGCGATGACATTGCTCAATCATGGTTTGATGCGCTTTCGCCCACATTGACGGCGGTGGCAGGTTATCCTCGTCCATCATTTCTAGGTAGCCAGTCACCACCGTTAGCGGCGTGCGCAGCTCATGGGATACATTAGCGACAAAGTCTTTACGCATCTGCTCTAACTGTTTCAACCGAGAAATATCACGCACCACCATCATAAGCTGGCCCGCATAAGGCATTACCCTAAACTCAAGGGTTTGCTCTTGATTATGCGATACCTCAAGTTCTAATGGCTCATCGAACTTTTGCTTATTCATGTATTTAGCAAATTTTGGATCCCGCACTAGGTTATCTAAGCGCTGACCATGATCGGTTGGCCATTGCAACCCCAACACTTTCAGCGCAAGCTGATTACACCAAATAATGCTTAAATCAGTTTGCAATACGACGACTGCATCAGGTACCGCTTCAGCACCTTCACGAAAACGACGGATCAGCTCAGCCAATTCATTACGCTTTTTACGATTACGATGTTGGAGGTGATAGATCCCTTCGAAGATCTGCTCCCACGCGCCCTCACCTTCCGGAGGATTAAAACTACGTTGGTTGAGCAGCCAATCGCTGAGTCGATAGAGTTGATGGTAATGCCAAAGTAACAGCGCGAGCGCGCCTAAAAACAGCAAGATAAAAGGTGCGCCAATTAAAACGCCCACCAAAGCCAGTGGTATAAAATACAAAAACAGGCGTTTAACTAACGCCTGTTTATTAATTACTCGATACATAAATGCAGTGTATCCAAAGCTGAGTGCTTACATTTTACTAGAAAAACGGTAACCAGCACCGCGAACAGTTTGCACTAGTCTATCGTGACCTAGTGGCGCAATTGCCTTACGCAAACGTCGAATATGCACATCAACAGTGCGATCTTCAACATACACGTTAGTGCCCCAAACATGATCTAATAATTGCTCACGGCTGTAAACACGCTCAGGGTGCGTCATAAAGAAGTGTAGTAAACGGAATTCTGTTGGACCCATGTCTAATTCATTGCCCGCCGATGTGACTCGGTGAGAAATAGGGTCTAAACGCAAACCGTGCACTTCAATCGCTTCTTCAAGTGAGGTTGGAGACACACGACGAATAACCGCCTTAATACGTGCCATTAATTCTTTAGGAGAGAAAGGTTTAGTCACATAATCGTCTGCACCTACCTCAAGTCCTTTTACTTTGTCTTCTTCTTCACCGCGTGCAGTTAACATGATGATAGGGATCTGACGCGTGAATTCGCTTTGCTTAAACTTTTTCGCAATTTGAATACCACTGCCGCCCGGAAGCATCCAGTCTAATAAAACCATATCAGGGTATGGCTCTACCATTGCAGCCATAGCCGAATCATAATCTTCAGCTTCTATTGCCTGAAATCCATTTTGCTCCAATACGAAAACCAACATTTCTCTGATTGGTGCTTCATCATCAACTACAAGTACTTTACGTGACATTCCCACAGTTCTCTTCGATTTACCCAAGTTGGTTTCATTATTATGACTTAGTATGACAGTTTTATGAAAAAATAATCCGATCTTAAAAAGAAATATTTATCAGGTCATATAAATGACAAAATACATTATTCCATAAAGAACAATAATTTATGGAAATTCCCTGTTATTTAAGCAGCTATTATAAAACCACTTAAATCAGATCTATTTTTACATCTGTTTACTAAAACCAACTTTAATTGATCGGATCACGTAAATACGCACTGATTAAATAGAGATCAACTTTTGACTAAGTAGTGCACTGAGAGATCAGTTTTATACCAAGTAAGCCTTAATTGAGGATCTCAATTTGGATCTTGATACACAGTTTTGGTGTTGTTTTGAGTGTAAAATACTCGGAAAGTTAGTAAGAAATCGATCCCAGATCGCATAAGTTGGTAAGATCTTGATCCTCAGCATCGGGAATTCAGATCTGAATTAGTAAAATACTGATCCAAAAAAGCCCCAATACTGGGGCTTAATATAAAATCAGCTAGACTTGGTTATTACTTGATCTGTGGATCAAGTTCGCCAGATAAATACTTCAGGTGCATGTCGTCTAGTGAAATTGGTTTGATCTTCGCAGCATTACCCGCAGTGCCAAACGCTTCATAACGCGCCACACAGATCTCAGTCATTGCTTTAGTAGCTTCAGCTAAGAATTTACGTGGGTCAAAGTTAGACGGGTTATGTGCTAGGTGACGACGGATAGCACCTGTTGATGCTAAACGTAAGTCTGTATCGATGTTTACTTTACGTACACCGTACTTGATGCCTTCTACGATTTGATCAACTGGTACACCGTAAGTTTCAGGGATCTCACCACCAAATTCGTTGATTACTGCTAACCACTCTTGTGGTACTGAAGAAGAACCGTGCATAACTAAGTGTGTATCAGGGATACGTGCGTGGATTTCTTTGATGCGGTTGATTGCTAAGATATCACCTGTTGGTGGACGTGTGAACTTGTAAGCACCGTGTGATGTACCACACGCGATTGCTAGCGCATCTACACCAGTTTTCTTAACGAAGTCAGCAGCTTCTTCAGGATCAGTTAGTAGTTGATCTTCAGTTAGTTTACCTTCAGCACCAATGCCATCTTCTTCGCCAGCTTCACCTGTTTCTAGTGAACCTAGTACACCTAGCTCACCCTCAACAGACACACCACATGCATGTGCCATTTCAACTGTACGACGTGTTACGTCTACGTTGTATTCATATGAAGAAGGTGTCTTACCATCTTCCATTAATGAACCATCCATCATCACTGATGAGAAACCTAATTGGATAGAACGCTGACATACACCTGGAGATGTACCATGGTCTTGGTGCATAACAACTGGGATATGTGGCCACTCTTCAACAGCCGCTAAAATCATATGACGAATGAAAGGGGCACCTGCATAAGCACGTGCGCCTGCAGAGCCTTGAACGATCACTGGGCTGTTTGTTTTATCAGCCGCTTCCATGATGGCACGCATCTGCTCTTGGTTGTTAACGTTGAACGCTGGAACGCCGTAACCATGCTCTGCTGCATGATCAAGAAGTTGACGCATACTGATTAAAGCCATTTTGCTTTCTCCAATAGTCGATAGCCTTTGCTATCTAGTTTGAACGGATATATCGAAAGTAGCCTTTCGCTTGTTGCTACTGATTTTTTATTTACCTTAATCTGAGTGAGAGTGATTAAGATAAAAAGGCCAGCAAAAGCTGGCCTGAAAAACTGTTACGCGTTTGCTCTTTTCTCAAGCATAGCAACAGCTGGTAGTTTTTTCCCTTCTAGGAATTCTAAGAAAGCACCACCGCCCGTTGAAATGTAAGAAATTTCATCTGCAACGCCATATTTGTCGATTGCTGCTAGCGTGTCGCCGCCACCAGCAATTGAGAAGGCATTAGACTTTGCAATTGCATTAGCAATCGCTTCTGTGCCATTACCAAACTGGTCAAATTCGAAAACACCTACTGGGCCATTCCACACAACCGTGCCTGCATTTTCAATGATTTTAGCTAGAGTTTGTGCTGTATCTGGACCGATATCGAAGATCATATCTTCATCAGATACTTCCGTCACATCTTTAATTGTCGCCACTGCTGATTCAGAGAACTCAGTGCCTACAATCACATCTGTTGGTACTGGAATGTCACCATCGTTAGCACGCGCTGCTGCAGTTAATTTGTTTGCTTCGTCGATTAAGTCTGCCTCAAAAAGAGACTTACCAACTGGGTGACCGGCTGCTGCAACGAAAGTGTTTGCAATACCACCACCAGCAACTAGCTGATCAACCACTGTTGATAGTGAATCAAGTACAGTCAATTTAGTCGATACTTTAGAACCACCTACAATCGCCACAAGTGGACGTGCTGGGTTATCAAGCGCTTTACCTAGTGCATCTAGCTCAGCCGCTAAAAGTGGGCCCGCACAAGCAACTTCTGCAAATAAGCCAACGCCATGCGTAGACGCTTGAGCACGGTGAGCTGTACCGAATGCATCCATCACGTATACGTCACATAATGCAGCAAGCTTCTTAGCAAGTGCTTCGTCGTCTTTCTTTTCACCTACATTGAAGCGTACGTTTTCAAATACAACCACTTCATTGTCGGCAACTTCAACACCGTTTAAGTAATCTTTTTCTAAACGCACGTTTTGCTCTAACGCTTCGTTTAGATAATCAACTACAGGTTGAAGTGAGAATTCTTCATTGTACTCGCCCTCAGTAGGACGACCAAGGTGAGACATCACCATCACTTTTGCACCTTTTTCAAGTGCAAGTTTAATAGTCGGAAGTGAAGCGCGAATACGCGCATCAGACGTTACTTTGCCGTCTTTTACTGGCACGTTTAAATCTTCACGAATTAAAACACGCTTGCCTGATAAATCTAGATCCGCCATTTTGATGACTGACATTGATGTCTCCTTTAAGAACGATACTGGGTAATAGCTTTGCTGTTATTTAACGGCCATCATGGCCTCTGCGGTGTCGAGCATACGGTTCGCAAACCCCCACTCGTTATCACACCATACTAAAAGTTTTACTAACCTTTTATGACTCACACGGGTTTGCGTGCCGTCAATGATACAAGAATGTGCATCATGGTTAAAATCTACCGACACCAAAGGCTCTTCGGTATAACTTAAAATATTTTCTAATCGGCCTTGTGCATTAGCCTTTATTGCCTGATTTATTTTATCTAAATCAACGTCTTGGTTTAGCGTAACACTTAAATCCATAGCCGTCACATTTATCGTTGGAACACGCACAGCGATGGCTTCAAAGCGCCCTTCAAATTTAGGCAAGATACGCTCAATACCACGAGCTAATTTGGTGTCGACTGGAATAATTGACTGACTCGCTGCGCGGGTACGGCGTAAATCACTGTGATACGCATCGATCACTTGTTGGTCGTGCATCGACGCATGGATCGTGGTAATTGCACCCGATTCGATACCAAAGGCATCATCAAGGACTTTGATCACAGGCACAATACAATTGGTTGTACAAGAACCATTAGAAACAATTGTGTGCTCGGCTTTAAGCTCTTCTTCGTTAATGCCATAGACAATGGTTGCATCAACATCTGCATCAGCAGGTTGAGAGAATAAAACTTTTTTAGCACCTGCATTTAGGTGTTTTTGAGCATCTAAACGGCTGTGAAACACACCCGTACACTCAAGTACCACATCAACTTCTAGAGCCTGCCAAGGTAAATGAGCCGGATCTGACTCACTAAACAATTGGATCTTATCGCCATTTACTTCTAAGAAAGGTGCATCATGCGAAACCGAGTAAGCAAAACGACCGTGAGAGGTATCATATTTAAGTAAATGCGCAACGGCTTTGGGATCGGCTAATTCGTTAATAGCCACGATTTCAATATCTTGACGGCGGCCTGACTCGTATAATGCACGCACAACATTGCGTCCAATACGACCAAACCCATTTATTGCCAGTTTTATTGCCATTAAGTTGTGGACCTAGCTAAATGCAGAGACAGGAAAGTAACTTCCTAAAAGATGGCGCTATTGTAATCGACATAGGCAAATTATGTATACACTTGCGCGAAAAAAAATCTCACATCAAGGCTGAAAGTTTAAGTGGCTTACCCGCCCCTATTTTATTTATTAAGACTAACAACAGCTCAGCAGTTGCTAAGGCATCGGTGAGTGCATTGTGCACTTCATAGTCTGGTAGTTGATAACGAGTGCGGCAATTAGCCAGAGTCAGGCTGTCTTGATGTAATTCGGTGTTTTGCTTTAACTGACGCCTTTTCTCTATTTGCATGGTGTCGACAATGGCCAAAGGGAGTGCCTCTAAACCTAACGCTTTGCTATTTAATCGGATAAATCCCCAATCTAAATAAGCGTTGTGGCACACTAAGACCTTACCGTGCAAAGCATCACATAGCTCAGTCATTAACGCCTTAAAAGGTACCCCTTCATTAAGCGTTTGCTCATCGATACCATGATAAACCGGACTCTGCTCTAACTGCTTCACATCACTATTAATGATGTGCCTCGCGCTTTTTAATTGAATTCTGTCACTACGCATTGTTACCCAAGCCGCAGATACAATTTCATGTACTTTAGGATCAAGCCCTGTCAGTTCAAGATCTAAAACCACAAACTCCACTTCATCGAGTGACTTGCCTTTGGCTTTTAAATAGCGAAGCGCTTTTTTTACTAATCTCTGCATTTACAAACTGCCTCTGGCAAACTTAAACGCACAGGCTTGCTGTGCTTGCTTAATCAGATAAAACGCTTCTTTTAATTGATGCTTCTCAAGAGAAGTTAACATTTCCGGGTCGATACAATTGCCCGGCAAGCCCTCTTTATTCAATTGGGTTTTAAGTCGCAATTGCGTCAGGTAACGCCAACAATCTTTGAGGTTATAAATATCTTTAGCACTTATGAGATTAAATTTAGTCAACGCATCCAGACGCTCAAGGGTATTGGCCCGCCTTACTCCAGCTTTAAGCGCATAAAGCCTTGCAATGTCATTGATGATCACAACCCCCCGCTTTTTCAGATCTAAATACTTGTGTTTAGACTCGCTCTTCTCAAGTTTAAATTGCTGAAACAAGCCAATCGGTACTGAGTTCGCGTTAATATCTGTGGCCATAGCCGCAAAGAAGAGTTCATTTTTGCTGATCCGCTCAAGCGACACACATAAATCGCTATATAGCTCATTCGAACCATCAATAAAGCGAAGATCAAAAAAGATCTTACAGTTCAACATGGCTTGTGGCGTAGGGGATTTGATCCACTTAAAGAATCGCTCTGACCACTCATTTAAGGTACCGCAACACTCAGGGTTACTTGCCATAATATTACCCGGACAACGCTTAATACCGCATTCAACCAGTTGCTCACAGACAAACTCGCCCATCCCTTTGAAATAAGCTCTTTGATCTTCGGTTAAATTGTTCGGTAGTAATAAGCCATTGTCTTGATCTGAGTGCAGGGTTTGCTCTTCACGGGCTTGTGAACCAAAACAAATAAAACTAAACGCACATGGCGCAGTACCATGTTCTTGCTGATAAATACGAATTAATCGACTGGTCAATGCATCGGTCAGGCCACTTAATAGTTTGCCCATGACCGAGATATCATCAATGTTATGAGAAAAGCTCTTTAATAATGCAGGGATCTCTTGCGCATAAAGGCGTAACTGCTGAACCGATGTTGCTTTGTAGATGCGGCCAATAAGTTGTACCGGATCGCTTTTTTGCTGACGCAACAAGTCTGTACTGGTCAACATACCGAGTGGCGTGTAATTTTCATCGAGCACAGGCAAGTGATGTATGTTGTGTTTAAGCATTAAATGCAAAGCAGAAAATACTCGATTATTTTCGAAGATGAATTTTGGCTTAGCCGTCATCACCTGATTAATTGCCATATTAGGATCGACATCTTTGGCCAGAACCCGATTACGCAAGTCTCTATCAGTGAGAACACCGATAAGACTCTCTTGCTCGGTAACCATAATTGAGGAGACCCCATGCTCACTCATTTTCACCGCGGCATCACGAATTGATGCATCCGGTCCGAGTGTTATCGCTTCTCTGGTCAACAGCTCACTGATTTTTTTCTCAGACCAGTTATCGCTTTTTTGCTGATAATGAGATGACAGCAAGCGATTAGCATGAGCGCGCACAAAGTGCTGTTCAAATGCCTTATATTCGCGACGTAAATAGTCAAAGCTGGTTTGATTTAAGATGTAGATTAAACCGGGGGTCGACACTTCGATGCGGTTTTGTATGGCATCGCCGGTTAATAAAGACGGGAATCCAAAATAGTCACCTTCTGCGATTTGCGTGATCACTTCTTCTTTGGCATTGACCAGATCATATTGACCTGAGCGGACTAAGTATAAATTTGGCTCAGTTGATTTTAGCCACTGCGACTGATTGTCTTTATTTAAGTAAACAATTTCTAAATGGGCCACAAAGTAATGGGTCGCCGCTTCTGGTAACTGACTAAACGGTGCCTGTAAGGCAACAAATTTTGCGACTTCAGCAACTTCTGGGGTCATGCTCTACTCCTAAGTCACCCGCCTATAAACAACTACAATAAAAGAGAGGAATGTTAGTGTTTACGCTTAGGTATGAATCGTTTTAGCAAAATGCAGCTATAAAACTGAATTTTTAGAAATGTAAAAACAGCACTTTGCTAAAACGAATAAAAGCCCAGCCTTATCGGCTGAGCTTTGTGCTTATTCGCTCAAATATTAGTGGGCGTGTGCCTCACCTGAGCCTTTAGGGTTACGAATACTGTCAACCATGTCTTGAACTTCTTTCGGTGTTTCAGCAGTTAGTTTAAGAACAACCGCAGCAACGATGAAGTTAACTAGCATACCGATGATACCAATACCTTCTGGAGAGATACCGAATAACCAGTTTGCTGGAGCATTAAGTTCAGGGCTAATGAACTTGAAGTAAATGATATAAGCCGCTGTGAAGCCAATACCTGTTACCATACCTGCAATCGCACCTTCTTTATTCATCTTCTTAGAGAAGATACCCATGATGATTGCTGGGAAGAAGCTCGCTGCTGCTAGGCCGAATGCAAATGCCACAACTGAAGCCACGAATCCTGGCGGGTTGATACCGAAGTAAGCTGAAATTGCAATCGCTATCATCGCCGCTAAACGCGCAGCTAGTAGCTCTTGCTTATCACTGATATCCGGTTTCAGCGTTCGCTTAAGTAAATCGTGCGACACCGAGGTTGAAATTACCAGCAGTAGACCCGCTGTGGTTGATAGTGCTGCTGCAATACCACCCGCTGCGACTAATGCGATAACCCAAGCTGGTAGATTCGCAATCTCAGGGTTCGCCAGTACCATGATGTCACGGTCAATCTTCACTTCGTTAGCACTGTTTGGATCTGAGATCTTACCTGCAGAGTACTGCATCTTGCCATCGCCATTCTTATCTTCGAATGTGATAAGGCCTGTTCTTTCCCAGTTTTTAACCCAAGCTGGTGCTTCTTCATATAACGTACCGCTACCGTCTTTACCATTGATTGTGTCAATCATGTTTACACGCGCAAATGATGCAACTGCAGGTGCTGTGGTATAAACAATCGCGATGAATACAAGCGTCCATGCTGCTGAGATGCGCGTATCTTTTACTTTCGGTACAGTGAAGAAACGAACGATTACGTGAGGCAGACCCGCTGTACCAACCATAAGAGCGGCAGTGATGGCGAATACATCGATCATGCTCTTAGAGCCTTCGGTATATTGCGAGAAACCCAGTTCGGTACTCAGTCCATCGAGTTTATCGAGCATATATACACCCGAGCCATCGGCTAAAGTTGCACCAAAACCCGTTTGCGGTAGTAAGTGGCCTGTCATCATTAGAGAGATGAAGATTGCAGGTACTAAGTAAGCAAATACTAATACACAATACTGAGCAACCTGCGTATACGTGATACCTTTCATACCACCTAATACAGCATAGAAGAATACGATAACCATACCGATGTATACACCAGTCTCAATGTCTACTTCTAAGAAGCGAGAGAATACAACACCTACGCCACGCATTTGACCGGCAATATAAGTGAAACAGATAAAGATTGCACACAAGATAGCTACTACACGGGCAACTTGAGAGTAATAACGATCTCCTATGAAATCTGGTACCGTAAATTTACCAAACTTACGAAGATAAGGTGCTAAACAAAGCGCCAGTAGTACATAACCACCAGTCCAACCCATTAGGTAAACACCACCGTCGTAACCGGCGAAAGAAATAATACCCGCCATTGAAATGAATGATGCTGCACTCATCCAGTCTGCGGCAGTTGCCATGCCGTTTGCAACAGGTGGTACACCACCGCCAGCAACATAGAATTCTTTGGTTGAACCCGCACGAGCCCAAATTGCAATGCCGACATAAAGCGCAAAGCTCAAGCCAACAATAATAAAGGTAAGAATCTTAACATCCATCTTCGTGCTCCTTATTCATCTACGCCGTATTTTTTATCAAGCGTATCCATTTTGAACACGTAGACAAAAATCAAAGCCACAAAGGTGTAAATTGCGCCTTGCTGTGAAAACCAAAATCCTAATTTGAATCCAAAGAAGCGGATCTCATTAAGTACATCTACCAGTAAAATGCCAAAACCAAATGACACTACAAACCATACTGTTAATAGCTTAAACATGAGGCTCAGATTTTCTGACCAATATGCTTTTGCTTGTTCTTCGTCTTTAAAAGCCATTTTTGTTGTCCCCTATCACTTGCCAATAAATTGGCTGTGTTGGTGTTAATCGTCACTATCTACATTAGCAACGCCCTTACAAGTTGGAATTGCTACCTTAGTCGTAACACCAAGTTAACGTTTACGTAAACTGCAGATTGACACACTAAAAACATTGGGTTTAATTATATTTAACAAACACTTAGCAAATTAAACGTTTGCATTTTGAGCAAAAAGGGCATTTTTGGGATGGTATAAGACATTAGTCTAATTTAGTCAGAGTAATAAATACAAAGTCTATATTAAACAGTCAGTTAAACATTAAATTGCGATACAAAAGGGATTACAAAAAAAGCAAATGTGGTAAGGTTGTTTGGTCGACGATAAAAAAGATAAGACTATGAGCGCTGCACTGATATTTGTTTCTCTTTGTTATATAGGGGTTTTATTTTGGCTGGCAAACTGGGGAGATAAAACCACCCCCCGTGCGTTAAAGTTTAGCCATCATCCTTTTGTGTACGCATTGGCACTCGGCATTTACTGCACCTCATGGACTTACTATGGTGCCGTGGGCACTGCTGCGGCGAGTAGTTGGCATTATTTGCCTATCTTATTAGGCCCCGCTCTCTTATTTTTATTCGGACAAGGCTTTTTAAGAAAACTGGTATTAGTCAGTAAAAAACAAAATATCACCACCATTGCCGATTTTATCTCTGCCCGCTACGGCAAACGACAAACCACAGCCGTCATGGTTACCATGATAGCTTTGTTGGCGACCATTCCTTATATCGCACTGCAACTTAAAGCGCTGAGTTCTAGCTTTTTATTACTGCAACAAGATGAACAGCTCTCAGGTACTGTTTTAGCGCTTACCGGGACCTTGATCATCGCCCTGTTTGCTATCTTTTTTGGTACACGCAAAGTCGACGTCACCGAATACCGTTCAGGCTTAATGCTGGCTATTGCGTTTGAGTCTATTATTAAGCTCTTAGCACTCGTTGCTGTGGCAGCACTGGCATTAGTCGCTCTTTATAATCAGCCAAAACATAGCTTAAATTTACTCACCCACTGGCAAGACTTTAACTTTAGTAGCTTCAACTTTATTGGTCAGAGCCTGATCGCGGCTGCGGCTATTATCTGTCTTCCCAGACAGTTTCATGTGACTGTTGTAGACAACCAAGATAGAAAGCACTTACTTACAGCTAGATGGGCTTTTCCTCTATATCTTATGTTAACTGCAGCGATGATAGTCCCAATTGCGACTGCTGCTATTCACCCGAATATTGGCTCTCATTTGGCGGCAGACAGTTTTGTACTGGCATTGCCGATTTCAACCGGCCACCCCATTCTCACGACCTTTGTTTTTATCGGTGGACTGTCTTCGGCAACTGCGATGATTGTTGTAGCCACACTGACTCTCAGTACGATGCTGTCGAATGATGTAGTATTGCCGCTGGTATTAAAACGCCGTTTTCACCGCGCCCCTGCTCTGGGTAACTATAAGTCTTCTATTCTCTTGATCCGCCGCTTTATCATCGCCGCCATTTTATTATTGGCTTATTTATACCAACAACATTTTGGCCATGGTGAGTCGCTGGCAAGTATGGGTCTTGTGGCATTTTCATTAGTAACCCAATTATTACCTGCCATTGTTGGCGGCTTGTACTGGCGTAAAGGTCATGCATACGGCGTCTATGCGGGCTTATTAGCTGGGTTTATTTGTTGGACGCTGTTTTTAATGATGCCCATGGTCGATATGGGGTTCTCTCTCAACTTCGAAGCAAGGCAGCAGCTTATCACTCAGGGCACCTTAATCGCCCTATTTGCGAATATTAGTTGCTACATTAGCTTCTCATTAGGTGCTCATGAGCGTTTAATCGATAAAATACAAGCCGCTGCTTTTGTCAATCCACGTGAAGAAGCAGCTTTGATTAAACGTATGAACAAAAACGTCAAAGCAACAGTGTATGACTTCAAAGTGCTATTACAAACCTTTTTAGGTGTTCAGCGCTCACAACAACTGCTGGGCCATTATACGTTATTACATGATATTGATGACAATAACGCCTATCCAGACCCTGAGTTTATCGCCTACTGTGAACGCGCTCTCACCGGGGTTTTGGGTGCCTCGTCTGCGCAAGCGCTTATTCATACCGTTGCCTCGGGCAAACAAATGGCATTTGAAGAAGTCGTTAACTTCTTTGATGAAACTACCCAAGCGCTTCAATTTAACCAAAACTTGCTCTATACCTCGCTCGAAAACCTCTCTCATGGTATTTCTGTTGTAGATAAAGACCTTAATCTAGTCGCTTGGAACAAGCGCTATGCCGAGATGTTTAACTACCCTGAGGGCTTTTTAGAAGTCGGCCAACCGATTGAAGAAGTCATTCGTTTTAACGCCCAGCGTGGCGAATGTGGCCCAGGTGAAATTGACCGTCTTGTGGAAAAACGTGTTCAACACTTGAGAAATGGCACACCGCATCACTTTATTCGCCACCGTCGTGATGGCCAGGTATTTGAAATGACAGGTAACCCATTACCTGAAGGCGGATTCGTGACCAGTTTTAGCGATGTCACCATGCACATCGCCACCCAAAATGCCCTGGAAGAAATTAACATGGATCTTGAAAACCGCATCGAAGCGCGCACTCAAGAGATCCGAAATATTAATAAAGACTTAGAAGCACAGATAGACTCGCGAATTGAAACCGAGCACGCCTTAATCGCTGCGAAAAAAGAAGCTGAAAAAGCCAATGACAGTAAAACCCGCTTCTTAGCACTCGCCAGCCATGATATTTTGCAGCCGCTCAATGCCGCCAGACTATACTCAGCAGCGATTGATCCTAACCACTTATCGTCTCAAGATAGAGGTAGCTTCGATAAGCTCAATGACTCGCTCGATTCAACAGTACACTTGATGTCTTCTTTACTTGATATTGCCAAACTAGAACAAGGGGCAATGCAGCCGACACCAAGACATTTTAGTATCGACGATATTCTCTGCCCACTTGCCAATGAGTACGCGATTTTATCGAGTGAAAAAGGTCTTAAATTAAAAGTCAGAAGCAATCAAAATATTGTTCATAGCGATACCACATACTTGCGCCGTGTGATCCAAAACTTAGTGTCTAACGCCGTAAAATACACAGACTCAGGCAAAGTATTGATTGCAACCCGTAAGCGAAAACATGGCTTATTGGTCGAAGTGTATGATACGGGCCCAGGGATCAGCGAATACGAACAAGCAAAAATATTTAACGACTTCTACCGCATACACTCAAATGACAACAAAGGCGTTGGCCTTGGCTTAGGAGTAGTAAAACGTCTATGTGACCTGCTTTCAATTGTCTTAGAGGTGAAATCTATCCCCGGCAAAGGGAGCCGCTTTAGCGTGTTAATCCCTTATGGTGATGCTAACTTGGTGGCGAAGAAAACCATCACAACTTCCAGTATGCCGCTTGGTGATAATAACGCTAAGCTCAATATTATCGCCGTTGACGACGACCCTAAAAACCTTGAAGCCATGTCGAGTTTATTAGCTAAATGGCAAACTAACTACGACCTATTTAATGATGTTGATTCGGTACTGGCACATGCCAAATCAAATAAAGCCCCAGATTTAATCCTCATGGATTATCAACTAGGCACTGAATGTGATGGCATCACCTTAATTAAAACTCTAAGAGAAATATGGCAATCACAAGTACCCGCAGTGCTCATTACTGCTGTACGAGACCAAGAAGTGAAAGCAGAAGTGAAGGCTTTAAACATTCATTATCTATCAAAACCTGTAAAACCGGCAAAATTGAAAGCATTAATGAATTTTGGACGTTAAAAGTATAAACATTAAAAAAGGGCTCTATGAGCCCTTTGTTGACTTAAGGGAGCCGATTTAATCTACCATTCTCTCAACGTATTTACGGCTTTTACAAATGTGTCTGCCTGTTCAAAATCGAAGAAGAAATAATTAAAGTCTTTGCTAGCATGCTTAGCAACATCGGTAACAACACTGGCAAAACCCGATGTCGCCAATGGAATGTATAAACTATCGCCATCGTTAAATAAAATACGACCATCATCAGTTAACGTGTAACCATTCTCTCCCTCAGCATCTTTAGTAAACACTTGTGCAACTTGCGTCATTGCTGAATCGGAGTAAACGGTAATGCTATTTTCAGCCATCACCAAAGGAGTCACCTGCCAAACAGCACTTGAATCTCTATCTGTCATAAAAATAGCTTGACCATAGTAGTCAGAAAAAGACTTGGTATGCGTCATATCGAAAACGCGTTTGGCGTAATCTTTTGCACTTTGTTCATCATAGAAATGCGGCCAAGGTAAACCAATAAAAGCGCCTAGCACAACATTATCTGACTCTGCTAAGAAACCATAATTGTAATAGCCTGATGTGGTATTAGACTCAGGAAAAAATACTTGATTCGATTGATCAATATGATATTGCCCATTCGCTGTTTCGCCGTGACTAAAACGCGTATAACTCTCATCACTATTAAGTTGTAAAAAGCCCGTTTCTTGACTGCGCCAATAATCGTGATCAGCATGGTAAAGTGGTTTATCTAGGTAAGAGGTGATTGGTAGTAGGCCTGCTATTTTTTCACCAGGTAACCTATGAGGTAATTTCTTGCCAAGAACAGATGAAAGGAGCTCGTTTGCGATAGGTCTTTCATTTGTAAAATCATAAGCTCTGTTATCAAGATACGAGCTATCAAATGACATTGTACTGTCATTCCAAACATAATTAATTTCATTATGCATATAAACTTTGTTATCTACACGCTGAAAACTTTGCATTTCTCGTGCTTGAACGGCTGGACAACCAACTTCTTTACATGTCGGATCTTGAAAAAATAGCAACGATAATACGCCCTCATCAATTTGCCACTGACCTTCATGAACCTCTATTTCTTCGTCACTAAGATGGCCATCATTATTGTCATCGCTGGTATCTACTCTATATGCATCACCATTTTCATGGACTTCCACCCAAAATTCGTTTAACGACTTGTCATCTCCAATATAGCCATAAATACCCACTGCATTTTCACTAGTAAACTGTTGCTCATTAGTTAGCTCACCAGCAAACCCTACGTTATAGGTTTTTTCACCCGTTTCTGTATGTGTTGACTCAACATAGTAGCTTTGAACTGGAAGATCTCCGGAAACCGCAGAGTAAACTAGTTCAGTGTTGAGTTCGGGAATATTTATCAATAATTGATTACTTTCATCATAAACCCAATTGAATGCAACAGGTTCAGCGTTTTCATCTTGTAGCAAACCTACTGACTCATCTGTGAATTCAAACTTTCTTGCATTGCCCTTTGGGTATGGAGTTGGTAATGCCCAACTGCTGCCTTTACTTGGTTTTGTTACTGAGAACCTATCGTGTTCATAAATATCGCTAAACCAATTAAAATGACCTTCCATATCATCTTTCTCATTATTAGGGTAAGTTTTGTGTTTTTTTGAAGTAAAAAGCACCAAAATTGAATCTTCGAAAGAGTGAAGTAACCTAATTTGTATATCAGAGAAATATTGGTTAAAAGTAACTTCTACACTTTCACCGCTATCATTGGTAACAGTTTCTGTTCCAGTGCCATGAAACATTCCCTCCTCATTATAAATATAATAAGTTTGCTCCTCTTTAGACCAAGTAAAATCGCCAATATGATTTTCACTATTTGTTTCAGACTGTAAGAAGAAAGAATCAACTTTCCCGTTTGCTAAATCAAAGTTTGCATAAATACCTAGACCATCAGAAAACCCAAGAGTGAGCATGTCTCTTTCTTGAGAGTCTTTTAAGTTTAACTGGGTCGTATATTCAAATGTCCCCCACTCCCACCAAGTATTATTTACATAGTTATTAAACGCTGAATCATCATAAAGAAAGCTTAAGCTATTCTTATATTCAGAGGGCAGCTCATTGCTTACTGAATTAGTATCGACAATGCCATAGTTTAACAGTGAGGTATAAGCCGATGTATAATTCGCCAAATCATTTATCTCAAGCTGTAATTGCAGTAATCTTTTCTCTTCTTCACTGTCTATCACTTGATACTGATTGGTTCTTGCGAGTAACGCTCTATGTACTGTACTAAAAGGTGAAATATTAAAAGACCAATATGTCTCTGGTGAGATATCACCCGACTGTATCTGCTGTTGCAATTCGTTGAATGGCAATAACTGACTTTGCATTACTCCTTTACCATTAGCAAATGTTGCTTCTAGTAATAGAGGCTCAGAAGAGGCCAAAATGGCTTCATCATCATCGACTTCAATTGCTAGACGATAAGTGCCATCGGGTAGCACAACGGTACTTGCAAGTTCTGCCGTATCCCTATCGCCTAAATACACCTTAACCTGAAAATCGTTGTACTCAAGGTCAGCTTCAAAAGGTTGACTATCCAATAAATTATTAGTGGTATTATTTGACGAAATAGAAGTAGCCTTTGCATGTTCACTGCCAACCATTCCTCCTTCAGAAGTCGTGATATTGCCTTTTGCAGGCATATCGACTGGAGGTGGTAAAATATCGTCATCTTTTTCAGGCTTACCTTCTGTTTCTAGCCCCGTATAAATGCGCCCTTCAATCGGTAGAGTAATGAAATTTTGCGTGATGATGACTTTCACCTGCGCAGTGTCGACTAACCCTTCTGAATCTGTTGCAGTGAGTTGTAACACAGCCTCTTCAGGTTTATCCGTCGCTGGCGCACTTATACCTACAGCTAACGTTGTATCACCTTGTAATTGCAAAATAGGGCCGCTTAGTTGCTGCCAATGTAGGCTAACTTGACCATCGTCAATCACATCAGCTTCAATTAATAATGTTTGTTTTTCTGCTACTGTGACTTCAGAGGCCAAGATAATCACAGGATTATCGTTTTGCTCATCATCATTTTTATCTGTACAACCTGCGAGTATTAAACCAAGCATGGAGGCCAATAGCGTTTTTCTAAACATGTAAGTTTCCTTCGTTTACATTTTAATGTCAGAAAAATCCTAGCCATATTCAGTCAATTTCATAGTTACGGAATCTCCCTCATTTTTTCTCAAAAAATTATGACTTATTCATAAAAAGTTGATTTTCGACAAATAAAGCCGTTAACAATTGGTTCCACATTTCGTAACATGAGGTTGTTGCAATAATAAGGAATATTAAATGTCGATTGCAGAGAAAATAGATCTCAATGATCTTATTGATAAATGGCAAGAAGGGTGTGAACAAAGCACGCAACTACTTAAAAAATTAACCTATGATCATTTAAAGTCGGTTTGCCACCAGCATTTGCAACATCAGAAGCAAGCAATTGACTCAACTTTTATTCTCAACAACTTACCAAGTACCACGTCATTACTGCACCAATCGCTGATTGAGCTGGTGCCGCCGAAAACTTCACTAAAACAACAAACGCAATTTAACCATTACTTAAGTATTTTTATTCGTAATTTACTAAAAGATGAAATTCGTAAGTTACAAGCTAAAAAGCGCACACCTGTCACTTTATTGAAAGTAAAAGAAGGCGAAAAAACATTAAAACAACAAGAACAATTTATTGCTCTTGATAGCGCACTTAGCTTATTAGAACAATCTCACCCTCGAAAAGCGCAAGTTTTTTCTATGCATTACTTTTTAGGCATGGCGCCTGAAGAGCTCGCCAAAACCATGGAAGCCTCTGTCGCAACCATTTATAGAGAACTCGACGCTGCAAAAGCATTTTTAAGGTTAAAAATTAAGATTAGCGACTCATAACACATTTCTATTGTGTAAAAGTGCTTTGTGGATCATTCTTACATTCTCAGCACTTAGCTCTGCGACTTGTCCAGAAATATCACTCTCAACTTTAGGTAGACTTAGTATCTTAGCTGCCACTTCGGCCACTTCACTTCTTGTCATTGGATTTTCTGGTAAAAATGCCCCATCAATAGGTGAGAGTAATTGATAAAAGGAAATTATCTGAGCAATCTCATACTGTTTTTTATTTAAAAAGTTTCCCTTATCTTTAAAATTTATAGGTGCAGCATTTAATTTAGAAGGATCTATGAGCTGTAAAAGATTGACCAATAACTCAGCTAGCCAAGCTCGGGTAATGAGAGATTTTGGGTTCATTTCGTCAACCTTCTCTAGCAATTGAAGCTCTTCAATTCTTTGCAAAAAAACAGCAGCCCAAGAAAAATCTTCAACTCCCCCCCTTTCATTGACAAGCACTAGATTAGGATAAATTCTCTGACTAGGTGAAAGTGAAACTATGTTTCTTAAATACGCTGAGAGCATAATAATTTTTAAAGCTTCAGCTCGTTTTACATATTGATGTGGCTCAAATACTCTTTTATTACTAGATGGCCCTGGCCGGCCAATCAAAACCCCAGATAAAGCAAGATCTCTTACAGCAAAATAATAGCGGTCTGTTTCTGCAACATCAGAAAAAATAAAAGGCATGCTATTTTTATCGCTGATAATAAAATTTAAACGAAGATGATGTGATTGATCTTTTACTTTAATGTTTATATCTATTGGATACACACCCGCCTTTTGAAACGTATGTTGATAAAAACCATCGTTATTAATTAAGCCGCCACCAACCACCTTAAGGATATGATTTTGTAATTTTTCTACATCTTCGATTACTTTAATTTTTATTGGTTCGTTGATCGAAGCACCATGATTTGTAAAAACCAAAGGCTGAAACGGTGAGTATTCTTGCTTAAATATATCCTGCTCAATCTCACTGTGACTGACTTGTTTTTCAGATACCAGATCAAAAACTGAAAATTGACTTTCGTGATCTTTAGTTCGATTAAATAGAGTAGATAAAAGATTTATTACCTCTTTTTTCGCTTCATTTTGCTCTGTTAAAAGCTTGTTTTTCTCTGAAAGTGAGTAAGTAAAAAACGAGACTAGCAGTAAAAATGTGACTGTAGAAAACACTAACCAAGGATTTCGTAGTATAAATGTTGCTATTCCTTCAGTAACATTACCTTTTGACCACGGTGGTCTGCGCAATTGAGCAACCTCATTTAACCCAAAAATGATTTTTTCAACATTCTGTATTCGTTCACTTTTACCCTTCAAGGTGCTGTTGTAAATACAGTCATTCAACCAACGCTCTATGAACCGACTTCTTATCGGTACATTTTTAATAATGCACTCTAAAATTTTTCCTAAAGAATAAATATCACTACTTATTGAGAGCGGTTTACCTGCTAACTGCTCAGGGCTGGCAAAAGCTAGGCTGCCTGCTCGACTTGCAGCATGCTCTGAGGCCATTAAATTAATGGGTTGAGCAATGCCAAAATCAAGGACTTTGGGAGCTCCCAATTTATCTATCAGAATATTTGATGGTTTGAGATCTGCATGAACGATTAAATTATTATGCGCTTCATTAACGGCATTGCACACTTGTATGAATATAGTTAAACGCTCATTTAAAGAAAGCTTATGTTTATCACAATACTTATCCAGCGGCTCACCTTCTATGTACTCCATTACCATATATGGAATACCGTTTTCAGATACATCAACCGTAAATACCTTCGCTATATTTGGATGGGAAAGGTTTGCTAAGTGCTGTGCCTCTTTAAATAAAGCCTGTTGTTTAAATAATAGTGTTACCGAAGGAAATAACAATTTGATGGCGACCTGCTGCTCGAGTTGTTCATCGTTTCTTTTACCCAGATAAACAACCCCCATTCCACCTTGCCCCAATTTTTTGACCAAGGAGTAAACACCCAACTGCTCGCCTTCTAACATTTCGATTTCGCAGTCTTCAGCTAAGGTATTAATTTGCGAACCAATAAATGCCCCAAAAATGGTGTGCTTTTTATTTTCATTATGCGCATTGATTAACTCAACAACTTCATCATAGAGTTGGCTACCCTTGATAGCAAAAGCCTCTAAATTACCAAGCAAATTACTTTCGTCTTGGTTGAGTAAGTGCTGAAACAAATCTAGTGGTGTTTCAAAGCTCATTAAAATCCTTTAATTGTACTTTAAAAATAAGGCGCTTATTTTGACTCTAATGGTCTGATAACTCATATGACCAAGCAGTTCAATCGCTAGCTGATACTAGTTATATAATCTACCACTACTTACCACAAAACATAATAATCAAGTTCTTTATTTCAATTATGAATAATCCTCGATAAAGTGACTATTCGACTTTGCAGAGGAATGAGGAAATGCAAACAATACTAACCACGCAATGTGATGACGATGTAGGTCTGATCGCAAAAATTACTGGGCTCTGTTACGAGCATAATCTTAATATCACCCGCAACAACGAATTTGTTGATAAAGAAGCAAAACGCTTTTTTATGCGCACCGAATTAACCGGTGAACCCAGTGAGGCTTTTCTTGAACAATTAAAAAGTCAGTTGCCTTCTGGGGCCAAAGTTGAGCTTTTTGACGAGTCAAAAAGAAAGGTGGTATTACTGGCCACAAAAGAGGCTCACTGTCTAGGTGGTGTGCTACTTAAGCAATACGAGCAAGCGCTTAATATCGAAGTACAGGCTGTCATTGCCAATTATCCTGATTTAGAAAAACTGGTATCTGGTTTTGATATTCCCTTTCATTACATCTCACATGAAGGGTTAAGCCGTGCTGAGCACGATAAACTCGTTGGAGATGCTATTGCGAAATATCAGCCTGACATTATTGGTCTTGCTAAATATATGCGTATCTTGTCACCTGAATTTGTTGCTCGCTTTGAGAACAAAGTGATTAATATCCATCACTCTTTCTTGCCTGCGTTTATTGGCGCCAAGCCGTATCATCAAGCATTTGAGCGCGGCGTTAAGATTGTCGGTGCAACCGCACACTTTGTGAATAATGAACTCGATGAGGGGCCTATCATTGCACAGAATGTGACGCCTGTGACCCACATACACAATGCAGAAGCCATGGCGAAGATTGGCCGAGATATCGAAAAAACCGTGTTCTGTAATGCCCTACAACTCGCTTCTGAGCATAAGTTGTTTATCAACGGCAATCGAACTGTGGTGTTTAGTTAACCAAAACTAAGGTTAGCTAGAAAACTGATGGGCTTGTTACAGCTTGATATTCCAAACTGTGACAAGCTTTTTCGGACTTTGCACCAAGACACTCCTTGCCTAGTGCATTAAAAATCTTCTATCGCATAGCCGCTATGTTTAACTCACTGCTTCTACGGGTTCTAGTTGTAGTTTTGAAGCAATCAGTACAGCTTGAGTACGGTTATAAACGCCTAACTTTCTAAAGATAGCAGTAATATGTGCCTTTACTGTCGCTTCAGAAATATGTAATTCATAAGCAATTTGCTTATTCAGTAAACCTTCGTGAAGGTACTGTAAAACTTTGTATTGTTGTGGCGTGAGTGAAGCAACTTGCTGCGCAAGCTCTCTGTCTTCATTTTCAACATTAGCTACTTTATCTTTTATATTTTCTGGTAACCAAGTTTCTCCTTCAAGCACGGTTTCGATACCTTGCGCGATATCTTGCGTTGAGGAAGCCTTCGGAATGAAGCCCATGGCACCGTATGCCATGACCTTAGAAATGATGCTGAGATCTTCACTGCCTGACACAACCACAATGGGTAGACTCGGGTAATCTTCACGAATACGAATGAGGCCGTATAAATCGCCGCTGCCGGGCATGTGAAGATCGAGTAATAGTAAATCTAATTCATCTTGCTCTGATAACACAGCAAGGGTACTGTCAAAACTTTCAGATTCGAAAACGGTTAAATCTTCAAACTGACTTTGCAATGCGCCTTTTAAAGCTTCCCTAAATAAAGGGTGATCATCCGCAATTAAAAACTGATTCATGCTTTTCTCCTAAAAATTCGGCTGTCATCTGAAAGAGGACAGCCGATATAGTACGATTAGAATTTAATGAAATTCAAGTTTTTAGCGTTCTATTAACGATTTAAACGATTTTCTATTAACTCATCTACTACAGTAGGATCGGCCAGTGTTGACGTATCACCCAGCTGTTGGTGCTCATTTGCGGCGATCTTACGTAAAATACGGCGCATAATCTTACCTGAACGTGTCTTAGGTAGACCCGGTGACCATTGGATCATATCTGGAGAAGCAATTGGGCTTAACTCTTTACGAACCCAGTTACGCACTTCTTTCGTTAATTCATCGCTTACCTGTACACCTTCATTCGGTGTCACATACACATAAATACCTTGGCCTTTGATGTCATGCGGGTAACCAACCACGGCTGCTTCTGCAACTGCTTCGTGCGCAACTAAGGCACTTTCAATTTCCGCAGTACCTAGGCGGTGGCCTGATACGTTTAGTACGTCATCTACACGACCTGTGATCCAGTAATAACCATCTTCATCACGACGACAACCGTCACCTGTGAAGTAAACGCCTGGGTAAGCAGAGAAGTAAGTTTGCTCAAAACGCTCATGGTCACCATATACTGTACGTGCTTGTGACGGCCAGCTATCAAGAATAACTAGGTTACCTTCTGTTGCGCCTTGAAGTGTTTCACCTGCGGCATCAAATAGAGCCGGGGCAATACCAAAGAATGGACGTGTTGCCGAGCCTGGTTTCATGTCTGTCGCACCTGGCAGTGGTGTGATCATGATGCCACCCGTTTCAGTTTGCCACCAAGTATCCACGATTGGGCATTTGCTGTTACCAATGCGCTCGTGATACCAAGTCCATGCTTCAGGGTTGATTGGCTCACCTACTGAACCCATGATACGTAGTGAATCACGCTTTGAACTCGCTGTTGGCTCATCGCCTTTCGCCATTAGTGCGCGAATAGCCGTTGGCGCAGTATAAAGAATGGTTACATTGTGCTTATCAACCACCTCACCAATACGACCTGCGCTTGGGTAAGTTGGTACACCTTCGAATACAACCTGAGTACAACCATTAGCCAGTGGGCCGTATGCCATGTAGCTGTGACCTGTGATCCAACCTACATCGGCTGTACACCAGTAAATATCGTCTTCTTTAATATCGAACACATATTCATGAGTCATTGAAGAATAAACTAGGTAACCACCAGTTGTATGTACTACACCTTTTGGTGTGCCAGTCGAACCAGAAGTATAAAGAATGAATAATGGGTCTTCGGCATTCATTGGCGTTGGTTCACATTCAGCTGGTACATCAGCTGTTAACTCATGCCACCATACGTCATGACCTTGCCAATCAACTTCACCACCAGTTAGTTGATGCACAACAACATGCTCAACTGTGGTTACGCCATCTTGAGAAACCGCTTCGTCAACATTGGCTTTAAGCGGAACTGTGTTACCACCGCGACGACCTTCATCAGATGTGATAACCACTTTTGCGCCAGAATCTTTAATACGGTCTGCAATAGCTGATGGTGAGAAACCACCGAATACCACTGAGTGGATAGCACCAATACGCGCACAAGCTTGCATTGCATAAATTGCAAATGGCGTCATCGGCATATAAATCGCAACGCGATCGCCTTTTTCAACACCTAACTTTTTAAGGCCGTTGGCAAGTTTAGCCACTTCATCATGAAGCTGTTGGAACGTAATATTTTCGCTATGCTCTGGGCTATCGCCTTCCCAAATTAGCGCAACTTTATCGGCTTTATCTTTAAGATGGCGGTCGATACAGTTATAAGAAGCGTTTAGCTGGCCATCTTCATACCAATTGATGCTGATGTGACCTTTATCGAAAGAGGTGTTTTTAACTTTTGTATAAGGGGTTGACCAATCAAGGCGTTTACCGTGTTCAGCCCAAAATGCTTCAGGGTTGTCGATAGACTGTTGATATAAAGTTTCATACTGGTCGTTATTAACTAATGCATTGTTCTTGATAGCTTCAGGAACCGGATAAATGCTTTGTGACATAGTCATCTCCATATTAATTTACTTGCCCTTGGGCTTTCATCAAGGATCACTCAGGCGTTGCAGTTTAAGAATTAGACCTTAGTTGTATAAAGGTTAAAAAACAAACACAGATCAATTTTTGCAACAAAGTGCCCAAAATAGAACCAAACAGTCTAACCCTATATTAAATAAATAAAAAATAAAGCGTAAAATACGATTAACCACTATTTTTATAGACGAAAGGATCCCACAAATTATTAATGGTCTGTGAACTGTTTGTTTATTATTCCACCTTAGTCGTATAGACCAAAGGCTAATTGAGCAAAAAGCGACCATCAACAACAGTGGGTATGAACTCTTATTCATGACAGCGTCGTTGCAATTCACAACGTAGCTTTAAGGAACATCAACTATGACAACTAAAAGTGTAACAATTAAAACCCTTACAGCACTAGCAGTATCAAGCGCTCTAAGCCTACCCGCTCTAGCTGGTACCATCGAAGACACCAAAGTAAGCTATGGCGGTTACGTTAAGCTCGACGCAATTTGGAGTGACTTTTCTGACGGTTCACTAAGCGCACAGCACATTGGTCGCGACTTTTATATTCCAGGCACAATCCCAGTATCGGCATCAAGCAACGAAGATGCTGTATTCGATATGCATGCTCGTCAGTCTCGTTTTAACTTTGGCACGGCCACAAAACTTGATGATGGCAGCACCATTAAAACAAAAATCGAGTTAGACTTTATCGCCTCAACAGGTGGTAATGAACGCGTGAGTAACTCTTATTCTCCGCGTATTCGTCAAGCATTTGTTACCTACAAAGGCTGGTTATTTGGTCAAGCTTGGTCAAACTTCCAAAACGTTGGTGCATTACCTGAAACACTCGACTTCGTAGGTCCAGCGGAAGGTACTGTGTTCGTTCGTCAAGCTATGGCGAAATATACGAGCGGTAACTTCTCATTCTCGGTAGAAAACCCAGAAAGCACAATAACTACAGCAGATTCGGGCCGTGTTGTAACAGATGATGCATCTATGCCTGATTTCACTGCCCGTTATACGCACAAAGCGGATTGGGGTAACTTTGTTCTTACAGCACTAGCTCGTCAGCTTACTTACAAAGCTGGTGCAGCTGATGAAAGTGAGACATCATTTGGTGTGAGTGCTTCAGGTCGTGTGAACTTTGGTAAAAACAACCTGAAGTTTATGCTAACTCAAGGTGCCGGCCTTGGCCGTTATGTAGGCCTAAACGTTGCAAATGGTGCTGTGTATGATGGCTCTAATCTACATACCATTGACTCAACTTCAGGCTTTGTAGCATATCAACACCATTGGAATGACAAATTCCGCTCAACTTTCTTATATTCATTCTTTGAAGCAGACAATGTAATGGATGCACTTGCTGCGGGCTATAACCCAACTAAATCAAGCACAAGCTACAGTGCTAACTTGCTATATTCGCCAGTTAAAAAGCTGACTTTTGGTGCTGAATATAAGGTCGGTACTCGTGAGACTGAAAGTGGTGTAGATGGTGATTTAAACCGTATTCAAATGTCTGTGAAATACGTGTTCTAAACTCCCGACTAGCTCATATTTAGCTTTCTTTAGCATTGTGCTAAAGAGAGCTTATTAGGGCGAAGTTTTTAAGCGGCGATATTCGCCGCTTTATTTTTTACTTTTTCTTTTTACATCGAAAACACAAATTACTCTTCGACTAGCTGCTCACTTCTGAAAAACCCATCTTCATCAGACAATAAATCAACCAGTTCAGGCAACACTTCATCCATGGTCTTTTTTAATGTCCAAGGCGGGTTGATAACCATCATGCCTGAAGCCGTCATACCGTGAACATCAGTATCGGCACTCGTAGCCAGCTCAAATAATTGAATGTTTCTAACACCCGACTCTTTTAAAGTTTGCTCCATTAAATCAATGCGCTCTCTGTCCACAACCGGATACCAAATCATATAGGTGCCAGAGCTAAACTTTTTATGCGCCTTGATGATCATTTTAACGGCATGCTGATAATCGGTTTTAATTTCATATGGCGGGTCCATTAACACACAGGCTCTTCTTGAAGCTGGCGGTACTAAACCTTGTAAGCCTTTAAAACCATCTTCACCTTTTACACGGAGAGATTTTTTATGCTGAGTGTTTTTCTCAAGTAAAGCTAAATCTTGCGGGTGCAATTCAAAGAACCAGCCCTTGTCTTGACGACGTAAGAACTGCTCTGCCACTTTTGGAGAGCCAGGGTAAAACGCTAATGACGCCTCGTTCATTCCTTTAACCAACTCAACAAAATCTAGAATTGCGTGGTTCTGACCTTGGTAGTCCCAAAGCTTGCCAATGCCGTCGAGATATTCTTGTGTCTTTTGTGAATCTGCGCCTGCTAATTCAAAAAAGCCAGCGCCTGAATGCGTATCAATATAATCAAACGGTTTATCTTTTTTGGTCATGTATTCTAACACTTGTGCCAGAACAAGATGTTTGATGATGTCAGCAGGGTTGCCTGCATGAAATGAATGTCGATAACTCAGCATAATTGCGCCCAAAAGTGTTTACCTGAAAGCTCTCTCAGGTTTAAAGATAACAACTTGCATTATCACCTAATTACCCTCAGATATAAACGACACAACTCAGAGAAATATTAAATTTAGAAGAACTAAACTTTTTAAAATAGTATTTATTACATGTATTAGAGCTGAATTTGCTCATTTATGACTAAATAATGACAAAATGCACCGTAAAGCTACGTATTTGCTAGCATCCTTATTCAGTTTGTTTTACATTTGTACCATAAATAACAGTCAATAGAGCGCCTTTATGAACAACGAAACTCTCCCAAAACTCGAACAATTGATTGATGAACTGATCAACCAAAATAATCGTTTAAATAACGAACTTTCAGAGCTTAAAGCTCAAAATGAAAAACTAGCTGATGAAAATGAAACTCTACAACTAGAAGTACTTGAAAGCGAAGAAAAGCAAAAAGAGACAAGTCAAACATTATCAGGCCTGTTGAGCAAGCTACAGAGTGCAACTCAGGCTAACTAATGTCGCAAAAAACCAATCAAGTTGAAGTGAGCCTGCTTGGCAAAACACATCAATTTGCCTGCACTGAGGGGCAAGAAGCCGCGCTCCTCGATGCTGCAGCCTTGCTCAATAGCACGGTAGAAGAAATGAAGCAGCGCAGTTCGATACGCACTGAGCACAACGCATTACTGATGGCCGCGCTGCATTTGTGCCATGACTTACAAGCACAGAAAACTGCGCAAGAAGGATTAATCACAAAACTTTCTGCTCATCTAGCAAGCAACGAAAAGTAATTCGCTTTCATCAACTCGCATAATCGGTTAAATTACGTGCAACATTGAATAGCACAGTAAAGCTCTACTTTGATTATGCGATTTTCCTTCGCCCTGTTTTTTATTTTCGCTTCATTTTCAGCCACAGCAACACAATGGCTGAAGTTCGATGAAAAGACTTTTCTAATCGCACCGCCTACTAATGCTCGCTATCTGACTAGCAATCAGGCTATTTTAATTGGTCAAAGATGTGCTGCTATTATTGATGCTCATGGAGACTTTAGCGCACTAGAAAATTTTGCAAGCGAAGTAAAGAAACGAATTCCCCAACCTATTTGCCATTTATTCAGCACCAGCAGTGATGAAGAACAAATCTTAGGGATGATGCTACTAGCGACTGAATTTCCTGATGCGACATGGCATGCACCTAGCTATGTTTCAGAACATTTTAATGAATACCAAAACGCCTTAGAAGAGAAGCTTTCTCGATTTAAACAAAGCTTACAACTCAGTCAATCACGTATTGATACACAACCAAACGTAGAACTACAACAGCGTTTAGATAAAGCAAAAGCACGAATTGATAAATGGCAAAATGCGCAATTTTCTCGCCCGATTGCACCTAGTCACACCCAAATAGATGTGGAGCTAGGTGAGCATTTGATTACTATTAACACGTTTCAAGGTGCCACACATTCTGATTTGTCAGTTTTGAGTCACTATAATTTAGGGCTATTTGCGGGTTTAACTGCAAACCCAATTCCTTATGCACAAGGTGCAGATGCAAGCGTTTGGCTATATGTACTTGAGCAATTACAAGCAACGAAAATTACCTGGATACTTCCATCACAGGGGAAGCCTTTTAAAAAGTCTGCACTGCAAAAGCCTATTCGTTTTTTGAAATCTGTTATTGAGAATGAAAGTACTGAAGCGCCAGTGGATCTGCTTCAACTATACAATAATGATGAGATTACTCAGACGCGTCTTAGATTGATGTATGAGTTAGCGAAAGCCAAGCAGGCCCAGAAAATGCAAAAGCATTAGGTAATGCTATAATTTGTGAGGGAGCATGGGTATGATGACACTAACAAAGACAATTTTATTCGTTATTTCGCTGTTGGCTCTATCTGCCTGTCTCAGCACTCCTGACTCTGATTCCCTTGCTGAACCTCATGAAATCGCAGCATTATTCAATGAATCAACACCAGAATATAAACTCACCACTCCCCAAAAGAATACTGAAAAAAAACCAGAACAAGTAAAAGTCGACGCCAAGCCTCAACCTGTTACTTACGATGATCTTTGGCAAGAAATTATTGCCGAATTGGCATTTGATATTGTCCCGACTCCACGCCTACAAAAACGTATTAACTGGTATTTAAAGCAACCTGATTACCTACTTAAAGTAAACAAGCGAGCCACCCCTTACCTTTTTCATATAGCGCAAAAAGTAAAACAAAAAGGTCTGCCGATGGATCTGGTATTATTACCTTTTGTGGAGAGTGATTTTCGTCCTAAAGTTCATTCGAGTCAAAGTGCTGTTGGTATATGGCAATTAATGGACAGTACCGCCTATCACTTTGGCGTAACAACCGATGAATGGTACGACGGCAGACAAGACGTGTTAGCCTCAACCGATGCCGCCCTTGATTATTTAGTTTATCTCTACCAACGCTTTAACGGTGATTGGTTACATGCTCTCGCAGCCTATAACACTGGAGAAGGTCGGGTAAAAAAAGCAATTCGAAAAAGTAAAAAGCAAGGCAAACAGGGCTACTTTTGGCAACTCAAACTCCCTTCTGAGACCGCCGACTATGTGCCCAAACTTTTAGCATTAAGTTATTTACTACAAGCAAAACACCCGAAATTTAAAATACCCAAATTACCAAACTATGCACTAACCAGTGAAGTCGATTTTGCTCAGCGTTTTGACTTTTCAGTCATTGCCTCTTTAACTGGCGTAGATAAAAACCAACTCCATCATCTGAACTCTGGCTATTTACAGCATCAAAGTGCACCAAATGGACCGCACAAATTATTACTCCCTTTAACTGAAAAACAGCTTTGGCAAAGTGATTTTTTTCAAAAATATTTTAGCCAAACTTATAAAGTTAAAAAAAATGATACCTTCTACGCCCTCGCGAGACGCTTTAACACTTCGATAAAGTCTCTAATGGCGCTTAACAATAAAAAGACTAGCTTCCTGAGAGTGGGTGAAGTACTCAAAATTAAAAAAGCGCAACCACTTGATAACCTAATGGTTGAGTATCAGGTCAGCCCTTATCTTGCCCAAGAAGAAAAACAACCTGTACTAACTATGGAACATGAATATGTCATTCAAGATGGTGATTCTCTTTGGGAGATCAGCAAACAATTCAATGTGCCTGTCAAAGACTTACTAACATGGAACAACCTTAAAAGCACTAGCTTGCTGAAACCAGGCAAAAAACTACTACTGCACTTACCTAGACCCGCACAAACACCTAAAAAGCCAGAACCGAAAAAATTTCTCTCTGAGTTAGAGCAACTAGTTAAGCCGAATACTTCTCCCTAATACTCGCACTTAATGTTTTGCTGGCGTAAAATGTGCGCCAAACTGAGAGAAGAGAGAAAAACATGCAAATTACTAAAGATACTGCTGTTGAGTTTCACTACACGTTAAGTGAAGCTGGTGAACAAATTGAAACAAGCACAAACGCAGAGCCATTAACTTACCTTCACGGCTCGGAAGGTATGCTTCCAGGTCTTGAAGCGGCGCTTGAAGGCAAAGCAGCAGGCGACAAATTTAGCGTAACACTAGATCCAAAAGACAGCTACGGCGAGTATCAAGAAGGCTTAATTCAACGTATTCCTATTAAACATTTACAAGGCTTAGGCAATAACAAAGTATGGAAGCCTGGTATGTCTGCCATTGTTGAATCAAACCAAGGCCGTCACCAAGTAAGCATTGTAAAAGTTGGCCGTTTTAACGCTGACTGCGACTTAAACCACCCATTTGCTGGTAAAACACTGACATTTGATGTTGAAGTGGTATCTGTACGTGAAGCGACGGCTGAAGAGTTATCTCACGGTCATGTTCACGGTGCAGGCGGCTGTGGTCACTAATTCTAGATTGAATAACTTATTATGAATAAAGTTGCCATCGTAACAGGTGGCAGCTTTGGCATCGGCTTCGCCGTTGTTGAAAAGCTGCTATCAGAAAACTACCAAGTCTTTAATCTCGATATTGCCCCTTCTGACATTGGCAATTTTGTAGAATGTGATGTCAGTTGTGTCGCTACAGTAAAGCAGTGCATTACTGAAATTGTTGCGCAAACAGGTCGTGTTGACGCCCTAGTTTCGAATGCAGGCAAGCATTTAAGTGCCACCATTGAAGATACCGATGAAGCCACGTTAGACGCATTATTTAACTTGAATGTCAAAGGCGCTTACGCAGCCATTCAAGCTGTTTTACCCAGCATGAAAGCACAAAATAATGGCGCGATTGTGTTAATGGCATCCGACCAAGCCATCATAGGTAAACCGAACTCGTTTGCGTATAACCTTACTAAGTCGTCATTGGCTTCAATGGCAAAAACCACGGCGCTTGATTACGCTAAGTTTAACATTCGCGCTAATGCCGTTTGTCCAGGCACCATAGAAACGCCGCTATTCCATCATGCCATAGATAAGTACTGTGCCAAAAGTGGTGCTGACAAAGCAGAAATCGTGGCTGAAGAAGCGCAGCTACAGCCATTAGGCCGCTTAGGCCAAGCCCATGAAGTCGCTGCACTCACTGCATTTTTACTGTCTGATGATGCAAGCTTTATCACAGGCAGCCTACAAAGCATCGATGGGGGCTATACAGCACAATGATGCAGATAATTGATCCACACTTACACTTTTTTGACTTAAGTTTGGGTCAATATCATTGGCTCACTCAAGGCTCAGGTCCAAACTGGCCGAATCTAGACAAAATAAAACAAAACCATCACTATGCAGATTTAGCCAATACTGAATTTGCGGTGCAAAGCTTCGTACATATCGAAGCGGGATTTAATAACACCAAACCAAGTGCTGAGCTTGCATGGCTTGCGAGTAGTACCCCTGAACACGTTTCTTTTAAAGCCATCAGCTACATTCAAATAGACTGTGAACCTGACATCTTTGAACAGCAGTTAACTGAATTACTAAAAGCACCAAACCTTATTGGTATTCGCGATATCACCGAAGGGCAAGACTACGTTCGAGTGCTTTCAAAAAACGCCGAACAGAATCTGCAAAGACTTGCTGAGCACAACTTAATCTTTGAAGCTCAATTTGAGCTTTGCCATCTTGATGCGGTAAAAAAACTGGTCGAGATCGCCAAGCTCTATCCTGATTTCAAAATTTTTATTAATCACGCTGGCTTTATTGATAACCTGCATGATTACACAAGCGTTCTCTCATTATTAAGAGATGCAAATAACATCTTTATTAAGTTTTCTGGTCAGGAACACTGCTCAGATGCTTTAGACCCAAAGGCTAAATTAAAGCTCTTATTAGAATACTTTGGCGAAGATAGAGTGATGTTTGCATCGAACTACCCTGTTTGTTTAATGAGAGAGAGTTATCTAAAAGTATGGCAAGGTTACAGACAACTCGTGAATGACGCTGCGCTTTGGCACAAACTCAGCTATGCGAATGCACAACGTTGTTATTTTGACTGACCATCATAAAGCCAGTCAATGTAAAGCAGTTTAGTTAGATGCTCTGATCCTAACTAAGTCATAGGCCTTTAAACTAGGCACAATGGCTTGTAATCGCGCTTCAGTTTCATCTAATGAGTTTAAGCACTCGCAGTACTCTTCGGCTTTATCTTCCAGTTGTTTCGCTTTCTTTTTTAAAGACTTATCGATTTCTTTGGAGATAATCTCCATACGCTGACCCATGTCTGTAATGCGATCTTCAATATTGCCTTCGCGAGATTTAAAGGCATCACCGAGTGATACTAGAATTGAGCCTAGAGAGCCGTGGATCGCAGAATGGATCTTTTGACTGATCTCTTGGGTAAAGAAGTCGTCAATTTTAGACAGTGACTGAGGCGCGATAAAAAAGAAGTCATCCCCACGTTTGAACTTATCCATTAAAGCTCGTTCAACATATTGAAGTTGTGTTTTAAGTACCTCTGGTTCTTTATCTGACATACCTTCCACAATTTGCTCTATGGCACTTAAGCCTAGATTTACACCATCTGTGGCAAGGCTAACAAGCTCTGGTACCGTATCTCTAATACCTAAGGCATACTCACGTAAGACTTTGGTCTCTTCATCACTGAGCTGTATATAATAACCTTTAATAAGCAACTGTTCGTCGTTATTAATCTGCACTCGTGTTTGCCCTTTATCGACGATGCGGATCACTGAATCAGTAATGATCAAGCCATGATCAAGTTCTACTTCACATTTATCATTGGCCCAAACTGAGCTTGTAAAAAGAGTAGTTAGTAACAGTGATTTAAACAAATGTCGCAAAATAAAGCCTCACAAAATTAAGGCGAGCAGGTTAGCAAATTATGTCTTTAAGCTAAATCTATTTTGCGTATCGTACTAGCCTTAATCGACCAGTTTGCGTTTTTTTGAGATACCTGTTCTTTCCATCAGAAACTTGAAAGGTCCACGCATATTGCGGTTCGCGTGTTACTGTTGTGCTAGACCAGTAATCTCCCTCTTCACCACTGATCAGTTCATTACTAAAAAGAAAAATGCCTAATTCAAGTTGTGGGAGCGCAGGTGATGCACAACTGTGGTCAATAATGCTTGCAAGCTCTTTAATATTAGGCACATGCCAATCAGTGAAACCAGCATGGCTATTATCGTTTGCTTCTAGTAACGCTTGCTGCCAAGTCAGCTTTTGTGTACTGCCGACACAGGCCTTGTTATCTTTACTGTAGTTTAACCCTACTTCACATTGCTGCCACATCAAGCCAGTGCTTCTATCTAGTACAACCCCGTCCTCTTCATTAATTTCAAAGCGATCACCAGGCTCGATATAACCCTCTGGATTAATTGCTGTATCAATACATACTTGAGCATTTGCACCTAAGCTAGTAAGTAAGATTGGAAGTAAAAATGCTAGTCTAGTTGCCATTGTTCGACACCTCTCTCACCAAGCGAATATAGGCTTTATTAGTTTGCTCCAACTCTACCGTTTCACCGTTTAACATATCAAACGCATAAGCTTCTATTAAATTTGAGTTATTTGTCGCACCTTCAATACTGACCTGAGACGTCCAGTAAAAACTGTGACCGTTCCATTGAGTGTCTGCAATTGCAGGAAAATAGTTAGGGTCTAATACAAATGTACTTCCTGCTACTTCACCATAGTTGAATATCCCCATCAACTCGGTAAATGTAGGTAGCCGCCAATTTCGCCCGCCACAGTAATTGGTCGCATTCACTTCATCAATATATTGCTGAGTATCGCAGTAAGTATTACTTGAACATGTTGTTAAGTTTGTGCCTCTGGCACCATTTGGATAGTTAGTTAAAAACCAAGTATAGGTATTTCGAGTATCACGTAATGGCGCATTGGGTGGGGTAGCGCTATTCGGCTGCTTTACTTCCCAAATAAGCCCCGTGTTGTTGTCTTTTACACAGCTGAAATTAGTCGTATTACTGTCTAAAATTGCTCTAGCATTCTCATCCAATTTAGTGAAATCAAATGCGGCAAGCCCGGCACCTGTCTTGCCTTCATTGAGCACAAAACTATCACGGCCTAACTCTGCATCTTGTTTAGGGAAGGTATCACTTTCACAACCAATCGAAGCTTCACTATTAAAGCAAACTTGTTGACCCGTGTCGTTTAAGTTCTCACCAACTGCCCTTCTTTGTACACTGACTTCCATTGTGTCTTTATCTGTAAACCCACCTGGTTCAGAAACAGTAACCTGAAACTTCAAAAGCGACGCTATATCTACATCTGGCGCCACGAACGTGGTTTGGCATAAGTTGGGATTGGTAATTAGGTCTTCCAGTTGGGTTTGCGGACGCTCTATTTGCTCCCACAAACAAGTATAATCACCTGAAGAAGACAAACTGGCGGTTGCGTTTAGTTCACCTTTATCAAACTCTATGACTTTAATGTCTTCACCTGCATCGGCAAACACTACCTGAGCATTTTTATAAAGTGTCAAAGAGAATTCTGTGCTACTTGTCCCGCCTTCATCATCTATCACAGACAATTTAAAGCGTGCAGTTTCGTTAGATGACAGTAAAGGATGAATAAATTTTAGAGTGACTTGATCATTACGTTCAAAAGTTAGCTCAGGACCACTCACAAGTTCCCAGACATACTCAATAATCTTACCGTTTTCATCAGGGTCAATCGATTCATCCGCACTTAACGTAATTTCGTCCTTGTATTGCAGCTCATCACGATCTGGCAAAAGTTTTTTAATATGCGGGATAGGCAACTGGTTTCTAGATCCAATTGCAATGGTAATGGTATCGGATACCAAGACACCACTTGGTGCTAGGTATTCTACTTTTAAAGTCGCTGATGTATCGGCTTTTACATCTGGGGCCGCCAGCGAAAGCTCTCTGCCTTCTTTAGGAAACCCCTCTAAATTAGGGCCATCTATTACTTGCCATGTAAATGTACCACCAGCAGGTGAGCCTAGTGCTGATAATGTGAACTCTGCTTTTTCTTCAACACTAAAGTCAGCACCAGCGTTAACACTGGCGTTTTCGACAGCTTCATTTGATTCGGAGCCTCCACCGCCACACCCAATAAGCAAAAGACTTGCTATTAAACTTAGAGATGTTCGACGTAACATAGACGCTCCTAATTAAATTTAGAGGTAGCTATCTTGATGGATACGAACAAATAATTTTGTACCGACCTTACTGTAATCGATTTTATATTCGCGGCCATCAAGCGCTTGGATAAACAACAAACGTTTTACTTCCCCAAAAACTTCAGCACTTGCAACTTGAACCACCTCTAAATAACGCTCTTTACCTTCGCGTCGGTTTCTTGGCAGTTCTTCTTTAAATGGCACTAGGCCATTTGCCGTTACTTTAATTTTTGGGTGTGCCTCACCATTTACAATTACTAGGTCGAGCTTTTTTTCTTTATGGATAATGGTATTACGACCACTTTTAATAAAGGCTCTTTCTGTACTCATGAATCGTTCCTGTTACTTCTTGCAACGGTGGCCTGTTTATCAAGCAATTCTTGGACCACCATTTCTGGATTTAGTTTCCAGTGGTTCAATAGGTTTGAAAAATCCCATATATCCCTGTCTAACACATTTGCGGGCAACAACAAGTGGTAGCCTGTTAGCGTGTGTAAATGTTGCATCCGATTTGCGAACATGGCGATTAAACCGGTATAAGTTTGACCCGAGCCCGCTTGGAACTCACTTGGTTCAACAAGCCATTTTGATGGGCAGGAGCCGGATTTGCAATGCATTTTAACAGCTTGTAAAAAAATATGCCGCTGTTCAATTAATAATTTACAGGCTAATCGTGGATGTAAGTTGTTTAAGAAGCTTACTTCATCTTTTAGAGTGATCCCAACAGCATTTAATTCCGCTTGTTCGAAGCCATCTGTCGCTACAGGTACTCCTATTGAAAGTAGGTTTGGGATATCAACACTCCACTTACCAACCTTATGATAGTAGGTAATTTTTCTATGATCCAATTGAAAGCTGTAAAAGGGCTCACGGCTTTTCAAAAAGCCTAAAATCACCGCCATAATCGCGGTAGCGACAAATACGATTTCGATAATACTAATGGGTGTTGCTCTAAGTGTCACAAACAACATAACGATAGCGATGGCAACACCACCTACCAGCATAAACTCGATACTAAAACGATTTGCAGAGGCTCTTAAAAAAACATGTTTCGTTGATTCAGACATTGTAGAGACCAAAATAGAAGATAAACATCAAAACTGTCCAAACAACAAGCTTTCTAATTTTTTCACATCTAGGACACTTTTTATCAGGTTTCATCTTTACATCCATAAAACATAATAGGTACAAGCACATAACTAAGATTTAATTTTCGTTCAACACACAAATTAATACGACCATAATCATTTTTCGATCGTATAAAGCTTGTAAACTGAGCTCATCATTAGCAGTGGTCTAACAACATGTACAACAAGCAATCAGGTAAAGTTCTTTTTCCCGTTTTAATTGTAATTCTAATCGCTATTAGTGGTTACTTTTATTTACCAGTAAGCCATAGTAAAACTGGGCCTTCGTCTCGTCCTGCAACCCAAGTTGCAGCACATACAGTGAGTACTGACATTAAAAGTATCAGCATTGATGCTGTAGGTACAGCCAGGGCTAACCAAGCTATCAACATCATCAGCGCACAGAGTGATTATATTGAATCTCTAGCCTTTAAAGATGGTGAATTTGTCCAAGCAGGGCAAGTACTTGCCACTCTTCGAGACAAACAAGAGCGCTTAACGGTAAAAGAGCTGAAGATTAATCTTAAAGAGCAACAGCGCCAACTTAAGCGTTTACAAGAACTTGCTCGCTCTCAATCTGCAGCTCAATCTCAATTGGAAGAGCAGGCTTCTGAAGTCGATGCATTGCAAGCAAAACTGGCTAATGCTGAATCAAAATTGCAAGAGATGATCATAAAAGCCCCATTTGCAGGTGTGTTGGGAAAACGTTTAGTGGATGTCGGCAGTTTTGTGAATAGCAACACACCTTTCACGACATTAGATGACATCAGCGTTATCAAGGTGGACTTTCAGGTACCTGAAAAATATCTAGCTCAATTGACTCAAGGTATGCTGGTCTCTGCAATTTCTGATGCTTACCCTAATGCTCCATTTACAGGTGAAGTGACGCATATTGAACCGCGTATTAACCAAGCGACACGCAGCGTATCTGTCACTGCGAGTTTTGAAAATGAAGCCAATCTGTTACGACCTGGTATGCTAATGCAAGTTGCACTGGAGCTAGGCCGTATTGAAGCGCTCATGGTGCCAGAAAAAAGCATTATCCCTCGTCAGGACAACCACTTTGTATACATCATTGATGACAACAACAAAGCGCAGCAAGTTAAAGTCGAGTTACTTGAGCGTTTTCATGGTTGGGTCGCCATCAAAAGCGGTTTAGAAGTGGGTCAACAGGTGATCACCGAAGGCACCATTAAAATTCGTCCTGGCTCTTCAGTAACAACACAGGGGTAATCGAGTGAGAATTACAGATACTGCGGTAAAACGCCCCGTTTTTGCCATTGTAATTAACCTGCTGTTACTTACGTTCGGCATCGTGGCATTCACCATGTTGCCACTGCGAGAGTATCCAGATATTGAAACGCCTATTGTTAGTGTCTCGACTAGCTATACTGGCGCTTCTAGTGAAGTGGTAGAAACCAAGATAACCCAAGTGCTTGAAAACCGTATATCAGGCATTGAGGGCATCAAAAGCATCACTTCGTCATCTCGTAATGGCCGCTCAAACATTACTATTGAGTTTAATATCGACCGTGACATCGATGCCGCAGCCAATGATGTTCGCGAACGTGTTTCTCGCGCACTAGATCGACTCCCCGAGCAAGTTCGCCCACCAGAGGTGTCTAAATCAAATTCAGATGAAAGCCCAATTGCTTGGTTTGTTCTTAATAGTACCACCATGAATACCCTTGAACTGTCTGACTACGCACAGCGTTACATTGTCGACCGTCTAGCAGTTGTTGATGGTGTCTCAAACGTTCGCATTGGTGGTGAACGTCAATATGCCATGAAAATTTGGCTAGACAGAAAAGCCATGGCAGCACGCGGCATTACGTCAAGCGACATAGAGCAGGTTTTACGCCGTGAAAACGTGGAACTCCCTGCTGGTGAAATTGAATCTCTTGATCGAGACTTCTCTGTTCGCATTACGAGAAGTTACAAAACTCAAGAAGACTTTAATAATCTCGTCATTAAACGAGGCGAGCAAGGTTATTTAATTCGCCTAGGGGAAGTAGCAGACGTGCTACTTGAAGCCGCTGACAACGAAAGTACGTTCCGCGGTAATGGCAAAAACATGGTCGGTATGGGCATTGTTAAACAAGCCAAAGCCAACACCCTTGAAGTTGTCGATAATGCCCGTGTTGAGCTTGAAAAGATTAAACGCAACTTACCTGAAGGCACCACCATTCAAGATAGTTACGACTCATCTATCTTTATCCGTGAGTCTATCACCGAAGTTTATCGCACGCTTGCAATTGCCATGGGCCTAGTTGTCGTTGTTATTTTTATCTTCTTAGGCAACATTCGTGCGACTTTAATTCCTGCGGTCACTGTGCCTGTTGCACTGATTGCTACCTTTATGTTCTTACTCTCAATGGGTTATTCAATCAACTTACTAACTCTATTGGCACTGGTATTGGCCATCGGTTTAGTAGTGGACGATGCCATTGTTATGCTCGAGAACATCTACCGCCGCATCGAGCTTGGTGAGCCGCCTCTTTTAGCTGCATTTAGAGGCGCGCGTGAAGTTGGTTTTGCCATAATAGCAACTACACTTGTGCTAGTTGCTGTGTTTGTGCCACTGGTCTTTATGGATGGCCGAATTGGCGCGCTCTTTACTGAGTTTGCCATGGCAACCAGTGCTGCAGTTATCTTTTCTAGTATTACCGCCCTTACGTTATCACCGGCACTGTGCTCAAAAGTACTTAAGCCTAGTAGTAGCGAAAACCGCTTCACTCAGTGGATGGATAAACAATTTACCAAGCTTGAAAATGGTTACCGTAAAGTCCTGCAAGATAATTTGAACCGACGCTTTAGTCTATTAGCGGTATTAGTTTTAGCTGGCTTTGCAACTTATACCCTCATGAAGCAAATTCCTTCTGAGCTCACTCCAAGAGAAGACCGTGGCACATTCTTTGTCATGATGAATGGCCCTGAAGGCGCAAGTTACGAAAACAACGCTGAAAATATGGCAAAGATTGAAGAACGACTGCTGCCATATGTTGAAGCGGGTGAACTCAGTCGCGTGCTAGTACGTGTTCCTGGTTGGGGTGGTCGTGGTGGTGTTGCTATCGTAGGTATGCCAGATTGGGACGAACGTAAACGTTCAACTTGGCAGGTTATGGGCGAAATCAGTGGCAAGATGCGTGAAGTCACCGATGTGCGTGCTTTTGCCATTATGCGCCGTGGCATCGGCGGTGGTGGCCAATCACGCCCTATCGAATTTGTACTGCAAGGCAATGATTACGAAGAGCTCGTCGAATGGCGCGATAAAATTTTAGCTAAAGCACGCCAGAACAAAGGCCTTGTTCGCCTAGACCATGATTACAAAGAAACTTTCCCGCAATTTTTGGTCAGCATCGACAAACTGAAAGCGGCAGACTTAGGTGTGTCGGTGAGTGATATTGGCCGCACCCTTGAAACCATGCTAGGTCAACGCCGTGTTACCACCTTTATTGACCGTGGTGAAGAATACGATGTGATTTTGAAAGGTACTAAAGCAGATTTTGCAGCACCTAATGATATTGCAGATATCTTTGTTAAATCTCGTACAGGAGAATTGATCCCGCTAGATAGCTTGATCACTGTGACTGAAGAAGCCACTGCTTCACGATTAAACCGCTACAACCGTATGCGTGCTATCACCATTACTGCAAACCTTGCGGATGGGTATACGCTAGCCGAAGCTTTAGATTTCTTAAATACGGTTGCTGCGGAAGAAAACCACATAGATGGTGCTGTTGATTATAAAGGTGAATCTAAGCTGTTTTATGAAGGTGAGTCAGCAATGACTTACGTATTCCTACTCGCTTTAACCGTTACCTTCTTAGTGCTTGCTGCTCAGTTTGAAAGTTTTGTACACCCACTGGTTATCATGTTAACGGTACCACTAGGTCTCGTTGGCGCTATGTACGGTTTATTCATCACAGACAGTAGCCTAAATATCTACAGTCAAATCGGTATTGTGATGCTGATTGGTTTGAGTGCTAAAAATGGTATTCTGATCGTTGAGTTTGCTAACCAGTTGCGTGACAAAGGCATCGCATTTGAGCAAGCTCTAGTTGATGCAGCCGTTCAACGTCTTCGCCCTATTATCATGACATCACTGACGACGGTAATGAGTGCGATCCCACTGGTATTTGCGACAGGCCCTGGCTCAGAAAGTCGCATGGTAATTGGTGTGGTTATTTTTGCAGGTGTAAGTGTAGCAACTATACTGACGCTATTTATTATTCCTTGCGCTTATTCATTACTGGCGCGTAAGACTCAATCACCTGAGTTCTTAAGCCAAAAAATTGCTGAACAAGCACGCGCTCTTGAGGAGAAAAATCATGGCTAACATTGCAACAGCAACCTTTGCCGGTGGCTGTTTCTGGTGTATCGATGCGGCATTTCGCCGCGTCAAAGGTGTGCAAAAAGTCGAGTCTGGCTACATGGGGGGTCAAACCGATAACCCAACCTACAAAGATATCTGTACAGGTATGACAGGCCATGCTGAAGTGGTTCAGCTCAGCTTCTATGCAGATGTTATCAGCTACAGCCAGTTATTAGATATGTTCTTTACCTTGCACGATCCAACTCAATTAAACCGTCAAGGCAATGATGTTGGCACGCAATACCGCAGTGCGGTGTTCTATCATGATGAAACACAAGCTGAAGTGACTGAACAAGCCATCAAGCAGTTACAGCCTCATTTAGCTGAAAAAATTGTCACTGAAGTAACGCCTGCTGTGACTTTCTACTCTGCTGAGCAGTATCACCAAGACTACTTTAATGAGAACCCAAATCAGGGCTATTGTAGTGTGGTTGTTGCCCCTAAAGTAGCAAAGTTTAATCAAAAATATGCACACCTACTCGATGAGTAAACTTGCTGATATTCAATAACAAAAAAGGAGCATTAAGCTCCTTTTTTAATATCTATAGCACCAGTTAAAGATTAACTGTCTTTATTACGGTTTTCTTTTGAGAAAGCTCGTAACTTACGCTTTTGCGACAACGTCATCTTGTTGCTGCGACCTGCATACGGGTTATCGCCTTCTTTAAATTCAATCTTAATCGGTGTGCCCATAACGCCAAGCGCCTTACGATAGTAATTCATTAAGTAACGCTTATAGCTGTCTGGTAAGTCATGTACCTGGTTACCGTGAATAACAATACGCGGCGGGTTGTAACCACCGGCGTGCGCATACTTTAACTTCACACGACGACCACGTACTAGCGGAGGCTGGTGATCTGCTTGCGCCATATCCATAATACGACGCAGCATTGCTGTACTGATACGCTTAGTCGCAGACTCATAGGCTTCGTCAACAGACTCAAATAAGTGACCTACACCCGTACCGTGAAGTGCCGAGATAAAGTGTAAACGGGCAAAATCGATGAACCCTAAACGACGGTCTAGCTCAGTTTTGATACGCTCTTTCACGTACTCGTCTAAGCCGTCCCACTTATTGATGGCAATAACCAGTGAACGACCCGCGTTTAACGTAAAGCCTAGTAAGCTTAAGTCTTGATCTGAAATACCTTCGCGCGCATCAACCACCAATAACACTACATTGGCATCTTCAATGGCTTTAAGCGTTTTGATCACTGAGAACTTTTCGACTACATCACTGACTTTTTTACGTTTACGCACACCTGCGGTGTCGATCAGTACGTATTCTTTGTCGTTACGTGTCATCGGAATATAAACAGAATCACGCGTCGTGCCCGGCATATCGTACACAATCACACGCTCTTCACCTAGAATACGGTTAGTAAGTGTTGATTTACCTACATTAGGACGACCAATAATAGCTAGCTTAACCGGCTTATCTTCAAAACCTGTTTTACCGTCTTCCAGCTTCTCGCCATCTTCACCTTCAAGATAAAGCTCAGCTAAGCTTTCGTCATCTTGTTCAAGCTCTTCGGCTTCGGCTGCAAGCTCCGCAATTACAGGCTGTAAGGTATGATCTAATAACTGAGTGACACCACGACCATGCGCTGCTGCGATTTGATGTACTTCACCCAATGATAATTGATAAAACTCAGCACAATGAGAGTCTGCATCAATGCCATCGGTTTTATTCGCAACGATAAAGCATTTTTTCTCTTGTTTACGTAAGTGCTGCGCAATAGCCTGATCGGCTGCATTCATACCCGCACGGGCATCTACTAAGAATAAAACAATATCCGCTTCTTCAATGGCCAGCAGAGATTGCTCTGCCATTTCGGTTTCAATCCCTTCTTCGCTACCATCGATACCACCCGTATCAACAACGATAAACTCATAGCCATCATAGTTCGCTTGACCATATTTACGGTCGCGCGTTAGGCCAGGAAAGTCCGCTACTAACGCATCACGAGTGCGTGTTAAACGGTTAAAAAGTGTGGATTTACCCACATTAGGTCGCCCAACAAGAGCGATCACCGGAAGCATAGACTACCTCATCAATAAACAACAAAAGGCTTCGCAATGCGAAGCCTTGAAAAAATGCATTAATAAATTAATGGTTACGGGATTTTAACCGCGCTAACTTCACCGTCTCGGGTTACCACAATTAATTTATCTTCTGCTACAACAGGCTCTACGTAAAAGCCTGAGCTATCAAAACTTTCTCGAGAAACTAGATCACCAGTTTGCTTATCTAACCAGTGCAAGTTACCTTCTTGATCACCTACAGCCAAGTAATTACCAGCGATAGTAGGTGCTGTTAGGTACCAACCTCGAAGACCTGACTGACTCCAGCGCTCAATACCTGAGTCTTTGTCTAACGCGTAAATAATGCCGTCACTGTCGACAACATAAATCACATTGGCTTCAATGCTCAAGTCACGGTAACTACTGTACTCACGTTTCCAAACTACATTACCACTGCGTACATCAACCGCTGCTAAGTTACCATTATAGGCGATAGCGTAAGCAAATGCGCCTACAACGATAGGTTTAGTATCAACATCAACTAAGCGTTCAAATTCAGATGCACCTTTCGCAGTCGCAACTTCTGCGCTCCATGCTGTATAACCATTTTCAGCGATTAGAACCGTTAACTTGCCGCTTTCTTCACCGAATAACACACCACCATTAGCAGATGTTGGTGAGCTTAAACCACGAAGAGTTAAAGCGGGTACTTCTTGTTCATGACGCCAACGCTCTTCACCAGTATCAGGATGAAGTGCCAACAGCTTACCTGAGCCCAGATTTACATAAACAAGACCATCACCGGCTGCTGGAGACGATAATGCTTCACCTGGAACAGCTTTACGCCAAACGATCTCACCGCTTTCACGGTCAAGTGCAATCACTTCACCATGCTCAGAGCCTATGTATAGTTTGCCATAAGCCTGTAAAATACCGCCCGATAGTTTAGCACTGTCATTGTCTGCCCAAGGCCAGAAATTAACGTTTTTACGTACATCAGTTTCCCATAAGGTCTTGCCCGATGTAGTTGAGATTGCTTCTACTTCACCATTTCTAGCTGCCACAAATACAATGTCTTTGTGTACAACAGGCGTTAAACGAGAAAAGTAATGTTCTACGCCATCACCCACACCGTTTGTCCAGTCAACTTGCGTTTCGAATTGGTTTACTATTTCTGGTAAAACAATTTCTTCTTCATCATCGCTCGATGAACAACCTAGCAAAGACGCCATACATAACGCCAATGTGGCCATACTTAGCTTTCTCATCGGAACTACTCCTAAGCTGCTGGCTGAGCTGTGGCTAAATTGTCCAACTTAATCTGTAGTAGGCTGTTATTCCCTTCTTTTGACTCAGCAAGCGCAGCTTCATATTCAGAGCGAGCGCTGTCTTTGTCACCTTTTGCAAGGTATACATCACCTTTTACTTCAGCAACTTGTGCTTTAAAAGCCTCTGGTGTTGTTTGTGATAATGTTTTTAGCGCTGCATCATATTGTGTAAGCTGTGCTTGTACACGCGCTAAACGTAAGATAGCTGTGGCTTTTAGTTCTGGGTTTTGAACATTGTCTTGTAACCAAGTTAGTTTAGTTACCGCTGTTTCAAATTCACCTTTTTCAACCGCCTCTTTAGCCGCAACAAATGCCGCTAACGCCGCATAATTTGAGTCGCCATTTTCAGCAATGAATGAGTCAGACTTAGTCAGAACTTCGCCACTTTCAACTAACTCGTTGTAAGCGTTTGAAGCAATTTCAGCAGATGTGATCTTGCTTTGGTTATAGTATTTCCAACCGTATAAGCCACCAAGACCAATAACGATACCTAACGCAAGTGAAACACCGTTTTCACGGAAAAATCGTTTTATTGCTTCTGCTTGTTGTTCTTCTGTTGAGTAAATTTCCATACAGTCCTCTTATACTGCTAAGTCTGCTAACAGTGTTTTCACCTCTTCCAGGCTCACTGTGACTTGTTCTTTTTCTTCTCGCAGATATTTCACGGTTACCTTGCCTTCAGCAAGTTCGCTTTCACCTAAAATTAGCGCAACTAGCGCGTCGCTCTTATCTGCACGTTTTAATTGTTTCTTAAAGTTACCGCCACCACAGTGCACTTGCACACGAAGGCCGGCTACTTCTGTTCTTAATTGCTCAGCAATCACTGGCGCTTGAATACTTGCGGCATCACCCATAGCTGCAACATACACGTCAGCATTACGGCGAATTTCACCTACACTTTCTAGCGCTTGAAGTAATAGAACTAAACGCTCCATACCCATTGCAAAACCAACTGCAGGGGTTGCTTTACCACCCAGTTGTTCAACTAGACCGTCGTAACGACCACCAGCACATACAGTGCCTTGCGCACCTAGACTTTCCGTTACCCACTCAAATACAGTGCGGTTATAGTAATCTAAGCCACGTACTAGCTTTTCATTAACTTGGTATTCGACGCCTGCTGCGTCTAATCGTTCACATAAATTTGCAAAATGTGCTTTTGATTCTTCATCTAAGTGCTCAGATAGCTTAGGTGCATCAACTAAGATAGCCTGTACATCTGGGTTTTTGCTGTCTAGAACACGCAGTGGGTTTGAGTACATACGACGTTTAGAGTCTTCATCTAATTTATCAATATGCTGCTCTAAAAATGCCACAAGTGCATCACGATACTCTGCACGCGCTTCATTTGAACCTAGAGAGTTCAGTTCGAGACGAACATGATCTGAAATGCCAAATGCTTGCCATAAACGTGCTGTAAGTAAAATCACTTCTGCATCGATATCAGCAGTCGCAATACCAAATGCTTCAAGACCAAATTGGTGAAACTGACGGTAACGACCTTTTTGTGGGCGCTCGTGGCGGAACATAGGACCCATGTACCAAAGACGCTGCTCTTGGTTATACAATAAGCCGCCTTGGTTACCCGCACGTACACACACTGCAGTACCTTCAGGGCGCAGTGTTAAACTATCACCGTTACGATCTTCAAAGGTGTACATTTCTTTTTCAACGATATCGGTAACTTCACCAATAGAGCGCTTAAATAAGTCGGTAGATTCAACAATTGGGAAACGGATCTCTTGATAACCATAAGACGCCACCGTATCACGTAATACTGCTTCTACTTTCTGCCAAACTTGCGTATCACCTGGCAGACAATCGTTCATACCACGAACTGCCTGAATTTGTTTTGCCACTGAAAATCCTAAATCAATCTATTTGCTAAATGCGAGTGCCACACACAGTGCGCATTGTGGGTAAAGGAGTCAAGTATTATACCCAGCTCGCGTAAAACGTAAACGACAGAGCAAAAGATCTGCAGGATATTCTTTGCTCTGTCGGTAATTTTTAAAAATTATTCGACGATTTTAATATCGATTGCTGGCTGTGCCTGCTTCTTCGCAACAAAATCGCGCACCTGCTCTTCAAGTTGCTCAACGATGTTATCGTTATCAATACGCATCTTTTGACGTTCACCGTTGATATACAAACCAGAACGGCGGTTTGCACCAGCAAGGCCGATGTCACTCACCAAGGCTTCACCTGGGCCATTCACAACACAACCGATGACTGACACTGAAATTGGCTCAATGATGTCTTCAAGGCGCTCTTCAAGTTGGTTCATGGTGTTTACCACATCGAACTCTTGACGAGAGCAGCTCGGGCAGGCAATAAAGTTGATACCACGAGAACGAATACGCAGTGATTTTAAAATATCAAAGCCTACTTTAATCTCTTGTACAGGATCAGCAGCTAACGAGACACGAAGGGTATCACCGATACCTTCGGCTAATAACATACCTAAACCAACCGCTGATTTTACTGAACCAGAGCGGAAGCCGCCCGCTTCTGTAATACCAAGGTGAAGAGGTTGATCGATTTCTTTTGCCAGTAGGCGATACGCGCCAACTGCCAAGAATACATCTGATGCTTTTACAGAGACTTTGAACTGGTCGAAGTTTAAACGCTGTAAGATTTCAACATGACGCATCGCTGATTCAAGTAATGCTTCAGGTGTTGGTTCACCGTACTTTTCTTGTAAATCACGCTCCAAAGAGCCGCCGTTTACACCAATACGGATTGGAATATTACGCTCACCCGCAGCATCTACCACAGCACGAATACGATCTTCACTACCGATGTTGCCCGGGTTGATACGTAAACAATCAGCACCATATTGCGCCACTTTTAGTGCAATACGGTAGTCAAAATGAATGTCGGTAACAAGTGGAATATCAACTTGCTCTTTAATGCTCTTGAACGCTTCGGCAGCATCCATGGTTGGCACTGATACGCGAACGATATCCGCACCGGCATCTTGAATAGCACGGATCTGCGCAACAGTTGCATCGATGTCCATGGTATTGGTGTTCGTCATTGACTGCACTGCAATTGGTGCGCCATCACCAATAGGCACGTCACCTACATAAATACGAGTCGATTTTCTACGTTTAATTGGAGATTCTGAAAACATGACGGTTACTCTGTTAAGGGTAATTTAAATTTAGCTGAACGATTGCGTGGCAATGATGATAAATCAACAGATTGACCATCTAGCTCTACATCAACCTGCTGATGACGGCCTAACACCACGGAAAACGGTGCAACGCCCTGCACAGTCATGGTATATCCGGCCTTTTTCACGCCAAAAGCAATGCGCTCTGATGAAGCATCAAAGATCTCTACCCAAGAGTCGTCTTTGAAATGCATCACAATCGTATTTAATACTGGAGTACTGCTTGTTTCTTCGGCTGGCACTTGCTCAGCGTCTACAACATCTAAAACTGGTTTGTCAGTTTCGGCCTTTTCCACGACTGGCTGAAGCGCATCCTCAGTTGTTAGTACAACTTCTGGAGGCGTATCATTTTCTTCGCTGTTTTCTATAGCAGGCGCTTCGCTTTCAGGCACGATACTCTGAACCTCAGGCACAATAACATCGTTTTCATTTGATGTGGCTTGCCAATACATAAAACCTGAAGATCCTAATACTATGGCCAAGATCACATAACTGACTAACATTAAACGACTGTCATTGGCTTCTTTTTCTGTGCGGCGTGAAAAGCTTTGCATTCCTTTACTTTTATCGTCACTTTCAGGAACTTCAAATAAAGCTAATGTTTGCGTTTGGTCTAATTGCAACAAGGTACAATACGCTTTGATATAGCCTTTCACAAAAGTGATAGGCCCTAAAGAAGAGTAATCATCCTGCTCTAATTTAGTGATTTGCTTTGGGCTAAGCTTTAGCCTTTCAGCTACGGCTTCAATAGTCAGGTTTGCTTCTTTTCTCGCACTAGCAAGCACTTGACCCAAAGAGGCTTGTTGCTCAGTTGATTCTGGGCTTATTTCGTTCATAAAGTATAACTACTCGGATCTACAATCAGTAAACTATGTCCAGCCGCAAGTTCTACGTCTGGTGTTAATTTGTTCCATCGCATTAAATCACCAATCTGCAATTGGTAATCGGTGGCGATATTATACAAGCTGTCCCCATCTTGTATGATATGGGTGGTAAGCGGATTATTTAGATACACTTGCTGACCTATCTGCAAACGGTCTGATTCTCTGAGCTTGTTCCATTTTAACAAACTCGCCATTTTGACATTGTACTTAACCGATAAGCTAAATAAGTTTTCACCTAACTTCACAGTATGCAATGGCACATTCGGTAAGTTTACCTCAGGGTTTAGCAAAGGTGCGCTAGATGATAAAGACCTAGCTGCGCGTATCGTGGCACTATTCTCTTCTATTACTCTGAACCTAACCTGACTCGGATCTGGCTGATAGAACTGCACTTGACCTTGAACTGGTTGCACAGATTTTTGTTCGCCAAACGACACAACCTTCACTTGATTATCGGGTGTTTCAGTGACCTGGGTCATGGCTTGAGTTTCAACTTCTTCTAAAGGTGATTCTATCTTGTTTGCTGACTGACTTAACTGCGGTTGCGTTTCAACCACAGAAGGGGTTTGTAAACCGCCACGCAATGACACAGCTTCACTTGTACTTGCACTATTTGTGCTTATTAGAGTAGTAGGCTGAACCATGTCACTGTTATTGCTTTCTCGTTTAGGCGCTTTCTTACGAGTAATTTTTATTTTAGGTTGAGCGTTATAAACCATTGGTGACTGCTCAGTGATTTCTGCCACCTTGGCTTTTCTATACTGCTCACGCAGTACATCAAATTCGCTACTGTTATATTCTTCTTTGATGATTGCTTGTGCTTGGTAAGATTGCGGATAAGTCTGCACTAAGGTTGTAGCGATCTTCTGAGATTGTTCTAAATGCCCCATCTCTTGATGAAGCAAGTACTCTAAAAACAAACTGCGCGATGAAATGAAGCCATTCTCAGTGTAACGTTCTAACACCCTCAATGCCTGATGCAAGTCACTCTTTGCATAGTACAAACCTGCTAAAGAAATTAAAGCACTTTTACTCTGGCCATCATGTTGCACTGCGCTATTTAAATATTCGAGAGCTAACTCAAACTTATCTTGCTTCACCGCACATAAAGCCAAATTTTCATAACTTTGCGAAACACGTAAATAGCCGCGAGTATCTATCGCTTTTAATAATTGCGCCCTCGCTTCGTCGTACTCACCGATACGGCATAAAAACGTGCCATAGTTGTTTAGGGTATTTGGATCGTTCGGTACAAGCTTGAGTGCGGTTTGATAAGACGCTTTAGCGCGTTGGAATTCTTTTACTTGTTCGAAGTAATAAGCCAGCGTGTAGTGTACTTCTGGTAATTTAGGGGCAAATTTGGCTGCACGTTCAAGATTAAACTTAGCTTGCGTATTATTACCCGCCTTTAAGTATTCTAATGCCAAGCTGATACGCGTTCTTGCAGCTTCTTGGTTATTCATTTCTGAATTCACCACAGGGCTATTTTTAGTGACGCTGTGCGTTTCTGTTACACAACCACTTAAGCCTAATAACGCAAATGGAATTACCCAATAAGAACGCATGTATCACCTTGATAGTATGAAATAATAAGGACCTATATTACCGAAAAGCCCCTATCTTTCATCTATTTTATGTAAATAACTTTGGCAATAAATAATTGCTTAAAGTTAATTACTCACATTCACAGCAATGGCGTTATCTTCGCGTTGCTGTTTTTTCATAATACGTTTGGTACGGTCAACTACATCACCCACTAGCTGGCCACATGCTGCATCAATGTCATCACCACGGGTACGACGAACAATACAGGTTAAACCAGCGGCCTGTAATACTTTTGAGAAACGATCGATGCGGCTGTTACTTGAACGACCATACTCATTACCCGGGAATGGGTTGAATGGGATCAAGTTAATTTTAGATGGTGTACCTTTAAGCACTTTAACCAGCTCATGGGCTTGATCTGTACTGTCGTTTACGCCTTGCAGCATAACGTATTCGATGGTGATGTCTTTATTGGCTTTTGAACCATCAATATAACGACGACATGCCGCTAAGAACTCTTCAATTGGGTACTTTTTATTAATTGGTACTAGCACATCACGTAAATCATTGGTTGGCGCGTGAAGTGAAATTGCCAGTGCCACGTCAATCTTCTCTTTAAGAATATCGAGTGCAGGTACAACCCCTGAAGTACTTAGTGTTACACGACGCTTAGATAAACCAAACGCCCAGTCATCCATCATCAGTTCCATCGCTGGCACTACATTATTGATGTTAAGTAATGGCTCACCCATACCCATCATAACCACGTTAGTGATTGGACGCTTAGTGCTGTCACCATTGTGTAAGCCAATATCTGTTGCCACGCGCCATACCTGACCGATGATCTCAGAGACTTTTAAGTTACGGTTGAAGCCCTGCTGCGCTGTTGAGCAGAATGTACATTCAAGGGCACAGCCAACTTGAGAAGATACACATAGAGTTGCGCGGTCTTTTTCTGGGATCCAAACAGTTTCAACTTCTTGGCCCCCCTCTAACAGCATCGCATATTTAATGGTGCCATCACTGGCTACTTGCTTCACTGAAATTTCAGGCGCTTTAATCTCACATTGCGCTTGCAGTTTCGCGCGTAGCTTTTTATTGATGTTGCTCATATCGTCGAAGTTATCGATGCCGAAGTGATAGATCCACTTCATTACCTGATCAGCGCGGAATGGCTTTTCACCAAATGATGCAAACAATTCACGCATCCCCTCGCGATTCAAATCAAGTAAATTAATTTTTTTCTCTGTAGTGGCCATGAAGCAACCTCGATAAAGTGACGGTACGAAATTAAAAAGACGACGTATTGTATAAAAACCAACCAACACACTCAAACATTGTTGATGATTTTGCAAAAATAGCTATAAAAACTGACTTTGCAAAAGCAGCAAGGACTAAAAAAGGGCCCGAGAGCCCTTCTTTACTCTGTTCGATCCGCGATTAGCGAGTACGAGGACAGATTTCTTCTTCAGCGAAGAAGTAAGCGATTTCGCGAGCAGCTGACTCAGGTGCGTCTGAACCGTGTACCGCGTTCTCGTCGATGCTGTCAGCGTAGTCAGCACGTAAAGTACCAGCTAGTGCTTCTGCAGGGTTAGTAGCACCCATGATTTCACGGTTCTTAAGAACTGCGTTTTCACCTTCAAGAACTTGAACCATTACTGGACCAGAAGTCATGAAAGAAACTAGTGCACCAAAGAAAGGACGCTCTTTGTGCTCTGCGTAGAAACCTTCAGCTTTCTCTTGAGAAAGGTGAACCATTTTAGAAGCAACGATCTTAAGACCAGCAGATTCGAAACGGTTGTAGATTGCACCGATGTGGTTTTTAGCTACCGCATCAGGCTTGATGATTGAAAAAGTACGCTCTAAAGCCATCTTTTTAGCTCCAATAATAATTGTTGAATATTTACGGGCGCGAATTATACGCGTTTTAGCTCTAAAAACCTACTACATCTTGATCCTTTCGATTTTCGGGATAAATTTGGCTTTTATCGAAAAACATGATCCATATCAAACATGACATGCATGTGAATAGTTAGACTACGCCGCTTTTTTATTATGACTTAACTCATTGCCGTTATTTTGAAGCACTTTTTAAGTCTTAAAACCGTCAATTCTGACCGAAACAGCTGACCAGAACTCAGTTCAATGTAAGAGGTTTTTACTATGTTTGTTCCTGAACTTTTATCGCCTGCAGGTAGCTTGAAAAACATGCGCTATGCATTTGCATACGGCGCCGATGCAGTATACGCAGGCCAACCGCGTTACAGCTTACGTGTGCGTAATAATGAATTCGATTTAGCCAATTTAGAATTGGGTATTAACGAAGCCCATGCACTCAATAAAAAACTTTATGTGGTTTCAAACATTGCCCCGCACAATAAAAAAGTGCAAACCTACTTAAAAGACATTGAACCTGTTATAGCGATGAAACCTGATGCCTTGATCATGTCTGATCCGGGTCTAATCATGTTAGTCCGTGATAAATGGCCAGATATGCCTATTCACCTTTCTGTACAAGCTAACGCAGTAAACTATGCGTCGGTGCAGTTTTGGGCGAAACAAGGCATTGAGCGGGTGATTTTATCGCGCGAATTATCGCTTGAAGAAATTGCTGAAATTCGTGAGCTTTGTCCACAAACAGAACTAGAAGTGTTTGTTCATGGCGCATTATGCATGGCCTACTCTGGTCGCTGCCTATTATCGGGTTACATCAATAAGCGAGATCCAAACCAAGGTACGTGTACCAATGCATGCCGTTGGGAATATGACGTTAAACCGGGTAAAGAAACTGAGACCGGCGATGTAGTGCATAAAATCGACCCACAATCTGTGATCCCAACACTGGGCGAAGGCGCACCTACTAATGAAGTCTTCATGCTAGAAGAACAAGGTCGTCCCGGTGAATACATGCCAGCATTTGAAGACGAGCATGGTACGTACATCATGAACTCTAAAGACTTGCGTGCGGTGCAGTATGTTGATCAGCTAACAAAAATGGGCGTACACAGCTTAAAGATTGAAGGTCGTACTAAGTCTTTCTACTATGTGGCACGCACAGCGCAAGTTTACCGCAAGGCCATTGATGACGCAGTGGCAGGCAAACCATTCGATCCAAACCTAATGCGTACTCTTGAGAATTTAGCACACCGTGGTTATACCGAAGGTTTCTTAAAGCGCCACGCTCACCAAGATTACCAAAACTATGAATACGGCCATTCAGTTTCTGACAAACAGCAATTTGTGGGTGAAGTATTAGGTCGCCTAGACAATGGCTTGGTTGAGATTGATGTTAAGAATAAATTCTGCACAGGCCATAGTCTTGAGCTGATGACACCACAAGGCAACATCAGCTTCAACCTTGAGCACATGGAAAATAAAAAGGGTGAGAAAATTGACGATGCAAAAGGTTCTGGTCACATTGTAAAAATTCCTCTACCTGAAAATATCGACTTAGATCACGCTATTTTGATGCGTAACCTAAACGATCAAGAAGATACGCGTAACCCATTTAAAAAGGCCTAAATCATGGCGCTGTTGATCAATTCAAAGTGCATCAACTGTGATATGTGCGACCCTGAATGTCCTAATCAGGCCATTTACATGGGGGAGAAGATCTATGAAATTGATCCAAATAAATGCACCGAGTGTGTCGGGCATTACGACACACCCACTTGTGTGAGTGTTTGTCCGATCGATTGCATAAAGCCGGATCCCAATCACAAAGAAGATTTAGATGCCTTGGCTGAGAAGTTTTTGCGACTCACAGGTCAAGATAAGTAAGCTAGGCTAATGTAAAATAAAAAATGGCGCTCAGTGAGCGCCATTTTTATCTTTTCAGTCAATTAACGAAGTGCTTTTTCAACTTGATCGAAATGCGCAATCACTTCAACTATTTCAAGTTCAGCGTCTTCATACGCCGATTCAAACTGCATACCTTGTGAGGCCATTGCTTGCACAGTTGCAGGGTGAACCAATAAATCTTTTGCGTGGTAACACACTGGTGAGTCGTATTTAGGTAACTTACCGTCTTTATGGTAACCAGATTCAATTTCTTCTAATGGCAGTGTTGGAATAACATCAGCAGCCTTGTCTAATGCCGAAAGGTAGCTGTCGCACGCTGGGTATTTCGCGGTGAATTCTGCTAATAATTGACGAGAGGTCGCAACAAGTTGCAGTGAGCTTTGTGCAAGCTTTTGAGAACCTTCATTGGCTCTGATCTCACCAAGTAAGCTTTGTGCTTGTTGCTTGTAGGTGTCTAAGTTGGTTACTTTAGCTGATGCAGCTTCAGTGGTTTGTTTTTGTTGCTCAACCTGCTCTGAACATGCTGTCAGAGCAAGGCTTGTAAGTAAAATTGCCAACCTAGATTTCATGAGAACCTCGTAATTATTATTGAAAACAATTCTCATTATACTCTTTAAAGAAAAGAATGAAATATCATTGTCATAAAATTATGAGGTTTTCTTTTTTCATCTAAATTCGTCGAATTTAGATAACTTTTAGATGGCTTACTTACCCTTACAGGTATTGGCCATAATGGCTTTTTGCGCTTGAGCTTCTTTCTCATTGTTATTTGATTTTGCCACCGCGTAACTGATCTTCGCATCGTTACATTTATCTCGTAGCTCTTTCTCCATCAAATACAGTTTATCTTCTTGTGCCTGTACAAGCCCTTCAGTGCCTACATACTCAGAGCGTTCTTCAGGAGCTTTATCTTTTTCGTATGCTTCGCCTTCGTTTACCTTACAACCTGATAATACAGAGGCCAAAGGTAATACTGCAATCAATAAACCTTTCATAAATTTACCTATTTTCAATACTTTTCTTGATTATAACTGATTTGATTTAATTACAAAGGAAAGGTTCAACGCTTGCTTTTCAGGCAATAAAAAACCGCATATTTGCATATGCGGTTTTTCAAAGAAAACACTTGGTTTTCTTAAGGCATGGCGTCTAAGTCCGCACCTTCTTTTTCAACTTCGACTGGAATTAAGTCTTCTTTGCTCACACCCATAGCAACAGCAACTGAGCTTGCAACATAAACAGAAGAGTAAGTACCAATGAACACACCAAATAGAAGTGCAGTTGCGAAACCATGAATGGTTTGACCGCCCCATACAAATAGTGCAATCAATACCAAGATTGTAGTGATTGATGTTACTAATGTACGGTTTAGTGTTTGTGTCAGTGAAATATTGATGATTTCAATGGTGTCATCAATACGTACTTTACGGAAGTTTTCACGAATACGGTCAGATACAACAATGGTATCATTCAGTGAGTAACCGATAACTGCTAGGATTGCTGCAAGGATCGTCAGATCAAACTCTAGGTCTAATAATGAGAAAAGACCCATTGTGATAATCACGTCGTGGAAAAGTGCCGCTACCGCACCGATGGCAAAACGATATTCAAATCGAAATGCAACATACATTAAGATACAGATAAGCGCGGTTAGCATGGCTAAACCACCCTGCTCTTTTAAGTCTTCACCCACACTTGGGCCAACAAACTCAATACGACGCATTTCTACACTGCTATCCGCTTGCTTAAGCGCGGCGATCAGTTGGTTACCAATCGTCTCTGCTTTAACATCGCTGCCGCGTGGTGCTAAACGAACCAGTACATCTTGGCTCGAACCAAATAACTGTACTGATGCATCAGCAAAACCATTTTCAGCTAAAGCAGAACGGATTTTTGTCAGATCAGCAGGCTGTGAAAAGCCAACCTCAACCGCAGTACCACCAGTAAAATCTAAGCCAAAGTTCAATCCACGAATTGCCATCGAAGCAATTGATGCCAAAATCAATAACGCAGAAATAGCCATGGTAAGCTTGCGCGCTGACATAAAGCGGATGGTGTCATTTAATTTTAATAACTGCATATCCGTCTCCTAGATTGAAAGCTTATTAATGCGCTTGCCACCGATCACTAAATTGATCACAGCACGCGTACCGACAATAGCCGTAAACATCGACGTAATGATACCGATTGCAAGTGTTACAGCGAAGCCAGCAATTGGACCTGTGCCTACCGCAAATAGAATAACTGCAGCAATTAATGTGGTGATGTTGGCATCGAAAATCGTGCTAAATGCACTGTCATAACCTTGGTGAACCGCTTGCTGGGGGCTACGTCCATCAGCTAATTCTTCACGAATACGCTCAAAGATAAGTACGTTAGCATCCACCGCCATACCTACCGTTAGTACGATACCGGCAATACCTGGTAATGTCAGTGTCGCACCAGGGATCATCGACATTACACCAATGATTAATACTAAGTTTGCGCCTAACGCTAAGTTTGCAACCAGACCAAAGCCTTTGTAGTACAACAACATAAATGCAAGTACAAATGCAAAACCAAGTACCACTGCTGTCATACCCGCTTCGATGTTTTCCTGACCTAGGCTTGGGCCTACTGTACGCTCTTCAACGATTTGAATTGGCGCAACTAGTGCACCTGCACGAAGAAGCAAGCTTAGGTTATGAGCTTCAGCAGGGTTGTCGATACCGGTAATACGAAAAGAATTATTTAGACGAGACTGAATAGTTGCAACATTAATGACTTCTTCAACCTTAATTGGCGGAAGCGCTTTACCATTTTCGTCTTTCTTGCCTGATGGCTTGTATTCAATGAATACTGTCGCCATACGCTTGCCGACTGCACGTTTAGTGAAGGCACTCATTTTAGCGCCACCTTTGCTATCAAGGTTGATGCTCACTTGAGGACGAGAATATTCGTCTATACCCGATTGTGCGCCAGTAATGTGAGAACCACCTAGGATAACGCGTTTCTTTAACACAACTGGGTAGCCATCTTTGTGCATGATCACTTCAGTACCTGGCGGAACACGGCCCTGTGCAGCAGAGCGTACATCCGCGTTTTCATCTACTTCACGGAACTCAAGGGTTGCCGTTGCACCTAAAATTTCTTTAGCACGGGCTGTGTCTTGAACACCTGGTAGTTGCACAATAATACGTTCAGCACCTTGCTGTTGTACATTTGGTTCAGCAACACCTAATTGGTTAATACGGTTACGAATGATGGTTTCGTTCTGTTTGATTGCGTAAGCGCGAATTTCTTTGAATTTCTGATCGCTCAAGCTTGCGAAGAATGCCAAGCTGTTGCTGCTATCATCAACAAAGTTATACAGTGGATAACGCTGCTTTAAGAAGCGCTCTGCCGCATCTTTATCTTCATCATTACGCATGATCACTTGTACGCGTTCAGCACCCGATACGCGACGGATAGAGCGATAACGAAGCTTTTCATTACGTAAGTCACTCTTGAAATCTTGTTCAATGGTTTCTAGCGCATTATCCATCGCTGTTACCATGTCGACTTCCATTGTGAAGTGAACACCACCACTTAAATCTAGGCCTAGCTTCATTGGATTACCACCAATGCCTTTCAACCAATCAGGTTGTGCTGGGCTCATATTGATCGCAGAAATGTAGTCGTCAGATAGGCTGTCACGCAAAATATCTTGCGCTTTTAACTGCTCTTCAACATTCGTAAAACGTACCAATACTTGATCGTTTTCTAATGCTGAAGATTTAACTGTGATGTTGTTCTCTTTTAAAGTCTCATTTACTTTGTCTAGCACGCTTAGATCAGCGCTGGCACCTTTAGTACCAGAAACCTGTATGGCCGGATCACGGCCATACAGGTTTGGTGTGGCATATAAAATACCAATCGCTAATACAGCCAGAACAAGTAAATACTTCCACATTGGATACTTGTTTAACACAGGCTTTACCTTTTTATTTTTGTTTTTAGATTACAGCGATTTCATTGTGCCTTTAGGCAACACAGCTGATACTGCTGATTTTTGTACTGTGACTTCAGTTTGGTCATTTAAAGCAATAACGACAAAATCTTTGTCATCAGCAACTTTAGTGATTTTACCTACTAGGCCGCCTTGCGTAAGTACTTCGTCACCTTTACCTAAAGCACCCATTAGGTCTTTGTGCTCTTTTACACGCTTAGCTTGTGGACGGTAAATTAAGAAATAAAATACCAAACCAAACACACCTAACATGATAAGCATTTCCATGCCACCGCCAGCAGGTGCAGGCGCTGCAGCACTTGCATGCGCAGTCGAGATAAATAAACTCATAACACTTCCTCTTATATTTTAAATTTATATTATTCTGTTTCAGCTAATGGCGGCACTGGTAGGCCACGTTTAGCGTAAAAATCTTCTACGAATTCGTCTAGTTTGCCTTCGGCAATCGCATTTCTTAAGCCTTCCATTACACGTTGATAGAAACGTAAGTTATGGATGGTATTTAAACGTGCACCTAAGATTTCATTACACTTATCTAAATGGTGTAAATAAGCGCGCGAGTAATTCTTACATGTATGACAATCACACTCAGGGTCTAATGGACCTGTATCTGTTTTGTGAACTGCGTTACGGATTTTAATAACACCCGTAGTGATAAACAAGTGACCGTTACGCGCGTTACGCGTTGGCATTACACAGTCAAACATATCAATACCACGACGCACCGACTCAACTAGGTCTTCTGGTTTACCTACGCCCATCAAATAGCGCGGCTTGTCTTCTGGCATTTTGTAAGCACAGTGATCAAGGATGTTGATCATGTCTTCTTTTGGTTCACCCACTGATAAACCACCGAGTGCATAACCATCAAAGCCAATTTCTTCTAAGCCTTTTTGTGATTCTGCACGAAGCTCAGGGTACATACCACCTTGAATAATACCGAATAACGCTGAAGGGTTATCACCATGCCCTTCTTTCGAGCGTTTTGCCCAGCGTAGTGATAACTCCATGGAGTCACGGGCTTCTTTTTCAGTTGCAGGGTAAGGCGTACATTCGTCAAAGATCATAACGATGTCTGAACCTAGGTCACGCTGTACTTGCATCGCTTTTTCTGGCGATAACATGATTTTTTCACCATTTACTGGTGACTTGAACATCACGCCTTCTTCAGAAATTTTACGCATGGCGCCTAAGCTGAATACTTGGAAACCGCCTGAATCAGTCAGGATTGGCTTATCCCAGTTCATGAAGTCATGCAAATCGCCATGTTGCTTGATGATTTCAGTACCAGGACGAAGCATTAGGTGAAAAGTATTACCCAAACAGATATGTGCACCTGTGTCTTTTAATTCATCAGGCGTCATGCCTTTAACAGTGCCGTACGTACCTACAGGCATAAATGCAGGAGTTTCGACCACACCACGGTCAAAAATCAAACGGCCGCGACGGGCTTTGCCATCTGTGCGTTCTAATTCAAATTTCATAGCTACCTCAAAAGTCGGAAAAACAGTCCAACACTCGTTCTATAAACGTCATCACGTTTACTTTTAGAGCTGATTTTAACCGTCCGATTCTACCCTGTTTACACAGTGAATTCTAATTATTGGGGCGAAAACTAAGAAATTAAAGATGGATAAAGACAGGAGTTAATAAGAAAAGCTTAAAACAACAAGGCCCTGAGTTTCAGGGCCTTTATAGAATATCATTCGCTGTTAATTTTTGCCGTTATTTATCTTGTTTTGTAATAAACATGGCATCGCCATAGCTGAAGAAGCGATATTGCTCATTCACTGCCGTTTTATAGGCATTGATAATATGATCTTGGCCCGCAAACGCACTCACTAACATTATCAAAGTAGATTCTGGTAAATGGAAGTTAGTGATCATGGCATCGACCACCTGGAATTCATAACCTGGGTAGATGAAGATGTCTGTATCGCCATAAAGTGGCTGTAATTCACCTTCGCTCGCTTTAGCCGCAGACTCTAGTGAACGAACAGATGTCGTACCTACCGCAATCACTCGACCACCATTGGCTTTGGTTTTCTTGATGGCATCAACCACTTCTTGAGACACTTCAATGTACTCTGAATGCATCACATGCTCATCAACTGAATCAACACGAACAGGCTGGAAGGTACCCGCACCTACATGCAAAGTAATAAACTGTGTTTCAATGCCCTTTGCTTTGATTTTTTCAAGCAGGGCTTCGTCAAAGTGCAAACCCGCTGTCGGTGCCGCTACAGCTCCTGGTTTTTCGTTGTATACGGTTTGATAACGCGCTTTATCTTCTTCCGTATCTGGACGATCAATATAAGGCGGTAAAGGCATATGACCAATGTCATCTAAGATGTTTAACACCGTCTGCTCGCCTTTAAACTCAAGCTCAAACAACTCACCATGACGTGCCACCATGGTCGCTTCTGCTTTACCTTCTAAAATCAGTGTTGCACCTTCTTTTGGTGACTTGCTTGAACGAACATGGGCAAGCACTCTATGCTCGTCTACAACACGTTCAACCAATACTTCAACCTTACCACCCGTGCTTTTTTGGCCATACATACGGGCTGGGATCACTTTGGTATTGTTGAAGATCATTAAATCGTTCGGATTTAAGAAATCAATGAGCTCTTTGAAGATCTTGTGACCTAACTCGCCTGTATTTCCATCGAGAGTCAGTAGTCGGCTCGCAGTACGATCTGCCATAGGATGACGAGCGATTAACTCATCAGGAAGTTCAAAACTAAAGTCAGCAACGCGCATGACAACACCTCAAGTAATAAAACAGCGGCCAAGTTTAGTGTTCCTATAACACTTAATCAAGTGCTTGTAAGTGCACAAAAATAGCATTAATCTAGGTCTTCAAAGCAATGTTTTTAGAAACAGCTAATTACCGACATTTTTAGAAAATAATAATTAAAATAAAAGCATATTCGGTAAGGTAAAGGTATCGTAAACGATGACAACAAATCGATTGAGGTTAATATAAGTATGGCAAGGCAACTTTCATTGCTCATAGTGAATGCCTGCGAGTCCGAACGCGCAACCATTACACTCACCCTCAATAAATTAGAAGTGTTTGAAATCATCGAATGTGAAGACAGCCAAAAAGCTTTACACCTTTTGAAAAAGCGTGCTGTTGATTTGATCATCACTGGACTTGATGTTGGTAAAATTGACGGCTGGCGCTTTGCGCGCATGGTACGTTCCGGGTTACTTGAAACCCCCAAACACACGCCTATTGTGCTCACACCGCCTATTTATTGTGAACGCATTGCTGAAACAACGGCCAGAAGTTATAGCATTGACGCAGTTTTGCCTTTTGAGAAACACGAGCAGCTTCCTGAGTTATTAGCCAACGTGTTATCAACTCAGTTAGAAAAAAGTAGCCGCCTTGATCTTTTACTATTTGAACCAGATCACACACAAGCCGATGGCATATGTCAGCAACTTGAATTTAGCTTCTCCTGTACGGTAGTAAACACTGTTCAAGACGCACAATCTCTATTCTTACAAAATAGCTATGCCATCGTATTAATTAATACTTCGGGTAGCACCTCGCAAGAGAGCAAGTTGCTAGTTGGTAATATTCTTGCTCAAAAGCCAAACCAATCAGTCGTAACTATTATTGATAGCAAAGATGTCAATGATGCAGAACAGTTATTACTGATGGGTGTAACCGATTTCGTTAGAGCTCCCTATAATCTCCCCATTTTAAACAAGGTATGCGATCACGCTGCTCGCCGTGAAGATTTTATGGTGAGCTACGCTGAATTTGCCGATAAGGTATCGCAATTAAGTCAAAGTGAACGACGATATAAGGACTTATTTTCAGCACACCAACGTATTTTATTGCACTTAAATACTGTAGTAATGGAGCTCGACACTGAAGCGAAAATACGTTTTATCAACCCCGCATGGGAGACTCTTTCAGGTTATGGCTTAAAAGCTAGCTTAGGCGTGTCGCTAAGAGACTTTATAGCACCAGAAGACCAGCGCAAGTTTAATAAACATTTAGCTAAAGTGCGTTCTGGCGAGCAGCGATATGCTCAACTTGAAATGCAACTCGTACAAAAAAATGATACTTTTGTTTGGGTCGAGTGTCGCTTTCAGTTAATCAAAAATACCACAAGCGCAGCCACCATTACGGCAACCATAGATAACATTCATGAGCGTAAACAGGCTGAATTACAATTACGGCATTTAGCCCTTCATGACACGCTGACAGGTCTGCATAACCGCTATTATTTTGATCAACAGTTGCAAACTCTGTGCAAAACAATGAGTGAAGACTCACTTTCTGAGCATGCACTTTTATATATCGATTTAGATCACTTTAAAATCATTAATGATTCAAAAGGCCACCAACAAGGTGACATCATATTAAAAGAAGTCGCGCAATTATTCGGTCATAATATTAGCGACGAGCATGTAATCTTTCGTATTGGTGGTGATGAATTTGCTGTACTACTAAAAGAGGTTAGCTTGCTCGATGCGCACATAATCGCCGAGAGCATTTGTATGGCCATCGACAAACATGAATTTCATTCCGAGGAAAATAGCTATTCAATAAGCTGCTCTATCGGTTTAACTCAAATCACTGCCACTAACCATGATGCCAACGAATGTTTAAAACAAGCCGATATCGCACTCTATATCGCTAAAAGTTTGGGTCGTAACTTAGTACATTGTTATAACAAAGATGACGCCGAGAATAATACCCTGCAAGGCGGTTTAGAATGGGGACATGCTGTACGCCAAGCACTGCAGAATGAGCAAGTAGAGCTGCATTACCAGCCTATTTGGTCATTTAAACATGCGCAAATAGCTTACTTTGAAACCTTACTGCGTTTAAAAGTTAACGATGAACTGATTTACCCGAACCAATTTATTCCTGCACTTGAGCTACTAAACGATACTTTTTTAATGGATCAGTGTGTCGTAAAACATGCGATACAAGCACTCTCAGAACATGCTGAATTAAGTCAAGTAGCAATCAACTTATCTGCACATTCATTTTTAGACGAACGATTACTACCCCATATTCAAAATTGCTTGGTGCAATATCAAGTCAACCCGAGTCGGGTAATTTTCGAAATTACTGAATCAGCGAGTATTAATAACCTATCTGCCACTCAAGCCATGATAAGAAAACTGAATCAACTTGGTTGTCACTTTTCAATTGATGATTTTGGCACAGGCTTTAGTACTTTTAGTTATCTCAAACAGCTCCCAGCTCAACATGTTAAAATTGATGGGTCGTTTGTACGTGACATGCTCAATGATCCCATTGATCTTGCTTTGGTGAAAGCAGTGAATGACATCAGCCACTCTCTAGATAAGCATTCAGTTGCTGAATATGTTGAAAGCAAAGAAATTTTTGATGCCTTAAAAGAGATTGGCATTGATTATGGACAAGGGTATTTTATTGCTAAACCTATGCCGATAGATCAACTAAAAAAAGAAATTGTAACTATTTTACCTGAGAAAACAGTCGCGTAACAATTTTATACATAACTGAACTTTTACTTAACGATTTCTCATCTATAATAAAATCTATGTGAAAAACGATGTCGGCTAATTATTAAGATTTCAACTTTTTAGCACGACATCACAAGGATTGATAAATATCACAATAGGAAAGTTAAGGAGGTTGTTATGCTGTTCTTAGTTACTTTTTTGCTGATCTTACACTGCATCATTGCATATCAGTGTTATCAAAGTACGCAAAAGAAAGGGTACCCTACTTTTGTATTTACCGTACTGAGCTTGATCCCATACTTTAACCTAGTAGTTTGGGTTTATTTATTGTTTTTACCAAACCTCAATGAACAAACACAAATGCATCAATCGAGTCACTGATCCCTAGTCATGAATGTGAAAAGAGGGCCATGGTAGCCCTCTTTTGTTATAGCTGCTTGTTCTAAAATGCGTATTGTATCGCACGTTTAGCCAGCTTCTCCGCATTCATTTTACCTTTTACACAAGACTCAACATCTGATTTTTTAAACACCAAAATATACTTATTTTGTTGATATGAAGGTGAAAACTTAAAGCTAATATACTCACTTTCACGCACACTTCGCAGACCATTTCCATAATCACATAAGCTATTTGCTAAACTCATGGTCACTGTCGTCCTCAACAATTCTTGTTGTGCTTGCTGCTGTGCTTGGCGCTTTTGCTTGTCCTTTTCTAATCTTTGTTTCAGCTGCGTTTTATTCTCTGCAAGCTTCTCTTTTTCGGCTTCAAGTTGCGCTATTTGTTTAGCTATTTCTTTATGATGTTGCTCAAGCTCTTTGTCTTTTTCATCTTGGCGTTTCAACATATAACTCAGCTCTTGCTTTTCTCGCTCAAGCTCATGTAATTCACGCCTTGTTTCTCGCTCTTGCTCTGCAACTTCTCTTATTTGTTCAGCGCCTTGACGCACGGCTTCTAATGCTACCTGGTAAGCTTCTTTCGATACATCAGCTAAATTATCGCTGAGTTCAGACATTTGCATTTCTAAAGAAGAAAAATCTGGAGATTGGATTTCAGAAAAACCATGTAAATCGCGCATACCCTCAATATGTTTGCGCCAATCGAACATGCTTTTACCGCGTAAACTCACATCAAAAATAAGCCCTTGATCTACCAGGTAGTAGCCTTCTACATTTTGCACTTGCCCCTTGGTATCATGCTTTAATGCCGTGCTCACAACTCGCTGAAAAATGGTTACTTCTCGTTGTAATTTAGCGATATCTTGATCTGTTTTCGCTGCTGTTGAAAATGTTGCACTTAGCACTGCAACTGATAATAAAGAGAATAAAGTTTTCATTATTGACCTCCATTATGCGCAACGGTTTGAATTGGCGCATGTTCCACTTGCTCTGCAAGTTCATTAAGTTGTAAACGTAAAATCGCTTGATCTTGAGCTCTTTGCGTTTGCAAAAATGCCAGTAAATCATCGAGTGCGACTTGGCGCTCTGCTCTGTTTGTAAGTAGCACCTGGTTGGTTAAATCGGCTTGCAAAGTTTGGCCTTTTTGCATCTGGGTTAAGATTTGCTGCATGGTATCTTGCTGTTTTGCTATTTGAGTTTGTTGTGCCACAAGACCTTGCTCAAGTGTTTGGTTTTGTTGCCACAGTTGCACAGATAGAAGACTCAAAAAGCCAACACAAGCCGCCATGCCCCACTGCATCCAATGCCCTTGAAAACGACTTACTTGGTTAAGCTCCGGCATAGTTATATGTGTGTCAGGCGGAACCTCTTGCTCTACATAGCTACTTGCCATACTCTGCCAAGACTGGGCGTTTTCAAATAACGGCTTAGTTTCTGGATCTGCTAGAACTTGAGCTTGCTGCGCTTCTGTGAGCTGCTCACCATCAAGCCACTTTTCAAGAAGCTCATGGGGTGTCATTTCATGATTCGACACGGATCACCTCCAATGGCGCTTTCATTTTTCCAAGCGCACTATATAAACGGGATTTAACGGTATTTGGCGAAATAGCCAGTTGCTCAGCGATTTCTTCGAAAGTGAAATGCTGAAAAAACTTCAGTTCAACAATTTGTCTCTGCTCGAACGGTAAAGCCTGTAGCGCTGCATGAATATGTTGATTGTCACTTTGTAATTGAATTGGGCAACTAGGTGTATGGGCAGCTTCAGAGACTTCTTCAAGCGGGCTAGACTGCCTTTGCTTACGAAAGAAGTCCATACAGCGCGCTTGGGTCACCGAAAATAGCCAAGTCTTAAATTGACTCTGGCCATGAAAGTTATGCAAAGAGCGATAGACACTCATAAAGGCTTCTTGCATTAAATCAAGTGCATCATGGCTATTGCCAGTCAGGCGAAGACAGTGGTTATACACCTGCTGTTCATGCTGCTTGATAAGCTTTAGCCAAGCTGCTTGGTCGCCTTGTTTGGCTTTTTTAATGAGTTTGTCTTGGCTTTGAAAAAACACCTTTAAACCCTAATTGATAATCTCTGTTTAGTTAGTCGAAAGGTGTTTTAAAAAAGTTTGCGAAAAATAAAATTTATTTTTCGCAATCACATTGTTCAGTAATGAATGGCAATAATCCCTCACTGAATAAGCGAAAATCGCGAATACGGCCCGTGGTTTTACGCCAGATCAAACCAATCTCACGATACGCATCAGTACCCGACTTTCTCACTGCTAAATCTTTACCAGACAATATACCTGCGTTGAGTGCCATTTGCGGTAAGAATGTCACACCGTGTTGATATTCCACCATGCTCAGTAAGGTATGTAGATTACTCGCTTCGAACGGATTAATACACTCATGTTTGTTAAGGTGACAAGCACTAAGGGCATGACCTGTCAGACAGTGTTCTCTTTCAAGTAAAAACACACTCTGATCTGGCAGCAAGTTGTAATCATCGATATCTTTTAGTGGGTAGCTTTTGTGATAAACCAAAGAGAAACTATCTTTTGTCAGTACCTTAGTGTGGAACTTCTCCGTTTGATAAGGCAGTGCTAGCATCGCCATATCTATCTGTCCTTGCTCAAGGCGCGCCAATAACTTGTCGCTGGTATCTTCAATTAAGATCAGCTCTAAATTCGGGAAAGCTTCACGACAGTATTGATAAAGTGGCGCCGCAATAAAGCTTGCAATAGTAGGAATTAACCCCAAGACTAGCTTGCCTGACAGCGGGTTTTTAAAGCTCTCGGTGAACTCTTTAATACTCATTGTATCGGCAACAATTTTCTTGGCACGCGCAACCACTTCTTCACCCAACTCGGTAAACATTAAGCTACGGTTCTCACGCTCAATGAGTTGACTGCCTAAGGTTTCTTCAAGGGTTTGAATTGCGGTACTCAAAGTCGATTGACCAATAAAACACGCCTGTGCGGCACGACCAAAATGTTGATGCTGATGTACTGCAATAAGATATTGAAGCTGTTTAATACTAGGTAGGTTTGTCACGGTTTTCTCTAAGCAAACTCAAATTTCATTCAGTATAACGATGAAGTACTCAGAGTAAAACGGATAAGATCAATTGCTTAGATATTTAAAGTATAGAGGATATAAAAAGACCCCAGCACCGTGATGCTGAGGTCTTTTCAAGCTAAAAGTCTGTAAGTCTAATTACACGCCGAAAGCGGTTCTTAGAATGTAGAATATAACAATAGCAAGTGCAGCACCGACTGGCAATGTAATTACCCAAGAAACCACAATATTTCTAATTACACCCATGTTCAGTGCAGCGATACCACGCGCCATACCTACACCTAATACAGCACCTACTAGCGTTTGTGTTGTAGAGATAGGTAGACCAGTACCTGATGCAATAACTACCGTTGATGCTGCTGCAAGTTCAGCAGCGAAACCACGGCTTGGTGTTAAGTGTGTGATGCCTTCACCAATTGTTTTAATTACTTTCTTACCAAGGACCGCAAGACCCACTACGATACCGATGCCACCTAGCGGAAGGATCCACCAAGCAAGTGCCGCTTTCTTAGCGATTTCACCGTTGTGCTCAACAATGTTTACAACTGCAGCAAGTGGACCAATCGCGTTTGCTACGTCGTTTGAACCGTGTGCGAATGCCATACAACATGCCGTTAGTACCATTAGAATAGCGAATACTTTTTCAACGTTGTTGAACTGCATTTGCTTGTCTGCTTTAGGGTCCATTTTCAAACGGTTAATTGCCATTTTACCAATGATACCCACAACCACAGCAATACCGATCGCAAGTGCATAACCTTCAACCGCACCTAGGTTAATACCAATGTGCTTAAGACCTTTCTTGATGGTTACAAGCGACATAACAAAGCCTGCCAAACCCATATAGATAGGCACATAACGCTTGGCATTTTGTAATGGCGAGTCTGTGTCGAAGATAAGCTTTTGCGCACTCATAAAGATTAAGTATGCAATAAAGCCTGAAATGGCTGGGGTAACAATCCAGCTACCGACGATACCTGCAACTTTACCCCATTGAATCGCTTCACTACCTACTGCAACCAATGCAAAACCAATAATCGCACCGATGATTGAGTGAGTAGTCGAAACCGGCCAACCCAGTAAAGACGCAAGAAGTAGCCATGAACCTGCTGCAAATAGTGCAGAGATCATACCCAGTACCATTAACTCAGGTATATCCATAAATGGCGCAGCATCAATGATACCTTTACGGATTGTTGATGTTACCTCACCACCAGCAAGGTATGCACCGGCGAATTCGAAGATCATCGCGATGATGATCGCTTGTTTAATGGTAAGTGCTTTCGAGCCTACTGAAGTACCCATGGCGTTTGCAACGTCATTTGCACCAATACCATATGCCATGAAGAAACCTACTGCCGCAGCAATTAGGATCAGCATGGAACCATAGTTAGCAATGATATCCATTGATAAACCTTAAATTTTAAATACGAATAAAACGATTAACGAGCTAACATTAGCTCAAGTCGAGAACCAACACGCTCTGCAATATCTGCAAGTTCACCTACCCACTCAATGATCTTATATAAGAACATTACATCAACAGGGTTAAGTTCACTTTCGATAGCACGAAGCTCTTGGCGGATCTTGATTTGCATTTCATCCGTGTCTTGCTCAATTGAGTCTAACTTTTCAAGCATGCTTTCAACCAGAGTCACTTCACGACCACGGAATCCAGTTTCCAGTAGTTCGTCAAACTCATTGATGGCTTTAGAGGCTTGTTTAGTTGCATCGACACAACGTTCAAGATAAGCAATGAAGTCATTTTGGATAGATTGAGGGATCACCATCTCACGACCAACAACGCGACCTGCGATGTCTTTCGCTTTATTCGCAATTTTATCTTGCTGAGTGATCAACTCTAATAAATCGGTGCGCTCTACAGGCATAAATAAGCCGCGAGGTAAGTGCAATCTTACTTCACGCTTTAAAACGTCTGCTTCACGTTCAAGGTTACGGATGTCAACACGAAGTGCTTCGGCTTCTTTCCATTCTGATTTGAATACATGATTAAAAAACGGTACTAAAGAACTGCTAGCTTTATGTACGATTTTAATGTGTTCTTCTATTGGCTTAATAGGAGATTTAGCAAATACTCCTAAAAACGCATTAGTAGGCATAACTGACCCTTAAATCATATTAATATGCTTTGCGGGATGAATTTTACAGCATTAACCGACGTTGTGAACGGATTTTTGTCCGAAATGCTAATTAAGCTGCGCTGAATCATAAAAATTCAACGCAGTCAGGGCTTTATCAACTAAAGAGTTTTAGCGATATCTTCTTGAGATGTATGACGAATATCTTTGCCGTTTACAAAGTAAATTACATATTCAGCAATATTCTGGCAACGATCGCCAATACGCTCTAATGAACGTACAGACCAAATTAAATCCATTATTTTAGGAATAGAACGCGGGTCTTCCATCATGTAAGTCATAATTTGACGCGTCAGCGCTTCATACTCACGGTCAACTTTTGCGTCTTCTTTATGCACTTCAAAGGCACTTTGCGCATCCATACGAGCAAAAGCATCTAGCACATCGTGCAACATCTTAGACACTTGGCGACCCATATTCTCTAAGTTCACCAATAAATCTTGCTGATCTTTAGTAAATGAATCTAGTGCAACACGTGCGATACGCTCAGCTTCATCACCAATACGCTCAAGGTCAGCAATGGTTTTAGCTATCGCAACCACTAAACGTAAGTCACTTGCAGCTGGCTGACGCTTAGCAATGATGCGTGTACATTCTTCGTCAATGTTTACTTCCATGGCATTAACTTTGTAGTCGTTCTCGCTGACTTTACGTGCTTTTTCAGCATCGTTGTCATTGATCGCATCAAGTGCAAGGTTTAATTGCTCTTCAACCAAACCACCCATACTTAATACGTGGTTACGAACATTTTCTAGCTCTTCGTTAAAGCGGCCAGAGATGTGCTTGTTTAAATTGTTTTCCATGATTTATTCCTCTCGCTCGCTATTAACCGTAACGACCTGTGATGTAGTCTTCCGTCTTCTTCTTAGAAGGCGTTGTGAATAGCGTGTTTGTGTCAGCGTATTCGATCAGTTCACCCATATACATGAATGCAGTTTGGTCAGAAACACGTGCGGCCTGTTGCATGTTGTGCGTTACAATCACAACCGTATACTTTTCTTTCAGGTCGTTGATCAGCTCTTCGATTACCAAAGTTGAAATCGGGTCAAGTGCCGATGTTGGTTCATCAAGCAGTAATACTTCAGGTTCGATTGCAATTGAACGGGCAATCACTAGACGCTGCTGCTGACCACCTGATAAACCAAACGCACTGTCATGAAGACGGTCTTTAACTTCGTCCCATAACGCTGCCCCGCGTAGTGAGCGTTCTACCACTTCGTCTAGTTTACGCTTGTCTTTAATACCTTGTAGACGTAGACCGTATACCACATTCTCATAAATTGACTTAGGGAATGGATTTGGTCTTTGGAATACCATACCTACGTTACGGCGAAGTGCCGCAACGTCTACGCTCTTGTCATAGATATTTTGACCATGAAGGTTAATCTCACCTTCGATGCGACAAATATCGACTAAGTCATTCATGCGGTTAATACAACGTAATAATGTTGATTTACCACAACCCGACGGACCGATAAACGCTGTTACCTGACCCTTAGGGATTTTCATATTGATTTTGCTAAGCGCTTGCTTGTCACCATAGTAAAGATCTAGGTCTTTGATCTCTAGTGCGGTTTGCTCTTCGCTCAAATTAGCTAAATCTAATTTAACTTGATTTGTGTTATTCACTTCAGGAGCTACTGTAATCATTTCTAAAATACCTAGTTATATACTTTACTATTAATGTTCAAGAGAACGGAACTTTTCACGTAAATGGTTACGAATACCAATCGCTGTAATATTCAGTGCGATGATAACGCTGACCAGTAAGAATGCTGTTGCGTAAACCAATGGACGCGCAGCTTCAACATTCGGGCTTTGGAAACCTACATCATAGATGTGGAAACCTAAGTGCATGAACTTACGATCTAAGTGAACAAACGGGAAGTTACCATCAATCGGTAACGTCGGTGCCATTTTCACAACACCTACTAGCATTAGTGGCGCAACCTCACCTGCAGCGCGTGCTACCGCTAAGATTAAACCTGTCATAATTGCCGGACTTGCCATTGGTACAATGATGCGCCATAGCGTTTCAGCTTTTGTCGCGCCCAGAGCCAATGAACCATGACGTACTGAACTTGGAATACGCGATAAACCTTCTTCAGTCGAAACGATAACCACGGGCAGCGTTAAGATCGCTAAGGTTAATGCAGACCAAATCACACCCGGCGTACCGAATACAGGGCTTGGCGCAGCTTCTGGGTAGAACAATTGGTCAATTGAACCGCCTAGCATGTAAACGAAGAAACCTAGACCAAATACACCATAAACAATAGAAGGGACACCTGCTAAGTTGATTACCGCAATACGGATCATCTTAGTCACTGCATTCTTAGCCGCGTACTCGTGTAAGTAAATTGCAGCAACTACACCAAATGGCGTCACAATCACGGCCATTAGCATAACCATGAAAACAGTACCGAAGATTGCAGGGAATACCCCACCTTCAGTATTCGCTTCACGAGGATCGTCTGAAACGAACTTGCCTGACTGAACAAAGAAGTGGCCTAGTTTTGCAAAGAAGCCCATGTCATTTGGGAACCACAAGTCTAATACCTGATAAATAGGTAAAGTCACTAGCTCACCACGCATGTCACGCACGACCACTTGGTCACGCTTCGCTTTCTTACGAAGCTCAAATAAACGCGCTTCTAATACTTTGTATTCTGCACGAAGTTCTGCACGTTGTGACTCTAAATCTGCCAGTACTTCATCCGTTAAGGCATTATCAAGTGCGTATTTCTTTTCTTTTAAACGCAGACGCTCAAGCTCATAGTTAATGTGACCAATATCACCATTTTGTAGATCAAGTGCTTCTTCATTTAAATCTACTGCACGCTCAACCAGTTCTACTAAACGTTCTTTAGGCGCATTGGTAACTTCTTTACCGTCTTCGATTACACGCTCTACATAGCCATAGAAGTTACCGTTTTTACTACGCTCAAATACTGCCATCGCTTCAGGCTTAGTTTGAGACTGGATGTCAGTTGTTAATATCCAACGGAAATCTAGGTCTACATATTCACGGTTACCCGTTTTTACCAAGATACGTTCAATATATTCATCTTGATATGCCGATAAATCATAGCCAGCTGCTTCAAGGCGAGATTTAGGCACCATCTCACGGTCATAAATCTCACCAATCACTGTTTGCTTAGGTACTGAGCCTTCAAGCTTTAACTCAACCACTTCTGATGGCCAGAAGAAGCTTAGACCTTTCCACGCGATCATCGCTAATAAACCGATAACCGAGATTAAACTGATGCTAACTGCACCACCTGTCATCCAGATCCAAGGAGATCCTGACTTAAACCATTGCTTTACCATGTCATGAAACTCCGATAATTACATTGAGCTGTATTTTTCACGTAGACGCTGACGAACAAATTCAGCGAGCGTGTTAAATACAAAGGTAAAAATAAACAACACAAATGCAGCAAGGAATAGAATACGGTAGTGCGAACTACCCACTTCTGATTCAGGCATTTCAACCGCGATGTTTGCCGCTAAAGTACGCATACCTTGGAAGATACTCCAGTCCATAATTGGCGTATTACCCGTTGCCATCAGTACAATCATGGTCTCACCTACTGCACGGCCTAAGCCCATCATGACCGCAGAGAAGATACCCGGACTAGCTGTTAGAAGCACAACATAAACAAGGGTCTGCCACTGCGTCGCACCTAGCGCTAATGAACCATTTGATAAGTGCTTAGGCACACTGAATACCGCATCTTCTGCGATTGAGAAAATAGTCGGGATAACCGCAAAGCCCATCGCAATACCCACAACCAATGAGTTACGTTGGTCAAATGTTAGACCGAGCTCATTCGTTAAATACTGACGTACATTGCCATCAAATACCCACAGTTCGATTTGACCGCTGATAGCGAAAGACAACCAACCGATAAATAACACTACAGGAATAAGTAAAATTGAATGCCAACCGTCTGGAATTAGATGACGAATACTCGCTGGCAGCTTAGTCCAACCAAATGCGGTCGCGATTACCGCCACTGGCAGTAAAGTCACGAGTGCAATCACTGCTGGAAGATGCGTTTCGATTAAAGGCGCTAACCAAAGACCCGCTAAGAAACCAAGGATAACTGTTGGTAGTGCTTCCATAATCTCAACGGTTGGCTTTACTACGCGACGTAATTCACTCGACATAAAGTAGGCTGTGTAAATTGCTGCTGAAATGGCAATTGGCACAGCAAATAACATGGCATACATCGCCGCTTTAATCGTACCAAATGAAATTGGTACTAAAGAGAACTTAGATTCAAAGTCATCAGATGCTGACGTTGACTGCCAAGTATATGCAGGCTCAGGATAGCCTTCGTACCATACTTCATTCCAAAGTGCTGACCAAGTTACCTCAGGGTGCTCGTTGTGCACTTCAAATACAGAAAGCGTGTTGTTCGATAAAGACAAAACCGCATTTGATCGAGGTGATACTGCAAAGGTATCAATTGCTTGCTCACTGATTTTGCCACGCCATAATTCGGCTTCACTCGTTGTGTAGTAAACACCTAAGTCACCTGATGATGTCGTCGTGAAGAAAGTACGACGGTAGTATTCAGTGTAAATGTCTAACTTATTTGTCTTTTCAGTTTCAAATGCACGGATTTTGGCAAATTGACGGCCATTATCTTCCGTGTTTACTTCAAACCACTGAGACACTTCACCATTGTCGTTTGCCAGCATCAAAGAGTTTGCACCAGCGAGTAATGTCGCGCTCACTAGGTTTGCATTTTCTTCATTGGCAGCCAGCACTTGGAACAGCTCAACTTCAGCTGGGTCACGCGTATCAAAGATATAAACTTTATTCGCACTACGAACAAATACGCGAGACGTGTCTGGTGAAATCAGTAATTCGTTTACGCGACCATCAATGTCTAGCTCAGTGCGCTCAATTAGCCACTCAACTTCACCAGTAAACATGTTCTCTTCAGGTGTGAATGCCGCAAATACCACACGCTTGTCTTCAGTCAAAGCAACTGCTGCTGCTTTATCTTCATAATAACTAAAGGCAAACTTAGCAATCGCTAGCTCTTGCTCATCGACCAATAATTGCTCACCATCTAATGGATAACTAATACGTGGTGTGATCAAGCGCTCATTGCCAGGGAAGGTCACTAAGAAGCTCGGTTTAACCAGCTTAATTGCACCATTATCTAAACCGTATGCATATAAGCCCAAAAACGGCGCGCTTTTCGCAAATGTCGTGATATTTCCATCAAGTTCAACATCTAGGCTTTTCATTAATTGCCCTGAGTTGTCGCCTTTTATATGATAAAAGTCGACACTCCCAGAATCTTCTAATAGATAAGCAATCTCTGTTTGTTCTTCTACACCGATACCAACATAGTTTTTCTCTGAAGCTAAACTGACATCAGTACGTTTCTCTACTTTTGCTGACTCTAAGATTGGCTCTACAACATATAGTAGATAGAAGAAGATCAACAGCAATGCCACAAGTACCATTACCCCGCCTGCGGTAATACTGTATTGTGCAAAGCGATCTTTAAATAAACGGCGCTTGTCCGTTTTAAAAGATTTTTGCTGTGCTGAGGTAGACATTAAAACACCTTATTATCTTTGAATTGTGCGCATTATATTTCATCAAGATGACAGTATTGTTACATAAAAAGGACTTTAAGCGCTGAAAGTATGAACTTTTATTAACACATAAAAGTCAGAAAAATGTCTATAAATCGTAGCGTTAACATAACAATCATGCCGATTTTCTGGACAAGCAAAAAAACTAAACTAATCTTAAACTGCGATGCACTAATTAATGTAAGGATATGTTGAACAATGCTCGCTCGTTTCCACTTCACCACACGGTGATTAAAATAATAAGAGACATTGATATGAAGCAGTTAGTTTTAACAATAATAGGTAAGGACCGGCCGGGTCTCGTTGATGAAATCTCAGCAACCATCCTAGAACACCATGGTAACTGGATGACCAGTAACCTTAGCCATTTAGCTGGCCAATTTGCAGGTATCATTCAAGTTGGCGTAGCAGAGGAGCACCTACAAGAAATACAATCAGCATTAAATGCATTGCCAGGCTTAGAAGTACACATTGAGTCTGGTGATACTGATGTTGCAGATCAGACACCTGAAACACTTAATTTAGTGATTACAGGCAATGACAGACCGGGTATTGTCAAAGAGCTTTCAAGTGTTATCCGTCATAAAGGCGCAAACATTACCCACTTAAATTCTCGCCAGCGCAGCGCACCAAATTGGGGGGTGCCAATTTTCAGCGCATTTGCCACGGTCACTTTACCTGCGGGCATGCACAAAGATAATGTGATTGAAGCACTTGAATCGATCACCAGCGATCTCGTCGTTGATATCGAAAGTGAATAAAAATTAAATTTTATGACAGGCTGAGGAATAAGCCTGTCATATAAGTGTCACAAAAACCCCATATATTTTGTTGTTGTACCTTTGATTACCCATGGATAGATCATGCATTCTGTACCACACACCTCTACGACTATTAGTTACTTTGCCAAAGAATTAAGCTGGCTTTCGTTCAATGAACGCGTACTTCAAGAAGCCAAGGATCAAAATAACCCACTTATCGAGCGACTGCGTTTTTTAGGCATTTTCTCAAATAATTTAGATGAGTTTTTCAGGGTAAGAGTTGCTGATTTAAAAAGAAAAATTTTATTAAACAGTCTATCCGATGCCCACTTTGACGCCGACGAAGAGTTATTAAACCAAGTTAATAAAAAGGTCTTGTCACTCGGTAAAAAATTCAATCAGATCCACCACCAACTGTTAGCGGATCTAGACAAGCAAAACATTCATATCCGACAGCCATCTGACTTATCTGACTTTCACAAAGATTGGTTAGAAGACTTTTTCAAAGACCAAGTTTTGCAGCATATGTCGCCTATGCTACTCACTGAATCAAAGGATTACTCGAGTAATATCAATGATGCGATGACTTATCTTTTTATCCATATGCAAGGTGAAAAGTCACAATATGCATTATTAGAAATTCCTACTGACAGACTAGATCGTTTTGTCATCTTACCGTCAGAGAAAAGTCGTCGTCATAAAACCATTGTCATGCTTGATGATGTAGTCGAATTTTATTTGGCTGAGGTTTTTAAAAGCTTTGTGAAGTTTGACAGTATTGAAGGCTATTCAATCAAACTGACCCGTGATGCCGAGTACAATTTAGATAATGAGATTGAAGAAGGCTTACTCGATAAAATGTCGAAAGGCCTCAAGCAGCGCCTTTATGCTGAGCCTGTGCGTATGGTCTATGACCAAGCGATGCCTGACGAGATGCTAAAGGTACTAAAAAAGCGTCTCGGCGCAAGCCAACAAGATGCGCTCATCCCAGGTGGCCGTTATCGTAATTTTAGAGACTTTATTTCTTTTCCTAATGTTGGCCGTAAACACTTAGAAAATAAGCCGTTGAAACCGCTCACTAGTAGCGCTTTTGCCAAGCATGACAGTGTCTTTAAGGCCATCTCAGAGCAGGATATTTTACTTTATTACCCTTACCATACGTTCAACCATATGCTCGAGTATGTAAGACAGGCTGCCTATGACCCTAAGGTCACTCAAATTAAAATTAATATTTACCGTGTAGCCTCCCGCTCAAGACTAGTTTCTTCGTTAATTAATGCCGCCAAAAACGGTAAGAAAGTCACCGTCATGGTCGAACTAAAAGCGCGCTTTGATGAACAAAATAACATTGAATGGGCTAAGTTACTCAGCGAAGCGGGTATTAAGGTACTGGTTGGTTTGCCAGCATTAAAAGTTCACAGTAAGCTCTGCGTAATACACCGAAAAGAAAAAGGTAAGATTGTAAAATATGCTCACATAGGTACGGGTAACTTTCACGAAAAAACCGCGCGAATTTACACTGATTTTAGCCTATTCACCAAGCATAATGAAATCTGTGATGAATGTGATGAAGTCTTCAGATTCATCGAAACCAGTTATCGCCCATTTACTTTTAAGCATCTACAAATTTCACCTTTAAATGCCCGAGAGAGAATATGTCAGGGCATAGAGAATGAAATTTTAGCCGCTAAGAATGGTAAATTTGCACAAATCACCATAAAAGTGAATAATCTAGTCGACAAACAGCTCATTGATTTGCTCTACAGTGCTGCTCGACAGGGTGTAAAGATTCGTATCATTGTTCGTGGCATGTGTGCACTAGTCCCCGGATTACCGAAATTTAGCGATAACATCTCAGTTATCAGTATCGTTGATCGCTTTTTAGAACACCCTCGGGTAATGGTGTTCGAAAACCAAGGCGACCAACAGGTTTATATTTCTTCAGCTGACTGGATGACGCGAAATTTAGATCACCGTGTTGAGGCCGGTGTGCCTATTTACGATCAGCACTTAAAGCAGCTAATAATCAATATTTTAGAGCTACAATTTAAAGATTGCTGTAAAGCAAGAGTCATAGATGTCGAACAACAAAATAAGTACGTTGCCCGAGGTAACCGTAAGAAAGTACGTTCACAAATTGCCATCTATGATCTCTTGAGTAAATGGGAACACAATTATGCACAACACACCTGAGCCTGCGAGTTTTGCAGCGCTCGATTTAGGCTCTAATAGCTTTCATTTAGTCATCGCCCGCAAAGTTGAGGGCAGACTACAAATTCTTCATAAAGAAAAGCATCGCGTGCATTTAGCTGCTGGTCTTAATGAAGAATTTGAACTCTCAGAAGAGGCCATTGAACGTGCCATGCTGGCTTTTAAGCAACTGGCACAAACTCTACAGGGGTTTGACCCTGCCAATGTCGAAGTTGTCGCGACTTACACGCTTAGAAACATTAAAAATCTAAAGCACTTCTTACAACAAGCGCAAGTGCACTTCCCTTTTAATATCAACGTGATATCTGGACAAGAAGAAGCCCGTTTAATTTATCAAGGCGTTGCGAACTATGTACATGGTAAAGATAACCGCTTAGTCATTGATATTGGTGGCGGCAGTACTGAACTCGTCATAGGTCAACACTTTGAAGCCTTGCAGCTAACAAGTCGTGATATTGGCTGCGCCAATATCACCAAGGCATTTTTTAGCTCAGGCAAGCTCAGTAAAGGCACGTTCAAGAAAGCAGAAATAGCTGCGCGACAAGCGCTAGAGCCCATCTCTCCCCGTTATCGAAAAACCGGTTGGAAACACAGTTACGGTACATCAGGCACGATCAAAGCCTTAATCGGTATTGCACAAGCTCAATTCGACTGTGAATACTTAACACTGCCTATTTTAGAAGACATCAAAGCGCTGTTCATCGCCCAAGGCAGTATTGAACTGCTTGATATTAAAGGGTTAAACCCTGAACGTCATACCAATATCGCTGGCGGCTTAAGTATTGTCATTGCCGCCTTTAAAGAGCTAAAACTAGAGCGCTTAGAATACTGTGATTATGCGCTACGTGAAGGCGTTTTACACGAAATGCTGAACTATGATGAGTTTGATTTAAGAGTACGCACCATCATCGCACTCGGTCAGCACTACAACATAGACACAGCCCATGCTGATAACGTGTTTGATACCGTTAAACATTTATTCTCACAATGTAAAAAAACCTGGGGGTTGAAGCAAAAAGACCTTCTACAGCTCCAGTGGGCTGCACAATTACATGAAGTAGGCTTGTCAATTAACTCATCAGGTATTCAAAAGCACAGTGCGTATATCGTGATGAATACAGCCCTACCAGGCTTCACACAGCAGCAGCAGAGTGTACTAAGTGCATTGATCCGTTTTCATCGTAAAAAGATCAAACTCCCAGAACTCGATACCTTTAATATTCTATGTTCAGAAACCTTTGCCAAACTATTAACGCTATTCAGACTGGCAGTGTTAGTTAATAGAACTCGGCAGTTAACTGACTTATCTCGACCCAACCTTGTTATTGATAACAACATAGTAACTGTGCAATTTGAGGAACAACTTCCAGAAGAGCAAGCACTATTATGTGCAGACTTAGAGCAAGAGCAAATTTACCTAGAAGTGATTGGTATTAATCTACAATATGTAGTGGGTGAATTTGAATAACACGCCAATATAAATGAGGCAGCATGTTTTGCCTCATTTATATTATAACGCCCCTCAATAAGACTTAACCATTTTTAGGGATCAAAGCTGCAGCAAAATAGCGCCTAATTTAGGGCGGCGTATTAGAAGCACTCAAATTCTAAGCTGAAACAACGGCAAAGATTTCATCTGCATATGAACGACTTTGTTCTACTAGCTCAAAGATACTTGAGATAGGTGTCGCAGGTCTAACAACACCCAATATCGCTTCTGCCTCTTGCCAATTATTTTGTTCAACCGCAATTGCAACTTTTAATGCGCTACCTAACAACCCTTTATAATTTAACAACGCACCACTTAAGTTACTATCCAATGAGAATTCAGAAATAATGCTACTCAGCTCCATATCTAATACAGCGCCTAAAATCGACATAAGCCCAATCAAATACCCTTGCTCAGCCATTTCTTGACCTCCTGGGGCTAGAAATAGCGCCATAAATCTAGCTCGCATTAAACCAAACTTAGTTAATTCTGCGGGCTTATCAACCCCAAGCTCACTCAATGCTAGAACTCGAATAAACTGCCTTAATGCATCTTCTCCCAGATATACTACAGCTTGTGAAATTGACTTCATTTCTAATTTATCGAGCCCTGAGCGAGCATTGACAAGTTTCAATACTCGGGCGGTTAGACTAAGATCCTTCGCAATCTTATTTTCAATGTCTTTAAAACAGAGATTGAGCTGTGTCGTAGACTTTAATAAATCAAACACAACTAACTTTGAAGGCTCTACATTGCCATGAGTGAGCATTTCTGGTTTAGCGAAAAAGTACCCTTGAAATAAATCTACCCCTGCACCTTTTAAATATTCAAATTCTTCATAGGTTTCAATTCTTTCCACCACAATTTTAGCATTTGGGCACAGACGCTTGAGTTTTTTGACCAACATAGTTGTTTTTAAAATAGGTTGCTCTAGCTCAAGTTTGATGTATGACATGTAAGGTAATAAGGGTTCCCATCTCGGATCACTGTCATAATCATCTAAGGCAAACTTATAGTGCTGTTTTCTAAGAACTTTAACAATATCGAGTAACTGTTGCACATTCTGTGAGCGCTCGACAATTTCTAGCACCAGATTATCGGGTTTGAGTAATTTTGGGATCTCTTGCAACAAAGTTGTATCGGAGAGATTTATAAATGCGCAATGATTGGCTACTAACTTCTCTTTCCCAACCAAAATAAGCGAATTAAAAAACATTCTGCCTGTTGCTTGTTCATCAGTCACACCAACAGGAAACGCATTATTGTCAGAATCACGATACAAAAGCTCATATGCAAATATTTGCTTTGTTGCATCGAGTATCGCTTGTCGAGCTATAAACTGTGTCGCGGATTTTGTCATAGGATACAACCGAATGATGAGGGCGAGCCCTAATTAAATAATTAAATCTTCACCTAATACTAATAAGACTAAAATATTACTGCCTTTGTTAAGATTACGTTAGCAAAGCGTCATGAGCAAACAAAACATCATTTTCTTTAATAATTGTGAGTAACAGCCTACCTGTCGCCTACTAAAATAAGAATTAATTCCTAGTTAAGCTATTATCATTGATGGAAAAACAACCGCTTTCTGCCACACTTTAAAATGAATTTGGATTTACGATATATACAAGCAAACGGATCGTCCTATGCAACTTAATTCCCTAGAGTCTTTTTTCCATACTATGTATATGCCCCATGGGCATTGTTATTTATGGCAAGCTCATTTGCTTTGGAGTAATGTACTAGCTGATGCGTTTATAGCTGCGGCTTACTTTTCTATCCCAGTTGCTATTATGATCGTGGCTAAAAAGCGCCCTGAAATTGGTCAACATTGGCTAGCTTGGTTATTTTCTGCTTTTATTTTACTCTGTGGCCTCACTCATCTCATCGGTATTTTTGCTGTTTGGCATGGTATTTACGGTATTCAAGCAATCAGTAAAATTGCCACTGCAATCGTCTCGATGGTCACAGCTATATATCTTTTTCGGCTACTACCTGAGGCGCTCAGCCTCGCAACCCCACAAGAAGTTAAAGGGTTTAAGTCAAAACTGAGTGCTTTTACTAGAGAAACGGCTTTTTTAAAGACCAAATTAAGTCAGCATGAATTGACAAGCTTTACGCTTGAAGCACTTCCTGTAAGTACATTACTACTCGATGAGAAATTAAACATCCTCTCTGGTAATCCACACTTTTTGAAGGAGTTGAAATACTCCGAAAACGAAAGCGTAAGTAACCAACCTTTAAATGCTTTTTTTACATCCCATGATCCTTTTCATACCTATGAAGCAATACAAAAAGAAATCGCCAACACCCCCGATTTTAGTCGCTCTTTAATCTGCACTATGCGCGCTAGCGACGGTCAATTGATCCCTATGGAAATAAATTTAAAACGCAGCCAGTTTAAAGACGAGACCTTAATACTTGCTGCTTTTAACAACCTTTCAGCACTTCGTCTAACAGAATTAGAATTAAAAGAGTCTCACCAACAGATGCAACGTGCCGTTAATGCTACGGAAGACGGTATTTGGGAGTGGAATGTGCAAAATAACGAAGTCAATTACTCCCCTAAATTACTTGAGATGATAGGCCACGGAAATGAGCAAACAGCAAAGTTTGAAATGTGGTTTGAGCATATTCACCCCAAATATATTGAACGCGTAAATAAGGCGTTAGAAACGCACTTCAAAACCAAAGAACAGTATAAAGTTGAGTATTTAGGCAAAGACAAAAACGACAACTACAGTTGGTTTCTTGCCATAGGAAATAGCGTCTTCGATGAGCAGGGCAACCCCAAGGTTATGTCTGGCGCACTTCGTAATATTGAAACTGAAAAACAGTTAAGAATAGAAATTGCGGAAAAAGAAGACATATTACATGCAATCTATAATGGTACAGAGCAAGCTATTTGGCTTGTTAAAGCGACACACGATGACTTCGTTTTCTTGGAGTTCAACCAAACTGCGTGTCAACGTGCTGGGGTTTCTTATCAACAGATTATTGGCAAACGGCTAACCCAACTTAAAGGGGGGATTTTTACGCCTGATAACATTGAACACATTAAACAAAAATACACCCAGTGCACACACGCTAAGGCACCCACCGAATATACCGAGAGCTTTAGCTCTGACGGGAAAACTTATTGGTATCAAACCACCCTTTACCCGCTTATTGATGAACAAGAAGGAGCAATTAAGATAGTAGGTACTGCAATCGATGTAACACATCGCAAACTCATAGAATCAGAGCTACAAAAGAGTCAGTACTTTTTAGAAAAAATGATCGACTCTACTGTCTGTGGTTTGTATCTTTACGACCTCAAGAAGCAGCAAAATACCCGTATTAACCAACGTTATACCGATTTAATTGGCTACACCTTAGAAGAGTTACAACATCAAGACCTAAGCGCGCTATTTCATCCAGATGAAGTAGACGAAGTGTTTGCGCACATTCAAACTGTCATACAACAGCCTGAAGGCCATTTAACCCCAATGACTTACCGGTTTAAACACAAAGCCGGACATTGGGTATGGTGCTATTCGTTTGACACCGTATTGACCCATGATGAACAAGGTAATCCTGATTTAATGCTAGGTACCTTCATAGATATCACCGAACAAACAACGCTTTTCAATGAACTAAAAACATCTAATGAAAGCTTAGAAAGATTCGCTTTTATCGCCTCCCATGATTTACAAGAACCACTGAGAAAGATTACCTCATTCTCATCAAGTTTAGCTGCGCGATTAAGCGCTACTTTGAAAGCCGATCCCGATGCAGAATTTGAATTTTCGCGCCTACTGAGCGCCACTGAGAGAATGCGTAATATGATCCAAGACTTACTAAAACTCTCTCGATTAACGACTCGAAAAGTCAACAAAACGCCAAATAGTCTCGCATTATTAGTGTCGGAGATCAGTGAGCAATTGTCTCTGCCCATTGAAGATGCAAAGGCTGAAATAGCCATTGGTGGAAACAACTGCCAACTCAACGTTGATTACTCCTTAATGCTACAGGTATTCCAAAACCTCATTACCAATAGCCTCAAGTTTAAGCACCCTGAGCGTCCGCCCCAAATAACGATTGGCTGCTATACTGATCAAAATAACTTAGTTATTACGTATAAAGACAATGGCATTGGTATTCAGCCCGAATATTGCACGCAAATATTTGAACCATTTCAAAGAGTATTTGCCAATCAATATGAAGGCAGTGGCATAGGTTTATCTTTAGTCAAAAAAATTGTTGAATTACACGATGGATATATCGAGTGTATTGATAGCATCGAAGAGGGTGCAACTTTCTTAATACACTTACCGATGGAGGGTTAGTGATGAATGAAATAGTACTCGTTGAAGATGATCCCGATGATATTTACCTTTTCCGCCAAGCATGTGCGAAATCGGTAAACTCTCCAAAAGTAAAAGTATTAAACAGCGGTAAAGCGCTCCTCGAAGAGGCCAATACAGCATCAAATAAAAATAGAGTTTACTTACTCGACCTCAATATGCCAGAAATGTCGGGGTTAGAGGCGCTTGATCATTTAAATAAAAGTGAACAGCTTAATGAAATGATAGTGGTCTGCTATAGCACTTCTGACAGCCCATCTGATATTCATCAAGCCTACCAACTCGGTGCCAAATCATTTTTAAGTAAACCCAGCTCAATCAGTGAATTAACCGAAATGATAAACACCATTTCACACTATTGGTTTAAGTACAACAAAATAGGGAATGTTGAAGTATGAACACTTGGTTGATTTATCTACTCGAAGATAGTGAAGATGATGTTTATTTTGTGAAAAAGCTGCTCAGTGAGGTGCAAACAAGACAAAAATATAAAATATGTGCATTTGCCGATCTAAGCTCATTGACTAGAGCCCTCACCCAAGCCCTACCTGATACCCTGTTAATAGATCTAAATGTGCCTGATAGCATGGGACTAGATACACTGGTCAATGTAAAACGTATTGCCAAAGACATTCCCATCATAGTGCTGACAGGTGTATCTGAAGAACTTTACGGTGAGCAAGCCATTCAGCTCGGAGCACAAGATTACATTCCGAAACACGAACTCTCTGGCACCTTACTCAACCGTACTATCATGTTTTCTAAAGAGCGACACGATATGCAAAAGAACCTAGAGAATCTAGTGTCGTTAGATAGATTAACCATGTTACATAACCGCGGGGCGTTCGATCAGCATTTACTAGAAACATTCAGTGAGGCTCAGCGACATAATCATACTTTTGCCATCTTATTTATTGATTTAGATAACTTTAAACCTGTTAACGACGAACTAGGCCACCAAGCAGGAGACAAGCTACTTAAACTCATCGCATCTAAACTCAAGTTATTCAAACGCACGGCTGACTTTGTGGCCCGCTATGGCGGTGACGAGTTTGTGATAGTAGCTCATCACATAGACAGCCTCGATAACTTACTAAAGTTGGCAAACTACAAGTATCAGTTACTCGCAGACTCCTATTGTTTAGAAGACCAAAACGGGGCGCTAAAAGAAGTTGATTTAGATGTCAGTATTGGCGCTGTCCTCTATCCTGCTCATGCTGATAGCACCCAAGAGTTACTCAGCCTTGCTGACAAAGCCATGTATCACGCTAAAGAAAACAAGCTGCCCTTATATATTCCTGAAATAGATTAATGCCCTCTTTCCAAAGGCTGCGTGTTCACGCATTGCGCAGTCATCACTTTTTATTGGTTTGTTTGAGAAACATTTACCCTATTAAATTTGAGGCTTAGCCCTTAATTGCTCAAATTTTATTAATTAATTTTTATTGTCGATAAAGTAAAAATTTTTCGTGGTTTTTGACATAGTTTTTGATTGTCGAAAATAAAACTTACGCCTATTATCTGCGCCATCTTGATGATAGCCAATCCGAGTACATCACAGCTGTTTTTGTGGCAAGGCGATGAGTAACTATCCAAGTGTTATTTACTTTTTAACACTACACGTATCACACATTGAGCGTGCCTTTTTTAAGGGGATTTATAATGGCGCAAGCCCACACCGTTTTAGACTTTCATTCTTATTCTAGCGGCTTACTGTCTGGCGATGAAACACGCTTAATTAAAAGCTCTGTAGCACAATATGGCGCGCCATTATTGCTATTAGACTGCGATGTTGTTCGCCGCCAATACCATGCTCTAAACGACGCATTGCCAAATGTGACCTTACACTTTGCGTTAAAACCATTACCTCATGAAGCGGTAGTAAGAACCTTACTGGCTGAGGGGGCGAGCTTTGATTTGGCCACCAGCGGTGAAGTTGAGCTAGTCAAACAAGTTGGTGTACCAGCTGAGCGTACTATTCACACCCATCCAATTAAACGCGACAGTGATATTCGTGACGCACTTGAGTATGGCTGTACCGTGTTCGTTGTCGATAACCTGAATGAGCTTGAGAAATTTAAGCCTTATAAAGATCAGGTTGAACTCCTGGTGCGCTTGAGCTTTCGAAACAAAGAAGCCTTTGCTGATTTATCGAAAAAATTCGGCTGCTCAGCAGAAGATGCATTAGAGATCATCGAAACGGCAAATCGCTGGCAAATTCGCATTAAAGGCTTGTCGTTCCATGTTGGTTCGCAAACCCTTAACCCACAAAAATATGTTGATGCCATTGAAGCATGTAAAGTGTTAATGAACAAAGTCGTCGACTGTGGTTTACCGGCACTTAGCATGTTAGATATTGGCGGCGGTTTCCCGGTGAGCTACAACCGTCAGGTGATGCCTATAAAACTATTTTGCGTACCGATTAATGCCGCTTTAGCTGGTTTGCCAGAGACAGTGCAAGTCATCGCAGAGCCTGGCCGCTTTATTGTTGCAGAAGCCATGGTGAGTGTTGCCTCTATTATGGGCCAAGCAAAACGTGAAGGACAAATGTGGTACTACCTAGACGATGGTATTTACGGCTCGTTCAGCGGCTTAATGTTTGATGACGCACAGTACCCGTTAACGGCAATACGCTTGAATGACAATTGGCGTACCAGCGCATTGCAAAGTAGCGTGTTAACAGGCCCGACGTGCGACAGTATCGATGTAGTTGCCGATAACATTATGCTACCCGCGTTAAGCAATGGCGATTTAATCGTCGGTAAAATGATGGGCGCTTATACCAGTGCCACAGCAACCGATTTTAACTTTTTTAAACGTGCACATACCGTGGTGTTAAACGATATGGCGTTATACCAATCCGCTTAACTAAGTGGTCTATTTTGAGGCAAGAAAACCTTGTTGGTAGCACCGCTCACGCGTCCTGCTATCGCTGAGGTACCTACATCCATGTAGGCAAGGCAAATATTTCGTTATTTAGTTGTTCTAAATGAAAAATCTTTAACGCAGCTATCATCAGGTTTAATCCCTCAAAATGATTGAGTGTTATTGCGGATTGGTATTAGATACTCCAAGATTAATTGTGTAGAGTGTGAACGCAAAGGGCCCTCATCTGAGGGCCCTTTTTTTTATAAGACTAGGCTTCTGTCATTTTAAATTTAAACCGTATATTCAAGGCCAAGCCCGGTGACATACGCTCTACACTCACTTCACCTTGCTGGGCATTGATCAGCTCTTTAACCAAAGCCAAACCAATCCCCGTACCTTGGGTCGCTCGGGTTAATTCATTACCGCCTCGATAGAACAACTCGAATAGCTTTTCTTGCTGCTCTTCACTAATGCCAAAACCATAATCACGTATTTGCAGCTGAATAAACTCTGGTTGCTGCTTAGAATAATGAAAATTGAAATCAATTTTTTGTCTCTCAACATCATTGATCTTGGCTTGATCAAAAAACTTCACCGCGTTGTCGGTAATATTGATCACCACCTGCGCAAAGGCATCCAGATCAACCCATAGCAAAGCCCTTTCTGGCTGCTCAAAAGGCTGATTAATATTGAGAGCAAAGTCGTTCTTCACCAATAAAGACGAGACTTTTGATTGGATCACATCATTTAAAATACTCAATTTTACCCAGTTTGGCTCAACATTATGGGCAGGCTGACTAAGCTTTGAAAGCTGAAGAATATTATCAATAAGGCGAGACAATCGCTCACTCTCACTAAATATAAACTCATAGTAATCACTGCGATGTTGCTCCGATAGAATTTGCCCAGACTTTAGCATTTCTGAATACATGCGAATGGATGTCAGTGGGGTTTTTAATTCATGACTCACAGACGAGACAAAATTTAAACGTTGCTCGGCTAACTTTAACTGGCGTTTGCCCAGCGCATAAAAGCCATAACAGCCAATAGCAATAGTCAGCAATAAGACCCCCATTAACCCTAAGCCATATAAAGCAAGGCTACTGGTACCAAACGCTTTAGTCGAAAATGAAATACAATAAGACGGAAATGGCCAATGTAATGTGCTTTCTTTTAGGTGAACTTGCATCAACTTTGCCGGTAACACCTCTTGTAGTTGTACGTCCATATCCCCATTTTTCAGCATCTTGGAAACAATAAACGCATCCTCGGCATGACCTTTCTTATCACTGATAGTCAATCCGAGAAATGCATTAGGACGCTTATTAGTCATGACTTCCATGATAAGCCCGAGTAAATAGCGCTGTTTATCTAAAACATAGCCCTGCATTTTTACTTCATCACTGACTGTCACCACGCGATAAAAAATAAAGTGATCAGTAACATCTTCTATCACTTCGTATTTTTCAGGCTGTACGATAAAGCCATTATTAATCAAAGTTTTTATTTGCGCTGAACGCATCACCACATCGTATAAGCCGCGTGCCATTTTGAGACTTTCTTTTTGTGCTTCCCGTTCAGAGAAAGCATCATCAGCTTCAATCACGTCAGGCCACATAGGGCTATTAAAACGCCCTTGCGCATCTATTTGAAAGAACCCCACTAAACCTTCATAACGCTGAAAGCTTTCAGGATCCGCAAGCGGAGATACTTGTCGCGTTACCTTCTTGGTTTCTGGGTTGTAGGCATACTGGTAATAATCAAACTCTGTGGGGGAAACCGAGTTCGTGATAATCGCTTGTTTAAATAGGCGTTTATTAATTATATCTGTCAGCTTAGTCGCATGTTTTTGATATTTAGCAATTTGCTCTTGCTCGAATTGCTGAAACACAAACACACAAACCAAAGACACCGGAATAAACAACAGCAAGAAAAAGCTCAGCGTAAAAATTCTCAGCCTTTTTAAACGCTGTTGATAATTAAGTAGTGGAGAAGGTTTTAAGAATGCTTTCATCAAGAAGCCTGCCCGAATAATTGATACCCTTCACCGCGCAGGGTCACTAGGTATTTAGGCGCCTTAGGATCTGGCTCTATTTTCTTACGTAACTTGGCTATATGAATATCAACAGTTCGAGTGTCAATGTGATCGGTTGACTTGTAACCCCACACTTCTCTTAACAGTTCACAGCGTGAAACGGGCGCTTTTTGCTGACTAAGATAATTTAAGATCTCCACTTCTCGGCGGGTATAGCGCACCGTTTGATTGAACGATTGACCTGTTAAGCTCTGAGTGCAGATCTCTACTTGATCGCAAATAGTAAGTTTACTGTCTTCGGGGCTCCACCCTGAACGACGCACCAAGGCTTTAACCCTTAATACCAGCTCAGACGTCGAAAATGGTTTAGCCAAATAATCATCAGCGCCCAAAGTGAGGCCGTTGATAATATCTTCTTCACTGTTTTTGGCGGTCAGCATCAAAATCGCTTGGCTTTGCGAGTGTTGACGTAGTGCATTACAGATCTCAAAGCCGTTCATACTCGGCAGCATCACATCTAAAATCACACAGTGGTAATGGCCTTGCAGCGCGGTTTCTAACCCTTGCTTGCCATCCATTTCACTGTCGACCTCAAAACCGTGAAAAATAAATAAGTCGGTCAGACCACGTAAAATACTAGCTTCGTCTTCCACGATTAACAATTTAGGTTTGATGCTCATAATTCGATACTCCTTTTTACACACGCGTTACCCTACCCCAGCCCTTACATTTTCTTAAGTAAACTTTTGTAAAAAAATCCTACTCAGAGTTTTACTTTTTGTGCCTATTTTACCTTTACTCGCTTTCCTAATATGAGCTCAAACGCCATTGAGGGAAATATCATGAAACGCCTTTTCACATCTCGTCTTATAAAATTAAGTGTGGTTGCGACTGCATTGACTTTGTTTTTTAACAGCCAAGCAAGTTGTGCCAATGATGATGTAAGCAGCAACACAGCCGCCAACATTGATACCTATGATGAGAGTTTCTTTACGCCATTTTCACCACAAAACCTGCGCGATATCTTAGAAAAAATTCCAGGGGCCAATAACCTGCTGTTGGCCATGAATAACAACAATGAAACCCGAGGTTTTGGCTCGTCTGGCGAACCGATATTAATTAATCGACAACGCGTATCGGGTAAAGGCAATAGCATTAAAAGTGAATTAGACAATATTCAGGCTAAAGATGTTGACTATATTGAGCTGATCAGAGGGTCGGTATCAGGTCTTGATGTGCAAAGTAATGGTTTAATCATCAATGTCATGCTCAAAGACGACATCAGCACCGCGGTACTATGGAATATAGGGGTCACGAAAACAGATTCTATGCAGGGTAAACCGTTAGGCTCTTTGGTATTAAGTGGGGGTGAAGGCGATTTAACGTATCGCTTAGGTTTTGAGAGAAAGCTCTATCCTACAAAAATAAAAATCAATGAACTGTTTAGCTCTGCCGACAAAATACCTACGAAACACTACAAGCGTGTTCGTAAAAATTGGTTTCGCGAAGATATATTCAGCAACAAGCTAAGTTACAAACACTCCAACAGCACCTCCATGACGCTGAACAGCATGTATAAAAAAATCTATCTAGATAGCGACTTTGACTCGACCTACATACAACTGGCGGATAACACCACAACGGCGGATAACCTGACATTTGATTGGGGTCTTCGAGAATGGGAAATTGGTGGTGACATCAGTCATAAAATTAACGACAAAAACAGCTTAAAGCTGCTATTTATCGAAAACCGCAGTAAAGCCAAGGATCAACTTTGGCAGACCATTATCAATGACGATGACAGCACCACGGCAGGATACCAACTCCCTCGACTTTACAGAGAATCAGAAAGCGTCGTTAGAGGCAGTTGGAAATACACACTCGACAAGCAGCATAGCTTAGACTCTGGGGTTGAGCTTGCTATTAATAAGCTCGATGAAAATCTGCAATTCATCGACAACCAAGATGGTGTTTATCATTCAACCGAGCTAAACGGCATTAAAGAAACCCGCTATGAAGGTTTTAGCCATTATAACTATTCAATATCTCAAGCAACGAACCTACAGGCATCAATGGTTTACGAGTATTCAAAACTGGATGTCACTACTGATTTTAGCCTGCAAACCGACACCTTTGAGCAAGCGACCAGTGGTTCAACCCGTTCATTTAATTACTTAAAACCACGTATTAACTTGCGCCATGATTTAAATGATGTCATTCAATTACGTACCAACTTAGAACGAACGGTGAGCCAATTGAGATTAAATGACTTCGTACCTCGCTTTAACCGAGAAGAACAGCGATTAGAAGAAACCAACCCAAACTTACGCCCTGAAGTCAGAGACGAGTTGTCTGTAAGTTTTGAGCGACAATGGCAAGTAACCTCCGGCAGCCTAACGCTGACCCCGTATTACCATAAGATCACTGATCTCATTGTTGAGATCCCATTAGTGAGCTACTCAGGTGAAGGCAATATCGACAGTGCCAAAGAATATGGTGTAGAACTTGAAACTGATTTTGGTTTAGACGTCATTGGCCTACCAAATACGATGATCAGTGCCAGTTATACTTGGCGAGACAGTAATATGCGTGATCCATTTATAGGTCAAGACAACAAAATAGCGAGACTGAGCGATAACGAATGGCAAGTTAAAATCAATCAGACAGGCCCTATCGAAAACCTTGATTGGAGCATGACGCTGCAAGATAAAGGTACTTCGCCTTTTACTCGCTTCGACTATACCAGCACGTTAGAATACAAGTTGTGGGCAAGCATGGAAATAAACTATAAATTGCCATCAAACTTAAAATTAACACTCAAAGGCGATCGTTTGCTAAGCCGTAAAACCAGAAATATCAGAACTCGACACGACGGCTTATTTACTGAAAATGGTATTTCACAGTACGAAGACCGTCGCTTTGAACGCTCACCGCGCTTTACTTTATTGTTAAGTGGCCAGTTCTAAATTTAATAAATTAGGGGCAAGCGAAGCTGAAAGCTCGCCCCGCCCAAAGCAAAACTTTTCGCAACAGACACTTCCCCTTCATGCCAATTCACCACTTTTTTTGTTATCGCTAAACCAAGACCATAACCGAGCTGTTCATTATGGTTACGTGTATAAGGTAAAAATAACTCTTCTATTTTATCACTTGGCACACCAGCTCCATCATCTTCAATAATGAGCAGTAAAGAATTATCTTCACGCTTTAAAGACACACAGATCTCTTGTTCAGCATATTTAAAAGCATTATCAATGAGATTTTTAATGGCCCTAGATAAAAATGCTAAATCGGCCAATATCAATGGATCAGCCAGCATGGTAAAGCTATATTTTTTCTGCGAATAAGTGCCTAATTGCTCTAGGTAGGTGTTGATAGTGCTCCCTAATGATACTGGAGAGATATCTAATTCAGGTTTTTCATGTTCTTGTTTAGCAAAATTAAGATATTGATCCACCAGCGTTTGAATTTCACGAATATCTTCTTTAAGTTGCTGCTTACTTTGCACAATATTACTGGCATTTAAACCCGCCACAGTAAATTTCAACCTCGAGACATTGGTTCTTAATTCATGAGACAGCGTGCTCGATAATTCATTCTGCAATGCAATTAACCGTGCAATTTTTAACATCATCCAACTTATTGTGTCGGTTACGGGTTTAAAGAAACGTGATTCTGGTATCTCTAAATTCGATAATTCACGAGTAAATGCAAATCGCTCAGAGGCGGCTTTAATGCGCCAAATATCACGATATAAAGGAAATAAAATCAATAAAAATGCCAGGCCTAAAAAGAAATAAAACGTAAAGCTATACCAATGACTCACAGTATGAGAATGAATGGAATATGGCCCTATTTCTAATGCTTGGGTGTCATTAAGGCGTGCAAAGTAATACTGAAATTGCTCATCATGCACAACAACTACGCCATCAAGTGCCAGTTTCTCCATTTCGCTAGCAGGAAAAGCCAAAGTATCTAAACTGAGCACTTTCATACCCTGTACTGGTGTCCACACACCTTCTTCGCACTCATTAGAAAGGCAAAATACCTTAGCTAATCGGATCAAAGTGGTAACCGTTTTAGGCGTTGGCGTTTTCTCTTGTATTGATTTTTGATAAAAAAAATCTGCAGTAAATATGCATCCAAATAGCAATACAATAACAAATATGTAATAACGAACTAGGCGAGAAAACATAATTACCCTTTCACTGCCAAGATATAACCTTGTCCCCAAATTGTTTCAACTTGGCAGCGTAAATTTATATATTGCTCAAGTTTTTTTCTTAATCGACTCACACGGCCATCAATGGTTCTATCTAGGCCATCGTATTCTCGCCCTACAGTATTTAAAAATAGAAACTCACGACTGATTTGCTTACCTTGATTCAAAGCCAGCAGCCATAGAAGATCGAATTCATAACGTGATAATGAGATGGTTTCATCATCGACTTTGGCTTTGCGATTAACGTTGTCAACAGTAAGGTTTTCTATTTGAATGATGTGCTTTGCTTCTTCTTTTTGACCATAACGCCTTAAACATGCCCTGATCCGAGCTAACAACAGCTCAGGTTCTACGGGCTTACAAATATAATCATCAGCCCCCAGCTCAAATCCTTTAATTTGATGAAACTGGTCGCTTAATGCAGACATAAATAAATAAGGACCCGTAAACTTATGACGAATAGATTTTGCTATCTCAAAGCCATTAGTGCCCGGCAACATTACATCACATAAAATTAAATCCGTTGTGCCGCCACTGATCAGTGCCTCAAGGTTATCGCCGTTAGCAAAATGTTTAACGACAAAACCTTGTTCATTTAAATAACCACTAATTGAACGAGCAAGGCCATGATCATCTTCAATCAATAGAATACGGTTATTTGGTGCAGACATTAAAAAACACTCCAAACATGGCGCCTTACCTGCCTTAATTCACTGGTGAGATAACGCACACTAATATCTTGTTGTTGTTTCTCGTTTTCTAATTTCAATGTGAAAAAGTCACTGTGTTCTAAATTAACCTTTTCGGTAAAAGTAACTTCTTTTTTGTGTTCACACTTTAATGCGCCGGTTTCATCCCCTTGGTACAAGCAAGCGCGAAAATGACCGCTGAGCCGCCAATAAAAAGTAAACACTCGCTTACATTTAGAGCCCTGCTCAACGACACATAAACCTGGTTTAATAATGAAAGCCTCTACTTTTGAGTTGGCCTGTATCGCACCACTAAACAATAACATGCTAGCAATCAACAACCCGAGCACAGTCCGTTGTTTAAAGTACATATTTCATCCCTAGAAAAAAGCCAAAAGGTGAGTCATTCGAAACAACCGGACTGTTTGCAATATCCCCTTTGATAAATAGTTGCTGCACGGACGCAACCATCGCAAGATGGTCAGTAATTGGATAGGCCAAATTAAGTGCAAGATAATAGTTAACGGTTGCTGCTGCTTGATAATATAAAGCGGTGTTAAAGGTGTCTTTTTCAGAAACGCCATAATAGTAATTGGCTAGCTTTCCACTCTTATAAATCGCACTGGCTTCACTGCTCATTTGCCATTTACCTAACGTAAATGGCTTGATCAAACGTAATTTAGCTTCATAACCTTGGTGCACATTACTGATATCCTTTTGCACACTGAAAAACGTATCAAGCCAACCATATTTACGTACTTCTATTCCTGCTAGATATGACATAGAGCGGTGTGAAGGGGCTAAAGGCTCAGGTTTAACCGGGCTAGTCGCTAACAAGTCCCAAGGTTTAGCAGGGTGTGCACCTGCCAATGCAGAATAGCCAGTTCTATGCTCTCCAGGAAAATACAAACCATCGAAGTTTTGCTCCCCTAAAAGTTCAATTACTATCCCTTTTTTTTCTAAGATGGCATAACTTAAACCCAAGTTTTCTATCGAGAACTTTTCGGAGTAATAGCGTATGTCCGGTAACACATAAAGCGGTATATCACCTTGCTCTGTCAACGGGTTTTGTAATTTCCCAATGCCGACTGAGGCTGCAATAACCCAACTGTGAGTTTCTGCATATTGCCTAACCTCCTCTTCAGCACAAGCTGAAAGGGATAAAACCCATAATAAAGCCATTAAACATGAACGAAAAATAATGTTCATACACACTCAATTATTGCAATTAATGCAGCGCACTATACTCAAGCACAAATATGAATTTCAACCCCTTATTACAAATCAGAATATAACATTCCATTTTGAAATAAATGTAAACCACTGTTAAATAAGAATTAATTATTTCAATTGCAATATAGAACCACTTAATTTGTACAATTTTACACAACTCCACCAAATGAAAACCAAACACTACTAAATTCAAAGCATTAGAAATGAGAGTGTTAGTTATTCAGGGTGAACCCCATCATGAATTTGTACAGAATGTTACAAATTTGTCATTTTCTCTGTGCTGATATGACAGTGCTCAATAGAAGCATTCAATATAATAATCATCATCAGGAGAATTTGGTTTGAAACTCAAAGCAATTTCGGTCGCTACACTTGCAGCATTGTACTCATCAGGTATGTATGCAAGCATTTCGCAAGGCTGGCAACCAATTAACATCACTGCAGAAAAAATTACCCAGCAGCAAGCCCAACAAAAACAAAAAAGTCAGCAATTTGATGCGCTAAATCCTAAACTTCGTCATGGTGCAGTAAACCGTGTTGTGAAGAAATTAAAGCCAGAAGACAAATTCAAGTTTGAAGCTGATGTAACTGGTCGCAATGTGTACATTGTGCAATTAAAAGATGCACCGATTGCAACCTATCAAGGTGGTGTTAACGGTATTCCTGCCACAGCATTAAGTGCACAGCAAAACTTAGCAGGAAAAGTAAAAACAGCGAGCCCAGCCAATCACACTAAGCTTTTTACTAATTCTATTGCTGCTTCAAATCATATTGCTCAATACCAAAATCATTTACAACTGGCACAACAAGCACTCGTTGGTGAAGCAAATATTTTAGGTGTTACCCTAAATGTTCGTAAATCATTCACCGCAACCTTGAATGCAATCACAGCAGAATTAACCCAAGATGAAGCGGCGCAGTTAGCTAAGTCAAACCGTGTTGTCAGTATTCAACGCTCAGTTATCCACGAGCTGACTTCTGATATTGGCCCTCAGGTTATCAAAGCAGATCAAGTATGGACTGGCCAAGGGTCTCACGATGGCCTGCCCTATAAAGGTGAAGGTCAAATCGTTGGTATCATTGATACAGGTATTAATACCGATCACGTTTCTTTTGCCGATGTAGGTGAGGATGGCTATGACCACTCAAACCCGTTAGGTAGTGGTAATTACTTAGGCCAGTGTCAGCAAGAAGAATTCGCTAATCGATGTAACGACAAATTAATCGGTGTTTATACTTGGGATGTTATTTCAGATATGTACAGTGCTGAATATTTCCAAGAAGGTTATCCAAATCACAACCCATGGAACTTACAAGAAATTCGCCCTCGTTTTGGTGAAGACTACAATGGTCACGGCTCTCACGTAGCGAGTACTGCTGCGGGTAACGTTGTCATGAATGCGCCTCTGCAATTACCAAGTTTTGATGCCGATCCTGAAAAGATAGGTAACAGTGGTGATGGTAGAGACACAGGTTATACGACTCGCGTTTCAGGTGTAGCACCACATGCAAACGTGGTCATGTATCAAGCCTGTTACGGTGGCGACGGCATGAGCAGCCCATACTATGGCTGTCCAACTGAAGCAACGCTTGCCTCTATCGAACAAGCCGTTTTAGATGGAGTTGATGTCATTAACTACTCTATCAGTGGTGATGGTTTCCCTTGGGAACAAGCCATTGAGCAAGCTTTCTTCTCTGCCTATGCCGCTGGTATTTCTGTTGCAGCTTCAGCAGGTAACAGTGGTTTCAATGCACCAACAGCACACAACTCACCATGGTTGCTAAACGTTGCTGCAACTTACCATGGCCGTACATTTGACATTGAGCCTAAAACACTTGCAGAGTTCAGCGGTGGTGCGACCGAGGCGCCCGCAGAAATAGAGGGTGCAAGCTTATCTGAGGGCTTTACAGGCTTTTTAGTATCCGCAGAAGATTTTGGTGATATCAGCTGTGACACAGAATTTGCGCCTGGTACTTTTACTGCAGATCAGATCGTATTATGTCAACGTTCAGATCAGCCGAGAATGAACAAAGCTCAACATGTTAAAGATGCTGGTGCAGGTGGCTTTATTCTATACAACAAAGACTCTTGGGGTAGTTCGGCAGGCTTAGTCACTGATATGTATCCGCTGCCGAGTATTCATATCAGTAAGAGAGATGCTGATGGACTGCTACTTTGGATGTCTACCGGTCAAGACCACAAAGCGACAATCTCATCTGCAGAGGCATTCGCAAGTATTGATGAAAGCATGCAAAATGTTATTGCTCCTTTCTCATCGACAAAAGAAAACCCGAAATTTGATGGTAGTTTAACACCAACTATTTCAGCGCCAGGTGTACAGGTTTTTGCAGCGTGGGCTGATGATCAACCATTCACAGCATATCCATCAGCAGCTGACTGGAATGTAATTGATGGTACCTCAATGGCATCACCTCATGTTGCAGGTGCACTAGCGCTGATCCGTCAGGCTCATCCTGAGTGGTCGGTTGCTGAAGTACAATCTGCTGCACAAATGACTGCAAATGCCAACATGAATGATGGCTCAGGCAGCGATCCATTCTTACGAGGTGGTTCAGGCTTAATTGATGTGGCTTCAGCGGTTAATTCAGGTCTCATCATGGATGAAACAGCAGAGAATATGGCGCTAGCTAACCCGCGTAATGGTGGGGATCCTTCAACGCTCAACTTAGCATCTTTAGTTAATACATCTTGTGAGCAACAGTGTAGCTGGATGAGAACCGTTAAAGCGACGAAAGATGGCACCTGGACGGTCGTTGGTACGCCAAACCATGATGCTGTGTCTGTTGATATTTCAGCTTCACCATCGACGTTTAGCTTAAAAGCAGGTGAGACACAAACCATTATTGTGACTGCCAAGATCCTCGATGCTGTGACTCAAAACAGTAGTCCTGAGAACAGCTATCTGTTTGGTAACGTGACACTAAAAGCGGATGAAGCTGAGATCCCTGAAGCACATTGGCCAATGAAGATCCGTTTCTCTAGAAATGATCTGCCGCAAATGCTTAATATTGAAGCACACCGCGATAACGGTAAATACACCATTAAAGATATGCCTGTATCTAGACTGGCTGAACTAAATGGACGCGCATTCAGCATTGCAACTACGACACCTGAGACAATCACCCTAAAGCAAGATGATGACACAATCTCACCTTACTATGACGATGATGTAAACGGTGCATATGTAAAATGGCTTGATGTTCCTATGGGCACTAAGCGTTTATTTGCTGAAGTATTAAAAAATGTCTCAACCACCGCAGAAATGGGCATTGATGCTGGCGATTTAGATGTTTACATTGGCCAAGATATTAACGGTGATGGTGAAATCAGTTTCCAAGATGAAACCATCTGTTGGTCTTACTCTTCAACTGAAAATGACTACTGTAGTATCACCGACCCTATGCCTGGTAAATATTGGGTCGTTTTCCATAACTACCGTGCAGCTTATTGGGATGAGGTAACAGATACATTTGAAGTTGCTACAGGGATTGTCAATGATACCCCAGCAAGCAACATTACCGTTTCTACACAAACACCTATCGATGCAAACACGCATAGTGTTGATGTTGATATTGAGTGGAATATTACCGATTGGCAAAAAGGTGATCGTCTTTATTCAATGATTGATCTTGGCACATCAGCCGATGATGCAGGTAATATGGGTTCTATCCCGCTTAATATTACTCGCGGCAATGATGATATCACGGTTAAGACAAGTCAAACTCAAGCTCAACCTGGTGACATCATTGATGTGAGCATAGATGTATTACCTAACTTAACTGGCGCCGACAGAGAATTCGAACTCTCAGCGACTTTACCTGAAGGTATGCAATATGTTGCTGATTCAGCAAAACTAAACAACCTTACATTCACTAATGGTGTAGTAGAAGTCGTTGACGGTAAAGTCATCGTTAAAGGTCTACAACAAAACTCTCTTGGCTGGGAGCGTAAGTATCGTGTTTCAACTAACGTTGTTGACCAATCATGTAAAATGCCACTCAGTGAAGATGGTGGTTATACCAACTTAAACGATTTCGGCTACAAGCCAAGTTTTGGTGGTTACTACACAGATCAATACCGTTTCAAGTTTGCAGAGTTCTTCCCTGGTGATGATCATACCTTCGCGCCTTATGAGAACGAAGAGCATATGCCTTACCGTTCAATTAATATTAGCCCTCAAGGCTGGGTACAATTTGACCATGCCCCTCAGTTCTGGCCTGATCACTTCCCAATGGATGCAAATGTACTGACCTTTGCGGGTATGCCAGATACCATGATCGCGCCACTATTCCGTGGTAGTGCATTTGATGGCTCACTAGGTACGCCACTTGAACTAGTTCCTGACTGGGAGCTAAGCCGAGAATCTGGTGGTATTACTGTTGTGTATAACAGCGATCCTAAAGCTTTACTTATTGAGTGGGATGATGCTCGTACAGCAACACCGCAGTATAACTGGGAAACGAATGAAACAACTTGGCAAAGTTGGGGCGATAGCTACGATTTCCAAACCTATATCAATCTTGAGTATCAATATGGCGATAATCAACATGAAGTTATTATGGCCTATGACAACCTAACCTTTGCTGATGGTAACAACCTGCCAGTTGAGCCATTCTTAATGGATGAGTACGATGTTAGTATTGGTATGTATGGTTACTATGGTCCTCGCGGCACATTCGGCCCAACTTATGGTGGTTTAGCAAGTCAATTCCATTATGGTGATATGAATGAAGTACTTCACGACGATCTAGTTGTTTGCTACGACTATGAAGGCCCTGAATCAACCTCATTCACTGTGAACTTCCAAGTTCAAATCGATAACTCTGCAACTGGTAAAGCGCTACCTTTAGTCATTAATAGTAATATGGCTGATATTGAAGTAACTGAACATCAAGTTACGATCAGTGCGCCAAGTAATATTAAAGTTGCAACACTGCAAGATCAGATCACAACTGAAGATACTGCGATTGAAGGTATTGAGGTTATCTACCACGACCTTGATAAAAACAGCAATATCATCACAGTGACAGGTGAAAATATTAGCGCTGAAGTTGATGGTAATCAGTCTGGTTCAACATTTACTTTAACACCTAAGAAGAACTTCACTGGTGAAACTGAAGTAACAGTAACTGTTGCGGATAAATACTTCCCATCAGATGCGCATTCACAGACGTTCAAGCTTACTGTGTTAGCTGAAAATGACAAACCAACAGCAATGATCCAAAGTATGCCTGAGAGTATTACTGTTGGTGAAACTGTGCTCTTAGATGCCTCGGCTTCACATGATGTCGATGGCGATGAGCTAACAACCACATGGACTGGCCCTGGCACGATTGCAGCCCCTTCTGCATTGACTACCGAAGTAACTGGTTTATCTGTCGGTGAGCATATTTTTAACTTAACTATCAGCGATGGTGAGTTCGAAAGTACAGCTTCTATCGAAGTGTCAATCATTGAAAGCGTAAGCTCTGAAGATAACTCAGGCTCGAGCTCTGAAGACAACTCAGGTTCAAGCTCTGAAGACAACTCAGGTTCAAGCTCTGAAGATAACTCAGGTTCAAGCTCTGAAGACAACTCAGGCTCAAGCTCTGAAGACAATTCTGGTTCAAGCTCTGAAGATAACTCAGACTCAAGCTCTGAAGAAAATTCAGACTCAAGCTCTGAAGATAACTCAGACTCAAGCTCTGAAGACAATTCAGACTCAAGCTCTGAAGAAAATTCAGACTCAAGCTCTGAAGATAACTCAGACTCAAGCTCTGAAGATAACTCAGACTCAAGCTCTGAAGAAAATTCAGACTCAAGCTCTAACGAAAGCACTGAGCAAAACACTGAAACACAAGCTGAAGAAGCTAAAGACACTAGCTCTGGTTCAATGTATTTCCTAACCTTACTATCAGCGTTCGCATTCATGCTGCGCCGTAAACGTAAGTAATTAAGTAAAGTGAAGCAATGCCCTCAATTGAGGGCATTTTTATTCCTTATAACTCCACCTATTCTGTTCGATAGCAGACTTACAACTGTTACAATTCTATATTCATAGTCTAGACTCTTCTTAGAAAGCTCATTCTCACACATTTATATGAATACTTATCTTACAAGGACTAAAAAACCTTTGCTCATACTAGCAATGGCTTTTTTCTCGTTTTATTCAGCCCTGTCGAATTCAAAAGAAACCGTCAACTTATCAGCCTTTGAGGCCTGCCCTTATGTGTGTACGGGAGAAGATAATGATGGTGTGTTAATTTCTTTGGTGAGAGAAATATTAAAAAACGAAGCATATGAGTTAAGAATACATATACTCCCCTATCCCCGAGCGTTAAAAATGACAAAGAATGGTGCCTTTGACGGCATCATAGGTATTCAGCAAAAGTGGCATTTCAACTTTATTTATCCCACAAAAAGCATTGGTCGATATCAATATAACTTTTACACGTCTTCATCTAGCACTTGGAATTATACCGGGCTCAACTCGTTATACACGCAACGCATTGGGATTGAAAAAGGCCTATCTTATGGCATTTTTGACTCCTTCATAAAGCGCTATGCTGATTCAGCAAACCAACTTCAGTTTATCCATGGCCACAATATACTTAATCGCAAACTTGAGCTTTTGAGGCTAAATCGAATTGACGCATTTGTCGCAGATAAAAACACGTTTGATCGGTATGTAAGGAACAATAAGAACAACGAGTTACGTGAAGCTGGCTCTTTCCCTATGGATGATATTTTCATTGGCTTTCATGCTAGTGAAAAAGGTCAGCGTCTCGCAGATATCGTTTCCAAAAGAATTAATGAACTAAGAAGTAACGGTCAACTTGCACTATTGCTGCAAAAGTTTGGTTTATCCGACTGGGAAAACTGGTCTATTGGTGATGAATTAATTTTTGAAAATAATTATTTAGACAACTTGTCCAAAAACTCAAAACAAGCAATTCAAAAGCTGAGCTATCATAAAATTAAATTTAAAGCTGCCGTGAGTGAAGACTCTGGCTATTGGCACTACGCTATTAAGTTTAAAGAAATTGTAGAAACTCAATCCAAGGGTAAAATCCGAATTGAACTAGAATTCAAGGATGTAAACGAGCATGACATTGTCTATGACCTAGTCGAAAATAAAGCGGGTATGGGGATCATTGCAATTAATAATTACACCCCCTTTACTCCCTCTGCAGGCGTATTTGCCCTCCCTTATATGTTTCCGACCATTGAGGCCGCTAAAAACTTAATACAGAGTAAAAAGTTACACGACATCACACAAAAAGCAGCATTGGAGTCTGGACTCCGCCCTCTGTCATTTTTTATCGGAGGCTATCGCACTCTGTTAAATAATAAGAAACCTGTACTAAGTACCTCAGATCTAACTGGGTTAAAGATCCGAGTGCCAAGAAATCAGCTCATGGTCGAAGCGTTTCGAGCCTGGGGGGTAGAGCCTTATCCAACGCCTTGGGATCATGTTTACCCTGCTTTACTAAGAGGCGACATTGATGGCATGGACAACCCTCTTAATATTGCCAATGCAGCCCAGAATAAAACACATGAGATCTGGCATTATTATACGCATGCAACAGACTTAAAATATTTCTTGTTTATTGCCCCTCACTTAATATCTGAACAGCTTTTTCTTTCTTTAAACGAACAAGCAAGGAAAATCATTCAGCAAGCAGCACTTGAAGCACAAGCGTTTTCTTGGCAAAAAACCCAAATACAAGAAAACAGCTTAATCAAATTAGCACAACAGAACGGCATCATATTTAACTCTCCAAAAAATGAGCGCAATGACTGGGAGGCTAAAGCGAAATCTACTTGGCCAAAAATGTACTTTAGAGTGGGTGGTAAAACACATGTTGAAGAAACGCTGAAGGCCACCCTAGGTACTCACAATCAGCGACAAAAGAATAATACCACTTCTCAATAACACTTAATTAAGTGGATTAATATGACTGTCAGCTTTAGTGTGATCGAGTTCACCTTATTTGAATAAAGGTGAACTCAGACCGAGAGAAGGTAACACGCTTAGTATTTGTACTCTCGAACCAGTTTTTCAAACATGGTTATCGTCACTCGCATATCATCCGCAGCCGAAGCCAGAGCCGTTGTTTCATTTGTTGCACTATTCACCCGCTCAGCAACACGAGTGATATTAGAATTAATTTCTTCAGCTACAGCACTTTGTTGCTCCGCTGCTGTCGCTATTTGGGTGTTCATATCACTCATACAAGCTACATCAGCCATAATCCGCTCAAACGCTTCATTTGCCGATACCGCCAATTCAGCAGTCGAGTTTGACTTATTCAAACCAACTTCCATTGCGCTAACGGCTCTCTTTGCACCTTTTTGAGCTTCTTCAATAATGGACTGTATCTGTGTCGTTGAAGCTTGTGTTTTCTGGGCCAATTGGCGTACTTCATCTGCAACCACAGCAAAACCTCGGCCTTGCTCCCCGGCTCTCGCCGCTTCTATTGCTGCATTAAGTGCCAATAGGTTAGTTTGCTCGGCAATATTAACAATCACATCAAGCACAGCGCCTATACCTTCAACTTGTTTTTCTAACGAATGGATCGTTTCAGTTGCAGAAGACACTTCGCTTGCCAACTCATTCATAGACAAACCTGTTTGACGCATTTCTTCACGACCCTGTTCAGTATTGTCATTTGCTTGAGAAGCAGAAGAAGAGGCTGCAGCTGCATTTGTCGCAACATCATGTACTGTTACAGACATTTCATTTGTTGCCGTTGCCACCATATTCATTTGCTCCTGAATACAATTAGAGTGTTCCGCTATTTGTGACGCCCCTTGTCCCACTTGATTAGAGATCTTACCCATTGATTGCGCTGATTTATCTAACTCCGTCACCATCTCAACTAACGCCATTCTCATGCTTTCCATTCCCTGCCCTATCTGCCCTAGTTCATCCTCTCGATCGAGTGTGACCTCTTTTGAAAAATCTTTATTTTTGAGGCGTTCAAAATGGCTAATCAAATAAGATGTCGGCTTAATGACACGCGCATTAATTACTACCAATGTCACAACTAGAGAAAGCAGCTGGAACAAAACCACTGCAGGCTCAGCAAAAGTTTCTATGAGATTTGATTCGGTAATGTTTCGCTCTATTTGCTCAAATACATCACTTTCGATTACATTTGCTGAATCACGAAGCAGCTTTGCCGGCTCTCTATCTATTCCTCTCACAAACGTATCGACGCTTTGAGCATCAAAGTCTTTCTTAAACTTTGCATAACCTTCTGTGTATTTATCCATCATTACTTTGTAAGCGGATAGAAACTTCTCTAAATTAAGCTTTACTTGTGTGTTTTCAGTCGAGTTAATTAATTTTTCAACATCTCTAATAATAGTGGTCTGAGCCTCTATAAAGCGCCCCCAGTATTTTTCTCGGTCACTTTTTACGTGCCCCCTAATTAAGATATTTTTCCATTCTTGAACTTGCGTTTTAAACGCATTATTTACTTCAAGAATTTTAACTTCATTGCTTACCTCTATCGTCACCAGAGACTCAAAGTCTCCTAGTTTACTAGATAAAAAAAACATACCGCCGATGGAAGTGGATCCAACAAACATGGCACTGAACATTAATATCGCCATGATCTGGTTGCGAATAGAGGATGATATAAAAGACATTACTTACCCTATAAAAGTAAATTAAATTGGTTATGCGGCTTGCAATAGAGAATATTTATCACTGGACAAAACTTTGCTCGGGTCAAAGAAATCAGTATCTCGTTTTAGCGATTACACACCTTCAATGAAACTCGTTCGTTTCTGATTTCCCGTAAGGCGCTGAAGCAATTTCAGATTGACAATGGGTGTATTGACTTTCATTTATCTATTTTACCTTTTAACGTATTACCATGACGGATATCGAACTAAACATAAGTATGCAAAAGGCAAAGCAGACAAAAGCTTCAAAGATCTGAATACAGGGGGGATTGTTTTCAACTCCCTATATACTGATGTTAGGTAACCGTTCGACCTTCCATTTATATTGCACTAGAAGGCACTGGCTTTGCGTCCCTGTGTCACCACAGGTTTGCCTTTACAAACATATTTGGGCACATAACAGCGCCACTAGACTGAGCATTCACACTCAAAAACTCGCGCAAATTTTAACCTTTCAACGGTATGGTATAAAATTATAATAATTTATAATTTTGAGTATTTTTTGTAATGATCAATCCTGTTTTATTACGTACTTTTTGTACCTTGGTAGAGACTCAGCACTACACCAAAACAGCAAAAAAATTGCATATCACTCAATCTGGGGTGAGTCAGCACATAAAAAAGCTAGAAGATAGCCTTGATGTACAACTTATTGATAGAACAGAGAAGGGCTTCAAATTAACCAGTAATGGCCAGACAACGTATCAAGAAGCAAAAGCGCTGCTGATCTCATTGCAGCAACTTAAAGATAAAGTAAAAAGTGACTCTCCCTATATTGGTAAAATCAGAGTAATGTCACCTGGCAGTGTTGGTTTATACCTTTATGCGGAGCTACTGAAAGTACAACAAAAACATCCTGAGCTTGTGATTGATTATCGGTTTGGGCCCAATCACAGTGTATTACCTTCGATTGAGAATGGCACAATCGATATTGGACTCCTGACTGAACGCCCCAATACATCGGCAAATATATTTGAGTTAATCACAGAGCCTCTCTTGCTAGTGACTCCTTCTAATTTCGATTCTCCTTGTCTGCAATCGCTTAATCAACTTGGTTTTATAAATCACCCCGATGGACACCATCACGCAAATTTACTATTAAGCGAAAACTTCAACGACTTCGAGCATATATCATATTTGAAGGAAAACGGCTTCTCTAATCAAATAAGTCTAATATTAGAGCCTGTCAGCATGGGGTTAGGATTTACGGTCTTACCTGAACATGCCGTTATGCAATTCAGAGATCAAACTAAAATTAAAGTTCATCGTTTGACGTCTGAAGTAAAAGAAACAATCTATTGCATATCTAAAAAGCGAAACAAACTACCAAAGCGGGTCTGCTTTATTCTAGATGAGATAACATCTTTGTTTAAAATAGATTGATGATTGTTCAAGTCTTACTTTCAATTAAACAGTGAATTTAATTCAATAATTACATTATAAGACAAGCGCTGCCCCCATGAGAATACAGTTTTAAGTAGAGCTTGCAGAGGAGTCATTTGCAAACAGCTCGCTTTACATTGAGCTGTTTGCAATTTTATTAGCTAAATCAACTTGTTTATTAACAACTAACAGACTTGCCCGCACGCCCAGCCACAGCTCCACGCATATTGGAAATTATAGCCCCCGAGCCAGCCGGTCACATCGGTGACTTCACCGATAAAATACAAGCCTTTTTGCTTTTTAGCTTCAAATGTTTTCGAGCTTAACTCATCGGTATCTACACCACCTAGGGTTACTTCTGCTGTTCTATAGCCTTCAGTGCCATTGGGTTTGATCTGCCACTGGTGAATATATTTTGCAATTTCATCAATTTCGGTATGTGTTAATTGATTCAGCGCTTTATCTGGAATTGCTTGCTCGCTGATCAGCACTTCAACAAAACGCTTTGGCAAAATGTTAGACAAGGTATTCTTCAATGACTTATTACCTTGCTCTTTGCGCCATTGGTGAATGGCTTCATCTAGTTGAAGATCAGGTAATAGGTTAATGGTCACCGCTTGCCCTGCTCGCCAAAATGAAGAGATTTGTAAAATAGCTGGGCCTGATAAACCTCGGTGTGTAAAGAGTATATTTTCTCTAAATTCAGTACCGCATTCACTCGAAACCAAGCATGGAATGCTCACGCCAGATAAACCATCAAAACGCGTTTTATCATGATCATGTAAGGTAAATGGCACAAGTGCAGCCATTGTTGGCAACACCTTTAAATTAAATTGCTCTGCGATTTTATAGCCAATCGGCGTAGCGCCAAGTTTCGGCATAGTTAAGCCACCAGCAGCTACAACGAGCGACTCGCAAGTAAAGACACTCTCTGAGGTGGTTACCTGATAACCGCCTTCTGCTAGTTCTGCGACATTTAATACTTCATTTCTGAGATGTAATTCAACACCCGCCCACTCACATTCTGTCATAAGAATATCAACAATATCTTGCGCGCTATTATCGCAAAACAGCTGACCAAGCGTTTTATGGTGGTAGGCAAGCCCATGACGGTCAACAAGTTCTATAAAGTCATGTTGGGTATAACGGCTTAAACAAGATTTGACGAAGTGAGGGTTACCACACAAGTAGTTAGCAGGACTTGCACCTTCGTTAGTAAAGTTGCAGCGACCACCGCCACTGATCAAAATCTTACGACCTGGCTTTTTTCCCATATCTATAACCGCTACGCGCCTTCCTCGATAGCCGGCTTGAGCTGCACACATCAAACCAGCAGCGCCTGCACCAATAATCACCACGTCGTATTGCAACATATTTTTCTCTGTTTAGCTGAAATCAGGGAGGATTATACCTTGAAGGCGGTTCTTTTGTGCAAACAAGCATAAAATTAACACTAAATTACCAGTCATTTACATATGTTTACATAGATAGTAAAAACTCTAAAAATTCATAAAGCTTTAAAAAAACCTTAATAATCAACACCATAAAATTATCATAAGACGTTTATCCATCCATTTATAACTGTTGTGCATACCCTAATAACCAAACTTACGCTTTCACTTTGTTAACTTTTAATTTACCTTTCTTTCTCGCCGCAGTTTGGCGAAGAAAAACAACAAGTGACTATTGGGAAACTATTATGACAATAAAAACACCATTTAAATTAGGCGCATTAAGCCTTGCAATGGCATCTGCTATGGTAGCAGGTTCAGTTTCAGCTCTACCTTCTTTGGACCAATTCAATGCTCCGTCTGTTAACCAAACAGCGGCTAAATTAAAGAATCAATCTGCTTTAGGTACTCAGTTCATCATCAAATATAAAGATAGTTCAGAACAACAAATGCTGATGTCTGCTGACCTAGGTGAAATGTCACCAGCAATGATGAATCAACGCGCAAAAGCGTTTGTACAGAATTTCAAAAGTAAAAAATCAAAAGTAACACCTCAGTACGTTCGTGCGATGGCTCTAAACAACCACCACGTTATGCGTGTTAACAAAAAGCTTTCCGCTCTTGAGGCGAACGCATTAATGCAAGAAATCGCAGCATCGGGTAACGTTGAATACATCGAAATCGACCAAATGCTAAAACCAACTGCGACGCCGAACGATCCTCAATACTCAGATCAGTGGCATTACTTTGAAAACACTGCGGGTATTAATGCGCCAGCAGCTTGGGACAGCGCAACAGGTGCAGGTGTGGTAGTTGCTGTACTTGATACAGGTTATCGTCCTCACGCTGACTTAAACGCGAATATCCTTCCTGGTTATGACATGATCTCTAACACTATGGTAGCGAACGATGGCGGTGGTCGTGATTCTGATGCACGTGACCCAGGTGATGCTATTTCTGCGAACGAATGTGGTTACACACACGGTGCTCAAAGCTCTAGCTGGCACGGTACTCACGTAGCAGGTACTGTAGCGGCTGTTGCTAACAACGGCGAAGGTGTTGTGGGTGTTGCTTATGACTCAAAAGTTGTACCGGTTCGTGTACTTGGTAAATGTGGTGGCTTAACTTCAGATATCGCTGACGGTATCATCTGGGCTTCAGGTGGTTCTGTTTCAGGTGTACCTGCAAATGCTAACCCAGCTGACGTAATCAACATGAGTCTAGGTGGCAGTGGTTCTTGTAGCTCAACAACGCAAAATGCAATTAACCAAGCGCGTGCAAATGGCGCTGTGGTAGTTATTGCTTCTGGTAATGACAACGATAACTCTGCAAACTACAACCCAGGTAACTGTTCTGGCGTAGTAAACGTTGCATCAGTTGGTCGTAACGGTGGTCGTGCATATTACTCAAACTACGGTTCAAACATTGACGTAGCAGCGCCAGGTGGTGCTCAAAGCTTCGCTAATGACCCTGAGGGTGTTCTTTCTACACATAACTCAGGTTCAACGGGCCCTAGCTCTGATTCGTACCACTACTCACAAGGTACTTCAATGGCAGCGCCTCACGTTGCGGGTGTAGCTGCACTAATCAAACAGGCTAAACCTTCTGCAACACCTGATGAAGTTGAAGCTATCCTTAAAAATACAACTAAGAGCTTCGGTGCAACTTGTAATAGCTGTGGTACAGGTATTGTAGACGCAGCGGCTGCTGTTGCTGAAGCATCAGGCGGTGTTGTTCAGCCTCCAGTAGGTGACAAAGTACTTGCAGATGGCGAAGCTAAAACAGGCCTAAGCGGCTCGCAAGGCGGTCAAGACTTCTACACAATGGAAATCCCAGCTAACACGAGCAAAGTAACTTTCACTATGAGTGGTGGTACTGGTGATGCTGACCTTTATGTTAAAGCCGGTAGCAAGCCAACTACTTCTTCATACGATTGTCGTCCATACAAAGGCGGTAACAACGAAGTATGTACAATTGATAACCCAACTGCAGGTACTTACCATGTAATGCTTCAAGGTTACTCTGCATACACAGGTGTTAGCTTACAAGGTGACTTAACTACAGGTGCTACAGGTCCTCAACCAGGTGGTATCACTGAAACGAATCTTTCAGCAAGCCGTAGCAGCTGGGTTCGTAAAACAGTAGAGATCCCAGCAGGCATGACGAGCTTTACTGTCACTATCTCTGGTGGTTCAGGTGATGCTGACCTTTACGTAAGACAAGGTAGCCAACCTACAACATCAACTTATGACTGCCGTCCTTATAAGAGTGGTAACGCTGAAACATGTACATTCACTAACCCTCAAGCAGGCACATGGCACATTGGTTTAAGAGCTTACAGCGCATTCTCTGGTGTAACACTTGACGCGCAATATAAATAAGTTCTTCCCCACTTATTAGGTCTCTTATACAAAAGCCGAGCTTAGCTCGGCTTTTTTTATATTTATAGAAAGCGCTTAACTTATATCAATCCCCTTAATTAAGTGATCTATTTTGAGGATTGTTATTACATAAGGCTTAAGAAGACTTATTTGTTGCGCTGTCTTAACACTTCAAATAAACAAATCCCAGTTGCGACTGAAACGTTCAAACTTGACACCGTACCAACCATTGGGATTTTAACTAACACGTCGCAGTGTTCACGAGTTAAACGGCGCATACCGTCACCTTCTGCTCCCATAACAATCGCCATCGGGCCTGTTAGATTCGCATCAAATACATGCGTATCCGTTTCACCTGCAGTACCAACGACCCACACACCGGCTTCTTTAATGTCACGTAATGTACGTGCTAGGTTAGTTACTTGAATAAGTGGCACAGTTTCCGCTGCGCCACAAGCAACTTTACGGGCTGTACCATTTAGCTTTGCTGACTTATCTTTTGGCACAATCACACCATGTACTCCAGCCGCATCAGCACTGCGTAAACACGCACCTAGATTATGTGGATCAGTCACGCCATCTAATACTAAGAAGAATGGCGTGGCTTCACGGGCAATGATTTCATCGAGATCTTTTTCGCTGTACTGACGCGCAGGTTTTACGCGTGCCATGATACCTTGGTGCTGTTCACCATTGGCTTTGTTATCTAACGCTTTTCGCTGCATAAACTGCACTGAAATGCCAAATTTACGCGCTTCATTAATTACAGGGTTCAAACGCTTATCTTCACGACCTTTTAATGCAAAGATCTCTAAAAAGCGCTCAGGTTCATTCGCTAAAATTGCTTCGATAGAATGAAAACCAAAAATTAATTCACTGCTCACTGTCTCTATTCTCCTGCGCTCGGTTTCGTGCGTTTGCGGGCATTTTTACCTGGACGCGTTTTCTTTGCTTTGGTCTTTTTAGACTTTTTAGCACCCGTTGGGTTATCGAGTGCTGCCTTCTTGGCTTTTTTTAGTTTGCCTTTAGGCGTCGTCTTTTTGCCTTTTTTTGGCTTTTTACCTTGTTCGTTACGATTTGAGCTGCGCTTGGCATCGCGGCTCTCGCCTCGAGTTTCACTCGCTTGCTCACCCGACTTAGTCGATTTACCCGGGATTTTACCTGCTTTAAGCTGCTCTCGCACGCTTGGTTTGCGACTCGGTTTATCTGTCGTTCGGCTTGTTGAAGGCTTAGCTCTTCGGCGCGCATAGCGGTCTTGCACTAACTCACCCGCAAGCACTAGGTTAATACGGCGATCATCTAAACTCACAGACGACACCTGTACTTGCAGTTTATCACCTAAACGATAAACCTGATGACTGTGCTCACCCACAAGGCAATGTTTCGCGCCATCAAAATGGAAGAATTCATTACCAAGCGTCGAAACATGGATCATGCCATCGATTTGTAACTCGTCTAGTCGTACGAATAAACCAAAATTAGTTACCGATGAAACAACACCGCTAAACTCACTACCGACATGATCTTGCATAAACTCACATTTCAGCCAGTCAGCTACTTCGCGAGTCGCATCGTCTGCACGACGCTCTGTCATCGAACACTGTTCACCCAGCTGATCAGCTTCATCATTTTCATAGGCATATTCGCCAGATGTTTGTTGACCTTGAGATGCTAAGATTGCTTTGATCGCGCGGTGCACAACCAGATCAGGATAACGACGGATTGGCGAAGTAAAATGCGCATAGGCTTTTAATGCTAAACCGTAGTGGCCAATATTATCAGGCTGATAAACCGCTTGTTTCATTGAGCGAAGCAACATGGTTTGAATAAGCTCTTGCTCTGGACGTTCGCCCAACTGTGCGAGTGCTTCGGTCAATTCCAGTGGAGATGGATCGTTAGCAAGGCTACTTTCAATACCTAAGTCATTTAAGAACTGTCTGAAATGGCTCAGCTTTTCTTGATCAGGCTCATCATGCACACGATAAAGCGCAGGGGCTTCATGCTTTTCAAGCAGTTTAGCAGCTGCGACGTTTGCTAAGATCATGCACTCTTCAATCAGTTTGTGTGCGTCGTTACGAACGACAGGTACAATTGACTCTATTTTACGATGAGCATTAAACACAAAACGCGTTTCAACCGTTTCAAATTCAATCGCTCCGCGCTGCTGGCGAGAAGACTTAAGCGCCATATACATTTGGTGTAAATCAGTGAGATGCGGCACTTGTTCAGCATATTGCTCACGAAGTACTTCATCGCCCTGTAAAATGCTATGCACTTTTGTATAAGTTAAACGCGCATGTGAATTCATCACGGCTTCGTAAAAACGATAACCCGATAAATTACCTGCATCTGACACAGTCATTTCAGCAACCATGCATAAGCGGTCAACTTTCGGGTTCAGTGAGCATAGGCCGTTTGATAACACTTTTGGCAGCATAGGGATCACTTGCTCAGGGAAATACACTGAGTTACCGCGCTCTATCGCTTCTTTATCAAGCGGACTGCCTTTTGGTACATAGTGCGAGACATCAGCAATCGCGACCCATAAACGCCAGCCCCCTGACTTTTTACGCTCACAGTAAACCGCATCATCAAAATCTCGGGCGTCTTCACCATCTATGGTTACTAGCGGTAAGTGACGTAAATCAACACGACCTTTTTTATCTGCTTCTTCTACAAACTCGCCATGTTTAGCAACTTGATCTACGACTTTATCAGGCCATTCATGGGGAATATCGTGATTACGAAGTGCCACTTCGATTTCCATACCAGGCGCCATATGGTCACCCAATACATCAGTGACACGACCTACCGCATTCATCTGACGACTAGGGCGTTGCGTGATCTCAACTTGTACCATTTGATTATGACGTGCACCACCCTCAGAGCCCGGCAGAATAATAATATCTTGCGTGATCCGAGGATCTTCTGGCACCACCACCGCAGAGCCATATTCAACAAAATAACGACCAATGATTGGTGCCCGTTCACTTTCAAGCACACGAACAATACGCGCTTCTACCTTACCACCACTGCCACGACTGGCCGCTTTGGCGAGTACTATGTCGCCATGCAATACCGAGTTCATTTGATGTTTAGCAATAAACCAATCTTTTGGCTCACCTTCAACTTCTAAAAAGCCAAAACCATCACGGTGTCCAATCACTCGACCTTTTACTAGGCCGTCATCAGTAGGGATAACGTAACGTTTAAACTTATTAAAATGCAGTTGGCCGTCACGCTCCATTGCTCGTAAGCGACGCTTAAACGCAATTTGACGGTCTTCTTCAAATACATTGAGACTGCTACAAAGATGGCTAAACGTCGTGGCTTTCGCAGGGGCTTTTTTGATGTGCTCTAAAATAAACTCACGGCTTGGAACCGGGTTATCGTATTTTTCTTGCTCTCGTTGGAGATGGGGATCCTGTTTTGTCATTCACAGCTATTTTCGAATAAAGTTAATACTATTCTAACGCACTTCTGAATAATGACCTAACTATCAAGATGAAGGTTTTATAAACAAACCATTGCTGCTTTTAACACAAAGAGTTTTGTTTACACATTTTCGTTGAATTTAGAACTAATTTTCTAAAAATATAAAGGGGTGAAAACAAAAAAAGCCTGCTTAGCAGGCTTTGAGATGTTGTTTGATATTCTGAATTTAGTTGTGGTTAAAGCTCTGCGCCTTCCGCTAAACCTTTATCTTCACCTTCTTCAGGCTCGATAGTTGCTTGAAGTAAAAGCATATCTCTTAGCTTACCTTCAATCTCGTTAGCGATCTCAACGTTCTCTTTTAGGAATTTAATTGAGTTAGACTTACCTTGACCAACTTTGCTGCCGTTGTAGCTGTACCATGCACCTGATTTTTCAACCAGTTTGTGCTTCACACCTAGGTCAATTAACTCACCTTCTTTAGAGATACCTTGACCATACATGATGATAAATTCAGCTTGCTTAAATGGCGGTGCAACTTTGTTCTTAACAACTTTAACTCGAGTTTCGTTACCCACGACTTCATCGCCATCTTTCACTGAGCCAATGCGACGAATATCAATACGTACTGATGAGTAGAACTTAAGAGCATTACCACCCGTCGTTGTTTCTGGGTTACCGAACATCACACCAATCTTCATACGAATTTGGTTGATGAAGATACAAAGCGTATTTGAACGTTTGATATTTGCAGTTAGTTTACGCAAAGCTTGTGACATTAGACGCGCTTGAAGACCTACGTGTGCATCACCCATATCACCTTCAATTTCAGCTTTAGGTGTTAGTGCTGCTACCGAGTCAACAATCACCACATCTACTGCACCTGAACGAACTAGCATGTCACAGATTTCTAATGCTTGCTCACCTGTATCTGGCTGAGAAACAAGTAGCTCATCAACGTTAACACCCAGCTTTTCTGCATAGACTGGATCTAATGCATGCTCAGCATCTACGAATGCACATGTTTTACCTTGCTTTTGCGCTTCAGCAATAACTTGAAGAGTAAGCGTGGTTTTACCTGATGATTCAGGACCATAAATCTCGACAATACGACCAGTAGGTAGACCACCTATGCCTAATGCGATATCAATACCTAGTGAGCCAGTAGAAATTGCTTCAATGTCTAACGCTTGGCTATCACCTAGTTTCATGATTGAACCTTTACCAAATTGGCGTTCAATTTGTGATAACGCGGCATCTAGTGCCTTTTGTTTATTGTCGTTCATTTGCTTCTCCAATCTTGCGTAATGCCAGTAAGTATACTGTATGAAATTACAGTATCAAGCATATTTTTATGAATTTAATAGCTCAATTGACTTTTCTAAAGAAAAAACAATAGCTTGCTCTCTAATTTCAGCTCTATTTCCAGTAAAAACACAATGATAGGTATGCTGTTTTCCCAACAAAAATAGGCCAAACCATACAGTACCTACCGGTTTTTCATCACTGCCTCCTGTAGGCCCAGCGACTCCCGAAATTGCAATAGCAAGGTCTGCATTGGCTGCTTTTGCAGCGCCTGAACACATTTCTAACACGGTTTGTTCACTGACTGCACCGTGCTCTTGTAAGGTACTTTCAGTTACCCCCAGTAATGCTTGCTTAGCTTCATTGCTGTAGGTGACAAAGCAGCGATCAATATATCGTGAACTTCCCGATGTATCGGTAAGCGCATAACTCACTCCTCCGCCTGTACATGATTCAGCGGTAGTGATCGTCAGTCGTTTATCAGCTAAAATAGCGCCCAACTTTGACGCTAGAGTACTCACTTGTTGCTGTAGCTCCATCATTATCCTTTTAGGTCATTGCATGTCGATAGATTTATATTCAGAACATACTATAAAACAACAAACTCCCATGATGCAGCAATATCTGCGGATCAAAGCGGATCATCAAGATATTTTACTGTTTTATCGCATGGGTGACTTTTATGAATTGTTCTTTGACGATGCGATTCGTGCCGCACAACTACTCGATATTTCACAAACTCATCGTGGTAAAGCGGGCGGCGCCCCTATTCCAATGGCCGGTGTACCTTATCATGCGGTAGAGAATTATCTTGCTCGCCTGGTGCAAATGGGAGAGTCAGTGGCGATTTGTGAGCAAGTTGGCGATCCTGCTACAAGCAAAGGGCCGGTTGAGCGAAAAGTGGTGCGTATTGTCACACCGGGTACGGTTAGTGATGAAGCTTTGTTACAAGAGCGACAAGACAACTTACTTGCCAGCGTTTATCAGAATAAACAAGGCCAATACGGCGTCGCTTATCTTGATATCAACTCAGGCCGTTTTAACATTGTTGAACTAAACACCGATGAAGCACTGGTTTCGACGCTACAGCGCCTGCAACCCGCAGAATTACTCTACCCTGAGTCATTCCAAAATCTATTTTTACTTGAGCAAGTCAAAGGCGGTCGTCGTCGCCCTGATTGGGAATTTGATTTAGATACTGCTAAACATTTGCTTTGCCAGCAGTTTGGTACACAAGATCTAATCGGCTTTGGCGTTGAAAAAGCCCATACGGGCTTAATCGCTGCTGGCTGTGTGATGCAATATGTTAAAGATACACAACGCATTGCTCTGCCACATATTCGTGCCATTACCCTTGAGAAGAACGAACATGCGGTGATCTTAGATGCGGCAACACGTAAAAACTTAGAGCTCACAGTCAACCTATCTGGCGGGATCGAAAACACCCTAGCGCAAGTATTGGATAAAACCGCGACACCGATGGGCTCGCGTTTATTAAAGCGTCGTATTCATACACCGGTACGTGATCGCAACGAATTAAATGCTCGACTCAATGCCATTGCCAGCTTGATCAACAGCCAAATTTGTATGGAGCTCTATGACAGCTTAAGACATATTGGCGATATTGAGCGTGTAGTGGCGCGTCTTGCGCTATGTACTGCTCGACCTCGCGACTTAACGCGTTTGCGCGGTGCCTTGCAAGCCCTTGCACCATTGCATGCTTTACTCGATGAGGCAGCGGATCCACGTATAAAGTTGATCTGTGATCAATCTCCTGTATTACCTAAGCTACAGTCACTCTTAGAGCAAGCGATTATTGATAATCCACCTGTACTAATTCGCGATGGCGGTGTTATTGCAACTGGCTATAACGCTGAACTCGATGAGTGGCGAGCACTGAGCCAAGGTGCAACCGATATTCTTGAAAAATTAGAGGCGCGTGAGCGTGAGCGTACTGGAATAAGCACACTTAAAATTGGCTACAACAAGGTGCATGGCTTTTACATCGAGATCAGCCGTGCTAACTCTCACCTGGTGCCACCAGAGTATATTCGTCGCCAAACGCTTAAAAATAACGAGCGTTATATCATTCCTGAACTCAAAGAGCATGAAGACAAAGTATTAGGCAGTCAAAGCAAAGCCCTTGCACTTGAAAAGCAATTGTACGAGCAGTTATTCGAATACATTGCGCCTTACCTAGAGCAACTACAATTAATGTCTGCAGCACTCGCTGACTTAGACGTATTAAATACGTTAGCTGAGCGTGCACAAACGCTAGACTACTGCAAACCAGAATTAACACTAGAAAGTGGCATCGACATCATTGATGGTCGTCACCCGGTTGTTGAACATGTTAGCCAAGAGCCATTCATTGCCAACCCTGTAAAACTCAATGAGCAACGTAAAATGTTGATCATCACAGGTCCTAACATGGGTGGTAAATCGACTTATATGCGTCAAACGGCGCTTATCACTTTGATGGCGCACATTGGCTCTTATGTACCAGCAAGTGAAGCGCGTATCGGCCACATTGACCGTATATTTACACGTATTGGCGCAAGTGATGATCTTGCTTCTGGTCGCTCAACCTTCATGGTTGAAATGACCGAGACCGCCACGATTCTTAACAATGCGACCGAGAATTCATTGGTATTAATGGATGAAATCGGCCGTGGTACCAGCACCTATGATGGTTTATCTTTGGCCTATGCAACCGCTGACTACCTAGCGAGTAAGCTCAATGCTAAAACCCTTTTTGCTACACATTACTTTGAGCTAACGGAGCTTGCAGAGCAACAAACAGGGCTTGTAAACGTGCATTTAGATGCGGTAGAACACAACGATACTATTGCGTTTAAACACACTGTATTGGATGGTGCCGCGAGTAAAAGTTTTGGTTTGCAAGTCGCAGGGCTCGCTGGTGTTCCAAAACCCGTTCTTGTCATGGCAAAAGAAAAGTTAAAACGCCTAGAGCAACATGAAAGTGTGATTGACGCACAAAAACAAAACGCTCAGTCTCAAGGTCAGTTGGCATTAGAGCCTGTTAAGCAAGAGTCTGAAGTTGAGCAACAACTGACGCAAATTGATCCTGATGATCTGACTCCTCGCCAGGCACATGAGTTACTCTATAAATTAAAAGGCTTGCTCAAGTAATCAGTCAATTATAGAAATAAAAAACCACTTCAATTGAAGTGGTTTTTTATTATTAAATTAAACTTATTGTTGCTCGAACAGGCTATCGATATTTAAGCCTTCATGCTGCAGAATATCTTTTAAGCGTCTAAGGGCCTCAACTTGAATTTGTCTTACACGCTCACGTGTTAATCCTATTTCTCTACCAACATCTTCTAATGTTGAAGGTTCATAGCCTAACAATCCAAATCGTCTAGCAAGCACTTCACGCTGTTTAGGGTTTAGCTCACCAAGCCAATCTACAATGTGCTTATTGATATCATTGCTTTGAACTTCATTTTCAGGACCGTGGCCCTTTTCATCTGCAATAATATCTAACAGCGCTTTGTCATTTTCGCCACCAATTGGTGTATCTACAGAGGTGATTTTTTCATTCAGACGAAGCATTTTAGTGACGTCTTCAACTGGACGATCAAGACATTCTGCAATTTCTTCAGCGGTAGGCTCATGATCTAGCTTTTGTGTCAGTTCACGCGCAGTTCTGAGATAAACGTTAAGTTCTTTAACAACATGAATTGGAAGACGGATAGTACGAGTTTGATTCATAATCGCACGTTCGATGGTTTGTCTTATCCACCACGTTGCATAGGTTGAAAAGCGAAAGCCACGTTCAGGGTCAAATTTTTCAACCGCTCTGATCAGGCCCAAATTACCTTCTTCTATTAAATCAAGAAGTGCAAGACCACGATTATTATAGCGACGAGCAATTTTAACCACTAATCTCAGGTTACTTTCGATCATGCGTTTGCGAGAAGCCTCACAGCCTTTAAGTGCTTTTCGAGCGAAATAAACTTCTTCTTCAGCACTTAATAGAGGGGAAAAACCGATTTCACCTAAATACAATTGCGTTGCATCTAAGTTTTTAACAGTCTCTTCTTTTGCAAAAACATCTTCATCCAATTCGACATCTTCCAAAAGTTCCATTTTCTCATCATCTAATGCTGCATCATCAGTATCAACTTCTGCAGTAACTAGCTTTTTTGTCTCTTTCTTTGCTGTTTGAGCCATATTATCCTCCCAAGCGAGTGAGTGGTATTAATCCATCATACAGTCAGTAATAAAGCTTTAGGGTAAATACTTTTTCGGATTAACGGCTTGGCCTTTATAGCGTATCTCAAACCTAAGAGCCGTTTGCGTTGTATCCGTATTTCCCATTTCGGCAATTTTCTGCCCAGCTTTAACTTTTTGCTGCTCCCGAACAAGTAGTCGATCGTTGTGAGCATAGGCACTTAGGTAATCATCACTGTGTTTCAGGATGATTAAATTACCATACCCTCTCAACGCGCTTCCTGCGTATACGACTGTCCCTGCTGCTGCCGCACTTACTGATGTTCCTAATTTATTTTTGATTTGCAGACCTTTATAACCATGCTCCTTGTTTGAAAAGTGCTTAGTTATTTGCCCTTTGGCTGGCCACTGCCAATCAATTTTGCCATTCTTTTTAGCTGCTAATGTGTTTACTTTTTGAGTGGCTTGTTTTTGAACATACTCCCGTTGATTTGGCTTCGCAAGATCTTTTTTTGCCAAGTTGTTACTTTTTTGTTTCTTGTCAACAACCTCATTTTTAACAACTTTACGTGGAGTGCTTTTTTTATTACGCGCTTTAGGTTTAGCTAGTACTAACTTTTGGCCAGGAAAAATGGTGTATGGTGGTTTTATATTATTTAGGGCTGCAATCGTACGCACGTCCCTATTGGCGGTAAATGCAATAGCAAAAAGCGTATCGCCTTTTTGCACAGTATACCGATTATTTTTGATGATGATTTTGCGTGATGATAAAGAATCGGCATAAGTCAACGAAGTGACGGGAGCAGGTGTATGCGTTGATGAGCACCCTGAAATGAACACAATTAGTAACAAAATAACGAACGTGTTCACTGCTTGCATTCACTTTCCCAGTAAGAATTGACGATTATTTATTAAAAATAACAAGATAAGGAGAGGTTAAGCAAGATCATAGCAAAATTTCTCCCGCTATTAAGGGGACAAAACGTACTGGCGCCATTTTATGCTCAATAAATTGCTCACCTTTTCGCACCACTAAAGTTAGCACTTGTTCTTCTTCACCAATGGGAAGCAGTAAAGCACCTTCATCTTCTAGTTGCTCAAGTAAGGCTTGCGGTACTGACTTAGCTGCTGCGGTAACAATAATGCCAGAAAAAGGGCCTTTTGTTTGCCAACCTTGCCAGCCATCACCATGCTTCATGGAAACATTGTATAAGTCTAGCTGGTGTAAACGTCGCTTTGCTTGCCACTGCAGTGATTTAATTCGCTCAACGCTGAACACCTGTTCGAACACTTGTGCTAACACCGCGCTTTGATAACCAGAGCCAGTACCTATCTCAAGCACCTTACCTTTTACACCAACTTGTCGCAAAATCTCTGTCATCTTTGCAACAATAAATGGTTGAGAAATGGTTTGTCCATTACCTATGGGCAATGCCGTATTTTCATAGGCTTTGTGTTTTAACACATCATCGATAAAAAGGTGTCGCGGGGTATCTTTGATTACCTGTAGCACCTTTTTATCTTGGACTCCCGATGCTTTTAATTGCTCAGCTAAAGCATCTGCACTACGGGCATAATTGCCAAGCACTTAGTTACTTCCTTCCAGCCAAGAAGACATTGCATCGATACTCTCATGCGCTGTCATATCAACCTTAAGTGGTGTCACTGCAGCATAGCCCTGATTAACTGCATAGAAGTCAGTGCCTTCGCCAGCATCACTTTCAGAGCCAAGCGAGCCATACCAAAAAACACTTCGGCCCCAAGGATCAATTTGCTCAGTCATAGTGTCGGCTTTGTGGCGTGCCCCTAAACGCGTTACCTTAACCCCTTTTAATTCAGCTAAGGGAATATCTGGCACATTAATATTGATAATTTGATCTTTAGGAAGTGGATGAGAACTTAATTGTTTGATTATCTTAACAGCTACTTCAGCTGCGGTTTCGTAATGCGCTTCTTTTTTTGAACATAGAGAAACTGCAATTGCAGGTAACCCTAAGTGACGCCCTTCTGTTGCCGCAGCGACAGTACCTGAATAGAGTGTATCATCTCCCAAGTTAGCCCCATTGTTAATGCCTGCCACAACTAAGTCGGGCTCTTTATCCAAAAGCTGATTTACACCAAGATGAACACAATCTGTCGGCGTGCCATTCACTGAGTAAAAACCATTTTCTAATTGTGTTGCGCGCAATGGATTTAACAACGTCAAAGAGTTACTTGCACCACTGCAATTTCTGTCTGGGGCAATAACGGTCACATCGGCAATTTTGCTCAAGGCTTCATATAATACAGAGATCCCTTTTGCATGAACTCCATCGTCGTTACTGAGTAAAATCTTCATCGTTCTTCCTTATTTGCAAATGCGCTTTTATTCACATCAACGTAATTAACAAGCTCTCTAAGCACTGCTGTTGCAAATGTCCCTTTAGGTAATGCAAAACGTAATTCAATACTGTCTGACGACAACGTTTTCACTTCAAGATCTATAGGGAGCAATCGCAGAGCGCGGCGCTCATTTTTTAATCCTAATTCGGCAAGACCATGATGCCAAGCTCTAAAGGCTTCAAGAAACTGCTTTTCTTGCTCAATTAACCCTTTTTCACCTTTGCCGACCAGAGGCGCCGACAAGCAAATATCTCCTGAGGTTAACCTCGCGATATTTTCGTCACTGATATCATCTTCAAAGAACGCATTAGAGCCGTCTAGCATAAAGATTTCTCGATGCCAGGTCTTAGCTAAGCCATGCTCTTCTACTCGCATGCTCACAAGTTGATTGAATATGTGCGAGCGCGCAGCAGAAATAACAATACTACGTAATTTTCTGTCGCGAATATGTTCACCCGCAAACATGCGCTCAGCCATAGTGAGATTGTGACCATCATGACCAAAGCGCTGTTCACCAAAGTAGTTTGGCACGCCCTGACGCACTGCATTAATACGTGACAAAATATCTAATGGCTTATCGATGTTTCTTAGTGTGATCGTAAAGCGATTGCCTGAGTGACAGCCTGTTCTTAGTTTTCGATTATGGCGCTTTTGCTGAGCAACAAAAATAAAGTCATCGTTTAGTTCGGTAAAATCAACGTCTTTCTTGATAGGGACAGGTACACTAAACCATTGACTACAAACACCGTGACGATCTTTTAATCCCGCATAGCTGACATTTTTTACATGTGTTCCAGCCTGTTTTGCGATTTTTTTAGCGACATCTAAGGTGTTTACCTGCTTCTTAATAATGTGCAAACAGACGTGCTCACCTTCACCTGTCAGTTCAATATCAAGTATTTCGTCTACAATGAAGTCTTCCGGCTGACTTTTAAAATCAGCTGCTGCTTCAGGCTTGCCATACAGATAGTGCAATTCCATTATGCTTTAACCAATAACACAACTGCGTGAGCTGAAATGCCTTCTTTACGACCTTCGAAACCCAGTTTTTCTGTCGTCGTAGCTTTCACATTTACCTGAGTCAGTTCTACTTGGCAATCCGCAGCTAAGTTGGCACGCATGTTATCAATATGCGGTCTCATTTTTGGTGCTTGCGCAACAATAGTGACATCGCAGTTACCGAGCTTATAGCCTAGCGCTGTAACCTGCTCCATCACTTGTCTGAGTAAAATACGGCTGTCTATATTTTCAAACTCAGCAGACGTATCTGGAAAGTGTTTGCCAATGTCGCCAAGTGCCATTGCACCGAGCAAAGCATCACATAGAGCATGAAGAGCAACATCACCATCAGAGTGCGCAATAAAGCCTTGCTCAAAAGGAATTTTCTCACCGCAGATCGTTAACGGGCCTTCACCACCGAATTTATGTACATCAAAACCGTGACCAATTCTAATCATTTTCTTCTTCCTGCTCTTTTAGTAAAAACGCGGCTAAGCGTAAATCTTCTGGCGTGGTAATTTTAATATTATCACTGCGACCTTCAACGAGTAACACTGCCTTACCTTGTAGCTCCATAGCTGAAGCTTCATCTGTGATGATTTTTGATTCTGATAGACAGGCCTTCAGAGCATCTTTTAAAGCCTGATAGGGAAATAATTGAGGTGTCAGTGCCTGCCATAAATCAGCACGAGGTACGGTCTCTTCGCTATATTGCTGCCCGCGCTTAATCGTGTCTTTGACCTTAGCAGCAAGAATGCCACCTTCTTGCTTTTCAAAGCAGCTAGCAATCAAGTTTTGAATATCTTCAATTTGCACTATTGGCCTTGCCGCATCATGTACTAAAACCCAATCTGGCTTCAGTGTCTCTAGTGCATTTAGCGCGTTTAAAACAGAGTCTGCTCGCTCTTTACCACCCTCAGTGGTTTGAACTTTGGTCGTACTAAATTGTTGGGTGTTAAATAGCGTATCTTCAGGGTTAATCGCTAACATGATAGTGTTAAGCTCACTCATTGAGCTGAGCTTATCCACTGTGTGCTCTAAAATAGACTTATTATTTATTTTTAAATACTGCTTTGGGATCTCAGCTTGCATTCGGCTGCCAACACCTGCAGCTGGTACAACGGCAGCGATAATAGGAGAATTATTCATGTTATTTATTCGGTAAGACTCTAATGAAGGTTTCATTTGGCTTGATCATACCAAGCTCATGTCTTGCTCTTTCTTCAACGCCTTCTAAGCCAAGTTTAAGATCGTCAATATCTGCTTTTAATAGCTTATTTCGTTTGATTAATTTCTCATTCGCTACCTGATGCGTGTCTACAACACTTTTCAAGCGCGTGTAATCTTGCATTCCATTATGGCCAAACCAAAATTTATACTGAAGAAATAGCGCAAGGCTAAGAAGTAGAAACTGAAATATACGCAAAACTGCACTTCCCAATAACAAATTAATCAAACATTACGCTTTATAGAACGAACATTTTTCCAATTGATCATACTGGCTAATAGCATCTCGCGCAAACTAAGCCTTCTTGGTGGGACTGCTTTATTAAATTGCCATTGATGACCACAGCAGGCTGCTGTCATGACTTGTTTGCTTGGCTTAAGCACTTGTAGATTAGAGTTGGATTGAGAAGCCCCTGAAAAGAAAAACCATCCACTTAAGTTGCTATGAAAACTATTTTTGTCAACTTGATCAATACAATCTAAGGTCAATGATTGATAACCCGAATGCTCTTTTAGTACAGGAATTACTAATCCTGTTTTAGCATGTTTTTTATAAAATGAAGCGTTTTGCTCCAGATTTTGAGAGGGCAGCTTTTTCTGAGGTGCAAGCCAACCGCCATTTTGCGAATCTAATTCCAGCGGAATATCACCTTGCACTATATGCCGTGCAGCGCGCTCAACATAGAAGGGTAAACTGGCCAATGACTTACGTAGTTTCTGGTCATTATGAACGGCAGCAAGCGTTGGAATTTCTCTGGCGTAGAAAACATTGACCAGCTCAGCAAACATCAACCGCTCTTTTTCATCGTTCCATAGCTGAGCTTGTTGCACACTCTGCACTGCCATCCCCTTCTTTGGTTACTGCAGTTTTTATAGCATGTGCAACGTATTACTGCTAGCCTTTAGGTTTATTACCCAGTTTAACATCACCACTTTCTAAAAACTGAGCAACTGTATCGCGTTTTTTACCTAGCAATAAACAACCATCAGCAAGAAACATAAAGTTTTGCCAACAGCGTTTGAAGACATCAAACTGAGTTTCAATCACACAATCCCTACTTAAGCAAAAATAGACCGTTGTATTGTTTTCCCACTTTAAGAATTCATTTATGGTCTCTGGTAGCTCTTCTAAACCCGCTTCCCAGTCTTTTTCCCAGTTCAAGTTTTCTTGCCATGAACTTGCTTGCCCAGCCCATTCATTTTCAGTGAAAAAGTCTGGATGATCTTTGTCACGACTAACCATAGTAGACCAAAGCACAGCTGAACGTGTCGGAGACATAATTTTAATCTTTTCAAGATCAGTCGGGGCAATTTCCAAGTCTTGATGCCTAAACACCCAAGCCTTTTTGAATTCATTGAGGGGAATATAATTCATTGTGACCTTTTAATTTTACTCGCGGTTAGTGAGGTGGGATTATCACTATGTTTATATGAAAAGTGAATGATAATTTGATATTTAATTTTTAAAGCTAAAAACGAAAAAACCCCAACTCTTTCGAGTTGGGGTTAAAATTTGGTGCCTAGCGATGTTCTACTTTCACATGGGAAGCCCACACTATCATCGACGCTGTTTCGTTTCACTTCTGAGTTCGGCATGGGGTCAGGTGGGTCCAAAACGCTATAATCACTAAGCAAATTCTTTGAATTTGTTTGTATTCTTATTTTTAAAATTAGGCCCTGGCGATGTTCTACTTTCACATGGGAAGCCCACACTATCATCGACGCTGTTTCGTTTCACTTCTGAGTTCGGCATGGGGTCAGGTGGTTCCAAAACGCTATAGTCACCAGGAAATAC